>JAESGJ010000031.1_pt1 | contig 373704 bp, 335 predicted proteins | sample 9266241 | NCBI WGS metagenome assembly JAESGJ01 (sample SAMN14514841, study PRJNA621669) | algae metagenome | isolation source: Brasilonema octagenarum HA4186-MV1 and co-occurring heterotrophs from wet... | place: USA: Manoa Valley, Hawaii | collected 2009-07-20
CTCAAGTTGAAGAGCTGATCATGACACCAATCACAAATCATCGACAGAAGCACATCAGATCGCCGTTTCCAGCAATCCGGAGCTCCTAAAGAAGCTTTGGAACCAGCGTCTCATCTCACATCCCAGACCAGAAGCAGCGCAGGGCCACTCCCAAACCGAGACCGCAAGGACGACGCCGCCCACGCTTCTCTTTCTCAGATCAACTTGTCAAAGAGCGCCAGGACACACCCGGAGGCGGCACCTGGATCCGAGGCGAACCCCGGAGAAACCTGATCCGGCAGTCGAGCGCGCCGGGCTGTCCACCCGAAACCCGCTTGCCTGCCTGGAGGAACCGTGCTACCGACCTGCCCTTAGGAGAGGTCCGTCTCAGCGGTGGAGGGCGTTTAGAGCCCGCCGGATCCCCTGTCAACCCCGCCTCTCCTGGCCACCGCAGCGGCCGGATCCTCGGAGCAGACACCTTCAGCCGACAAGACAGCGGACCACCCGGCTCGCGCCAGATCGTCTGCCTGAACTGTCGGAAGAAGCGTCGGCGCCCGGGTCGCTCTCGCGGCCGGCGCCGATGAGCGCTGTCTACGCAAGCCCAGCCGCCCCGTCAACACCCGATGCGACGAGTACGCGAAAAATCAATGACAGCGCGGTGATCGGCGTGCGAGCCAGCTGTGGTGCGCATACGTTTTTGCATGAAGACGGGAGCCGCATCGGCGGCAGTGAGGTGGTCGTGATCCGACCCGGACCGGCGCATGCAGGGCGCGGCCACCAATGGGCCCATTGTCTTATTCATGAAAGCAGGGAGGGCGTGCCAGTTGCGAACCGGAACACATCGTTAAGCATACCACCGTACGCCGGTCCGCTCAGCTAGGACACGCCCATGCCGAGCCTTCGTCAACTCCTCGTGGATGCTGCGGCCGTGGTGCTGGTCGGCATCGGCTTGACCGCTGCGACTCGCGGCTATCTGCATAATCTCCCCGTTCCGGCTGCCGTGGTCCAGCTCACCTGGGAGGAGCCGCTCACGACCGGCTCGATCCCTTCACCCACGACACAGACCGACGCTGCGGAACCGGCGCCTCCGCGACCTTGGACCGATCCGCCGTTTCGCTCGCTTAGGGCCTCCCGTTAGCACCCGTCCTAACCGTCGGGCGAGCTGGCAGATTACGACGGGGCTCATGCTCCGTCTTTGTCTTGCTGTCTTCCACGGGAACCGATGACGCAGCGCGCTGCGTTGCGATGCACGGATCCCGAAGGGGCCCTTCGACTCAGGTGGAGAAGATTCCAAGCCCGTACCGCTCGACCGTACGGGCCGGGGCACGGAAGACCTGTCGATCCGCTCCGCCTGCGTCGCGTCGAGCTATGAGTATGGATCGGGCGCTCCGCTTTTCGGAGAACGGTCGCGCTTCAACGACGGCCGAACGCACGTCGGCTCGGTCGGTGCGGATTTCAGACCGGCTTGGCGCGGGGGCCTCGATCCGGCCGACAGAGGTGGTTGACCGGAGCCAGCTTTGCCCCTAAGTGGTCCGCACTCGAGCGAACGGCCCCTACGGCGCCGACGCCGGGATCAACTTCGACGCCGCCGTCCGAACTGGCGAGCGCCGTATTGGGGGATAGTTTAACGGTAGAACGGTGGACTCTGACTCCTCTAGTCCTGGTTCGAATCCAGGTCCCCCAGCCACCTGATTTCCTAAGTCATTCTGATCGCTGAGCTTTAGGTCACGCCGTCCCGCGGTGTGGGCCCCCTGCTACACACCGCTGCTACACAAGCCGCCTTCGGCGGCGAAGGAGCGGTGTGGGTGGACTCGCCAACCTCGTCCTGCGCGGACGGGTCTTCTACTTCCGGCGCCGCGTTCCGGCCGACCTCCGGGAGCGGTTGGGCCGGCGCGAACTTGTGCGCAGCCTCGGGACCATCGACCCGAGGGCTGCGCGGTCGAACGCCTGTCGGCTATATCTCGCCTCCGAGGGCCTGTTCACGGGCATGCGCGCGATGCCGATGCTGACCGACACCGAACTCTCCCGCCTCGTGCAGGATTTCTACGCATCCGTGCTGCAGGGCGACGATGCGGTCCGGCTCGCGCGAGCCCAACCGCTGCCCTCCCACCTCGTGGCGGCCAAGCGCGACTTCTATGGAAAGGTCGCTGCCCGCGCCCGCGAGGCGCTCGCCGGCGATGGGTTCGGCGAGGCCCGCGAGATCGCGGCCTCGCTCCTGCGCCGCCAGGGTATCGCGACGGCCACCTTCGGCGTCGCCGAGTGGAACCAGGTGCGCCAGGCCGTACTCAAGGCCGGCATCGACGTCGCCGAGGCGATGCAGGCGCGCTGCGCGGGCGACTTCGAGCACGAGCCGAAGGATCGGCGCCTGAAGATGGCGCTGGCCGCGCTGGCGTCCGAATCGGCCCCGGCACCCGCAGTCCCAGCTGCCGCGCCCCCCGCATCGACCTCCGAGCCGGTCGCCGCGGAAACAGCCATATCAAAGCCGTTGTCTGAACTTTGGCCGGCCTTCTGCGAGCAGCAGACCGTCTCGGGTGCCTGGGAGGGGCAGACGGCTTCGCAGGCGAGAGCCACCTTCCGCCTCTTCATTGACGTCTGCGGCGACAAGGCGACGGCGGCCTACACCCGTACGGATGCGAGCCGCTTCAGGCAGCAGGTCGAGCGCTTGCCGGCGCTCTATTCAAAGTCTCCGCGCTACCGTGGCAAGAGCGTTGCTGAGATCATAGCGCTGTACGCCGAGGATACGGGGACAACCAGGGGCAAGCCCCTGACCCCCAAGACGATCAAGCGCCACTTCTCGGCCCTCTCAACATTCTGGGAGGCGGCCGAGGCTGGTGGCGAGGTCGGGGACAACATCTTCAAGGGCTTTCGCTTCGGCGCGGCCAAGAAGGCCACCGAGCAGCGGCAGATGTGGGAGAAGGAGGATCTCGCGCGCCTGTTCGCCACGCCGATCTGGACCGGCTGTCTGTCGGAGCAGCGACGGAAAACGGCAGGCTCGCTGATACTGCGCGATGAGAAATTCTGGCTGCCCTTAATCGCCGTGTTCTCCGGCCTGCGCCAGGAGGAGATCTGCCAGCTGCACGTTGCCGATGTGCAGCAGAAAGAGGGTATCTGGTTTTTCGACATCAATGATAAGGGCGCGCGCAAGCTCAAGAACCGGTCCGCCGCGCGGCGCGTTCCCGTCCATGCGGAGCTGATCCGCCTCGGCCTGCTTGACGAGGTCGCGGCACGGCGACGCGCGGGCGAGCTGCGTCTTTTCCCACAGTTGGAGGGCGGGGGCGCCGACGGGCGTCTGGGCCATGCCTACACCAAGGCGTTCACGCGCTACCGGCAGGATGTCGGCCTCTACCAGTCCGGCCTCGATTTCCACTCCTTCCGGCACAGCGCCACGACCTTCATGCACGAGGCGGGCGTCCACGCCACCGTCGTCGATCATGTCACGGGCCACGTTACGGCAGGCGAGACTGCGCGCTACACCAAGCGCTCCAGCCTGCAGCAGATGCAGCAGGCTATCGACGCGATCGCCATCGACGTCGATCTCTCGACCCTTCACCGCCCGCCTGGATGATCCGCCCGCATCTGTTGCAGATCTGTTGACCCGCCTCGGGGATACGCCAGGCCCCCAATGGGCTCCGTGTCCCCATCCTCAGCAGAGCTGACGCGGGACCGCCGGATCGCAAGCCGAAGGGCATCGGCAACAAGCGGACGGGCTCGGCAACGGGCTGCTCGGGACAGGGCCCATCCGCAGGATGGAGGAAGGGATCGCTCCCACCCTCCTGGACGACCCGAGCCGCTACGGATCGCACGGCAAGGGTCCTGTCCGCGCTGGCCGCCCGAGAGGGCGGGAAGCGGTGCGTAAAGGCCGACAGCCCAACCCCGGCCTGCCTGTCACAAGGTTGCACCTCGATCCGACGGTTGACCGATGGCGTGGCTCCGGGGTTCCTGACCTCCAAGCGCATAGGCTCAGCTGGCTTCGCCGCCGCAAGGCGAAGCCTTGCCTAGCGGCAAGACGGCCTTCCTCCAACGTCCACCAGGGTTCCTGGGGCCGACAGCCTCGGACACCAGCAAGAATTCGAACCCTGACTCTATCAATCTCTGGAACGGGCCACGGCACCGAGCCTGCCCGACGACCTCCTCCTGACGCTCTCCTCGACGAAGCCGGCCGCGCCTGAGGCGCCGGAGCGGGCCCGCCTATATGGCCCCGCCCACGGCCGCGGCGCCGGGGCATCCTTCGTTCAGGAGCATCACGATGGCAGCCGAGACGACCACGACCGAGATCAGCCCGCCCGGCGCGCCGGCGCCCGAACGGCCGAGCAACCCCTTCGCCGAGGCCGCCCTGAAAGGGCTGCCGAAGGCGGAGCCGGGCGGCCCGACCTCGGCGGAGTTGGAGGCGGAACTCTGGGCGGACGTTCCAGGCTACAACGAGGACTGAGCGATCAGTCCGCATCGGCATCCTGCTCTCGCCCTTCGCGACGGCGGTGAAGATCGCACCCACGGCAGAAGGGGCGGCATCGGCCGCCCCTTCTTTGCTGTCGGCTCGAACCGTGTCCGATTGTGATGCCGATCTCGGCTCGCGACCCAGGCGCCTCGCCCCCTGAAGCTGCCGATCCCAACTTCGTCGGCAACGGGGAGCGGCCGAGGCGAACGCTACCAGTTCTGCCCCTTAAGAACCGCGCGCGGGCTGGTTGAAGGCTGGTCAGAAGTCGATATACGCGGAGATCCTCTTCCGCCTCACCCAAGCAATCCCCCCCTCCGCTCCGACGGAGGCGGAGCGGAGGGGATGGTGTACGCCTCTCCTCCGTACTTTCTCCTTCAATTCGCCATCCATACGAACAGTCTCTCCGCTGCGGATGGAGTTGCCGACCTGGCTTCGTCCGACGATAATCGAGGCCGTCTCTGCTTCCGGACCTGAGGGCACGATCCTTCGGCTCGATTCCAGCCTGAACGCTGTCGCCTCTGATGAGCCTCTCCGAGGTGAACCCGCCTATACTCGCTGAGCAACCGCCTGCAAAACGCAGGCCCGATACCGCCAACTAAGTGACTGGCTCAACGAGTCATTTTTTGGCCTTGCTCCCACAATCCATTTCGTTCGCTCCCACAATCGATTGTGGGAGCGAACGACGAGGATGCCCCGTTGTCGGACGCTCAGGCTGTCGGTGGCGCCATCCGCGTCCGCGCCACATAGGCATCCCACTCCCAACCCGAATAAACTTCGTGGAACGTGGCCGGCCAGAGCTTCGACTGAAAGCCAGCCGCGCGCTGAACCTGGCTTCTGAGAGTTTTCGAGATCCCGTGCAGTTGGACTACACAGATCTTGCGAGGCTCGCAGCCCGGGCTCGGCGCCGGTGCCGCGCGCAGCTTGAGAGCAAGGATCTGGCCGAGCGCGGTCGGCGTGCCGTCTGCATCTTTCAAACCGGCTCCAGGCTTCGTCGTCTTCAACAGGTATTGCAGCCAGAAAATCTGCCGGCGGTGGGCCTTCGTCGGCGATACCTGAGGCCGATGCCGGACCAAGACCGCCTCCTCCGGCATCTTGCTGCCCAGGGTGTCCACGCCGTACCGGCCGCAGCCACGAACGGACGCCAATCCGGGGCAGACCCCACGCGCGACCTTCGTGTACGGCTTCAACTCCGGCCGTTCAGGGATTGGACGTTCAGGGAAGCGGCACCGGGCGCAGGCGGGCACCAAATTGGCCTCGCGCGCCCACCACTGCCGGATATAAGCCTCCGCCGCCGCCTTCATCCCGGGCGGTATCACGCAGAGCAGATGGGCGTGCAGGCCGCGGTCACGGCCATACTCCAGGACATAGACGTAGTGATGCGTGGTGCCGCAGCGTCGGCGTCCGCCACGCCGCTGTCGCCCAACGTCCGGCACCGCCAGGAAACGCGTCATCTCTTTGTTGAACCTCGCCATCGCGGCGGCGGCCGCTCGGTCGCTGAGGCCCATCATGCCGAAGCCGATATTGATGTGGGTGTTGAAGTGCAGGCCGTACTGCCAAGTTAGGAACGAAGTGGCGTCGTAGAGCTTCGCGGCGGTCTGCCCGGAGAGGATCGGCTCCCGCCAGCTAAGGCGGCCCTCCATCGGCGGCATCTCCACCTCGTGGTAGACGGAGTGGTTCGGAAGGCTGTTGAGCAGGATGCGCGTGCTACGGTCGAGAATGGTCATGGCTATCATCCGATGAAGTCTTCGCCCTTCGTCTGGACGACGCGGGCGCTGCGCAGGGAAGGCGGCTGATTGCGAGGCCTCGCAATCAGCCTCAATTCTTGAGATGAAGGCGAGCCTTAGGCTGACGCTTCGTGCTCGCCGCCGTCAGCAAGCTGATCGAGCAGGGTCCGTTTCAGCTCCTCACCGTCGATCAAGAGGAGGCGCTCGCGCAGCACGCGGCGGTGCTCACGCATCTGCGACAGAATCAGCTCCGCCGCTCCTTGCGCAGCTACCGGCACCACTGCCCTGGCCGCCCCGGACGGCGCATCCTGCTTCATCGCCGTCGCCATGATCGGGTCAGGGGTCTTGGCCGCATCAATGCGGGCCTCGATCTTTGCGAGCTTCAGCCGCTCCCCGTTGCCGAGCTGACCGAGCACGGCAGCAAGGACTTCGGTCGGCGTCCCAGAGCTGGCGAGCAGGCAGACTGCCGATGCGGGCAAACCAATCGCTTCCGGGTGCTGCTGACAGAATGCCGCCACCTTCATGTAGCGCTGGGCGGTGCGGGCATCCCAACCGAAATGGCGCTTGAGCCAGGCACCGAAGGCGGGCTTCGGGTGGTCCCTGAGCTTCTTCTTGACGGCCAACAGCTCCAGGCCAATGGCCACGGTATGGCGGCGAAGTCCTACGAGATGGCCATTGATGGCGGCGGCATGCGGCTCCAGGTCGGCGGCAACATCGTCAGGAATCTTGGTGTCTGGCTCATCGGCGGTCCGCTCTGCGGCCGCCTCCCGCAACTTCAGGATGAGATCTACGTCGGCTTCGTCTTGGCCGTGGGGGATAGGAACAGGTAGGTGGATCTCGGACATGTCAGCCTCTTTTCTGCTGACCGCCGGGTCAGCCCACCATATAGCCCGGCGCCACCCAACTCACTTACCTTGGCCGTTCGAAAGATGGAGATTTAGGATTTTATACCATAAACCCACCCTTCGTTGCTGATATTCCTGGTCTGGTTTGGTGCGCTAACCCTACTGACCGTTCGGCACAGCCCATCGCTACAGCTCTTTCCTGCGGATCGATGTTGGCGGAGGCAGACCACCTTAGGTGTTACTGACTGCTGGGGCACTTGCTCATCGACGTCCAGCTTGCGAGGGTCTTCGCGTTCGGAGAAACGACAACTTGTCGCTTTGCCTCTATGCCGGCGACGAGAGTGGACTGGACCGCCCTCGACGCCGGCGCGCGAACGTTAGGAGCCGGCGACTGGGTTGAGCTGCGGGACATTGAAACGTCATCAGGGATGCAGGACAACGCTTGAAAGTGGCGCCTCTACGTGCACCCGAGCTAAAATCACGGCGAGAGTTAAGCTGACATTCTACGCCCGCCCCCGCAGGGTCGTAAAAGCCCGCCTCGCCCTGTCGCTCTCATAGGAGCAGGTGATGACGCAGGATGTACCAACCCGCCCATCCGCGGCCGTGCCGCTTCGTCTACACTGCGCATGAATGCGTCAGATCATGAACGGGGCAACGCGCCACCGAAGCGTTTGCGCCTCCGTCGCCCATACCGGGCGGATCAGCTTTGGACCGCCTAACGCTGTAGGTTCCCGCGCAGAAAATTCGTCCCAATCAGCTGTTTAGCTATCGATTGAGCTGGTTGCGGGCTAAATACAAAAGGGAGGGAGAGACGATCATCCCCCTCCGGAGCAGGAGCGGAGCTGATCTCGCTGGGGACAGGCGGACGCGTCGGCCGATCAAGCTAAACTTCCTCTGCCTGGATGGAATGGAAGCCGAGCCCGCGCTGATGCGGGTGTTCGGAGCTTACCTGGATGCCAAGCACTTGCCTGCCCCGATCCCGCCGCACCGCGACCGCCCCGACGCGCCCCGTCCCGGCCGCCGATGGTGCTCACCCGACGGGACCGATCGGAACAACGGCTTCGTCTGCTTCGATGCCGACGCGCCCTGTGCCCCTGGTGCCCGAGGACGTGCGAAAACGGCAGGATGCGTTCGTCTCCACCGACACCCGCTTTGCCGCCGCGTGCCGCCTGCTGGCCTCGCTCTGGCGAGAGGAGCACGGTCTGCCGGCCGGGCAGCACCGCCCGGAGCCGCGCCGGGCCGGGGGCCGGACCGCTTCGTCCACGACACCCGGCATCAGCCGGCCGAAGTCCGTCCGTCTGGCCTCCCGGCTCTCGACAGCCGCGGCGCGGGCCGGCACCACCTTCCTGACCCCGGCCATCGCCGCCCATGTGAGGAAAGTTCTCCTGTTCAGGGAGCCCGGCGCGCTGTTCGAGGAGGCTCGGCTGTGGGGCAACCTTCTGTCCAGCCAGGCCCTGACCCTGAACCTCTTCGTCCCCCTGGCGCTCGACCCCGCCCGCGCCGCGGCGGTGTTCCGAAGGCTGCTCCCGGGCTTCGTCGGCACCGTCACCGGCATCCGCTTCGAGCACAGCCCAGGCCGGCGCGGGCCGGACTACTTCGGCGACGGTACCGCCTGCGATGTCCTCATCGACATCGTGACGCCGGAGGGCGAGCCCGCCTTCGTGGCGATCGAGGTTAAGTACACCGAGGGCGCCGGCGGCCCCGTCCCGGCGCCGCGGCCCCGCTACGCCGAGACCGCCCGGGACAGCGGCCTCTTCCGCGATCCCGAGGCCGCGGTCCTAGCCCGGCCGGGATTCGAACAGCTTCGTCGCGAGCACGTCCTGGGCCAGCTCATGCTGCAGCACGGTCTGTACGGCCGGGGCCACTTCGTCCTACTTGGGCCCGCTCAGAACGGTCACGTCCAGACCATGGGCCAGCGCTACGCCGCCGAACTCGTTGACCCTGCCGAAGCGCCCGGCCGGGTCGGCTTCAGCACTCTGACCTTGGAGACGGTGGTCGCCGCGATCCGTGACGTCGGGGCAACCGATCTCGCGGCTTCGTTCACGGCCCGCTACCTCGATCTCGGCCGCGTCGCCCACTTCGTTCTCACGCAGGCCATGCCGGCGCCACCGGCTCCTCGACGCCTTGCGGGCAAAGCTGCCTCGGCCGCCGGGCCAGACCGGTCGAACGGCACACAGGCTCCGGATGCGGCTTCGTCCAATCGGCCTCGGACCAAGCCTGCAGCAAAGTCGAGCACGTCGCGGAACCGCGCTGGCGCGCTGAAGCCGGACCTCGGCCAGAGCCAGGTTCAGCCTCAGGCATGAACGCGCTGCCGCCGCCTTCCCGCCGGGTGCTCGCCGACCTCGGCGGCACCTACCCGGCCCTGCGCCCCACGACTGACAAAGCCGCTTCGTCGGTCCTCCTCCCTTCGTAGCCGGCATCTGCAACGCAGGGTGGATGTTCGGCTGAGCGCCATCAGCGGACCTTTGGCCTAAACCACCGGAATGACCGCTTGAAGCCCAATAGCTGCTGTCGACATGGAATGGTTGGTCCGGCGGCCACAACATCCTCCGGTTGTCCCCGCCGGACTTTGATACGATGGGCCGGTCAAGGTTCCCAGTCCCGGGCCTGCCGCCGAGCGGCGGGCTCGCGGTTCAGCTATGCGGAAGGTGCCGGCCCTGACCTTGTCGGACCGGCACCTTCGGCGCGCAATTCCTCCGCCCTCATTCGGCGGCGGCAAGCACGCTCGGCGAGCGTTCGACCTCCGCGCCGAATGCCTTCCGGCAATAGGCGACCAACCGGTCGGCCCGGTCGGCTTCGCAGCGGAAGGCGACGTGCCCGTCCGGGCGCACCAGCACCAGCGCCGGGCGGGCCTCAAGACCGTAGGCACCGTGCGCCTTGCCGTCCATGTCCGACAGGACGGGGATCTTCCCGCCGCCGGCCATCGGCCCCGCCAGGACGAAGCGCGGCTTGATCCAGGGCCAGGCCTCGACGGCGCGGACGGCTTCGAGCAGCGACGTTCCCGCGTCCGGCGACCGGCCGTCGAAGCACAGGAGCGCCCAGCCGGTGGTGTGGCCGTCCGGGTTGTAGAGGAACCGGAACAGGTTCGTGGTCTCCCCGCGATGCGTCACCTCAGCGTCAGGCGCGCGCTCGCCCGGCTTCGGTCCCGGCCGCAGCAAGGTCGCCAAGCCGGAGAGACTGTCCTCGTTCAGCGAACTCTTCGGGTACTCGACCCCCATCTGCTGCATGTCGTCCGTTCCCTGCAGCAGCGAGCCCAGGTTCGGCAGCGCCTTGGCGGCCAACCCCAGCACCGTGTCGGTGACCCGGCCGCGGTAGACGGTCCAGCGGAACCCGCGCGCCTGCTGGGCGCTCAGCCGGGCGTGCTCGCCGCCGCGCTCGCCGTCGTAGGAATCGAGGATGACCGGAGCCGCCTCGCCCCGCAGGGTCATGGCCAGCCGCCACGCGATCTCGACGGCGTCGTGCAGGCCCGCGTTCATGCCCTGGCCGCCGATGGGCAGCGACAGGTGCCCGGCATCGCCGGCCAGGAAGACCCGGCCCCGCGCGTAGCCCGGGGAGACGCCGTACTGGAACCGGCTGTGCGTGAGCCACTGCGGGTCCGACAGGGTCAGGGTCTCGTCGCCGGTGACCTCGCGGGCGACCGCCTGCATCTCTTCGAGGGTGGGGTCGCGATCCGGCACGCCGGTGTCGTCGGCCAGGAAGAACAGGCGGTGGTAGCCGCCCCAGACAGGCAGGATGCCGGCGAACCCCCGCTCGTAGTAGAAGAACCAGAGCTGATCCGGCTTCTGCGAGCGGCGCCAGGACAGCTTGGCGTCGACCTGTCGGTTCATGCAGTTCGGCAGCCGCTCGGGCTCGAAGTCAAGGCCCAGCATCGGCCGGATCGTGCTCTTGGCGCCGTCGGCCGCCACGAGGTAGCGGCAGCGGCGCCGCTCCTCCGGTCCGTCCTTGCCCCGCCTGAGAACCACCGTGACGCCGTCGTCGTCCTGCTCGACGCCGGTGACCGTGCAGCCCCGGTCGAGCAAGCCGCCGCGCGCCTCGAACTCGTCGGTGAGGGTCCGCTCGATCACGTCCTGCCCGCTGTAGAGCACCTCCGGGTAGGGGCTGGCGACGTCGGCGATGGGGATGGGCGTCGTCGGGGTGCCGTTGACGAAGAAGTTGATCGTGTGGATCGCGTAGCTGTTCTCGGCCAGGAGGTCGCGCAGGCCGATGCCGGCGAGGAGCTCCTGCGGGCGGGCCCAGAGGTTGTTGGCGCGCGAGTACGCCTTCACGTTGGTGCGCTCTTCGAGGAGCAGGCACGAGACGCCGTGGTGGCGCAGGGCGTTGCCGGTCGTCAGGCCGATGGGCCCGGCACCGACGACGATCACGTCGGCGTCAAAGCCCTGCTTGGCATCGGCGCGGTTCATTCCTGGGACTCCTTCAGTGTGGCGGCGATGGTTGCGATGTGTCCGTGCGAGGCGCCGATCCGTTGCTGGAGCGTACGCAGGAGCGTGCCGGCGGCTTCGATGGCCTCGGGCGACAGGCCTTCGGTGAGCACGTCGGCCCAGAGGTCCTTGCGGGCCATGGCCTGTTCGTAGGCGGTCGCGCCGCGCGAGGTCATTGCGACGAGCGGCGCACGGCGGTGGTGGGGGTTGGGTTCGAGTTGGACGAACCCGTCGGCGCGCATGTCGTCGACGACGCGCTGCACCGACTGGCGGGCCAGGCCCATGTTGCGGGCGATGTGGGCGACGGGCAGCGGGACCGGGGACAGGGCGACGGCGCCCAGGACCTGCCAGCGGGCGCTGGTCAGCCCGAGGTCGCGCACCAGCGCGTCCCCCCCTTCGACCAAGTCGCCGTTGAGGCGAAACACCTCGATGGCGAGACCCGACCAGGCCCGGCGGAGGCGGTCGATGTCCTTCGAGGCCTTCCTCAGCGCAGAACGCATGATAATCCCTGATTTGTCATCTACCTGCGACAATGACAGCCTGCTGTCTTTGCGGCTTCAACACAGCGCGGGGTGATCGGTTCCAACCCTGACCATGTTTGCCACCAGCCAGTTTGGTTCAGTGGCTCAAGCCGGCCAGGGATGGCCGCGCCACAAACCGCCGGAACAAAAGCTGCCCCTCAAAATTGGTAGTAAGCTGTCATAACGACAGTTGAGTGACAGATTGAAGGCGGATCGTTCCGCCCGCCGGACGGTGCTGGTCGCAGTCCGAGGCCACAGGCTTGATGCCGGCCTGGAAAGGCCCTGTGGCCCATGCGGCGAGCCATGGCCGGGGCATTGGCGCCGATGGCGCCTTGCAACGGGTCGCCCGTCGTCCGGCAACACATCGTCGAGGCATGAAGGGGAGGAATGCGAATATGAGGCAAGGCTTGGTCGAGGGTGCGCCGAAGTTCTCGGTACAGGAGCGTGACCTAAGGTGGCTGAAAGTCAGGAAGCTGATGGCCGAGGCCCGCCTTGACGCCATTTTCGTCCCGCCCAACACTGGGTTATGGGACCATTTCCAGGCCAATGTACGCTACCTCACCGGAATAGGCGGCAATTGCTCCCAGGCGGCCTGCGTATTCCCTTTGACCGGCGAGGTGACCGCGATCACCAGCCCGGACGTCCATAAGGACTTCTGGCTGCAACGGCAGGACTGGGTGACGGACATACGTCCCATCGATACCGGTTGGGGCTACACGCAGATGAGCATCGACCGCTTGAGGGAGCTCGGTCTCGACCGTGCCCGGATCGGCGTGACGGGCCTCGCCGGCAACACCCGCTTTCCCGAAGGGATCACGCCTGCCGGCATCCTCGACGGGTTGGTCCGCGCGCTGCCCGCCGCCGAGATCGTCGATGCGAACCTGCTGATGGAGCGGGCGCGTTTCGTGAAGAGCACGGAGGAGCTCGCCTTCCTGCGAAAGGCCGAGGAACTCGTCGAGGCGTCGGTCGATGTCCTGCTCCGCGAGGCGCGTCCGGGCGTGCCGGAAAACGTCGTCTACGCGCGGATGCTGGCGGACATGGTGGAGCGGGGCGGCGAGGTGCCGACCATGATCCTGTGGTCGGCGGGTTGGCCGCAGCCGCCTTCGGCGCAGTACATGCCTTCGCTCCGTCCGCTTCGATCCGGAGACCTCATCTCCGTCGAGGCCGAGGCGCGTTGGGCGGGCTACGTGGCCCAGAACACGCAGCCGGTCTTCCTTGGTCGTGCGCCGGACATCTACAGGGAGCTGTTCCACCGTCAGCAGGAAGCAATTGAACGCTGCTACGAGGCCCTGCGGCCGGGTGCGACGGTCGGCGGGATATCCGACATCGTCGCGGCCCTGAGCGACGAGCGCTTCTGGTGCAGCCTCATCATGCACGGCCGAGGCCTCGGCGACGACGCGCCTATCAACATCCACAAACCGCGTGATGCGACCATGCGCGACTGGCGGATCGAGGCCAACGCGACGTTCATCGTCAAGCCGATGATCCAGACGCATGATGGGGCTCAGCGTTTGTACTGGGGCGATACAGTCGTTGTGGGGGAGAACGGCGCCGAACGGCTTGGAAAACGGGCGGCGGAACTCATCGAGATATCGTAGCTATGCCCAGGCTTGATGTGCGGAGCGCCGCCGTCGCCCGAAGCGGCGCGGTTCGGCATGGGACTGCCGCCCTATGTCCTGAGCGACAAGCTCGGCGAGCACCTCGTGGGCCTACCCTGTCCATCGGCGCATCGGACCTGGGACATTTATACCAGTACGATGTGCAACCGGTTCCGCCTGAAGTAGGATGTCGGAGGCGGAAGGTGCCGTTGGATCAACGACCGCGCCCAGACGGGTAGCCTCGATGCGCGGGTCGATGACACAGGAAATTCAGGCCGGCGTCTGGCTCCCCGTGGGCGGCGGCGACGTGGGCGACCTCGTCCGCGGCCATGACTGGGCGGCCACCCCGCTCGGCCCCATCGCCGAGTGGCCGCCCACGGTTCGCGCCATCGTCCAGACAGTGCTGCTCTCGCCCATTCCCATGGTGGCGATCTGGGGTGAGGACGGCATCCTCGTCTACAACCGGGGCTATGCCGAGGTCTGCGGTCCGCGCCATCCGCAAGCGCTCGGGGGCCGGGTGCTGGACGTCTGGCCTGAGGCGCGCGCCTTCAACGCCCAGGTCATCGAGAGCGGCCTCGCCGGGCAAGCCCTCAGCTTCACGGGCCAGGAACTCGAACTCTGGCGGCATGGCCGACCCGAGAAGGTCTGGATGGACCTCGACTACACGCCCATCCTCGATGAGGCCGGCAGGCCCATTGGTACGCTCGCGACGGTGCTCGACATCACCGAGCGCGTGCTGGCCGAACGCCGCCTCGCCGAGAGCGAGGACCGATTCCGCTTCCTCGACGGCTTGGCTCGGGCGACCGCGGACGCCCGCGACGCCGCCGCGGTGCTGGAGGCCACGACGCGCCTCCTTGGCGGTCACCTGGGCCTGTCGAACTGCGCCTACGCCGACATGGACGCCGACGGCGACGGCTTCACCATCCGCGGCAACTGGCACGCGCCGGACGCACCCTCGATCCTCGGACACTACAGCCTCGCCGACTTCGGCGAACTCGCGGTCCGGGAGCTCAATGCCGGCAGGCCCCTTGTCGTCAACGACAACGCCGCCGAGCTCGCCCCGCACGAGGCGCGGACCTTCCAGGCCATCGGCATCGCCGCGACGATCTGCATGCCGCTGGTCAAGGAGGGCCGCCTCACGGCCCTCATGGCCATCCATCATGCCGTGCCGCATCGCTGGTCCGACGCCGAGCTGGCGCTGCTGCGCGAGGTGATGGAACGCTGCTGGGCCTACATCGAGCGCGTCGGCGCCGAGGCTAACCTGCGCGTGAGCGAGGGACGGCTGCGGACCCTGGTCAACGCGACCTCCGACGCGGTGTACCGGATGGGCGCAGACTGGCGCGGGATGATCCGGCTCGATGGTCGCGGCATCCTGGCCGACGCCACGGAGCCGAGCGAGCGCTGGCTCGACCGCAACATCAAGCCGAAGGACCGGGCCGAGGTCCTCGCCGCCATCGCCGACGCCATCCGGCGCAAGGGGCTGTTCGAGCTGGAGCACCGGGTGCGGCGGGCCGACGGTACAGTCGGCTGGACGTTCTCCCGTGCCGTCCCGTTGCTCGACCAGGCGGGAGAGATCGTCGAGTGGTTCGGCACCGCGAGCGACGTGACCTTCCGGCATGAGGCGGAGGCGCGCCTGCGGGAGAGCGAGGCCCGCTTCCGCACCATGGCGGATGATGCCCCGGTGATGACCTGGATCACCGACGAGAACGGCGACTGCATCTACCTGAACCGGCGCTGGTACGAGTTCACCGGCCAGACCGAGGCGGAGGGGCTCGGCCTCGGCTGGCTCGACGCCATCCATCCCGACGACCGCCATCTCTCGGAGCAGACCTTCCTGGCCGCCAACGCCGAGCGGAAGTCCTTCCGCCTGGAGTACCGGCTGCGCGGCCGGGACGGCGCCTACCGCTGGGCCATCGACGCCGCCATGCCGTGGATCGCGGCGAACGAGGCCTTCCTCGGCTACTTCGGCTCGGTCATCGACATCGACGAGCGCCGGCAGGCCGAGGCGCGGCTACGCACCCTGACCGACGTCGTTCCCGCCTTCGTCTGGTTCGCCTCGCCGGACGGGCACCTGCATTTCCTCAATGACCGCTGGTGCGAGTTCACCGGCCAGACCCTTGAGGCGGCGCTGCCCGACGGTTGGATCGAGGCCGTCCACCCGGACGACCAGGCCCGGACCGCCGCGGCCTGGGCGGACGCGCGGGCGCGCGAGGTCTCCTACGAGATCGAGATGCGCTACCGGCGGCACGACGGCGCCTGCCGCTGGTACCTGGCCCGGGCCGAGCCCCTGCGGGACGCCGGCGGGACGGTGACTGCCTGGTTCGGCACCTCGACCGACATCCACGACCGCAGGCTCGCGGAGGACCGCCTGCGGGAGTTGAACGAGACGCTGGAGAGCCGCGTCGCCGAGCGCACCGACGAACTGCTGAAGGCCGAAGAGGCGCTGCGGCAGTCGCAGAAGCTGGAGGCCATCGGGCAATTGACGGGCGGCGTGGCGCATGACTTCAACAACCTGCTGACCATCATCCGCTCGTCGGTCGACTTCCTACGCCGCCCGGACCTGCCCGAGGCGCGCAAGGCCCGCTACCTCGACGCGGTCTCCGAGACCGTGGAGCGTGCAGCTAAGCTCACCGGGCAGCTCCTCGCCTTCGCCCGCCGGCAGACCCTCGACCCGCAGGTGTTCGCCCTCGACGAGCGGCTGCGTGCCATGGCGGACCTCCTCGATACGGTCACAGGGGCCCGCATCCGGGTGGTGCTGGATATCGCGGGGGCGCCCTGCCACGTGCGCGCCGACCTCAGCCAGTTCGAGACCGCGCTGGTGAACATGGCGGTGAACGCCCGCGACGCCATGGACGGCGAGGGGACGCTGACCCTGCGGCTGGCCTGCGGCGGCACGCTGCCGCCGATCCGCCGACACGCCGGGAGCTCGCATCCGTTCGCCGCCGTCTCGCTCTCGGACACCGGCGCGGGCATCGCGCCGGAGGTGCTGCCGCGCATCTTCGAGCCGTTCTTCACGACGAAGGAGGTTGGCAAGGGCACCGGCCTCGGGCTCAGCCAGGTGTTCGGCTTCGCCAAGCAGTCGGGCGGCGACGTCGATGTCGAGAGCGTCCCGGGAGGCGGCTCGACCTTCACGCTCTACCTGCCTGAGGTGCCTGCGGAGCCCAAGCCCCTGGCCGCCAAGGATGCCGCCGCTTCCGTGCTGCCCATCGGGTCCGGCCAGCGCGTGCTCGTCGTGGAGGACAACGTCGAGGTCGGGACCTTCGCCACGCAGATCCTTGAGGATCTCGGCTACCGCACGACCTGGGCGACGAACGCCGAGGAGGCGCTCGATAGGATCGGTCACGACGGATCGGACTTCGACGTGGTGTTCTCGGACGTCGTGATGCCGGGCATGGGCGGCATCGCGTTCGCCCGGCTCCTAAGGCGGCGTCTGCCGAACCTGCCGGTGGTGCTCGCCTCGGGCTACAGCCACGTCCTGGCGCAGGAAGGCGCCCACGGCTTCGAGCTCCTGCGGAAGCCGTATTCGGCCGAGCAGGTCTCCCAGGTCCTGCGCAGGGCGGTCGGACGGGATTGGCGGACCGGGAACGGTGAGGGTGACGGAATGCCGGGGCGCTGAACGGGGCGGCCTTATGGACGCGGCGCCCTACCATCCGTCACGTGATGCGGTGCCGGCCTAGCCGAGCCCCGGCCGCTCAGGCACGTCCGATCCAGCCGCGCCACGTGAAGGCGGCGAAGAAGAGTTCGACACCCCGGAAGCCGCCCGCCCGTAGCACGGCGGCATCCGTCTCGGGCGCGAGGGTGTGCAGGTGGGCCTGCACGGCGGCCCTGGCCTTCGCCGCCTGGTCGCAATCGACGCCGGAAGCGACCGCATAGGCCTCGTACCGGCCGATCCAGCGCGAGCGGCTGTCGTCCTGCGGGAAGCTTCCGTGCGCCGCCACGAACGGCGCGCCCGGCTTGAGCCGCCGGTGGATTGCCCTGACGGTGTCCTCGCGCGCGGCCGGGTCGAGGAAGTGGAGGGTGAGCAGGCAGGTCGCCGCATCGAAGGGGCCGAAGGGCGCGTCGTCGATGTAGCCCTCGACGAGTGTGACACGGTTCATCAGCGGCCCGAGCGTGCGCTCGGCCTGGCGGAGCATCTCCCCCGCCGGGTCGACGCCGACGAAGGTCCAGCCGGGATGCATCTCGGCCAATGCCCTGAGTTCCAGGCCCCCTCCAGCCCCGAGGACCAGAACCCGCGCGTCGGCCGGCGCGTGCTCGGCGAGCAGGATGCCGGTCATCCTGTGCAACGCCTCGAAGCCGGGTACGAAACGAGGCGGTCCGTCGGCATACCGTGCGGCGGCCGCCGGGTCCGAAAAGGCAGCCACGAAGTTGGTTGGTTCAGGCTGGGCGCTATGCGTCATTGGATCGGGCCTCCCGCCCGCACGATCCGCGCTTGGCCAAGCGCGCATGAAAATCCGCGCTGAGACGGGCCAGCGTGACGTCACCCAAACGCGAGAGCAGCAAGGCCTCGGCATCCTGAAAGGCGTCCGCGAGGGCCGCGTTGACCGCCTGCTCGACGAGGCAGGTCGGCTCTTGGCTCCGGTGTCCCATCGCGAACACCTCCGGCGAACCGAGCGCGACGTAGACGTCGTGCAGGGTCACCCGGTCGAGGTCGCAGGCGATGGTCCAGCCGCCGCCATGCCCTTTCCCGGAGGCGACGAGCCCGAGGTCGCGCAGTCCGGCCATCGTCCGGCGCACCACGACCGGGTTGGTCCCCATCATCATGGCCAGCCGCTCGGACGTCACCGGCCCGTCGGCCTCGTCCATGTGGAGGAGGACATGCAACACGCCAGACAGTCTGCCATCCCGTCTCATGAAACTTCAATAGTTGCATGATAGGGATGGTGTCAACCGAGACCAGGCCTCAGGCGGCAGTTGGCCAAGATGGAGATCCGCTGAAGCCGCACGCCCGTTGGGCCTTCGCATTTGGACGGTGTTGCTCGCTCTTGAGCCCCTGCCTCAGGCCTCAGCGACTGCCCTGAAAGGCTCAAAGGCAACGCGGTCTGCGGTTTCCGCCTCCTCGGGAGAGGCTTGGAGTTCGGGCGGGATTGAGGCGAGCGATAGGCGGCGACCCAGTCGAAATGGTCGAAACCTTTGGTTTGCCACGGAACCCAACCCTCCAAGTTGGGAGAATCCGCAGCACCCTCGAAACGTTGTTGACTGACTGATCACTCTTTCATATCGTCCTGCCATGGCGAGACCCAAGAGCGACGCGAAGCGCAACGAGATCATGGAGGCGGCGATCAGGATCGTCGCCGAGCAGGGACTACGTGCGTCGACGGCGTCAATAGCGAAGGCCGCAGGCGTCTCGAACGGCGCCCTGTTCATCTATTTCGAGACCAAGGCCGACCTGCTGAACGAACTCTACGTCGAGCTGAAGTTGCGGATGGCCGCCGCGACCGTGGATGGCCTCCCGGAGGAAGTCGAGCCTCGCGACCAGTTGCGGCACGTCTGGTACGGGATGCTGCGCTGGGCGCGGGAGAAACCACTTGAGCGCCTGGCGCTGGCGCAGCTCGGCGTCTCGAACGACTTGACGCCCGCCACGCGCGACATCGCGAGCCGCCCCTACGCTCGGGTCGTCGAGCTCCTCGACCGCTGCCGCGCCGACGGTGCGATGCGCGACGCCTCCCCGATGTTCGTCGCCTCGCTGGTGATGGCCATGACGGAAGCCACCATCGACGGGATCGCGGCCGACCCGGCCGCCGCCGAACGCCATGCGGCGATTGGGTTCGACGCCCTGTGGCGTTCGATCAGCTGACCGAGAACGAGGATCGGAGATACCATGACCAATGCGGAAACCCAACCCGGCTCGCGTCGAGACCTGGCTGTCGTCACCGGAGCGTCGAGCGGCATCGGCGCCGCGACGGCGCGCGAGCTCGCCGGCCGGGGCTATCACGTCCTGGCGGGCGTCCGCCGGAACGTGGACGCCGACGCGCTGCGCACCGCGAACATCGAGCCGGTCATTCTCGACATCACGCAAGAGGCCGGGATCGCCGCCCTCTCGCAGCGCGTCGGGAACGATCCCGAGCGTCGACGGCTAGCCGTGCTGGTCAACAATGCAGGCGTGGGGATCAACGTGCCTGTGGAGACCTACGCGCTGCCGGACTGGCGCCGCCTGTTCGAGGTGAACCTGTTCGGCCATGTCGCGGTCATCCAGGCCCTGCTTCCCGCCTTGATCGAGAGCGGCGGGACCATCGTCAACGTATCGTCGGTGGGCGGCCGGGTGGCGATGGGGGCCTACGGTCCCTACGCATGCACCAAGTTCGCACTGGAAGCGCTCAGCGACTCGCTGCGCCGCGAGGTCGGTCAGCTCGGGGTGAGGGTCGTCGTGATCGAGCCGGGGGCTGTCAGGACGGAGATGCTCGGACAGGTCGGCGTCCGGGCCGAGAGGGTCATCGACGCCATGACCGTCGCGCAGCGCGGGCGCTACGCGGCGCTGTTGCGGGCGGTGGTGGCCCAGGCTGAGGCCTCGGAAGAGGGCGGGGCCTCGCCCGAGGATGCGGCCCGCACCATCGCGGGCGCGGTCGCCAGGGCGCGTCCGAGGACCCGGTACACCGTCGGCCGCTGGAGCGGGGCCTTCGTCGGCTTGACCCGCCTTCTGTCGGACCGGGCACTCGACCGGCTCCTCGCCGCAGGCCTGAAGCCGCACCTTCCCAGGTCGGCGCACGCCCCTGCGGCGGCCGGGCGGCTCGGGCGTCCGGCATGACCACGGTCCTCATCGCCGGTGCCACCGGTCTCGTCGGAGGCCTTGCCCTGGGACTGGCGCTCGCCGACAGCCGGATCGACCGCGTGGTCGCCCTGACCCGTCGCCCGGTCGAGACCCATGCCAAATTGCGAAACGTCGTCGTCGACTTTTCGGACCTCCCCGCCGATGCCGACTGGTGGAACGTGGACGGCGTCATCAGCGCCCTGGGCACGACGCGCGCCCGCACCCCGTCGCCCGACGAGTACCTGGCAATCGACCGGGACTATCCGCTCGCCATCGCACGCCTCACGCGCAGCCATGGCGCCACCCGGTTCGCGCTGGTCTCCTCGCTTGGCGCCGATCCTCGCTCGCGCTTCGCCTATACTCGTAGAAAGGGCGAACTGGAGAGCGAGCTCAAAGCGCTGGCCTTCCCGTCGTTGACAATCGTGCGTCCGAGCGCCCTCGACGGGCAACGCGAAAGCGCGCGGCTCGACGAGCGATTGGCCGTCGCTGTCTTGAAGTCCCTCACGCCCGTCTTGCCGTCTCCCTGGAGGTCGAGCTCGGCGACCGGGATGGCCAAGCTCCTCGTCGAGGGCGCCGTCGCAGCCCGGCCAGGCATCGCCGTCAAGACGAACGCCGACGTGGGATCGTGTTCGACCTGACGATCCCGCGAACGCATTCGGTGCTGGCTGCCGAGCCCGGACCCGCTCGGAGGGAGCGTCCGGTGGCTCGCCGGCGGGACCTGATTATTGTCGGCTCACCGGAGGGATGAAGCAGGCTGCCGACCGTCAGCGCAAACCGCCAGGATGAAGCAGTCGTTCATTCTCCGTCGGGTGAAGCCATGGGCGCGTGGTGCAGGGCTAGCCCGCCGGGATGCCGTGGGTGCTCGCGGCTTCGGTTTGGCGGCCCTTCGTTCCCATCGCCTGACGCGACGGGGAGGCTCGCGCGATCAGGACGAAGAGGAGCGGGGTGACGAACACCGCCAGCACCGTCGCGGTGACCATACCGCCGAGCACGCCGGTGCCGATGGCCCGCTGGCTGTTCATGCTGGCCCCCGTGGCGACGGCGAGCGGCACCACGCCGAGGATGAAGGCGAACGAGGTCATCACGATGGGCCGGAAACGCAGTTCGCATGCCTCCAGCGCCGCCTCGTGCAGGGACCGGCCCTGCGCGACGAGGTCCTTGGCGACCTCGATGATGAGGATGGCGTTCTTCGCCGTCAGGCCGATCACCGTGATCAGGCCGACCTTGAAGTAGACGTCGTTCGGCATGTCCCGCAGCAGCATGGCGAAGACCGCGCCGACCACGCCGGTGGGCACGACGAGCAGCACGGCGAGCGGGATCGACCAACTCTCGTAGAGCGCGGCAAGGCAGAGAAAGACGCAGAACAGCGCCAGCGCTAGCAGGTAGATCGCTTGAGAGCCCGACAGCTTCTCCTGCAGCGACTGCCCGGTCCAGGCGAAGTCGAAGCCCGGCGGCAGCTGCCCCGCCAGACGCTCCATCTCGGACATGGCGTCGCCGCTGGCGTAGCCGGGGGCCGCGCTGCCGGAGATCTTGATGCTCGGGTAGCCGTTGAAGCCCACGACCTGCGACGGGCCCATCGTCCATTCGACCCGCGCGAAGGACTGGAGCGGCACCATCTGCCCCTTGGCGTTGCGGACGTTGAGGTCGAGCAGGTCCTCGGCCTTCATCCGCCGGGAGGCCTCGGCCTGGACGATGACCCGCTGCATCCGCGCCTGGTTCGGGAAGTCGTTGACGTAGGCCGAGCCGAGGCTCGTCGAGAGCGCGTCGTTGATGTCGGCGAAGGTGACGCCGAGCGCGTTCGCCTTCTGCCGGTCGAGGACGAGCTCGATCTGCGGCGCGGTCGGCAGCCCCTCGACGTAGACGCCCTGCAGGATCGGGCTCTGGCCCGCCGCCTTGAGGAGCTGGTCGCGCGCGGCCGCCAGGGCCGCATGGCCCTGCTGGCCCTTGTCCTGCAGGCGGAAGGCGAAGCCGCTGGAATTTCCGAGCGAGTCGATGGCCGGCGGCGACAGCGACATGGCGATGGCGTCCGGCATCTCCCCGAGCGCCGCGTTGGCGCGGGCGGCGATGGCGTCGGCCCCGTCGCTCAGGCTGCGCTCGCCCCAGGGCTTCAGCCCGACGAAGTTGAGCGCCGCGTTCTGGCCCTGGCCGGAGAAGCCGAAGCCGAGCAGCAGGGTCTGGCTGTCGATGCCGGGTTCGCGGGCGAAATGCGCCTCGATGCGCTTGGCCACGTCGAGCGTGCGCCCGGTGGCCGATTCCGGCGGCGTCTGCGCGTCGACGATGACGTAGCCCTGGTCCTCAATGGGCAGGAAGCTCGACGGCATGCGCAAGTAGCCCCAGCCGAGGGCGGCGACGAGCAGGCCGTAGACGAGGAGCGCCCGCACCGGCCGGCGCAGCAGCCCGGCGACGCCGGAGCGGTAGGCCAGCGTGCCGGACCGGAAGCGGCGGTTGAACCAGCCGAAGAAACCGCCTTTGTCGTGGCCGTGCCCGGCCTCGATGGGCTTCAGAAGCGTGGCGCAGAGTGCCGGGGTGAGCGAGAGCGCCAGGAAGGCCGAGAAGGCGATGGAGGTCGCCATGCTGACGGCGAACTGGCGGTAGATCACGCCGACTGAGCCGGGGAAGAAGGCAAGCGGCACGAACACCGCGACTAACACCGATGTGATGCCGACGATGGCCCCGGTGATCTGGCCCATGGCCTTGGCGGTGGCCTCCCGCGGGGGCAGGCCCTCCTCGGACATGATCCGCTCGACGTTCTCGACCACGACGATGGCGTCGTCGACCAGGATGCCGATGGCCAGCACCATGCCGAACATCGTCAGCACGTTGATCGAGAAGCCGGCGAGCAGCAGCGCGCCGCAGGTGCCGAGCAGGGCCACCGGCACGACGATGGTCGGGATAAGGGTGTAGCGGACGTTCTGGAGGAACAGGAACATCACCGCGAAGACGAGCGCCATAGCCTCGGCGAGCGTCATCAGCACCTTCTTGATCGAGACCTCGACGAAAGGCGTGGTGTCGTAGGGGACGCTCACGCGGACGTTGGCCGGCAGCGTGCGTTGGAGCTGGGCGAGCTTCGCCTTCACCCCGCTGGCGGCGGCGAGGGCGTTCGCACCCGGGGCGAGCTGGATGCCGATGCCGGCGGCGGGGCGCCCGTCGAGGCGGGTCTGCATCGTGTAGGACTGCCCACCGAGCTCGACCTCGGCGACGTCGCGCAGGCGGACTAACGAGCCATCCGTGTTGGCGCGCAGCACGATTTCCCCGAACTCGGCGGGCGTGGTCAGTTGCCCCTTCACCAGCACGTTGGCGGCGATGCGCTGGCCCTCCCGCGCCGGCTGGGCGCCGACGACGCCCGAGGCGACCTGCGCGTTCTGCGCGCCGACCGCGGCCGTCACGTCGCCCGGCGTCATGCCGAGGCCGACGAGCTTGACCGGGTCGATCCAGATGCGCAGCGCCTTCTCGGACGAGAACAGGGTGGCGCGGCCGACGCCCGGCACGCGCCGCAACTCGCCTAGCAGTCGGCGGGCGGCAAGGTCGCCGAGGTCGGTCTCGCTCATGGTGCCGTCCTTCGAGGAGACGGTCACGAATTGGAGGAAGCTGGTGCTGGCCTCCTCGACGATGACGCCCTGCTGGGTCACGGCGCGGGGCAGGCGCGCCTCAATGCGCTTGATCCGGTTCTGCACCGCCACCGTCGCCTTCGACGGGTCGGAGCCCGGCGCGAACGAGGCCGTGATCTGCGCCATGCCGGACGTGTCGCTGGTGCTCTCGAAGTACATCAGCCCCGGGATGCCGTTGAGCTCCTCCTCGATGATGCGGGTGACGCCGTCGTAGAGCCGCTCCGGCGGGGAGCCGGGGTAGGTCGCCGTCACCTGGATCGTGACCGGGGCGACGTCCGGGTACTGCGAGACCGGCAGGTAGGCGATGGAGATCGCCCCCACCAGCATGATGAAGATGGAGACCGCCCAGGCGAAGATCGGGCGCGCGATGAAGAAGCGGGTCATGGCGGCGTGATCCTGTCGGTCAGGGCTTAGAGGAGGCGGAGGCGGTCCGGGGCGCTTGCCAGGGCGACGGGTTGACCGCCATGCCCGGCTGGAGCCTCTGGAAGCCCTCGACCACGACAGTCTCGCCGGCCTTCAACCCGTCCTCGACGATCCAGCCGGCATCCGTCAGCGCCCCCGCCCGGACGGGGCGCAGGGCCACGGTCCGGTCCTCGCCGACGACGTAGACCTGTGCCACGCCGGCGCTGCTGCGCTGAATGGCTTGGGCCGGGACGAGGACGGCCCCCGGCAGCGTGCCCTGCGCGACGCGGACGCGGACGTAGGTGCCCGGCAGCAGGGCGACCTTCGGGTTCGGGAACGTGGCGCGGAGGCTGACCTGCCCCGTGCCGGGGTCGACGCTGACGTCCGTGAACAGGAGCCGCCCGGCATCCGCGTGGAGCGAGCCGTCCGGTAGGACCAGCCGTACCCCCGTCTCCTCCTTCCCCGAGGCGCGCTCGGCGAGGCGGCTCGGGTCGGCGGCCGAGGCGTTGAAGTCGGCGAAGATCGGGTCGACCTGCTGGATCAGGGCCAGCTTGGTCGCATCGCCCTGGCCGACGAGCGCCCCCTCGGTGACGAGGGCCCGGCCGATGCGACCGGCGATGGGCGCGCGCACGGTGGCGTAGTCGAGGTCGATCCGGGCGCGGGCGAGTTGCGCCTTGGCGCTCGCGACGTCGGCCTCGGCCTGGCGCAGGGCGGCGACCGCGATGTCCTGCTGGGCGGCGCTCGCGGCCTGGCGCTCCAACAGGGTCTCGGTGCGCTCCGACTGGCGCTGCGCCTGCACTTTGGTCGCCTCGGCCCGGGCGAGCGCGGCGGCCTTGGCATCCACCTCCGCCCGGTAGACGGCCGGGTCGATCCGGAACAGGACGTCGCCCTTGGCCACTAGGCTGCCTTCCTCGAAGGTGCGCTCCTGGACGATGCCGGAGACCTGGGCCCGCACCTCGGCGACCCGCGTCGAGGTCAGGCGGCCCGGCAGGTCGAGGATGCGGGGCACCGTGACCGCCGCGACAGTGACCGTCGAGACGTCGGGGGTGGCGCCCGCCGCACCGGGCCCGCCCGCGGGCTGGCCGTCTGCCGCCGGCTTGCAGCCTTGCAGGGCGAGGAGGGCGAGGCAGGCGGCGGCGGTGAGGACCGGCGTCCGGTGGAGGGAGGTGGGAATCGACATGGGGAAGGTCCGTTGGTGCCGGGCCGTCAGGCGGCCTTGCGCACGAGGCGCGCGTAGGCGCCGTCGCGGGCCAGGAGGGTTTCGTGCGTTCCGCTCTCGACCACTCTTCCGCGGTCCAGCACGACGATCTGGTCGGCTCGGCGCACGGTCGACAGGCGATGGGCGATGGTGATGGTCGTGCGGGGCTTGCCCGGCCGCGTCAGGGCCTCGACCACGGCCCGCTCCGTGGCGGTGTCGAGCGCGCTCGTCGCCTCGTCGAGCAGCAGGACCCGGGGATCGCGCAGGATGGTGCGGGCGAGCGAGAGACGCTGCCTTTCGCCGCCGGAGAAGCGGTGCCCGCGCTCTCCCACCACCGTGTCGTACCCGTCAGGCAGGGCCGCGATCAGGTCGTGCAACTGGGCGATGCGCGCCGCCTCGACCATCTGCGCCACCGTGGCCTCTGGCCGGGCGAACAGAAGGTTCTCGGCGATGCTGGCGTGGAGGAGGAACGGGTCCTGCGTCACCACCCCGAGGATGTCCGAGAGCGAATGCATGCACAGGTCCCGCACGTCGACGCCGTCGTAGAGGACGGCGCCCGCGTCGACGTCGTGGAGGCGTGCCAGGATGTGGCCGAGGGTCGACTTGCCCGAGCCGGTCGCGCCGACGATGGCGGTATGGGAGCCGGCGGGGATGTCCACCGTGACGCCGCGCAGGGTGGTGGGTCCCGACCGGTCGTAGGAGAACGTCACGCCGTCGAGGCGCACGTGGCCGGCGACCTTCGAAGGATCGAGGGTGACGGCGTCCGGTCGCTCGGTGATGCCGACCGGCTTGTCGAGGTACTCGAAGATGCGGGCGAACAGCGCCCGCGCCTTGCGGGCCTCGACGCCCGTGCGCAGCACCTCCTCCAGCGGGAACAGCATCTGCTCCTGCAGCGCGATCATGGCGACGAGCGTGCCGATGGTCATCGCCGTCCCGGCGTTCATCATCCAGCCGCCGAGGAACAGCGTGAGGGCCGGCAGGGCCTGAAGCACCAGGTCGATGACCGACCACTGCCACTGCCCGGCCGTGTGGGACCGGACCTCCAGGTCCGCCACCTCACGCGAGGCCCGCGCGAAGCGCTCGACCAGGTGCCGCGTACGGCCCGTCGTGCGGGCGAGGACGATGCCCGAGACCGACAGAGACTCCTGCACCGCCGAGGTCATCTCGGCGATCCGCTCCTGCTGCGCGTAGGTGGTCTCCTCGCGCATCCGGCCGACGCGGTTGCTGATCCAGGTCGCCAGCGGCAGCACCAGGAACGAGAACAGGGCCAGCCGCCATTCCAGCATCAGCATCGCGGCCGCCGTCATCGCGACCGCGCTGGCGTTGCGCGTCGCCTCTCCCGCGGTGTGGGTGACGAGCGCCTGGAGGGCGCCGATGTCGCTCGCGATGCGCGATTGGATGTCCCCGCCCCGGGTCGCCGTGAAGAAGCCGAGAGGCAGCGACTGGAGGTGCGCGTACACGCGCACCCTGAGGTCGTGCATCAGCGCCTGCCCGACCTTCGCGGTGACGAGGGCCTGGAGCACGCCGATGCCGGCGCCGAGCGCGGCGAGGCCGACGAGGCTTCCCGCGAGCAGCCCGAGCAGCCGCACGTCGCCCCGCGGCAGAGCGACGTCGATGATCTCCCTGAGCAGGAACGGGGCGGCGAGCCCCGCCGCCGTCGCGAGCGCGATGAGCAGGAGGACGAGCGCGATCCGGCCCGCGTAGGGACGGAACAGGTCGAGGATGCGCGCCGCGGACACGTGCCTGGATGCCACTTCGTCGTAGGCGTCGTCGCTCCCGTCCGGGGCATAAGCCGCGGCGAGTTCAGGCGTCGAGGAACGTGCCATAGCTCAGGTCCGGCCGCCGTCCGCAGGCCCGGGCCGTCCGGCATGGGTCATGGCTATGAGCCGCTTCCGGAGCGCGCCTAGCTCCGGCACCGGATCGGTCGGCTTCTCGCGCACGAGGTAGGCGATCCACGCGCCGTCGGCGGCCAGCCGGACGAACTCCAGGTCAGCGTCCCCGTCGGTGTCCCGATGGCGGTGCAGGCGCTCGGCGAACCAGTCCGACACCATCCGGCGCAGGGCCGGCTCGGCGAGGATGGAGATGTGCAGGGCCGCCCACTGGCTGCCCTCGATCATCATCGGGTCGTGCAGGGTGATGTCGACATAGGCCCGGGTGTAGCGCCCGTATGGAAGTGGGTCCTTCGCCATGGCCGCATCGATATCCGCGTCGAGCTGCGCGATGAGGTCGGCGACGACGCCCTCGACCAGCGCCTGCTTGCTCGGGAAATGGTGGAACAGCGCGCCCTTGGTCACGCCGGCGGCAAGGCTCACCGCCTGCACGGTGACCGCGGCGAGACCCTGCTCCAGGGCGAGCTTGGCGGCGCAATCGAGGAGGGTGCGCCGGACGAGCTCCGGCTGCTTCTTGCGGTGGTAGGCGGTGGCCATGGTCGTTGTCCGATGGCGCTCGGGCGCCCTTCGCCCAAATGATACCTACCTGACGGTATCTTTCAAGGGCGATTCGAGTTCGTTGAGGGCGCACCAAGCTACGGGCGGGCTGACGCCAAGGCGTCCTTCCATCGGCGGTCGCTAATGTGCCCCTACCTGTTGACGTCATGGCCGCCGCTTTGGGGCCGCTTTAAACCCTCGAGCGGACATTCGCATCGGCGGGGAGGAAGGTCTGCAACGGGTCAGGAGTTAACTCAGCTTGCGTAAGCAAGCTTTGTCGGCGTCCATTCCGTCGATCACAGCCGACTTCTAGAACGCGGCGTGGTTGCGCTGTGAGGCTGTAGTGCGCCGACTCCGTTCCGAAAGCAGAACAGGTGGAGTCGCGGCATCCGTGCCTGTGAGACGCCGATTTTGGCCGCCGAAGATCCCGTTGGAGGCAATGGCAGCTTCCTAGTCGCGCGAAGCCTGCTCTCTCCCAGAGGCGGCGCGAGATCAAGCTTTCTTCCGGCCGGGGCGGAGGGGGGCGGGCACCTCGTCATCTGCCTGAGGTATGGCGAAGAGTTCCGCCACATCACAACCCAGCGCCGTCGCAAGGCGCTCCAGCACCTCGACCGTCGGGTTGAAGCTGCCGCGCTCGATCCCGCTGACATAGGTGCGGTCCACGCCCGCATCGACCGCCAGAGCCTCCTGGCTGAAGCCTCGCGCAACCCGCAGCCGCCGCAGGTGCCACGCCACGCGCGCACGTCCATCCATGGCCGCGACTGCGCCAGCTTGGCAGCAGGGAAACCATCGAATATATTCGACATAATTGTGAGACACGCGCTGCCGCGGCCGGGTTCAGGATGCCCACCCATCCTGACGACGGCCGTGAGCCTTGCTCGCTTGCCGACCGAGACCCTGATGCAGCGGGCCAAGCTTGTACGCCATCCGTTCGACTAAACTTCCTCGTCCGCCCGCGAATGAGGAGCCGACAGCAGCAGACGAGGTGATCATGGTGGAGGATCAGGGTTGGCGGGGCATGCTCAACGCTCTGCAGGCCGAGGGCTGGCGGGGCTACGCCTTCGTCGCCTTCCTCATCGCCTGTATCGGCATCTTCTTCCTGGCCCCGCGCCAGAGCGCTCGCGATGCGCTGCTTGCGATCACCCCGGGTCAGATGCCGGCCTGCGACAGCCCGCCCACGCGCCACATGCTCGCCCAGGCCGTCAGCGGCTCGCCCGCCGCGCGGACCCAAGGCCTTGTGCTGCAGAAGGTCGGAAGCCTGCGCGACGCCTTCCCGGGTGTCGCCGAGTACGGCGGCCGGCGGACCTGCCTGGGTGAGGTCTACACCAACGCCGGGCATGTGGCCGTCACCGCCATCCTGACCTGGACGACGCCCGAGCGCGACGAGGTCCACCTGAACGTCCTCTGGCCGTACTGAGCACCGACTGCGTCCTCGGCGCAGATGCCCCCGGCACGCGCTCGGCGGCGATACCCCGTGACCCGCGATCGGACCTTCCCGTTTGGTCGGACCACCGTGCGTAACTCCAACCTACAACAGTGTTATCCGCGTGACCGAACAGCCGGTGCTGACGGTCGCATCCTGTCGGGGCCGACTTCACCATCCACGCCGCGAGATCCCCCGCCATGCCTCATCCATCTACCTCTCCTCTCGCTGTACGGCCCGTAGCCTTCCAGCGGCGGACCTTGGCCGCGCCCCTCAGCGTGCTGATGGCCTTGGCCGGCGCGCCGGCCTCTGCGGCCTCACCGTTCGAGGGCCGCTATCAGGGACGTGGTGAGGGCCAGCTCGCTCTGCAGGTGTTCGCGCTCGATGACGGCAGCGACGCCCACTTCGTCCTGGCCGAGACCGCGCTCATGAACCAGTGCACCGGCGACCTGCGCGGGCTGGCCCGGCCGAGCGGCCCGATGACCCTGGTGCTGCGCAAGACGGAACCGGGCGCCGAGGAGACCTGCACGCTGACCCTACGCTTCTCCGCCGACCGCGCCCGGGCGCGCATGGAGGAGAGGGATTGCAGCACCTACCACGGCGCGGCCTGCGCCTTCGACGGGTCACTCAAGCGGCGCTGAGGCGCCCCCTCGCCAGCGCCTGTTGCCCGGCCCTTCCTTGCCGAGGCGGCCGCAGCAGCGGGCGCGATCAACCGTCTCACTCCTGATCCGGATCACCCGATGACGCGCACGGTTTTCACGCTCGCTCTCCTGCTGCTGGCCGCGCACCCGGCCCAAGCCAACCCCGCCGTCGATGCAACGAAGGCCGGACTCTGCCTGGAGCTGAAGGTCAACGACCGCAGCCTGCCCTGCAACAGCGACTTCCGGCTGGTCGATGACGGGACGGGCGAGGTCAGCTTCGTCACCGGCTACGGCCAGGGCAATGCCCGCACCGTCATGGCGCTGTTCACGCGCCAGACGCCCGACCTGGAGAACGCCTACGGCTACGCCCTGCGCCTGACCGCCGTGACTCTGATGCCGACCGACCGGCCCGACAGCCAGCCCCTCTACCCGGCCACCGGCTTGTGCTTCATGGTCAAGCCGAACCCGGTCCGGGCCGGGGCGCGGGCGGCGCGGCAGGACGTCGTCGTGATGTGCTCGGCAAGCCTCACGGACGTGGCGGCCCCGGTCCGGCGCATCGACTGGAAGTTCGTGTTCTGAGGATGTCTCGGGATGGATCCTCTCATTCGCCGGGAGGTCTCGAAGGCGGAGGGCTGGGAGCCGGTGGTCTCAGGGCCGATCTCAGGAGCATCAGCATGGATTGGTTCGAGCGGATCACCGGCTTCCCGGAAGGGCCCTACGAAGAGACGCAGGCGGTGCTGTCCGTGGTCGACGGCCGCTTGCGCTGCCGCGGAGGGGGCTACAGCTACGGTGTCGGCACGCTGAGCCTGCCCTCGTTGGCCGAGCTACGATCCCAAGCGCTGGTTGCGCGGGCGTCCGGTCCGTCGCGGCTCTCGATCGTGCAGGGCGATGTCCGCGCCCTGCACCGCGCGCCCGAGAACCGCGGCGCGCTGTTCCAGGTCGCCTCCCAGTTCAATCTCCTGGAGATGGTCGGGCCCGATGTCGAACCTGAGGACGGCGTCACCCGCTACGCGCACGACCGCACGCAGGGGCCGGCCTGCGCGATGGCGGCGGGCGGGGCCACGATCTACCGCAACTACCTCGTGCCGGTGGACGGTAAGATCGGCCAGAGCACTGAGCGGCAGCTCGACGGGCTCGCCGACCTTGGCCGTGCGCTGGCGACGCGCCTCGGGACGAACGTCTCGGATCTCTGGTCGATGCGCAACGGCTACGCTCTGCCGACGCGCGACGGGTTGAGCGAGATCAGTCGGCATCTGCAGGTGGCAGATGCGGCCACGCTGGATGCCCTTCGTGGCCTCTTACGGGTCGGGCTGCACGTTGACGTCGAGGTCACGGATGGGCCGGCCCCAGGGCCACGCGTCAGCCAGATCTTCTGCTCGGCTCTACCGGTGGCCTACGGGCGCCACCCGGCAGCGAGCTGGGCGTCGTTCGCATCGCTGGTGCTGGAGGCGGCCTACGAAGCGACCGTGCTGGCCGCAGTTCTGAATGCGGCGCGCGGCGCCTCGAACCGGGTGCTGTTGACCCGTCTGGGTGGAGGTGCCTTCGGCAACGCAGACACCTGGATCGATGCAGCTCTGTTGCGGGCCCTGCAGATCGTCGGAGGGTACGACCTCGACGTTGTGATCGTCAGCCACGGAGTACCAACGCCGGCCTTATACGATCTGGTACGCGCCTCAGGGATCAGCGGCCCGCGATGAACCATTCCACCGGCAACGACGCCCGGTGAGCGGGACAAGCTGCCGAGCGCAGGCTCACGCGGATCGGCATCGGCAACACCTCTCGAGAACGCCGCGGTGCGCCCGAAAAAGTGCCGGAGTGGGGGAACTGTGCCCCACGCCCCCCGCGGCCGTGGGACGGGCATTTGGGGCCATGGGGACCGGTTTGCGCGTCGTTGAGAGCGGGAACTCCGGCATAGCAGCAGGGAGATACACGGAGCGCTGATCGGGAGCCGTCAGGGGCTGATCCAGACCCGCGTGAGGTCTCGGATCGCGGGGCCGACTGCCTATCTATCGAGACGAATCGGGTCCCGTCAGCACGAGGAGAGTACGATGGCCTACGAGAGAGCGGTGCTGGCGGGTGGCTGCTTCTGGGGCATGCAGGACCTGATCCGGCGCCAGGACGGGGTCGTCGCGACCCGGGTCGGCTACACCGGCGGCGACGTGCCGAACGCGACCTACCGCAACCACGGCAGCCACGCGGAGGCCATCGAGATCACCTACGATCCGGCGCGCACGAGCTACCGCCGCATCCTGGAGTTCTTCTTCCAGATCCACGATCCGACGACCCCGAACCGCCAGGGCAACGACCGTGGCCCGAGCTACCGCTCGGCGATCTACTACCGCGACGCAGCGCAGCGCCGGATCGCCCAGGACACCATCGCGGACGTGGACGCGTCCGGCCTCTGGCCCGGCAAGGTCGTGACCGAGGTGGCGACGGCCGGCCCGTTCTGGGAGGCCGAGCCGGAGCACCAGGACTACCTGGAGCGCCACCCGAACGGCTACACCTGCCACTTCGTGCGCCCGAACTGGCGGCTGCCGGTCCGGCCTGCCGCAGAATAGCCGAGGGTTCCGGGGCATCGTCGGCCGGCTCTGCCTTCACCTGGAGCGGCGGGCGAAGGTTGCGCTTCCCGACACCATCACCGGGCTGCCGGCCCCACGCGTTGTCCTGGGATTGAGGTGGGGACGGTGTATCCGCAGAGCGAACGCCTGAGCCCAAATGGTCATTCAGGCCAGCCTCTCATAGGTCCGCTCCTGCCTCAGCTTGCGACATCGCATCAGGGGGGCGCTGCCCTGCAATCGTTAGATTGCGAGCTTCGATATGGCCCCGGGTATGATGAGAGAACGAATTGACAGCCCATACCCAAGCCGAATAGCCAAGCTGCGACGGTTCCCCCCGGGGATCAAAAGGGAACGCGGTGAGGGCTTCATGCCCGATGCCGCGGCTGCCCCCGCAACTGTGAGCGGCGAGCCTTCCGCCACCATGTCACTGGGCCGCCTCGCCCGGGAAGACGGTGAGAGGGCAGCGACCCGCGAGCCAGGAGACCTGCCGTCAGTCGTGGTCACACGCGAAACGCGTCGGGCGGGGTGTCCTGACGGGTGTCGAAGCGCCGCGCATCCCGAGAGGAGGCGGTGCGCTGAGGCCTCGTTCGCGGTGACGTGCCACTGCCGTCGCCCGAGGCTTGTCTCCCGTGCCCCATACCCTTGGTTCCGCTCTCCGGAGCGTGCTGGCGCTCACCTGCGCCGGTCCGGCCCTGCTCGCCGCACCCTTCGCCCATGCCCAGCAGGTGGCCGCGCCCTTCGCGGACGTGCCGCGCGGCGGCGAGACCGCCGTCTCGCTTGCCGAGATCTCGGTCGCGGCCACCGGCGTGCCAACGCCGGTCACCCAGACCGGGTCCAGCGTCACCGTGCTGACGTCCGACCGGCTTGAGGTCCAGCAGGTCCGCACCGTGCCGGACGCTCTGCAGCAGGTGCCGGGCCTCAACGTGGTCCGCACCGGTGGCGCGGGCGGCCAGACCTCGGTCTTCATCCGGGGCACCAACTCGAACCATGTGAAGGTCCAGATCGACGGCATCGACGTCAACGACCCCTCGACCCCGAACCGCGCCTTCGATTTCAGCCAGCTTCTGACCGAGGATCTGTCCCGCATCGAGGTGCTGCGCGGGCCCCAGAGCGGTCTCTACGGCGCGGACGCCATCGGCGGCGTGATCTCCTTTGTGACGAAGCGCGGCGAGGGTCCGGCCCGGGCCACCGCCTTCGTCGAGGGTGGCTCCTACGGCACCGCCAACCAGGGCGGCCGCATCTCCGGCTCGGAGGGCATCTTCGACTACTCGGTCAGCGTCCAGCACCTGCGGCAAGCCGCGCTGCCGGTGACACCCTTCGAACTCCTGCCGGTCGGTGTGCCGCTGCGGACCGCCTTCACCGACATCAGATCCGTCTCGACCAAGCTCGGCGCACAACTCAGCGACACCGTCCGCCTGAACTACGTGCTGCGGTTTTCCGACAGCGCCTACCTCGACCAGGCGGACGGGGGCTTCCCCTACCGGCCGCTGCCGTACCGGAACCTCAACGACCAGCAGCAGCTCCTGATGCGCGGCGAGGCCGAGTGGACGCCGGTACCGGGCTTCCACAACGTGTTCGGGGCCAACTACGCCAGCTTCGACCGTCTCTTCGCCGGTCCCCTCGACCCGCTCGCGTCCCCGACGCCGACGTCCACACTCGGCGAACGGACCCGCCTCGACTACCGCGGCGACGTGCAGATGGCGCCCGGCAACCTCCTGCTGTTCGGGGCGCAGCGCGAGGACGAGCGCATCGAGACGACCGGGCTGAACCGCCAGAACGGCAACACCGGCGGCTTCGCCGAGCTGCAGTCTGCCATCACCGACCGCGCCTTCCTGGTGGCCAACATCCGCCACGACGCGAACGACCAGTTCGGCGGCGCCACCACCTTCCGAGTCGCGCCGAGCTACATCCTGCCGGGCACCGAGACGCGCCTGAAGGGCAGCGTCGGCACCGGCTTCAAGCCGCCGACCCTGAGCCAGCTCTACCAGGACTACCCGGGCTTCCGCTTCTTCGGGAACCCGAACCTGCGCCCCGAGGAGAGCTTCGGGTTCGACGGCGGCGTCGAGCAGCCACTCGGCGAGAGGGTGCTGGTCGGCGCCACCTACTTCGAGACCGACTTCCGCAACCTGATCCAGACGGCCTATTTCCCGACCTTCTCGACCAACGTGAACGTCGGGCGGGCAGTGGCCTACGGCGCGGAGAGCTTCGTCTCGGTTAGGCTCACCGACAGCTTCAGCGCCCGCGTCGACTACACCAACACGGTGACGAAGGACGAGGTCGCCAACCAGGAGCTGCTGCGGCGGCCTCGCCACAAGGTCAGCCTCACCGGCATCTGGACGCCGCTGCCGAACCTGACGCTCACCGGTACGCTGATCTCCCTCGGCTCGTTCGTCGACGGGAATCGGGATTTCTCCATCACGCGGCTGAAGAACCCGGGCTTCACCCTGGTCAACCTCTCGGCCAACTACGTCTGGTCGGAGACGACGACGCTGTTCGCGCGCGTCGATAACCTGTTCGACCAGCGCTACCAGAACCCGACCGGGTTCCTGGGAGCGGGGCTCGCCGTCTACGGCGGCGTGCGCCTGACCAGCTTCTGAGGTGACGATGCCCGTGCGCGCCGTCCTCGCTCTGTCGGCCACCCTGGCCACACTGCCCGCGGGTCACGCCGCGGGCACGGCCGAGGCGCCGGTGCGCGTGGTCTCGATGAACCTGTGCGCGGACGAACTCGTCCTACGGCTGGCCGACCGGGACCAAGTCCTGGCGGTCACCTACCTCGCCCGCGACCCGCGCGGATCGACGGTCGCGACCGCGGCCGCCGGCATTCCGGTCACCCGCGGCCTCACCGAAGAGGTCGTCGCGCTCCGGCCCGACCTCGTCATCGCGGGCGCCTTCACGACGCGCGCGACCGTCGGCAGGCTCAAGCGTGTCGGCTCGCCCGTGCTCGAACTCGGCATCCCCGCTGACCTCGACGGCGTGCGCGCCCAGATCCGGCAGGTCGCGGGGGCACTCGGGCATCCCGAGCGGGGCGAGGCCCTGGTCGCGGACCTCGATGCCCGCCTCGCCGCGGTCACCCCGGCGACGCGGCCGTTGCGGGCCCTCGTCCTGCGCCCGAACGCCTTCACGGTCGCGCCCGGCGGCCTCGGCGACGCGCTCATCCGCGCCGCGGGCCTCGTGAACGTGGCGGCCGAGATCGGACGCGACCGGTTCGGGCAGGTGCCGCTCGAAGCCGCAGCGCTCGCGAACGCGGACCTCGTCGTGGTGGACGAGGGTGCGCCGGGTCTGCCCTCGCTCGCCGACACGCTCCTGCACCACCCCATCTTCCGCGCGCTCGCGCGTGAGGGTCGGACCGTCTCCATCCCGAACCGCTTCTGGACCTGCCCGGGGCCCCAGGTCGCCGAGGTCGTGGCGCGCCTGGCGGCAGCCGCGAACGCGCGAGTGCCCCGGCCATGAACGCGCCCGTTCGGACCGTCGCCGGTCCTGTCTCACGGCGCCTCGGCACGCCACGCGCCCGGCGGGTGGTCATCGCCACCCTCGGCGTTGCCGTCCTCCTGCTGACACTCGCCTCGGTCGCCATCGGCTACGCGCCCTTCGACGTTCCGGCCGCCTTCGCAGACCTCGTCGCGGGCCGAACCACGCTGGCGGCGATGGTGCTGTGGGAGCTGCGCATTCCGCGGGCACTGCTCGGTGGCCTCGTCGGGTTCAGCCTCGGCCTGACCGGGGCGGCGATGCAGGGCTACCTGCGCAATCCGCTCGCCGACCCCGGTATTCTCGGCATCTCCTCGGCCGCAGCCTTGGGGGCCGTACTGGTCTTCTACGGCGGGCTCGCCGCCTCGCTGAGCCTTGCCCTGCCGCTCGGCGGCATTGCCGGCGCGGGGGTGGCGGCGCTGCTCCTGAACGCGCTCGCCGCCCGCGGCAGCTCGACGCTCGGGCTGATCCTCGCGGGCGTCGGCCTGTCGAGCTTGGCGGGCGCCCTGACGGCTCTCGCGCTCAACCTCTCGCCGAACCCTTATGCGGCCCTCGAGATCGTGTTCTGGCTGATGGGCGCGCTCGCTGACCGCAGCCCGGACCACGTCGTCCTCTGCCTGCCGCTGATGGTGGTCGGCTGGAGCCTGATGCTGTCGACCGGTTCCGCGCTCGACGCCCTCGCGCTCGGGGAGGACACGGCCGCGAGCCTCGGGGTCAACCTCGTCTCGGTGCGGTTGCGCCTCGTCACCGGCGCGGCGCTCGCGGTCGGCAGCGGGGTGGCGGTCTCCGGCGCCATCGGCTTCGTCGGCCTCGTCGTGCCGCATCTGATGCGTCCGCTCGTCGGGTCCCGGCCCGGTGCCGGCCTGTTGCCGAGCGGGCTCGCCGGCGCGGTCCTGGTGCTCGCAGCGGATATCGGCGTGCGCCTGCTCGCCACCCGGCCCGAACTCAAGCTCGGCGTGGTGACGGCGCTCGTCGGCGCACCGTTCCTGATCGTGTTGCTGCTGCGGAACCGCGGGAGGCGGGCATGAGCCTCGGTCTCCGCGAGGTGCGGGTGATGCTCGATGGCCGGGCGATCCTCACGGACATCGACCTTGCTCTGGAGCGCGGCCGCTTCGTCGGGCTTGTCGGCCCGAACGGGGCCGGCAAGACCACGCTCCTGCGCGTCCTGGCGGCGCTGGTCGCGCCCGCCCGAGGCCGCGTCACCCTCGACGGCCACGCGCTGTCCGGCATGAACCGTGATGAGCGGGCGCGCCGCATCGCGGCCCTATTCCAGGGCGCCGGCGTTGGCTGGCCGATGACGGTGCGCGAAATCGTGGCGCTCGGTCGCCTGCCGCACCGCCGCGCCTTCGCGGGGCTCTCGGACGCTGACGAGGCCGCGGTCGCGCGAGCGATGGTGCGGACAGATGTCGGGCATCTCGCCGACCGGACCGAGCCGACCTTGTCCTCGGGCGAGCGCATGCGGGCGCTGCTCGCCCGGGCGCTGGCGGTCGAGGCCGAGTGGCTCCTCGTCGACGAGCCTGTCACGGCCCTGGACCCGGCCCACCAGCTCGACGCCATGGCGCTGCTTCGCGCAGCGTCGCGCGACGGCACCGGCGTGGTCGCCGTCCTGCACGACCTCGCGCTCGCGGCCCGGTTCTGCGACCGGATCGTCGTGCTATCCGGCGGCCGGCTCGTCGCGGACGCCTCACCCGAGGGGGCCCTGACGGATGCCCTGCTGGCCCGCATATTCGGCGTGACGGCGGAGCGAGGTCGGGCCGTGGACGGAACCCGATACATCCTGCCCTGGGCAAAGGTCCCGGTCGAACGAGGAAAAGAGCGATGACGCCATCATTCCAGGCCGAGGCGGTCGCGGCCCTGCTGCGCGAGGCCCTGGCCGACCCTGGCACCGCCTGGAGCCTCGGCAGTTTCGGGGCCATCGCCGAGTTCATGCGCGACCCGGACGAGGCGGTGACGGCGCTGCCGGACGTGCGCCTGGGCATGGCGACCGAGCGCGGCGCCATTGCGCTCACGGTCCGCTCCGACCTGCGCCCGGTGGCCTACGAGACCGCGGTCGCGTCCGGCTGGAATCACGCCGTCGCCCTCTGCCTGCCGGACGATGCCTGCGCCATGAGCAGGCGCGGCGTGGTGACCGAACTCGGCCCGGATCGGGAGGCCGCACGCCAACAAGACAGGGACGCCATCCTGTTCGACCTGGGCCTGGATCTGCTCGCGGTCGACGCCTGCGTACGCACGAGAGACCCGGAGGCCATCGCCTGCCTGCGGTCGGGTGTCGGACGACCCCTGTTCGATCACCAGAACCCCATCGGTCGGCAACTCGTCGCCATGAGCCCGCATCGCGTGTTCCTCGCCCGGGTCGGTCGGGTCGAAGTCTACGCCCCGATCCCGGGACCGGGCGGCACGAGCCCCGAGGGCCCGCACACTCACGTCCTGCCGAAACTCCTGCGGAGCGGGCGCACGCACGCCGCGACGACGCCGATCCCGGCGGGCTGGGTGCCGTGCGCCGGCATCCACCCGGCCCACCCCTACAAGGACATGATGGGACGGCGGATCGCCTTCGACGCCGCCCGGCACGCTGCCTTCCAGGTCCTGCTCGACCGTTGGGGTGATCCGGACCTGCTCGCGGTCAAGCGGGGCGGCGACCATCGCCCGGACAGTTCGATCTCGGGCCGTCACGCCCAAGCGGCACGTCGCGTGGCCGAGGTCCAGGCCCTGTACCTCCGGGGTGAGGTCATCGAGGCCGAGCTTGCGGCCGACGAGGACGAGGGCGTCGCCGACCATGCCTGACCCGGGCGCTCAGCGGGTGGTCGGGCTGATCGGCTGCCCTGGGGTGGGGAAATCGACCTACGCGCGTCGGTTCGACCCGCTAGATGGATGGGTGCACCTGACCCTGGACGACCTCAGGCAAGCGCTCTGGCCGCCGGATCGACAGGTCTACTGGGAGGTGCGCCGCGGAGGCTGGGACACGCAGGCCCACCGGCTCCTTCATGCGGTGAAGGTGGCCGCTCTCGACACCGCCCTCGCCCAGGGCTTCAGCGTCGTGATGGCCGACACCCACCTGACCCGTGCCGTGTTCGAGGATGAGCTTGAGGTCGTCGGTCGGTATGGCCTCTCCGTGGAGTGGAAGGTGTTCGACGTCCCCTGGGAGGTGCTCTGGACCCGCAACGAGCAGCGCGGTGCCCTCGATCCGTCTCATCGGCAGCCCGAGACCGTGCTGAGGTTTGCATACGACGCCTTCCATGCGCCGGATGCTTGGTGGCGCCTGCTGCCTCGGGACGCGGTCGAGGTCATCGCGTCGTAGCATGGTTGCCACGCCTGGCCGGTGTCGCATCCGGAGCACAGGCGGCCGATATACCGAGCCGGTCCGTTGACGTCGGATTAGGTCGGCATGCTAACCGTAGCCACGACGGTTCCCCTCGGGGATTAAACGGGAACGTGGTGAGGGCTTGTGGGCCGAAGGTCCGCCCCGATGCCGCGGCTGCCCCCGCAACTGTGAGCGGCGAGACCTCCGCCACCATGTCACTGGGCCGCCTCGCCCGGGAAGACGGTGAGAGGGCAGCGACCCGCGAGCCAGGAGACCTGCCGTCCATCGTGGTCACACGCGGAGCGTGCCGGACGGGGTGTGTCGGCAGGTGTTGGTGATGGCGCGCGGTCTGCGGCGTGCCCTCATCGGCCTCGTTCGCGGTGACGTGCCACTGCCGTTGCCCGAGGCCCCGATGTCCATCCTTCAGCCTCCGCCAGTCCCGCGTTCACTCTCGGTGGGCGCCCTGGCCGCCGCCCTCTGTATCGCCCCGACCTGTGCCGGCGCGCAGGCCGCTCGCGCTGACGAGGTCACCCTGTCGGAGATCTCGGTGAGCGCCGTGGCCGCGCCAACTGCCGCTGCTGCCGGTCCGGCCTCGGCCAGCGCCGGCTACGTCGGTGGGGTGTCGGGTATCGGCGGCGCGCTTCGCCCGGTCGACGCGGCAAGCGGCGGCATCATCTCGGGCGCGCAGATCAACAGCCGGCCCGTCACGCGGCCTGGCGAGGTGCTGGAGGAGGTGCCGGGCCTCATCGTCACGCAGCACTCGGGCGAGGGCAAGGCCAACCAGTTCTTCCTGCGCGGCTTCAACCTCGACCACGGCACCGACATCGCCCTGTTCGTGGACGGCATGCCGGTCAACATGCGCACCCACGCGCACGGCCAGGGCTACGCCGACCTCAACTTCCTGATCCCCGAACTCGTCGGGGCGGTGGAGTTCCACAAGGGGCCGTACTTCGTGCGCGACGGCGACTTCGCCTCCGCCGGCTCGGTGCGGATCGACTACCTCGACACGGTCGCGCAGAACGTCGCGCTGACCTCGCTCGGCTCCTTCGGCTACAGGCGCGCGCTCTCGATCGCCTCCGCGCCGCTCGGCACCGGCAACCTCCTGGTGGCCGGCGAGGCGCAGACCTACGACGGCCCCTGGGAGGTGCCCGACAACTTGCGGAAGCTTAACGGCGTCCTGCGCTACAGCCAGGGCACGGCGCTCGACGGGTTCTCGGTCACCGGCATGGCCTACTGGGCGAGGTGGAACGCCACCAACCAGATCCCCGAGCGCGCGGTCGCCGACGGCATCATCGGCCGCTACGGCACTCTCGACCCGACGGATGGCGGCGATACCGGCCGCTTCTCGCTCTCGGGGCGCTGGAGCCAGACGGACGAGACCGGCATCACGCGCGCGAACGCCTACGTCATCCGCTACCGGATGAACCTCTGGAACGACTTCACCTACTTCCTGAACGACCCCGTCAACGGCGACCAGTTCCGCCAGCTCGACGACCGGGTGCTGGGCGGAGGTGAGGTTGCCCACGTCTTCCAGGGCGATCTCGTCGGGCTGCCGATGGAGAACGAGATCGGCCTCCAGACCCGCACCGATGCCATGCGGGTCGGGCTCTTCAACACGACGAACCGCCTCTTCCGCTCCACGGTGCTCGACGACCGGGTGCTGGAGGCGAGCGCGGCCTTCTACTACGAGAACCGGCTGCGCTGGACCGACTGGCTGCGCACCAGCGTCGGCTTCCGCGCCGACGGCTACTACGCCGACGTCCGCTCCGACACGCCGGCCAATTCGGGGCGCGCCCGCGACGGCATCGTCAACCCGAAGCTCGGGCTCGTGCTCGGGCCCTGGGCCGAGACCGAGCTCTACCTGAACTACGGCGGCGGCTTCCACTCGAACGACGTGCGCGGGGTGACGGCCACGACCGACCCGGCGAGCCCTCTGTTCAACGTCGCCCGCTCGCCCTTCCTGGTGCCCTCGACCGGCTACGAGGTCGGGATCCGCAACCGCTCGATCGCCGGGCTGGAGACCGCGGTCGCGCTGTTCCGGCTCGACTTCGCCTCCGAGAACCTGTTCCAGGGCGATACCGGCACCACCGAGCCCAGCCGGCCGACCCGCCGCCTCGGCATCGAGTGGACGAACCGCTACGCGGTCACCCCCTGGCTGCGGCTCGAGGGCGACCTCACGGTTACCAACGCCCGCTTCGCCGACCGCGACCCGGCCGGCAGCCGCGTGCCGGAGGCGCCCACGACCATCGCGTCGGCCGGCATTACCTTCGGCGAGGGTCTCGGCTGGTTCGGCTCGCTGCGCTTCCGCTACTTCGGGCCGCGCCCGCTGATCGAGGACAACGCGGTGCGCTCGAAGCCCACCGCGTTGCTGAACGGCCGCGTCGGCTACAACTTCGAGAACGGGGTGAGCCTGTCGCTCGACATCCTGAACCTGACGAACGCCCGGGCCGACCAGATCACGTACTTCTACGAGTCGCGCCTGCCCGGCGAGGCCGGGGGCGTGGCCGATCGCCACTTCCACCCGGTCGAGCCCACGGCCGTGCGGTTGACTCTGGCGGGCCGGTTCTGAGAGCTGGGATCGGCTTTCTCAGCCTGCCACGAAGGTCCGCTCAGGGGTAGAAAGCCGACATTGGTTCACAGGCCGGAAGCTGCCATTCTACGTTGCTGAGCCGCAAACTTCGTCCTGTTCCTCCCGCACATCTAACATGGCTGTAGCGGCATCGATAATGCGCGATATGCTGCTTGGTGCCTCAGGCAGTAAAACCGGATGGAACACGCCGAATAATGTGACCAGGTGTCGATCATCCGCCCGTACCGATGCGCTTGAAGTCGAGGGCGGATGCGAAGATGACCGCCTGGGTCCGGCTGCGGACGCCGAGCTTCCTCATAATCTCGGTCGCGTGCGTCTTTACCATCGACATGCCGATGCCGAGGCAGAGCGCGATCTCCTTGTTGCTGAGGCCCTGCTTGATCAGGATCAGCACGTTCATCTGCGCGTGGGACAGGGTAGACATCCGGGCGGAGGCCACAGAGGTCGATCTCGGACCGGCGCTGAGGGCGGCTGCCACGCTGTCCGGGACGAAGATCTCGCCTTCCAGCGCGCGCGCGACCGCTTCGAGATAGGCGGCACGGTTCGACGTCTTCGGTACGAAGCCGGCCGCCCCAAGCGCCAGCGCCTCCCGGATGATAGGGGCCTCCTCCAGCCCGGAGCAGATCAGGACTGGGATCCGCGGGAACCGGGCCCGGATTGCCATGAATCCCTCGAACCCGCGGATTCCATGCATCGATAAGTCGAGGATGACGAGATCCGTACCGGGCGTATGGCCGAGCGCGGCGGTAGCGGCCTCGATCGAGTCCGCATCCTCGATCAGGGCTTCGGGAAAGCCCGCCTGCAGGATCCGTCGGACGGCATCCCGGAACAGGGCGTGGTCGTCGACCAGAAGAAGTTGCACTGCGGGTTCTCAAATGCGCTCGGCTGCGCGGATGAGGTTTCCGGGACTCGCATCAGCCGTCAAGAAAGGCTGGTCAAATATTATTCTTATGGGCTTGATCCGAGATTTTCATTGGCAAATGTCCTAATCGACATAGGAAGTAACCAAAATAATAAGGATTTAATATAAAGGTTGTACCAAGGTCCATGTCGGCGAAAGCGCTATTCGCTCTCATAGTCCTCTGAGAGAGGTCGTACGCAGCTGATTGCCGCCTCTCGGAACAAGCCGATCCACCGCAACAATCGGATCGACAGGGAGAGACGCATGGCCCATTCGAACGCGACGGCATCCCCGCGCCGATACCTCCTGGCAACCGCATCGTCCCTCCTGGCTCTGACGCTGGCCCTCGGGGGCCCGTCCAGCGCCAAGGACGCGAAGGATGCCAAGGAGATGAAGCCGGTCGCCTGGGAGGACATCCTCAACGACCAGCAAACCAACAACGACGTCTTGATGTACGGCATGGGCGTGAAGGCCCAGCGCTTCTCCCCGCTCGACAAGATCAACATCAACAACGTCGGCCTGCTGAAGCCGAAATGGTCGTTCTCGTTCGGCGACGAGAAGCAGCGCGGCCAGGAGGGCCAGGCGCTCGTCCACGACGGCATCATCTACATCACGGCGTCCTACTCACGCATCTTCGCGCTCGATTCCAAGACCGGCAAGAAGATCTGGTCGTACGCCGCCCGTCTGCCCGACGACATCCGCCCCTGCTGCGACGTGGTCAGTCGCGGTGCAGCGATCTACGGCGACAAGATCTTCTTCGGCACCCTCGACGCCTCGATGATCGCGCTGAACGCCAAGACCGGCAAGGTGATCTGGAACAAGAAGTTCGACGATCACACCGCCGGCTACGCCTATACGGGCGCGCCCAACATCGTGAAAGACCAGAAGACCGGCAAGGTCCTGTTGGTCCACGGCAATTCCGGCGACGAGTTCGGCGCGGTGGGCAAGCTCTACGCCCGCGATCCCGAGACCGGCGAGGAGGTCTGGATGCGCCCGATGGTCGAGGGTCATATGGGACGCCTCAACGGCAAGGACTCGACGCCGACGGGCGACGCCAAGGCCCCGTCCTGGCCCGACAAGGACGGCAAGAAGGTCGAGGCCTGGAGCCACGGCGGCGGCGCCCCCTGGCAGACCGGCGTCTTCGACGAGAAGACCAACACCTTCATCATCGGCACCGGCAACCCGGCGCCCTGGAACCACCATTACCGCTCGCCCGGCGACAGCCTCTACACGTCGGGCCAGGTCTATATCGAGCCTTCGACCGGTGAGCCGGTGGGCTTCTTCCAGCACACGCCGAACGACGCCTGGGACTATTCGGGCAACAACGAGATCATCCTGTTCGATTTCGAGAAGGACGGCAAGAAGATCCGCGCCGGGGCGCATGCCGACCGCAACGGCTTCTTCATCCTCACCGATATCGACAAGCTCACCGCCCGCGACGGCAAGATCAACAAGCCGGAAGCGCTGATCGCGGCCTACCCCTTCGTGAAGGACATCACCTGGGCCAAGGGCTACGACCTGAAGACCGGCCGGCCGATCGAGAACGAGGGCCAGCGCCCGCCGGCGCCCGAGGCCGGGCAGAGCAAGGGCAAGTCGATCAAGGTCACGCCGAACTTCCTCGGCGGCAAGAACTGGAACCCGATGTCCTACTCGCAGGAGACGGGGTTGTTCTACATCCCATCGAACGACTGGACCGAGGATTACTGGACCGAGAACGTGACCTACAAGGCGGGCTCCGCCTATCTCGGCCAGGGCTTCCGCATCCAGCGCAAGTTCGACACCCATGTGGGCGCGCTCCGCGCGATCGACCCGAAGACGGGCAAGATCGTCTGGGAGCATCTGGAGAACATGCCGCTCTGGGCCGGCACCATGACGACGAAGGGCGGCCTCGTCTTCACCGGGACCTCGGATGGCTTCGTGAAGGCCTTCGACGCCAAGACCGGCAAGGAGCTCTGGGCCTTCCAGACGGGCTCGGGCGTGGTCTCGGTGCCGATGACCTGGGAGGACGGCGGCAAGCAGTACATCGGCATCGCCTCGGGCTACGGCGGCGCCGTGCCGCTCTGGGGCGGCGACATGGCCGACCAGACCAAGCTCGTCAGCCAGGGCGGCTCGTTCTGGGTCTTCGAGGTGCCGACCGACACCGCCTCGGCGCAGTGACGGGCTGACCGGCCCGAGACGTCCCCTCTCCCCGCACGTCTCGCCGCCCGCGGGGAGACGGGGGAGAGGGGTTGCCGCCTCTCCCGATCCCGACATCCGAGAACCCGTCCGATGCAGGCTTCCCCCGCCCGCGCGCTGGTCCTGTCCGGCCTGATCCTCGCCGGCACGGCCCTATCCGGCGCCGCGGCCCAGACCGTGATCGTCAACCGCGAGGAGCGGCCCGATCCCTGGATCATCAACGGCTGCACCATCGCTCCCAACGCCGCCTGCCCCGGCGCGGACCTGCGCCACGCCGATCTCAGGAACGCCGATCTCGGCGGGGCCGACCTCACCGGTGCCAACCTCGCCCGTGCCGACCTGCGCGGCGCCAACCTGCGCGGCGCCCTGCTCGACCGGGCCAATCTCGGCGGCGCCAAGCTGCAGATCGCCTTCCTGCAGGGCCTGAAGGCCCGGGGTGCCTCCTTCGTGGGCGCCAATCTCGACCATGCCCGCGCCGCGGGTGCCGATTTCAGCGGCGCCGATTTCACGGTCGCTGACCTGGAGATGGTGCAGGCCAAGCGCGCCCAGTTCGTGGGTGCCCGCTTCGTCAACACCGACTTGCAGGAGACCAAGTTCTACGAGGCCAACCTCGCCGACGCGGTGATGGAGGGGGCCAAGATCCGCTTCGCGATCTTCCAGGACGCCTGGATGAAGGGCTGCCGGGGCTGCCCCGAGACCTGGCAGCAGGGCAAGCCGGTCTGGGACGTCTACCCGGAGGCGGGCCCGCCGCCCGCGACCGGGTCGGATCCGTGAGATGGTCGCCGATCCTCGCGACCGGGCTTGCCCTGCCGGTCGGCGCGGCGGCTGCGCCCGCGCCGGAGGCGGCCTTGCGCCCGGCCTTCGCGCAGTGCCGCGCCCTGAGCCAGGAGGGCGAGCGCCTGCGCTGCTACGACCGCCTCGCCGCGATCCTCGCGCCGCCCCGCTTCCAGGGCCGTCTGACGATGCAGACCGAGCCCTTCGCGATCACGGCCCCCACCGTGCTCCGCTACGAGAGCGACGGCCCGATCTTTGTCCTCGCCCTCAAGGATGCGCGGGGCGAAGTCGTCCAGAACCTGCACATCGGCGGCGGCGGCAGCGCGACGCACACCATCGCGGTGCCGGGCACCTACACCCTGCAGGTCAGCGGCTCCGAGTCCTGGCGCATCTGGCTCGACCCCGTCCGCGACCCCACCCCCTGATGCTTACCCAACTCGACCGTTCGAGGTTTCCATGACCAAGGCCCCGACTCAGGCCATGCGCGGGATGGCGCTCGCTCTGGCGCTCGCCCTGTTGCCGGCGCCCGCCGTCGCCCACGGCGACGCCGCGCCCCAACCCATCGACACGAAGGGTCTGCCGGAGCTTGGCGACGACATCCGCACGGCGAATCCCTACGCGGGCAACGCGCTCGCGATCGAGATCGGCGCCAATGGCTACAACCAGAACTGTGCCCGCTGCCACGGGCTCGACGCCAAGTCCGGCGGCATGGCGCCGGACCTGCGCGAGGTCGAGGCGGGCGAGGCCGGCGACGGCTGGTTCATCACCCGCGTCCTGCACGGCGCCAAGAAAGACGACCGTTACCGAATGCCCCCCTTCGAGGGGATCCTGAGCCAGGAGGCGATCTGGGCGATTCGGACTTACGTCGAGAGCCAGCCGAAGAGCTGAGCGGACCCGATGCTGCGGGCAGCGCTCGTCCTACTCACGGTTCTCGCTCCGGCGGGCGCGATCCGCGCGGAGGGGATCAAGGAGTACCAGATCCGGCGTCTCCTCATGCTGAAGACGGAGTGCACCGTCAGCGGTCTGCAGGTCGAGGAGCTGGAGGGTGGTGCGAGCCGCTTTCGCGCCGGCTGCGAGAATGTCAGCCACTATCCGGACGGCGTCGAGATCCAGTGCCCGAACACGGAGGACGACCGCGAGTGCCGCATCCTGACGGCGAGGCGCGAGTTCCCACACCTGCGCGCTCTGCAACGATGATGGCCGCCGCGCTCGTGCTCCTGCTCGCCGCTGCGCAGGTGCCGGCCCGCGCCACGCCGTCCGGTTCGGCGCGGGATGCGCCCGCCATGGCCGCTGCTACGACCGCGGACATCGACCCCGCCACGGGTTTGCGCGTCCGGAACTACCGCGCCCCCGTGACCATGCCCGTGAGGGGGGGCACCCGCATCGACCTCGACGCGGTCGACCGGCTCCGTACGGAGGGCGCTGCGCTGATCGACGTGATGCCCCAGCGCGGCGGCTTCGACCCGGCGGGCGGCGCTTGGCGGATCGTCGACCGGCACGCGACCATCCCGGGGGCGGTCTGGCTGCCCGAGACCGGCCGCGGCACGATCGAGCCGCGGCTCGCCGCCTACCTCGCGGCCTGGCTCGCCAGGCTGAGCGGCGGCGACCGGGGCCACCCGCTGATCTTCTTCTGCATGGCCGATTGCTGGATGTCCTGGAACGCGGTGCGGCGGGCGGCCGATCTCGGCTACCGCCGCGTCTACTGGTTTGCCGAGGGCACGGACGGCTGGAGCGAGGCCGACCGCCCGCTCGTGCCGGCCGAGCCCCCCGCGGTCCCGCCCCTCACCGCCGCGCCCTGAGGCGAACCCATGCCCGCGCCGAATCCCGCCGCATCGCCCGTCCTCCGCTCGGCAGGCCGGCCTATGCCGAACGCCAGCACCACGCGCGATCCCCTCGATTCACCGCTCTGGCCGAGCATGGCAGAGCGCTACCTCGGCGGCCTCCCCGCGATCTTCGACGACCGCGTCGCCGTTGCGCTGCCCCCGGTCACCGAGGACCAGACACAGGTGCCCTTGACGGTCGATGCACGGGCGATCGGGCCGGTCGAGGAACTGCTCGTCATCGCCGACCTCAACCCGTTCCCGCTCACCCTGCGACTCGTTCCCACCGCCGCGCAGGCCTTCGTGGCCTTCCGGATGAAGATCGAGCAGGGCACGCCGATCCGGGCCGCCGCGCGCCGGGACGGGCTCTGGCATGTCGGCGGCCGCTACCTCGACGCGGCCGGAGGCGGCTGCTCCGTCCCGCCCGTGGTCGAGAAGAAGGTCGACTGGAGGAATCTCGGCCGCATGCGCGGCCGGGTCTGGCGCGAGGCGCACGACCTGCGTCTTCGCCTGCGCATGACGCACCCGATGGACAACGGCATGATCGCCAACGTGCCGCTCTTCATCGTGGAGACTCTGACGGTCTCGGACGCGTCGGGCCGTCAGCTCGCCAGCCTCACCCTATCGGAGGCCATCGCCGACGACCCGACTCTGACGCTGCTGGTCGCAGGGCCCGAGACCGAGGCCCTGACCGTCACGGCACGCAACACCGCCGGCAACGACTTCCGCGCCCGGGCCGCGGTTCCACCCGCGGATGCCCAATCGGCCGAGATGCAGGGGAGGCCGTGATGGCGGCAGGAGAGCGATCCCACGGGCTGACCCGCCGACACGGCCTCGCCCTCGGTCTCTCGGCCGCGGCGGCGGTCTGCCGCCCGTTCGCCGCCGCGACCGCCCCGCGCCGCTATGTCCTCGACCCGGTCCGGATCGCGGAGGGCGTCTGGACGGTCTACGGCGCCCAGGAGGCGATCACGGCCGAGAACGGCGGCGCCATCGCCAACGTCACCCTGCTGGACACGCGTGAGGGCTGCGTTCTGATCGATGCGGGCCCGTCGCACCGCTTCGGCACGGCCCTCGACGCCCTGGCCCGGGACCTGACGGGCAAACCGGTTGTCCGGGTCTACCTCACCCATCTCCACGCCGACCATAGCCTTGGCGCCACCGCCTTTCCCGACACGGTGCTCTGGGCCGGCCCCGGCCTGCGGACCGACCTCGCGCGGTTCGGCAACGATCTCGCGAGCGGGATGTACCGCGTTGCCGGGGACTGGATGCGGGGCACGGGCGTGCCCAAGCCCGCCATGGAAGCCCGTGAGGGTGCGGAGGATGTCGGGGGGCGGCGCTTCCGGCTGCTGCGCCTCTCCGGCCATACCCGGGAGGATCTGTGCCTGTTCGAGGAAGCCTCCGGCCTGCTGTTCCCAGGCGACCTCGTCTTCCTCGACCGCGCCGCGACCACGCCCGATGCCGATCTGCCGCGCTGGCGCACCGCCCTGCGGACGATCGCTGACATCCCTTGCGGTCTGCTTGTCCCGGGGCACGGCCCCGCGGAGGCCGGCCGCCGCGGCATCGATCAAACGCTCGCCTGGCTCGATGCTGTCGAGGCCGGAATTGGGGCTGGCTTCGAGCTAGGGCTCGACGTCACCGAGATCATGGCGCGTCCCTTGCCGGACTGGGCAGACGGGATCGCGGTAGCGCGCTACGAGTATGCCCGCTCCGTCATGCACCTCCTGCCGGAAATCGAGGCGGACCGGCTCCCGAACCTCTCGGCCCTGTAGGCGCGCGGGTGAGCGGTCCAATCCTCGCTTAGTGGCGACGCAGGTCAGCGCTTCCAAGCGCGATCAGCGGCAGCATGAAGATGAACGTCTCCGTCAACTCAAGGGCGTCGCCTCCGACATCGGGTTCGTATAGCAGCCGGGTTGCCCTCGCGCCGTAAGCGGACGCTTGATTGATTGGAGATGAATATCGGCTTGTGGCGCACAGCTGAGCAAGCGGCGAGCGAACTCCTAACCCCTTGCGGACATTCAACCCGCTTCCACCGAAGGTCCGGATGGGGTGGGTAGCGGACTCATACCCTTTGCCCTGAAGCGGACGTTCTACTGGCGACCCAACCCAGACGGATGCGCGCCTATCGAAGCTTCTCGAAGGTCGTCATTCTTGGACTGTTGGGCTTGACCGCTCGCTCACTCAACCGGAGCAGATTGCCGCCTCGGCTAAGCATGAGGATCGCATGACCGACACGGTGGCCGTGGCTGGCGACCGCATCCGTTCGATCATCGAGCCCATCGAGCGGATTGAGGAAGAGATCACGGATCCCATGGAGAATAAGAAAGAAGTCTTCGCCAAAGCCGAGGGTGAGGGCCTCGACGTCAAGGTCCTGAAGGAGATGCTCAAGATCCGTAAGCAGGATAAAGACAAGTGCGACGAGTACGCGACCCTACTTTACGTTTACATGCGCGCGATGGATGCCCCATCCGCCCCCGAGATGTCCAAAGCGGCTTAGCGAACCTCGATCAGGACGTATCCGGGGTCGCTGCCCGGGATTGTGAGTGCAAGATGCTGAGGACGCCGCCAATGTAGACGAAGCGGCAGATGGGCCATTTGGCTCCGCCCAGATCCGATCACAAGACGAGGGAGCTTTCGCTCTCACCATCGAGAGCTGAGACGCGCCGCGGCTCGCTAGGGGGTGATGCACCATGAGTGATTGAATGCAAGGACATGCCGAGTGTGTCGGCATGTCCCGAAACGCGAAGTCTCGTCGCGATAGGATCCGGGAAGGCTTCAGTGAGCCGCAGGAAACCGGTTAGTCCTTAGCGAGAGGTGGCTGAACCGGTCGATCCGCTCACCTCCCCCTGAGTGGGCTTGATGGCCCAGAGCTCGGTCGGCAGGCTGATAGGGGCGCCGGGCTTGTAGTCGGCCGAATCCTGAATGTGGGACGTCGTCACATAGATCGTGCCGTCGGGTCCTTCGCTGAACGTGTCTGGCCAGCGGAGCCTGTCGTCCTGCACCAACGTCGTCAGCCCGCTGTTCGCCTTGGATAGATCGCGCACCTTCACTGCGTTGTCCTGCGGAGAGGTCACGTACATTCGCCCGTCCTTGCGCGAGATCAGCAGCCCGTCGGCTGGGCCGTTCTCCCCAACCGTGGCGATCTTTCCGCTTAGGGTCCTGTCGCTCAGCATCTCCGGCACGAAGGACGCTGTTGCCCAACCGGTCAGCGCGTCGGTTGGGAGGCTGTAGAGCGTCTTGCCCTTGATTGCCTGCCAATAGAGCGTCTTGCCATCTGGCGAGAGCGCGATGCCATCAGCCGAGAATTCGACGCCGCGGCCGTCAGGGCGGCGCAAGGGCTTGCCGTCGTACTGCACGGTCACGCTTTTGTCCGGCATGGTAGAGGGGTGGCCGGACAGGACGCGCTTGGCCGAGCCGCTATCGAGATCGACGATGATCAGCGCACCTTCGGCACCTGAATCCGTTAGGTAGGCGGTCTTTCCATCCGGCGAGATCCGCACGTCGTTGATGTAGGAGGCTTGCAGGACGGTGCCGGTGTCGAACGGGATCGTCTTCACGACTTGATTGGTGTTCAGATTGATCCCGACAAGCTTGGCTCCGTCCTTGACCACATGTGCCATGGCCGGCGCGGCGGCATCGACCACCCAGAGGCGATCCTGGGCGTCGGCGACGACGCTCTGGACGCAGACGAAGTGGGTTTTGGGATCGATCTCGTCTTTCCTGGCATTGCGCCAGCTGTTCCAGTCGTCGTTCGGATAGGCGATCGGCTTGCCGCCTTTCAACTCTGCTACCGAGACCGGTGCGTCCTCGCTCCACCGGGGGAAGTTGACGAAGATGCGCCCGTCGCGGCTTACCGTGATGCCCGTGACTTGATGCTCGAAGCTCGCCACCTGGGTGAGGTTGCCCGCACCGGGAGCCATGTTCTGGGCTGCGGCGGGAAGCGCTAGCGTCGCGGCGCTAGCCATTGAGGCTGTGGCCAGCCCGATACGGGCGCTCGCTGGAAACTTCATGGTTGGCACTCTCAGAGGGATATGCCGGCCAACTCCCCAAGGCCTCGGAGGCTCCCGCGTGGACAAATGCTCGGGGCGGGCGAGTCGGACCGGACGAGTAAGATCGACCTTTCGTCGCACGCGACGGCCTCGTTCTCTGGAACGATCAGCTCCCCGACGACGCAGGCCGAGCTCTGGGCGTGGCTCGCGCGTACGGCGTGGTGCTCGCGCTTCTCCACCACCTGCGACTGTTGGGTCATCCCCTGGATGATGCCGTCGATGGACTTCTGCTCGTCCGGAGCGGGCGTCTCGATGTCGGGGGCGTAGCGAAGGAATGTCATCGGCGTATCCTCGACGCGTCGTCCGCCTGCGGGGTGATTCTACGAAGGCTGGGATCAGGACGCGGCGTCCAAAGGCCGCGGATCGCGGCCGCGCCTGGGCAGAGAGAAAGACCGCACCGCCGACAAGCCGCGCCGGCCCCCTACCGTTCCACACCTTGTTCATGGGCGATTGAATGCCGCACAACCGGGAACGTCGCCGGGTAAGCGGGTGTTCTGTCCTGGCCGCCAGCGGGAGACAGACCTTGCGATCACCGGTGCGATACACTCCCGACGTTGAGGCGGTGCTGCCGGACGAAGGGCAGACCATCGAGCAGCTCAACCCAACCTTCGATAAGATCCTGAGCCGGGTCGCGGAGCATTCGGGCCATGCCGTGCGCTCGGTCCACGCAAAGTCGCATGGCATCCTTGAAGGGGCTCTGACGATCGATGCGGGCCTGCCCCCCGAGCTGGCCCAAGGCCTGTTCGCCACTCCTGGCCAGCATAAGATCTACATGCGGTTGTCGACCAACGCCGGCGACATCCTTCCCGATGCGGTCTCCCTGCCCCGTGGCCTCGCACTCAAGGTGCTGGACGTCGAGGGCGAGCGCCTGCCGGATGCGGAGGGGACGACCCAGAACTTCATCATGGTCAACGGCAAAGTGTTCCAGGCACCGAACGCAGAGAAGTTCCTGGGCAGCCTCAAGCTGCTGGCCGGCACCACGGACCGCGCCGAGGGGCTGAAGGTCGCCGCCTCCACGGTCCTGCGCGGCGTCAACAAGGCTCTGCATGCGGTGGGCGTCGACAGCCCCACCATCGGCTCGCTGGGCGGCGCGCCCAACGTCAACCCCCTTGGCGAGACGTATAACAGCCTGACGCCGTTCCGGTACGGTGACTATATCGCCAAGTTCTCGCTGGTCCCGGTCGCCCCCGTCCTGACCGCCCTGTCCGGCGCCGAGATCGAAGCCTCCGGCCGTCCGAACGCGATCCGCGAGACGGTGCGGTCCGAGATGGCTGGCATCGCCGGCGAGTGGGAGTTCCGGGTGCAGCTCTGCCGCGACCTCGAACGCCAGCCGGTCGAGGATCCTACGGTGGAATGGAAGGAGGACGAGGCACCGTTCCGGCGGGTCGGCGTCCTCCGTGTCCAGCCGCAGGACAGTTGGGATCCTGCACGGGTCCAAGCTGTGGATGAGGAGATGCGGTTCAGCGTGTGGACCGGCCTCGCAGCGCACCGACCTCTCGGCAACATCAACCGCGCCCGCAACGCTCCCTACCGGCATTCGGCCGAGTTCCGTGAGCGGTTCAACCGCTGCCCGATCCACGAGCCGGGTACGGTGCGCTGAAGCGACATCCTGAAGTTGCACCTGCTGCAGATCTCAGATCGGGCGCAACGGTGATGTCTGCTTCATCGCTAAACCGCTCGAAAGCGGACAGGCAGAAATCCACCCATCTCGGTCGCCAGTCTCTATTTCGTCGATAGCCTAGAAGCGGACCTCCCGAGGGGCTGCAAAGGGTCGAGAGCGGCGGTTCAGCGCCTGACAGCCCAAGGTCGGCTGTTGGCGCACAGCCGGCAGGGACTGGAGGGCAAATAACGGGACGTTCCAGTCTTGGAGAAGCCCTATCACGCCGAGCCGCTGGAGCATCTGTTGGTCCGCCTGCAGACCGGTGAGATGCACCTTCGCGAAGGTGGCTGGGATCTGCCGCCGCCATGCCGGTGCCCGGATGCACCGGCTGACGGCAGGCGATTTCGCGCCGACCAGGGTCGCTGATCCGCATCGCGAGGCAGCGGCCGCCGGATCGACGCTTTCGGCCCCTACACACCGAAGAACGACCGAGGCGGGGCCGGTCGGACCCGTCCAGGAGGATGTCCGCGCCCCGGACTACCGGAGCGTCGGGGACTCGCCCGGCTGCAAGTGGCGGTCGCTTCCGTCGGGACCGCTCGGCGAAACGTGGTCGTTCAATCGGCCGAGATGTTCGAAGACGTGCTCGAAGGCGGCGGTGACGGCCTTCTCGAAGCTACCGTCGCCCTTGCCCTGGGCATCCTTCAACGCGCCGAGCAACTGGCGGTGCTTTTCAGTATCTCTGGACATGGCCTACCCTTTCGCCCGGGCATCCCCCGGGGTCGGTGAAAAGCCCCCGCTACCGACGGCGGTTCCCGGGACCGTGGCCGCGGAGTCGGCGCGCTTACGACGTGGACCTTCGATAGCAACCTCTCGAAGTTCGCACGGCGAAGCGATACCGCCGGCTATCAGGAAGGCTAAGCTCCCATGGTCATGACCGAGCCGCCGTCGACCCTGAGGAACTCGCCCGTGATAAAGCTGGCATGTTCGGAGCAGAGGAACGTGACCGCGGCGGCGACTTCCTCCGCGCGGCCGCGCCGCTTGGCGACGATGCCGGGGCGCTCCTCGTCCAGAGTGACCTGGACCGCTTCGTCGAACGAGATGCCTTTCTCCTTGGCCTTCTTCTCCATCTGCGCGTCGGTCATCGGCGTTGCGATGAAGGCTGGCCCGACCGCGTTCACAAGCACGCCGTCCGGCCCGTAGGCCTTGGACAATCCTTTCGCGAGGTTCAGGACGCCCGCCTTGGCCGCCGCGTAGGGCAGTTCCTCGACGTAGGGCTGCACGGCGTCCTCGGACGAGAACAGCACGACGCGGCCCCAGCCAGCCTTGCGCATGTGCGGAATGAAGGCCCTGGTCGCGCGCACCCCGGCCATGAGATCAGTCTGCAATGCCTCAAGCCAGTCGTCGTCGGTGAGGTCCAGGAAGTCCCCCGACGCCCCGGTGATCCCGGCGGCGCAGACGAGGATGGTCGGCTTGTCGTCGAAGGCCATGTTGGCGAAGGCGGCGAGCACCTCGATCCCCTTGGCCGTGCTCAGGTCCGCTTCGATGGCACGGACCGGGCCCAGCGCCGCCAGTTCCTTGGCGGTGGCCTGCAACTCAGGGCCTTCCTTGTCGGTCAGGACGACGTGCACGCCCTCGCGTAAGAGATGTTCGGCGGTCGAGCGGCCCATGCCAGACTTGGCTCCCGTCACGACCGCGACCCGTCCGCTGATGCCAAGATCCATCTGTCTCGTTCCGTCACCGTTCGAGAGGGCCGCTCCGTGTCACACCATGAGCGGTAAACGGGAAGTCCGCCTTGCGGGAGAGGTTCCGTGGGAGTTCCGTGCTCCGGCCTTCTTGCCGAGTGATGCAGGCTCGAAGTTCCCGTTCCACCTGCTCAAGACCGATACCTGAACTCGTCGCGACGAGCCGGTGCGACCCTAGGCGGCCGGGGGCTGGGGTGCCCAAAGGTCGGACCCAACCAAGGGAACCACCTCCGCTCTACACAATTGCCGCCTCGGCATCACGGAGCAGAAGCATGGCGACGAGCAGCACCCCGCGTACTCATCGGACCCGCAACAACACCGATTCCAACGCCAAGAAGGTGTCCATCGAGGCCTTGAACGCCCGGCTGGCGGACGGCATCGACCTCGCGCTGGCGATCAAGCAGGCGCACTGGAATCTCAAAGGGCCGCAGTTCATCGGGATCCACCTGATGCTGGACGGCTTCCGCGCCGAGATCAGCGGCTTCAACGACAAGGTGGCCGAGCGGGCGGTGCAGCTCGGTGGCACGGCCCTGGGAACGGCGCAGGTCGTGGCCGACAAGACCAAGTTGCCCGCCTACCCGACCGGCATCTACGCCATCGCCGACCACGTCGCCGCGCTGATCGACAGCTACGCCGCCTACGCCAACGCCGTGCGCGAGAACATCGACGAGACGGACGAGGCGGGTGACGCCGACACGGCGGACCTGTTCACGGAGGTGTCCCGCGCCGTCGACAAGCACCTCTGGTTCCTCGAAGCCCACGTGCAAGAGCCGACGGGTCAGATGCGCGACGGCGACGCTCGCAATTGAGCCGTGGCCGCCCCTTCGTACCTGACCGTACTGAGGGGCGGTCGTCAGAAACGTGGTGTCAGGCCGGGATGCTTTCGGGCGAGGCTGTGTTCTCTGCGGTCACGCCATTCTCGCGATGCCGGAAATCGCTCAGCGCCCGATAGACCTGCAGCCGTGCGCGCATCACCGAGCCGAGCGGCCGGTGCTCCGCGAGGCTGTGCGCCGGCCGGAAGGTCATCACCTCGTCGAAGTAGTGCACCCGCTCGGGTGAGTAGGCATCTTGGCGCGGCAGCCGAAGCGTCGCCACCGTCCGGTACGGGCTGACCGCGACCGGCCAGTCGACCGAGGCGTCCTCGATGGGCTGGCGCTCAGCATCCGCCCAGAGCTGCGCCTTAAGCTCGTACACCACCTCGTTGTCGCGGAAGAACGCCGCGGCCGCGTGGCGGAAACCGTCCTCGTCATCGTGTGGGTCGAGCCGCCATTCGGCCAGGTCCAGCTGCGCCTGCGAAGCCGGGACCGCGCCGAGCTTGGCGACGTAGTCCCCGAACCGCATCGGGGCTTGGCTGAAGTAGCTGTCGGCGAGCGGATGGCTGTAGGGGTGGCCCAGGAAGTCGGCCATGGCGCTCTCCGTGCCGAAGGCATGCAACACCCGGTTGAGGTTGCGTGCGGTTGCGGCGGCCGCACTTTTCACGCCCTCGGGCAGGCCGGTCGCCTTGCCGATCACGGTTCCGTCGCGCAGGAACCCGGCCGCCGTCCCGGACGGGAAGGTCGTGCCGGTGGCGAGCACGAAGTCCTGGGTCTCGACGTCGTGGCCGGGCAGCTTCTCGCCGGGCACCCCGAAGACCTTGATCGACATGCCGCGGTGGGTCGACACGCGGTCGCCCAGGGTTTCGCCCGGCCCCTGGGCGAAGCGCACGGCCACCTTGTGCATCCCGGGCTTGGCGAACAGACCCTGTGCGAGTTCGGGCGGCAGGCCTTCGGGAACGACCAACTCCCCGGTGACGCAGGCAGAGCTTTTCGCGTGGCTCGCGCGCACCGCGTGACGCTCGCGCTTCTCCACGACCTGCGACTGCTGGGTCATCCCCTGGATGATGCCGTCGATGGACTTCTGCTCGTCCGGGGCAGGCGTCTCGATGTCGGGCGCGTAACGGAGGTAGGTCATGGGCGTCTCCTGATCGTGTCGTGCGCCAACGGGATTGCTTGACGTTGGCCGGGGTCAGGGCGCGGGATCGACCTGCTGCTTTGGAGCAGAGGGCGGGCGCAAGACGACGAACCCGTGGCGGTTGGGCGGGCCGTACCGCCGACAAATCGTCCGCCGGGGCGTACGTTCCCGGGTTCGTTCATGGGCGATTGAATGTCCCGCAATCCGGAACGTCACCCACCCGCTGTCGTTCTGTCTCGGCCGCTGCCAGGAGACGGACCGTGCAACCTCCCGTTCGATACAGTCCCGATGTCGAGGTGGTGAGGCCCGACGAAGGGCAGACCATCGAACAACTGAACGAGGCCTTCGACACGATCCTAACCAGGGTCGCGGAGCATTCGGGCCATGCCGTGCGCTCGGTCCACGCGAAGTCGCACGGTATCCTCGAAGGGACGCTGACGGTCGATGCGGGGCTGCCCCCCGAACTGGCCCAGGGCCTGTTCGCGAAGGCGGGCGAGCATAAGGTGTACATGCGGATGTCGACCAACGCGGGCGACATCCTACCCGACTCCGTCTCCCTGCCCCGGGGCATCGCCTTGAAGGTCCTGGACGTCGAGGGCGAGCGTCTCCCGGATGCGGAAGGGACGACGCAGAACTTCATCATGGTCAACGGCAAGGTGTTCCAGGCGCCGAACGCCGAGAAGTTCCTCGGCAGCCTCAAGCTGCTCGCCGGCACGACCGACCGGGTGGAGGGGCTGAAGGTCGCCGCCTCGACCGTGTTGCGCGGGGTGAACAAGGCGCTGCACGCATTTGGCGTCGACAGCCCCACCATCGGCTCGCTGGGCGGCGCGCCCAACGTCGACCCCCTCGGCGAGACGTATAATAGCCTGACGCCGTTTCGGTACGGTGACTACATCGCCAAGTTCTCGCTGGTACCGGTCGCCCCCGCCCTGACCGCCCTGACCGGCACCGAGATCGACGCCTCCGGTCGGCCGAACGCGATCCGCGAGACGGTGCGGTCCGAGATGGCTGGCATCGCCGGCGAATGGGAGTTCCGCGTGCAGCTCTGCCGCGATCTCGAACGCCAGCCCATTGAGGACCCGACGGTGGAATGGAAGGAGGACGAGGCACCGTTCCAGCGGGTCGGCGTCCTCCGTGTCCAGCCGCAGGACAGTTGGGATCCGGCCCGGGTCCAGGTGGTGGATGAGGAGATGCGCTTCAGCGTCTGGACCGGGCTCGCCGCGCATCGGCCGCTCGGCAACATCAACCGGGCCCGCAACGCCCCCTACCGGCATTCGGCCGAGTTCCGCGAGCGCTTCAACCGCTGCCCGATCCACGAGCCGGGCGCGCTGCGCCGATGACAGAGGACAACAGGCGGCTCGTCCGCGCCTACTTCGATGCGTTCCGCGACTGCGACGATGCTTGGTGGGACGCCAACATCGCGCCGGACTTCGTCAGGCACGACCCGGGCCTCGACTTCGAGGTGCGCGGACCGGCGGGCGTGCGCAAGCTCGCCGCGGTCCTGCATGGCGGCCTGTCGGACATTGCCATGCCGGTCGACGAACTCATCGCCGAGGGCGACCGCATACTCGCACGGCTACGTTTCCAGGGGCGGCATACCGGGGAGTTCCAGGGACTGCCGGCCACCGGGCAACACGTCGACATCGTGGTCATGGACCTCTTCCAAGTCGCGGACGGTCGCCTCGTCGAACACTGGGCGTTGATGGACAACCTGACGATGCTCAAGCAACTCGGCGCCGTTGACACGTGACGGCCGGCGACGACGCCGTGACGTGATAACCCGCGTCCCGGCGGCCACTCCACGGAGGCTGCGTCCGCCGGGATGAGCGATCAGGCGGTGCCGTTGCCGCCGGTGGCGCCGTAGACCTCGCCGGTGACGTAGCTCGCCTCCTGGCTCGCGAGGAACACGTAAACCGGAGCGAGTTCAACCGGCTGGCCGGGACGGCCCAGCGGCACCTCGGAACCGAACTTCTCGACATTCTCCTGCGGCTGGCCGCCCGAGGGCTGCAGCGCCGTCCAGAACGGACCGGGCGCCACCGCGTTCACCCGGATGCCCTTCGCGATCTGCTGCTTGGCCAGCGCCTTCGAGAAGGCGACGATGCCGGCCTTCGTGGTCGCGTAGTCGACCAGGATCTGCGGCGGGTTGTAGGCCACGACCGAGGCGGTGTTGATCACCGAGGCGCCGGCCGGCATGTGCGGTAGGGCGGCCTTGGTGATCCAGAACATGGCGTAGAGGTTGGTCTTCAGCGTCCGATCGAACTGCTCGTCCGTGATATCGGCGATGTCTTTCTGGTTCGTCTGCTTGCCAGCGTTATTGACGAGAATGTCGAGGCCGCCGAGGTCGGTGACCGCCTTCTTCACGAGTGCCTCGCAGAACCCCTTGTCGGTGATGTCGCCCGGCAGCAGCACCGCCTTGCGGCCCTCCGCCTCGATCAGCTTGGCGACCTCCTGCGCGTCGGGCATCTCGTCCGCGACGAAGCTGAGCGCCACGTCGGCGCCCTCGCGGGCGAACGCGATGGCGGCTGCCCGACCGATACCGGAATCGGCACCGGTGACGAGGGCCTTGCGTCCCTCTAGGCGACCGTGGCCGCGATAGCTGGTTTCGCCATGGTCGGGCTTGGGCTTCATCGCCTGCGCCAGCCCCGGGGCTTCCTGCGGCTGCTTCTCGAAGGGCGGTTGCGGGTATTGTGTGCGGGGGTCCTGCATCTTCAGGCGCAGGTCCGGGGCATCCGTCATCTGGTGTTCCATGGCGCCGGCTTGGCCAGAGCAGCACACGCGGCGCGGTTCAGGGAAGGCGCTGCCCGGATAGCGGGCCAATCACCGACTCGCGCGTCTGTTCCAGTGGCCGTTGGGGGTGTCATCGCCACACCCGACCCTGGGGTCTTACCTGCGTCATCGTCCGCAGGGACCGGGCCTCCGCTTAGGCGTTGTGAGATGGGACCGACCCACCGGAGACGTCATGCTGAACCCGTTCTATGCCACGTTCCTGCTCGCCGTGGAGGCGCAGAAGGTCGTCGAGTTGCGGCTGGTGCGGATCGCCTGGGGCGGAGCCGAGGCTCAGGCCGAGATGGTGTCGATGGTCGGCGAGAAGGTCGTGGCCGCGATGGAAGCTGCCAACACCCTGATGGCGGGCGGAAGCCCCGGCGAGGTCGTCGCACGCTACCGGGAACTGGTCGCAGACAATACGCGGCGCCTCTCAGGAATGGTCTGAGCGCCGGCGCCTGCAGCCAAGTTCCTGGCATTCCGGGGTAAACGGAGCCGACATGGGTGATCTACCCACGTAGCACGATTTGGTCGTGGGGGTCTGCTAATGCTTGATGACCGGACTTTCGGACGGTTGGCGGCAAGGGTCAGCTGATGGCGCATCGCCGTCTTCATCAGTGGAGCCTCGCCACTGCAGGCCTGCTGATAAGCTTCGACAGATCCCTGCCATTCAGCGTGGTACGGCCACCGCGGTTGGCGACGCTTCCATCGTCCACAGCGGCATTTTGGTTGACACTGTGTACCACCAGGGTGCTACACAGAGGGACAGCGGCATCGACCTAAAGCTTTGAGATAGCTAGGGATATTCGGTCGGCAGGCGTCGGGTTCGAATCCAGGTCCCCCAGCCATCTAATTCAGCCCGCTAAGTCAACGACTTGGCGGGTTTTTGAATGCTCGAACGTCGTCTCGAACGGATTGCAACACGCCGCAATACGACCCATGCTTCTACAATGGGCCACGCTGCGCGGTCGGCGGCTCCGTGCAACACGAACGGAACACCCTCACGCCTGTCTGAGAGCGGCCATCCTCCCGAGCGGCCAGTTCCTCCATCGCCTCATCGAGCCGCGCTTCGTCGGTCGATAGATATCCTGCGCAGCCGTAGGGTGAGGATAGCAGCAGGCGACACCTCCGGGATCGCGCGGTCGCGAGCACCCGGCCAGCCCATGCTCCCCGCTCGGCCCGATGTCGGGTGTCGACGCGTCGCGGGACGGGCGATGGCCGGCCCCGATCCGGGGTCGCGTCCTCGACCGGCATGGCGTGTCAGGTCACACGATCCCGGATTGGCAGACGGCGGCCCCTCGACTAGACTTCCCGCATTCCGGCCATCGACGGTTCCGCCATGATCAATCCCGTTCGGAGTTCCTCCAACGACCAGATGCGGGCCGAGCCAGCCGGCGATCGCGGCCGGGCCGACAAGTTCTCGAGCACGCTCGCGGCTTGGATGTCGCGGGGTTCCGCGATCCGCGCGAACTACGCCGTGAGCGAGGAGCACGAGGATCCGGAGCCCGAGCCGATCAAGGCGAGCGCACCGATCATCGCGCCGGACGTCGCGAAGGCCTGACGGAGCGCGCCCACCTCCGCCGGCCTCAGGGAACGAGGGGCGCGCCCGGCTGCCGGTAGACGCTCTGCTCGCCGATCAGGTCGGCGGCGTCGCGCCGGCGGGTCTGGTCGCTCTCGATCAGGGTGATGCTCGTCTGGTCGAGATAGGCCTTGAAGGCGTCGTCCGCCTCGTTCGCGCGCGCGGACGCGGTGGCGTCGGCTTGCCGCGCGATCGCGCGGGGTGAGCTGACGGGCAAGGGGTCACGGGTGCCCTGAAGGGTCTGGTAGGCCGGCAGCGGGATCGAACTCGTCGCCTGGATGGGATCGCTCACGGTCCGTCTCCCCGGTTCGTCTCGGCGCCGGAACGCTCAGCGTAGCGGGCGCGCGGGCGCGGCACAATCCACTCGATCGCCACGACGGCGGCGAAGGCCCCGAGGAGCATCGCGACCGTCACGGCCGCGCCGAGCCAGCCGCGCAGGCGCTCGCCCATCGCGCCGGCCGGCCGCGGATCGGGCGCACCGCCCGCGCCCGGAGCGGGCGGACCGGCGGCGCCTCCCAGAAGGCGGGCGAGCTCCGCGCGGAACCGGGGCAGGTCGGAGCGGCGCGCGAGGAGGGCCCGGAACGCGGGCGTCCAACCCGCCTCCGCGTCCCCGAGCGCCGGTGGCACCGAGATCTCGTCCCAGGGCCGGCCCGCGCCGGCGAGGCGGGCGGCGACCGCCGGGTAGTGCCGGTGCGAGAACACGTAGAGCCGCACCGGCAAGGCCGGATCGAGCCCGCGCAGGGCCGCGTCGAGCGAGGGGGGCTCGACCTCGGTGAGGTCGATGGAGAGCCCCTCCGCGTCCGGCCGCCGCGCGTGCAGGATCGCGACGAGGGCGTCGGCGCGCAGGGGTGCGCGCCCGACCGCACCGAGCTCGGCCGCCTCGGTCGGCGGACCGGGTGCCCCGTCCGGGGCGACGGCGCCCGCCTGCAGCAGGATCAGGAGGATCAGCAGCAGCGCCGCGAAGACGTTGGCCGAGAGATCGGTGAGGACGGTGCCGGCCGCATTCATCGGGCGCCCGTTCCCGGCGGCAGGGCGCAGGCGCGGGCGAGCGCCGGGTCCCGGGCCTCGGCACAGGGCGTCGCGGTGCGCAGCTGCGCGATCCGCACCGGCCCGTGGGCCGCCGCCACCGGCTCCAGCAGGAACGCCGCCTCCAGGCCCGCCGGCTCGATCAGGACCAGCAGCGGCGTCTCCGCCGCGCGCAAGGCGGCGAGCGCGTCGCGCAGGGCGCGGTCGTCCGGCACCGCGTCGAGGGGGATCCGCCGGTTGCCCGCGGAGGCGAGCCGCAGGCCTCCCGCCTCGGCGACGATCGTCGCGGCCGGATGCCCGCCGACCGTCACGGCCGGGGATGGAGGCGTGGTGGGCGCCGCCTCCGCCGCGGGCCGGCGGACCGCACCGAGGTGGAGGGCCGGCAGCAGGACGAGGATCGCCGGCAGCACCATCGCGATCAGGGCGAAGAGCAGGTCGGCGAAGGGATCGATCCCGGGCTCCTCCTCCGCGGCGGCCTCAGGGGGCATCGGCGGGCTCCGCGACCGCGGCGAGCAGGGCGCACTCGGCCGCCAGTTCCTGCTCGCCCTTCTCCACCAGCGCGAGCAGCAGCCCGGCGACCATGCTGGCCAGGATCCCGAGCAGCGTGGTCTCGAACTTCAGGGCGAGGCCCGCGAGGCTGCCCGAGAGGTCGATCCGCCCCGCGCCGCCCTCCCCCGGCAGCGCCGCCATGGCGGTGGCGAGGCCCACCACCGTGCCGAAGAAGCCGAGCAGCGGCAGGAAGGGCAGCAGGCCGCGCACGAAGCGGCGCGAGGCCCCGTGGAAGGCGGCGAAGGCTGCCCCGAGCGCCTGCGCATCCGGCCCCCCGCCCCGCAGCCCCTGCGCCAGCGAGCGGACGGTCCGGGTATGGCCGAAGCCCGCGAGCGGCCCGGCGAGCAGGCCCCGGAGCGTGCCGGGGCCGGTCCGGTCCCCCCGCGCCAGTTCCCGGCGCAGGGCGGCGAGCGCCTCGCGGTCGCGCCGGTGCTGGAGCGCGGCCTCGCCCAGGAAAGCCAGGATGACGCAGAACAGCACCACGATCGACCGGTGGATCGCGCTCTCGCCGGCGAGCGCGTGCGCGACGAGATCGACGAGCCCCGTGCCGCCCCGGGCCGGCCCCAGATAGGCGAGCCCCTGGTAGAACAGCAGCGCGAGGCAGGCGCCGAGCGCCAGCGCGGCGGCGGCGGACTGGGCGGCGACGGGGGCGCGGGCGCGGAGCGGCGCCCGCCAGAAGGCGGCGAAACGCTGCTCGTTCGCCTCCGCCAGCGCGCGGGCGGCGAACAGCGTGACCAGGATCTGCGGCCAGAGCGGGTGGGCGCGCACGGCCGCCGCCAGCGGTACGTCCGCCGCCAGCGCCGGCAGGAGCGGCACGGCGGCGGCCAGGAGGGCGGCGCCGCCCGCCCCCCAGCGGAAGGCACGGGAATCCGACTCGGCGCCCCGCACGAGGCCTGCCGCGATTCCCGCCCCGCAGAGGAGCGCCGCGGCCCAGAAGGCCGGCCCCTGCCCGCCTGCGTGGACGAGGAGGTAAAGACCGAAGGCGACCAGGAGGCCGCACCCGTAGGCGAGGAGGCGCAACCGCTCGGCGGAAGCCCCTGGCCTGCTCCCGGCCCTGCTCCCTGCTCTGCTCCCTGCCCTGCCCGACAGCGCTGCGGCCCGCTCAGGCGGCATTGTTGAGCTGCGCCGTGAGTCTCACCCGCTCCAGCGGCTGGACGTTCGCGCTGGCGGTCAGCTCTTGGTAGGAGAGCACCGCGAGGTTCGGGAAGTCGCGCTCCACGATCTTGCGCATGAAGCGGCGGATATCCATCGGCACCAGGATCACGGGCGGCACCGCGCTCTGCCCCGGCGCACCGACGGCCGCGCGCATCGCCGCGATCAGCTGCCGGTGCACGTCCGGCGAGAGGGCGAGGTAGGAGGCGCCGCTGGTCTGGCGGATCGCGTTGCGCACCGTGTCCTCGATCTCCTTCGAGATCAGGTAGGCCGGGATGATGCCCTGGCCGCCTGAGAACTTGTGCGTGATGTAGCGCGAGAGCGCGGCGCGGACGTGCTCGGCCAGCACGATCGGGTCCTTCTCGCGCTGGCCCCAGGTGACGAGCGCCTCCAGCACGGTGCGCATGTCGCGGATCGAGATCTCCTCGCCGACGAGGCGCTGCAGCACGTCCGTGATGGTGATGGTGGGCAGGAGACGGGTCACCTCGCGCACCAGCTCGGCGAAGTTCTTCTGCATCTGGTTCATCAGGTACATGGTCTCCTGGACCCCGATGAACTCCGCCGCATGCCCCTTCAGCACGTGGGCGAGGTGGAAGGTGAGCATGGTGGAGAGCGTCATCACCTGCATGCCGGCCCGCTCCAGCACGGGCAGGTGCTTGGTCGAGACCCAGTAGCTCGGCGTGTGGGGCAGGAAGTCCTCGCCGCGCTCGAAGGGGATGTCGAACATGCGCAGGTTCGCCTCGGTCTCGCGCACGATGACGTAGCCGGGCCGCGCGGCGCCCGCCGCCACCGGGATCTCGTTGACGAGGATGCGGTACTCGCCCTCCTTCAGGTTCTCGTTGAGCCGCAGGTGAATTCCGGGAAACGGCACGCCGAGGTCGAAGTAGAGGGCGCGGCGCACGCGGGCGACCTCGCGGTCGAGCTTGTCCGGCCGGATCGCGTTGCGCACGGACGCGGCGATGTCGACGATCAGCGGCACGGTGAGCGCGAAGCTCACCGCCTCGACGGGGCCGCTGTCGGCCTCGTCGCCGCCGGGCAGCGAGGGCGCCTTGCCGGGGGGCGCGAGCGCGGGGGCGAGCGCGGGCATCTCCAGCGAGCGGGTCTCGGCCGCCCCGCGGCCGCGCCGCCGCACGATCAGCCAGCCCCCGCCCCCGGTGAGCGCGGCCAGGATCAGGAACACCGGTGCGGGGAAGCCCGGCACGAAGGCGAAGACCGTGAGGATCACGGCCGTGATCATCAGCGCCTTCGGCTCGGCGACGAGCTGGCTGGAGATGTCGCTGCCGAGGTCGGCATTGTCCTCGGAGGCCACGCGCGTGACGATGAAGCCCGCGGTGATCGAGACGAAGAGCGCCGGGATCTGCGAGACGAGGCCGTCGCCGATGGTGAGGAGCGAGTAGCGGTCGAGCGCCTCGCCGAGCGGCATGCCCCGCTGCATCGTGCCGATGGCGATGCCGCCGATCATGTTGACCGCGATGATGATCAGGCCCGCGATGGCGTCGCCTTTGACGAACTTCATCGCGCCGTCCATGGCGCCGTAGAGCTGGCTCTCCTTCTCCAGCTTATTGCGCCGGCGCTTGGCCTCGTCGAGCTCGATCATGCCGGCGCGCATGTCGGAATCGATCGACATCTGCTTGCCGGGCATCGAATCGAGCGAGAACCGCGCCGAGACCTCGGCCACGCGCTCAGAGCCCTTCGTGATCACCATGAAGTTCACGATCGTCAGAATCAGGAACACCACGAGGCCGACCACGAGGTTGCCGCCCACCACGAAGCGCCCGAACGTCTCGACGATATGGCCGGCATCCGCCTGGATCAGGATCAGGCGGGTGGTCGAGATGGCGAGCGCTAGCCGGAACAGAGTGGTGAGCAGCAGGATCGACGGGAAGGAGGAGAGCTGCACCACGTCCGTCAGGTAGACGGCCGCCATCAGGAGAATCGCCGCGAGGCAGAGGTTCAGCGCGATCAGCACGTCGATGATCGCCGTGGGCAACGGCAGGATCATCATGAAGACGATGCAGATCAGCAGGAACGCGAGCAGCAGGTCGTTGCGCTTCGAGAGCGCGTTGAGGAACTTCATCATCGCCCGGACCGCGTCCCGCCCCCGCTGCGGGCTCGCGCCCGCCCCGCCCCGGCACGAGCCCGGCGCGCATCCATCCTGACCGATTCCCGGTGAGCAAACCGTTCCCGGACCGGGGTGGAGCCGTTCCCGATCGCGCTGCCGTCGGGAACGGCTCCAACCTCCTGTCTTGACGCGCGCTCTTGCGCCGAACCGGCGTCCACGTCGGCGGAGAGCGCTCCAGCCCGCCGCGCCGGGCCCTGGCGCCGACGCCTCACCGGAGCGCCAGTTGCCGGCGCCCGGCCAGCACCGGCTCGTCCGGGAGCAGGTCCGTCTCCCGCCGCAGCACGTCTGCCACCGCCGCGAGGCCGGTCGCGAGGCCCAGGACGGCTGCCAGGATCCGCTCGCTCGCCCGCGCGGCGCGCAGGTCGTCGAGCGCGCGGCCCTCCGCCTCGAAGCGCTCGAGCAGGCGCGCGCCCATGTCCTTCAGCGTCTCGCCCGCCTCGTCGAGACGCCAATCCAGCTCGGTGCTGCGCGCCGCTTCCAGGGCCCGCTCGCCGGATCTGTCCTGGAGCAGCGCGGTCATCTGCGCGAAGGCGAGCACGAGGGCGGTCCGCCCGACGGCGATGTCGCGCTCGGCCGCGGCGATCCGGCCGTCGAGCGCCGCGATCGCGGTGTCGAGCGCGGCGATCCGGGCCTGGACGGTCGCGCGCTCGGTCCTTGCTCCGTCCAGCGTCGTCTGGGCCGCGTCGCGCCGGTCCGTCAGCGCGGCGATCGTCGCGGCGGCCGTGTCGCGCGTCGTCTCGATCTCCGCGTCGGCCGCCTCGAGCGTCGCCTCGACGTCCGCCCGCTCGGCCCGGAGCGCGGCGACCTTGCCCGGGTCGCCGGCCGCCTGCGCGGCCACGATCTGCGCGTCGATCAGGGCCAGCTTCGCGGCGATCGCGTCGCGCGCGTCCGACAGGGTCTCGATGGCCGCGTCCGCCTTCGTCCGCTCGGCCGCGATGGTGCCGTTCAGGGTCGCGACCGTTCCCTGCAACTCGGTGATCTGTGTGGCGAGGGCAGCCTCCCGCGCCGCCGCACTCTCCCGCTCGGCCGAGGCCGCGCCCCTCTGCGCGATCAGGCCGCTGCCGGCCGTGCCGTCGCCGTAGAGTTCGGTGCCGGCGGTGGCGAGCTGGGCCGAGGCGCCGCCGAGGCTCGCGCGCACGCTGGCCGCCGCGCCGGCGATGCGGGCGTCGCTCGCCTCACGCCGCACCGCGTCGATCGCGGCGGCGGCCTGCGCCAAGAGGATCGCCGCGTCCTCGGCGTTCTGCGGCGCCCGCAGGCCGGAGGCGCCGCCCGCGAAGACGGTGCCGACGCTCCGGTAGAGCGCCCCGGGGGAGGCCGCCGCGAGGCCGGCCGAGACCGCGGCGGTGCCGGAGGCCGGGAGCGGCCCGGTCTCGGACAGGGAGGGGAGCGGGGCGGCCTGGCTCGTTCCGGTGATGGCTGACATGGGACGCTCCTGCCCGGACCGAGGTGCCCGCGGCCGCATCCTACGCGGCCCTCGGCGCGCGACTGTGCCGAATGTGACGCCGGATCCGGCCCCGCCTGCCTCAGATGCTGAGGCGGCGTCGGGCCGCCGCGTCGTCCGCCTCCGCATCGACGCCGCGCGCAAGGTCGGCAAGTTCCGCCTCGATGGACGCGATCGCGTCGACGAGAATCGCCAGCCCGAGCAGGACCTGCAGGCGGCGCGAGCGCATCAGGCGGCCGAGAAGCGCGCGCATGCGGGCGAGGAACCCGGGCCGCGGCACCTGCCGCCCGAGCCGCTCCTCGAGCGCGGCCTCCGTCGATCCCGGAGCCTGCACGAGCGCGGCCAGGAGCGTCTCCGCGGCGGGCGGCGCGAAGGGCCGCGGCGGCGGCCAGCCCGGGATCATCGCGGCGTTGAGGATGAAGGAGGCGATGATGCCCGCGCGCTCGACCTGCGGCCCCGCTGCGATCTCGGCAGTCCGGCTCCAGCCGTCGATCGGGGCGGGATCGCGTGTCGCGGGCGGTCGGTCCGGCGCTGCGCTGCCCGGTCCGGAGGCGGGATCGGCGTCCGCGCGCGGGGACCCGTGCCCGCTCTCGGGGGCACGCTCGGGGGGCGGCGCCACCTCGCCGCGCGATCCGCCCCGGGAACGGCCCGCCGCGATCCCGGTCGTCGCCCCCGCCGCGAAGGAGATCGCGGCGGACGCCGCGGTGTCGGGGCCGGCGCGGTCGGGCGATCCCGCCTGCGCCGCGGAGGGGAGCGGTGTGCCGGCGCCGGCCGCATCGGGGCGGTGCCCGGCCGCCGCGAGGCCGTCCGGACCGGGTGCCCGGATCCCGGAATCCGTGGGGGGCACCGGCGCGCCGGCGGGAGCTTCGGGTCCCGCGGCCTCCGCGGCCGAGGGGCCGGCGACGGGCCCGACGGGCGACGCCGCCTGACCGGATCGCGGCATCGGGTCCGATCCGGCGGGCAGCGTCGGCATCGACACCTCGGCGGCCGGCCCGGCGGCCCGCCTCGCCGCGGCCCCGTCGCCCGGCAGCACGGTCCCCACCCCCGATGTCGCCGCCTCCCGCATCGCCGGAACGACGGGCGGGGACTGCCCGGCGGGACCGAGCGGGGCGCGCAGGCCGGCCAGCGAGCGGCCTGCCGCCCAGGATCCGGACCCGCCGGACGGAGCTTCCGCAACCGGCGGCGCCTCCCCGCCGTCCGGGTCCGCGAGACGGCCGGGGGCGGCGCCCGCTTCCGGGGCCGGGCGGGCGCCCTGGGGGGCGACGTAGGTGTTGGCGGCGATCGCGCCGAGATCGCTCGTGCGCGCCAGGGCGTCCAGCAGCGCGCTCAGAGGCAGGGCCACGGGCATCAGGCGCGGCTCCGGCCGGCCTCCGCCGGCTCGACCCGGCTCCGCTGCGCCAGCGCGCCCGCGAGCCGCTCGGCCTCCCGGATCAGCGCCTCCGGGGTCTGCCGGTCCTGCCGGTCCCGGAAGGCGGCCAGATGCTCGGCGGCGGACGCCCGGTCTCCGCGGGCGATCGCGAGGCCCGCCGCGTGGAAATGCGGCACCGCCCAGTTCGGGCGCAGGGCGGCGGCGGCCGCGAAGGCGATCCCGGCCTCGTCATCGGCGCCGCGCAGGTGCAGGCAGACGCCGTGGCCGACCCAGTAATCGGCGCAGCCGCTGTCGAGGGCGCAGAGCGCCCGGAACAGCGGCTCCGCCCGGTCGTGGCGGCCTGCGGCGAACCACGTGTGGGCGCGCCGGTACAGGGCTTCGGCGACGCCCTCGGGCAGGCCGAGCGCCGCCCCGAGCGTCCGTCCCTCCCGGAGCGCCGCGTAGATGCGCGCCCCGTCGAGGCCGAGGGCGGCGGCGGCCTCGGCGAAGAGCGTGCCGAGGAGCGCGCCGTCCTCCGGATCGAGGCCGAACGGCTCCCGGCCGGTCGAAGCTAGGACCGCCACGGCGGGGCTCAGCCGGCCGGGGCCAGGGCGGGCGCGCGGGCCGGATCGGGCAGCGCCTCGAGCAGCCGGCCCGCTTCCTCGACGACCGCGGCATTCCGGGCGGCGCGGCCGAGCGCGACCGCGTCCCGCAGGTCCTCCGAGGCCTCCGCGAGGGCACCGAGCCCGATGCAGGCCCGGCCGGATACGAGATAGCCGCGGGGATCCTGGGGGGCGAGCGCGATGACCGCCGAGGCCGCCTGCAGGGCGAGGTGGAACTCCTCGGCGGCCAGCGCGCAATTCGCCAGGCCGGTCTGGAAGACGGGATTCGTCGGCTCGCACAGGATGAGGCCGGCATAGACGCGCAGGGCATCCGCCGTCGCGCCCCGCTGGAGCAGGTTGCGGGCGACCTCCAGGCCGATCGAGAGGTCCTCGGATTTCAGGCCGAGCGCGTCGCGGATCTGCCCGTCCAGCAGGGCTGCGGCCTCGCTTCCGGGGGCCGGTTGGCTGTGTGCGTCCATCGTCTGTCCTCGCCCCCGGGGAGGCGCTCCCGTCGCCACGTCGTCACAGTCGGAAGATCAGGCTGCCGGCATCCTCCGGAAGCCCGTTGCGGATATCCGGCCCGGCCGCTTCCGCGAGCGTCGGCCCGTGGATCTCGGCCAGGTGGAGCACGTCCTCGATCAGCGCGCGCAGGAGGGGCACGTCGGCCGCGCGGCACGGGCCGGCGGCCTCAGCCCGCACGATGCCGTCCTCGGCGAGCGTCAGGGCCGCCCGGTTGCCGAGCACCAGCCCCAGGCTCTCCCGCAGCATCTGGCGCAGCTGCGCCTCGCGCCGGTGGGGCACGGGCGCGAGCGCACCGACCTCCGCCGCGACCACGACCTGCGTGCCGTCCGGGTTCGGCCGGAGCCGGACCGTCCGCCCGTCGATGCGCAGGCTCGCCGCCTCGGCCGGAGCCGGCGCGGCGAGGCCCAGGCTCGCCCAGAGGGCCGCCGCCACGCCGGCGAAGCTCTCGCGCGCCATGCTCCGCTCAAACCCGCGTGAGGGCGCGCATCTGGTCGGCCTTGGCCTCCTGCAGGTCCTTCAGGAACTGGATGATCGACTTGACCATCTGGTCCAGCGCCTCCTGCGACTCCTTGCGCAGATCGCCCTGGGCCTGCTTCTCCTGCGCGCTGGCGGCCGCTTCCTGGCCCTCGGCGTCCTTCACCTTGCTGGCGGCCTCGGTGCTGGCCTCGTTGTAGCGCGTCATGCCCTGGCCGAGCTGGCCGGCGGTCTGCGAGGTCATGTCGCCGAGCTTGGCGAGGTTCTGCGCACCCTTGCCGACCGTCTGCGAGGCGTCGAGGGCCGTCTGGACCTCGCCGATCTTCATGCCCGAGAACTTGCCGGGCGCACCGGCTGCGGCGCCCGCGCCGCCGGGCACCTGCGGGCCGGCGGCGGTGGCCAGACCCTTGACCTCCTTGAAGGCCGACGCCTGCTTGCCGGCAGCCGAGATCCCGCCCCCGAGGGAGGCCAGGCCGCCCGCGACCTGCAGGGCCGAGCTGACCACCGTCATGATGAGGGACGTGAGGGCGCCGGACGTCAGGGTGGCGGCGGCCTCCCGCATCTTGCCGGCCTGGGCGAGGAGCTCGGTCTTGGCCTGGTCCCGGGCCGCCATCCGGTCGTCGAGCGCGCTCTTGCGCTGCTGGCCGGCCTGCTCGACCATCAGGCGCGCCAGGAGATCGAGCGCGCTGCCGGAATTCGCCAGCGAGGCGAGCATCTGCTGGGCGGCCGCGGCGCTGGCTTGGCTCGCGCCGGTATCCTCCGGCACGGCACCGCGCGGCGTCGAGGCACCGCTGCTGGCGATCTGCGTGAGCAGCGCGGTGGGGACCGGCGGCAGCGCGCCGGTCGCGGCCGAGGCCGCGCCGGCCTTCGCCGCCGCGGCGGGCGCCGCCTTGCCGGCGCCGTCCGTCGGGTAGGTGGTCTGGAACGGGATGGTCCCGGAGGTTCCGCTGATACCGCTCGACATGGTGTCCTCCCCTCCCGCTCAGGCCCGCAGGCCGACCCGGGCCAGCGTCTGGCCCCGGTCCTGCATCGCCTCGGTGATCGCGTCGAGCATGCCGTCGAAGCGCTCGGCGGCGCCCTTCAGGCGCGCCATGGCCTGGTCGATCGCGTCGTCGAGCGACTGGATCAGCGCCGCCATCGCCTTGCCCTCGGACTGCGTCTTCATCCCCTCGGCCTTCGTCTTGGTGGCGTCGTACTTGAGGCCGCCGACCACGCCGTCGCCGACGCCCGTCATGATGCTGGCCACCGCGCCGGCGATCGAGAGGGCCGACTGGATCGCGGTCGCCGCGCCCTTGATCGCGCCGATGCCGCCCGCGAGGGAGAGGATGGCGGCGACCGAGGAGACCACGATGCGGGAGATCATCTCCGCCTCGGTGGCCTTGCGCATGATCTTCTCGTCGGACCAGTCCGGGTGCCGCGCCTTGAGATCGGCCTTGACGATCTGGCCCATGATCCCGAGCCCGTCCTTGCTCGTCGCCGCGACGACGGCGTCGACGGCCAGGCCGAACATCAGCACGCCCGCCGCCATCAGCGCCGCGCCCGCCAGGACGCCCACGCCCGTCGCGGCCATGAGCGCGCCGGCCGCGAAGGAGACGATCGCGCCGAGGAACTGGAAACCGATCTTGATCTTGTCCCAGATGGACAGGTTCTTCATCTTGTTCTCGGCCTGCTCGATCTTTTTCTGCGCCTCTTCGAGCTTGGCCTTCTTCTCGTCGATCTTGAGTTTCTTCGCGTTGGTATCGGTCTCGATCTTGTTCTTCTCGGTGGCGCTGATCGTATCCTTCATCTTCGTGGTGACCTCGAGCAGCAGCACGTCGAGCTGCGCGCCGGTGACCTTCGGCGTCATCGCGAAGAGGCTCGCGTTCATGGCGCTCATCGTGCTCTGACGCTGCGCCGCCGGCAGCCCGCCCGGGGAGCCGAGGCTGCCGCTGCCCGCCGCCTTCTCGACCGCGGCGCCCGGCTTGACGTCCGTGGGGGCGAGGTATCCCGCCACGCTCTGCCCGATGGATCCGCTCACGCCGCTGGTCATGTCCGTCTCTCCGTCTTCAGCTACGAGGATCGCCCGGTAGCGGGCGCGATGTCGGGGGCGGGGCCCGTTCAGGCCGCGGCGCGCGCGGCGATGGCCGAGAGGAGCGAGTCGGCGTGGGCCTCGACCTGCCCCTGCTCCGGCGTGCCGGCCGCTTGGACCTTGGCGGCCTCCAGGTAGGCCTGCGCCTGGTCCGCCTCGCCGTTGCCGAGGAAGCACTCGCCGAGCCGGAGGTAGCCCTGCGGGTTGGTCGCATCGAGGGCGAGGAAGACGAGGTAGAGCCGGCCCGCGGCCCGGTACGCCTCCTGGGTCTGGTAGGTGGCGGCCAGCGCGTAGACCGCCCGCGCGTCGCCGGGCTCCAGCTGGTAGAGCATCGTCAGGGTGTTCTGCGCGCCCGCGACGTCGCCCTGCTGGAGCTGGCGGATCCCCTGGACGAGGAGAGCGTCGCGCTCCGCCTCGGTGATGCCCAGGATGTCGGCGTGCGACAGGCCCTCGCCCATCGCCTCCAGGCGCGCCCGGATCTGCGGCGGCATCCGCTCGGCGTCGAGGAGCGCGCCGAGGGCGGCGCTGCTGCCCGCGTGGATCTCCTTCAGCGCGGCCTCGGATTTCGGCAATCCGTCGAGGATCGAGGGCATCTGTGCGCTCCGTCTGCGTCGATACGGACCGGGATACCCGCTCCCGCGCCCGCCCCTGTGCCGAAGGTGACAGGGGCGGCGATTTTCAGCGCGGCTCGCCGTGGCGCAGATAGACCTCCACGGTGTCCCGCGCGCCCGCGGCGTCGCCGAGCGCGTAGAGGCAGCGCGCCTTGAGGTAGCGGCGCATGCGCTGGCGCTCGTCGAGCCGGTAGGTGCCGAACCGCTCGATCGGGGCGAGGCGGTCGAGTTCCTCCAGCACCGCCAGCGCCGCCGCGAAATCCTCCACGAAGAAGCGCAGCACGGCCCGGGCGAGCAGGATCTCGGCCGAGTCGTCCCCGACGAGATGGAGCGCCTCGGCGAGCACGCCGGCCCGGTCGATCTGGCCCTGCTGGGCGAGCACGAAGACGGTGAGCAGCAGAAAGTCGCGCTGGCGCGCGTCGGGACGCGGCGCCTCTGAGGCCAGCGGCAGGCCGGCGCCGGGCCGGGACGGCAGGGTGCCCATGCGGGGTCAGGCCTTCAGGAGGGCGGCGAGGGCCGCGCGCACCTCGTCGTCGAGCTCGGCGTCCTCGCCGAGGATCAGGGCGGCCTCCTCGAGGATGCGCCGCCGCTGCCCGAGCGCGCGCCGCGCCGCCTCGGCCATGAGGGCGCCCGCGGCGCGCCGGGTGGCCGACAGGGTCGCGGGTTCGAGCAGCGCCGCGTCGAGGTTGCGCGGCTCGAGGAGTTGCGGCAGCCGCTCGTCGAGCGAGGGCCGGCGCAGCACCGCGTCGAGATGGCCGGGCTTGGGCAGGAAGGTCGGCGAGAGCGCGCCCTCCCGCGGCAGGTGCGCGCCCTCGCCGGGCTCCGCCCGGGTGAAGGATTCGACCCCGATCTCGAAGCTGCGGATCTTCACCGGCCCGCCCCCGCCCTGCCCCGCCTCACGACGTACCCGCGATCTTCTGCACGATCTCGTTCATCTTCGACAGGGCGTTGTTGGCCAAGTCGAAGTTGCGGTCCTTCGCCTTGGTGTCGGAATTGACCTTGTTCATCAGGATCTGGCTCTCCTGGTTGAGCAGGGTCACCCGCTCGGAGAGCTGGTTGGCGTAGGTCGACCACTGGCTCGAGCTCTTTCCGTTGACGTTGTCGGCGCCGCGCACGATGTTGTGCAGCACCTCCACCGGATGTCCCCAGCCGTTCTGGAAGACCGCCACCGCGGCCTTCTGGATCTTCTGTCGCGTCGCATCGCCGTCGTATTTGAGATCCGTCGCCTCGTTGTTCGTCTTGCCGTCCTTCTCGGGCGCGATCGACTTGATCGTTTCGCTGACGAGAGACTGGACGATGTTGTACATCTTCAGCACCTCGTTGACCTGGTTGATCTCCTCGGTCTGGATGCGGATGTTGGCCTCGCCGGCCTGGTTGGCGTAGAGCTGGAACAGGTAGATCAGGTTCGGCACGTCCAGGTTCTGCGTCGTGCCCTCGATCTTGCCGGTTCCGGCGAGGCTCTGCCGGGACTGGGCGATCTGCAGCAGGCGCGCCTCCTGCTCCATGAAGACCGTGTAGGAGCGCCTGATCGAGCCGTTGTCCTCCGTGTCGAGGACGACCCGGACGCCGGTGTTGTTGCGGTCGATGCGGCCGTCCGTTTCCGCGATCTTGGCGAAGCAGTTCGCCCGCTCGAAACGGTCGGTGATCAGCTTGATCTGGTCCGTGATCTCGCCCTTGGAGAAGATCGCCCCGGAGGCGATCTTCTGGTTGAGGAGGCCGAGTTCGTCCGTGAAGATCTTGCGGTTGGCCGCGCTCATGAAGTCGTTGCCCTTGAACACCTGGGGCGTTCCACCCGGCACCATGGCGTTGATGTTCGTGATCGCCGCGTTGACGAGATCCGTGACCTCCGTCTTGCTGACCGTGAGGTTGAGCTTGATCCGCAGGCCGGTCGTGGCGTTCGCGAAGATGTCGAGGCCGGCCAGGGTGGTCTGGTCGGCGAGCGGCATCCGGGCGATATCGGCCTTCTGCAGCGTATCGACCGTGTAGAGCTTCGTACCGCCCGCCGCCACGAAGGCGGTGACCGTCTCGCTCGCGGACGTGCCGATCGTGACGGCCTTGCCCCCGTTCTGGCTCGGCTGCAGGTTCTTGCGCACGTACTCGATCTGGATCGCCGTGTGCCAAGCCCCGAATTCCTTCGGGGTCAGCTGGTCGGGGAGCTTGGTGAAGTTGCTCGGCTTGTCGTCCAGGGTCTTGCCCGGCGTCCCGTTCAGGGTCGGGAAGAGGAGTTCGGCATTGTCCGCGTTCGGGGCGCCGCTGAGATCCTTGTCGCTGCCGTAGATGTTCGGCGTGGGGTTTGCCAGCATCAGCATGGCGCCTGTCATGCCGCCGCCGAAGCGAGTGATCGTCGCGATGGCGCCCGGGGTCTGGAGCGCAACCTTCGGGGGCTCGCCCGTGCCGTTGGCCAGGACGTAGGCGACCTGCACCGCCTCGGGCCAGGCGCGGAAGGTGTCGGCGGCGAGCGCCGCCGGCTCCGTGCCGAAGGCGTCGGGCAGCTTCGTGAGGCCGACGGTCTGCGCCTTCGCGTCGAGCGTCGCGACCCGCCGCGTGGTGTCGGCCGGGCCGACCAGGACCGCGGGCGGATCGCCGATGCCGCGGGTCAGGACGTAGTGCCGCTTGGCCGCCGCCGGCCAGTTGCCGAAGCCGTCGGCGGTCAGGGCGGCCGCGGGCTTCTCGATGTCGGCGGGCGCCGTGTCCGTCGCGACCCCCGTCCCGGCCGCGTCCGGCGAGGCGAGGATCCGCGCGCCGTCCGACGGGCCGATCAGGACGACCGGCGGGGCGCCGACGCCGCGGGCCTCGACGTAGTCGAGCTTCACCGCCGCCGGCCAGTCGCCGAAGGTCGCGGCGGCGAGGTCGGTGGGCGCCGTGTCGGTCGGCGTCAGCGTGACGGCGTTGCCCGCCGCGGCCAGCACGGCCACGGCCTGCCGGCCCTGGTCGGGGCCGATCAGGACCGCCCGGGGCGTGCCGCTGCCGTTGGCCTGCACGTAGTCGGCCTGGGCCTGGGCCGTCCAGCGGGCGAAGACGTCGGTCGCCAGGCTGCTCGGGGCGGGGCCGGCCTGCAGGGCCGCGTAGGCTGACACGTTGAAGCCGGTGAGGCCCGGGCTGCTGACCATGGAAGCGACTCGCTCGGTTGCGGGGCCGGAGGCCGGTGGGGCGCCCTCCGCCGACAGGCGCGGCGGTTCGGCATCGAGGGGTGCGCCGGGGTGAGGCGGCTCAGAGGCGAAGGATCATGCGCCGGGCGCGCGGCGCGGCTACGTCGCCCTCCCCGCCGGGATGCGGATCGGCCCGCATCCCGGCGGATTGCCCAGCGAGCCGCTCGGCGCGGCCGAGGAGTTCGGCAAGCCCGGCGAAGAGCGCGTCCGGATCGTCGGCCCGCGCCGGGAGGTCGGCGAGGCACGCCCGGAAAGCCGGGTCCCGGGCGAGGCGCGGATCGCGGACCAGCCGTGCCAGGCCGTCGCGCAGGCCGCCGAGCGCGCGCGCCCGATCGAGGCCCGCGGCATCCGCATCCGCCGGAGGGTGCCGGGCGAGCCAGGCCTCGATCTCGGCCGAGACGGTGCCGGCATCGCCCGGGTCGCCCGCATCGGCCATCGCGGCCCACCGCACCGTGACCGGGCGCCTGCCGGGATAGGTCATCCTCGAACCGTCATGTGCTGCAGCCGCTTGGCGCCGGGCCGTGATCCGGCACGGCGCCGATCCTAGGCGACGACCGCTCCGGGCGTGTCACATTCGATACAGGCCGCGCCGCTGCGCGCGCCTAAGACGGGAGCCGGACCTGCGCGGAGCGCGCCGGCCCACCGATCGTTGCCGTGCCGGCCGGGCGTCCCCCTCCGGAGCGCGAGGGAGGCGAACGCGTGCGCGACGTGCTGACGCTGCCCGAGAGCGGGCTCGGCCGGGCGGCGGAGACCGGTGCGGCGGCCGCCCGGCACGAGACCGTCGCCCTCATCCTGGGGGCCGCCCAGGACGCCGCCGCGGCGGAGGCCGTCGCGGGCGCGGTCGAGCGGCTGCTCGCCCAGCACGGCACGCCCGCGGCCGGCCCGCCCGGGGAAGGGGTGCCCTACGCCCGGGCGGCGCAGGCCGTGGCCGAGGGCCGCCTCTCCGAGGCCCTGACCCTGCTCGCGCCGCTCGCCGCCGAGCCCGACAGCCGCGCCGAAGCGGTGCTCGGCCTAGCGGTCTGCGCGGCGCGCCTGGGCTGTTGCGACGAGGCGCTGATCCTCGCCCGCGAGAGCCGCAGGCTGGCACCGAACCACCCGCGGGCCAGCTGCGTCGCGGGCCTGTGCGAACTGGAACTGGGCAACCGCCGCGCCGCGCAGGGCCATCTCGCCACCGCCGCGCGGCTGGCGCGGCGCGACCCCGCCTTCGGGGAGGACCTGCGCTTGGCGCAGCGCGCGCTCCTCCTCATGCACCTAGCCTGACACCTGGCCTGACACCTGGCCTGACCTTTGGCCCGAGCGGAGACCGCGCCATGTCCGAACCCGCCGCGCTCCTCGAAGCCGACGACGTCCGCCTCCTCGTCGAGATCGGCTTCTCGGCCCTGTCGCGCGGGCTGCTCGCGCCGGCCGAGACGATCTTCGCGGGCGTCGAGGCCGCGCGGCCGGGGTCGGAGGCGGCCGGCATCGGACGCGCCCTCGCCCGCCTGCACGGGGGCGCGGTGGACGAGGCCGTCGGCATCCTGCGCGCCCTGCCGCCCTCCGATGCGGCGCGGGCGTTCCTCGGCCTTGCGGTCTCGCGCACCGGGGACCGCGCCGAGGCCCGCGCGATCCTCGCCGAGGTCGCGCAGAGCGCCCCCGGCACGCCTCCCGCCGCGATGGCGCAGGATCTCCTGGCAGCGCTGGCGTGAGCCGCCGGTTCGGCCGGGCCGCAACAGGACGGGCGCGGCGGCGTCCCGGAGCAATCCCGGGAAAGACTGAAAGTCCCGTTCGGCACATCGCTGATCCACCGAGCGGGGTCGAGAAGCTGCGATCTGCGCAGTTCAACACTTTCTTGGTACTGTCCTGCGATGGTACCACTCGGTGGCGGTCGGAGATTGAGATCAGATGCCCGCGTTGAGCTTGCCCAATCTCGGCGTCGGATCGGGCAGCGCCGCGCTCGGCGAGGGGTTGCGCGAGGCGGGCGGCGTGCAGCGCGCCGCCTTCCAGGACGCGATGACCCGGAAATCTGCCGACCGGCCGACCCTCGACGCGCCCGCGGCTACCGCGCCCGCGACGGCCGCCCAGCCGGTCGCACCGGTTCAGACAGTTCAACCGGTGGGCTTCGAGAATGCCCCGGGTGCGCGCGACCGGGTCCGGCGCAGCCTGGAACTCGACGGCGCGGCCCGCCCCACGGACGGCGACACCATCCTGGGCGGCCTGCAGAAGCTGCGCGGCGCCTTCGACGCCCGGCACGCCCGCGTCGGCGAGATCATGGCCTCCAAGACCGTCGACACCAACGCGCTGCTCGCCATGCAGATGGAGGTCGCGCAGTACACCCTGCTGGTCGACGTCTCGTCGAAGCTCACCGGCAAGAGCACGCAGTCCCTCGACACCCTGATGAAGGGTCAGTGAGCGTCCCGGCCGCACCATGCCCGTTCGACGGATCCTCGCCCGCCGGAGCCTGCGCGGTCTCGCCCTCGGCCTCGGGCTGCTGCTCGCCGGCTGCCAAGCCGAGCTCTACTCGAACCTGAGCGAGATCGAGGCCAACCAGATGCTGGCCGTGCTGATGTCGAACGGCATCCCGGCCCAGAAGGTCGCCAAGGGCAAGGACGGGTTCACGGTGAGCGTGGACGAGCGCGACATGCTGCGCTCGATCGCTCTGCTCAGCGACCGCGGCTTCCCGAAAAGTACCCGCGAATCGATCGGCAAAGTGTTCCAGAAGTCGGGCATCATGTCCTCGCCCTTCGAAGAGCGCGTGCGCTACATCTACGCGCTCGGCGAGGAGGTGGCGCAGACCCTGAGCCAGGTGGACGGCGTCGTGACCGCCCGCGTCCACATCGTCCTGCCGGACACGCCCCAGCTGGGCCAGGCGGTGAAGCCCTCCTCGGCCGCGGTCTTCATCAAGTACCAGCCCGGCGTCGATCTCGACTTCTTCGTCCCACAGATCCGCCGCCTCGTCAGCAGCTCGATCGAGGGGCTCGACTACGCCGCCGTCACCGTCGTGCTCTCCGAGGCCGCGCCGACCAAGTCCGCCATCACGGTGCCGCAGAGCGCGACCGTCGAGGTGCTGCCGGGCCTCAGCGTGCGCGACACCGACACCGCCCGCTTCTGGCAGATCTTCTACGGCGGCCTCGGGCTGATCGGCCTGCTCCTGGCCGGCCTTGCCGCGGGCGCCGTATTCTGGCTGCGCAAGCGCGCCGGGCCGCGCCGCGGGTCGGAGGCCCTGCCGGTGCCGCTGGTCGAGCCGTCGTGATCCCAGCCGCCGCGCTCGACGCCACCCCCATTGGCGATCCCGCGGCCGATCCCGCGGCCGAGGTTCGGGCGCTCGGCCTCGCGGCGCAGATCGCGGCGCGGCTGGTGCGGCCGATCGGCCATTTCGCGCCCGGTGCCTGCCCGCTGCCGCCGCTGGAGCCGGACGCGCTCACGGCCCTCGCCGCCCATCCGGCCTTCGGGGTTCCGGTCCAGCGGGCGGCTTCGCGCGCTCTGGCGCCGGAAGCCGCGGGGATCGACGCGGGCCTGATCCGGCGCCTGCGCGAGGCCGCGGCGACCCGGCTCGTCGCGCTCCTCGTGGTGCAGCCGTTGCCCGTTCTGCACGAGGCCGCGCGGCTGCTGGCCGGCGCCATCCTGCACCGGCGCATCCTCGCCCTGGTGCTGAAGGCCGACCGCGAGCGCCTGCAGGCCGCGCTCGGCCCCGCCGCCTTCCGGGTCGCCACCCAGGAGGCCGCGCTGCTGCACGCGGGCCTCGCCGAGGCAGCCGAGCCCGCCGCGCAGGCGGCCTGCCTCGCGGCGGGAAGCCCGGACGCGACGCGGGGCGCCGTCGTCGCCCTCGGGCTCGGGACGCTCGGCCGCTTCGCCGCGGCGGCCGAGCCGGCGCTCGGCCGGCTCGTCGCCCTGCGGCTCGGCGCCGAGCCAGGGATTCTGACCGGACCGCCCCCGCTCGGGCCGGGGGCCTGCGAGCACGTCGTGAGACTCCTGCGGCGGAGGATGGACGCGTGGTCGCCTATTATCGCCTGAGCGAACTCGGCTACCGCCTCGCGCCGGGCCTGCAGGTGCTGCCCCCGGAGGCGTTCGAGCCGGTTCCGGCCGCGACCGCCCTGCTGCGCGACGCCGAGGCGCGCGCCGCCGCGATCGTGGCCGAGGCCGAGCAGGAATACGCGCGCCGCAGCGCGCAGGGCTACGCCGACGGCCTCGCCCGGGCGGAACTCGAATCGGTCGAGCGGCTGCTGCGCGAGGGCGTCCAGCTCGATGCCGGCCTGAAGGCGGCCGAGGCCGAGATGGCCCGCATCGTCATGGCGTGCGTGCGCCGCCTCGTCGACAGCTTCGACGACGAGGCCCGCACGGTCGCGGCCGTGCGGGGCGCGCTGCGCCAGATGCGCCGCGAGCGCCGGGCCGAGCTGCGCGTCGCGCCCGCCCACTACGCCGCCATGCGCGACCGGATCGCCGGCATCGTGGCGGATTTCCCCGAGGTCGAGTTCGTCGACGTGGTCGAGGATCCGGCGCTCGTGCCCCCGCAGATCGTGCTCGAATCGAGCATCGGCCGGGTCGAGACCGCGGTCGATGCCGGGCTCGACGCGCTGGAGGCGATCGTGCGGGGCGCCGCCGCAGGACATTCCGATAGCTCGGCCGACCCGGCCGGGGCGGCGGCGTGAACCGCCCCCTCCCCCCGCCCGACGGCGCGGCGGTCGCGCGCGAGCGCGCCGAGCGCATCCGAGCGCGGCTCGGCCGCGTCCTGCCCGAGGTCGCCACCCGCGCGGCCGCCTTCGATCCCTACGCGGTCACCGGCCGGGTCCGGAAGGTCGTCGGCACCATCATCCACGCCAGCGTGCCGGACGTGCAGGTCGGCGAGATCGTCGAGCTGATCACCCGGCAGACTGGCCTGCGCCTGTTCGCCGAGTGCGTCGGTTTCCTCGACGAGGAGGCGCTGCTCGCGCCGATCGGCGAGACGCAGGGTGTCTCGCCCCGCACGGAGGTGCGCCGCACCGGCCGCGTCCAGGCGGTGGCGGTGGGCCCGGGCCTGCTCGGCCGGGTCATCGACGGCATGGGCGCCTTCATCGACGGCCGGGACCTGCCCTTCGAGCCCGAGACGCACTACCCCGTCTACCAGGACCCGCCGGACCCGATGCGCCGCCGGGTGATCGATACCCCACTCTCGCTCGGCGTGCGGGCGCTCGACGGCATCCTCACCTGCGGCGAGGGCCAGCGCATGGGCATCTTCGCGGCGGCCGGCGGGGGCAAGTCGACCCTGCTGTCGATGCTGGTGAAGGGCGCCGACGTCGACGTCACCGTGCTGGCGCTGATCGGCGAGCGCGGGCGCGAGGTGCGCGAGTTCATCGAGCACGATCTTGGCCCCGAGGGGATGGCGCGCGCCATCATCGTCTGCGCCACCTCGGACCGCAGCTCGATGGAGCGCGCCAAGGCCGCCTTCGTGGCCACGGCAATCGCCGAGTACTTTCGCGATCAGGGCCAGCGCGTGCTCTTCCTGATGGATTCTGTGACGCGCTTCGCGCGCGCCCAGCGCGAGATCGGGCTGGCGGCCGGCGAGCCGCCGACCCGGCGCGGCTTCCCGCCCTCCGTCTTCGCCAACCTGCCGAAGCTGATGGAGCGCGTCGGCATGAACGACCGGGGCTCGATCACCGCGCTCTACACGGTGCTGGTCGAGGGCGACGACATGAACGAGCCCGTGGCCGACGAGACCCGCTCGATCCTCGACGGGCACATCGTGCTCTCGCGCAAGCTCGCCGCGGCCAACCATTACCCGGCGATCGACATCCTGGCCTCGAAGAGCCGCGTGATGGGCGCCGTCACCACGCCCGAGCACCGGGCGATGGCCGGCCGGGTCAATGCCTGGCTCGCGGCCTACGCGGATGTCGAACTGCTCGTGAAGGTCGGCGAGTACAAGCGCGGCAACGATCCCGATTCCGACCTCGCCATCGCCAAGTACAAGCCGATCAACGCCTTCCTGCAGCAGCGCACGGACGAGTTCGACAGCTTCGAGATCACCCAGCAGAAGCTGAGGGCGCTGACCCGATGATCGGCCAGATGAGCATCCTGCTGCGCCTGAAGACCCTCAAGGAGGAACAGGCTCTGCGCGCCCTCCAGGTGAAGCGCCGGCAGGTCGCCGAGGGCGAGGCGGTGCTGGACGAGGCCCGGCAGGCGGTGAGCGCGAGCGCTGCGACCCTGGGCTCGCGCGAGGACGCGATCTACGAAGGCATTCTCGGCCGGGTGGTCGATCTCGGCGCCCTCGACGACACCCGCGGCGCCGTGGTCGCCCTGGAGAAGGGCCATGCCCGCCTCACCGATTCGGCCGAGCGCGCCGCCTACACCCTGCACCGCCTGACCGGCGAGTGCGAGGCGGCGGCCGAGGGCCACCGGGCGGCGACGCGGGTGCGCGACAAGTACACGATCCTGCGCGACGATCTGGCCGCGCGCGCCGCCGAGGAGGCGGAGGCGCGCGAGGAAGGCGAGGTCGAGGAGCTGTTCGGCCGGCGCCGGCCGAGTCCGGGAGAGCGGCCATGATCCGCACGAACCAGCCGCCGCACCCGCCTTCGACCGCGGAGAAACCGGCGGGTTACCCGGGCGATACCCGTCAGGACCCGCGGCGCGACCCGTTCCACCCGCGCGATTCCCGCGAGCGCGCGCTGCGCGACGGACTCGGCCGCGACAGCCTCGGACGCGAGGACCGGTCCGGCACCGGCGAGGGGTTCGGCCGCTCGCTGGCCTTCGGCGAGCGCATGCGCGACGCGATGGGCGACAGTGGGCGGGACCCGGGGCGGGACCCCGGCCAGGGCGAGGAGCGCGGCGACGGGCGGGAGCGCCGCCGCGAGGACGAGCCGCGCCTGCTGGCCGCCGTCGAGCCCGAGCCGGTGACGGCCCTGTTCGGCGCAGCCCCCCCTGCCGCGGCGGCCCCGGCGCGCGAGGCGCTCACGGCCGGCCCCGGCACCGCCGACCTCGTGGCGCGCCTCTCCGAGCGGCTGGAGGCGGCCATCCGCGCGGAACTCTCGGCCGGCGCCGGGCAGACGCTCGCGCTGCGCGTGCCCCTCGACGGGCTGGTGCCGGGTCTCGCCGCCGTCACGGTAGCGCTGACGCCGACGGGTCTCGACGTGACGCTGGTGCGCGCGGCGGGCCTCGCCCCCGCCGACCTCGCGGAGGCGGCCCGGGACCTCGCCCACCGGCTGCGGGGCCGGTTCGGTGGCCGGGGCGTGCGCGTGCTGGAGCGGACCGAGGCGGCCGAACCACGGGCCGGCGACGCGCTCGCGGCGATCGGCCGCCTGCTCGGGCGCGCCGACCCGTGAGCGCGGCCCATCCCTGGACGCCCCCGACCTTGCGCGGGGTACCGGCCGACGCGATCGGCGTCTGGAACGCGCTCGCCGGCCGGACCGGCGTGCCGCTGCCGCTGCGCGGCCAAGCCGCGGCCGTGGTGGAGCTGGCCGAGGCGCCGCCGGTGGACGCCCTCTGCCTCGACCTGCGTCTCGGGCCGGATCTGCCGCTCGTGCTGCGCCCGGTCGCCTTCCCGTTCATGGCGGCCTTCGGGGCCGACCTCGACGTCGCCGACCTGCCCCTCCTTCCCGACGCGCTCCGCGAGGCGCTGCTCGCGGGCCTCGTCGCGGCCTTCGCCTCGGTGATGCCCGACCATGATCTCGGCGCGCTCACCACCCGGGCGGCCGGTCCGCTCGGCGACCTCGTCCCGGCGGAGCGGGCCGAAGATCTGCGCTGGTTCCGCGTGGCCCTGCACGGCCTCGCCCCGGCGCCGGTCGCGCTCGACATCGCCGCGAGCCTCGACACGCTGGCGCGGATCTTCGGCCCGCTCGGGCCCCGGCCGGTCTGGCCGGGCATCCGGCAGATCCTCACCCGCACCGCCGCCGTCACGCTCGGGCGCCTCGTCCTGCCGCTCGGCGATCTGCGGGCGCTGGCCCCCGGCAGCGTCGTGGTGCTCGATGCGGGCATCGGCCCGGGGAGCGCGCGGCTGCGCCTCGGCCCGGCCCTGTTCCACTTCCGGGAGGCGGGCGGCGGCTGGACCTGCTCCGCCGTCACCGCGGCCGCCGCCCTCCCCGATCGTCCGGACGAGACCCGTCAGGAAAGCCCCACCAGCATGTCGTCCAGCACGTCGTCCAGCACGCTTGTCCCGACCGCCGAGCCGCGGGGTGCCGACCTCGACGCGGGCCTGGATGTGGCCCTCGACCTCGACATCGGCAGCGTCACGGTGCCGCTCGCCGAGATCGAGACCTGGCAGGTCGGCAGCCTCGTCGCCCTCGACCCCGAGATCCCGCGGGACGGGCTGGAGGTGGTGCTCAGGGTGAACGGCCGCGCGGTCGGCGCGGGCGAGCTGGTGCGGATCGACGACCGCTTCGCGGTGCGCCTCGTGCGCCTCGCCCTGGGTTGAGGGGCCGGGCCCGTGGTCGATCCGCTCAACCTCATCTTCGTGCTGGGCGCCGCCGCCTTCGTGCCGTTCCTGGCCGTGGTGGCGACCTCGTTCATCAAGCTCTCGGTGGTGTTCCTGCTGGTGCGCAACGCGCTCGGCGTGCAGCAAATTCCGCCGAACATGGCGCTCAACGCGCTCGCCATCATCCTCACCGGCTACATCATGACGCCGGTCATCGTGCAGACCTACGACATCCTGTCCGCCGGGCAGTTCACCTACACGAGCGTCGAGGGGCTGAAGGCCGCCTACGAGGCGGGCCGCGAGCCGCTGGCGGGCTTCCTCAACCGGCACGCGGCCGAGCGCGAGAAGCTGTTCTTCCTGGAGGCCGCCCGCTCGCTCTGGCCGCCGGACCTCGCCAACCGGCTGGGTCCGGACAGCATCGCGGTGGTGCTGCCGGCCTTCACGGTGAGCCAGCTGCGCGAGGCCTTCGAGATCGGCTTCCTGCTCTACCTGCCCTTCATCGCCATCGACCTCATCGTCTCGAACATCCTGCTCGCCATGGGCATGATGATGGTGAGCCCGCTCACCATCTCGCTGCCCTTCAAGCTGTTCCTGTTCGTGATGGTGGACGGCTGGTCCCGGCTGATCCTCGGCCTCGTGAAGACCTATGTCTGAGGGGCCCCGATGACCCCCGCCGACGCCGTCCACCAGATCACCGAGGCGATGATGCTGGTGATGCTGCTCTCGATGCCGCCGATCGTGGTGGCCTCGGTGGTCGGCATCGCGGTCAGCCTGCTCCAGGCGCTGACCCAGGTGCAGGAGCAGACCCTGTCCTTCGCGATCAAGCTCGTCGCCGTGGCGGTGACGATCGCCGCGATGGCGGGCTTCCTCGGCAACGAGATGTTCACCTACACGCTGAAGCTGTTCGACAACTTCCCAAAATACACCCACCTGGCCAAGGAGCCGCGGCGGTGAGCGGGCCTCTCTGAATGGAGGTGCGCGAGACCCTGCTGTTCTTCTTCCGGCTGTTCGACCGGGAGGTGATCGCGCTCATCCTCACCCTGCCGCGGGTCTACGCCTTCATGGCGGCCTCGGGGCTGCTGGTCTCCACCGCCGTGCCGCGGGTGGCGCGGGTCGCGGTGGTCCTCGCCCTGTCGATCCTGCCCGCCGGCATCAACCTCGCCCATGTGGACGCCTTCGACCGGCAGGTGACCACCTACGCGGTCTACCTCGCCAAGGAGGTCGCGATCGGCTTCCTGCTCGGCTACCTCGTCGGCTGGATCTTCTGGGCCGTGCAGGCGGCGGGCGCGCTGATCGACAACCAGCGCGGCTCCTCGATGGCCTCCTCGATCGACCCGCTCCAGGGCCAGGAGACCTCGACGCTCGGCATCGCCTTCAGCCAGGTCTTCCTCACCTACGTCTACGTGGCGGGCGCGGTGCTGCCGGTGATCGGCCTCCTCTACCGCTCCTTCGCGATCTGGCCGGCCACGCGCGCGCTGCCGATCATCTCCGAGCGCTTCCCCGCCCTGATGCTCGGGGTGTTCGACCACGCGGTGCGCTACGTGCTGATCCTGGCCGGGCCGATCGTCGCCATCATGTTCCTGGCCGAGTTCGCGCTCGCCATGGTCAGCCGCTTCGCGCCGCAGATCCAGGTCTTCGTGCTGGCGATGCCGATCAAGAGCGCGCTCGCGATGTTCGTGCTGATCTTCTACTTCTCGACGCTCCTGCCCCACGCCGCGAGCCAGACCGTGCTGGTCCAGGGCTACCTCGATTCGCTCTACACGCTGCTGCGCTTCGGTGCCGGCCCGGGGGCGGCGCCGTGAGCGAGGGCGGCGAGAAGACCGAGCTCCCGACCCCGAAGAAGGAGCGCGACGCCCGGGAGAAGGGCCAGATCGCCCGCAGCCAGGAGGTGGTCTCGGCCGGCTCCCTGATGGCGGTGATCGCCTATGTCTGGCTCGCCTGGGGCGACATCGTCCGGCGGCTCGCCGCCCTGTTCGACGTGGTGGCCCAGCTCGCGCTCGGCGAGTTCCGGGTCAGCGCCGCCAACGGCCTCTCCATCGTTGGCATGGAATGCGTGAAGATCCTGGCGCCGATCGTCGGCGTGACGATCGTGGCCGGCATCGCGACGAACGTGCTGCAGTTCGGCGTGCTCTTCGCCTTCGAATCGCTGGCGCCGAAGCTGGAGAAGATCAGCCCGGCGGCGGGCTTCAAGCGCGTGTTCTCGATGAAGCAAATCGTCGAGACGCTGAAATCCATCCTGAAGATCGTGATCCTGTCGATCCTGCTCTGGTACGTGCTGCGCGGAGCGCTCGGGCCCTTCGCGGTCTCGATCGGCTGCGGCATGCCCTGCCAGATCAACCTGACGCAGGCGGTGCTCTTCCAGACCCTGATGTACTCGGGCCTCGCCTTCCTGATCGTGGCGCTCGCCGACTTCACCTACCAGAAGCGCAGCCACATCAAGAGCCTGATGATGTCGAAGGACGAGGTGAAGCGCGAGTACAAGGAGAGCGAGGGCGACCCCCACATCAAGGGCAAGCGCAAGCAGCTCGCCCAGGAGCTGGTGATGAGCGAGGGCGGCTCGGCCGCCCGCAAGGGCACCGCGGTGGTGGTGAACCCGACCCATTTCGCCGTGGTGCTGCGCTACGACGAGACGGACGCGCCCGTGCCCCTCGTCACCGCCAAGGGCCGCAACCTGCAGGCGGTCCACCTGCGCGCGGAGGCCGAGGGGGCGGGCGTGCCGGTCTTCCGCAACGCGCCGCTCGCCCGCCGGCTCTACGCCGACACCGCGGTGGGCGAGACCATCCCCGACGACCTGTTCGACGCGGTGGCCGAGGTGCTGGCCTGGGTGGCGCGCAACCGGGACCGGCTCTACGCGGGCCGCCTTCCCCACGGCGTGATCGACATGGAAGCCGGCGACCACAGGCCGCCGGGGGCGGGCTGACGGAGGCTGTCCCGTTCGGCACAGGCCCGGCCCGGCGAATCCGCTTAACTCCCTGGAGCAGGGAGAACACGATGCAGAGCGTTGACGAGGCCCTCGAAGCGATCCGCGTTCTGGCCGGGCTGCCGCGGCTGGCGCTCGACGGCGACGGACAGGTCGAACTCATCTTCGACAAGACGATCCGGGTCGCGATCGCCAAGATCGATGCGGGGAGCTTCGAACTCTATACCGAACTGCCCGGGCTCGGGCAGGACCTCGACCGCGACGTCCTCGTGCGCCTCATGACGGCCAACTATCTCGGCGAGGCGACGGGGCCGGGACGGCTGATGCTCGATCCGCGCGACCGCGTCGTCTGCTACGGCCAGCGGGTCGAGGTCGGGCCGCTCGACGCGGCGCAGCTCGAGGCCACCCTGCTCGGCTTCATGAAATACGTGGCCTTCCTGCGCTCGGAGGACGCCGCCGCGCTGATCCGCGGACCGCGCGAGGCCGAGGCCGCGGCGCCGGCCGGCGACCTGATGATCCGGATCTGACGCAGGATCCGCCACGCAGAACGGGAGAGCCCCATGCTGAACGGTGTCGGTGGACAACACGCCCCGCAGATCGGCGCCGCCTCGACGGCCCCGGTTTATTCCCAGGCCCACGGCTGGCTTCACACGGTGAGCCTCGCGGACGATCCCCGGCCCCGGGCGAGCGCGGGCTTCGCCGAGACGGCCAGGGGCGTGATGCAGAGCCTCGGCCTGTCGGCCGCGAGCGCCTTCGCGTCGCTCAAGGGGAGCCTCACGGTCGCGGGCGACAAGCTCTTCGACCTCGCCGGCAAGGCCGCGCACGGCCTGGTGTCGGGTTTGAAGATGCTCGGCCGCGAGGCGGCGGCCCTGTTCGCCGACCGCGGGCCGCAGGCGGCCCCGAGCGGGCCGCGGGCGGCCCAGGGCGCGCCGCAGGCGGCCGGAGCCGGGGCGACGGCGCAGCCGGCGCGGGCGGCGCCCCGGCTCCCGGTGGAACTCGACGCGCTCTTCACGAATCTCGGCATCGAGACGTTCGGCGGCGAGTCCTTCGACCCGCGCACGGCGAGCGTCGCACAGATGCACGCCTGCACCTACGCGCAGGTGAAGGCCAGCGCCGAGGGCATGAGCGACGACAAGCTCGGCTCCTTCATCCGCAACGCCAACCCCGCCTCGCAGAGCTCGCAGGCGCTGGCCCGGGACTATTCGGCGGCTGTCGCGGGCGCCGTGTCGGCCCGTCTCGAGGGCAAGCCGCCGCTGCCCTTGAGCGAGAGCGGCTACAGGACCGACAGCAGCCAGCACTACACCGAGATGGCGACGGAGACGCGTCCGCGCGGCGAGATCGCCCGGCAGGCGGTCGCCGAGCTGAAGGCCGTGCTCACCGAGCTGATGGGAGCTCCCGGAGACGCCGCCTCGATCCGCACGGCGGCGGACCGGGTGCCGCAGGACATGAGGAACCAGCTCGGCGTGATGTTCGCGGCGATCGACGACAGCGGCGCCACGCCCGAGCAGAAGGCCGGGATGCGCGCGCACGCGGCGCGGGACATGCTCGCCCTGCGCAGCATCAACCCGGAACTCGCCGTGATGAAGCCCCCGGAGGGTCTCTCCGGCGATGCGCTCACCGCGTTCGCCCACGCGACGCCCGTGCGCAACCGCCTCGAGATGGGGGCGGCGATCCAGAGCCTGATCAACGGGCGCGGGCTGCCCGAGAAGTTCGCGCCGGAGGTGCGCGACCTCGCGGGCGAGCTCGGCCGCGACTGGGGCGAGACCTTCCAGACCTTCGCCCGGGCCGTGGCGGAGGGGGCCGATCCGGCCGTCGTCGGGCGGGCGCGGGACGCGGGGCAGAGCAAGATCGACAGCTTCGCCCGCAACATCGCCCCGCACAACGCCGCCGTCGAGCAGGCGCGGCGCGACGACCTGCGCCGGGAATACGAGGAGAACCTCGCGCAGGCGGAATGGATGAGCTGAGGCCGGCGCTCGAGGCCGGGACCCGATCGCGGGCCCGGGCCGCCCTCAGGTCCTGACGGCGGCGTCCCCGCACGGGGCCCGGAAGCCCCGCCACCACGTCCGGGCCGGACCCAGCACCTCCCCCTGCCGGGCGACGGCCTCCGCCCGCCGTGCCGCGGCCCAGTCTCGCGGCGCCGCGCCGTAGCGGGCGCGAAAGCCCCGGCTGAGATGGGCCGAGCTGCCGATGCCGTGGGCCCCGGCCAGGCGCGTCAGGCTGCGCCGCTCCAGCGGGTCGGCGAGCGCGTCGCGCAGGGCGAGGAAGCGCTGCTCCTGCACGTAGGCCATCACCCCGCCGAGCGGCGCGAACAGGCGGTAGAGCGTGGCGCGGGAGATCCCGAGCGCGGCCGCGATGTCCTCCGGCGCGAGGTCCCGGTCGTCGAGCCGAGCGAGGACGAGGCGCTCGGCCCGGGCGAACTGGCCGGCATCGAGTGCCGGACCCTCCAGTACGTCGACCGCCCGCGAGGGGTCGAGCAGGTGCCGCACGAAGCCGATCAGCTCGGCTTCGAGGGCTGGCACGTCCGCGGGCCGCGCGCGCGGCAGGGTGCGATGCAGGAGCTCGAGGCGCGCACCGAGCAGCCGGTTTCGGGCCGGGTCGAACCGGATCGCGAGGGCGTCGGTGTCGAGCCCCGCGACGAGGTGGCGCGGCACCACAAGCCCGATCGTGTCGGCAGCGAGGCGGCCGGCGAGCATGCGGCGGCGGTTGGCCACCACGACGGTGCCGGGCAGGAGCGAGGCGGTACTCCCCGCGATGTCGCCGTGGTAGCTGCCGCTCCGGCAGAACTGGAACGCGATGTGGTCGGGGGTCGGGTCGGCGAGGCGGCGGTCGCGTGCGACGTGCTGCCCGTGCCAGACGGTGCGGTTCGCCAGGAGCATGCCCACGCGGTGGACGGCGATCCCGCCCCCCGGCGCGCGGCCCTGGGCGTCGCGCGCGGCCGGCTCGATGCCGTACATCAGCCGCATCAGCGCGCGCCAGGTTTCGACGGCCTGGTCCCGGGGCTGGCCGGCCGTGCTGTAGCGCAGCACGGGCAGATCCTGTTCCGGGCCGGACGCCTGCGTCACGGCATGATCTTCCAGCTCAGGTCCGGATCGAACACCACGGCGGTGAGGCCGGCCTTGAGCTGGAGGGCGACGCCGAGCTCGCCGATCGAGGCGACGCGGCTGGTCTGGTCGGGCGCCGCGCCCTCGTGGAGCTTGCGCCCGCCGCGGGTGAGGACGTAGCGGGCCGGCACGAGGCTCGCGCCGGTCAGGTCCAGCCCGAAGGGCGGCAGGTCGCGGGTGATGAAGCGGACGAAGGCGGGGTTGCGGCCGATCTCCCGCAGGTAGACCGAGCGCGCGGCCGCGCGCTCGCCCTCGGGCGCCCGCCGGGCGCAGGCGGCGGCGCGGGCCGGGTTCAGGGCGACCTCCAGCAGCTGGAGCTGCAGCGGTCGCTCCTGATCGGTCAGGGAGACGGCCTCGTTCGTGCTGAGAAGGTCGAGCCAGACCAGGGCCGCCACGACGTCGCGCGGGCGCAGCCGCGTGTCGGCCCAGCAGGGATCGCCCTCCGCCGCCCCGTCCTCGGCGAGGACCGGCAGGTACCAGCCGGGCGGCGCGGCGCCGGGCTTGGCCGCCGGGTCGCTGGCGCGCAGGCCGTCGAGGGCCTCCTTCAGGGCGCGGGATTTCGAATCGCCGCCGAGACGGTCCTCCCGCCAGCGCCGGAACAGGTCGCGCGTCCGGTCGCCGACCCCGTCGGCGGCCGGACGGGCCGCGGAGCCCTCCGCCTCGCCCGCGCGCGTCGCCGCGGAGCCGGCCGTTCCGGCAGCCTCGCTCGCCCCCTGCCCGTCGCGCCCGTTCGCGCCGCTCGTGCCGCTCGTGCCGCTCGTACCGTTCCGGCCGGCCATGCCGCCTTCCCCCGCGGCATCCGCCAGCACGGTCTGCGGGCGCCCCCCGGGGCGGAGCGGGCCCACCCCGCCCCGGTTGCCGGCCCCCGGCAGGATCTCGCCCGGCCGGTAGATCCCCTGGGCGAGCTGATCGGGATCGAGCGCGACCTCGCCGCCGCTGGCCGTGCCGCCGACGAGGATCGCCCGCTCGGCCCCCGGCGTCCCGGCGCCCTGCAGCTGCACGAAGGAGCGCAGCGGGATCTCGCGGGCGAAGCGGCGGGCATAGCTCTGCAGGAATCCCACGAAGGCATCGACCTTCTCGGCCGGGATCGCGCCCGTCGCCTCGATCAGGTCGTCCACCACGCGCAGCAACACGTAGGGCTGGATCTGCGCCGCCTGTGCCAGGCGCTCGACCTCCCCGAGCAGGCTCTGCGCCGTCCGGATCCGCGACTGGACGGCGGCCAGGCCCACGACGCGGTCCTTCACCAGATCGACGAAGCGCGCGGCCCGGCCCTCGTTCAGGATCAGCCCGTCGAGGACGAGGGTGCCGTCCTCCGAGAGCTGGAACCCGACCGGAAGCTTCTGGGCGGCGATCAGGCTCTCGATCTCGGCCCGGATGGTCTGCAGCACCCAGAGGCGGATCCGGGCGGGGATACCGGTCTTCTCGACGGCGCCGACGAGGGCGCGGCGCTCCACGGGGGTATCGACGTAGCCCGAGACGTAGACCGCCCCGTCCACCTCCTGGCGCGCCGCGATCGCGCGGCCGAACGGAAACTGGTCGAGGGCCGCCCGCGTCAGGACGAGGTCGTCGCGCCCCGCATCGGCCGTACCGGCGATCCGGGTCAGGCCGCCCCCCATCAGCAGCCAGAGCGCGAAGCCGACGAGCAGGGCGAGGGCGGCCAGCGGCATCGCGAGCGCCCGAAGCCGCCCCCCGGACAGCGGCGCAGCCGGCCGACCGGCCGTGGGGGCGGCATCGTCCTCCAGCACGGTGGCCCATTGCGAGGTCGGATGCCCGAGGGCGAAGCGCGTCGTCCCGGCGGTGACGACGTCGAGGGGCTCGATCTCCTGGAAGCCACTCCCGGACTCGATCTGCAGGCCGGCGGCGGTCCGCAGCGCGCCCGCGGCCCCCGCCAGGGCGATCTTGCCCCCCGAGACCCGGAGCCGGGCATGGCCGGGCCGGATGCTGACGTCGATGAGCTGGATGTCGTCCTCCGGCCCCGTGCCGAGGACGTACTCGCCGGGCACGAGGGCGACCTCGACGCCGGCCTGCATGCCGACGAGGATCTTGAGAATGACGCTGTCGGAGGCGACTTCGGCCACGGCTTAAGCTCTCGTGCGGCGCGGAAGGGCGCGGGATCAATTCTGTGGGCGCAGGATTAGCGCGCGGTGAACCCGGCGGACGGTGAGGCCGGACGATCGGCCAATCCATGTCCGATCTCGACCGCCCGATCCAGACCCCGGCGCCGCGATCGATAGATGATCCGGGTCCTCCCCCGGAACCGTGCCCGACGGTGCCGGATCACGTCCCGGGCCCCACGCTCTCGAGCCGCCGCGATCTGTCGAGCCGCCCCACTCTACCGTTCCGCAAGGCAATTCGCCTGTCTTGAGGGCCGGCCTGAGACGCTGGATCAAAAGATTCCCGCCCCGCAACCTTGCTGTACGGAACGCCGGCATCCTACGAGCGTACGTGACCGGACATAGTATCGCGAGAGACCTTGCGAGATGAGGCTTGGGGCGGAGACGTGCCGACTCCTGATCTGACCGGGGCGAGCAACGCCTTCGAACGCGGTCCGGCGGGCCGATGCGGGCACGGACAGCCGTTCCGTCGCATCGCCGATGTCCGGATCGCCGCGGCCATGCGCTTCGCGGAGGCGCGGCTGGACACGCCGCCCACGACCGCGGCCCTCGCGGCCTCGGTCGGCCTGTCGCAGTTCCACTTCCTGAGGCTGTTCCAGACGCGGACCGGCGAGACGGTGAGCGACTACATCCGCCGCATCCGGCTGGACGCGGCGGCCCTGCATCTGCGCGGGTCGCGGGAGCCGATCGTGGCCATCGCCCTAGCGGTGGGGTACGGCAGCCAGGCCGCCTTCACCCGCGCCTTCACCGGACGCTTCGGCCGCTCCCCGGCGAGCTACCGGCGCGCCGCGGGCCGCGGCACGGGCGCCGTCGATCCCGGGACCTTGCGGACCGTCGCGATCCGCAGGGTCGCGGCCATCACCTGCCTCGGCCGGCGCTATCTCGGATCCGGGTGCGACGCCCACGTGCAGTGGCGCGACTTCCTCCAGGACCTGCCGCCCGATCTCGGCACCGGCCCCGACCGCCGCCTCCTGCGGGTCGTCCACGACGACCCGCGCATCACGCCGCCCGAACAGATCCGGGTCGATTGCTGTCTTGTCCACGCGGCCCTGCCGTCCGAGATCCGGGCGCTGGCGGGGCGCGGGATCCACGCCTTCGAGACGGGCGCGGGCATGTACGCGGTCATCCCGGAGGCGGAGGCACCCGGGAGCGCCTCCGCCCGGTACGATGTCATCGACGGCTGGTTGGCCCAGCAGGAGCGCTATCGTCCCCGCGGCACGGGCTGCCTCGAATTCCATGCCGGAGCGGAGACGCCGGCGGACGGTCGCGCCCGCGAGCTCTTCGTACCGGTGCGTACCGCCGGCGGGGATGCGGCCTGAACCCGAGCTGATCCGCCACAGCAGGATCGGTGAAGACAGGGCGCGGGCGAGATGCTGGATAGGAAGGCCGCCCCGCGCGAGCGCCCGCCGGACGTCAGGTCAGGCGCCGGCCCCACGCAAGCGTCGCGCACACATCCCAGATCCGCGCGCATCGATCGCGACGGCTCTTCTGAGCCAATATTGCGACGTGCCATCTGCACAAGCGCATAGAACCTAACATCGCGTTGATCGATCCTGCGTTTCTGCAGAAATTCTGATCATGGTTAGCGGCTTGTTAAGAAGTGCAGCCTAACCCCGGAGGCTGAGCCTTCAGGGCTTTCCGCCGCCCCGACCGTCCGACCGCGGACGGTCGGGGCGGCGGAGACGCATCGCGGGATCCGGACCTGCCGGCGCCCTCTCCCTGGCGAAGAGTCGATCAACCGATCCGATGTTCCGCACCGCGCACACGCTGGTCTTCCTCGCGCCGCTGCTCCTGCCCGTGGCGGGCTGCGTCAGCATCGCGGGGGACGCCTGCACCGATCCCGACACGACGGCCGGCATCGCGGTCGTCAACGACAAGGACGTCACGCCCCGCAACTGCGACGGCCGCTTCCTCTCGGCGCGCAACCAGCGCAGCGTCCTGTACACGGGCGAGGATCGGCCGCGCCTCTGGACCGGCGAGGGCACCCGCGAGGCGCAGGACATCGACGTGCGCCGGGTCAACGCGCCGCCGCTCGGCTACAACCGGGCGGGGACGGTGACCGGCTACCTCGGCACGCTGAAGCTCAACTACGCGGCCGCCGACGAAGCCGTGGAGGGCGACGTCGCCGCGCTCCAGAACTCGCTCGGGCGCCGCTTCGACCCCGACCAGAAAGTCTCGGTCGACTTCCGCAAGGCCACGCTCGACTACGTCCTCAAGCAGATGCTCGGGGGCGCGCTCGGGCTCAGCTACATCGCGCCGGAGGATCTGGGCGGCTCGGTCACCTTCCGCACCGAGGAGCCGGTGCCGAAGGCCCAGGTGCTGCAGGTCGTGCGCGACATCCTGGCCCGCAACGGCCTCGAGATGCGCAGCATCAACGGCGTCTTCCACATCGGCAAGCCGGAGCTGATCGGCTCCATCGAGGCCACCGGCCAGGCCGGCCGCGTCGGCGAGCGGACGACGCGGATCCTGCGCCTGCGCAAGGGCGCGGGCGGCGACCTGCTCGCGCTCGCCCGTCAGATCGTGCCGCCGAGCATCGAGCTCGTGCAGACGAACAACCCCGACACGATCCTGGTGCGGGCGACCGCCGCCGAGATCGACCAGGCCGAGAAGCTGATCAAGGGGCTGGTCCAGACCGGGCTGACCGAGGATCGCGTCGCCGTGATCCCGCTGCGCCAGAGCGCGCCTGAGAAGATCGCCGGCCAGCTCACCGAGTTCTTCCGCAGCCGCAATTCCGATCCGGTCAGCATCGTGCCGCTCGACGGGCAGCAGGCGCTGCTGGTCTCCTCCAAGGCGCCCGGCATGATCGACGGCGTCCGGCGGCTCGCCGAGGCGATGGACACAGAGGTGCGCGACGAGGTCTCGCTGCGGGTCATCCCGCTGCAGCATCTCGTGGCCGACGAGATCGCGCAGCGCCTCGCGGTGATCTTCGGCAGCGGCCAAGCCGGCGGCGGCGGACGGGCCGGCACGCTCGCGGGCGGACCTGGCGGACCCGGCGGCCTGGGCGGGCGGGGCGGTGAGGCCGTGCGGGACCCCGCACCCATCCCGCGCCTCTCGCCGGCCTCGGTCGAGGACGGCGCCCTGCCCTACCCCTACGCGAACGGCCCCGGCAACGGCCTGCCGCGCGGCGGACCGCCGGCCGAGGCCGCGTCCGGCGGCGGTCTCGGCGCAGGCCAGCAGGGTACCCGCATCGTGGCGGACAAGACCAGCAACGCGCTGCTCGTCTACTCGAACTACAGCCTCTTCAAGAAGGTGCGCGAGGTGCTGCGCGCCCTCGACGTGCCGCCCGCCCAGGTGGTGATCGAGGCGACCGTGGTCGAGGTCGAGCTGACCGACCAGCTCCAGACCGGCGTGCAGGTTTTCCTGCAGGGCGCGGGCTTCGTCGTGGGCTCGGGCAACATCGCCGACATCGGCCTCGACGGCCGGACCGCGGCGACCGGTTCGAACACCGGCGGCGGCACCAGCGGCGTCGGCAGCACCGGCAGCGTCGGCGGTGGAGGGAGTAACGGCTTCGGCGGCGTCGCGGCCATCGGCGCGCGCATCGGCAACGCGCTCCGGGTCGATGCGGTGCTGCGCGCGCTCCAGGGCGTGACCAAGGTGAAGGTGATCTCCTCGCCCTACCTCACGGTGCTCAACGGCAAGCAGGCGCGGCTCGTCATCGGCGACCAGATTCCCTACGCGCAGCGCTCGCAATCCGCGAACAACCTCGGCAACACCACGGTCACGCAGGAGATCGTGATCAAGGATACCGGCATCATCCTCGACATCACGCCGCAGATCCACGTGAACAACTCCGTGGCGCTGAAGGTCAACCAATCGGTGAGCACGCCCTCGCAATCGGTGCTCGCCGGGAACCTGACGCCGGTCATCTCCACCCGCAGCGTCGAGTCCGACATCCTGCTGCAATCCGGCCGCACGGTGCTGCTCGCCGGCCTGATCCAGGACCGCCTGGAGCAGCAGGAGGACGGGGTGCCGGTGCTCAAGACGGTGCCGGTCGTGGGCGACTTCTTCAAGCAGAAGGTCGACAACGTCCGCCGGGTCGAGCTGATCCTGCTGCTCACCCCGCGGGTGACCCGCAACGCCTCGCAGATCGAGGATCTCGCCCGCCTGCTGCAGGAGCAGGTCCACACCCGCTGACGCGCCGCCGGGAGCCGGACATTGGAACAGGATCTCAGGGTCGGCATGCGATGGCCGGGGCGAGCCGCCCGGCGCGGTCCATCGCGGTGACGCGCGCGATGCCCCGCTTCATCCTGTGCGGGCTGGTCGGCCTGAGCCTCGGCGGCGTGCCGGCCCTGGCGGCGGATCCCGGGCGCCCGCCCGCTCCTCCGCCCGATGCCCTCTATCCGGCCCCGACGCTTGCGCCGGGACTTGCGCCCCCGGTCCTCCTGCCGCCTCCGCCGCCGGCGCTCCTGCCGCGCCCGCTCGTCGACGCGATCGATCTGCGGACCGGGCGCTGCCTCGCGGGTTTCGCGCCCGATGCGGCCGGCTTCTGCCGGCGCCACGACGACCCTCCGATCGTCTGCCCGGAGCCGGACCTGTGCGGTGCGGGGCCGCCGAGCCTCACGCCCTACGGCATCGGGCCGGCGCTGCGCCTGAACTACTAGAAGACCTGCGCCCGCGCGGACGCCTGCCCGCCCCCAGGACCATTCCCCTCCGGAGTTCGCATGAGATTCATCGGCCTCGCGCTCGCCCTGGCCTGCGGCACGGCCTCCGGTGCGGAGGCGCGGCACGCGGCTCCGCCGCGCGACCTCGAATGCCGCGACATCCGCCGCCTGGGCGACAATTTCCTGCTCGACCTGCGCATCCGGCTGGTGTTCTCGCGCGCCCGGCACAGCTACGTCCGGCTCGAGAATACCGGACGCGGCTGGCAGCCGGTGGCGGAGCGCCCCTACCTCGCCGTCGAGCCGACCCGGATCGTGCTCGCGGACAACCCCTCCTTCACCACCTACATCGAGCGGCTGACCGGCGACTACTATCACGTGGACCGCACCGGCGCCGGCCTCTCCGTCTGGGGCCGCTGCGCCCTCGTGGGCGGTCTGAACCGGCTGTTCTAGCCCGGGACCCGGAGGTGCCGCGGCGCGCCGGGTCAGCGGCGCCGGTCGAGGGCACGGCGATCCTCGGCCTCGATCTCCCGGCGACGCTCCGCCTCCCGCGCCGCATCGCGCCGCAGATCCTCCCGCCGTTCGAGGGCCCGCCGGTCGTCTTCGCGCAAGTCGTCGCGGCGCAAGTCGTCGCGGCGCAAGTCGTCGCGGCGCAAGTCGTCGCGGCGCATCTCCTCGTGCCGCCGCTGCTCCCGCATCCGCAGGCCGAGTTCGTATTCCCGGCGCTCGAGCTCCTGCATGATCAGGCTGTCCTGCGCCCGAGCTGGGGCCCCGGCGCCGCCGAGAAGCGTGAGCGCCAGGAGCGCTGCCGCGAGGGCTGCCGGCAGAGCCCTGCGCGGGATCGGGGCAGGTGCGCTCGCCGCCCGGGACAGCACAGGTGCGGTCCGGCACGCGCACGACGGAACCGAGAGCGGGAATAGTCTATTGAGTTCCCAAATCCCGCATCCCGTCAAGGGCAATCGACCATGCCGAGCCGCACGATCACCGAAATTATTCAGATGTACTCGACCGGGATCATCTCGCGCGAGTGTCTCGAACACGAGATCCGCTCCTGGAATGGGGAGGACGAGCCGGAGACGAAGCCCCGCGAGGCCGAGGGCTGCATCGTGCTCTATCCCGACGCTTCGGGAACATGGCGCGCCGCCGCCTGAGCGACCCGCCCGCGACAGGCGCCCGACCGCGCGGCGGCCGGCGCCGACCTCACGCGATCCGGTCATGGAGACCGGACAGTTCCTGCAGGCAGGCGTCGAGGCTGGGCAGATCAAGCTCGCTGTCGGCCAGATCCGTCACGAGATGGAGGCTGTCGTCGGCGGCAAGACCGACCCGGACGACCCGGCCCGTCGAGGCCTGATGACCGGCTTGCATGAGCGCGCGCCGCAGACGGTCGCCGTCCGCCCGCCGTGCGAGACGGGCGAGGCCGACGAAGACCCGGGACCCGTCCGGAGCCGGGGTAAGGGAGAGCGTCCCGGTCGAGGCGAAGGCGAAGCTGAGGCTGCCGTCGCGGGCCGGCCTCAGCGGCAGGCCGAGCCGGTCCGCGAAGCTCTGACCCAACAGCAGGAAGCCGCGCCCGAAGCTCACCGGGTCTCCTCCTGGCCCTTCGCGTAGACGCCCTCCTCCGCCGCGACGATCTCGTCGAGGATGGCGAGGATCGCCTTGACCTGCTGCAGGCGCGCGGGAAGCGAGGGCATCACGTCGTCGGGCAGCTCGCCGTGCAGGCCGCGCAGGCCGTTGGTGAAGGCAAGCTGCACCCCGAGGCCCTGCTCGGCGAAGCTGCCGAGCAGGCGCCGGGCATCCGCCGCCCCCGCGCCCGCCAGGGCGGCGAAGTTCAGCATCCGGCTCGTGAGGGCGGTCACGTCGGCACCGCGGCGGTCGGCCGGGAGACCGCGCTCGGTCAACTGGACAAGATCGCCCATCCCGTCGAGGGCCGACTGCATCTTCTTCAGCTTGCCGAGTTCGGTGAGCAGCCCGTGCAGGAAGAGCGGGTCGGTCGAGGGGCCGGTGCTGCCGAGGTCCCGTCCCGCCGCCGCCATGAAGGTCTCGACCGCCGCGTCGAAGTTCGTGAGGAGCGCGAACTTGCCGAGCGCGTCGAAGAGCTGGCCCATATGCGGGGTGTCGCGCAGCATTGCCCGGTAGACGTCCCGCACCGTCGCCGGATCGGTCTCCAGGGTCTCGGCCGCGCGCGAGGCGACGGCCGCCGCCGCGAAGCCAGCCCGCACGTCGCGCCCGACCGCGCTCGTCTCGAACGCGCTGCGCGCTTCGTCGAGCAGGGCGAGAAAGGCCGGCTCCGCCCCGCCGGCCTCGAACTGCGCGCGGGCGATCTCCAGCCCCGCATACTGGTGGGTGACGTCGGCGTCGAAGGCCTGGAGGGCGGCGAGCACGTCCTCCTTGGTGGGGGCCGAGCCCCCCTTTCCGGTCCCGGCCAGGAGGTCTTGGAAGGATTGCAGCGTCTCGACGAGATCGACGAGCTCGGTCTCCCGCGGCATGTCGGGGAGTTCGTCGAGATACTCGCGCAGGCGCGCGAGCGCTTCCGGATAGGCGGCCTGGCCCTGGCGCACGCTGCGCTGGCCGAGCGACTTCTTGTCGGCCCGGTGGGCGACCGACATGCCGATCTCCTCGGCCGCGTCGGCGAGCTTGGCCTCGTCGGAGGCGAGGGTCACGGTCTCGCCGCGGTAGCTGCCGCGGGCCTCCTCCATGACCTCGCCGCCGACGGGCGAGATCGCGTTGAAGGTCGCGATATTCTGCCGGGTGATCTCGGCGGAACCGGACATCGCTGCTCCCCGGGCTCCTGCCCTGCCTCAGGCGACGTTGCGCGCCACCGACTTGAGCGTGTCGGAGACCGTCTTCAGCATGTTGGTGCGCAGGTTGCTGATGGCGGACCACGAGTTCATCGCCATCTGCATCGAGAACATCTTCTCGGTGTCCGACAGGTTGGCGTTCTGCTCGATGTTGCGGATGTCGTTCTCGATGCTCTTCATCTGCCCCTGGAGGTAGTTCTGCCGCCAGATCAGGTCGAAGCCGTCGTAGCTCTTGAAGTTCGTCGCGTAGGTGCCGCGCGTGTTGTCCGTGGCGCCGTAGAACGAGTACGTTCCGGTCGGTGCTGCACTGCCTGCCATGGGGAATCTCTCCTCGGATCTGTGATGGGCTAATCGGTGGGTGCGGCGGCCAGGAGGTCGCGCGCGGTGACGAGCGCGGCGCGGAGGCTCTGCGTCGGCGCGCGGTGGCGCGGGTCGAGGCCGGCCCGCAGCTGCACCTCGACCCGGTCGAGGGCGGCGTCGAGGCGCGCCAGGGACGCGCGGCGGACCTCGCCGCCCGACGGACCCCGCAGCGCCTCCTCGAGGTCTGTCATGCCGAAGGACGGCTCGGGGCGGTCCGCGTCCATCAGCAATCCTCCACGGCCAAGCCCTCGAGCCGGGCCCGGTCGAGGATCAGGATGCAGCGATCCGCGACGGCGATCCAGCCGGCGCGCTCCCAGGTCTTGAGGACACGGTTGACGTTCCCGCGCGAGCCGCGCGCCATCAGGCCGAGGTCGGTCTGCGTCACCGTGCTGCCCAGCGTGCCGACCTCGCGGCCGCGATACTGCGCGCGCGTGCCGAGATGGCCCGCCAGCCGGAGCACGGACTGGGCCAGCCGCGCCGAGAGGGTCTTGAGGCTGAGGTCGCGGGTCAGCATCACGTAGCCGCGATAGCGGCGCGCCACGACCCGGCCGAGCGCCGCGCCGATCTCGGGATAGCGGTCCGAGAGAAGACGCAGGGTCTGCGCGGGGATGCCGGCGGTCACGACCGGGCCGATCGCCGTGGCCATGTCGCAATAGGTCGAGCCATCGAACACGCCGAGCTCCCCGAAGCTCTCGCCGGGCGGCAGGATGGCGTGCAGGACGGCCGACCCGTCCTCCATCAGCGAGGCGATGCGGACGTGGCCGGAGACGACGAAGTACAGGTACGCCGCCTCGTCGTCCTGGAGGTAGATGAAGCCGTTATGGGCGTGGCGACGGCGCAGCGCCGCCTTGTCCAGCGCGGCCCTGGCCTCGGCACCCAGGCCGGCGAAGTCGCGCGAGCGGGCGAAGAGCCCGACCGGAGGGGCGTCGCCGAACCGCGCCATCTCCGGTCCCGGCGCCTTGTCGCGCAGGGATTGCGGCGGCGCGCGGCGGGCCTCGACGAGGGTGGAATCGGAGAAGACCGGAGCACGGGCGTGCAGCGCATCCAGGGGTGCGGGCCGGCCGCTCTGCTCCTGATCCATCGTGCCCCCCGCTCGGTCAGGGTCCATCCATAGCGGAGCGACAGCTCGGAAGCTTGATTGGTATTGCGGTTCGGGAGGGTGCCTGTACGTAGGGTTTCCGGATTCGGTTTCAATAATCCTCCGGCTCACCGAAGGCGGGGTGCTGTGCTCAACGGTACAGGTCCGGGCGTGCCGGCGGCCTATCGTGCCGGCGCGAACCAGCGGGGCCGGCGTGGCATATTCGGACGGATCGACGATCGGCGAGGCGCTGCGGGCGCTGCTGGGGCCGGAGGCCGGCCTGGATGCCGACGGCCGGGTACGCCTCGATTTCCGGGGCGACGTGACGCTCGTGCTCGAATGCCCGGCCGGGGCGGAGGTCGCCTTCCTGCACGCGGCGGTGCTGCGCAGCGACGCGGCCGAGCACCTGCGCAGCGCCCTGTCGTGGAACCTGTTCGGGCTGCCGCTGCCCGGGGCGTGGCTCGCCTTCGATGCCCCGGAGCGGACGATCCTGCTGTGCCGGACCGTCCCGCGGCGCTGCGATGGCGGGCAGCTCGACACCATCCTGGCCGAGCATCTGGGCGCGGTCGCGACCCTGCGCGAGCGGTTCGCCGCCGCGTCCGGCGAGCCCGAGGCCGCACAACCCTTCGCCTCCGAGAGCTACACCTTCCGCCTGTAGGGCCGCCCGTCCCCAGGAGCCCCCGCGCCGCCGGAGGGGCCTGCGGCCGGACTGCCCCTCCTTCCCGCTCCGAACCCGAGCCGCGCCATGACCCAGATCGCGACGCCGCCCCGCCCCCGCCTCGACGTGAGCGCGCTCGCCGGCGAGGCCGGGCCGAAGCCCTCGGAGGGAGGGACCGCGCGCAGCGCAACCGAACTCGTACGGGCCGGGCCCGCGAAGGGGCTCGTGCCGGGCGCGGCGGCGTGGACCGCGAAGGCGCCGCCCGCCAGCGTCAGGGAGCGGTTCCTCGGCGCGGGCGGCCTCGCGCCGCAGCGCGCGGCCGCAGAGGGTGCCGGCCCGGCGGCGCGCGAGACGCGGGCGCTGGCCGCCGCGCTCCAGCCCGCCTACGGCCGGGCCCACGACCCCGAGGTGCCGGCCGCCGACCGCGCCGCCGCCGCCAGGGCGCTCCTGGCGGCGCAGGCGGCCCCGCGGGCGGCCGTCGCGGCCGAACTCGGCGCGGTCGAGGCCCGGCTCGCCGAGCCGGGGCAGGCGGACATGCCGGCCCTGCGCGAGAGCCGCCGCCAGCTCCTCCTGCGGGCGATCGCCGTCGAGCTGCCCCTGCTGGCATCCGCGCCCGAGCTCGCCGCCCTGGCGGAGGGCCTCGCGGCGCTGCGCGACCGGCTGCCGCCCGGCAGCCTGCGCGACCTCGCCGGGGGCGCGCTGGTGCGCACGCTCGCGGAGCAGCATCCGCTGCACGCCATGCGGACGGTGGTGGACGGGAGCCAGCCGAGGGGCGCGGACCTCGCCGCGACCCTCGCGGCGGCCGTGCGGGTGCTGGGCGGGGACGACGAGGCGCTGTCGCTCAACCTCCTCAACGGGCTCAAGCTCGGCGCGACGCCCCTGCGCGCCCTCACGACGGAGCTGCGCTCCCAAGCCTTCGAGCAGCGCGCCGCGCAGGCGTTCCGGGCGGACGCGGAGCGGCTCGGCGGGGCGGATCTCGGGCCCGCGGGCGGCACGGCGCCGGCGCGCATGCGCGAGGCGCTGCGGGCCGGCGGCCCGGACCTGCTGACGGCCTTCGAGGGCAAGATGGCGGCCGCCCGCGCGCTCGCGGGCACCCACGAGGCGCTGCAGGAGCAGCTCGGCCGCCTCGGCCGCACGATCGGCCCCGCGAACGCGACGCTGGTGGCCTCCCAGCTCCTCTGGGCGGTGAGCAGCTACATCGACTCGGACGCCGAGGTCGCGGCCGGCCGGCGCGCGCAGGAAGCGGGCGAGGCGCCCGTCAGGACCGAGCGCGGCCTGCTCGAACTCGAGACGCTGAAGGCGTTCGCCTCCATGGGCGAGGACGGCGCCTTCCAGATCGCCCGCTACGCGCAGCTCCTCGAGGAGGCCGGCAGCCAACAGGCCGCCCTGTTCGGGCAGGCGGACCCGGGCGCGGCCGGCAGGCACGTATCGGCCGAGCGCGTGGTCGCCCTCCTCGGGCTCGATCCCGAGAAGCTGAAGACCATCGGCTACGAGGCCGGCACCGCCAGGAGGTGTTCGACACCAGCGTCGCCCTCGGGCGGCGCAACATGAGCGACCGGGCCCAGGTCCGGGCCGCGGTGACGGGCTTCGCCCAGGTCGGCAAGGAGACGCTGGGCGACGTGAACAACCAGCGGGCGATCAACAGCCTCGCCGCCAAGCGGGCGGACCTCGCCGCCCGGAACCTCGTCGACACCGTCCGGGAGCAGGCCTTCCGCTCGCTCCACCCGACCCGCGCTGAGCCCGGGACCCCCGCGGAGAAGACGGAGGCGCTGAAGCGGGTGGTCATCGGGCTGCAGGCGAAGATCCTCGGCGACAAGAACCCGACGGGACACTACGCCCTGATGCTGAAGGCGGGCGCCCAGCGCGACCGGATCGAGCGGGACCTCATCGACCTGCACGACCGGAAAGCGGCCCTGCAGGAGCGGACGGACGCGCATCGCGCCGCCCTCGCCGCGCAGCGGGGAGCGGGGGCCGCAGCGGAGGAGAAGCCCGACGGCCTCGGCGCCGCCAAGGTCCTGCGCGCCGCGGCCGAGGAGATCCGGATCGCCAACGGCACGGTCGGGGGCATCCGCATGGCGGGGATGGCCGAGCGGGCCGCCCGCTCGGTCCAGGCCCTGGCCCCCCACCAGCTGGAGCGGATGTTCGACAAGGCCGAGGTCGCCCGCATCAAGGCGGACGGGCCGAGCGAGGCCGAGATCCTGCGGGCCCTCCCGGGCGCGCTCGCGGTCATCGCGCTCCGCGAGGAGATCCCAAAGGCGCGCGCGGAGCTGAAGGCCATCGAGGAGGGCATCCGGACGATCGAGGCCTCCCGGGACAAGCGCGTGGTCGTCGGGGCGGAAGGCAGCGTCGTCACCGGCCTCAAGCGCCTCGTCCAGGGCCGCGCGGACCTGCAGGTCGCCGCCGCCCTCGCCTGGACCGGCTCGTCGGACCTGCGGCGCGCCTTCGAACTCGACGAGACGGCGCACGACGCCCTCGACCGCGTCATCCGCATGGTCGCCTCCGAGGTGATGCTGGAGACGACCGGGGGCGCGCCCGGCAGCACCTTCGAGCCCGCCCGGCACCGGGACGCGATCGAGGAGCGCCTCCGGGCGGTCGGCGTCGACACCGCGATGATGAGCGCCAGCATCACCGCCCTCCTGCGGGCACCGATGACCGACGCCTCCGTGGAGGCCTGGGCCGCGCGCGAGGCCAAGTTCGACGACTTCCGCGAGGCGCTCGGCACCGCGCCCTCGTTCTTCTCCTCGGCGGGCTTCGCCGAGCAGCGGCAGAAGGTGCTCAACGTCGGGGCCGTCAAGGACGCGGTCGCCCTCCAGGTCACCAAGCAGGCCCGGATGGACGAGCGGACCGCGCGCGAGCTCTCGACCCTCGTCGGCGCCCTGAAGCCGGGCGACAGCTTCGCGGTCAGCGGTGGGCAGGTCGTGGCGGCCAAGTGGACGCAGAAGCTCGATCCCGCGCTCCTGTCGTCGGTGACGGTGCGGTTGAGCGGCCAGACGACCCGCGACCTCGTGATCCGCCGGACCGAGGGGGGCTGGGAGGTCGGGGGCCTCAAGGGCCTGAAGGCGACGGCCGGGGTCCAGGCCTCGGTCGGCCTCAGCCCGGACAGCTTCAGGGACACGGGTTTCACCGCGACCGGCTTCCGGGCGGAGGCGGTCCTCACGGGCGGGCTCGGGGTCGGCGGCGGTTCCAGCCGGGGCGAGATGCTCACGCTGGCGGACGGCAAGGCCGTGGTCGAAGCGCTGATGGCGACGCTCGACGGCGAGCCCCCCGGCCGCGACGTCATCGACGCGATGCGCGACCCGACGGCGGTGAGCGTGACCTTCGGACAGGTCGAGGCCGCGTTGTCGGGCGCCGCCCGCATCGGCTTCCGCGCCGCGCATGCGGGCGCCGACACCCGGGGCGGGTCCTGGACCGAGAAGCCCGGCGGCCTCACGCTCGGCGTCGCGGCCCGGGCGGCCGCCTCGGGGGACCTGCGCTCCGAGAGCGGCACGTCGCTCGACCGGACCTACCGGACCGAGACCACCCGCTACGAGGTGTCGTTCGGCATCACGCCGAGCGCCGCGATGGACCTGCAGGCGCTGGGCAAGGCGGCCGGCGCGGCGGCCAGGGGCGACGTGCTGGCGGGGAACCTGAACCCCGACACCCTGACGAACCTGAAGGCCTCGGCCGCCGAGACGGCGGGCAAGCAGGGCTTCGGCCTCGCGGCGACGGGCGGCAACGCGCTCCTGGGGCTGATCGCCAAGGAGGCGCTGGGCGCGATCCCGCACGACCTCGTCTGGAGCAAGGCGGTGACGCGCGAGATGACGGTGCGCAACCTGCGCGTGGGCGACGACGCGTCGGCCGAACTCGACCAGGCCACCATCGTGCAGCGCACGCAGGTGCGCGGCGTGCTGGACACCGCGCAGACGCTGTGGGGCGTGCTGAACCGGCCCACGCGCGACCTGCTCGAGGCCGACCCGGCCCTGCGCGACACATTCCGGGGGGTCCTCGACGCGGCCGCCGCCGACGCGCAGGAGCGCAGCCTCGAGGTCATCTCCACCCTGACGCCGGCGGCCCGCGACCTCGTGCAGGGCCTGAACCGGCTGCAGCGCGCGGCCGCCGCGGACGGCGACACCGAGCTCGCCCGGATGTTCAAGAGCGAGGCGAACGCCGTGCTGGGGGACGAGGCCAACTTCCAGCCCTGCGCCGTGCGCCTGCTCCGGGACCGGGACACCGCGGGCGTCGATACCGCCATACCGCTCTACGTGATCGACATCGCGCGCGCGCACGGGCTGGCGAGCCGCCAGGAGATCGCGGCGGCCCGGTTCGCCGGCCGACCTGTCTAGAGCGCTCTGCGCCGAAGTGGATGCCGGTTCGGCGAAAGAGAGCGCGTCGAAACAAGGACTGAGAGCCGCGGCCCGCCCGCGGGCGGGCGAGGCCGGCGGGAACGCGCCAGCCCGGTGCCCGGCCCGGGGGTTCTATTTGGAATTGTTCGCGGTTCCATGCATCCTGAGGTCGGACCGAGCACGCCACCCGGAACGCCAAGAAGGCCGGGCGCTCGACCGCGGAGGAAACATGAACGAGATCGTCAATCCCGAGTCCCTGCTCGGCGCCAAGGAAGCCGGCGCCAAGGAATCCGGCGCCAAGTCGGAGGGTGTGACCGAGACGTTCTTCGGCGGCTGCCCGCACGATTGCCCCGACACCTGCTCGATGCTGTTCGACGTCAAGGACGGTCAGCTTCAGGGCGTACGCGGCAACCCGGATCACCCGATGACCCGCGGCGGTCTCTGCGTGAAGCTGAAGGACTACGAGAAGCGCCACTACCATCCCGACCGGCTGCTCCATCCGATGAAGCGGGTCGGCCCGAAGGGTTCGAAGCAGTTCGAGCGGATCAGCTGGGACGAGGCGCTGGACACCATCGTGGCGCGCTGGAAGGCGATCATCGACCAGTACGGGCCGCAGGCCATCGCCCCCTACAGCTATCTGGGCAACCAGGGCCTCGTGCACGGGCTGAACGGGGGCGACGCCTTCTTCAACCGCCTGGGCGCCACGGTGACCGAGCGGACCTTCTGCGGCGAGGGCTCCTGCACCGCGTGGCTGCTCACGGTCGGCCCGACCGCGGGGCTCGACCCGGACAGCTACATCCACTCCAAGTACATCGTCATCTGGGCCTGCAACTCGGTCAGCACGAACCTGCACCACTGGGCCATCGTGAAGGACGCCCAGAAGCGGGGCGCCAAGGTCGTCGTCATCGACGCCTACGCCTCGCGCACCGCCAAGGGCGCCGACTGGCACATCGCGCCCAAACCCGGCACGGACGGCGCGCTCGCCATGGCGCTGATCAACGCGATCATCGCGCAGGGGCTCGTCGATCAGGACTACGTCGACAATTACACGGTCGGCTTCGAGGAGCTGAAGGAGCGGGCCCGCACCCGCACGCCCGAATGGGCGGAGGGCATCACCGGCGTGCCGGCCGAGGATATCCGCACGCTCGCCCGCGAACTCGCCACCGCGCAGCCGGCGGCGATCCGCATGGGCGTGGCGCTGGAGCGGCACTACGGCGGCGGCCAGACGATCCGGGCGGTGACCTGCATCCCGGCGCTCACCGGCGCGTGGCGCCATGTCGGCGGCGGCGTCACCCAGTTCGGCGTCTGGGAGCACCCCTACCGGTTCGACGTGATCTGCCGCCCCGACCTGATCCCGGAGGGCACCCGCGTCGTCTCGAACCTGCAGATCGGCCGGGCGCTGACCGGCGAGATGCAGCTCGACCCGCCGATCATGTCGATGATGTGCTGGAACTCGAACCCGGTCACGCAGGCGCCCGAGACGGACAAGATCGTCGCGGGGCTGATGCGCGAGGACCTGTTCATGGTCTCGGCCGAACACTTCATCTCGGACACCGCCTCCTACGCCGACATCCTGCTGCCGGCGACCATGGGTGCGGAGATGGAGGACATGATCCTGTCCTGGGGCCACCTCTATCTCACCTACAACACCAAGTGCGCCGAGGCGCCGGGCGAGGCCATCCCGAACAACGAGATCTTCCGCCGGCTCGCCGCGAGGCTCGGGTTCGAGGAGGAGAACTTCAAGTGGACCGACAGCGAGTGCCTCGAGCACTACGTCGATTGGTCTTCCCCGGCCTGCGAGGGGATCGACCTCGCCTACATGCGCGAGCACGGCTTCGCCCGCCTGAAGGTCGGCACGCCCGACGACCGCGCCCCGCACCGGGCGGGCAACTTCCCGACGCCGACCGGCAAGTGCATGCTGAAGGTGGAGGGCGCCACGAACTTCGTCGCGCCGCCCTTCCGGCAGATGTACGAGGGCTTCCAGCCCGGCGAGGCCCTCGACCCGCTGCCGGACTATCTCGGCCCGCGGGAATCGCACGCGAACGACCCGGAACTCGCCGCACGCTACCCGCTCAACATCGTCTCGCCGAAGAGCCACTACTTCCTGAACTCCTGCTACGCGAACATGGAGGACAAGCAGCGGGGCCAGGGCGAGCAGTTCGTGATGATCAGCGAAGCGGACGCCGAGGCGCGGGGCATCCGCGACGGCGACCGGGTGCAGGTCGCCAACGACCGCGGCGCCTTCAAGGGCGTGGCCCGCATCACCGACGACGTGCGGGCCGGCATCGTGGTGGCGACGCTGGGCTACTGGCGCCAGCTCAACGAGGGCACGGTCAACAGCATCTCGTCGGGCGCCTTCACCGACATGGGCCACGCCCCGTCCTTCTCGGACAACCTCGTGGAGGTCTCGCGCGCCAACTGAGCCGGCCACGGAGTCTTCATCGGACGGCCCGGCCTGTGCCGGGCCGGTTCCGCTTCGGCGCGGCCGTCGTGGACCCGTGGGGATGCGCGACCGCTCAGGCCGCCCGCTGCCGCAGGCGCGCGACGCCCTGCCAGGCCGGAGCCAGGACGAAGCTCGTCAGCGGGATCAGCAGGCCGCCGACGACGAGGCCGACGAGGCCCGAGGCCGCGGCCGTGACGAGCCACTCGATGCCGCCCCGGGCCGCCGGGAGCCAGTCCCCGACCCACGCCGCCGCCGCGTGGATCGCGTGCGCCGGGGCCGTGAGGCCGTAGGTCTCGAGCCCGTGCACCAGGATGCCGCCGCCGACCCAGATCATCGCCGCGGTGCCGACGATCGCCAGGAGCTTCAGCAGGCCGGGCATGCCCTTGACCACGGCGCGCCCGATCGCACGGCCGAGGCTTCCGAGCGGCGCGGGCGCGGTATTGCCGGCAAGCGCGAGGCCGGCGTCGTCGGCCTTCACGATCAGGGCGACCGCGCCATAGACCGCGACCGTGATGCCCAGCGCCACGATTGCCAGGACGGCCGCGCGCATCCAGAAGCTGCCCTCCGGGATGGCGGCCAGCGTGATCGCCATGATCTCGGCGGAGAGGATGAAGTCGGTCTTGATCGCGCTCGCCACGCGTCGGTCCTCCGCGGTCCGGTCGTGCGCGGAGGCGGCGAGGTCCTCCTCGTGGGCATGGGCGCCGTGGGGGACGAGGGCCTCGTAGACCTTCTCGGTGCCCTCGTAGCAGAGATAGGCGCCCCCCAGCATGAGGAGCGGGGTGATCGCCCAGGGCGCGAAGGCGCTGAGCGCGAGCGCGCCCGGCAGAAGGAACAGAAGCTTGTTGCGCAGCGACCCCAGCGCGATCCGGCCGACGATCGGCAGCTCGCGCTCGGCGGCGAAACCCACGACGTAGCGCGGCGTGACCGCGGCGTCGTCGATGACGACGCCCGCGGCCTTCGCGCCCGCCCGCGCGGCCTGGCCGGCGACGTCGTCGAGGGAGGCCGCGGCCATCTTCGCGAGGGCCGCGACGTCGTCCAGCAGCGCGATCAGTCCGATGCTCACAGGGTCCCCTCGGCGCGAAAAAGCTTCGCCGGGAAGACGTCCGAGCGCGCGGATGGATCCGCCGGGGGGCCGGCGCGGGTGCGCCGGCCCCGTTCCTCACCAGCGATGACGCCAGCCGGCGTGGCGCCAGCCCCAGTGACGGCCGTGCCAGCCGGCGTGGCGCCAGCCCCAGGGGCGGCGCCAGCCGTAGCCGTAGACGGGCCGCGCGTAGACGACGGGACGGTAGGCATAGGGCCGCCAGTTCGGCCGGCACCAGCCGTAATAGCCGCGATGGAAGCCGGGTCCGCAGCCCTGCGCGGCCTCCGCGGCGCCCGCCGTGCCGGCCAGGGTGCCCAGCGCGAGCAGCGCCGCGCCAGCAAGTTTCATACGCATCCTCTATCCTCCATGTGGATGATGCGTTGAAACGCCGACGGAAGCGCACCGTTTCAAGATGACAAAATCTTAATCTTTTCGCGAGAAGCATTCACGATAAAGAATTACTAAGCATAGTATCAACGTACTATCGATAAGCTTCGCGGAACCGTGTCGTCGAGGCACGATCCCTTGCCAGCTCGGACCGGCCCGCACGACTGGCCGAGCGGGGCGCGAGGCCCCTAGCCGACGCCCGTCGGACCGTCGAGGACGCGCCGCACGCGCCGGGCGAGTTCCATGCGCTTGTAGGGCTTGTTGATGATCTCGAACTCGGTGCCGCCCGCATCGGTGCGCTCCAGCGAGGCCTCGGCGTAGCCCGTGGTCAGCAGCACCTTGATCCGGGGCTGGCGCTCGCGCGCGGCCCGGGCCAGCATGACGCCGTTCATGCCGCCCGGCATGATCAGGTCGGTGAACAGCAGGTCGATGCGCGCCTCGCCGTCCAGCACCTCGAGGGCCGCACGGGGCCCGTCCGCGATCGTGACCTTGTAGCCGAAATCCTCCAGGATCGTGCCCGCGGTGGCGGCCACGTCCGGCCGGTCGTCGACGACGAGCACCGATTCGGTGCCGTGCCGGTCGGCGGCGCGCTGCGAGACCTTGCGCTCCTCCTCGATCTTCTGGTCCGAGGCCGGGAAGAGCAGGCGCACGGTGGTGCCGTGGCCGACCTCCGAGTAGACCTTGACCGAGCCGCCCGACTGCTTGGCGAAGCCGTAGACCATGGCGAGCCCGAGGCCGGTGCCCTTGCCCTCGCCCTTCGTGGTGAAGAACGGCTCCATCACCCGGGCCAGGATCTCGGGGGGCATGCCGATGCCCGTGTCGGTCACCGAGACCACCACGTAGGCGCCCGGGCCCACCGTCTTGTAGAGGGCGGTGTCCTCGTCCTCGATCAGCAGGTTCTCGGTCTTCACCGTCACCGTGCCGCCGTTCGGCATCGCGTCGCGCGCGTTGATCAGCACGTTGAGGAGGGCGACCTCGGCCTGGGTCGGGTCGATGCGCGTGGTCCAGAGGTCGGGCGCCGGCAGCATGCGCATCACGACCTGCTCGCCCAGCGTGCGCTCGGCCATCTCGCTCATGTTCTGGACGAGGCCGTTGATGTTGAGGAGCCGGCCCTCCAGCCGCTGCTTGCGCGAGAAGGCGAGCAACTGGTGCGTGAGCTTGGCGGCGCGCTCGGAGGCGTCCCGCACCGCCTCGCCCGCCCGGCGCAGGCGGGAGACGTCGATGTCGGGGTGGTCGATCAGCGCCAGCATCACCTCGTTGTGGCCCGAGATCACCTGCAGCAGGTTGTTGAAGTCGTGCGCGATGCCGCCGGTGAGCTGGCCGAGACTCTCCATCTTCTGGGCCTGATGGAGCGATTCCTCGGCGTCGCGGCGGCGCGAGACGTCGAGCTGCGAGCCGAAGAAGTAGACGAGGTCGCCCTGGCGGTTGAACACCGGGCTGACGAACAGCGCGTTCCAGAAGGAGGAGCCGTCCTTGCGGTAGTTCAGGATCTCGGTGGCGAACTCGCGGTGCTCGGCGATGGCCGCGCGCACCTCGTCGACCGTGTCGCGATCGGTCTCCGGCCCTTGGAGGAAGCGGCAGTTCGTGCCGATCAGCTCCTGCCGGGTGTAGCCGGTCATGCGCTCGAAGGCGCGGTTGACGAAGAGGATCGGGTTGTCGGGCTGGTGCGGGTCGGTCACGATCATCGGCATGCGCGTCGTCTCGACGGCCGCGAAGAAGATGTCGTGGTGCACGTCCTCGACGCCGGACGGCCCGCTGCCGGTCACGGGTGTGTGCGGACCGTTCGTCCTGGGCTTCTCCGGTGACGACGGCATCCGCTGGCAGGACTTCCCTGGCAAGGCCGGGGCATGGCTGACCCGGTCGGAGAGATGACGGCCGCGATCCTATCACGGCACAACGTATACGTGCAGGCGCACGTAGATCGTTCAACGGTCACGTTGCCGCGGCCGAGCTGGTACGGCGATACCGGTCCAGGCGCCGCTCGCGGCACTTGGCGCAGTTCCCGAGCTAGGGCGGGGCGCGACGGGGCGGATGCGTCCCAAACCCGCACCCCTGGCCGGCGCGACGCGCGCAGGGACCGAGGCCGCAACCGAAGCGGGAATCGGCCGCGACGATCCGGAATGCCCGGACGGCGCCGCCCGCGGGCGGCCGCGCCATCGACGGGGCGGCCCGCTTCTACGAAGAACCCGCTCGTCCTGTTGGCCGTTGTGGTCTGGGGCGGCCGGACGAGCCGTCGAGCCGAGCGGACCTGGCATGATGGGGGATGAGGTCGAGCGGCTGCGGGGCCGCGAGCGCGCGCTGGAAGCCGAGAATGCGCGGCTGCGCGCCCAGCTCGCGGACGGCGTCCGCCGGCCGGAGGCGGGTCAGCGCACCTCGCCGGCGGGGGCGGACCTGCTGTTCACGGCCGCCGAGAAGACCCGCATGCCGCAGATCGTCACCGACCCGAACCGTCCGGACAATCCGATCGTCTTCGCGAACCGCGCCTTCCAGGACCTCTGCGGATACGGGGCGGAGGAGCTGGTCGGGCGCAACTGCCGCTTCCTCCAGGGGCCGGGGACCGACCCCGCCGACGTCGCACGGCTGCGCGATGCCATCGCGGCCCGGCGCGACGTCGTGGTCGAGATCCTCAACTACCATCGCGACGGCACGCCCTTCCGCAACGAACTCTACGTCAGCCCGGTCTTCGACGGCGAGGGGCGGCTGCGCTACTTCTTCGGCAGCCAGCTCGACGTCACGCGATTCCGGACCGAGGAGGGCAAGCTCGCCGAGAGCGAGGCGCGCTACCGCACCCTGTTCGACGCGATCGATGCGGGCTTCTGCATCGTCGAGATGCGTTTCGACGCCGACGAGCGCGCGATCGACTATCGCTTTTTGGAGGTGAACCCCGCCTTCCAGCGGCAGACCGGGCTCGGCGACGTCATCGGACGCTGGGTGAGCGAGGTGGTGCCCGCGCTGGAGCGGCGCTGGTTCGACGTCTACGGCGCGGTCGCGCTGACGGGCCGGCCGGTCCGCTTCGAGAGCGGGGCCGTGGCCATGGGCCGCTGGTTCGACGTGCACGCCCTGCGCATCGGCGATCCCGTCCAGCGCCGCGTCGCCATCCTGTTCAACGACATCAGCGAGCGCCGCGAGGCCGAGGCCGTCCTGCAGGCGACGGCGCGCGACCGCACGGCGGAGCGCGACCTCGTCTGGCGCGCCAGCCGCGACCTGCTCGTGGTCTGCGGCTTCGACGGCGTCTACCGGGCCGTCAACCCGGCCTGGCGGGAGATGCTCGGCTGGGGCGAGGAGCAGCTCGTCGGCGCGCGCTTCGACACCTTCGTCCATCCGGACGACCGGGCCGAGGCGCAGCAGGCCTTCGCGCGCATCGTGCGGGGCGAGGTTCTCGACAACCTCGACGTCCGCCTGCGCGCCGCCGACGGCGCCGAGCGCTGGATCTCCTGGAACGCCATCGCGCAGGGCGACCTCTTCTGCGCCGCCGGCCGCGACGTGACCGAGCGCAAGGCGCTGGAGGAGCAGCTGCGCCAGTCGCAGAAGCTCGAGGCGGTGGGCCAGCTCACGGGCGGCGTGGCGCACGACTTCAACAACCTGCTCACCGTCATCAAGTCCTCGACGGACCTCCTCAAGCGCCCGAACCTCCCCGAGGAGCGCCGCCTGCGCTACGTCGCGGCCATCTCGGACACGGTCGACCGGGCCGCCAAGCTGACGGGCCAGCTCCTCGCCTTCGCGCGCCGCCAGACCCTGACCCCGGAGGTGTTCGATGTCGGCCGGGCGGTCACCGCCCTCTCCGAGATGGTCGGCACGCTCACAGGCGCGCGCATCCGCTTCGAGGCCGAGGTCGCGGCGGGAGGGGACCGGCACGCGGGCCCCGAGCGCCTCGCCGTGAACGCGGATGCGAGCCAGTTCGACACGGCCGTGGTCAACATGGTGGTGAACGCCCGCGACGCCATGGCGGGCGAGGGACGGCTGAGCATCCGCGTCCGTCCCACCTCCGCCATCCCGGCGGTGCGCACCCATCCGAGCGTGCCCGGCGATTTCGTGGCCGTGTCGATCTCGGATACGGGCGCCGGCATCGCCCCCGAGGATCTGGAGCGGATCTTCGAGCCCTTCTTCACCACGAAGGGCGTCGGCCAGGGCACGGGGCTCGGCCTCTCCCAGGTCTTCGGCTTCGCCAAGCAGTCCGGCGGCGAGATCACGGTGACGAGCGAGCGGGGCGCGGGCACGACCTTCACGCTCTACCTGCCGCGGGTCGGGTCGGAGCGGGTGCCGCTGCCGGACGCGGCCGAGCCGGCCCCGCTGGCGAGCGGCCACGGCACCTGCGTGCTCGTCGTGGAGGACAATCCCGAGGTCGGCGCCTTCGCCGAGCAGGCGCTGCGCGAGATCGGCTTCAGCACGGTCTGGGCGACCGATGCCGAGCGGGCGCTGGCCGAGTTCGAGCGCGTGCCGTTCCGCTTCGAGGTCGTCTTCTCCGACGTGGTGATGCCGGGCATGAACGGGGTCGAACTCGCGCACGAGATCCGGCGGCGGCGTCCGGACATGCCGGTGGTCCTCGCCTCGGGCTACAGCCACGTCATGGCCGAGCAGGGCACGCAGGGCTTTCCCCTGCTGCGCAAGCCCTACTCGATCGCCGACCTCTCGCGCATGCTGCGGCGGGCCATCCAGGACGCGCGGTCGAACCGCGACGCGGACCGCTCGCCAGTCTGAGCAGGCGGCGGGAACGCTCCCGTCACCGCCCGCTTGTCCGACTGGGCGGCCCACCGGGGCCGTCGAACCGGATGCCGGAGGCGACCCGTGACCAGAGAGATTCGCGCCACCCTGCTCGCTGCCACGCTCCTCGTCGGCCTCGGCGGCGCCGCCGAGGCGGCGGGCCGCCCCGACGACAAGTCCGCGCCGGCCCAGGGCGCCGCAGCGGGCTCCGCGACGAGCGTCGGCGCAGGCGGCCTCACCGGCTCCGGCGCGACCGAGGCCGGCGCCCGCCGCACCGACGGCAGGGCACCTGCGCCGGCCGCCGAGCGGGGCGGCGCCACCGCCCCGGCCCCCGGCACCACGCGCTGAGCAGGGGACGTGGGCCCGGGGCCAGGACGGCCCGGCCCCGGCGCGCTACTGCGAGCGGCGGCCGAACGAGACCGCGTAGGCCTGGACGCGGGCGTCGATGAGCGGATCGTCCGACACCTCGATCCCGTCCGTGAGGGCGTTCGGCATGAAGAGCAGGGCCTTCTCGGCCTCGCGGCTGTCGGGCACGGCCTTGGCGACCGTCAGGGTGCCGAGGTCGATCGTCCGGCGGTCGTCGGGCCAGGGCTTGGTGGCGTCGTTGGTCGGGTCGCCGGCCTCGGCCAGCTGCGCCAGCACCCGGAAGCGGGCTGGCTCCTTCGCCAGCCGCGGGCCGATCTCCGCCATCAGGTAGCCCGGATCCCGCTTGGCGGCTTCCTCGGGCGGGAGGATCTCCTCGCCCTCGACCGGCACGAAGCGGTAGCGGAAGGCCTGGCGCTTGCCGTCCTTGTCCACGAAGACGAAGGCGTTCACCCCGTTATAGGTCTGGCGGGCGAAGCTCGACGGGGTCTGGGCGGTCTTGCCGGCCGTGGCGGCGGCCGGGTGAGAGGCGGTGAACTTCTCCAGCGCCGTCGGTCGCGGCGCGTCCGGCCCGCTCTCGGAGACGGCCTTCAGGAGGTCGCGGAACTCCTCGCCCGTGGCGACGGGGAAGTACTTCAGGGCGTTGACGACGACGTCCATCTCCGTGCCGTCGGCGAGCTTGAACTTCAGCGCCATGCCGTGCGGGTTGGCGTTGGCCGCGCCGTCCGGGATGGTCGGGACGCCGGTGGCGTCCGAGAAGCGGACCGTCACGGGCACGGCCGGCCCCTGGAACAGGGAGGCCTTGCTGATCTTGGCGGCCTCAGGAGAGGGCGTGAAGCTGCCCTCGGCGACCACGCCCTTGGCGTGGTTGGCCCTGAAGCCCGGATGCTTGCCGAACAGCTTGTTCATCACGTCGATGGTCTGCTCGGCGGTCGAGGCGTCGTTCGAGGCGTCCTGGGCGGAGGCCGCGCTTCCCACCGCGAGAGCGAGGGCGACGCCGGTGGCGAGCGCGCGTGCGATCTTGAAGTGCCGCATGAAGGACCTCCGACAACCTTGGCCTGCGTGAGGCCGGCTGGTTCAACTTACGAGCTGTTCATAAGGGGCAAACCGGATCGCGCACAACCGGCCCCTTGCCGCGCCACCGACACGCCCGCGTGAGACTTGGCCGAGATGACGCGGCGCTGCCGGCTTCGGGGCGGAAGTCTGGACCCGCCGGGCGCCCTCCCCAGTTCACCCCCGGGGGCTGAGCGGCCAGGGAACCAGGAACATGACCGGCACGGCACTGATCGTCGGCGCGAGCGGCATCGTGGGGAGCGCGACCGCCTCCCTGATGGCGGCGGAGGGCTGGTCGGTCCTCGGGCTCGCCCGCAACCCGGCCGCCGCCCCGGGCATCCATCCGGTGCGCGCCGACCTGCACGACCCCGGCGCGCTGCGGGACGCGCTGTCGGACCTGCGCCCGAGCCACGTCGTCCTCGCCACCTGGACGCGCCGGCCGACCGAGGCCGAGATGATTCGCCTGAACGGGCAGGCCGTGCGCGACGTGCTCGAGGCCCTGCGGCCGGGCGGCTCGGTCCGCCACGTCGCCCTGGTGACGGGGCTCAAGCACTATCTCGGGCCGTTCGAGAACTACGGCACAGGCCGCTTGCCGCAGACGCCGTTCCGCGAGGAGCAGGGACGGCTCCCGGTCGAGAACTTCTACTACGCCCAAGAGGACGCCGTCTTCGAGGCCGCGGCCCGCGACGGCTTCACCTGGAGCGTGCACCGCCCGCACTCGATCGTCGGCAAGGCGGTCGGCAACGCCATGAACATGGGCACCACGCTGGCCGTCTACGCCACCCTCTGCCGGGAGACCGGGCGGCCCTTCCGCTTCCCCGGCTCGGCCGCGCAGTGGAACGGCCTCGTGGACGTCACCGACGCGCGCCAGCTCGCTCACCACATCCTCTGGGCCTCGACCAGCCGGGCGGGGGCGGACGAGGCCTTCAACGTGGTGAACGGCGACGTCTTCCGCTGGAGCTGGATGTGGGAGCGGATCGCCCGGTGGTTCGGCCTGGAGCCCGCTCCCTTCGACGGCACGGTGCGGCCGCTGGAGGAGCAGATGGCGGGCGACGCAGCCGTCTGGGCCGAGATCGCGGCGCGCCACGGCCTCGCCGAGCCCGACCTCGACCGCCTCGCCTCCCCCTGGCACACCGACGCCGACCTCGGCCGGCCGATCGAGGTGGTGACCGACATGGGCAAGAGCCGCCGGCTCGGCTTCCTGCGCTACCAGCCGTCCGACGACGCCTTCCTCGACCTGTTCGGACGCCTGCGGGCCGACCGGCTGATTCCTTGAGCCCGATGGGCGACTGGCTCGCGTCCTGGCGCCTCTGGGCGCTGCTCTCGGCCGTGTTCGCTGCGCTCACCGCGATCCTGGCCAAGCTCGGCCTGTCGGGCGTGCCCTCCGAGGTCGCGACCTTCCTGCGGACGCTCGTCGTTGCGGCGCTGACTGCCGCGATCGTGCTCGGCACCGGGCAGGCCTCCGCCCTCGGGCAGGTCTCGGGCCGCAGCGCGCTGTTCCTCGTGCTGTCGGGCCTCGCCACCGGGGCGTCCTGGCTCTGCTACTTCCGCGCCCTCTCCCTCGGGGACGCGGCCCGGGTCGCGCCGCTCGACAAGCTCAGCGTCGTGCTGGTGGCCGCGTTCGGCGCCCTCCTCCTCGGCGAGTCGCTGAGCCCGCTCAGCTGGCTCGGCGTGGCGCTGATCGCGGCGGGGGCGGTGCTCGTCGCCTACGGCGGCTGAGGAAACGTTAACGCCCCGGCCCGATCATCGGAACCTCGGATGAGGAGAACGCCCGATGGACAGGTTCTACCGCGGGCTCGAGACCGGCCTCCTCGGTCTCGGCTTCTGCCTCGGCCTCGCGGCCTTCGCGGCGCTCGCCGCGCCGCCGCGGGAGGCCGGCACGCTCGCCGTGACCCTGCCGATGCTCTCGGTCACGACGGGCGCGGCGCCCTGAAACGGAAGGGCCCGCCGCGCGGGTGGCGCGCGCGGGTGGCGCGCGCGGGTGGCGCGGCGGGCCTTCGTCCGGAACCGGTGCGGTCGCCCCTCAGGAGGTCGCCCGCGCCGGCTTGCCCTGCGGGGCCGCCTGGGGCCGCGTCCCGGCGCCGCGGTTCCGCGTCAGGTAGGCGGCGAGGCAGGCGAGCGCGATCGCCACCAGGGCCCCTTGGGTGCCGATGGCCTCCCAGGTGCCGTTGAAGCCGATCTCGGTGACGAAGCCCGGCACGCCCCCGTCGTGGACCGGGATCAGGGTCTGCTCCTGGAACTCCTGGAAGGCCTCGCCGACGAGCTTGAGGCCCATCACGAACAGGAAGGCGGAGGTGATCACGAACATCGGCCGGAGCGGCAGGCGCAGCGCCAGCCACTGCATGGCCACGAACATCGCGGCGAGCGCGAGCGCCGCGACCGCGAGGCCGCCGAAGAGGGAGCCGTCGAAGCCGTTGCCGCTCTTGGCCAGCGCGTGCAGGAACAGCACGGTCTCGGCGCCCTCGCGGAACACCGCCAGGAAGGCGATGCCGGCGAGCGACAGGATGGTGCCGGCCCCGAGCGCCCGCTCGGCGAGGCGGTTCAGGTCGGCCTGCCAGGCCTTCGGGTCCTGCCGGACGAAGAGCCAGCCGCTCATGTAGAACATCAGCGCGGCCGCCGCGAGCATCACGCCCGCCTCCATCAGGTCGTTGTGGTTGCCGTCGAAATAGGTCTCGAACACCCACGCCATGGCGAGGCTTGCCAGAGCCGCGAGCCCGGCGCCCGCATAGACCGGGGCGATCCGCTCGGAGGCGCCCGCCCGGCGCAGGAAGGCGACGAGCGCCGCGATGATCAGAAGCGCTTCCAGGCCTTCCCGAAACAGGATCGTGAAGGCCTGGACGAACGCGGAGCCGTCCGCCATGTCGTTCTCCAGATTGGAATCGTTAAAACCTAATGCTCGATCGGCTTTCAGCGCCTCCAAGATCTGGAAGCATTCCAAAGAAGCCGATTCGTCAGATCGAGAACTTGGCGCTTCGCCTCGATCTGCTTGAGCGCGGATGACTAATCCCTGCACCGGACGGCGGCAAGGTGCCGGGCGGCGGGACGCGCTGAAATGACCGTGCGCGGGCCGGGTCCGGACGCAGCCGGGCGGCGTCGGAACCGGCCGAGCCGACCCTGCCCGACGCCCGCGATCTGGGGACAATCGTGGCGATTCCGTGGGTAAATCCTGTCGTTCCGGTGCAACCGCAAGGCTGAGCCGTGCATTGAGCAGTCAACAGATCGCGCGGGCCGAAGAGCCCGGTCGGACCAGGCTGACGGCCGCGGCACGGACCGGCGGCGAACGAACGGACATCCCATGCTCAAGCTTTCCGCCGCCGGCATCGCCGCGGCCTCTCTCCTCGCCCTCGCGGGCCCCGCCTCCGCCGCCCCGGCGGCCTCCGACCGCGGCATCGCCAAGGTCGCGGAGGCGAGCCCCGTGCGGCCCGCCGCCGCCTCCACGGCCGAGGCCGAGGAGGACACCAACTGCAGCCGCGCCCGCCGCCGCCTCTGGATCGAGGGCGAGGGCTGGATCGTGCGCCGGATCACGACCTGCCGCTGAAGCCGGCCCATCCCGGGCCTCGCCGAGCCCCGGCTCTCGCCGGGGCTTTTTCATGCCCGGACGGCGCCTTACGCAGTCTGCGCGGCTGGCGCGGCGCCCGGTGCCGGAACGACACCGGAGAGCGTGACGTTCTCCGGGACGTTCACACTTGGCGCGCCGGAGGATCAGCATGTCGGCTCACATCACCCGGGCGGCGCTCGCCGCGCTCGCCCTGGCCGTCGGAACCGGCGGCGCCGGCGCGGTCGAGGTCTACGGGAGCGGCTACGGCCCCGCCTACGCACCGGGCTACGACGACGGGGCTGCCCGCTACGGCTTCGCCGACGAGGCGGTGCGCGGCGCCTATGTCGGCGCGCCCCTGACCCGCTTCCCCCGCCCCAGCGAGATCGTGCCGCCGGCCTGGAGCTACGGCACCTACGGCGTGCCGACGATCTCCGGCATCCCGCGAACCCCGGTCGGCGAGCCGACCCTCACGGTGATCAACGCCCGGGAGCCGGCGCGCCGCCGGCCCGCGCCCGGCGCCCGCATCCTGTCGCGGGACGTCCGGGGCGATTGGGCGGCGGCCGAGGCCGGCGGCTACCGGCCCGCGGGCGTGCGCGTCATCGAGGTCCAGGTCCCGCGCCGCTGAGTTCCCCCGCCTCGGCGCCCTCCCCCGCGAGGCCCGCGAACCACGCCGCGTAGCGCGTGTTGCGCGCCATCCTGCGGGTCTCGTCCGGGGCGCCGTCGTCCCACCAGACCGGGCCGCGCTCGCCGAGCGCCTCCTTGGCGGCCTGCACCGCGTCCCGCGCCGCGCGCAGGGCATCGCCCGCGTCCCGCAGGCCGCGCCGCTCCGCCGCCTTGGCGTCGCGCACGGCCCGCCGCGCGGCCATCAGCGCCGCGACCGCCCGCGCCCGCGCCGTCTCCGTGAGGGCGGGGTCGGCGCGCCGCCACAGCCGGCCGCGCACGACGATGTAGCGCCCGTCCGGCGTGACCGGCGGCGCGCTCACGGCCGGCGCGCCCCGACGGGCGGTGGAAGGGGCATTAAGCTTTCCGGGCCACAATCAATCCCAGGGTCGATCGCCGCCGGAAGACTGCCCATGAATATCGTCATCGTCGATTCCAGCCGCGTCGTCCTCAAGATCGTGGCGGGGCTGCTCGAGCCGCGCGGACACAATGTGCACTGCTTCACGGATTCGGCGGAGGCCCTCGCCTTCCTGACCGACCGGCCCGAGATCCGGGTGCTCATCACCAGCCTGCAGGTGCGGCCGCTCGGCGGCCTGGAACTGTGCTGGTCCGCGCGCCTGCTGGCCGACGAGCGCCGCCCCCTCTACGTCATCACCATGTCGTCGGCCCGCAACGAGCGCACCCTGGCGGAGGCCCTCGACAGCGGCGCCGACGACTTCATCGACAAGCCGCCCTGCGCCGAGGAGTTGCACGCGCGCCTGCGCGCCGCCGAGCGGCTGACCACGTTGCAGGAGCATCTAATCCGTCTCGCCGAGACGGACCCGCTGAGCGGCCTGCTGAACCGGCGCGCCTTCTTCGCACAGGCCAGCCAGAGCGCGGACCGGGCCGGCAACCACGGCCGCCTCTCGATGATCCTGGCCGACATCGACCACTTCAAGCGCATCAACGACGAGCACGGCCACGATATCGGCGACCGGGCGATCCAGGCGGTCGCCAAGCTGATGTCCGAGGAGGGCCGGGCCGGGCGGCTCGGCGGCGAGGAGTTCGCCATCGCGCTCGCCGATACCGGGCTGGAGGCCGCCGAGGCGGTCGCCCGGCGCCTCTGCCTGAAGGCGCGCGACCTGCGCATCCGCGGCAGCCGCGGCCCGGTGCGGCTCACCTGCAGCTTCGGCGTCAGCACCTGGACGGAAGGCGACTCGGTCGAGGCGCTGGTGAAGCGGGCCGACATCGCCCTCTACGAGGCCAAGGCCGGCGGCCGCGACCGCGTAATCTCGGCGGCGACCGACCTGATCCTGGCCCGCGCCGGCTGAGGCCAATCTGGGCCGGACCGAATCGGCACAGACCTCCTCGAGACGTCGACCCCGGCGTCCGCATTCGGGACAACCGTCGGCCGTCCATCACAGGGCTCTCCTACGGAATAGCCCCGCGTAAACCTTAACGTTCTGCCGAAAGCGCCTGGACTCGAACTTGAAACGCACCCTCCGAGAACGGCGGCGCCGTCTCATTGCGGGAAGAGGGGCGTGGGATCATGAGTGCTGCGGTGGGCGTGCTGATCGTTGACGAGCCGCAGGACCTGTGTCCGACCGTTCGGGCCACCCTCGAGCACCTGCCCGAACTCCAGACCCTGCACGAGGCGGATCTCGCCGAGACGGAACTGGACCACCTCGTCGCCCTGGTCTTCATCGACGCGCGGCGCGTCGGCGACGGGCTCGCCCAGATCGGCGCACTGAAGGAGCGGCAGCCGCGGTTACGGGTCCTGGCCGCCTTCCAGGCCCTGGGCGGAGCCGATCTCGGGGCCCTGCTCGCGGCCGGCACGGACGCCGTGATCGCCCGCTCGGGATCGCCGCGCGATCTCAGCGCGGCGATCCTGGCGCTCGCCGCCGGCCAGGAGCGCCTCTCGGGCCCCCACGGCGAGCCGCAGCCGGAGTCCGGCGAGGCGCTCGGCCTGACCCCGCGGGAGGCGGAGGTGCTGCGCTTCCTCAGCGCGGGCTTCAGCAACAAGGAGGTCGCCCGCCGCCTCGCGCTCAGCGTGCGCACGGTCGAGACCCATCGGCTGAACCTGCGGCGCAAGACGCAGACCGGCCGGCTGAAGGACCTCGTCTCGCTCGCCCGCCAGCTCGGCCTCGCGCCGGTGCTGGAGGAGCCCCGCGCGGCGCGTCACTGACGCGCCGCGCGGCGTTCGATCGACGGATCGCCGGGATCCGGACCGTTCCTCAGACGTGGATGGCGCGCTTGGCGACCGCGAGGGCCGCTTCCTTCACGGCCTCGGTGAGCGTCGGGTGGGCGTGGCAGGTCCGGGCGATGTCCTCCGAGGATGCGCCGAACTCCATCGCCACCGCGACCTCGGCGATCAGGTTGCCGGCATCCGCCCCCACGATGTGCACGCCGAGCACCCGGTCGCTCGCCGCATCCGCCAGCACCTTCACGAAGCCGTCCGTGGTGCCGTTGGCCTTGGCCCGCCCGTTGGCCGTGAAGGGGAACTTGCCGGCGTTGTAGCTGATGCCGTCCTTCTTCAGCTCCTCCTCGGTCTTGCCGACAGAGGCGACCTCCGGGAAGGTGTAGACCACGTTCGGGATCACCGCGTAGTTCACGTGGCCCGACTGGCCGGCCAGGATCTCGGCCACCGCCACGCCCTCGTCCTCGGCCTTGTGGGCGAGCATCGGGCCGGCGATCACGTCGCCGATCGCGTAGATGCCGGTGACGTTGGTGGCGAAGTGCTCGTCCGTCTGGATCCGGCCCTTGTCGTCCACCTGGACGCCGACCGTCTCCAGGCCGAGGCCCTGCGTGTAGGGCACGCGGCCGATGGCAACCAGCACCACGTCGGCCTCCAGCGTCTCGGAGGCGCCGCCCGCGGCGGGCTCCACCGTGACCTTCGCGCCCTTCTTAGCCACCTCGACGCCCGTGACCTTGGTGGAGAGTTTGAAGGCCAGCCCCTGCTTGGTCAGGATGCGCTGGAACTGCTTGCCCACCTCCCCGTCCATGCCCGGCAGCACCCGGTCGAGATACTCGACCACGGTGACCTCGGCGCCGAGGCGCCGCCAGACCGAGCCGAGTTCGAGCCCGATCACGCCCGCGCCGATGACGAGGAGCTTCTTCGGCACCCGGTCCAGTTCGAGCGCGCCCGTGGAGGAGACCACCACCTGCTCGTCGATCTCGACGCCGCGCAGCTTGGCCACGTCCGAGCCGGTGGCGATGACGATGTTCTTCGTCTCCAGCATCCGGTTGCCGCCGTCCTCGGAGACGACCTCGACGCGTCCCGCGCCGGCGATCCGGCCGGTGCCCTGATAGGTGTCGACCTTGTTCTTCTTGAGCAGGAACTCGACGCCCTTGGTGTTGCCCGCGACCCCTTCCGATTTGAAGCTCATCATCTTCTTCAGGTCGAGCTTCACCCCGCTCACCTCGATGCCGAGATCGGCGAAGTGGTGGTTGGCCTCGTCGAAGGCTTCCGAGGCGTGCAGCAGGGCCTTCGAGGGGATGCAGCCGACGTTGAGGCAGGTGCCGCCATGGGTCGCCCGCTTCTCGACCACCGCGGTCTTCAGCCCGAGCTGGGCCGCCCGGATGGCGCAGACATAGCCCCCGGGGCCGGTGCCGATGACGACGAGATCGTAGGACATGCGTTCAGAACTCGCGGATCGAGGCAGGCCATGCCGGGCCCGCAGGAAGTCCGGTGCGCGGGCTCATGCGCCCGCGCTTCGATGTCGATGAGAAGGCCGGCTTAGAGGTCCAGCACGAGGCGCGCCGGGTCCTCCAGGGCCTCCTTGACGCGCACGAGGAAGGTCACGGCCTCCTTTCCGTCCACGATGCGGTGGTCGTAGGAGAGGGCCAGATACATCATCGGCCGCGCCTCGATCTTGCCGCCCCGCACGACCGGGCGCTCCTCGATGCGGTGCATGCCGAGGATGCCCGATTGCGGCGCGTTGAGGATCGGCGTCGACATCAGCGAGCCGTAGATGCCGCCGTTGGTGATCGTGAAGGTGCCGCCCTGCATCTCCTCGATGGAGAGCTTGCCGTCGCGCGCCTTCTTGCCGAAGCCCGCGATCGTCTTCTCGATGCCGGCGATCGAGAGGTCGTCGGCGTCGCGCACCACCGGCACGACGAGGCCCTTGTCGGTGCCGACCGCGATGCCGATGTGGTAGTAGTTCTTGTAGACGAGATCCTGCCCGTCGATCTCGGCGTTGACCGCCGGGACATCCTTCAGGGCGCCGATCACCGCCTTGGTGAAGAAGCCCATGAAGCCGAGCTTCGTGCCGTGCTTCTTCTCGAAGATGTCCTTGTACTGGGACCGCATCGCCATCACGGCCGACATGTCGACGTCGTTGAACGTCGTCAGCATCGCGGCGGTGTCCTGCGCGTCCTTGAGGCGGCGCGCGATGGTCTGGCGCAGCTTCGTCATGCGCACGCGCTCCTCGCGCGCGGCGTCGTCCGGCGCGGAAGGCGCGCGCGGCAGGGTGGGCCGGGCCTCCTTGGCGGGCGCCGCCGGAGCGGGTCCCTTGGCGATGGCGCCCAGCATGTCGCCCTTGGTGACGCGGCCGTCCTTGCCGCTGCCGTTGACGCCCGACGGATCGACGCCGGATTCGCGGGCGAGCTTGGCCACCGCCGGGCCGTTGTCGCCGACCGGGCGGCCGGCCTGGGGCGCGCCGTCACCGTGGCTGCCGTAGCTCGCCGAGGATTCCTTCGGGGGTTCGGCCTTCGCGGAGCCGCCGTCCTTCGGGCCCTCGCTGCGGCTCTCGGCCTTGGTCTCGGCGGCCTGCTTCGGGGCCGCCTTCGCGCCGCCGCCCGCGCCCGCCTCGACGATCGAGCCGAGCAGCGCGCCGGGCTCCACCGTCTCGCCGTCCTTCACCAGGATCTCGCCGAGCTCGCCGGCGGCCGGGGCGTTGACCTCCAGCGTGACCTTGTCGGTCTCCAGCTCCACCAGGGGCTCGTCGGCCGCGACCGTGTCGCCGGGCTTCTTGAACCAGCGGCCGATCGTGGCCTCGCTCACGGATTCGCCGAGCGTCGGGACGAGGATGTCGGTTGCCATGCTCTCACTGCCCCGCGGGGGGCCTCCTGTGGCTGTCGGTTCGCGGCCTCAACGCCGCAGAATCAGGTTTGGAACGGCCGAGAGGGTGTAGGCGAAGCCGGCTCCCGCCCGGATGACGGGATCGTCGGCCCCGAGTGCGCGGGCGGCCGCGTCGTCCTCCGCCTCCACCAGGGCGAGGCCCCAGGTCCCGGCCGCGTCGAAGACGGGCCCCACCGCGACGGCCTGCCCCCGCTCCGCGCGGTCGATCCAGTAGGCCGCGTGCTCGGAGAACAGGGCCTTCTCGGCGTCCGTCGCGTCGAAAGGGAAGCTCGGACGCGGCGGCTCGAGGCGGAGCAGGAAGTAGGGCATCGGCTCTCGGTCAGACCGCCAGGGCCTCGTTGAGGAAGGCCTGGAGCTGCGCCTGGTGCTTCGACATCAGGCCGACCGCGGTCGAGGCCGAGGCCGGGCGCCCGACGTAGCGCGGGCGCTTCGAGGCGGAGCCCGCCTGGCCCAGCACCCATTCGAGATAGGGCTCGACGAAGGACCACGCGCCCATGTTCTTGGGCTCCTCCTGGCACCAGACCACCTCCGCGTTGCGGAAGCGACCCATCTCGGTGGCCAAGGCCTTCAGCGGGAACGGGTAGAGCTGCTCGACGCGCAGCAGGTAGACGTCGTTGACGCCCCGCTTCTCGCGCTCCTCCAAGAGGTCGTAGTAGACCTTGCCCGAGCAGAGCACGACGCGGCGGACCTTGTCGTCGCGCACGAGCTTCAGCTCGCTCGACTCCTGCTCGGCGTCGTCCCAGAGGATGCGGTGGAAGGTCGAGCCCTCCGCCAGCATGTCGAGGGAGGAGACCGCCCGCTTGTGGCGCAGCAGCGACTTCGGCGTCATCAGCACGAGCGGCTTGCGGAAGTCGCGCTTCAGCTGCCGGCGCAGGATGTGGAAGTAGTTCGCCGGCGTCGTGCAGTTGGCGACCTGCATGTTGTCCTCGGCGCAGCCCTGCAGGTAGCGCTCCAGGCGGGCCGAGGAGTGCTCCGGCCCCTGGCCCTCGTAGCCGTGCGGCAAGAGCATCACGAGGCCGGACATGCGCAGCCACTTGCGCTCGCCGGATGCGATGAACTGATCGATCACCACCTGCGCGCCGTTGGCGAAGTCGCCGAACTGCGCCTCCCAGAGCACGAGGGCGTTCGGCTCGGCCAGCGAGTAGCCGTACTCGAAGCCGAGCACCGCCTCCTCGGAGAGCATCGAGTTGATGATCTCGATGTTGGCCTGCCCCTCGCGGATCGAGTTCAGGGCGGTGAAGCGCTGCTCGTTCTCCTGGTCGATCACCACGGCGTGGCGCTGCGAGAAGGTGCCGCGCTCGACATCCTGGCCCGAGAGGCGGACCCGGTTGCCGTCGAGGAGGATCGAGCCGAAGGCCAGCGCCTCGGCGGTCGCCCAGTCGATGCCCTGCCCGGTCTCGACCGCCTTGGCGCGGTTGTCGAGGAAGCGCTGGATCGTGCGGTGCAGCTCGAAGCCGGGGGGCGCCTGCGTGATCCGCTGGCCGATCTCCCGCAGGGTCTCGGCGGGCACGGCGGTGCGGCCGCGGCGCGGGTCGTCCACGTCCTCGTAGACCGCCTTGAAGCCGGACCAGCGTCCGTCGAGCCAGTCGGCCTTGTTGGCCTTGTAGTTCGTCGCCGTGTCGAGTTCGGCATCGAGCATGCCGCGGAACTCGGCCTTGCGGGCATCGAGCGCTTCCTGGGTCAGCACGCCGCTCTCGACCAGCTTGCGGCCGTAGGTCTCCAGCGCGGTCGGGTGCTTGCGGATGCGCTGGTACATCTTCGGCTGGGTGAAGGCCGGCTCGTCACCCTCGTTGTGGCCGAAGCGGCGGTAGCAAAGCATGTCGATCACGACCGGCTTGCCGAACTTCTGCCGATACTCGACCGCGACCTTGGCGGCGAAGGTCACCGCCTCCGGGTCGTCGCCGTTGCAGTGGAAGATCGGAGCTTCCACCATCTTCGCCACGTCCGACGGGTAGGGCGAGGAGCGCGAGAAGCGCGGGTCGGTGGTGAAGCCGATCTGGTTGTTGATGATGAAGTGCACCGAGCCGCCGGTGCGGTGGCCCTTGAGGCCCGAGAGGCCGAGGCACTCGGCCACCACGCCCTGGCCCGCGAAGGCCGCGTCGCCGTGGATGAGGAGCGGCAGCACCGTGCGGCGCTCGACATTGGGCTTGGCCCACTGGTCCTGCTTGGCCCGCACCTTGCCGAGCACCACCGGATCGACGATCTCGAGGTGGGACGGGTTGGCGGTCAGCGAGAGGTGGACGTTGTTGCCGTCGAAGGAGCGGTCCGAGGACGCGCCCAGATGGTACTTCACGTCGCCCGAGCCCTCGACCTCGGCCGGCGAGGCCGAGCCGCCCTTGAACTCGTGGAAGACCGCCCGGAAGGGCTTGGCCATCACGTTGGTCAGCACGTTGAGACGGCCGCGGTGGGCCATGCCGAGCACGATCTCGCGCACGCCGAGCGCGCCGCCGCGCTTGATGATCTGTTCCAGCGCCGGGATCATCGCCTCGCCGCCGTCGAGGCCGAAGCGCTTGGTGCCGGTGTACTTGAGATCGAGGAATTTTTCGAATCCCTCGGCTTCGATGAGCTTGTTCAGGATGGCCCTGCGGCCCTCAGGAGTAAAAGAAATCTCCTTGTCCTTGCCCTCGATGCGCTCCTGCAGCCACGCCTTCTCGGCCGGATCCGAGATGTGCATGAACTCGACGCCGAGCGTCTGGCAGTAGGTCCGCTCCAGGATGCCGACGATCTCGCGGATCGTGCCGAACTCGAGGCCCAGCACGTTGTCGAGGAAGATCTGGCGGTCCCAGTCGCTCTCCTGGAAGCCGTAATGCTGCGGGTGCAGCTCCTCGTGGTCGCCGCGCGGGGCGAGGCCCAGCGGGTCGAGCTTGGCGTGGAGGTGGCCGCGCATGCGGTAGGCGCGGATCAGCATGATCGCGCGGACCGAATCCTTGGTGGCCTGCTCGACGGAGACGCCGGTCTTGGCCACGACCGCGGCGCCGTCGGCCGGCTTGCCGGGCTTGGCGTCCTTGGCCAGGATCTTGTCGCCGAGGCCCTTCTCGAGTGCCGGCCAGTTGCCGTCGAGCGCCGAGACGATCTCGCCGTTGAGCGGCACCGGCCAGTTGGGCTTGGTCCAGGACGCGCCCTTGGCGTTCTTCTCCACCAGCGTCTCGTCTTCGCCGAGGGCCTTGAAGAAGTTCTGCCACTCGGGATCGACCGAGGCGGGGTTGCGCGCGTAGGCCGCCTGCAGCTCCTCGATATAGGCGGCGTTGCCGCCGTAGAGGAACGAGGTTTCGAGGAGCGCTTCGTTCAGGTCCTGGCGTGCCATGGTCCGTCCATCCTGCTCGGGGGTGCGGACCGCGCCGGGCGGACCGCCCTCAACCGTTCGGACGCGCCCGCGCGAGGGCGGCGGGCGCATCCGTCACTGAGATCCGGCCGGGACACGCGGCCTGCCGCGCGCCCCGATCCGTCCGATATGGGCCCCGCCTCCTTGCGTGTGGCGCAAGGCAGCGTTCAGCCCTTCAGCACCTCGACCAGCGTCGAGCCGAGGCGGGCCGGGGACGGAGAGACGCGGATGCCCGCCTCCTCCATCGCGGCGATCTTGTCCTCGGCGCCGCCCTTGCCGCCCGAGATGATCGCGCCGGCATGGCCCATGCGGCGGCCCGGAGGCGCCGTGCGGCCGGCGATGAAGCCGACCATCGGCTTCTTCCGGCCCCGCTTGGCCTCGTCCCGCAGGAACTGGGCGGCCTCCTCCTCGGCCGAGCCGCCGATCTCGCCGATCATCACGATCGACTCGGTCTTCGGGTCGGCGAGGAACAGCTCCAGCACGTCGATGAACTCGGTGCCCTTCACCGGGTCGCCGCCGATGCCGACGGCGGTGGTCTGGCCGAGGCCCGCATTCGTGGTCTGGAACACCGCCTCGTAGGTCAGCGTGCCGGAGCGCGAGACGATGCCGACCGAGCCGGGGCGGAAGATGTTGGCCGGCATGATGCCGATCTTCGACTCGCCCGCGGTGACGATGCCGGGGCAGTTCGGGCCGACGAGGCGCGACTTCGAGCCGACGAGGGCGCGCTTCACCCGCACCATGTCGAGCACCGGAATACCCTCCGTGATGCAGACGATCAGCGGGATCTCGGCGGAAATCGCCTCGCAGATCGCGTCCGCGGCGCCCGGCGGCGGCACGTAGACCACCGAGGCGTCGGCGCCCGTGGCCTCGCGGGCCTCGGCGACCGTGTCGAACACCGGCAGGCCCAGATGCTGCGAGCCGCCTTTGCCGGGGCTCGTGCCGCCGACCATCTTGGTGCCGTAGGCGATGGCCTGCTCGGAGTGGAAGGTGCCGTTCTTGCCGGTGAAGCCCTGGCAGATGACCTTGGTGTTGGCGTCGATCATGACGGACATCGGATCAGGCTCCCTTCACCGCGGCGACGATCTTCTGGGCGGCGTCGTCGAGGTCGTCCGCCGGGATGACGTTGAGGCCGGACGAGCGGATGATCTCCTTGCCCTCCTCGACGTTGGTGCCCTCCAGGCGCACCACCAGCGGCACCTCCAGGCCCACCGCCTTCACCGCCGCGATCACGCCGCGGGCGATGACGTCGCACTTCATGATCCCGCCGAAGATGTTGACGAGGATGCCCTTCACCTGCGGGTCGGCGGTGATGATCTTGAAGGCCGCCGTGACCTTCTCCTCGGAGGCGCCGCCGCCGACGTCGAGGAAGTTCGCCGGCTCCTCGCCGTAGAGCTTGATGATGTCGAGCGTCGCCATCGCGAGGCCCGCGCCGTTGACCATGCAGCCGATCGTGCCGTCGAGCGCGATGTAGGCGAGGTCGTACTTGGAGGCCTCGATCTCCTTGGCGTCCTCCTCGGTCTCGTCGCGGAGCGCCACGACGTCGGGGTGCCGGTAGAGGGCGTTCGAGTCGAAGGAGATCTTGGCGTCGAGGCACTTGAGGTGGCCGTCGCCGGTGAGCACCAGCGGGTTGATCTCCAGCATGCTCATGTCCTTGGCCGTGAAGGCCCGGTAGAGCTTCTCCGTCAGCTCGCCCGCTTCCTTGGCCTGCGCGCCCGAGAGGCCGAGCGCCTTGGCGACCGCGCGGCCGTGATGGGGCATGATGCCGGTGGCCGGATCGACCGAGAAGGTGACGATCTTCTCAGGCGTGTCGTGGGCGACCTGCTCGATGTCCATGCCGCCCTCGGTCGAGACCACGAAGGCGACCTGCCCGGTCTCGCGGTCGACGAGCATCGACAGGTAGAACTCGGCGGCGATCTGCGCGCCTTCCTCGATGTAGAGGCGGTTGACCTGCTTGCCGGCCTCGCCGGTCTGCACGGTCACCAGCGTCTGGCCGAGCATCTCGCGGGCGAACTGCACCACCTCGTCCTTCGACTTGGTGACGCGCACGCCGCCCTTGGCGCCGGCCGGCGCACCCTTGAAGGTGCCCTTGCCGCGGCCGCCCGCGTGGATCTGGCTCTTCACCACCCAGACCGGGCCGCCGAGCTCGTCGGCGGCAGCGGCCGCCTCCTCGGGCTTGAAGATCGCGACGCCGCGGGAGACCGGCAGGCCGAACTCGCGCAGCACCCCCTTGGCTTGATATTCGTGGATGTTCATAGGCGTCCTCCTCGCGTCCACCGCAGGGCTTGAGAGTCCCGGTCAGGGCACGCGCGGCGCTGGCATACCAGAGACCAGGGCCGCGCGCGAACGGCTCAGGCGAGCGCGCCGTTGATGGACTTGCAGGCCTCGATCAGGCCCTTCACGGAGGCGACCGACTTGTCGAACATCGCCTTCTCGTCGGCGTTGAACTCCACCTCGAGCACGCGCTCGACGCCGTTCTCGCCGATCACGATCGGCACACCGATGAACAGGCCGTCGATGCCGTACTGGCCGGTGAGGTGGGCGGCGCAGGGCAGGACGCGCTTCTTGTCCTTCAGGTAGCTCTCGGCCATCGCGATGGCCGAGGCCGCCGGGGCGTAGAAGGCCGAGCCGGTCTTCAGGAGGTTGACGATCTCGCCGCCGCCTTTTCGGGTGCGCTCGACCATGGCGTCGAGCTTCTCCTGGGTGGTCCAGCCGAGCTTGACCAGGTCGGTCAGCGGCACGCCGGCCACCGTCGAGTAGCGCACCAGCGGGACCATGTCGTCGCCGTGGCCGCCGAGCACGAAGGCGGTGACGTCCTCGACCGAGACCTTGAACTCGTCGGCCAGGAAGTGGCGGAAGCGGGCGGAATCGAGCACGCCCGCCATGCCGACGATCTTGTTGGCCGGCAGCCCCGAGAACTTCTGGAGCGCCCAGACCATCGCGTCGAGCGGGTTGGTGATGCAGATGACGAAGGCGTCCGGGGCGTACTGCTTGATGCCGTTGCCGACGGCCTCCATCACCTTCAGGTTGATGCCGATGAGGTCGTCGCGGCTCATGCCGGGCTTGCGCGGCACGCCCGCGGTGACGATCACCACGTCCGCGCCCGCGATCGCCGCGTAGTCGCTGGCGCCGGAATACTTGGCGTCGAAGCCGTCGACCGGCGCCGACTCGGCGATGTCGAGGCCCTTGCCCTGGGGCACGCCGTCCGCGATGTCGAACAGCACGACGTCGCCGAGCTCCTTCAGGCCCGCGAGGTGGGCGAGCGTGCCGCCGATCTGGCCGGCGCCGATGAGCGCGATCTTGCTGCGTGCCATGGTGCGATAAACCTCTGCTGTGCCTGGTTCGACAGGGTGAAGCTTTGGGCGGACGCCGCCGCGGGGTCTTGGCTCACGCGTTCAGTCCGGCGGCCCGCGCGTCGCGCTGGCTGCGCCGGTCTTGTCCGGGCGGCTGTGTGGCGGAAAAGCACCTCTGCTTCAACCCGACCAAGGTCGGGCAAGCAGGCATCGGGCCAGACGCCGGACCGATCCGGATCCGGCGGCGGCCAGGAAAAGTCCTGCGCTCCGAGCAGGTTATTGCCGCATCGCGGCATCCGCCGCTGGCGGCAAAGCTCTGATGACAGGATTTGAAAACTGTCATTTCGCCTTTCGGGGGCGGCTCTGGGCCCGAAAAGCAAGAGGCCGCGGACCCTGCGGTCCACGGCCTCGAGAGGGGCATGCGCGTCGCGGAGCGGCCGTCAGAGCACGCCCGCGCGCAGCACCCGCTGGATCGCGTGGATCACGGCACCGAAGCGGGCCTCGACGAGGTCGCGCGGCACGTCCGCGTCGTGCTGGATGGCCAGGGGATGCGTGAAGCGGTAGCTGGCGTCGAAGATGTAGGCGATCGCCCGCTCCCGGTCGCGCGCCGAGAAGGTCCCGGCGATCAACCCCTCCTCGACCACCCGCTCGACCAGGCTGCGCAGGCGCACCCGGTGGCGCCGGGCGATCGGGCGGGCCGCCACCGTGGCGTCGAGATGGACGGCGAACAGGTTGGGCTCGCTCGCCAGCGCGTCGCGCTGCAGGGTGGCGAGCGCGGTGAGCAGGCGCTCGATCTTGTCGTCGGCCGGATCCGGCGCGTCGGCGATGCCGGCCAGATGCGCCTCGATGTCCCGCAGCCAGCGCCCCGCCACGGCGTCGAGGAGCGCGTCCTTCGACGGGAAGTAGCGGTAGACGTTGGCATGCGTCATGCCGGCTTCCGCCGCGACGGCGACGACCGTCACGCGCTTCGGACCGAGGCGGGCGAGGTGTTCGGTCGCGATCCCGAGAAGGCGCACGTCGGCGGAGACGGGCGCGGTTCGGCTGCGGAGGCCCGGCGCCGGGCGTCCCGCCCGGCCCTCGGCCCGTACCGCCTGCGCATCCCCCTCGATCTGCGAAGTCCGGTCGAGCGCCTCCGCAGAGGCGTCGGACGTCAGGTCCGATTCCGGCTGGACGAAGGGCAGGGGCAGGCGTGAAGAGGAAAGGTGGTAGGGCGAGACGGACCCCCATCTGACCGGGAAGCGTCCCGACGCTTCCGTGAACCTTGTAGTCTCCCCCTGGGAGGCTGTTTAGGAGGGGCATCGCTCTCCCCTCCGTTGTCCTATGTTCATTTTGGTTTGTGAACGCAACAAATTTTTCTTGTTGTAGCTCGTTCAGAAGCGGTTCTTCCACGCTCGCAGCGCGACGAAGACCGCGGCCGGATCGCCACCAGCGGGAAGATCAACGGCGTGTGCAACCGTCGGTTCGCGCACGCGCAGGAACGGGTTGGCGTCCCGCTCCGCCCCCATGGTCGAGGGCACGAGGAAGCGCCCCTCGGTGCGCGCGCGCTCGGCCTCGGCGGCGCGGGCCTCGAGCGCCGCGTTGCCGGGCTCCACGGCGCGGGCGAAGCGGGCGTTGGAGAGGACGTAGTCGTGGCCGCTGAAGACCTGCGTGGCGTCGGGCAGTGCGTCGAAGCGCTGCAGCGAGCGCCACAGCGTCTCGGGCGGGCTCTCCATCACCCGGCCGCAGCCGAGGGTGAACAGGGTGTCGCCCGCGAACACGATCTCGGCACCCGAGAACCAGTAGGTGACGTGGTCGAGGCAGTGGCCGGGCGTCTCCCAGACCTCGGCCTCCAACGCGCCCACCCGCACCCGGTCGCCCTCGCGCACGTAGACGTCGGCGTCCGGCACCGCCTCGCGCGCCTTCTCGGGAGCGGTGAGGCGGGCGCCGGTGGCGCGGCGCACCTCCGGAATGCCCTCGATGTGGTCGCCGTGCCGGTGGGTCACCAGGATGTCGGTGAGCCGCCAGCCCGTCTCGTCGAGGGCGCGCAGCACGGGCCCGGCCTCCGGCACGTCGATCGCCGCGCAGGCGCCCGTGCGGGGATCGTGGATCAGCACCCCGACATTGTCGCTGCGGCAGAGGAAGGTGCGGGTCTCGGCGGCGCCGGCGCTCATGGTTTCCTCCGGTCCTCTCTCGGGCCTCTCTCGGGCCTTGCACGGAACTGTAGGCACAGAACCGTAACCGAAACCGGCCTGTTCCACGCCCCCGAAAGGCCGCGCCGCTTGCCGTGGCGCCGCGCGCTCCCCATTGAAGGCGACGCGCCCGCGCGCGGGCCCCGCCCGCATCCCGTCCCCGCCGCCGCGACCGACCATGCGCCTTGACGTGACCGACCTGCGGGCCTTCTACGCCACGCCGCTGGGACAGGTGACGCACCGCGTCGTCGGCCGTGCGGTGCACGGATTTCTGGGCTCGGTCTCCGGCCTGCGGGTGCTCGGGCTCGGCTACGCCACGCCCTATCTCGGGCCGGTCCACTGCATCGCCGAGCGGACGCTCGCCTTCATGCCGGCGACGCAAGGGGTGGTGAACTGGCCGGGCACCGGCCGGTCCTGCTCGGCGCTCGCCGACCCGACCATGATGCCCCTGCCCGAGGCCTCGGTGGACCGGGTGATCCTCGTCCACGCGCTGGAATCGGTCGAGAGCCCGACGGAGCTGTTGCAGGAGGTCTGGCGCACGCTGACCCCGGGCGGTCGGATGGTGCTGGTGGTGCCCAACCGCCGCGGCGTCTGGGCCCGGCGCGAGGCGACGCCCTTCGGCCACGGCCAGCCCTACAGCCGCTCGCAGCTCGGCCGGCTGATGCGCGACACGCTGTTCTCGCCCGAGGGCTGGGCCGAGACGCTCTACATGCCGCCCGTGCGCTCGCGGCTGATGCTCCGGACCGGCCCGGCCTGGGAACGGCTCGGCACGGGCCTCGCCCTGCCCTTCGCGGGGCTGCACGTGGTCGATGCCACGAAGCAGCTCTATCGGCCGGTCGCGGTGCAGCAGGTGCGCCGCGCCCGCCGCCTCGCCCCGGCCCGGGTGCTGGTGCCCGCCCCCTCGCCCGGTTGAGGGGGGACGCCGCGCTCGCGCGTGCCGGACCGGGCCCGACGCGCAACCCGAGGGCCGACGAGAGCCGTTCCCGATCGCGTTGCCATCGGGAACGGCTCCAACCTCTTGTCCTGACGCGCTCTCTGGCGCCGAACCGGCGTCCACTTCGGCGCAAGAGCGCTCTAGCCGCCCCGCGAAGATCCGAGGTAGGCTCGGGCGACGGCGTGCACGGAGAGATCCCGGAGAGATCCAATGGGCGGCTCGCCTGGATGGCCCCACGGCGACGGCGAGATGGCCGCGCGCATCCGCGCGCACGACTGGGCCGCGACATCGCTCGGCGCCGTGGAGGGCTGGCCGCCCTGCCTGAGGGCCGCGGTCGACCTGCTGCTGCCCAGCGGCTTCGCGATGGTCGCGCTCTGGGGCCCCGAGTGCATCCAGATCTACAACGACGCCTACCGCGACCTGATGGGCGCCCGGCATCCCGGAGGCCTGGGCCAGGCCGCCGCCGCGTGCTGGTGGGAGATCCGGGATGCCACGGCGCCGATCTACCGGCGCGTCCGGGCCGGGGAGACCGTGATGCTCCAGGACACGCTCTTCCCCCGGACGCGGGACGGGCGCCCGGAGGATGCGTGGTTCACGCTCTCCTACAGCCCGATCCGGGACGCGGACGGCTCGATCCCCGGCATCCTCCTGGTCATCGTGGAGGCGACCCGCCAGCACCGGGCCGAGGGCGCGCTGCGGCAGAGCGAGGAGCGCCTCGCCGCGATCTTCGCCAACGCCGCCGTCGGCCTGTCCGAGCTGGCGCAGGACGGCCGCTTCCTGCGCGCCAACGACGAGATCTGCCGCCTGCTCGGGCGCCCGCGCGAGGAGGTGCTGCGCCTGAGCATCCTCGACGTCACCCACCCGGACGACGTCCCGCCGAGCCTGGACGCGGTCGCCGAGGTGCTCCGCAGAAATCGGCCGGTCTCGCTCGACAAGCGCTACCTGCGTCCGGACGGCACGTTCGTGTGGGCGAACAGCCGCGTGCAGGTGCTGCACCACGCCACCGGCCAGCCCAGCACGCTCCTGGCCGTCACCGCCGACCTGACCGAGCGCCGCGCCGCGGAGGCGCGCCTGCGCGAGAGCGAGGCGCAGTTCCGCGCCCTGGCCAACCTCGTCCCCGTCATCCTCTGGCGCTCGGACGCCAAGGGGACGTCCCACTCCCAGAACCAGTCCTACCTCGACTATTCCGGGCAGACGGCGGAGGAGGCCCAGAACCTGGGCTGGCTCGAGGCCATCCATCCCGAGGATCGCGGCAGCGCCCGCGAGGCGTTCCGGAGCGGGCACGACAGCGGCCGCCCGATCGCGACGCAGCATCGCATACGCCGCAGGGACGGCCAGTACCGCTGGTTCCTGGTGCGGCAGGTGCCCATCACGGACCAGCGCGAGCGCGTCACGCAATGGTTCGGGGCCGCCATGGACGTCCACGAGATGCACGAGCTGCAGGCGCGCCAGGCCGTGATGGTGGACGAGCTCCAGCACCGGACCCGGAACCTGATCACGGTCGTGCGCTCGATCGCCCAGCAGACCATGGCAAGGACCGGGCCGACCGAGCAGTTCCGCGAGCAGTTCAACGACCGCCTCGCCGCGCTCTCGCGGGTGCAGGGCCTGCTGTCCCGCTCCGATCAGGAGCCGATCACCATCCGGGCGCTGATCCGCGCGGAACTCGACGCGCTCGGGACGCCCGCCCTGCTGGAGCGCGTGGCCCTGGAGGGGCCGGTCGTCGCCCTGCGCAAGGCCAGCGTGCAGACGCTCGCCCTCGCCCTGCACGAGTTGGCCACCAACGCGCGCAAGTACGGCGCGCTCTCCGACGACCGGGGCGAGCTCTGGGTGAGCTGGGACACCTACGGCACGGACGACGGCGAGCGGCGCCTCCTGCTGACCTGGCTGGAGGAAGGCACCGCGCAGGCCGACGACGAGCAGGGTGCCGCGCGACGCGGCTACGGGCGCGAGCTGATCGAGCGGGCGCTGCCCTATGCCCTGAAGGCCCGGACCAGCTACGCCTTGCGGGATGGGGAGCTGCGCTGCGCCATCGATCTGCCGCTGACCGAGCCGGCGACGGCGCTGCGCTGGTAAGGCCGTCCCCGAACCCCGGGCGGCCCGTTGAGACCTCAGGGGGCTGCCTGGAGCGCCGCCTCGGCCTGTCCGGTCCGCCCGCGGGGCTGCCTGCCCGCCGCCGCGCGCCGCTTGCCGGACCCGGCTCGGCCCGCCGACTTTCCGCGCCCGGCCCGGCGCTTCACCTCCGGGCCGGCCTCCAGGCGCTGGCGCAGCAGAGTCAGCACCGCCGCCTCCTCGGGCCGGAGCGAGGCCAGATCCTCCGCAAGCTCCGTCTCGACCGCCTCCTTGACCTGCAGCAGCAGGCCGCCCTCCAGGTAGCAGTCGAGCACCTGGGGGTGGATGTAGCACTTGCGGCAGATGGTCGGCGTGTTGCCGAGCCGCGCGGCCACGCCCTCGATCGCGGCCCGCACGTTGGTCTTGGCCTTGGCCTGGCTGTCGAAGGCCTCGAACTCCCGGAGCGCCAGGGCCGCCAGCACCGTGCCGGCCCAGGTCCGGAAATCCTTGGCGGTGAAGTCCTCGCCGGTGATCTCGCGCAGGTACGCGTTCACGTCCTGCGAGGTGACGTCCCGTTGCGCGCCCTCTGCATCGAGGTACTGGAACAGCTCCTGGCCCGGCAGGTCCTGGCAGGCCTTGACGATGCGGGCGACGCGCCGGTCCTTGAGCGAGAGGTTCCAAGTCTTGCCGCTCTTGCCCTTGAAGCGGAAGGTCATCGCGGCCCCCTCGACCTTGACGTGCGGGTCGCGCAGGGTGGTCAGCCCGTAGCTCTTGTTGGTGCGGGCGTAATCGTCGTTGCCGACGCGGATCAGCGTGGTCTCGAGGAGGTGGACCACGGTCGCCAGCACCCTCTCGCGGGGCAGGCCGGTGCGGCGCATGTCGGCATCCACGCGCGCGCGGATGGCGGGCAGCGCCTCGGCGAAGGCCATGATCCGGCTGAACTTGGTCGATTCCCGCGCGGCCCGGAAATCCGGATGGTAGCGGTACTGCTTGCGCCCCTTGGCGTCGCGGCCCGTCGCCTGGATGTGGCCGTTGGGGCGCGGGCAGATCCAGACGTCGGTGTAGGCCGGCGGGATCGCGAGCTTGCGGACGCGCTCCAGGGTCGCCTTGTCGCGCACCGGCCGGCCCTCGGCGTCGCGGTAGCTGAAGCCCTTGCCGCTCCTGCGGCGGGTCAGCCCCGGCCGGGCGTCGTCCATGTAGGCGAGGCCGGCTTCCGCGGCGGCGTCGCGGGGATCGACCACGCTGGTGTCGCAGGCCGACTCGGCCATGGCTCAACTCCCTGAACTGGTAGAGCGACAACCGTGGGGCGCGCGCGCCCGTTCCGGACCGCACCCATCGGCCGCAGCCGTTCGCAACAGGCCTCGCGGGGCGTGCTACAGGCCTCGCGGGGCGTGCTACAGGCCTGCGCATGGACGCACCCGCCACCCCCCTTCCGACCCCGATGCGCAGCCTCGTCTTCGTGGTCACCGAGGACTGGTTCTTCGCATCGCACTTCCTGCCGCTCGCGCGCGCGGGCGTCGCGATGGGCCTCTCGGTCGCGGTGGTGACGCGGGTGCGCGCGCACCGCGCCGCCATCGAGGCGACGGGCGCGCGGGTGGTGCCGCTGGAGGCCGAGCGCTCCAGCCTCAACCCGATGGCGGCGGGCTACGCCGCGGGCCAGCTCGCCGCGATCCTCAAGGCGCTCAAGGCCGACATCGTGCACTGCATCGCGCTGCGCGCCATCCTCGTCGGCGGCACCGCGGCCGCGATGGCGAACGTGCCGGGCCGCGTCTACGCGCTGACCGGGCTCGGGCTGATCGGCGCGCGCCAGGACCGGGTCGGCGGGCTCGCCCGCACGGCGCTGCGCCACCTGATCCGCGGAGCGCTGGCCTCGCGCCGCACCCGCTTCCTGTTCGAGAACCCGGACGACGCCCGCGCGCTCGGACTCGACCCGGCCGACACGGCCGTGACGATCGTCGGTGGGGCGGGCGTCGATCCGGCCGCCTACGCGCCCGCGCCGCTGCCCGCCCAGCCGCCGCTGCGCGTGGCGCTCGCTGCCCGCATGCTCTGGTCGAAGGGCGTCGACGTCGCCGTCGAGGCGGTCCGGCTCGCGCGCGGGCGGGGCATCCCGGTGGAGCTCTCGCTCTACGGCGCGCCCGACGCCTCCAACCGGCGCGCGATCCCCGAGGAGACCCTGCGCGGCTGGAGCCGGGACGGCGTGGCGTGGCACGGCGCGAGCCACGACGTGGCGGGGGTCTACGGCGCCCACCACGTCGCCTGCCTGCCCTCGCGGGGCGGCGAGGGCCTGCCGCGCACGCTGCTCGAGGCGGCCGCCTGCGGGCGGGCGCTCGTCACCACCGACGTGCCGGGCTGCCGCGACCTCGTGCGCGACGGGATCGAGGGCCTCGTCGTGCCCCCCGACGATCCCGAAGCGCTGGCCGGGGCGCTCGCGCGCCTCGCCGCCGACCCGGACCTCGTCGCGGGCCTGGGCGAGGCGGCGCGCGCGCGCATCCTCTCCGGTGGCTTCACCGAGGCCGCGGTGGCGGAGGCCGTCTGCGGGATCTACCGGGAACTCCTGGCGGGGACAGCGCCGGCATGAACCGCCTCACCCCGGAGGCCGCGGAGAGCTTCATCCTCGCCAACACCGCGCTGCGCCCGGTGCCGCACGCGCCCGAGATCCGGCTCCACGTCGCCGACGAGGCCACCGCGCTCTGGCAGAGGACCGAGGAGGAGCTGGAGGCGATCGGGCTGCCCCCGCCCTTCTGGGCCTTCGCCTGGGCGGGCGGACAGGCGCTCGCCCGCTACCTCCTCGACAACCCGGACCTCTGCGCGGGCGCCCGCGTGCTCGATTTCGCCTCGGGCTCCGGCCTCTGCGCCGTCGCGGCGGCGCGGGCCGGGGCGGCGCGGGTGCTGGCCAGCGACCTCGACTCCTTCGCGCTGCCGGCGATCGCCCTGAACGCGGCGGCGAACGGGGTGGCGGAGCGGATCGCAGCGACGGCCGAGGACCTGATCGGGCGGACCCCGGAGGCCGACCTCGTGCTGGCGGCCGACATCTTCTACGAGCGCGACCTCGCCGCGCGGGTCGGGGACTGGCTCGGCGACCTCGCCGCGCGCGGCACGCGGGTGCTGGTGGGCGACCCCGGCCGCTCCTACCTGCCCCGCGCGCGCCTCGAACAGCTCGCGAGCTACCGCGTCCCGGTGACGCGGGCGCTGGAGGATGCCGAGATCAAGGAGAGCCACGTCTGGCGCTTTCGCGACCGGGATTCCTGAGCGACCGGGATTCCTGATCTCGCGCCGGGACGGACGGGTCTTTTCGGTTTCCCGGCATGAACCATCTGGCTTAACGCCCCGGCCAGAACCATCTGGCACTCTGGCGTTCGCGGACGGTCCGGGCTTTGCACCCCGGTCCGCACGCGTCACGATGGGCGTCCCGAACCCGCCGCCGCAGCCCTCACGCCCAGGGGTCTTCTCGGGCAGACCGGAGGTTAGCCGAGTGTCCCCTGGTCCGATGTCCCTGCCCCGCGTCGTCGCCTTCTCGGCCAGCGCCAGCCGGCCCTCCCGCACGCGGGGCCTCGTCGAGGCGGTGGCCGCCGACCTCGCCCGCGCGCGCCGCATCGATCTGGCGGTCTACGATCTGGTGGATGCGGGCGCGGGCCTCGTCGTGGCGAGCCGGGACGAGTTGCCCCTGCCGGCCCGGCGCATCGTCGAGGCGATCGAGGACGCGGACGCGCTCATCGTCGGCACGCCGGTCTACCAGGGCTCGTACGCGGGCCTGTTCAAGCACGTCTTCGACTTCGTGCGGCCGGAGGCGCTGCTCGGAAAGCCCGTGGCGCTCACCGCGACCGGCGGGGGCCTGCGCCACGCGCTGGTGGTGGAGCATGCGCTACGCCCGCTCTTCGGCTTCTTCGCCGCCCACATCGCGCCGACCTCGGTCTACGCGGGCAGCGCCGAGATGGAGCAGTGCCGGGTCGCGGATCCGGCGCTCGCCGAGCGCGTGCGCGCGGCGGCGGGCGAGCTCGCGGCGCTGATCGAGGTGGGGCGGGCCAGGACCGGGCAATCCTCGGCGCCCGCGGCGTAGGCGCTACTCTCCCTCCCCCCTCTGCGGGGCGGGTGGGCCGGCCGTCAGGCGGGGTCGGGTGAGGGGAACCCCGCTTCAGATCATGGCTCAGCGTCAACGCCGAGTACTCTGCTGAGCCGTCGCTCCCCTCTCCCGTCACCCTTCGGGTGCCAACCCTCCCCCGCAGAGCAGGGCGATCGCATATGGCGGGGGTCGTCTCCGAGATCGCCACTGGAACCGCGCCGCGCCCCCTCTCCCATAGGGAGAGGGTTGGGGTGAGGGGTATGACCTCACAGGACGGAGCACGCCATCGACGCGCGTTCAGGTCGAGCCCTGTTCGGACGCCTCATACCCCTCACCCGGCTTTCTGCGAAAGCAGACCTCTCCCTATGGGAGAGGGGACCCACGCCTGACCGGGGCTAGGCTCGGTCGTCATATGCGATTGCCCTCCCCCGCAGAGGGGGGAGGGAGAGCGACGTCAGCGCGCCAGGTAATCCGTCAGCGTCATGCCGACCAGGATGGCGACCCAGAAGAAGCCGAGCACCGAGAACAGCTTCACCAGCGGCGGCTCCTTCAGCACCTCCATCGAGACGAGGAGGATGAGCGCCACCATCACGGTCACGACGGCGAGTTCGAGCGCCCAGGTATAGGCGAAGGGCACGGTCGCCCCGAGCGCCACGTTGACGGCCAGCAGCGCCAGCAGCGCCAGAAACGTCAGCACCGGCTTGCGCATGTGGCGCCGGAACAGCGCGCGGTCCTCGGGCGAGAGATCCCTGATCGGGTTGCGCATCGCCCTCCCCTACCGGTTGACCACGTAGAGGATCGGGAAGGCCAGGATCCAGACCAGATCGATGAAGTGCCAGTACAGGCCGTAGACCTCGATCCAGTTCTGGTGCCGGCCCAGGAAACCGGGCTTGGCCGCCTTCCAGGTCATCCCGAGCAGGATCGCGATGCCGGTGAACAGGTGCAGCGCGTGCAGGCTCGTCGCCACGTAGTACAGGTTCACGAAGAGCCGCGAGGCCGGGCTCTGGGCGAGCTCGTAGGGCCGCCCGGACAGGAACGGCATCATGTGCTCCTGATAGTCGGCGTAGTACTCGTAGCCCTTCAGCAGGAGGAAGAGCGCGCCGAGCGCGGCGGTGGCGAGCATCATTCGCACCATCGCGCGCTGCCAGCCCATGCGCGAGAACTCGATCGCCATCGACATGGTGAGGCTGGAGCAGATCAGCACCACGGTGTTGGTCGCGCCGATCCAGAACTTGAGATGGCGCGCGGCCTCGACCGTCGCCTCGGGGTGCTGGATCCGGGTGATCAGCGCCACCAGGAACAGGGCGGCGAAGAGCAGCAGCTCGGTGATCAGCCAGGCCCAGATGCCGAGCGTCGCGGCGTAGCGCTGCTGCGCCACGCTCTCGAAATGCTCGGCGCGGGCGACGCCGACGCCCTCGGGCAGCGCCTCGCTCATCCGTGCTGGCTCCGGCTCTCCTGGGCCTGGATCGGGTAGTCGTAGGGGATCCTCGGCACCGCCGGATCGCCGAGGAAGTTGTGGGTCGGCGGCGGCGAGGAGGTCTCCCACTCCAGGCCCTTGGCCTCCCAGGGGTTGGCCGGCGCCCTGCGGCCGAACCAGAGCGAGTAGACGAGATAGAGCATCGGGAAGAGGTAGCCCGCCGCCAGGATGGTGGCGCCCGCCGAGGAGAGGATGTTGAGGAGCTGGAACTCGGGCGGGTAGGTCGCGTAGCGCCGCGGCATGCCGAGATAGCCGAGGATGAATTGCGGGAAGAAGGTGACGTTGAAGCCGAGGAAGATCAGCACCGCCGAGATCCGGCCCCAGGCCTCGACGTACATCCGCCCCGTGAACTTCGGCCACCAGAAGTGCAGGCCGCCTAAGAACGCCAGCACCGTGCCGCCGACCATGATGTAGTGGAAATGCGCCACCACGAAGTAGGTGGCGTGGACGTGCTGGTTCACGGCGAGCGTGGCGAGATAGAGCCCCGTCAGGCCGCCGAGCACGAAGAGCCCGATATAGCCCATCGCGTAGAGCATCGGCGTGTCGAGCCGCAGGCGGCCCTTATGGATCGTCGCGGTCCAGTTGTAGACCTTGACCGCGGACGGCACCGCCACCGCGAAGGACAGGACCGAGAAGGCGAGGCTCGCCAGGTCGCTCTGCCCGTTGACGAACATGTGGTGGCCCCAGACGAAGAAGGTCACGGAGGCGAGCCCGATCGACGCGTAGGCGACGAAGCGGTAGCCGAAGAGCTTCTTCTGGGCGAAGGCCGGCACGATCTCGGAGATCACCCCCATGCCGGGCAGGACCATGATGTACACGGCCGGGTGCGAGTAGAACCAGAACAGGTGCTGGAACAGCACCGGGTCGCCGCCATAGGCCGGATCGAACACCCCGATATGGAAGGCGCGCTCCATGATCAGCAGGATCAGCGCCGTGGTGATGACGGGGGTGGCGAGCAGGAAGATCAGGCTGGTGGCGTAGTGCGCCCAGACGAAGATCGGCAAACGGAACCACGTCATGCCGGGCGCCCGCATGGTGTGGATCGTGACCACGAAATTGAGCCCCGTCAGGATCGACGAGAAGCCCACGATGGTGACGCCGATGAGCGCGGGCAGCACCCAGGTGTTCGAGAAGGCCGTCGAGAGCGGCGCGTAGAAGGTCCAGCCCGTATCGACGCCGCCCAACACCACCGAGACCATGGTGAAGAACGCGCCGCCCATGAAGACGTACCAGCTCGTCAGGTTGAGCTTGGGGAAGGCGAGGTCCTTGGCCCCGATCATCAGCGGGATCAGGAAGTTGCCGAAGGTCGCGGGGATCGACGGGATCAGGAAGAACCACACCATCACGACGCCGTGGATGGTGAAGGCCTTGTTGTAGGTGTCGTTCGTCATGATCGCGCCGTTCGGCACGACGAGCGCGAGGCGGACCACGCCCGCCGCCACCGCGCCGATGACGAAGAAGGCGGTGATCGCGGCGAGGTAGAGGATCGCGATGCGCTTGTGGTCCGTGGTGAGGAACCACGAGCGGAGCGTCGATTGCGCGTGGAGGTAGTCGGAGGGGCGGCCGAGCGTGGCCTCGGGCGCGTGCGGCTCGCGGTTGGCCACCCCGCCCTCGACGGTGCCGGATGCGCTCATGGCCGGTCTCCTGGGACACGCCGCGGTTCTGATTGGCACACCGCCCTTTTCCCGGGCGCATGGAGCGCCAGCGGAATGCGACCCGGGACCCAGCACGAGACGTCGCGAAGCGTCCGAATCCTGCAACGCCGCAGGGAGATCGCACCGCTGCGCGGCCCTTCATTCGCTGGATCCCGGATCACCGTCCACTGCGTTCCAGGCGTCCGGGAAAAGGGCGGTGCTTCATCTGTTGTGGCGGCGGCAAAGGGATCGGACGGAAACGGCATCATCGCGTACCTCCCTGCGCGGCGGGGTCGCCCGCGGCGGCGCGCATGTCGGATTTGAGGTAGTTGATCAGGCGGGTGAGGTCGTCGTCCGGGATCTTGCCGGCGTAGCTCGGCATGATCTGCTTGTAGCCCTCGGCCAGCCGGTTGCCGTTGGGATTCAGGATCTTTTCGCGCAGATAGGTGTCGTCGGCGATCCGGGTGGTGCCGTCCGCGAGCCTCACCTCCCGCCCGTAGAGGCCGGCGAGCCGCGGGGCGCGGATCTGCGAATCGGCGTTGTGGCAGGTGCCGCAGCCGTAGGCGTTGTAGACCGCGAGCCCCGCCGCGGGGCCGGATTGCTGCGCGCCGCCGTGGGTCAGCCATTCCTGGTAGTCGCCCGGCTCCATGAAGGTGATCCGGCCCTCCATCAGCGAGTGGTCGGTGCCGCAATATTCCGAGCAGTAGAGGTGGAAGGTGCCGGCCCGGTCAGCCTTGAACCACAGCTCGGTGGTGCGGCCGGGGATCGCCGCCACCTGCATGCGCACCGCCGGCAGGTAGAGGGCGTGGATCACGTCCTGACTGATGATGCGCAGTCGCACCGGCTGGTTGATCGGCACGTGCAGGTCGTTGATCTCGGACTGGCCGGTGGGATGCTGGAACTTCCACATCCACTGCCGGCCGATCGCCTCGATCACCATGGCGTCGGGCGGCGGGTTCTTCGAGTGCACGAAGAGGCGCGCCCCCCAGGCGAAGAAGATCAGGGTGAGCGCGAAGGGGATCAGCATCCAGCTGATCTCGACGAGGTTCGAGCGGACGCCGCTGGGCTCGCGGTCGGCTTCCTGGCCGTCGCGGTAGCGCAGGGCGAACCACGTGATCGCCAGGAAGACCGGCACGGTGAGCAGCAGCGTCAGCACCGTGAAGGCGAGGATCAGGTAGTCGGTCTCGACGGCCTTGGCCGAGACCGCGGCCGGCCAGAGTTCGAGGGCGGAGTGGTGCGGGGTCATCGGGCGGGATCCAGCGGCCGGCCCGTCACCAGCTCCATGGCGCGGTCGATCGGGATGCGGGCGCGGCCCGCCTCGGTGAGGGCGTAGCCGTCGAGCCGGCCGCGCTCGGCCGCGCGCGCGCGGGCGATGTCGGCGTAGGGGTCGGCCTGCAGGTTCGGCGGCGGGGGGGTGAGCTTGGCGGTCTGCTGCGGGGTGAGCGCGGGCCATTCGCGGCGCTGGCCCAGCGTGAAGGCGTGCATCAGCCAGAGCATCAGGCCGACCGCGACGAGGGCCGAGAGCGCGAGCCCCGCCATCACCAGGCCGGTCCGGCGGACGTCGACGTCCTCGGTCTCGTGGCCGGGCCCGGCACGAGGCGCCTCGGGCCAGTGCGCGGGTTCGGGTTCCGGCGCCGGGGGGCGCCGGGGCGCCAGGCCGGCGAGGATCGCCTGGAACAGGCCGCCGGGCCGTTCCGGGCCGCCGGGGGGCTTGGAAGCCTGGCTCATGCGGAGGCCCCCTTGCCAGCTCGGCGGGTGTCCACTCGGCGGGTGCCTGCTCCGCGGGTCCACCAGGGATGCGGCATCCGCGCGAGCGGGCGCAAAGCCCCGGCGAGGCAGAGCACGCCGAGGGCGGCGAGCAGGTCGGTTCCCGTCAGGGTGAAGCGGTCGCGCAGGGCGGGTGTGACGAGCCAGAACATCTCGGCGACGTGCACCGCGACGACGAGGCCGGCGAGCACCCGGGTGGTGGGCCGGCCGGGCCGCAGGGTGGCGAGGGCTGCGGCGAGCACGACCGCGCCGGCCGCGAGCGCGAGGCCGCGCCCGGACCAGCCGCCGCGGGCGAGATACCAGCGCACCTCGTCGGGGAGGTTCGCCGACCAGACGATCAGGAACTGCACGAAATGCAGGTAGGCCCAGAGCGCCAGCAGCACGGCGAGCGGCACCAGCCGGTCCTGGCCCGCGACCGCGCGACCGCGGCCGACCGGCGCCGGCTCCTCGGGCGCCCGCAGGATCGCCGCCGCGAAGGCGAGGCCGCTCCAGGCGGTGAGCACCAGGAGGCCCTCCAGGCTGGAGCCGAGGCGCGGATCGAGCGAGCCGACGAGGTCCGTCACCGCGAGCGTGCCGACGAGGGCGTGCAGGCCGACGCCCGCGGCGGTGCGGCCGTCGCCGGGGCCCGTGGGCGCGTCGCGGAAGCGCGCGGCGAGCCAGACCCAGAGGCCCAGATAGGCGAGGACCCGCAGGGAGAAGCCGGCCCAGGTGAACCAGACCCGGCCGAGCGGCGTGTCGGGCGGCTCGGCGATCCAGGGATAGAGGATCGGGGCGGCGGCGAGCAGCGGCAGGCCCAGGATCGCGGCGGCCGGCATCAGCCCGAGCAGGCGGCGCAGGCTCAGCGCGATCTCGCCCTCGCCGTGGTCGTGCACCCGGAGGCCGAAGCGCTCCAGCGCCACCGCCACGGGCAGCGCGCCGGCCGCGAGCCCGAGCAGGACCAGCCAGGCGGCGAGGTAGGCGCCCGCCGCCTCCCGCCAGCCGCCCGCGAGGACGGCGAGCGCGAGGAGCGCCAGCCCGGCGAGGCCGAGCGGCAACGGGCGGGCGAGCCGCCGGCCGAGGGAGCGTTTCGCCGGGCGGCTCATCGGGCGGCCTCCAGGCGGGCACGGTCCTCAGGCGGCAGACCGGCCAGCTCGGCGCCCTGGCTGAGCTGGAGCGCGCGCAGGTACGCGACGATGGCCCAGCGGTCGGCGGACGGGATCATCTGCGCCATGCCGAACATCGCCCGGTGGCCCTCGCCGACAGTGCGGTAGAGCTCCGCCGCGGAGGCCTGCCGCAGCCTGTCGGCGGCGAGGTTGCCGGCGTGCGGGAAGCCGCGCTGCACCACGATGCCGCGCCCATCCCCCGAGGCGCCATGACAGGGCGTGCAGAAGATGGCGTAGCGCTCCCGGCCCCGCGCCAGCAGCGCGGCGGTGATCGTCGCGGGCTGGGGTGCCGCCGCCGCCGGGTCCTGCCGCGGCACGGTGCCGGGCACCGGATCGCGCATGGTCATGTGCTTGGCGAAGTAGGGGTTGCGGTCCCAGGTCCGGGCCTTGGGCTGGTCGGCCATGTTGGCCTGCTCGCAAGCGGCGAGCGGCGCGAGCAGGCCTACGAGGACGAGCGGGCGGAGGAACCGGCTCATCGCGGGATCCGCCGGATCTCGAGGGGGCGGCCGGCGCCCGCGGGCAGGCCGGCGAGGCGCCGCTCGATCCGCTCCACCTCGAAGCCCTCCCCTTGGGCCTGCACCGAGAGGAAGAAGCGGTCCTCGCTCGCGCGCAGGAAGCCCGGGATGTTGAAGGCCGGGTGGTTCAGGCGCGGCAGCCGGTTCAGCACCAGCAGGGCGAGGTGGATCGCCACCACCCCGCTCATCATCGCGAAGGCGAAGCTCGGCACCACGAAGGAGGGCCAGGAGAAGCGCGGCCGCCCGCCGATCAGGAAGACGTAGTGGTAGGCGCTGGCGTAGACGCACATCCCGTAGAAGCCGAGCCCGCCGAGGAGGGCTCCGCCGAGCGCGTAGGGCCGGATCGTGCGCCCCTCCAGCCCGAGCGCGCGGGTGACGCGCGGCATCGGCACCGGTCCGTGCCCGTCGAGATGGACGTCGCCACCGTTGCGGGCGGCCGTGAGGCTGGCCACCGCCTGCGCGGCGGCGGCGAGTTCGGCTTCCGTGGCAAAGCGCGCGCTGATGCCCCAGAGCGGGGTGCCGGGCTCCATCGCCTCCGGGTCCGGCTCGGGCCGGTCCGAGGCGGTCTCGCGCCCGGTCCGGGCGCCGGCCGCGAGCGCGAGGCGGCGCGTCTCGGTGATCGAGACCACGGGCAGGTAGCGCAGGAACAGCAGCAGCAGCACGAGGAACAGGCCGACCGAGCCCGCGAAGGTCGCGATGCCCCAGACCGTCTCCCGGAAGGGCTCGTGGGCGGCGGGTAGGAAGTTCTGGCCGAGGGTGACGAGCAGCACCATCACGTGGTCGGCATAGGCCCCGACCGCCACGAGGATGCCGACGCCCGCGACGGCGAGCGGCGCGCGCCGCGCCCGCGTCGACCAGAACACCTGCGCGGGCAGGAGCAGGCAGACGAGCACCGTCCAGAAGGCGGCGGCGTGCTCGCCGGTGACGCGGCGGGCGAGCACGCCGCGCTCGTAGGGATCGCCGTGCAGCGCGGTCGAGAAGAACTCGGTGGCGTAGCAGTAGAGGCTGGCGCAGCCGAGGCCGAGCAGGAGCCGGGCGATCAGGCCGAGATGGCGCTCCGTGACGAGCCCGTCGAGGCCGTAGACCGCCCGGATCAGCACCACGATCGCGCCGGTCAGCCCGACGCCGGAAAAGACCGCGTTCACCAGGAAGGTGACGGGCAGGATGGTGTCGTGCCAGCCCGGCATCACGGAGCCGGCGAACATCACCGAGGCGCCGGTCTGCACGCAGACCACCAGCATCACGCCGAGCAGCGCGATGGTGCGGTAGCCCTGCAGCCAGAGCTGCCAGTGGGCGGCCGAGCCCCGCCAGCCGGAGGCGAGCAGGCCGTAGGTCCGCGCCCGCATCATCGCGAGGCCGCGGGTCAGGGCGCGCGCCTCGCGCTGGCGCATCGCCTCCGTGAAGGCGCGGTCGCGCAGAGCCGCGAGATCGGGGAGCAGCCCGACATACCAGAGGCTCACGCAGACCACGAGGAACGAGACGATGTCGACAGCGTCCCAGACCAGGGCCGAGCGGAACTGCGGCCAGAGCGAGAAGGTGTTCGGGTAGGGCAGGTTCCAGTAGAAGTACCAGGGCCGGCCGAGATGGATGATCGGGTAGAGCCCGGCCGCGCAGGTGCAGAGCAGGGCGACCGTCTCGGCGACCCGGTTGATGGCGCCGCGCCACTCGGCCCCGAGCAGCAGCAGCGTGGCGGAGACGAGCAGGCTGCCGCAGGCCGCCCCGATCCACCAGTCGTAGCTCGCGATGTCGAGCGCCCAGACGACGGCGTTGTTGTTGCCCCAGACGCCGACCCCTTCGAAGAGCAGCCAGAACAGGGCGACGGCGAAGACCGCGAGCAGAGCCATCGCCCCCGCGAAGGCGATCCACCAGCGGCGGTTGAGCGGGTGGCGGATCGGCACGGCGGTGACCGCGCGGCCGATGCCGGCAAGGGTCTCGCCCGGGGGGATCAGGCTCGCGCCGGCCACGCCTCAGCCCTCCTTGCCGGGCGATTGCCCGGAGGACGCGGGTGCCTTCTGCCCGTCGGCGGGCGCGAGGCCCGCGAGGTAGGTGGTGCGGGGGCGCGTGTTGAGCTCGGCGAGCAGCGCGTAGTGCCGCCCCTCCGCGCGGGCCTGGGCCACGCGGCTCTCGGGATCGGCGATGTTGCCGAACACGATCGCCCGGGTCGGGCAGGCGTTCTGGCAGGCGGTCTCGACCGCGCCGTCGGGGATCGCGGCGTGGGCGTCCTTGGCCGAATCGATCCGCGCGGCCGCGATCCGCTGGATGCAGTAGGTGCACTTCTCCATCACCCCGCGGGCGCGCACCGTCACCTCGGGGTTGTTGCGCTGCTGCAGGATGGCCGGCTGGTCCTCGGTGTAGTCGAGGTAGTTGAAGCGCCGGACCTTGTAGGGGCAGTAGCTCTGGCAGGTGCGGGTGCCGACGCAGCGGTTGTAGACCTGCAGGTTCAGGCCCTCGCTGTCGTGCAGCGTCGCCTCGACCGGGCAGCCGACCTCGCAGGGCGCCTGCTCGCAGTGCATGCAGGGCACCGGCTGGAAATGGGTCGCAGGCTCGTCGAGGCTGCCCGCGTAGTAGCGGTCGATCCGGATCCAGCCCATCCAGCGGCCGCGGGCGACCTCGTCGCGCCCGACCACCGGGATGTTGTTCTCCGACTGGCAGGCGGTGACGCAAGCGTTGCAGCCCGTGCAGGCGTCGAGGTCGATCACCATGCCCCAGGCGGCCTTCGCGCCCCGATCCTCGGAGGACGGGCCGTAGAAGCTCGGCGGCTTGTCGGCCTCATCGTCGCCCACGGGCCCGGCGCCCTCCGGCTGCACGCGCACGAAGTCGTGCCCCTGCATCGTGCCGAGATCCTGCGTGGTCGCGGGCATCCGGCGCGCGCCGGTCTTGGCGAGCTTGGCGCCCTGGAGCCGCCAGGGCGTGGCGGCCGGGCGCAGGCGGTTGGCGTCGTAGCCGAGGCCGCGGGAGAGGTGGTCGGGCACGTTGCGGCCGTAGCCGAGGGTGAGCGTCACGGTCTCCTCGGCCTGCCCCGGCAGGATCCAGGCCGCGCCCTCGATCCGGGCCTCGCCCGCCGCGACCGCCACGACGTCGCCGGTGGCGATGCCCTCGCGCTCGGCGAGCGCGGGAGAGATCAGGACCACGTTCTCCCAGACCACCTTGGTGAGGGGCTTGGGCAGTTCCTGGAGCCAGCTCAGATCCGCGTGCGTCCCGTCCCACACGGTCGGGTCGGGCCGGAACACCACCTCGATCCCTCCGGCCGGCGCGGGCGCCGGCGCGGGCGCCGCGCCGGTGAGCGCGACGGTCTCGGGGGGGCTCGCGCTGTCGGGCAGGAAGCCCAGGCGCAGGGCTTCCGCGAAGCGGGCCTCGAAGGCGGCCTCGTCCTCGTCCGGGCGGCGCAGATGGGCCTTGAGGAGGCCGAGCCCGTCGCGCATCTCGCCTTCCAGCAGGAAGGAGAGCAGCTCGTGGACCGTGCGGCCCTCGTGGAGCGGCGCGATGGTCGGCTGGATCAAGCCGACCGTGCCGTCGAGGGAGCGCGCGTCGCCCCAGGATTCGAGCGGGTGGGCGAGCGGCAGGTGCCAGTCCGCGTGCGCGCCGGTCTCGTCGTAGTATAGGCCGGCATGGATCTTGAGCGGGACGCGCTCCATCCGGCGGGCGAAGTCGAGGCCGCCGGGCGCCTCGTAGACCGGGTTGGAGCCCAGCACGATCAGGGTCTCGACCGCGCCCCGCTCCATCGCCTCGGCGAGGTCCGCGAGCGTGCCGGCGCCGCCGGGCGAGAGGGGCGCGATGTGGCGCAGCGTCGAGCCGGTATTGCCGAGCGCGCCGTTGAGGCGGTGCACCAGGGCGTGCAGCTCCGGCGAGGCGGCGAGCCCCGTCGTCACGATCGAAGCGCCCCGGTTCGCGTCGAGCGCGGCCGCGGCGCGGCGGAGCCAGTTGCCCGCCCGCGCGCCCGAGGCGCCGCCGCTGCCCCCGTCAGTGAGGCTGAGGAGGTCGCGGGCCAGCGCCTCGATCCCGCCGGCCGAGAGGCTGAGGCCGTAATCGGCCTTGGCGCTGGTCAGCGTCGGCGTCGGGGCGACCGCGTGGAGCGCGGGCAGGTGCCCGGCCGCGTGGCCGGCGCGGCGCGCCTCGATCCAGGCGCGCGACAGCCCGACCTGACCGGGACCGAGATCGAGGAAGTCGCCGTCGAGCGACACGACGGCCCTGGCACCCGCGAAATCCGGCAGGGTCTCGACCGGGCGGCCATAGGCCTGGGCCGCGCCCGCGTGGAGGCTCTCGCGCGTGGCGCCGGCCGCCTCGTACCAGCCCATCTCCGGGTAAAGCTCGCGCAGGCGCGCGACCATCGCGGCGAGCGCGGGCGAGGTCGCGGGGGCGGAGAGCAGGGCGAGGCCCCGCCCGCGCCCCTCGCGCCAGCCGGCCAGCCGCGCCAGCATCTGCCCGCGGAAGGCCGCCCAGGAACTCGGCCGCCCGAGATGCTGCACCGCCTGCGCCCGGAACGGGTCGTAGAGCCCGAGCACCGAGGCCTGGGCCAGGATGTCGGTGCCGCCGCGGCTGAAGGGATGGTCCGGGTTGCCCTCGACCTTGATCGGCCGGCCGTTGCGGGTGGTGACCAGGATGCCGTTGGCGAAGCCGTCGAACAGGGCCGAGCTGGCATAGGAGAGGGACGCGCCCGGCACGATCCGCTCGGGCTGGTTGACGTAGGGCAGCTCGTAGTCCCGCCCGCTGTCGGCGCCGCAGGCGGTCAGCCCGGAGAGCGCGAAGGAGGCCGCCATCAGCCGGAGGAAGCCGCGCCGGTCGGGCGCCCCCGCCAGCCGGGCGGCGGCCGGGAACTCCGACTCGACGTAGGCGCGGAAGGCCGGCGTGTCGGCGACCGCCTCGAGGCTGCGCCAGAAGGTCGGGCCGTCGGCGCCGGAGAGGCGGGCGCGGAGCTCAGCGATGTCGGGGTCGCGGCTCATCGGTGGCAGATCCCGCATTCCATCAGGCGCTGGCCGCCGCGGATATGGTTCTGCGCCACGAGCTGCGGCCCGAGCGTCGCCTGGTCCGGGGGCGGGCTCCACGTCATGTTCCAGACCTGATCGGGGGTGCGGACGTACTTCTCCGGGTTGCGGTGGCAGTCGAGGCAGAAGCCCATCTCGAAGGCGTTGGCCCGGTAGGTCATCTGCATGGCCGTGACCTCGCCGTGGCAGGTGGAGCAGCCGATGCCCTTCGTCACGTGGACCGAGTGATTGTAGTACACGTAGGACGGCAACTTGTTCAGGCGCCGCCATTGCAGCGGCTCGCCGCTGGCATAGCTGTCGCGCACGGGCTTCAGCATGTCCGAGCCCGACCAGACCTGGGAATGGCAGGTCATGCAGGTATGGGTCGGCGGGAGGCCGGCGGTCGCCTCCTTCTCCACCGTCGTGTGGCAGTAGCGGCAATCGATGCCGAGCTCGCCCGAATGGTGCTTGTGGCTGAACGGCACCGGCTGCTGGGGCGCGATCCCGACGCCCGTCACGTAGTCCGAGCGCACGATGCCGGCCGCCACGATCGGCACACCCGCCAGGCACGCGACCCCGGTGAGGAGGACGAGGCGGTAGATCGCGTCCGCGCCGGGCGTGAAGAGCTGCGCCATCAGCCCTCCTTCCGCGTCGGGAACGCGCCCACCGTCGCGCCGGTCGGCTCTCCGGTCCAGGGTCCTGGCTGCGTCAAACGATCGGTCCGTTCTTCGACTGGCCGCGTACCGGTCGGCGGGGCAGTGCCGGCCCGCGCCGCAGCAGAAGAGAGGGCACGGGGGCCGGGCCGGCAATGCGACCGCGGCGCGCTGCGGCCTGGAATGCGAAAAATTCCAGCGCGCGGGCTTTCCCGACCCCTTCGCCTACTCCCTCTGCGCCCGAGGGTGTGCTGCCGCGCTTTGCCGCGCGCGCCGGGTCCACTATGCGCGGATCGGGGGACCGGAGGTTTGATCCGGCACCGTGCGCGGGCAGCAGCGAGGCGGCATGGAATCGGACCCGATCCACCTGAGCTGGCGCGCCGCCCGGCGCCAGCACGCCGCGGCCCTGGCGCTCGGACTGGGGGCCGGCGCGCCGCTCTGCGCCCTGGCCCTGCTCTGCCTACGCGACCTCTTGGCCACGATGCTGCGCGACGAGGCGGCCGTCCTCCCCTTCCTGCGCGTCGTGGTCCCGTTGCAGGATCCGCGGCCGGACCTCGTCCTGGCGCCGGGCTGGCTCCTGACGCCGCCCCAGCTCGAACTCACCGCCTTCCTGTCCCTCGCCGGCACGGCGCTGGCGCTCGCCGGGATCGGCTGGATCGTGGCACGGCTCTGCTTCTCCGCACAGGCGCGGGCGACGGGGCGCCTGCGCGGGGCGGTGACCGAGGCCATCCTCGAGGCGCCCGCGGGCGCCCGCGAGGAGGCGCGCGGGCTTGCCGACCTCAGCGGCCGGACGCTCGCCCAGCTCGACGGGTTGCTCGCGGTCGGCCTGGTCCTGCCGGGATTCGCGGCGGGCGCGGCCCTGCTCAGCCTCGCCCTCGCGGCGCTCGCCGCCCCGCGCCTCGTGCCCGTGGCGGGGATCGGGCTCGTCGCGCTCGGCCTCGCCCACGCGCTGATCCTCGCCCGCACCCGGCGCCGCAGCGCCCTGCGCCAGGAGGCGGGCGCGACGGCGCAGCACACGCTCGTGGACCTCGTGCGCCGCCTGCCCGCGATCCGCCGGCACGGGGCGGCCTCGCTGGAGCGGGCGCGGCTCGCCGCCAAGGTGCGGCGCGGGCGCGACCGGCTCGGCGAGGCGGAAGCGCGCCTCGCCTACGCCCGCGCCCCCGCGGTGGCGCTCGCGGTGTTGCTGCCCGCACTCGCGGTCGGCACCGCGCTCTGGCGCGGCGGCGGGCCCGGCACGCCGCCCGCGCAACCCGTCGATCCGGCCGCGCTCGCGGCCGCCGTGGGCGGCTTCGCGCTCGCCGCCGTGCTGCTCGCCGCCGCCCTCGACCTCTGGGCCCTGCGCGACGCCCTCGTGCCGGCCTTCCGCGACATCGCCCGCTCGGTCGCCTCCCTGCGCACGCGGTCCGGGATCCGGCCGGCGGCCGAGCGGCCGCCGCTGCCCGGCTCCGGCCCGCTCGTGGCCCAGGGCGTCGGCGCCTTCGACGCGGCGACCGGCGAGCGCCTCGCGGGCGTGGACGTCGCGCTCGCGATGCCCGGCCACGTGGCGATCGCGGGCGGGCGCGGCGGCGGCGCCCGCGTGCTCGCGGCGGTTCTCGCGGGCCAGGTCGAGCCGAGCGCGGGCGCCGTCACCTTCGCGGGCCAGGACCTGCGCGCCTTCGACCCGGGCGAGCGGGCGCGCCGCATCGCCTACGCCTCGGGCGAGGCGATCCTGGTCGAGGGATCGCTCCGCCAGAATTTGCTTTACGGCGCGGAGCGGGCGCCGGACGCCGCCGGCTTCGCGGAGATCCTCGGGCTCACCGGGCTCGACGCCTTCGTGTACGCCCGCGGGCTGACCGGGCGGGTGGATTCCGCCGCCGACCCGGAGCTCGCCAGCGCCGTGGTGGCGGCGCGGGCGAGCGTGCGCGCGCGGCTGCGGGCCGAGCAGGCCGAGCGCCTCGTCGAGCCCTTCGACCCGGCGCTCTACAACCATCAGGCGGATCTGGCCGAGAACATCCTGTTCGGCGAGGCCGTCGGCCCCGCCTTCGCCCCGGCGCGGCTGGCGCGCCAGCCCTACCTGCGGGCGGTGCTGGAGGCGGAGGGGCTGACCCGCCCGCTCACCGAGATCGGGCTCGCGGTCGCCCGCAACTCGGTCGAGATCTTCGCCGACCTGCCGGCCGACCACCCGCTCTTCGACGCCTTCTCGCTCTTCCCGGCGGCCGAGCGCGGCTTCTTCGAGGATCTGGTCGCCCGCCAGACCGACGCCATCCTGCGCCGCGGCCCCGCGGGGCACCGCGACCGCGAGGCGCTGATCGGCCTGGCGCTGCGCTACAACGAGACCCGCCACCGCTTCGGCCTGATCGACGCGGCGCTGGAAGCGCGCATCGTGGGCGCGCGCCACGCCTTCGCGCGGATGCTGCCCGCCCCCTTGCGCGGCGCGGTGGAGTTCCACGACCCCGCCCGGGTCAACCCGGCCGCGAGCCTGGAGGAGAACCTGCTGTTCGGCCGGATCAGCTACGGCGAGGCCGGCGCCGAGCGGCGGGTGCGCGCGCTCGTGCGCCGCGTCCTGGCGGAGGAGGGCCTGGCGGACGCGGTCTACCGGCTCGGCCTGGACAGCCGGATCGACCCCGCCGCGACGGGCGCCCTGGCCGAGGGTGCGCCGGGCCCGCGCGAGCGCGTCGCCATCGATCTCGCCCGCTGCCTCGTCCGGGAGCCGGACATCCTCGTGGTGGCGATCCTGCTGGAGGAGCGCGCACCCGCCAACTTCGAGGAGCGCCTCGCCCACCTGCGGGCGGCGCGCGCCGGCCGCGGCCTCATCGTCTGCCTGCCCGAGGCCGCCGACCCGGCGGCGCTGCCGCCCTTCGACGCGGTGGTCCGGGTGGCGGGGAACACGGTGGCGGCGTAGGGCTCGCGTCTCCCCTCCCCCCTCTGCGGGGGGAGGGAGAGCGCGGGCTCTACCGCGGCGGCTGGCCGCCCTGCCCCTGCCCTTGCCCCTGCCCCTGAGCCTGCCCCTGCTGGATCAGCGGCGTGATCCGCCGCACGGTCACCCGGCGGTTCTCGCGGGAGGCGTTCTGGGTGTTCACCTTGAGGTACTGCTCGCCGTAGCCCTGGGTCGTCAGGTTCTCGGGCGGCACCTGGAACTGCTGGGTCAGCACGGTGGCGACCGACTGCGCCCGGCGGTCCGAGAGCGAGAGGTTGTCCACGTCCGAGCCCACCGCGTCGGTGTAGCCCTCGATCAGGAACACCTCCTGGGGGTTGGCCCGGATCGCCTGGTTGATCGCCGCCGCGATGGTCGAGAGCCGCGCCGCCTGGTCCGGGGTCACCGTGAAGGAGCCGGTGTCGAAGGTGATGGTGTCGATGTCGACGCTGCGCATCCGGGCGCGCAGCTGCGGGCTGTAGCGCACCTGATCGAGCGTGTAGCGCCGCTCCACCGGCACCACCGGCGGGGCCGAGAGCGCCTCGTAGACGGTGCGCTCGTCGGCGCCGTCGTAATCCACCACGTAGCGGTCGCGCGGGATGCGGATGTCGGGCGGGGGCAGATCGACCACGTCCTCGTAGATCGGGCGGCGCGGCCCGAAGCCGTTGTCGATGATCACCACCTCGCGCCCGTCGCGGAAGCGGCGGGTGCGGCGCAGCAGCCGGCCGTCGTCGTCCACGATCGTGACGATCTGCTCGCCGCCCGGCCGGTCGAGGAAGGTGTAGGTCTCCTGGCCCCGCCGCTCGCTGCGGAAGCCGCGGCGGTCGAGATCGCGGAAACGCTCGTTCTCGTCGTGGCGGATGAAGTAGCCGTCCCGGTCGCGCACGATGATCCGGCCGGGCTCGCGGATGTAGGTGCGCCCGTCCTCGTTGAACTCGCGCCGGTCCCGGCGGACGCGCTCGTAGTCGCGCACGTCCTCGTCGTCCTCGCGGAACCCGCCCGGGATGTAGCCGGGGCGGCCCGGCGCGTTGAAGCCCCGCCGGTCGCCGTCGCGGCGGTCATCGTAGCCGCGACGGTCGTCGGCGCGGCCGGGCGGCAGGTCGCCGCGCCCGTCCCGGTCGGCCCCGGGGGGCTGGACCGGACGGCCCGGGATGCCGGGCGCCTGGTTCGGCGGGGTCGGCGCGCCGGGCTGCACGGCACCGGGTGCGGGCATCTGGGCGGGCGGCGCGGCGGGCTGCGGCGCGGCGGGCTGCGGCGTGGCGGGCTGCTGCGCACCGGGTGCGGGCGTCTGCGCGGGCGGCGCGGCGGGCTGCTGCGCCCCGGGCTGGGGCGCGCCGGGGGGCTGGACCGGGCGGCCGGGGACGCCCGGGGCCTGGTTCGGGGGGGTCGGCGCGCCGGGTGCGGCATCCGGGCGCTGGACCGGACGGCCCGGCACGCCGGGGGCTTGGTTGGGAGCCGGGGGTGCCGCCGGCTGCGGAGCGCCGGGCGCCGCGCGCGGGGCGCCGTCCGGACGGTCCTGCCGATCCTGCCGCTCTTGGCGATCCGGCCGATCTTTGCGGTCCTGACGATCCTGACGGTCCGGCTGCCCGGGCGAGCCGGGCTCGGGCCGCGGCGCCGGCCGCTGCGGCGTGTCGGCATCGGGTGCCCGACGCTCCGGTGCCGCGGGACGATCCGGCGCGGTCTGCCGCTCGGGCGCGGTCTGTCGCTCGGGCGCGGTCTGTCGCTCGGGCGCCCGTTCGCGGGCCGGCGGCGCCGCGCGCTCGGCCGGCTCGCGGTCCGGCCGCTGCGGGCGCTCGGGCTGGCGCTGGGCAGGCGCGCGCTCTTCACGGGGTTCCGGGCGGGGCTCGGGCCGCTCGCGGGCGGCCGGCGGTTGCGGCCGCTCGGGGGGTGCGGCGCGCTCGGGGCGCGGCTCGGGGCGCTCGCGCTGGGCCGGGGGCGTGGCCCGCTCGGCGGGTGCCCGCTCGGCGGGTGCCCGCTCGGGACGCTCCGGACGTTCCGGGCGCTCAGGACGATCGGGGCGCTCCGGTCGGGGCGCTCCGCCCCGCGGACCGTCACCGCCGCCCCGCGGCCCCTCACCGCCACCCCTCGGGCCCTCTCCTCCGCCACGCGGGGCCCGCTCCATGTCCGGGCCGCCCTGGGCCAGGAGCAGGCGTGCGCCCGGGTCGTCCGGGCGGGCGGAGACGGGCGCGGCGAGGAGGCCGGGCATCACGGTCCCGGCGAGGAGGAGCAGGCGGAGCTTCCGCATCGATCGGCCTTCGCGGCGCGCGGACACCGGAGCGGTGGCGGCGCGTGAGAGGTTCGACCCGCGCCCGGCCGCGATCCGCTGGACCGCCGGGCAGGACGGGGCATTCGGCCGGTTCGAACTTTCGCAGGATGGGTTTGGTTCCCGGCGCCCTCAGCGCGCCGGGGCGACGCCCGGCGCCGGAGCGGCGGAGAGCGCGACCGGCAGCGCCGAGGCCGGCACCGCGATCCGGTCCGGCGCGATGATGCGCACGGTCGTCCGCTCGGCGACCGGCGGGGTCGCGCCGGCCTCGCCCGGCACGGCGCCGCTGCGCCCGGCGGCGTCGGCGGCGAGCTCGGCCGCGGTCTTGTCGGCCCGGCCGACCAGGGTCAGGCGGATCTTCGGGCGCGACAGGGCCTCGGCCTGCATCGGGGTGACGAAGATGTCGCCCTTGTGCCGCACCAGCATGCTCTCGGCCTTCACGAGCGACTGCGCCCAGGTCTTGTCGGCGGGCTTGCAGGAGCAGTTCGGCACGAAGGTCTTCTGGAACTTGAAGGCGTTGGCGAGCGACGCGTAGGCCCGGCTGCCCCGCACGGTCGCGGCGTGCTTCAGGGCGTCGTCGCCGTTCGGCATCGAGTAGGCCACGGCCTCGGTGCCGGGGCAGAGCGCCTGGCACATGTCGTCGGCGCTGGCGCGGCCCTCCGGCAGGTTCTTCATCGGGAAGTAGCCGCCGTCGCAGGTGCGCACGCAGATCACCTGGGCGCCGCCGCGGGCGTGGAGCTCGCCGCCCTCCGCCCGCGCCACCGTCGGGCAGGTCTGCGCCACCAGCGCCTGGAGTTGGCGGCGGCGGCCGGAATTGTCGTCGGTCGCCGCGCCCCCGTAGGTCGCGTTGAGCGCACGGATGCGCTGCTCGACCGCGCCGCACTGGGGCGGCCGGGTATCGAAGAACAGGAAGCGCCCGCCCTCGCAGTTCAGGCTGCGGTGATAGGCCTCCAGCCGGCCGATCTCGCCCTGGAGGGCGCGCATCACGCTCGCCCCGTCCGCCGGCAGGGCGGACAATTCGGCCCGGTAGCGCAGGCAGGCGGCGCTGGGCGCGGCCGGCGGGACCGGGGTGGCGGCCGGCTCCTGCGCCGCGGCGAGGCCGGGCACGAGGCAGGCCGCGGCCGCGGCGAGCGCGCGGACGGTCCGGCGGATCGAGGAACGCGACGGCAGCATGGGCGACCGGGGGCCTTGGGAACCGGGAGACATCGAGACGCGAGCGAACGCCCGGCGCGGCCTTGAGACTCGCGCCGGGGACAACATTTTTAAACGCCCTCGCGCCGCGGCGACACCCCCACTACATGCCCGGCACCGCTTCGACAGGGGAATGCGTGGACGATGTTGTTTCGGGGTCTCACAGCCGCCGCCCTCGCGCTGGCGGCGCTCGCCGCGCCGGCCTCCGCCCAGGAGCCGGACCGGATCTTCGACAAGTCGACGGTCTGGCGCCCGCTCACGCCCAACGACAAGCTGGTGGTCTACGGCGTCGATGACCCGGCGGTGTCGGGCGTGGCCTGCTGGTACACCCAGCCCGAGAAGGGCGGCATCAAGGGCACGCTGGGGCTGGCCGAGGACGTCTCGGACATCTCGCTCGCCTGCCGGCAGGTCGGCCCTGTCCAGTTCAAGGACAAGTTCAAGCAGGGCGAGGTGGTGTTCAGCGAGCGCCGCTCGCTGATCTTCAAGTCGATGCAGATCGTGCGCGGCTGCGACGCGAAGCGCAACACGCTGATCTACATGGTCTATTCCGACAAGGTCATCCAGGGCTCGCCGAAGAACTCGACCTCGGCGGTGCCGCTGATGCCCTGGGGCACGGAAGCCTCGCAGAAGTGCGGGGACTTCCTGCGGTAGCGCCGCTCAGTCCCGGCAGGTGATGCGCAGCGGGCGCTCGGAGGGCTTCGAGACCGGCAGGTCGACCGAGCCGGTATACTCCTCCGGCGCCGCGATGCCGAAGGAGCCGGCGGCGGCGAACCCTTGGGCCTCGCACCAGGAATCGGCCACCGTCTGGCCGCAGGCGCTGCCGGGGGTCGTCAGGCAGTCGGCGACGCCGTAGCCCTCGCTCGACGGGATCAGGAAGGTCTTCTCGACGGAGCGGGCCGGGGTCTCGCTGCCCGCCTGCGCGCCGAGCGCGAGCGTCGTGGCGAGGACGGTGGCGAGGAGGGCGCTGACGGCGGTCGAGGCGCGCATGAACGAATCCTTGGAGGCTCGGCGGGGCAAGCAGGAAGACCTGCGGCGAGGGTCCATCGGTGCGGTAAACAAAACCTTTCCGGTTCCGTCCGCGGGCCGGGCGCGGGCTTGCGCGTCCGGCGTTGTCGATTGCATCACGGTTTTGGGTTAGCCCGATCCGGCCGGCCGCACCGTCGCCGATCCGCAACAGGCCTGCGCGCCCGCGCCGCGGTGCAGCGAAGCTTGGCCGGAGGTCGCGCGGGGCCGCGCCGGCCGGCAGGTCCTTGAGGGGCCAAGCGAGTTTCCGGCCGGTCGCGGCACGCGACCGGGGCCGGCGCGGGGCTCGGACGGGGCGGGAGAGGATGGGTTTCATGGCGCCGATGTTGCGGCTCTACAACACGCTGACCGGCACCAAGGACGTGTTCGCGCCGATCGAACCCGGCAACGTGCGCATGTACGCCTGCGGCCCGACGGTCTACGACGCGGCCCATATCGGCAACGCGCGCCCGATCGTCGTCTTCGACCTGCTCTTCCGGCTGCTGCGCCACCTCTACGGGCCGGGCCACGTCACCTACGCCCGCAACGTCACGGACGTGGACGACAAGATCAACGCGCGCGCGGCCGAGCGCGGCATCACCATCCGCGAACTCACCGACGGCACCCTGGCGCAGTTCCACCGGGACATCCGCGACCTCGGCGTGCTGATGCCCGAGGACGTGAACCGGCCGGGCGAGCCGCCCCGCTTCGTCGAGCCGCGGGCCACCGATCACATCCGCGAGATGTGCGCGATGATCGAGGGCTTGGTGAAGGCCGGCCACGCCTACGTGGCGGCGGACCACGTCCTGTTCGACGTGCCCTCGATGCCCGATTACGGGAGGTTGTCGAAGCGGCCGCTCGACGAGATGGAGGCCGGCGCCCGGGTCGAGGTCGCGCCCTACAAGCGCTCGCCCCTCGACTTCGTGCTCTGGAAGCCCTCGAAGCCGGGCGAGCCCTCCTGGGACTCGCCGGCCGGCATCGCGGTACCGGGCCGGCCCGGCTGGCACATCGAGTGCTCGGCGATGTCGGCCAAGCACCTGGGGGAGACCTTCGACATCCACGCGGGCGGCATCGACCTGATCTTCCCCCACCACGAGAACGAGGTGGCGCAGTCCCGCTGCTGCTTCGGCACGCCCGTGATGGCCAACTGGTGGCTGCACAACGGCTTCCTGCAGGTCGAGGGCGAGAAGATGTCGAAGTCACTCGGCAACTTCATCACCATCCGGGACGTGCTCGAGGACTGGCCCGGCGAGGTCGTGCGCCTCAACATGCTCAAGACGCACTACCGCCAGCCGATCGACTGGACGGTGCGCGGGCTCGAGGAATCGAGCCGGATGCTGGAGCGCTGGTACGCCGCGGTCGGCGATGCGGCGCCCGCCGCGGAAGCGCCGCCGAGCGTGCTGGAGCCGTTGCTCGACGACCTCAACACCGCGGCGGCGCTCGCCGAGATCCACCGGCTCGACGACCCGGCCCGGCTGAAGGCGGGGGCGAACCTGCTCGGCCTGCTCGGCCAGACGGCGAGCGCGCGCGCCGAGGCCAGCGTGCAGGCTGCCGGGATCGACGTCGCGCGGGTCGAGGGGCTGATCGCCGAGCGCAAGGCCGCCCGCGCCGCCAAGGACTGGGCCGCCTCCGACCGCGCCCGCGACGCGCTCGCCGCCCTGGGCGTGGCCGTGAAGGACAACAAGGACGGCACGACGACCTGGAGCGTGGCGCGCTGAGGCCGGCTCATCGCGCGGCGCCTCCGCGCGGCGCCTCACGGGAGGGCCCGACCACCCCGGCGCCGGCAGATCGCCGCGAGATCCGCCGGCACGGCGCCGCGACGGCACGTCGATGCTCCCGGCCCCATGCGCGCTCCCGGGTCGTCCACCCGATCCCGAAGGACCGAGACCGCGACGATCGGATGATCGGCCGGCGGAGCAGGACGGGCGGCCCGCCCCGAGCCCCTCAGGCCGCGGTGGGCGCGCCCGCCTGCCCCAGGATCAGGCGGGCGATCATCTCCGGCTCGACCGGCTTCTCGCAGTGGGGCGCGTCGGCGAAGCGCTCGGGGATCGTGGCCGCGCCGTAGCCGGTGGCGAAGATGATCGGGATGGCGCGGGCCCGCAGGGCGTCCGCCACCGGGAACGCCATCTCGCCGTGCAGGTTGATGTCGAGCACCGCGGCGTCGATGCGCGGCGCGCGCTCGACCAGCGCGAGGGCGTCCTCGACGCTGCCGACCGGCCCGAGCACCGTGGCGCCGCTCCGCTCGAAGCTCTGCCGCAGCTCGTCCATGATGAAGTAGTCGTCCTCGACCACCAGCACGTGCCGGCCGGTCAGGGATCGTGCCGCGTCCGCCATCGCCGCCTCCTTCGCACCGCCGGAACGCCGTCCCGGCCGCGCTCCGCGCAACACCCCATGGACCCCATCACCCTCGTCGGCAAAGGCAACGCGCCGGAGCGGCCGTGGGTTCGTCCCTCGCAAGGCCGGCAGCGCCCCCGCCGCACCGGCCCGAACCGGCCGCGCGCGCACATGCACGCAGTAGACCGGAGGCAATTCCCAGTACATTCACAACATAGATCAGTCATTCCGATAGAAATCGGCCTTCCGGCGCCGGAACTTAGCCGTCCGAGGCGCGGTTCAGCCCAACGTATCTTCGACGTGCACCGAGCGGACGTACCGCGGGACGTACAACCTCCCGCGGCCGGCCCACGGTGACGTGCGGGGACAGGCTCCGACCATCCAAGATCCGGCCCCGACAGCGTCTTCAGGCGCGTCCGAGGGGAAGCCGGTGCGGGACGAGCCCCGAATCGCCTGCCTGCGTGCACCCGAGAGCTGAGGACCAGCCCATGTATTACCACGACAAGCGCCTGCAATATCCGGTCCGCGTCGAGAGCCCGGATCCCGTCTTCGCCCGCATGCTTCAGCAGGCGATCGGCGGCGTCGAGGGCGAGATCCGCGTCTGCATGCAGTACTTCTTCCAGGCCTGGGGCGCGCGCGGGCCGACCACGAGGTATCGCGACATGCTCCTCCATACGGCCACCGAGGAGATCGGCCATATCGAGATGCTGGCGACCGCGGTCGCGATGAACCTCGAGACCGCCCCGACCAAGGTCCAGGAGGCGGGCGCGGCCGACAAGGTGGTGGGCGCCGTGATGGGGGGCGAGAACCCGCGCCACATGGTCGAGGGCATGCTGCACCGGCACATCCTCTCCACCGGCATGGCGGCCTTCCCGGCCAACTGTGAGGGCGTGCCCTTCGACATGAGCCACATCTACGCCAGCGGCAACCTCGCGGCGGACATGTACTGCAACGTCGCCGCCGAGGCGACCGGCCGGACCCTGGCGGTCCGCCTCTTCAACGCCACCAACGACCCCGGCATGAAGGACATGCTGCACTTCATGATCGCCCGCGACACGATGCATCAGGAGCAGTGGCTCGCGGTGATCGAGGAACTCGGCGGCCCCGCGGGCGCGCTGCCGATCCCGAACTCCTTCCCGCAGAGCGAGGAGCACCAGAAGTTCAACTACAACTTCTTCGCCACGGCCCGCGACGGCACGCCCCCGCCCGCCGGGCGCTGGACCAGCGGGCCCTCCCTCGACGGCAAGGGCGAGTTCAGCGTGGTGCAGAACGAGCCGATGGGCGAGGAGCCGGTGCTCGGCCCGGCCCGGCCCGACAGCGGCGCCCAGAACGAGCAGATCGGCTGAGGCCCGCGACCCGGCGCCGCCCTCGGTGCCGGGTCGCATCCGGAGCGGTTCTCCGGACCTGCCCTTCAGAAGACCGACGCCCCGCGCGAGGCCGGCCCCGGGACCGGGGCCGGCCCGTCGGGCGCCCGCGGGAGGAGACGAACGGGATGAAGCGGGGAGTGGGGCTGCGTTTCGGCGACCTGGGCGAGCGGACGGCGCATGTCTGCGTGGACGTCCAGCGCCTGTTCCACGAGAAGACCGACTGGCACACGCCCTGGCTCGGCCGCATCCTGCCGCAGGTGGAGCGCATCACCGCGGCGCATCCGGAGCGCACGGCCTTCACGCGCTTCGTTCCGGCGGCGAGCGCGGAGGTCTGCTCGGGCACGTGGCGGCGCTACTACGAGCGCTGGCCGAACATGACCCTCGACCGGCTGGCGCCCGGGATGATCGACCTGCTGCCGAGCCTCGCCGCGCTGGCGCCGCCCGCCCGGGTCTTCGACAAGGCGACCTACTCCCCCTGGCTCGAGCCGGACCTCCAGGCGCACCTGCGCGACCTCGGAACCGACACGGTGGTGATCACGGGCGGGGAGACCGACGTCTGCGTGCTCGCCACCGTGCTCGGGGCGGTCGATCGCGGCTACCGGGTGGTGATCGCGGCCGACGGGGTGTGCAGCTCGGCCGACGAGACCCACGACGCGATGGTGACCCTCTACTGCAGCCGCTTCGGCGAGCAGATCGAGATCGCTCCGACCGACGAGATCCTGCGTGCCTGGCCCTGAGGACGCGACCGACGCCCGCGGGTGAACGGATCCGCCGGGCGCCGGTTGGACGATCGTCCCCCGCCCCACGCAACCCGCCCGAGAGGATCCCTCCCATGTGGAAGTCCCGCCATCCGCTCGACCGTCAGGTCGTGGTCATCACCGGCGCGTCGAGCGGCATCGGCCTCGAGACCGCCCGCCGGGCGGCGCGCAAGGGTGCCAAGGTGGTGCTCGCCGCCCGCAACGGCGAGGCGCTGGCGCGGATCCGCCGGGAGATCGAGGCGGCGGGGGGCGAGGCCCTCGACGTGGTGGCCGATGTCGGCGACCGCGCCCAGGTCCAGCGCATCGCCGACCAGGCGGTGGGGCGATTCGGGCGCATCGACAGCTGGGTGAACGATGCCGGCCTGTCGATCTTCGGGCGCCTGGAGGAGGTGAGCGAGGCCGACAACCTGCGCCTGTTCCAGACGAACTTCTGGGGCGTGGTGCACGGCTCGCTGGTCGCCGCGCCCCACCTCAAGCGCAGCGGCGGCGTGCTGATCAATCTCGGCAGCGTGGCGTCCGACATCGCCTTCCCGCTCCAGGGCATGTACTGCGCCAGCAAGCACGCCATCAAAGGCTTCACCGATGCCTTCCGGATCGAGCTGGAGGAGGAGGGCGCGGGCGTCGCCGTGACGCTGATCAAGCCGGCGGCGATCGACACGCCCTTCGCGAAGAACGCCAAGAACTACACGCCCCACGCGCCGAAGCTGCCGCCGCCGGTCTACCGCACCGAGGAAGTGGCGCACGCCATCCTGCACGCGATGGTGCATCCGCGCCGCGACATCTACGTGGGCGGGGGCGGCCGGCTGATGAGCCTCGCCAAGGAGCTGGCACCCCGCGCCTTCGACCTTGCCGGGCGCACGATGTCGGCCCAGCAGCAGACCGATGAGCCCGCCCGCGACCGGGCCGGCGCCCTCTACGAGCCGAGCCGGTCGGGCGGCGAGGTCGCGGGCGGCCATCCGGGCCACGTGATGCGCACGAGCCTCTACACCCGCGCCAGCCTCCACCCGCTGACCACGGCCGCATTGGTGGCCGGGATCGGCCTCGCGGCGGCGGGGCTGATGGGCGCCCGCCAGGAGGGGCATCGGGCCAGCCATCGAGCGGGGTCAGGCCGATGACCCGCGCGGAGACGCTGCGGGTCTTCGAGGGGCTGCTCGCCGCCGAGCGGCCGGTCAACGCGGGCGAGGCGGACGCCGCGATCTGGGCGCGCCTCGACGCGGTCGAGGGCCTCGCGGCGCAGCGCGCGGCGCTGGCCGAGCTGGAGCGCGGCGCGGCCGGGCTCGACGCCGGCTCGGCCTTCATGCCGATCCTGCTCGACACCCTGGCGCGGCACCGGGCGCGCCTTGCCGAGCCGTAGGACTGAGGTATCTGGGGCCGGCTGCACGGTTCCCGCATCGGCACCGGTCCCCTCGACCATGCGAGAAGCCAGTGCAGCTCGCCTCAGATCTTTATGTACCCGACTTCGCAGGTCCGTCCCTGCAGTAAGGCGGGCTACGGACGTTCGCGCACACCGGTCGCTGAGCCGAATGCAACGCCAGCCGTGTTGCCCCTGGCACCTCCGACTGCCATCTAGCCGGATCAGAACGTTCTGCTCTAAGCTGCAAAGGGCATCGAACGTAGGACGACCGTGAGCGATTCGGACCAAAACGCTCTTTACCCATTCGAGGTCGTCGTCGAGGGCACGCCAATCTCGCTGCAGGGAAGCGGCACCTCCAAGGAGCGCTGGAAGGCGACCGTCAAGACCGCTGGTCAGAACCGCGCTCGCGCCACCGACGAAATCGGATTTCTATACTCGGCACCGGTCGCGCTCACGATCTTTTATCTCGCTGCAGCACCGATGGTCGGCGACGTCGATAATATCGTCAAGCCCATCATGGACGCCCTCATAAACGTGGCATACGCCGACGATAGGTTTGTCGAACGGGTCATCGTGCAAAAATTCGAGCCAGGCGTCGATTGGGAATTTATTGATCCGAGCGATCAGCTTGCCACCGCGCTGGAAGCGACACCGCCTGTGGTCTACATCAGAGTCATAGATGACTTGAGCTGGAGACAAGCGCAATGAGGTCGGCTCAATACTCCCAGGAGGCGGAGCGTCGCTTCATCGAAACGCTGCGTCCGCATTTCGAAAACAAGGGATATCATTTTCATCTCTATCCGGGGAAAAGCGATCTGCCGGAATTCATGAAGCAGTATACACCTGATGCCGTTGCAGTCAAAACAGACCACAAGGTTGCGATCGAGGTAAAAAGCAGAAACAATCGCGCGACCGACCTCAGCCTTCGGCTGATACGCCACCTGTTCGAAGGCCACCCCGAATGGCAACTTCGTGTCTTCTACATTGGTGACGACGAGCGGGACAGCGTCGACATCCCCCAACCCACGTCGAAACTGTTTCTGGAGAAGCTCGCGATGGCGGGAGATCTCCTGGCCCAGGGACAGACCCAAGCCGCGTTCCTCATATCGTGGTCACTGCTGGAAGCTGCGGCGCGGATGACCGAGACCGACCTGAATGGTCGCCCGCAACCGCCGGGGACGGTCATCCAGACTCTCGCGATGAGTGGAACAATCGAACCTGAGACCGAGCGCCATCTCAGAGCTCTCATCGACCTAAGAAACAAGGTCGTCCATGGCGACCTCGGAGCGGAGCCGACAGCGCAGGATGTGGAAACAATTTTGTTGGTTTCACGGTCTATTTTCGAGAAAAACAAATCTAATAACTAGTTTAAAAATCAGATCGAAAGACTTGCAGCATCGCCCTCGACCTCGCACGGAGGGCGATGCTCCGGGTTCCTGTCGCTGCATTGCCGCCGCAGAAAGCGGCAACTTTCTTTCGGGACGATGTCCGTCTAGGGCCGGCCGGTCTGCTTCAGGCGCGTCATGACCGCCTCGGGCGAGGCGTAGGCCTCCTGGCGGGCGGCGCTCCAGTAGCGCAGGGCGTCGAGCGGGATCGCCTCGCCGGTCACCGCGCAGCGCACGAAGCTGCCGGGCTTGACCACCCGCATGGTGCCGTCGCCGTACTCGACGACCGCCTCCCCGCTCGCACCCCGCTCGAAGCGTCCCAGCATCGCAGATGTCCCTGATTCCCCGGGCCGCCTGCATAGCACGGGCCGCGCCCGGCCGGAATCGGGAGAGCGTCAGGCGAGCATCGAGGGCGTGGCGTCGTCGGCCAGCCGACGGCGGGCCTCGGCCGCGTCGCGGTCCATCTGCACGACCAGCGCCTCGGCGCTGTCGAAGCGCGCCTCGCCGCGGATCCAGGCCACGAACTCGACCGCGATCTCCTGCCCGTAGAGGTCGCCCGCGAAGTCGAACAGGTTCACCTCGAGGAGGGGCGCGCCGTCGTCGAAGGTCGGGCGGCGGCCGTAGCTCGCCACGCCGTCCCGCAGCGCGCCGTCCGGAAGGCGCGCGCGCACCGCGTAGATGCCGTGGGCGAGCCCGCAATCGGGCAGGGCCACGTTGGCGGTCGGGTAGCCCAGCACCCGCCCGCGCTTGTCCCCGTGCCGGACGGAGCCCAGCACGAACCAGCGGTAGCCCAGCAGCGCGTTCGCCCGGGCGAGGTCGCCGGCCTCCAGCGCCCGGCGGATGCCCGAGGAGGAGATCGGCTCGGCCTCGGTGCCGAGCGCCACCGGCGGCACGATGCGGCAGGCGAGCCCCGCCTCGCGGCAGAGGTCGGCGAGGATCGCGGGCGTGCCCTCGCGCCCGCGGCCGAAATGGAAGTCGTGCCCGATCACCACCCCCGAGAGGCCGAGGTCGCGCCGGAGGAGGTCGTGCACGAAGGCGCGCGCGCCGGTGCCGGCGAGCGCGGCGTCGAAGCGGCGGATCACCAGACCGTCGAGGCCGAGGCGCCGGAACACGATCTCCTTCGCCTCCGGCCCGGTCAGGCGGAACATCGGCTGGTCGGGGGCGAAGAAGGCGCGCGGATGCGGCTCGAAGGTCAGCACGATCGCGGGGGCCCGCCCCGCCGCCGCCCGCACGGCCTCGGCGAGCACCCGGTGGCCGCGATGCACGCCGTCGAAATTGCCGAGCGCCGCGACGGCGCCGGCGAGGTTTTGCGGCACGGGCTCGTCCGGCCGGCAGATCGTGAAGGGTCGCGCGGCCGTCTCGTCGCCTGAGGCCATCGGTGCTTGCGGTCTCGCTCGGAAGATACCGGAGTCGCGAGGCCCCGGAAAACGCGGCGGACCCTGTCGAAAACCACACCCCCGGTCAAGCGAAGCGCGCCGAAACCGGGGCGCGGCGGGCTCGCGCGCGGGTTAACCGGTTCGCAATCCGGTCAAGCCTATTTTCGCGGTCACGAGGCGCCGTCCGGGCACTGGCGCCTCCCGGGAATCGGATCGCGGGAGCCTTCGAAGCCGCTCCCCAGCCAAGGAATACACGGAGTCACGCGCTCATGGCCCTCGACCTCAGCATGCCGATCCTGGTCGTCGACGACTACCAGACCATGGTCCGCATCATCCGCAACCTCCTCAAGCAGCTCGGCTTCGAGGAGGTCGACGACGCCTCCGACGGCACCGCCGCGCTCGCCAAGCTGAAGGGCCGCAAGTACGGCCTCGTCATCTCCGACTGGAACATGGAGCCGATGACGGGCTACGAGCTGCTGCGCCACGTGCGCGCCGACGAGGGCCTGCGCACCACGCCGTTCATCATGGTCACCGCCGAGTCGAAGACCGAGAACGTCATCGCGGCCAAGAAGGCCGGCGTGAACAACTACATCGTCAAGCCCTTCAACGCCGCCACGCTGAAGTCCAAGATCGAGGCCGTCTGCGGCGCCTGAGCGCCGCACCCGTCCGACGCGAGGGGCAGGCGATCCGATGCCGTCCGGGGGGACCGGGCGGGTCGCCGCCCCGGCCCGAGCCCCGCGGGCTCGCGGGCATCTTCGAGGAATCGCCATGGGTCACTCCGCAACATCGGCCCCCGACACGGCCAACCTGTCCCCGCAGAAGATGGTCGCCGAGCTGATCCAGATCGCCGACTACATCAGCCACGTGCGCGGCGAGATCGCGGCCCTGCGGGCCAACGAGATCACCCGCGACCGCATCCCGATGGCGCACGAGGAACTCGGCAACGTGCTGGCCGCCACCGCGGGGGCCACCAACACCATCATGGAATCGGCCGAGGCGATCCTGGCGCTGCCCGACGACGCGGATTACCGCGCGGGCGTCGAGGCGCAGATCTACACGATCTTCGAGGCCTGCGCCTTCCAGGATATCACCGGGCAACGGATCTCCAAGGTGGTGGAAGCGTTGCGCCACCTCGAGCTGCGCCTCGCCCGCTTCGCCACCGCAGTACGCGCCCGCGACGACGCCGGGCTCGACCCGGCCGAGGCGGCGCGCAAGGAGCGGGCCGAGCGCCTGATCCTCAACGGCCCGCAATCCAAGGGCCCGGCCACCGCCCAGGACGACATCGACGCGCTCTTCGCCTGAGCCACGGCCCGCGTTTTCGCGGGCGCTGGCCCGGCATGCTAGAGCGGGCGGCCCCGCCGCCCGCGAGACACGCTCGATGCCCGCACGCCCCTGGTCCGAGCTGACCACCGAGGAGATCCGCACGCGCGGGATGGGCCGCGCGGTGGCCGTGCTGCCGGTCGCGGCGGTGGAGCAGCACGGGCCGCACCTGCCGCTCGCGACCGACGTGGTGATCGCCGAGGGTTATCTCGCGCGCGTCGCGGCCCTCGCGCCCGACGATCTCGACGTGCTGACCCTGCCGGTGCAGACCATCGGCAAGTCGGACGAGCACGACGCCTTCCCGGGCACCCTGACGCTCTCCGCCGAGACGGCGCTCCGAGCCTGGACCGAGGTCGGGGCGGGCGTGCACCGGGCCGGTTGCCGCCGGCTCGTCGTCGTCACTTCCCACGGCGGCAACAGTGCGCTGATCGACCTCGTGGCGGCGGAGCTGCGCGGACGGCTCGGCATGGTCGCGGTGACGACCGCCTGGGCCCGCTTCGGCTACCCGCCGGGCCTGTTCCCGGCGGACGAGGTCGCCTACGGCATCCATGCGGGCGGGATCGAGACCGCCCTGATGCTGGCGCTGCGGCCCGATCTCGTGCGCGCCGACCGGATCGCCGACTTCCCCTCCCGGGCTCTGCGGATGCGCGGGGATTTCACGCATCTGAGCGCCGGCCGCCCCGCGGCCTTCGCCTGGAAGGCCCAGGACCTGCACCCCTCCGGCGCGATCGGCGACGCGCGGCTCGGCCGCGCCGAGGCGGGCCACGCGGCCCTCGACCACGGTGCGCGGGCCTTCGTGGACCTGCTCGCCGACGTCGCCCGCTTCGATCTCGAGGGCTGAGCGGGCCGTAACCGCCGCCGCCCCGCGCGCGAAGAGTGCGGACCGGCCCCCCGTGCCGGCTCGTCATCTCGGCCAGGCCCATGCTGCTCACCCTCGCCCCGGAGACCCGCCCCGACGCGCTCTTCCCGCTGCGCCCGCGGACGTTAGAATCCCGCCCGCAGGCACGCGGCGGGGCGGCGATGGCGCAGGAGGAGAGGCTGGCTGCCGCGATGCGCGCGGCGCAAGGGGGCGACGCGGAGGCCTACCGCGCCCTCCTGCGGGCATGCCTGCCGGTGGCCCGGGCCGCCGTGCGGGCGCAGGGCCTGCGCGGCGAGGCCGTCGAGGACGCCGTCCAAGACACGCTCGTCACCCTGCACCGGGTGCGGGCGAGCTACGATCCGGCGCGGCCCTTCCTGCCCTGGCTGCGCGCCATCGCGCAGCGCCGGGCGATCGACGCGCTGCGCCGCGCCGGGCGCCGCCCGCGGGAGGTGCACGACCCGGCGGCCTACGAGGCCGAACCGGACGCCCGGCCCGCGCCCGGCGAGGGCCTGGAGGCGCGCGAGCGCGCCGCCGACCTCGCCCGCGCCGTGGCGGCGCTGCCCGCCGGACAGCGGCAGGCCGTCGAGGAGCTGGCGCTGCGCGAGCGCTCCCTGGAGGAAGCCGCGGCGCTGACCGGGCGCAGCAAGGGCGCCCTGAAGGTGAACCTGCACCGGGCGATCAAGGCCCTGCGCGCCAGCCTCGCCGGCCCGGGCGTCGGACGCCCGGGAGAGTAGCCGATGTCCGAGATCCAGCTCCGCCCGCACGACCGCCTCGTCGACGACCTCGTCGCCCGGCTCGAACCGGTCCGTCCCCTGCCCTCCCCGGGCCGGCGCGCCCTCGTCTGGGCCGGCGCCGTCCTGGCGCTCGGCCTCGGCCTCCTCGCCGTGTTGGAGCTGGAGGGCCTGCGGGGCCCGCACCCGGCCGAGGCGCCGCTCGTCCTGTTCGGCGCGGTGCTGACGGCGCTCTCCGCCGCCTACGCCGCCTTCGCCACCAGCGTGCCCGGGCGTCCGGCGCGCTGGGCCCTGCTGCCGCTGGCGCCCGCCGCCCTCTGGATCGGCGCGAGCGGGCCGGGCTGCCTGCGGGCGCTGGCCGGCCCCGGCCTCGAGGCCCCGCACGCGCCGCACGGCTGCTTCATCTTCCTGCTCGGCGTGTCGCTGCCGCTCTCCGTGCTGCTGGTGCTGATGCTGCGCCGGGCCTGCCCCTTGCGCCCGAACCTCACCGCGGCGCTCGGCGGCCTCGCGGTCGCGGCGGCGGCGGCCGCGCTCCTCGCGCCCTTCCACCCGCAGGAGACGACCGCGGTCGACCTCATGGTCCACGGGGCGACCGTGCTCGGGGTAATCGGGCTCAACGGCCTCGCGGGCGGGCGCCTGCTCGACCGGAGCCGGCGTTAGAGGACGCGGGCGAACCGGCCGTCCGCCCTACGCCTCCTCCGGCATGAGCCCCGGCCAGTCCACGATGCGCTCCGGGTACTCCTCGTCGAGGAACTCCTCCTCGTTGCCGGCCAGCCGCCCGCGCACCGAGATGCCGGCCTCGTGGACGCTGCCCGCGCGGCCGGAGACCAGGGGGTGCCAGTCGAAGAGCGGCTCGCCGTCGCGCACGAGGCGGTAGGCGCAGGTCGGCGGCAGCCAGGGGATGGTGCGCACTGCCTCCGGCGTCAGGCGCACGCAGTCCGGCACCCGCTTCTGGCGGTGGGCGTAGTCGCGGCAGCGGCAGCCGATCCCGTCGAGGAGCGTGCAGCCGATATCGGTGTGGTGGACCTCGCCCGTATCCTCGTCCTCGAGCTTGATCAGGCAGCAACGCCCGCAGCCGTCGCACAGGCTCTCCCACTCCTCGGAGGTCATCGCCTCCAGGGACTTGGTGCGCCAGAACTCGTTCGACGGCACGGCCGCACCGTGGCGCGGGGCCCTGGGGCTTCCCATCGGGAGCCTCTCGACAATCGGGGGTGGAGCCTCCGTCTGCCGCAAGGCAGGCCCGCACGCAAGCGTGGCGGGGCGCGGGTCAGGGCGTCCCGAGGTCCGAAACCTCTGGCGGGTCCAGGGCGGAGCCCTGGGAGAGCGGGACGCCACCGGTCCGCCCCATTCGGCGATCAAGGTTAAGCGGAGATTGCCGGGCTCCGGATCCGCCTCCCGGACGTTGTCCGCGAACAAGCCTCGCGGAAGGCCGTGGGGCTTGGTAAGGATGCCGGGCTCCCGACTGCCGTCCCTGGTGCCTTCGAAGCCGGATCCCTCGTCGTGCGTCTGCCGAACCTCACCGCGATCCGGACCCGCCTCCAGCGCGCCGCGCTGGGCTTCGATGCGTGGGTGAACGCGGGCCTCTACGACAGCGGTCAATCGACCGGAATCGTCTACGAGCGCTTCCAGGCCGTGATGAACCGGTTCTCGGTGCGCGGCTGGAAGCGCGTCGCGCTCGACCTCACGAGCGAGGGTGTCACGCTCGGCACCGTCGGCTTCCTCGGCATGCTGGCGCTGGCCCAGCCCGCCTTCAACCTGACCAGCGAGAACTGGCTGAAGCAGCAGGACCTCGCGGTCACGTTCCTCGACCGCTACGGCACCGAGGTCGGGCGGCGCGGCATCAAGCACGACGACTCGCTCAAGCTCGACGAGTTTCCCGACATCATGATCAAGGCGCTGGTCTCGACCGAGGACCGGCGCTTCTACGAGCACTGGGGCATCGACCCGATCGGCACGCTGCGCGCGCTGGTCAACAACTCGCGCGGCGGCGGCAACACGCAGGGCGGCTCGTCGATCACCCAGCAGCTCGCCAAGAACCTCTTCCTCACGAACGAGCGCTCCATCGAGCGCAAGGTCAACGAGGCCTTCCTGGCGCTGTGGCTGGAGTTCCACCTCAGCAAGAACGAGATCCTGAAGCTCTATCTCGACCGGGCCTATATGGGCGGCGGCACCTTCGGCGCGGTGGCGGCGGCGGACTACTATTTCGGCAAGCCCCTGAAGGACATCAGCCTCGCCGAGGCCGCGATGCTGGCCGGCCTGTTCAAGGCGCCGACGAAGTACGCGCCCCACGTCAACCTGCCGGCGGCCCGCTCCCGCGCGGTCGACGTGCTGCACAACATGGTGGAGGCGGGCTTCGTCACGGAAGGCCAGATCCAGACGGCGCTCCGCAACCCCGCGACGCCGGTGACCCGCACCCGCGACATCACGGCCGACTACTACCTCGACTGGGCCTTCGGCGAGATCAAGCAGATGGCCGACGCGGGCAAGTTCCGCAACGACCGCGTGCTCACCGTGAAGACGCCCCTCGACGTCGCGATCCAGAAGCGGGCCGACGAGGTGGTGGCCAACGTGCTGCGCAAGTCGGGCGACGCCTACGACGTGGAGGAGGCCGCGATGGTCATCCTCGATCCCGACGGGGCGCTGCGCGCGATGGTGGGCGGGGCCGATTACGGCGAGAGCCAGTTCAACCGCGCCACCGACGCGCTGCGCCAGCCCGGCTCCTCGTTCAAGCCCTACGTCTACGCCGCCGCGCTCGCCTCCGGCCAGTACAAGCCCGAGACCGTGGTGGTCGATCGCCCGACCTGTATCGGCAACTGGTGCCCGCAGAACTACGGCCGTTCCTACTCGGGGCGGCAGCCGCTCTGGCTCGCGGTGGCGAAATCGATCAACACTATCCCGATCCAGGTCTCGATCCAGCTCGGCAAGGCCATGGGCATCAACCACGAGGCGCGCGCCGCGGTGGCGGGCCGCAAGAAGATCATCGACACCGCGCATGCCATGGGCATCACCACGCCGCTCGTCGACTCGGTCTCACTGCCGATCGGCTCGGCCGAGGTCACGGTGATCGATCAGGCGGCGGCCTACGCGGTCTTCGCCAACGGCGGCAAGCGGGCCAAGCCCTACGCGGCGATGGAGGTGAAGAACTCCTCCGGCGAGGTGATCTACCGCCACGCGGACGAGCAGCCCGAGCAGGTGCTCTCGACGCAGGTCGTGGCCGGCATGAACTACATGCTCAACAAGGTGGTCGAGGAGGGCACGGCCCGGCGCGTCCAGATCGAGGGCGTGAAGATCGCGGGCAAGACCGGCACCACGAACGGCTACAAGGACGCGTGGTTCGTGGGCTACTCGGGCAACTACGTCGGCGCCGTCTGGTTCGGCAACGACGACAGCACCTCGACCAACAAGATGACCGGCGGCTCGCTGCCCGCCCAGACCTGGCACGACGTGATGGAGCCCGCCCACCAGGGCATCGAGATCAAGCCCCTTCCCGGCCTGAAGGTGCCGAACCCCGGCGCCCAGGCCGCGGCCCCGACCGCCCCGACCAACCCGGCGGCGAGCAATTTCGGCAAGCTCTCGCGCCGCTCCTTCGAGGTGATCAGCGGCGTGAACGGCCTGTTCCGCACCGTCGAGGCGCCTCCGAGGCCCGGCGCCCAGCTCGACACCAAGGGCGCTCCGCGCACGCTCGCGGAGGGCAACCGCCCCTCCGACCGGACCGAGACCCGATGAGGCCGGCGTTGACGGCGCAGGCCACGGCCGCCGCGCGGGCCGGGGGGCGGATCGTGGGGGTGGGGCAGCGCCTGTGGCGCAGGAGCGCCTGGGTCGGGCTCGCTCTCTACGCGCTGGCGCTCGGCGCGGGGCTCGGCCTCGCCAGCGCCGACTGGGCGACGCGCGGCGGCTACCCGTTCGGCGGCGTCGCGGTCGGGGCCTGGACGATCTGGCCGCGGGCGGGCGCCACCAGCGCCGATCCCTACACCCGCGCCGTCAACGCGCGCCGGGGCGAGATCCCGCTCGCGGTCGGCGAGGGATTGCTGATGACGGCCGCGACCGACGATGCCGGCCGCGGTCTCGACGCCGCCTGCACCTACAGCATCACCGGCGCGACGCCGCCGGCCCGGGCCTGGACGCTGACCGTCTCCGGCCGGGGCGATCCCGACCCCGCCCGGCCGCCGATGCGCGAGGGTTTCACCGCGACCGAGATCCTGCGCGAGCTGGACGGCCGCTTCGCCGTCACGCTCGGTCCCGAGGCGGAACCCGGCAACTGGCTGCCGAGCCCGCGCGAGACCGGCCCCCTGCGACTCGCCTTGCGCCTCTACGACACGCCGGTGGCGGCGAGCGCGGGCAGCCTCGACCGCGACGCGGTGCCGGCGATCACCCGCCTGCGCTGCAGGACGTGAGCCCCGCGCGATGAGGCCCCGATGAGCCTGCGCCCATGAGCCCGTGCCGATGAATCTGCGCCTCGCCTACGCCACCCTGTGCGGCCTGACGCTCGCCGGCCTCGTGCACGTCGCGACCGTGCTGGCGATCCCCCTCCTGTCGGAGACGGACGCGCTCTCCCGCGCGCGCGGGAGCGAGAGCCTCGACCATCCGCAGCCGATCTACACGGTGGCCACGACAGCCAACCCGGCTCCGGCCGAGGCGTGGCTGCCGATCCCCGACCCGGCGGTGGCGGTCGGCGTCTGCGCCTACGACCTCGCGGACGGCCCCTTGCGCGTCTCGGCCCGCACCGGACCGCTGATGCTGACGCTGGCTGCGCACGGGCGGCGCGGCGCCTTCTACGCGGTGACCGACCAGGCGGCGGTGCGCGGCGCGCTCGACCTCGTGATCCTCACCCGCGCCCAGTACGACGAGGCGCTGGCCAGCGACGACGAGAGCGAGCCGAGCCGCGACGTGCGCATCGTCGCCCCCGACCGCCAGGGCTTCGTGGTGGTGCGGGCGGTCGCCGGCCTGCCGAGCCAGCGCGCGGCCGCCAACGCGGCGGTGCAGGCGGTCGCCTGCTCCATCGACAGTCAGAGCGAGGAGCCGCCCGCGCGGTAGGGGCGGGCCTCAGGCCGAGACATCGACGAGCTGTCCCGTCCGGCCGTCGGCCGACACCATCTTCCGGATGCTGTCCTTGATCGTGTCCTCGATCTTCCGCCGCTCGTCCTGCGGCAGGGAGCCGAGTTGCTCCTCCGTCAGGTCCATGCCCTTCAGGATGTTGGCGCGCATCCGCTCCATCGGGGACATCGACGCGTATTTCAGGAAGTCGGCCGCGATGTCGTCGGGCTTTCGACCGCCCGCGTCTCTCGCGGCGCTTCCGGCGGTGCCGATCGGCTTGGGGGTTGGCCAGTTGATGGCCGTGCTGGCGCTGGAAATGTTCATCGCGGAAAGTCTCGTGGTACCGAGCCTCCCGAGCAAGGACGGCGCCACTTGTGCGCCGGGACTTTGTACGGTTTTCCCAGCCCGTTAGGGCATCCGGGACCTGTCTTCAGGCGGCAGGGACTGCCGAAGCCCGGCGATTTCTGCCTAGTGGGGGCGAAGCGCCGACCTTTGCGTGGGGTGTCCGGCCGAAGAGGCCGGATTCTGGAAGCTCCTTCCCCGGCCGGATCGGGCGGATCTAGCGCCGGCCGCCGCCGAAGCCGCCCGGACCGCCGCCGAAACCCGGCCCGCTCCCTCCGGGACCGCCGAAGCCGCCTCCAGGTCCTCCGGGACCGCCCGGCCCGCCGAAGCCGCCGGGCGGACCGAAGCCGCCGGGACCGCCCGCGCCGCCGGGCGGCCGGGTGTCGATGCGGAAGCCCTGCCCGGATCCGGGGGCGTCCCGCCCGGGGACGCCCGCCGGACCGTGCCCCGGAAGGCCGCGCAGGTCGAGGCGGTCGCGCTGGAAGCCCGGCCGCTCGGAGCGGCCCGGCTCGCGCGCAGGTTCGCGCACAGGTTCGCGCACCGGCGCGAGGCGATCCTCGACGCGCAGGCGCTCGACCGTGAGGCGCCCGTCGCCCGCAACCTCCGTGGTGAGCACCGCCCGCACCGCGCCCGAGCGGGGCAGGCTCGCGGCCGGTGCGCCCGCGACGGGCAGGCCCGAGCCCAGGGTCACGCCCCCTCCTCGCCGGCCGATATAGGCCTCGATCGAGGCGGTCCGGATGCCCGGCGGCAGGCCGGCCTCGGCGGCATCGGTCACCGCGAGGGCGCCGTCCCGCATCTGGCCGGCGACCGCGGCGCGGTGCCCCGCGGACAGGTTCTCGGCGCCCGCGAGCCGCAGGCCGCCGATCCGCGCCGCGCCGTCGGCCCCGCGCCGGACCGGGCCGGCGACCCGGTCGGGGCCTGCGGCGCGGGGCTCGATCAGGCTCGCCACCACCACCCCGTCCGGGCGGCGCAGGCCGCTCACCGCGACGCGCTGGCCGACCGTCCAGGTGCCGCCCGCCGCGCCCGTCGCGACGCGCTGCCCCAGCACCGTGAGACTGTTCCGGCCGACCGCCTCGACCGGTCCCACCACCTCGCTCGTCACGTCGATGCGGCGGGTGGCAAGGCCCGCGCCCTCGGGCCGGGCCACCACCCGCACCACGTGCCCGACACGCAGGTCGGAAGCGCGGGCCGGGACGCCGTCGATGCGCACCGCGACGTCGTCGGGGTAGGCGATGCGCAGGTCGTTCACCACGATCGAACCGAAGCGCCGGATCGTGCCGATCACTCCCGTGCCGCCGATGCCGCGGTCGCCCTCGCCGGGCGCGTCGGTCGGGCGCGCGCCGGTGCCGCCGATGCCCTGGTCGCGGATCGGCGCGTCCTGGGCGGCCAGCCGCCCCGGCAGGACGGCGGCACCTGCGAGCAGGCCGAGGACGAGCCGGCGGCTCGGACGATGATCGCGCGCCACGCGCCCGCTCCCCTAAAGGCGTCCGGGAGGCGCGGGCGGGGGCGCCGCCTCGGCGTAGACGTAGAGGCCGAAGTTCCAGCGGTGGTCGCCGCCGGGATCGGTCTGGCAGGCGGCGTGGGCCTCGCGGTTGGCTTGGCTCAGCGCCTCCATGGCGATCTCGCGGGCCCGCGCCTCCAGGCGCCGGGCGAGATCCTCCGAGAGCCCGTCGTAGTGCACCGCCCGCTCGAGGAAGCGCGGGGTCTCACCCACGATGTTGGCCACGCTCGCCGCGATGTGGTCGTGCAGGTTGCGGCCGAAATAGTAGAGCTGCGGCTCGCCCCCGCCCCGCGGCACGTAGGCGGCCGCGGCCAGCACGACGCGGTCGGATTCGTCGAGGCTTGCGAGCCCCCGGTCGAGCCACTCGTCGAGCACGGCGCGCGGGCGGAGATCCCGGGTGATGCCGGAGACCAGCGCCTCGAAGGAGGGCGCCTCACCGGGCCCTGAGCGGGGCAGCGGGAGCGGCCGCCCCTGTCCGTCCGTGAATTTCGGGTCGGCCAGCCAGCGGGCGATGATCCGGCTCGTGCGCGAGACCACGGCCGGCACCGCGCTCACCGGGGCACCCGCGCCGCGCAGGCGCCGCACCTCCTTGCGGTGGATGCCGGTGAGCAGCGAGACGCGGCTGTCCGTCTGCTCCTTGCCGGGGAGCGCGAAATCGTACTCGGCCACGTTCACGTAGAGTTCGCGCAGCAGGTTCGTCAGCGCCGGGAAAGTGATGCCGCGGGCCACGAACAGGCGCACCAGGGGGCGCAGCAGGCGCGCCACCGGCGCGTGCAGGGCCGTGCCCTCCGGAGTTGCGATCTCGTCCGACATGACGACGACCTTAGCCCGCGGATCGTGGGAGACAATCCCACACGGTGCGTCTGCGCACGCGTAACCCGGGATTCCTCGTTGACGTGGGATTTTTGCACACGTATCGATTTTGTGGTCAGATTTCCCACGCAGCTGGAGCACGGTGATGACCGAAAGGATCCGAATGGTCGCCCCGCCCGCGCTCCCGCCCCTGCGCAACGTCTGTCCCGCGGCCCCTCCGCGGAACGGCGCCCCCGATGCCGCGCGCCTCGCACGCCTCGCGCTGTGCTTGGCCGCCCTCGCACTGCCCGTGCTCGGAAGCGTCGCCGCGGACACGGTCCGACGCGACGCGCCGGGAACGAAGCAGACCGCCGTCCTGCCGATCCCCTCCGGCCGGACGGCGGTTTCACAGGCCTCCCGAGGCGTCCCGGTGCGTCGGGAGGCCGCCCTCGCGCACTTGGACATGGAGTTGCCCCGATGACGACGCCGACGACCGTCGCGGGATTGGCCGGGCATCGATCGGCTCGCCCTGCCCTCGACGGCGCCGAGGGCTGCGGCGGCGCCCGGGTCATCGACCTCGCCATCTGCCTGATCCTGGCCGTCACAGTCGTCGGCCTGCTGCTCGCGGCGCTCTGAGGCCGCGCGCCTCCCGGCGGCGTCGCGCAGCCATCGGATCGGCGCGAATCAGTATCGGATGGGCGCACCTCCGCACAGGACCCCGGGAAATTCCATGCCGTAGCATTCATTCCAGATAGCCTGGGGGCTGGCACCAGTCGGTTCGGCGGCTAAGTCTTGTTTCGCGCAATGACACGGTTGCCGAATCGTCCGGCCGATCCATCTCGACGGACGGATGCTGGCCGACCGGAGTCTGTTCTTGCCCGCTTCGAGACTTCTGCCCCGCGCCGTGCTCGCCGGGGGCCTCGCCTGCGCGCTGGCGCCGGCCGCGCGGGCCCAGGACCTGCCGCGGGTCGATCCGGGCCGCGGCAGCGTCCTGATCCACGGCAATTTCTGCGGCCCCGGCAACCGGGGCCCGGGCCATCCGCCGATCGACGCGCTCGACCTCGCCTGCGCGCGGCACGACGCCTGCTCGCCCCCGCTCGCCTCGGGGCGATGGGCCACCTGCGCCTGCCACGACCGCCTCCACGCCGAGGCGGATCTTGTGGCCCGCGATCCCCGCACCTCGCCGCCCGTGCGCGACACCGCCCGGTTCGTCTCCGACTTCGCCCTGGCGCTTCCCTGCGATCCCTGAAAACGCCGGGAGCCCGGCGCCATCGGCACCGGGCTCCCGTCTCGACTGTGCTCGCCTGGATCGTGCCGGGACGATCAGGCGTCGGCGGGATTGGCACCCGCCTTCGGTCCACCCTTCGAGACGCCCACCAGCGCCGGGCGCAGCACCCGCTCGCCGATGACGTAGCCGGACTGCACCACCTGCACCACGGTGCCGTTGGGGACCTCCGCGTTCGGCACCTCGAACATCGCCTGGTGGCGGTTCGGGTCGAAGCGCTGCCCTTGCGGCTCGACCGCCTTCACGCCGTGCCGCTCCAGGGTCTTGCCGAGGTCGCGCTCGGTCAGCTCGATGCCCTCGATCAGCCCCTTCAAGGCGCCCTCCGCGGCGGCGCGGGCGTCGGCCGGCACGCTCTCCAGGGCGCGGCGGATGTTGTCGGCGACGTTCAGGACGTCGCGGGCGAAGTTCGTCACCGCGTAGGTGCGCGCGTCGGCGACCTCGCGCTCGGTGCGGCGGCGCAGGTTCTCCATCTCGGCGAGCGTGCGCAGCGCCCGGTCCTTGAACTCGTCGCGCTCGGCCGTCAGGGCGGCCACGGCCTCTCCCTGCGGGCTCGACTCGGGCTGCTGGGCCGCGTCGGCATGGGCGCCCGCATGCGCTCCGGCCTCGGCCCCGTTGCGGGGCCCGGCGCCGTCCGCGGCCTCGTTCCGGCGCGGGTCGTCCTGCTGCATGTCGTTGCTCGTCATGGCGTTTCAGTCGTGGCGTTTCAGTCGTGGTGATGTGCGGGATCGCCGCTGATATCAGGCCGGCGGCCCCTGAAATCAACCCGCGGCAGCGGCCCTCAGGCTTCCCGCGGCGGCGGCGCGGCGACCAGCGCCTCCAGCCCCTCCGCCTTCAGCGCCGCCACGTCGCCGGCGAAGATCTCCATCACGGCGGCGCGGATCGCGGCCAGGCGGTCGGGCTGGGTGACGCGGGTGCCGATGAGGTCGGTGATGTAGAACACGTCGACCGCGCGCTCGCCGAAGGTCGCGATATGCGCCGAGGTGATGTTGAGCGAGAGGCGGCTGAAGGCGGTCGTCAGCTCGTAGAGCAGGCCCGGCCGGTCGAGGCCGGTGACCTCGACCACGGTCTCGCGGCTCGAGAGCGCGTTGTCGATGGCCATGTCGGGCGGCACCAAGAAGGTCTTGGCCCGGGCGCTCGCCACCGGCGGGTGCTTGTCGGCGACGAGGTCGGCGATGCGGATCTCGCCCTTGAGCGCCCGCTCGATCGCCGCGGTGATGCGCCGGCCCCGCCGCAGCTCGTCCTCGTCCCGCTCGAAGGCGCGCGAGAGGTAGATCGAGTCGAGGGCGAAGCCGTCGGTGGTGGTGAAGATCTGCGCATCCACGATGTTGCCGCCGGCCGCCGCGCAGGCGCCGGTGATGATGGCCAGGAGCCGCGGGTGGTCGGGCGAGTAGACCGTGATCTCGGTCACGCCGCGGACCGGATCGGTCTCGACGTCGGTGGCGCTGGTGCGGCCCGATTCGACGACGCCCCGGATGAAGTTCGCGTCCTTGAACTGGCGCACGCCCTCGACCTTGAGCCAGTAGGCCTGGTTGTGGCGGGCCGCGTAGGCGTCGAAATCCTCAGCCGACCAGTCCGGCAGCTTCTCGCGCAGCGCGATCTGGATCATCCGCACCCGGTCGGTGCGGGCGATCTCGGAGTGGCCGCCCGAGAGCCGCACCTCGGTCTCGTCGTAGAGGGTGCGCAGCAGCGTGCCCTTCCAGGCCGTCCAGACGCCGGGGCCCACCGCCGCGATGTCGGCGACCGTGAGGATGGTGAGGAGCTTCAGCCGCTCCAGCGTCTGCACCACGCCGGCGAAGCGCTCGATCGTCTTCGGGTCGGAGAGGTCGCGGCTCTGAGCCGTCATGGACATCAGGAGGTGGTGTTCGACGAGCCAGGCCACCGTCTCGGTCTCGGCCTGCGAGAGGCCGAGGCGCGGGCAGAGCTTCTGGGCGATGGCCGCGCCCGCCACCGAGTGGTCCTCGGGCCGGCCCTTGGCGATGTCGTGCAGGAGGATCGCGACGTAGAGCGCGGTGCGGTTGTTGATGGTGTGGATCACCCGGGAGACCAGCGGGTGCGCCTCCTGTACCCGGCCCGCCTCGATCGCCGCCAGCACGCCGACCGAGCGCAGCAGGTGCTCGTCCACCGTGAAGTGGTGGTACATGTTGAACTGCATCATCGCCACGATGCGCCCGAAGTCGGGCACGAAGCGGCCGAGCACGCCCGCCTCGTTCATCTGGCGCAGCACGGATTCGGGCGCGTTCTTCGAGGTCAGGATCTCGACGAACAGGCGGTTCGCCTCCTCGTCGGCGCGCAGCGTCGGGGTGATGAGGCGCAGCGAGCGGGTGGCGAGGCGCCGCGCGTCCGGGTGGATCGGCAGGTTGTGGCGTTCGGCCAGCCAGAACAGGCGGATCAGGTTGACGGGGTCGCGCTCGAAGGCGTCCTCGGCCCGCAGGTTCACGCGGCCGTGGTCGATCCAGAAATCCTCCGCCTCCATCGCGGTGGCGCGGAAGCGGTCGCGGAACCGGCCGATCCAGCGGTCGAGCACCGGGGTGCGCTTGGCGTGGCGCGCCTCCAGTTCGGCGCAGACGATCGCCGTGAGGTCGCCCACGTCCTTGGCGATCAGGAAGTAGGCCTTCATGAAGCGCTCGACGCCCGACAGCCCCCCGCGCGGGCCGTAGTTGAGGCGCTCGGCGACGCGGGGCTGCAGCCCGAAGGAGAGCCGCTCCTCCGGCCGGCCGGTGATGAAGTGCATGTGGCAGCGCACCCGCCACAGGAACTCCTCGCAGCGCTCGAACAGCCGGTACTCCTCCGGGGTGAACAGGCCCGCGTGGACGAGCTCGGCCTGGTCGCGCACCCGGTAGGTGTACTTGGCGATCCAGAACAGGGTGTTGAGGTCGCGCAAGCCCCCCTTGCCGTCCTTCACGTTCGGCTCGACGAGGTAGCGGGAGGAGCCCGCCTTCGCGATGCGCCCGTCGCGCTCGCGCAGCTTCGCCTCCACGAACTCGGCGGCCGAGCCCACGACGAGATCGGAATCGAAGCGGGTGATCAGCTCCTCGAACAGCACCCGCGATCCGAACAGGAAGCGGGCCTCGAGCAGCGCCGTGCGGATGGTGAAGTCGGCGCGGGCCTCGCGCAGGCACTCCTCGACCGAGCGGGTGGCGTGGCCGACCTTCAGCTTGAGGTCCCAGAGCACGTAGAGCATCGCCTCGACGACGCTCTCCGACCACGCGGTCTGCTTGTAGGGCAGCAGGAACAGCAGATCGATGTCCGAGCCCGGGGCCATCGTGCCCCGTCCGTAGCCGCCGGTCGCCACGATCGCGAGTTGCTCGCCGGTGGTCGGGTTGTCGTTCGGGTAGAGGCGCCAGCAGACGGCGTCGTAGATCGCCCGCACCACCGCGTCGGTGAGCCGCGACAGGGCCTGCGCGCAGGCCATCCCGTCCCGGTCCTTCAGGAGCCGCGCCTCGGCCGCCGCGTGTCCCTCCGCGATCACCGCCTTGAGCTGCGGCACCAGGGCCGCCCGGAGCTTCGTGGGCTCCCGCGCCTCGCGGTCGAGCGTGTCCAGAACCCTGTCGAGTGCGGCGACGGCGTCGAACATGGATACCCGTTACAGCGGCTCGGCCGGACCGCGATCCACCGGACCGAGCGATACGGGCCCGGAGCCGCACAGGCCGGGCCTCGGCCAAGGTCTAGCACGATCCGGCGAGGCTGACAGGGGCGCCGCCCGCTTTCGGGCGCGGCCCGCCCCTCGGGCCGGCACTCAGCCGCGGCTCGGCTGCCCGGCATCGCGGGGCGGGGCCGCCTCTCGGGCGGTCGCCGCGGGCTGCTGCACGGGCGGGAACAGTTTCGCGAGGCCGTTCGCGACGCCGTACAGCACGGGGTTCTGATTGGGCCTGTCCAGGGGTGGTCGTATCTTGGTCTTCAGCATCGATGCCGTGTTCGCCGCGGACGGCGCCTTTTCGTGCGCGGATGCTGGCACGAGGAGCAATCAGGTTCACGACAATGCGCCCGCATCTGCTTCGTTGCCTGAAGCCGCTCGAATTTTTCGGCGTTGCACAGGTTTGGAAACCGGGGCGTCACGGGCCGAAGACTGCTTTCGGCGGCCTGTGGGCTCAGCCGCGGCGGCGCAGCACCACGCGCACCGGCGGGGCCGGGATCGGGCAGGCCGTCGGCCGCACCGTCAGCACGGCCGAAGCGGGGCAGGCCGCCCGGCAGGCGAGTGCGGCGTCGATCTGGTCGCGCCCGCAACCTTCGGCGAAGCAGAACCGGCCGAGATCCTCGCACGTCGCCAGGAAGCGTCCGGCGGCGACCGGCCGGTCCCGCATGTCGGCGGCCCCGGCCTCGGACGGGCCGAGGACGAGGAGCGCGAGGACGATGACGCTGGAGCGTGCCACGCTGCCCCCGGGGATGCCTGCCGAACCACCGCCCTCCCATAGCATCGGCCGCGCCCGCCCGCCGTGCCATTCGGGCGACAACCGGCGCCGTTCGGGGCTGGGGGCGACGGCGCGCCGGGCGCGAAGCATTGGCCGCGCGACGACGCCGGGGCTATACCGCGGGCCAAGGGCGTGTCCGGCGCGGGGCGACGCCGGGGCCGACGCCGACCGGGAACCTCAAGTCATGCGTTACGTGCGGGACATGCGCGGCTACGGGGCGAACCCGCCCGATCCGGACTGGCCGGGCGGCGCGCGCGTGGCCGTGCAGGTGGTGCTCAACTACGAGGAGGGCGGCGAGAACGCGATCCTGCACGGGGACGCGGCCTCCGAGGCCTTCCTCTCCGAGATCGTGTCGGCCGTGCCATGGCCGGGCCTGCGCCACTGGAACATGGAATCCCTCTACGAGTACGGCGCGCGGGCCGGGTTCTGGCGCCTGCACCGGCTGCTGACCGGACTGGAGATCCCCGTCACGGTCTACGGCGTCGCCACGGCGCTGGCGCGCTCGCCCGAGCAGGTCGCGGCGATGCAGGCGGCCGACTGGGAGATCGCCTCGCACGGCCTGCGCTGGATCGACTACCGGGCTCACGCGCCGGAGGACGAGCGCCGGGACCTAGAGGCGGCGATCCGCCTGCACACGGAGGTGACGGGCGCCCGCCCGACCGGCTGGTACACCGGCCGCTCGTCGGCCGACACGGTGCGGCTCGTCGCCGAGGAGGGCGGCTTCGCCTACGTCTCCGACACCTACGCCGACGACCTGCCCTACTGGCTCGACCACGACGGCCACGGGCGCCCGATCCGCCCGCAGCTGATCGTGCCCTACACCCTCGACGCCAACGACATGCGCTTCTCGACGCCGGCGGGCTTTGCCAACGGCGACCAGTTCTTCTCCTACCTGAAGGACACGTTCGACGCGCTCTACGCCGAGGGCGAGGCCGGCCGGCCGGGCATGATGAATCTCGGCCTGCACTGCCGCCTCGTCGGGCGCCCGGGCCGCGCGCTGGCGCTCCGGCGCTTCCTCGACTACGTGCGCGGCCACGACCGGGTCTGGTTCGCCAAGCGCATCGACATCGCCCGGCACTGGCAGGCGCGCCACCCCTACGCGGAACCGGCCGTCCGGCCGTCGCGGATGGACCGGGAGGCGTTCGTCGCCCGCTTCCGCGACGTGTTCGACGGCGGCGCCTGGGTGGCCGAGCGCGCCCACGCGCTGGAGCTCGGCAGCGCGCACGACACGGCGCTCGGCCTGCACAACGCGCTCTGCCGCGCCTTCCGCGCCGGCTCCGGGGCGGAGCGGGCCGCGCTCCTGCCCGCCGGCCGCACCCCGCAGGAGGCCGAGGCGCACGCCTTGCAGCGGCTCCGCGACATCCTGCCGGCCTGAGAGAGGATCCTTCCGATGACCGCCTCGCCCTACAACCCGCCCTGCGGCGGCCTCCCTCCCCAGACCGCCCTGATGACCGGCCGGGCCGTGTTCACCGAGGCCTACGCCGTCATCCCGCGGGGCGTGATGAGCGACATCGTCACCTCGGTCCTGCCCTTCTGGGAGGGCACCCGCGCCTGGATGCTGTCGCGCCCGCTCTCCGGCTTCTCGGAGACCTTCGCGCAGTCCCTCATGGAGGTCGCGCCCGGCGGCGGCAGCCGGCAGCCGGAGCCCGATCCGGAGGCCGAGGGCGTGCTCTTCGTCGTCGAGGGGCGCCCGAGCCTGACCCTCGACGGCCACGAGCACGGCCTGCGCCCCGGCAGCTACGTCTACCTCGCGCCCGGCGCCGCGTGGTCCCTGCGCAACGCGGAGGGCACCGCCCGCTTCCACTGGATCCGCAAGGCCTACGAGCGGGTGCCGGGGATCGAGGCGCCCGAGAGCTTCGTCACCCACGAGAGCCGCGAGGATCCGGTCGCCATGCCGGGCACGGACGGCGCCTGGGCCACCACCCGCTTCGTCGCCTCCGACGACGTGCGCCACGACATGCACGTCAACATCGTCGCCATGCGCCCCGGCGCCTCGATCCCATTCGAGGAGACGCACGTGATGGAGCACGGCCTGTTCGTTCTGGAGGGCAAGGCGGTCTACCGGCTCAACCGCGACTGGGTGGAGGTCGAGGCCGGCGACTTCATGTGGCTGCGCGCCTTCTGCCCGCAGGCCTGCTACGCGGGCGGGCCCGGCCCCTTCCGATACCTGCTCTACAAGGACGTGAACCGCCACGCCGCCCTCCGGCCCCGCGGGCTCGGCCGGTGAGCGACAGGATCCTCGTCGCGCAGGCCCTCAGCGCGGAAGCCTTCGCGCCCTTCGGCGCGGTGATCGACAAGTCCAGGGTTGCCCCGCGCCCGATGAACGCCGGCCGGGCGCGCCGCTTCCACGACCTCGCCACGGTGCCGGTGGTGGGCGCGGAGAGCACCGTGGTGATCGGCCATGTCGAGGCCGAGCCCTACCCGGTGCCCCTGGTGTTCAGCCTCGTCGAGCGCCACCCGCTGGGCGCCCAGGCCTTCGTGCCGCTCGACGCGTCGCCGTTCCTCGTCGTGGTCTGTCCCGACGAGGGGGGAAGGCCGGGCCGGCCCCAGGCCTTCCTCACCGCGCCGGGCCAGGGCGTCTGCTACGCCGTGGGCACGTGGCACGGCGTGCTCACGCCCTTCGGTGCGCCCCAGGACTTCCTGGTGATCGACCGCGGGGGCCCGGGCGTGAATCTCGAGGAACACGTCTACGCGGAGCCCTGGACCGTGACGCTGCCGGAGGGGCCTGAGGGCGCCTGACGCCTTCAGGCCGCCGCAGCGACCTCGACGCGGTTCCGGCCGGCCGCCTTCGCCCGGTAGAGGGCACGGTCGGCGGCCGAGAGCAGGGCCGGCAGATCGCCGCGCTCGGGCCCCGCCTCCGCCAGGCCGACGCTGACGGTCGCCCGGATGCCGGGCCCGTCGCGGTGCGCGGCGGCCTCCGCGAAGCGCCGCGCGATCTCCTCGCCGACCTGCCGCGCCGCGGGGGCGCCCCGACCCGGCAGGAGGGCGGCGAACTCCTCGCCGCCCAGGCGGACCACCAGAGCCTCCGGCCCCGCCGCGTCCCGGGCGACGCGGGCGAACAGGGCGAGCACCGCGTCGCCCGCGGCGTGCCCGTGACGGTCGTTGATGCTCTTGAAGTGGTCGAGATCGAAGGCGAGGAGCGCGGCCGGACGCTCCGCCGCCCGCTCCGCGAGCATCCGTGCGCCCTGCTCGAAGAATCCCTGACGGTTGGCGAGGCCGGTGAGGAAATCGGTCCGGGACGCCGCCAGGAGCTGTGCCTGCGCCTCCTCGCGCACCAGCGCCAGGAACGCCATCGGCATGGCGACCGAGTAGAGCACCGCCTCGTACATCGTGACCTTGGCAAGGACCGGCAGCAGGCTCGGCCCGTAGCGCTCGACGAGAACGGGCGCGACCAGCCCGCGCAGGACGTAGAACACCCCGTGTCCGGCCGAGACCGCCACCGCGACCGGCCGCGAGCGCAGGCCCCGGACCGTGCGGCTGCGCAGGAGGGCCCAGGCGGTCAGCCCGCAGGCCAGGGCGATCGGCAGCGCGGAGACGTGGTTCCAGAACGCCGCCTCGAAATGCACGCCCGCGACCGCCCAGGCCAGGGCCAGGACGACCAGTGCCGCGGCCGAGCCCCGGAAGCGCGCCGGGCCGTCGAGGCTGACCACGCCGTGCCGCACCATCAGGTAGCCCAGCACCATCAGGAGGTTGGTCAGCGCTCCCCCGCCCGCACCGGGAAACCGGTGGCGGTTCATCGCGACGACGCAGCCCAGCGCGAAGACCGCGCAGGCCCCCGCCCAGACCCCGAGCTCGCGCGACCGCCGCGGATGGGCCTGCCGCTCCCACAGCGTCAGCGCCGCGGAGACGAGCAGCGTCCCGATGGTCAGATACCAGAGCGTCGCAAGGTCTATCTGCATGGCGGCGGCTCCCGACCCACGGGTCGGGCTTACAACTCCGGGACGAAGAGTTCCCTTATGACACGCGGCATCCCGCACACAGGGTTAAGGCTTTCCTGCCGGACCCGAACGCCGCGGTCGCGGCGGCCGCGGCTCCTCGGCCCCCGAGGGTCCCGCGGGCGGTGCGAGCCGGGCGAGGACGGGGCCGGCGGCCCGCTCGGCCGCGCGCTCGATCGCCCGGTAATCCGCCACGAGCGCGGCGCCGAGGGCCGAGAGCCGCGCCCCGCCGCCGGCCCGGCCGCCGGCCTGCGTCTCCACCACGGGCCGGCCGAACCCTGCGTTCAGTGCCTCGATCAGGGTCCAGGCGCGCCGGTACGACATGCCGAGCGCCCGGCCCGCGGCCGAGATGGAGCCGTGCTCGGCCACGGCCTCGAGGAGGCGCACCTTGCCGGGACCGACCCGGTGGTCGGGCCCGAGATCGATCCGGATGCTCAGACGGGCCATCGTGCCTCCGCGGTGCCCCTGGCCGAGGCTATGCTCGACGGTATATAGCGCAGGACGGCGGCCCGGCTGGACGCCGCTCCGGGATCTCGAGGACGGATCCGCATGCGTACGACAACCCGCGCCCGCTTCCTGGCCGGCCTCGTGTCCGGCACGCTCCTGGCAGCCATGCCGGCGCAGGCGGCCGAGCCCCCGACCGTCTTCGCCGCCGCGAGCCTGAAGAACGCGCTCGACGACATCGCGGGCTCCTACGCGCGGGAGGGCAAGCCGGCCCCGCGGATCTCCTACGCCGCCTCGAACACGCTCGCGAAGCAGATCGAGCAGGGCGCGCCCGCGGACCTGTTCTTCTCGGCCGACCTCGACTGGATGGACCATCTCGCCAAGCAGAACCTCATCCGGCCCGACAGCCGGGTCTCGCTGCTGACCAACAGCATCGTGCTGATCGCCCCGAAGGCCTCGCGGGCCGAGGTGCGGATGGGCCCCGGCCTCGATCTCGCGGGCGCGCTCGGACAGGGGCGCCTCGCCATGGGCAACGTCGCGGCAGTGCCGGCCGGCAAGTACGGCAAGGCGGCCCTGGAGAAGCTCGGCGCCTGGGCCGGGGTGAAGGACCGGGTGGCGCAAGGAGAGAGCGTGCGCGCCGCCCTGCTCCTCGTCTCGCGGGGCGAGGCCCCGCTCGGCATCGTCTACGCCACCGACGCGGCGGCGGACGCCAACGTCAGGATCGTCGCGACCTTTCCGGCCGACAGCCACCCGCCGATCGTCTACCCCGTCGCGCTGACGCGGGATTCGGCCAATCCCGACGCCGCGGGCCTCCTCGCCTACCTGCGCGGGCCCACCGCCAAGGCCGCCTTCGAGCGCCAGGGCTTCACGGTGCTGAACCGCTCCGCCACCGCCCGGCCGTGACCGATGCCGTGACGAACTGGCTGACACCAGAGGAGTGGCAGGCGCTGCGCCTCAGCCTGCTGGTGGCCGGCACCGGCACGCTGGCGAGCCTGCCGCTCGGGCTCGGCGTGGCCTACCTGCTCGCCCGAGGGCGGTTCTGGGGCAAGACGCTCCTCGACATGGCGGTCCACCTGCCCCTCGTCCTGCCGCCGGTCGTGACCGGCTACCTGCTGCTCCTCGCCTTCGGGCGGCGCGGACCCGTGGGCAGCGTGCTCGCCGAGTTCGGCATCGTCCTCGCGTTCCGCTGGACGGGGGCGGCGCTGGCCTGCGCGGTGATGGGCTTTCCCTTGCTGGTGCGCGCCATCCGCCTGTCGATCGAGGCGGTCGATTCCAAGCTGGAGCAGGCCGCGGCCACTCTCGGGGCCAGCCCGCCGCAGGTCTTCGCCCAGGTCACCCTGCCGCTGATCCTGCCCGGGATCCTCGCGGGGCTCGTGCTCTGCTTCGCCAAGGCGATGGGTGAATTCGGCGCCACCATCACCTTCGTGTCGAACATTCCCGGCGAGACCCAGACCCTGCCCTCGGCGATCTACGCCCTCACCCAGGTGCCGGGCGGCGAGGCCGGGGCGATGCGCCTGGCCCTCATCTCGATCGTCGTCTCGATGAGCGCCCTCCTCCTCTCCGAGATCCTCGCCCGCGGCGTCGCCCGCCGGCTCGCCGCGTGAGCGGCCTCGCGGTCACGGTCGCGCACCGCCAGGGCGCCTTCCGGCTCGACGCGAACTTCGAGGCCGAGGGCGGGGTCACGGCCCTGTTCGGGCGCTCGGGCTCGGGCAAGACCACGCTGGTCGACATCGTCGCGGGCCTCGTGCGCCCCGAGCGGGGCCGCGTCGTCCTCGACGGCGCGGTGCTGGTGGACACGGACGCGCGGCGCTTCGTGCCGCCGCACCGCCGCCGCATCGGCTACGTCTTCCAGGAGAGCCGGCTGTTCCCGCATCTCGACGTCTCCGCCAACCTGCTGTTCGGCCGCCGTCTCGCGCGCGCGGCCGACGGGATCGGCTTCGCGGAGGTGGTCGATCTGCTGGGCATCGGCCACCTTCTCGCGCGCCGCCCGGCCGGGCTCTCCGGCGGCGAGCGGCAGCGGGTGGCGATCGGCCGTGCGCTGCTGGCGCGGCCCCGCCTCCTCCTGATGGACGAGCCTCTGGCGGCGCTGGACGAGGCCCGCAAGGCCGAGATCCTGCCCTTCCTCGAGCGGCTGCGCGATCTCGGCCGCGTGCCGATCCTCTACGTCTCCCACGCCCTGCCGGAGATCGTGCGGCTCGCCGACCGGGTGGTGGTCCTGGAGGCGGGACGCGTCGTCGCCAGCGGGCCCGTGGACACGCTCAGCGCGCGCCTCGACGTCGCGCCGCTGCGCGCCGCCCGCGAGGCCGGGGCGGTGCTCGCCGGCCGGGTGGAGGCGCACGATCCGGCCTTCGCGCTGACGCGGCTCGCCACGGCGGCCGGCCCGCTCCACGTGCCGCTCCTCGACCGGGCCGTGGGCGCCCCCTTGCGCATCCTCGTCTCGGCCCGCGACGTGACCCTCAGCCTCGCCCGACCCGAGGGCACGAGCGCGCTCAACGTGCTGGCCGGCACGGTCGCGGAGATCGGCGCGGCCGCGCCCGGCGACCCCGGCACCGAGGTTCGCCTGGATTGCGGCGGCGCGGCCCTGGTGGTGCGGCTGACCCGCCGCTCGCTCGCCGAGATGGGCCTCAGGCCCGGACTGCCGGTCTTCGCGGCGGTGAAGAGCGTCGCCCTGGTCGAGGGCCCGCCCCACGGTGCGGCGGCCGCGCCCTGAGGCCCGGCCGGGTCCTCAGCGCCGGACGGCCGCCATGCGCAGGCCCTCGCCCGGCCGCACGGTCACGCGCTGCACCGGCGTGACCGGCGGATGGTCGGCGGGCAGGGCCAGGCGCACCGCCCGCACCATGTGGGCCAGCACGATCACCGCCTCCTGCAGGGAGAAGCTCTGGCCGATGCAGACGCGCGGCCCCGCCCCGAAGGGCAGGTAGGCGAAGCGCGGGATCGCCGCGCGGGCCTCTCCCAGGAAGCGCTCCGGCACGAAGGCGTCGGGGTCCTCCCACAGCGCCCGGTGGCGGTGGAGCACGTAAGGAGAGACCATCACCAGCGAGCCGCGCGGTATCTTCACGCGGCCGAGCCGGTCCTCCTTCAGCGCCTGCCGGCTGATGATGGCGGCGGGCGGGAACAGGCGCAGCGCCTCCTCGATCACCGCCTTGGCGAAGGGCAGGCGCTCGGCGGCGAAGTTGCCCTCCGGGTCGGCGGCGGCATCCACCTCCTCTTCGAGGCGCGCGAGCGAAGCCCCGTCCTGCGACAGGCAGTAGAGCGCCCAGGTCAGCGCGTTGGCGGTGGTCTCGTGGCCGGCGGCGATGAAGGTGACGATGTTGGCCTTCACCGTGAGGTCGTCGAGGCCCTGCCCCGTCTCCGGATCCTGCGCGGCGAGCAGCAGGGTGAGGAGGTCTTCCGGCGCCTCGCCCCGCGCCATGACGGCGCGACGGTGCTCGATCAGCCCGTCCACCACCTCGGCGAAGTAGCGTAGCGCCGGCCGCGCCCGCAGGCGCCCGATCCGCGGCACGAAGGCGGGCACGCCGAACACGTCGAGCGGGTCGATCGGCCCGACCGATTCGAGGAAGCGCGTGATGGCGCGGGCCAGCGCGTCCGGATCGTTCTGCGGCCCGTGGGTGAAGATCGTCCGCTCCAGCACGTCGAGGGTGACGCGGGCCATCTCCTGCGCGACGTCGACTTGGCTGCCGACGCGCCGCACGAGGCGCCGGGCCAGCCGCGCGCCGGCCGCGTTCATCGCCGCCTCGAAGCCCCGCACCGTGCGGGCGGAGAAGAGCGGGGCGAGCGTGCGCCGCTGCAGCCGCCAATCGTCGCCCTCCGCCGTCAGCAGGCCCTCGCCGAGGCCCGGCGCCAGCACGCGCCGCTGCAGGTCGTCCTTGCGGTAGGCGCCCGCGTTCTCGACCAGGACGTGGCGGATCAGGCCCGGCTCGCTCACCACGGTGACGCGCCCGAGCACGCCGTCCCCCGCCAACAGCGGCAGGGTGAAGTGCTCCTCCATCCAGGTGGTGAGCGGGTTGGCCCGCGCGGCCCGCAGGAAGTCGATGAGCCCCATCGGCGTGCGCCGCGGGCGGGGCACGGCGGGGCGGAAGCGGGTCCTCGGCGCCGTCTCCGGCGCGGTCTCGGCGATCGTCGGCATGGTGTCCCGTGAGGTTCCGGGGGCGCGGCGACAGCCCGCGCGGATTGTCAGGACGGCCGCGCGGCAGGTTCGCGTTTCGGCCCGGCCTTCGCTAAGTAGGTCCCGCACTGCACCAGACGTAGAGGCCACGATGTCGCCCACCGAGACCGCCACCCGCACGGAATCCGACACGTTCGGGCCGATCGAGGTTCCGGCCAACCGGTACTGGGGCGCGCAGACGCAGCGCTCGATCCAGAACTTCAAGATCGGCACCGAGCACATGCCCGCGCCGCTCGTCCACGCGCTGGGCATCGTCAAGCAGGCCGCCGCCCTGGTGAACAAGGATCTGGGCGCCCTCGACCCGAAGATCGCCGACGCGATCGCCCAATCCGCCGCCGAGGTGGTGGCCGGCCAGCACGACGACGAGTTCCCGCTGGTCGTCTGGCAGACGGGCTCGGGCACGCAGTCCAACATGAACGCCAACGAGGTGATCGCGAGCCTCGCCAACGAGCGGCTCGGCGGCCAGCGCGGCGGCAAGTCGCCGGTCCACCCGAACGACCATTGCAACCGCGGCCAGTCCTCGAACGACACCTTCCCGACCGCGATGCACATCGCGGTGGCCCGCGAGATCCAGGAGCGGCTGCTGCCCGCCCTCTCGCACCTGCACGGCGCGCTGGACGCCAAGGCGAAGGCTTTCGAGAGCATCGTCAAGATCGGCCGCACCCACCTGCAGGACGCGACCCCCGTCTCGCTCGGACAGGAATTCTCCGGCTACGTCGCCCAGGTCGCGCTCGGCGGCTCGCGCGTCGCGGCGACCCTTCCCGGCGTTCTGGCGCTGGCGCAGGGCGGCACCGCCGTCGGCACCGGCCTCAACGCGCATCCCGAATTCGCGGAAAAATTCGCCGCCAAGGTCGCGGAGCTCACGGGGCTCCCCTTCACCTCGGCCGAGAACAAGTTCGAGGCGCTGGCCACCCACGACGCGCTGGTCTTCACGCAAGGGGCGCTCTCGGCGCTCGCCGCCGGCCTGTTCAAGATCGCCCAGGACATCCGCTTCCTGGGCTCGGGCCCGCGCTCGGGGCTGGGCGAGCTGTCGCTGCCCGAGAACGAGCCCGGCTCCTCGATCATGCCCGGCAAGGTCAACCCGACCCAGTGCGAGGCGCTGACGATGGTCTGCGCCCAGGTGATCGGCAACGGCACCACGGTGTCGTTCGCCGGCAGCCAGGGCAATTTCGAGCTGAACGTGTTCAAGCCGGTGATCGCCAACGCGGTGCTGCAATCGGTGCGGCTGCTGGCCGACGCCGCGGTGAGCTTCGCCGACAACTGCGTCGTCGGCATCAAGGCCAACGAGGACAAGATCAGTGACCTGATGAGCCGCTCGCTGATGCTGGTGACCGCGCTCGCACCCTCGATCGGCTACGACCGGGCCGCCGAGATCGCCAAGACCGCGCACAAGAACGGCACCACCCTGAAGGAGGAGGCGCTGCGCCTCGGCTACGTGACGGACGAGGAGTTCGAGCGCGTGGTGCGGCCCGAGACCATGCTGGCCCCCAGCGCCGAGTGATGGGCGCCGAGTAGTCCATACCGAGTGACAGGCACCGCATGATCGGCGCCCATTGACGATTCGACCGGCGCGGGGACGCTTCCCGCGCCGGCCCGATACCCCGGAGGCGGACGCGATGGCCGAGATCATCAACCTGCGTCAGGTCCGCAAGGCGCGGGAGAAGGCGGAGAAGGACGCCCGGGCCGCCGAGAACCGCGTGACCTTCGGCCGCCCGAAGAAGCAGAAGACCCTTCAGGAGAAGCGCAAGTCCCTGGAGGAGAGCCGCCACGAAGGGCATCGCCTGGAGCGGGACGACCCGCCGACGTGAGCGGCGTCCGCAAGCGCTCGGTGATGATCGCCGGCCACCCGACCAGCGTCTCCCTGGAGGAGCCGTTCTGGGAGGCGCTGCGCGAGATCGCGGGCGCCCGCGGGCAGTCGGTGCAGGCGCTGATCGGCGCGATCGACGCGGGCCGCGGGGCGCAGAACCTGTCCTCGGCGATCCGGGTGTACGTGCTGGCGGCCGTGCGGGCGCCGGGTGGTGCGGAGGTGGGGTCCGGCTGATCACGTCAAGGCGCGCATGTCCTCCCTCCCCCCTCTGCGGGCAGGGCGATTGCATATGGCAGGCATCCTGTCTCGGATCGGGTGAGAAGCGCGCCGCGCTCCCTCTCCCGTGCGGGAGAGGGTTGGGGTGAGGGATGAGAACTCTCCGGAAAGGGCTGGTCCTCGCCGCGGAACCGCAACGTCCTCTCCGCAAGGCTCCGGGCCCCTCACCCTGTCCCTCTCCCGCACGGGAGAGGGGACCCGCGCCCTATCCGCATTGAGGCTCGCTCGGCATATGCGATGGCCCTACTCTGCGGGGGAGGGAAAGCGCGTCGCGAGACGCCCTCACGCCAGCATGTAGGTCAGCAGCGAGCGGAGCTGCGCCGGCTTCACGGGCTTGCGCATCAGTTCCACGCCGAGGAGGTCCGCCCGCGCCTCGATCTCCGGCGCGTAGTCGGCGGTGGTCAGGATCACCGGGAGCGGCGCGGGGCAGACGGCGCGGAGATACGCCGCCACGTCGAGGCCGCAGGCGCCGTCGTCGAGATGGTAGTCGAGGACGAGGATGTCGGGCTCGCGCAGGCCCGCGGCGAGCGCCGCCCGAACTCCGGCGAGGTCGCGGAAGGCCGAGACCTCGGCGTCCCAGTTCTGCAGCAGGCGGCGCAGGGCCTCGGCCGTGGAGGCGTCGTTCTCCACGATGAGCACGTGCGCCCCCGACAGGCGCGTCGCCACGGGCGGGGGCGCCGGAGCGGCCTCGACCGGCACGACGCTTACCGGCAGGGTCAGCGAGACCCGGGTGCCGTGGCCGGGCCGCGAGGCGAGCGCCAGCGGATGGTCGAGGGCCGCCGCCATGCGGCGCACGATCGAAAGGCCGAGGCCGAGGCCCGGCTCGCCCTGGCCATCGCCGCCCCCCTTGCCGCCGCCGCGGTAGAACTCGTCGAAGACGAGGCTCCGCTCCTCCGTGCCGATGCCGCAGCCGGTGTCGATCACGTCGATCCGGATCTCCCCGCCGCGGGGCCGGGCGACCAGCAGCACGCCGCCGGCGCCCGTGTAGCGCACCGCGTTCGAGACGAGGTTCTGCAGGATGCGCCGCAGCAGCACGCCGTCGCTCGCCACCGCGACGTCCGGGCAGCGCACCGCGAGCCGCAGGCCCTTGCGCTCGGCGAAGGGCCGGAAGCTCTCGGCCAGTTCCGCCAGGAGGTCCGGCAGGGCGAGCGCCCGCACCTCCGGCCGCACGATGCCCGCGTCGAGCTTCGAGATGTCGAGGAGCGTCTTGATCAGGTCCTCGATGGTCTGCAGCCCGCGCTCGACCTGGCCCGCGATGGCGCCGGCCTCGGGCGCGAGCGGCAGGTCGGCGAGCGCCGAGAGCGAGAGCCGGGCGGCATTCAGCGGCTGCAGCAGGTCGTGGCTGGCCGCGGCCAGGAAGCGCGTCTTCGAGCGGTTGGCGGTCTCGGCCTCCTCCTTGGCGGAGACGAGCGCGGCGTTCGAGCGCTCCAGTTCCCGCATCAGCCCGGTCAGCGCCTCGGTGCGGCTGCGGACCCGGCCCTCCAGGGTGATGGCCGTCTGGAACAGCGCGTAGGCGCCGCCCTGCTGGTCGGTGGAGCGCTCGACATGGGCCATCAGAGCCGCGTTGATGCGCTCCAGCTTGGCGACGCGCCGCCTCAGGTCCGCCTCCGCCTCGTCTGCCCGGGGCGGGTCCTTGACGGGCGGGTACTTGACGGGCGCGTCCTTGACGGGCGCGTTCATGGGACGCGCTTGCCGATGGCGATGCCGGTGAAGGTCTGGTTGAGGTGCATCGCCCGGTACTGCTCGCCGTAGGTCTCGAAGCCGATTACGTTGAAGCGGCGGTAGAGGTCGGCGATGCCCTGGCGCACCTGCCGGGTCTCGGCGTCGAGCCGGCGCAGCACGCACTCGAAGCCGATGATCAGGTCGATCCCGCCGAGCGCCTGATCGAGCCGGGTTAGCTCCGCGTGCGTCGCCGCCACGATGTCGCGAGGTTCCGCCAGCGTCAGCACCACCCCCTCGTCGATGGCGCAGAAGAAGCTCAAGCTGCCGTCCGGGTTGAGCCGCCGGATCGAGCGGCAGAAATACTCGCCCCCGACCTTCACGGCGAGCGGGTAGGCGGCGAAGCTCATCGGCGAGAGCCCCTCCGGATCGAGCCCGACCGCCATGGCGTATTCCCGCGCGGCGGGCTCGGCGTTCAATTCGTGCACGATGCGCCGCTCGCCGTCGGAAGCGGTGACGACGAACTTCTTCTCCGTCGGCTCGAAATTGTCGCTCTTGAAGATCTGGACCGGGAAATCGGTCTCGACCAAGATCAGCGCCGCGGCGCGCCGGTGGATCCGGCCGCCGTGCAGCACCACCACGTCCCGGAAGGTGAGGTCGTCGCCCGCCGAGCCGCCGACGAGCGGGATCCCGTCGAGCGCCCAGGCGATGCCGGAGACCACCGTCTCCTCGGCGTTGGCGAGCCCGTCGATCAGCGAGAGGGCAAAGCACCGCTCCGGCGCCGCCTCGCCGCGCGGATTGAGGCTGCGGCGCAGCGCTCGGACCGTCGAGGCCGTGCGCTCGACGTCGAGGTCGTCGATCCCGCCCAGCAGCGTCGAGACGATGCGGAATCCCCGGGTCGGGAAGGCGATCGCCACGAGCCCGCGGTCGAGCCCGCCCTCGGGGCTGATGTTGCCGGAGGTGGTGCAGCCGGCGATCGCGACCCCGGGTAATTCGCTCTCGAGAGCGCGCAGCAGGGTCTCGGGATCGTAGTCGGGCGAGAAGAACAGGACGAGCTGGGCGAGCCCGGCTTCCGCGTCGACGCCGACCGCGCGGGCGATCTCGGCCGCGGCGGCCGCGGGCGACGCGGCCTCGGTCCAGGCCGTCCTGATGCCGCACAGATGCGCGCGCATCCGCGTTCCCTGTCCCACGTCTCCACCCCGCTCGGTCGGCGGCAGGCGTTGTCCGCCCATTCTCGTCCCCGGAGTATGTCGCGCGCGACCGAAGCGTGCAACGGCGGCCGTCCGCGCGGGCCCCTCTCCGCCCAATGGCCAATCCGGCCGCCATTGTCCGGCCCTCGCGCTTCATGGACAATGGCGGCCGGCCGATCCCCGCGCGGGGGCGGCCGAGCGCGGTGGGAGCGCGCCCATGCAGCTGTTGATCGTCGACGACCATCCCCTGTTCCGCGACGCGCTCGCGGGCGCGATCCGGCTCGCCTACCCGGACGCGGACTTGCACGAGGCGGACGGGATCGCGGCGGCGGCCGCGCGCTTGACCCAGAACCGCGCTATCGACCTCGTCCTGCTCGACCTCTCCATGCAGGGCGTCAGCGGCTTCGACGGGCTCGTCACCCTGCGCACCCGATTCCCCCGGGTGCCGATCCTGATCGTCTCGGGCCACGAGGATCCGCGCATCATGCGCGAGGCGCTGCAGCACGGCGCGGCCGGCTTCGTGCCAAAGGCGGTCGACAAGGCGACGCTGACGCGCGCGATCAGCGACGTGCTGAGCGGCGCGCTCGTGATCCCACCGGGCCTCTCGGAGGCGCCGCCCGCCGCCGCGAAGTCGCGCAAGGCGCCGCTGCCCGAGCGCATCGCCCGGCTGACGCCGCAGCAGTTGCGGGTGCTGATGATGATCCGCCAGGGCAAGCTCAACAAGCAGATCGCCCACGAGCTGCAGGTCGGCGACTCGACCGTGAAGGCCCACGTCTCCGAGATCCTGCGCAAGCTCGAGGTCATCAGCCGCACGCAGATCGTGATCGACACGGCCGCGCTCGACTTCGAGCAGATCCACCACGCGCCGGTCGGCTAGGACTCTGCATCCAGCGCTGCCGACCGGTGCGCGCCGCGACCTGCCCCCATCAAGCCATCCCTTGGGCCGCGCCGCGGCAGCGCGTCGGTCCCCTGCTTTCTCGCGCGCCTTCGAAGGTCCGGCGCGCCTTTTCAGGCGGATCCGGCAGGCGCTTCCGGACGGACTTGCCCACAGTGTTAACCTTTTGTTAAGGCGCCGATTGCCGTGCGGCCGGACCCGTGCGAGCTTTCGTTAACGAGAGCTTAACGGGTTGGATCAAAAGCCATGCGGTTCCCGGTTTCGAAGCGGCGGGATGTGGCGACGGCCCGGGAGCGCGGCACCCGCGCGGGCATCCTGGCGGCGGGTCTCGCCCTGGCTCTCGCGGCGGCGGCACCCGCCGACGCCCAGACCTTCGCGGCGCTGCCGAGCGTGGCGAGCGTGGCCCAGCCGACCGGCGCGGCCAAGCCGATCGCGGCGTGGGTGACGTTCTGCCAGGGCTACGCGGCGGAGTGCGCGGTGGACCGGGCCGAGCCGGCGCGGATCAGCCTGACGCCGGCCCTGTGGTCGACGATCGTCGCGGTCAACAAGCGCGTGAACAAGAGCGTGCAGGCGATGACCGACCAGGACCATCTCGGCACGCCCGACCGCTGGGACCTCGCCGAGGACGGCATCGGCGACTGCGAGGATTTCCAGCTGCTCAAGCGCCACCTGCTGGCCGCCGCCGGCCTGCCCAAGCGCGCCATGCGCATGACGGTGGTGATCGACGAGAAGGGCGAGGGCCACGCCGTGCTCACCCTGATCACCGACCGCGGCGACCTCGTGCTCGACAACAAGACCAGCCAGATCCTGCCCTGGCACCGCACCGGCTACGTCTTCGTCAAGCGCGAGAGCCAGGACGCCACCGCCTGGGTCTCGCTCGGCGGCGTCTCCTCCCCGGTCACCACGGCGAACCGCTGACCCCGGACGGGGCCCCATCCCCGATCCGGGACGGGCCCGGACGTGCGCCGGTTAGCGAGATCTTAAGGCTTCGCGCACGAAACTGCCGCTTAACCTGAGCGGCGCCTTCACCATGATCCGACACATCGTCCTCGCCGGATCCCTTCTGCTCGCTCTCCCAGGCGCGGCGCAGGCGAGCGATGCCGGCCGGCACTACGCGTCCTGGCGCGGCTGCCTCGACCGGAATTTCGCATTGCAGGCGGCGCTCACCGGCCCCACGCTCGCCGCCGACGCGGCGCTGCGGATCTGCCGGGAGACGGAGACCGCCTATCTGGCGGCGCTGGCGGCCTCGCCCATGCTGGACGCCGACGAGGCGGACCAAGCCCGCCCGGCGCTGGTGGCACGGGCGCGCGGCTGGCTGCTCGGCCGGCGCGCCTCGCTCTGATCCCGCCCGCGATCGGCGTTCGGGACGCTTGCCGCCCTCGTTCGGGCGAGCCGGGGGCGATCCCGGGCTCCGCGGCCGAGGGGACCGGGCAAAACCGAGCCGATCGGCCGGGGACGACTGGCGCGCGAGGCTCGCCCGCGCGCCGCTTCCTCAGGCCGCCTCGGTCGCCTTGCGCGCCCGGCCCTTGGTCCCGGTGGCGCCCTTGCGGCGTCCGCGGGCGGTTTCCGGCTCCGGAGCCGGCTCGGGCTCCGGCTCGGGGGCCGCGGCGGCGCGGCCCGGCTGGCCCAGACCGAGGCTCTTGGCGAGCGCCGAGCGCTGGGCCGAATAGTTCGCCGAGGTGGTGGGGTAATCCGCCGGCAGGCCGTAGCGCTCGCGGTAGCTCTGCGGGTCGAGCCCGTGCTTGGTCAGGTGGCGCTTGAGGGTCTTGTAGGACTTGCCGTCGATGAAGCTGATCAGCCCGTCCGGGCGGATCGACTTGCGGATCTGGGCGGGCGTCGGCTTCTCGATCGCCTCGACCTCGGGCTTGGACGGCCCGGACGCGATCGCGTTCAAGGCGTCGTGCACGCTGGCGATGAGGGCGGGCAGCTCGGTCGTGGGGATCGAGTTGTTCGAGACATAGGCCGCGACGACATCGACGGTGCGCTCGATGTAGCTGGGTTGCGATGGTGCTGCGGTTTCCGACATTCGTGCGTCCCTCGTGCAATAACCCTTGGCGCAGGGCACCCCCAGCAATCCGAGTTATGTTATTTGCCTAGAAAAGCAAGGATCAAATGACGTTTCCTTGTGATTAGACCCGACATCACCGAGCAACATGCCGGCCGAGCTTCGAACGGGTGGCTTCAGTTGGTATCGGCACAGCCCTTTCCAGCCCTCACATCGCGGCGAATGTTAACCGCTTACGGGTGCCCCACTTTTCGTGGTCGGAGAGATTGTTAACTCCTTGCATCGGCTCGTTCTTGTAACCGACGCGACCGCATCCGGCCGGCCCGGGCGGGCGAAGACAGGCCCGCCTCCCCGATCCGGCGCCGCGTCGTCCGGCGCATTGCTGTTGAGGCTGCGTCCGCGCGGCCGGCCCCCGAGGGTGCTCCGGATCATGCCGAAGAGGCGCCCGCCCGCTCGCGCGGCCGTGGCGTCGCCGATACCCGCGGCGCGTCGTCAGGAGAAGGTCTTGCGCGGGTCGAAGGCGTCGCGCACCGCCTCGCCCGCGAAGACGAGCAGGCTCAGCATCGCGGCGATGACGAAGAAGGCGGTCAGCCCCAGCCAGAGGGCGTTGAGGTTGTCCTTGCCCTGCGCCAGCAGCTCGCCGAGCGACGGGGAGCCGGGCGGCAGGCCGAAGCCCAGGAAGTCGAGCGAGGTCAGGGTGGTGATCGAGCCGTTCAGGATGAAGGGCAGGAATGTCAGCGTCGCCACCATGGCGTTCGGCAGGAGGTGCACCGTCATGATGCGCAGGTTCGAGAGGCCGAGCGCGCGGGCGGCGCGCACGTACTCGAAATTGCGCGCCCGCAGAAACTCGGCCCGGACCACGCTGACCAGCGCCACCCAGGAGAAGAGCAGCATGATGCCGAGCAGCACGAAGAAACCCGGCGCGATGAAGGCCGAGATGATGATGATCAGGTAGAGGGTCGGGATGCCGCCCCAGATCTCGATGAAGCGCTGGAAGCTCAAGTCCACCCAGCCGCCGAAATAGCCCTGCACCGCGCCCGCGATCACGCCGATCACCGAGGAGACGGCCGCCAGGATCAGACCGAACAGCACCGAGATGCGGAAGCCGTAGATCACCCGCGCCAGCACGTCGCGGGTGGTGTTGTCGGTGCCGAGCCAGTGCCAGGGCAGGTCGCGGCAGGTGCTGCCGCCGCGCGCCTCGGCGGCCGCCTTGCACTGCTGGTCCGTCAGCATCCAGGTCGGGGGCGAGGGGGACGGCGTCGGCAGGTCGGTGTTGATGGTGTTGTAGGAGAACGGGATCGGTGGCCACAGCGCCCAGCCGTTCTCGGCGATCTCCCGGGCGATCTCGGGCGAGCGGTAATCCGTCTGCGCCAGGAAGCCGCCGAAGCGCTCCTCCGGATAATCGACGAAGACCGGCGTCAGCCACGCGCCCTTGTAGGAGACGAGGATCGGCCGGTCGTTGGCGATGAGTTCGGCGAACAGGCTGACGACGAACAGCGCCGCGAAGATCAGGAAGGACCAGTAGCCGAGCCGGTTGCCGCGGAAGTTGCGCAGGCGGCGGCGGTTTAGGGGCGAGAGGAAGCCGTGCCGGGCGGGGGCGGCAGGGGGCTCCACCGGCGGGCCGTCCAGGGGCTCCTCGCCCCCCGGCCGCAGCACCGGAGGTTGAGCGCCCGGCATCGGGGCGCCGAGCGCGGTGGCCTCGGGGGAACGGGCGGAGTCGGGCCGGGTGTATTCGTTCAACGGCTCCGCCCCTCCTCTCCGGAGGGTTCAGCCGTCGAGCCGGACGGCTGAGCCCTCGATCTCGTTCGGGCGCAGCTTGCCGCTGCGCTCCAGCCAGCGGCGCAGCAGGCGCACGTTGCGCCGGTTGGCCTTGAAGGCCGCGTCGAACAGGTCGCCGGCCAGCGGCACCACGCCGACCGCGCCGTCGAAGGCCACGTTCAGCGCCATGCGGCCGATCAGCCAGCGCGGGGCGCCGAGACGTCTCGCCTCGTAGACGATGTAGGACGAGATCACCATGCCGGCGATGTCGCCGATGACCGGCACGAGGCCGATCACCGCCTCCATGCCGACCCGCCGGTTGATGCCGGGGATCAGGAAGGCGGAATCGAGGAGGTGGGCCAGGGCCTCCAGCCGGACGAGGCTCGCCTCGGGCGAGGCGTCGGCGAGCGACAGCCGGCCGGCTCCTGGCCGGAAGGCACCTTCGAAGGCGCCCCGGCCGGAATCGCCGCGCGGGAAGTCGCCGCCCGGGGTCTGGGCCCGGGGCTTGGCCTCGGTGAAGTCCATCGCAGGGATCCGGGTCGCGCTCATGATCCGGGATGTGGCCCCGGCCCCGCGCGCCCGCAAGGATGCGGGGCCTTCAGGCGGCGCTCCGCATGGCATCCGCCATCCGCTCCAGCGCCGCGTCGAGGGTGGCGTCGGACTTGGCGAAGCACAGGCGCACGAGGCTGCGCACCGATCCGTCCGGGTAGAAGGCGCTCACGGGGATCGCCGCCACGCCGTGCCGCCGCACGAGATGCTCGCAGAAGGCGACGTCGTCGGTGCGGCCCTGCGCGCCGATATCGACGTTGAGGAACCACGTGGCGCCGGCCGGAAGCACCCGGTAGCCGAGGGCGCCGAGCCCCGTCGCCAGCCGATCGCGGGAGCGCGCGTAGCCCGCCCGCATCGTGCGGAAATAGTCGTCCTCCTTGGCGAGCCCGTGCGCCACCGCCGCCTGCAGGTTCGGCGGGGTGGTGAAGGTGAGGAACTGGTGCGCCTTGGCCAGCACCCGCATCAGGGCGGCGTCGGCCATCACGAAGCCGACCTTCCAGCCGGTGAGCGAGAAGATCTTGCCGGCCGAGCCGATCTTCACCGTGCGCTCGCGCATGCCCGGCAGGCCCATGAGGGGGACGTGGGCCGCGCCGTCGAAGACGACGTGCTCCCAAACCTCGTCGCAGATCGCCGTCACCTCGAAACGGCGGCAGAATCCGGCAAGCACCTCGAGGTCGTCCCGTCCGAACAGCGTGGCGCTCGGATTGAGGGGATTGTTGAGCAGGACCACGCTGGTGCGCTCGTTGAACACGGCCGCGAGCGCGGCCGCGTCGAGGCGGAAGCCCGGCGGCTGCAGGTTCACGATTCGCGGCACGCCGCCCGCGCGCCGCACCAGGGGCAGGTAGGCATCGTACATCGGCGCGAAGAGCACCACCTCGTCGCCGGGCCGGACCAGCGCGAGCAGCGCCCCGGCCAGCGCCTCCGTCGCGCCCGAGGTCACCATCACCTCGGAGGCCGGATCGAGCGCGAGTCCCTGGTGGCGGGCGTAATGGGCGGCCACCGCCTCGCGGAGCGCGGGCAGCCCCATCATCGGCGGGTACTGGTTGTCGCCCTCGACGAGCGCCCGCGCCGCGACCGCGCGGATATCGTCCGGCCCCGGGTCGTCCGGGAAGCCCTGCCCGAGATTGATCGCCCCGTGCTGGCGGGCCAACGCCGACATGGTCTCGAACACCGTGGTCGGCAGGTCGGCGAAGACCGGGTTGACGGGGCGGCTCATGGGGCGGGCGGCTCGTGAGCGGGGCGGCGGCGGGTGGCCCCGGCCTTATCACGGGCGTGCCGCAGCCGTGAACCGGAGCGCGAAGGTGCGCCACCGCACGTTGCACCGGCTGCCACCCGCCGGGCCCTGCTGACGATTGTTGACTTTCATCAGTCGTGAGCCAATTGTCCTGACACACGGCTGGGACGGCGCTTCTCGGGGCGGGACTTTGCCCCCTCGTCCAGCCTTGATGAAGCGCCGCTCCGGGCGTGGATAGGGCCGCCAATCCGTTGGCGGCCCTTTTCGCGTCCGCGCCGGATCCGGGCTAGAAGGGCGATGACCTGCAACCTTCGCGGACGCCGATGCGGATCTGCCTGCTCTTCGCCCTCGCGGCCGGCCTGCTGGGCCTCGCCCTGCGCCTTCTCCTGCCGGTGATTCCCGCCGACGCCTCCTTCCGCGAGGTGGTGCGTTACTACGGCGCGGACCGGCCGCCGGGTGAATCCGGCAATATGCGCGAAACGTCGGCGCCGTACTGACACCGTATTGGTCGGGCACCGCTCGCGTCGCGCCGGGCTGGGCGAGAGGATGAACCGGCCGCGACCCGCGGAGCGGTGAGAGCGACCGGGGCGTTCCGCGGGATGCAGGGTTCTTAGGCAGGCAAGTTCTCATCAGGCATGAACGAGAGTTCACCGATTCGCACCGACCGGGCGCGGGCCTTCCAGCCGGAGCCGCCCGCCTCCCCCACGCGGCGGCGCTTCCGCCCGCTGCGCTGGATGCTGCTCGTCCTGGCCCTGCTCGGCCTCAGCGCGGTCGGCCAGCGCTGGTACGAGGCGCGACAGCAAAAGCCCGAGGGCGAGGTGGCGGCGACTTCGGGCCGGGGCGGCGGACGCGGCGGGCGCGGCGCCCACGACATGCCGCAGGCGGTCGGCATCGCCGCGGTGACGACCGGCGACGTCCCGGTGGTGCTGCAGGGCCTCGGCACGGTGACGCCCTTGGCCACCGTCACCATGCGCTCGCAGATCAGCGGCTACCTCACCGAGATCGGGTTCCGCGAGGGCCAGATGGTCAAGCGGGGCGACTACCTCGCGCAGATCGATTCGCGCCCCTACGAGGCGCTGCTCGCCCAGTACCAGGGCCAGCTCGCCCGCGACCAGGCGCTGTTGCAGAACTCGCGGCTCGATCTGGAGCGCTTCCGGCGTCTCTCGCAGCAGGATTCGATCTCGAAGCAGAACGTCGATACGCAAGGGGCGCTGGTCAAGCAGAACGAGGGCACGGTAGCGGCCGACCAGGCGCTGGTCGATCAGCAACGGCTCAACATCACCTACACCCGCATCGTCTCGCCGGTGGACGGGCGCGTCGGGCTGCGCCAGGTCGATGTCGGCAACTACGTCACGGCGGGCTCCACAGCGATCGTGGTGGTGACGCAGCTCCACCCGATCTCGGTGGTGTTCACCCTGCCCGAGGACGACGTCGCCCGGGTGATGCGGCAGGTGCGGGCGGGCGCCAAGCTCACGGTGCGGGCCTACGACCGGGGCGACGCCCACGAGATCGCCACGGGCCGCCTCGACACGGTCGACAACCAGATCGACACGACGACCGGCACCGTGAAGCTGCGCGCCCTGTTCCAGAACGACGACGAGGCGCTGTTCCCGAACCAGTTCGTCAACGCCAAGCTCACCGTCGAGACGGTGAAGGACGCCCCCCTGGTGCCGAACGCCGCGCTCCTTCAGGGCACGCCCGGCACCTACGTCTACCTGATGGACGGGGACAGCAAGGTCACGGTCCGGCCGATCAAGACCGGCGAGACGGACGGAACCCGGACCGTGGTGCTCTCCGGCTTGAAGCCCGGCGACCGGGTGGTCACGGACGGCACCGATCGCCTGCGCGAGGGTGCACCCGTGCGGGTGACGAGCGGCGCGACGGCGCAGGGGGCACCGCAAGGCGAGCAGCCGGGCGAGGCCGGCCGCGCGTCCGAGGCGGCGCCGGCCCAGACGCCTGCCGGTTCGAGCGAGGGCGGGGAGCGCCGGACCCGACGGCGGCAGGCACAGTGATTCCGATGGGACGCGCGCGCATCGCCTGCGCCCCCGCCCTCCGCAGAGGGGGGAGGGAGAGCGTCGGGGGGAGGAAAGGCGTCGCGCCATGAACCCGTCCCGGCTCTTCATCCTGCGGCCGGTCGCCACCACGCTGCTGATGCTGGCGATCCTGATCGTCGGCGGGGTGTCCTACCTGAACCTGCCGGTCTCGGCCCTACCGTCCGTCGACTACCCGACGATCCAGGTCCAGACCTTCTATCCGGGCGCCAGCCCCGAGGTGATGACCTCGGCGGTGACGGCGCCGCTGGAGCGGCAGTTCGGGCAGCTCGCCAACCTCAACCAGATGACCTCGCAATCCTCGGCGGGCGCGTCCGTCATCACCCTGCAGTTCAGCCTGGATCTCGCGCTCGACATCGCCGAGCAGCAGGTGCAGGCGGCGATCAACGCGGCCGGCAACCTCTTGCCCTCGGACCTCCCCGCGCCGCCGATCTACGCCAAGGTGAACCCGGCCGACGCGCCGGTGCTGACGCTGGCGCTGACCTCCAAGACCCTGCCGCTGATCCAGGTGCGCGATCTCGCCGAGACCCGCCTCGCCCAGAAGATCAGCCAGGTCGCGGGCGTCGGGCTGGTGAGCATCTCGGGCGGGCAGCGCCCGGCCGTGCGGGTACGCTTCAACTCCCGCGCGCTCGCCGCCTACGGGCTCAACATCGACGACCTGCGCACCACCATCACCAACCTCAACGTCAACACGCCGAAGGGCAACATCGACGGGCCGAAGCAGTCCTACGCGATCAACGCCAACGACCAGATCCGCGACCCGGCCACCTACCGGGACGCCATCATCGCCTACCGCAACGGCGCGCCGGTCAGGCTCTCGGACGTGGCCGAGGTGGTCGACGCGCCCGAGAACACCAAGCTCGGCGCCTGGGCCGACGAGACCCCCGCCGTCATCCTGAACATCCAGCGCCAACCCGGCGCCAACGTCATCGCGACCGTCGACAAGATCAAGGCGCTTCTGCCCCAGCTCCAGGGCTCGATGCCGGCGGCCGTGCAGATCAGCCTGCTCACCGACCGCACCACCACGATCCGCGCCTCGGTGCACGACGTCCAGTTCGAGCTCGGCCTCGCCATCGCGCTCGTCGTGATGGTGATCTTCCTCTTCCTGCGCTCGCTCTCCGCGACGCTGATCCCGAGCCTGTCGGTGCCGCTCTCGCTGATCGGGGCGCTGCCGGTGATGGACCTCTACGGCTTCTCCCTCGACAACCTCTCGCTGATGGCGCTCACCATCGCGACGGGCTTCGTGGTGGACGATGCCATCGTGGTGATCGAGAACATCGCCCGCCACGTCGAAGAGGGCGAGTCGCCGCTGGAGGCGGCGCTCAAGGGCTCGCGCGAGATCGGCTTCACCATCATCTCGCTCACCGTGTCGCTGATCGCGGTGCTGATCCCGCTCCTGTTCATGGGCGACGTGGTCGGGCGCCTGTTCCACGAATTCGCCATCACGCTGGCGGCCACCATCGTGATCTCGGCGGTGGTCTCGCTGACGCTGGTGCCGATGCTCTGCGCGCGGCTGCTCAAGCACGAGCCGGAGCCGCGGGCGCACAAGCGCGAGGGCCGGCTCGCCCGCCTCGGCCGGCGGGCCACGGAGGGCACGATCGCGGCCTACGGCCGGGCTTTGCGCGTGGTGCTGGCCCACCAGGGCCTGACACTCATCGTCACCCTCGGCACGGTTGCGCTGACGGCCTACCTGTTCGTGGTCATCCCGAAGGGCTTCTTCCCCGTGCAGGACACGGGGGTGATCCAGGGCGTGAGCCAGGCCGACCAGTCCGTCTCCTACGGCGCCATGGCCGAGCGCCAGCAGGCGCTGGCTAAGGCGATCCTGCAGGACCCGGACGTGCAGAGCCTGACCTCGTTCATCGGGGTCGACGGATCGAACGTCACGCTCAATTCCGGCCGCTTCCTGATCAACCTGAAGCCCAGGGAGGCGCGCACGGCGGGCGCTTCCGAGATCATCCGGCGCATCAACCGAATGACCGCCGAGATTTCCGGCGTGCGCCTGTTCCTGCAGCCGGTGCAGGACCTCACCATCGACACCGCGGTCTCGGCCACGCAGTATCAGGTGATCCTGGAGAGCCCGAACCTCGACGCCTTCGAGACCTGGGTGCCGCGCTTCACCGAGGCGCTGGCGCGCTCAGCCACGGTGGCGGACGTGGCCAACGACTACCAGGGCCAGGGGCTGGCCGCCTACATCACCATCGACCGGCCGACCGCGGGCCGCTACGGCATCACGCCGGCCACCATCGACAACGCCCTCTACGACGCCTTCGGCCAGCGCATCATCTCGACGATCTTCACCCAATCGAACCAGTACCGGGTGATCCTCGAGGCCGACCCGGCGCTGCACCGGACGCTGGAGAGCCTCGACACGATCTACCTGCCCTCCTCGACGGCGACCAACGGGCAGGTGCCGCTCTCGGCGGTGGCGCGGGTCTCGGAGCGGCGGGCGCCCCTGCTGATCTCGCATCTCGGCCAGTTCCCGGCCACCACCGTGTCGTTCAACCTCGCGCCCGGCGCCGCCCTGGGGCAGGCGATCGAGGCGATCGACCGGGCGAAAGCCGAGATCGGCCTGCCGGATTCCTTCCGGGTGGTGCCGCAGGGCTCGGTCTTCGCCTTCGAGGCGGCGCTCGGCAACGAGCTGTTCTTGGTGATGGCCGCGATCGTGACCGTCTACATCGTGCTGGGCGTGCTCTACGAGAGCTTCATCCACCCGATCACGATCCTGTCCACGCTGCCCTCCGCGGGCATCGGGGCGCTGCTCGGCCTGATGCTGTTCGGGCTCTCCCTCGACATCATCGCGATCATCGGCATCGTGCTCCTCATCGGCATCGTGAAGAAGAACGCGATCATGATGATCGACTTCGCGCTCCAGGCCGAGCGCGAGGACGGGATGGACCCGCGCGAGGCCATCTACCAGGCCTGCCTGCTGCGCTTCCGCCCGATCCTGATGACGACGCTCGCCGCCCTCTTCGCGGCCCTGCCGATGATCTTCGGCACGGGCGTCGGTTCCGAGCTGCGCCAGCCGCTCGGCATCTGCATCGCGGGCGGGCTCATCGTCAGCCAGGTGCTGACGCTGTTCACGACGCCGGTGATCTACCTCGCCTTCGACCGCCTGGAGCGCCGCGTCACGGGCCGCCGCGGGCCGGATCTTGCCGCCGGCGAGGCGCTGCCGTGAGGCGCGACGCTTCCGCAGAACTCCCTCCCCCCTCTGCGGGGGAGGGTGGCCCCCACCCGAGCCGTAGCGTCCCGGACGACGCGCGGGTCCCCCCTCCCGTGCGGGAGAGGGACAGGGTGAGGGATCCGGAGCCATCCGGAGAAGCCGCAGCGTCTCCGCGGCTATGGCCAGACCTTTCCGGAGAGTTCTCGTCCCTCACCCCAACCCTCTCCCGCACGGGAGAGGGGGCGCGTTGCGGTTCCGGCGCCTTCATGGAAGAGCGCGCGGGTGTCGGCCCGTGAACATCTCCGAGCCCTTCATCCGGCGCCCGGTGGCGACCACGCTGCTGACCATCGGCGTGCTCTTGGCCGGCATCTTCGCCTTCCTGAAGCTGCCGGTGGCGCCGCTGCCGCAGGTCGATTTCCCCGTCATCCTCGTGCAGGCCCAGATGGCGGGCGCTTCCCCCGAGACCATGGCCACCACGGTCGCGGCGCCCCTGGAGCGCCGGCTGGGTGCCATCGCCGACGTCAACGAGATGACGTCCACGAGTTCCCTCGGCACGGTGCGCATCGTCCTGCTGTTCGGCCTCAACCGCGACATCGACGGCGCCGCCCGCGACGTGCAGGCGGCGATCAACGCCGCGCGCGCCGACCTGCCCTCCGCACTGCGCACCAACCCGACCTACCGCAAGTTCAACCCCGCCGAGTCGCCGATCATCATCCTGGGGCTGACCTCGGACACGCTGACGCCGGGCCAGCTCTACGATTCCGCCGCCACGGTCGTGCAGCAGAAGCTCTCGCAGCTGCCGGGGGTCGGCAACGTCGATATCGGCGGCTCGTCGCTCCCGGCGGTGCGCGTCGAGCTCGATCCGACCGCGCTGTTCAACTACGGCATCGGGCTCGAGGGCATCCGGGCGGCGCTGGCGTCGGCCAACGCCAACTCGCCCAAGGGCGACATCGACGTCGGCGACCGCCGCTACCAGCTCTACGCCAACGACCAGGGCCGCAAGGCCGAGGATTACCGCGACATCGTCGTGGCCTACCGCAACGGGGCTGCGGTGCGCCTCACCGACGTCGGCCAGATCCGGGACGGGGTCGAGGATCGGCGCAACCTCGGCCTCGTCAACGGCCGGCAGGGCGTGATCCTGTTCGTCTACAAGCAGCCGGGCTCGAACGTCGTCGAGACGATCAAGGGCGTGAAGGACGCCCTGCCGCAGATCGCGGCGGCGCTGCCCGGCGGCATCGAGATCAAGCTGACGGGCGATCGCAGCGCCACCATCCGGGCGACGCTGGCGGCCACCGAGGAGACCCTGCTGATCGCCGTCGCCCTGGTGATCCTCGTCGTCTACGCCTTCCTGCGCTCGGCCCGGGCCACGCTGATCCCGGCGGTCGCGGTGCCGATCTCGATCGTCGGCACCTTCTCGGCGATGTACCTGCTGGGCTTCTCGCTCAACATCCTGTCGCTGATGGCGCTGATCATCGGCACGGGCTTCGTGGTGGACGACGCCATCGTGGTGCTGGAGAACATCCAGCGCCACATCGAGATGGGCAAGTCGCGCGTCGAGGCGGCGCTGGCGGGGGCGCGCGAGGTCGGCTTCACGGTGGTCTCGATGAGCCTGTCGCTCGTCGCCGTGTTCCTGCCGATCCTGCTGATGGGCGGCCTCGTCGGGCGCATCTTCCTCGAATTCTCGCTCACCCTGTCGCTCGCGATCCTGATCTCGCTGGTGCTCTCGCTCACCACCACGCCGATGATGTGCGCGCGGCTCCTCCGGCCGGAGACCCGCGCCAAGCGCCCGAACATCGTGCTGCGCGCGTTGGAGGGCGGGTTCGAGGCGATGCTGCGGGCCTATGCCCGCACGCTCACCGTCGCGCTGCGCCATCCCCGCCTGGTGCTGCTCTCGCTGCTCGCGACCGTGGGGCTCAACGTCTACCTCTACGTCATCGTGCCGAAGGGCTTCTTCCCCGAGCAGGACACGGGGCAGATGATGGGCGGCATCCAGGCCGACCAGCGCATCTCGTTCCAGTCGATGGAGAAGAAGATGCGCGAGGCCGCGGCCATCGTGCAGGCGGACCCGGCGGTGGACAGCGTCGTCGCCTTCACGGGCGGGCGCGGCACGAACTCCGCCAACGCCTTCATCGGCCTGAAGCCCCGCTCCGAGCGCGACCCGATCTCCGCGGTGATGGCCCGCCTGCGCCCGAAGCTCGCGCGCGTGGCGGGCGCCAGGCTCTACGTCTTCCCGCGCCAGGACCTGCAGATGGGCGGGCGCCAGAGCTTCGCCCAGTACCAGTACAGCCTGCAGGGCGACACGGCGGCGGAGCTCTACGCAGCGGCGCCCAAGCTCGTCGCGATGCTGCAGAAGGACCCGACCTTCTCGGACGTCACCTCCGACCAGCAGGAGGGGGGCCTGGAGAGCCGCATCGTCATCGACCGGGCCACCGCCTTCCGGTACGGCATCACCCCCGACAAGATCGACAACACCCTCTACGACGCCTTCGGCCAGCGGCAGGTCTCGACGATCTACAACCCGCTGAACCAGTACCACGTCGTGATGGAGATCGACCCGCGCTACCTGGAGACCCCGGAGAGCCTGAAGCAGATCTTCGTCTCGACCTCGGGCGGCAAGGCGCGGGGCTCGGCCACCACCAACGCGGTCGCCGGCACGGTGGCGGCGGGCGGGACCGCCAACGTCAACGCGACCACGACGGGCGCGGCGACCACCACCGACACCGCCTCGGCCATCGCGGCCGATTCCGCCCGGAACGCGGCCGCCAACGCCATCGCGGCGTCCAAGGGCGGCGCCTCCTCGGCCGCGCCCGTCTCCTCCGCCAAGGAGACCATGATCCCGCTCTCGGCCTTCGCCCGCTTCGAGACCGGCAACGCGCCCGTGCAGGTGAGCCACCAAGGCCTGTTCGTGGCCACCACGATCTCGTTCAACCTCGCGCCGGGCAAGAGCCTGTCGGACGCGACCGCGGCGATCGAGCGGGCGATGGCGGAGCTGCGCCTGCCGGCCACCATCCACGGCTCGTACTCGGGCGCGGCGAAGAACTACCAGTCGAGCGCTTCGCGCCAGCCGCTGCTGATCCTGGCCGCGATCCTGGCCGTCTACGCGGTGCTCGGCATCTTGTACGAGAGCTTCGTGCACCCGCTCACCATCCTCTCGACGCTGCCCTCGGCCGGCATCGGCGCGGTGCTGGCGCTGCTGGTGACCGGCACCGAGTTCTCGATCGTGGCGCTTATCGCGGTGTTCCTGCTCATCGGCATCGTGAAGAAGAACGCGATCATGATGGTCGATTTCGCCCTCGATGCCGAGCGCACGCGCGGTCTCGCGCCGGCGGAGTCGATCACGGAAGCCTGCCTCTTGCGCTTCCGCCCGATCATGATGACAACCTTGGCCGCGCTCCTCGGGGCGGCGCCGCTGATCGTCGGCGGCGGCGAGGGCGCGGAACTGCGCCAGCCCCTCGGCATCGCCATCGTGGGCGGCCTGATCGTGAGCCAGATCCTGACCCTCTACACCACCCCCGTCGTCTACCTCGCCCTCGACCGGCTGCGGCACCGGGTCAACGCCCGGCGGCGGCGCCGCGGCGGGCCCGCGGTGCTGCAGGCGGGGGAGTGAGCGTGTCGGAGGTCATGAAGTTCCCCTCCCCGCCCCGCGGGGACGGGATCCCCCGGACTCGGCCGGATGCCGGGCACGGCACCCTCCCTCCCCCCTCTGCGGGGGAGGGTGGCCCCTGCGTCAGCAGGGGTCGGTCGGGACGTAGTCCCGCAGAGAGGGGACACCGCTTCAGGGTAGAGCGTGCCCTTCATGAAGGCTGCGCCTCTATCAGCACCGTCGCTCCCCTCTCCGCGGGACTTCGTCCCGACCCCCCTGCTTCGCAGGGTACCCTCCCCCGCAGAGGGGGGAGGGGGATCGCGCTCGCGCTGGCGCTGACCGCCCTCACCGGCTGCGTCGTCGGCCCGGACTATTCCCGCCCTTCGGTCGAGACCCCGCTCGCCTTCAAGCAGGGCGGCGCCCGCGAGGACAGCGTGGCGCAGGTGGCCGCGAAGAAGAACTGGCGCGCCGCCGCACCCAACGACCACGCCGAGCGCGGCGACTGGTGGCGGGTGTTCAAGGACCCGGCGCTCGACCGGCTGATCCGGCTCGTGGACGTCGACAACCAGAGCCTGCGCCAGTCGGTCGCCGCCTACCGGCAGGCCCGCGCCATCGTAGAGCAGGCCCGCGCCGCGCTCTACCCGACCGTCGTCGGCGCGCCCAGCATCACGCGACAGCGCATCGCCGGCACCGAGCGCACCAGCGTGGCGCTGCTCGGCCAGGCGAGCTGGGAGCTCGACCTGTTCGGCGGCATCCGGCGCAACCTCGAGAGCCAGACGGCCCTGGCCCAGGCGGATGCCGCCCAGCTCGCGCTGACCCGGCTGGCGATCCAGGCGGAGGTCGCGACGAACTACTTCTCGCTGCGCTACGCCGACTCGCTCCAGAAGCTGCTCAACGAGAACGTCGAGAACTTCAAGCGCACGCTCCAGATCACCGAGAACCAGTACAACGCGGGCGTCGCCGCCCGTTCCGACGTGATCACCGCGCAGACGCAGGTCCAGACCACCCAGGCCGCCGCGGTGGCGGTAGCCCTCACCCGCGCGACCTTCGAGCACGCCATCGCCACGCTGATCGGGCGCCCGCCCTCGGAACTGACGCTGCCGGTCGCACTCCTGCCGAACCGCCCGCCCGCGGTGCCGGTCGGCATCCCCTCCGACCTCTTGGAACGCCGTCCCGACGTCGCGCAGGCCGAGCGCCTCGTGCAGTCGCAGAGCGAGCAGATCGGCGTGGCGGTCGCGGCCTTCTACCCGACCGTGACGCTCTCGGCCTCGGGCGGCATCTCGGGCCTGACCCGCAACGGGCTCCTGTCGGCGGCGAACCAGGTGTGGTCGGTCTCGGCCGCCGGCACCGAGGTGCTGTTCGACGGCGGCGCCCGCTCGGCCGCGCTCCAGGCAACACGCGCCGGCTACGACGGCGCGGTCGCCAACTACCGCCAAATCGTGCTCGCGGCCTTCGCGGAGGTCGAGAACGGGTTGGCCGGCGTGCGCATCCTCGCCCGCCAGCAGGCCGCGCAGGACGAGGCCGTGACATCGGCCCGGCGCGCCGTCGAGATCACGCTCAACGAGTACCGGGCCGGCACCCAGAACTTCACCACGGTCGTGACCGCCCAGAACCTGCAGCTCACGAACGAGGTCGCCGCGCTGCAGATCCGGCTCAACCGCTTCACCACGGCGATCACCCTCGTGCGCGCGCTCGGCGGCGGCTGGGACGCGCGCAGCCTGCCCGGCGACGCCGAGCTGAAGGGTGCGCGCCTGCCGATCGACCTGAGCCCGGCGGTGCGGGTGGAGGAGTAGGCGGAACGCCCGCACCCGGGCCTTGTTGACGGTGCAGTTTGCTGCGCCGCGGCGCGTGCGGGAGCCCGACCATGCCCGAACCCGAGAACGAGGCCGAACTGAAGGACGATGCCGCCTGCGGCGTCGCGCCGGCGCCGCCCTGCACGCTGGTGATCTTCGGCGCGATGGGGGACCTGACCAAGCGCCTCCTGATGCCCTCGCTCTACAACCTCGCGGGCGGCGGCCTGCTCGACCGGGACTTCAGGATCCTCGGCGTCGATCACAACGACAACACCGACGAAGGCCTGCGCGCGGCGCTCTCCGAGGCGCTGGAAGCGTTCGCCAAGGACCCGGATTCGGAGTTCCACACCGACCGCATCGACCCGCAGAGCTGGGGCTTCGTGCGCGAGCGCATCCACTTCCTCAAGGGCGACTTCGAGGACCCGGCCCTGTTCGCGGCGCTCGGCGAGCGGGTCTCGGGCAACGCGGTGTTCTATCTCGCGGTCGCGGCCCGCTTCTTCGGAACCGTGGTGGAGGGTTTGGGGAAGGCCGGCCTGCTGAAGCAGACCGAGGACGCCTTCCGGCGCGTGGTGATCGAGAAGCCCTTCGGCCAGGACCTCGACTCCGCGAAGGCGCTCAACGCCCGCATCCTGAAATGCGCCGACGAGAGCCAGTTCTACCGGATCGACCACTTTCTGGGTAAGGAGACGGTGCAGTCGATCCTGGCGATGCGCTTTGCCAACGGCATGCTGGAGCCGGTCTGGCGGCGCGAGTACGTGGACAGCGTGCAGATCACCGCCGCCGAGACGGTGGGCGTCGAGGAGCGCGGCGGATTCTACGAACCCACGGGCGCGCTGCGCGACATGGTGCCCAACCACCTGTTCCAGCTGCTCTGCATGGTGGCGATGGAGCCGCCGAACTCCTTCGGCGCGGAGGCCGTGCGCAACGAGAAGGCGAAGCTGGAGGAGGCCGTCCGGCCGGTCACCCCGGACGACGCGGTGCGCGGCCAGTACACGGCCGGGCGGCTCGACGGGCAGGATCTCCCGGGCTACCGCGACGAGCACAACGTGGCGCGCGATTCCACGACCGAGACCTACGTCGCGCTGAAGCTCACGATCGACAACTGGCGCTGGGCCGGGGTGCCGTTCTACCTGCGCACCGGCAAGCGCATGGCGAGCCGGCGCACCGAGATCGCGGTGCTGTTCAAGCCCGCGCCCTTCCGACTGTTCGAGGGCCACGGCGTCGATCCGCTGACGCCGAACGTGATGCGCATCACCATCGACCCGCAGCACGGCGCGACGACCGAGCTCAACGTGAAGGTGCCGGGCCCGAAGATGCGCATCGGCCGGGTGCGGACCAGCTTCCGCTACGCCGACTTCTTCGCGAACCAGCCGAATGTCGGCTACGAGACGCTGCTCTACGACTGCATGACCGGCGACGCGACCCTGTTCCAGCGCGCCGACAACATCGAGGCGGGCTGGGCGGCGGTCGATCCGCTGCTGAAGGGCTGGCCGCAGGCCGACGTCGCGTTCTATCCCGTCGGCAGCGACGGCCCGGAGGAGGCGGACGCGCTGCTCGCCCGCGACGGGCGCCACTGGCTCGGGCTCGACGGCGAGACGGATTGATACCGTTTCCGGTTGATGGGTTCGGTCTAACCCATCGTCTCGGAACGAAGCGCAAGCTGCCCTATGCGACAGCCCTGCTTCTGCGGGGGGAGGGAGAGCGTCGCGCCTCACGCCTCCACCAGCAGATCCTCGTTCGCCAGCGTCCCCAGCGCGTCGTGGTGCAGGAGCACGACGCCCGTGGCGGCGGCGAGCTTGCGGGCGGCGGGGGTGAAGCCCGCGTTCGAGACCACGGCCGCCGCCTGCGCCTCCCAGTAGCGGCGGGCGGCAGCCGCCTCCTGCACCGCGGCGTTGCCGACCGGCTTGCCGTAGCGCTTGCACTGCACGACGAGGCGGGTGCGCCCGCGCGTCGCCACGATGTCGGCGCCCTGGTCGCCGCTCGCGGGAGTCGGGTGGGCGCGCCAGCCCGCCGCCTTCAGCCTTCCCAGGCAGAATTGCTCGTAGCCGATCCCGTCCTCCGGGGCCTCGTCGGCCTCGGGGAGGTCGGCGGCCTCCGCCACCGCCTCGACGATCGCCAACGCCTCGGGTCGGCGCGTCACCACGTAGTCCGGAAAGCGCGCCTCCAGTTGCGGCAGGACCGTGCGGTCGAGGAAGTAGTCGCACTCGCGCAGCCAGCCGTCGCGGATCTCGTTGCCGTAGGCGTCAACGAAGCATTCCTGGCGCCGGCGCAGCGCTAGCGTTCCGGCGTGCCGGCGCGCGATCCGGCGCACGCGGGCCCGGAAGCGACCCGGCCGTCCGAGATGGCGCAGCAGGACGAGGCAGAGCCCCGCCACGGTCGCGCCGAGGGCGGGCGGGCCGTAGACGAGGCCGAGGCCAAGGCCCGCCACGCTCGTCCAGAACAGGCGGGCGACGAGGCTGGGCTGGCCGGACATGAAACCCTCGCGAGGAGACCGGGCGTGACCGCGTGACCGCGTGACCGGCCGGTCATCGCAGCCGGGCCTTGCCCGATCTCTAACGGGCGCGGCCCGGCGGCGCGGAGGCCCGCGATCCCTGTGGATCGCGCCGGCTCTACGCCTCGCCGCCCGCGTCCCGTCCCTTGCGGCGCTGCTGGCCGAGCCCCATCGCGCGGGCGAGGTCCGAGCGGGCGGCGGCGTAGTTCGGCGCCACCATGGGATAGTCGGGCGAGAGGTTCCAGCGCTCGCGATACTGCTCCGGCGTGAGGTTGTAGCGCGCGCGCAGGTGCCGCTTCAGGGATTTGAACGTCTTCCCGTCCTCGAGGCAGATCAGGTAATCGGGCCGGATCGAGCGGCTGACCGGCACGGCCGGCGCGCGGGCCGGCGCGGCCTCGGCCTTCGGGGGGCGCGCGAGTTGATTCAGAGTTGCGTGAACCGTGCCGATCAGGGCGGCCAGCTCGTCCGGGGAGACTGCGTTTCTGCTGATGAAGGCCGAGACGATATCTGTCGTAATGACGACGTAATCCGGCTCAACACCGTTATCGGTCCGCATCACCTGTTCCTCCCCCTCGAAGACAACACTCGTTTCGCCTCTCGGCCGGCCGGCGATCGCGAGAGCGGCGGCACATTCAAGGTTGTCCGGCGCGGGGTACTATGGTTTCGGCTCTTTCAAAGCAACCGGTAAAATTGGGCCGTACTCTAGAGACACCCCGGTTGTTGCAGGAACGGCAGGACCAGACGCCGTGTCGCACCGGCACTTGCGGCTCCGGGCGGCGGACCGGGCGTGCATCGGGGGCAACGATGGGCTAAGTGCAGCACGCGAAACGCCACCTCGGCCAAAATCCCCGGGCCGAAACCCTGAGCCGAACACCCAGGGCCGACGGACCCGGCGTCGACAGACCCGGCGGTGCCGGCGATGACGGGGATCGGGCGCCGGGGCGGCCACCGGACCGGCCGCCGGAGCGGGCGACGACGGACAGGGCCTCGGCGGCGTTGCGTGCGCGGTCCGGGTGGCACGGGAAGCGGGTTTCGGCCCGCGGACGGGAGCGGCGGCCTTGAGCACCTACCGGTTCGACGCCTTGCTGAACCCGCGCACCGTCGCCCTGGTGGGCGCGGGCGAGCGCGAGGGTTCGCTCGGCCGCGCCGTGCTGGAGAACCTGCGGGCGGCCGGCTTTCCGGGCCGCGTCCTACCGGTCAACCCGAGCCACGCGAGTGTGGCGGGCTACCCGTGCGTCGCCCAGGTCTCGGACCTCGCCGAGGCGCCCGACCTCGTGGTGATCGCCGCGCCCCCCGCCGCCGTGCCGGACATCGTCGCGGATGCGGGCCGGATCGGGGCCCGCGCCGCCGCGATCCTCACCGCGCATCTCGGCACCGGCCCGGACGATCCGGGCCCGCGCGCGCGGGCCATCGCCCGCGCCCACGGCCTGCGCCTGCTCGGGCCCGACAGCGCCGGGCTGGTGGTGCCCTCCGCCCGCCTCAACGTCAGCCTGTTCGCCCACATGCCGCAGGCGGGCGACCTCGCGCTGGTCTCCACCTCGGGCACGGTCGCGGCCGCGATCGTCGCCTGGGCGAGCCGGCACGGGATCGGCCTCTCGGCGGCGCTGGCGCTCGGCAGCGCCTGCGACGTGGACGTCGCCGACTGCCTCGACCATTTCGCTGGCGACTACCGCACCCGGGCGATCCTGCTCTGCCTCGACCAGATCGACAACGCCCGCCGCTTCATGTCGGCCGCCCGCGCGGCGGCGCGCTCGAAGCCCGTGGTGGTGCTCCGCAGCGGGCGCCACCGGCCCGACCGCACCGCTTCCGGCGGCCACGCCCCGGAGACCCATACGGGCGCGCTCGCCAAGCCCGACGCCGTCTACGCCGCCGCCTTCCGCCGGGCGGGCCTGCTCGCCGTGCAGGACCTCGACGAGATGTTCTCGGCGGTCGAGACGCTCGGGCGCCAGCGGCCCTTCCCGGGCCGGCGGCTCGCCATCCTGACGAACGGGCGCGGCGTCGGCGAGCTCGCCGCGGACCGACTGGCCGAGCGCGGCGGGACGCTCGCCGCCGTGACGCCCGCCGACGGCCTCACGCCCGAGAACCCGATCGATCTCGGCATCGACGCGGACGGGCCGGCCTTCGCGGCGGCCCTGAAGCCGCTGCTCGCCGACCGGGAGAACGACGCGGTGCTGGCGATCCACGTGCCGACCGCCCGCTCGAACGCCGCCGCGGTGGCGGAGGCGGTCGCCGGGACGGTGCGGGAGGCGCGCGCCGGCACGACCCGGAAGAAGCCGGTTTTCGCGGTCTCGCTGGGCGCGGACGAGGCGGAGGGCGCAGCGCTCTCGGCGGCCGGCATCCCGCGCTTCTCGACGGATTCCGAGGCGATCGAGGGCTTCCTCCACCTCGTGCGCTACCGCGAGGCGCAGGACGACCTGATGCGCACGCCGGACTCGCTGCCGCGCGACTTCCACGCCGACACCCAGGCCGCCCGCGGCATCGTCGCCCGGGCGCTGCGCCAGGGCGCGACCTGGCTCGACCCGATCTCGGTGATGGAGCTGCTCGAGGCCTACGACATCGCCTCGGTGCCGCTGACGCTGGCCCCCGACATCGACGCGGCCGCCGCCGCCGCATGGCCGGTGATCGCCGCGGGCGGCGCGGTCGCCCTGAAGGTCGTCTCGCCGGACGTGGTGCACAAATCCGATATCGGCGGCGTGCATCTCGACCTCGTGAGCGAGGCCGACGTGCGCGGCGCGGCGCGCGCGATCCTGGCCCGGGCTCGGCGCGAGCGGCCGGAGGCGCGCATCACGGGCTTCGCGGTGCAGCCGATGGTGCGCCGGGGGCGCCGCCGCGAGCTGATCGCGGGGCTCGCCGAGGATCCGACCTTCGGGCCCGTCGTGGTGTTCGGGCGCGGGGGTACCGCGGTCGAGGTGATCGACGACCGGGCGCTCGGCCTGCCGCCCCTCGATCTCGGGCTCGCCGAGGACCTGATCTCGCGCACCCGGGTGGCGCGCCGCCTCGAGGCCTACCGCGACGTGCCGGCCGCCGACACGCGGGCGATCGCCCTGACGCTCGTCAAGCTCGCCCAGCTCGCCGCCGACCTGCCGCAGGTGCGCGAGCTCGACATCAACCCACTCCTGGCCGACGAGACCGGCGTCGTGGCCCTCGACGCGCGGGTGCGGATCGGGCGCGGCTATCCCGATCGCCGGGTCGGGCGCGGCCATCCGCGCTTCGCCATCCGGCCCTACCCCACCGCCTGGATGAGGACAATGTCGCTGAAGGGCCGCGCCATCCACGTGCGCCCGGTCCGGCCAGAGGACGAGCCGCTGTTCCGCGCCTTCTTCGCCACGATCGACCCGGAGGACGTGCGCCTGCGCTTCTTCGCGCCGGTGCGCGAGTTCAGCCACGCCTTCCTGGCCCGGTTGACGCAGCTCGACTACGCCCGCGCCATCGCCTTCGTGGCGCTCGACGAGTCGGCGACCGAGGAGGGCCGCCGGATGCTCGGCGCCGTGCGCCTCCACGCCGACGCCAACGGCGAGAGCGGCGAGTTCGCGATCCTGGTCCGGACGGAGGCCCGCGGCACAGGACTCGCCTACGCGCTGATGCGGCTGATGATCGACTGGGCGCGCTCGGAGGGCATCGCCCGCGTCGAGGGCTCGGTGCTCGCCGAGAACCGCCCGATGCTCGCCGTCTGCCGCCGGTTGGGCTTCGGCCAGCACCCGGACCCGGAGGATGCCGGCATGGTCAAGGTGAAGCTGCCCCTGACGCAGGCGGGGTGAGCGCCGACGCTCTCCCTCCCCCTCTGCGGAGGAGGGAGAATGCGCGCTAGAACGGCCGCGAATCCGGTAGGCGCGCCGCGGCGATCTCCTCAGGGCTTGGCAGGCGGCGCAGAACCAGCGCCTCGCTGCGATCCGCCGCCACCAGCCCCAACCCCGCGAAGGCGTCGAGCCAGCCGTCCATCGGCCAGAAGCCGTGTCGGGCGTGGAAGCGGTTGGCGTTGCGCACGATGTCGGCGACGTGCTGCACCGGCGGGTCGTAGGCCGGGTGGTGCTGGTGCCAGGCACGGCCCTCGGCAGCGAACAGCACCGGCACCCCGGCCTCCGCCGCCCGGAAGGCGAGATCGGTGTCCTCTGCACCGTAGCCGTCGAAGCCCTCGTCGAATCCGCCGAGCCGGTCGTAGGTCGCGGCCCGTACCGCGAAGGCCAGCGACCAGAACAGGCCGGGCTGCGGCGCCGGCACGACGCCCGATTGGGGGAAGCTGCGCACCGGGTGGAGTTGCCCCGCCGCATCGAGATCCGCCGCCTGCCAGCCGTCCCGCACGGCGCCGGCCGGCAGGTACGAGACCGCGCAGCAGATCAGCGCGTCGTGCTCGGCCGCGCAGGCCCCGAGGCCCGCGACGAGGTCGGCCGAGGGGATGCAATCCACGTCGAGGAAGACCAGGATCTCGCCCGAGGCCGCGCGCCGGCCCGCGTTCCGGGCGGCGGCGAGCGGCAGGCCGTCGCCGTCGAGCAGGACCCGCCGCAGCGGGAAGCCGTGGTTGGGCAGGGGCGCGTCGTCGCCGCCCATCTCGACCACCACGCACTCGGCCGGATGGTCGCCGCGCCCGAGCCCTTCGAGCAGGCGCAGCAGGTGGGCCCGGCGGCCCTTGTTCAGGGTGATGACGCTGGTGCGCATGGAATCCGCTCCGCCGTCAGACCGCGACGAAGCGCTCGTGCGGCCCGCACAGCCGCTCGATCATCTGCGCCTCCAGGCGAAATCCTTCGGGATCGTCGGAGATCAGGTCGGTGGTCTGCGAGGCGTGGGCGTTGACCGCCCGCACCTTGGCGTCCCGATGCGCGGAGACGTCGAGGCGGAAACCCCGCGGCTCGGGGCCCACCTCGGTCTCGGGCGGCAGGGTCCAGCCCCAGACCGGGTACTCGTAGAGGCGGCTCGCCCCGAGCTGAGGCCGGGCGAGCGCCACGATCGCGGCCGAGGCCTGATGGTCGCAGTGCGGGTCGTGCCGCCAGGTCACGAAGACCGCGCCCGCCCCGCAGGCACGGGCGGCGGCCGCCACCGCGTCCGCGGCGGCCTGGGCGGCCGGCCCCGCGCTCGGCACGTGCGCGTCGGGCAGGCGCAGGAAGGCCACGTCCCCGGGCGCCATGCCGAGTTCAGCCACGGCGCGCCGGGTCTCGTCCTCGCGCAGGCTGCGCAGGCGCTCCGGCGGATAGAGCTTCGAGTGGGTGTGCGAGCCGCAGCCGTCGCTTACCACGACGAGGCGGACGGGCCGTCCGAGGCGACGGGCCTCGGCGATCAGGCCGCCGCAGCCCAGGCTCTCGTCGTCGGGATGGGGCGCGACCACCACGATCCCCCCCTCGCCCACCAGGGCCGCGAGATCCGCGACGGGGAGTCGATCGGCGGCGGAGAGGAAGTCGTCGACACGCATGGCGCACCCTCGAGACGAGATGCGCCGTCCTGTACGGCCCGCCAGATGAATGCGGCCTGAGAGCGGGCGGATCCCCGCTAGGGTCCGCTACCGATCGTTCTCGGTGGTCAGATCCTGCAACCGGGTGCCCTCGCCCTGGCCCTTGGCGTCGAGGCGCACGCCCGGCGTGGGCAGGTCAGTGAAGACGGCCCCGGCGGACGCCAGCGCGCTGCGCAGGGCCTCGATCTGCCCGGCCGGCGGATCGCCGTAGCCCGCCTCGAAGTCGCGCACGAACCGCTCGTCGAGGCCGACCTTGCGGGCGAGGTCCGCCTCCGACCAGCCGAGCAGCCCGCGGGCCGCGCGCGACTGCTCGGGCGCCATCGCCCGCGCGACCGCGCCGCTCTGAGCGCCCTCGTCCGATCCCGTCACGGCTCGTCCTCCGCCTCGATCCCGGCGCCGTGCCGGGTGCCTGCACGCGGGACAACGCCGATGCGGCGGCGTTCGGTTCCGCAGAGCGCGAGAGGGGGACGGATCCGGGCCCGTCGATCCCGGGGGATGGCGCCTCGCCCCGGCTCCGGCGCGCCTTGACCATAATTGTGCTGAAATCCTATCGGATTGGCGCTGGTGCACGTCCCGAATCCGAACCGGCCACCGCCGGCGTCCGATCCCCGGACAAGGCAAGGCGTGCGGCGGGCCCGCGCGGCCCGCTTGGCGAACCACTTGGCGAAACCACGTGCGGCTCGGCCCGTACCGCCGATGCAGGCGGGCAGGCGGCCGAGCAAGAGGGGCGTGAACGATGAGAACGATCCGGATCGCCGCGCTGGCCTGCGCGGTTCTGGCCGCCGACATGGCGACGGCGATCGAGGCCGGGGCGCAGAGCCCGAACATCTCCGGCTTCGGCCGCGCCAACCGCACGCCGGGCGGCGAGGAGAAGAAGCCGCAATACGTGCCCCCGACGAAGCAGACCGAGAAGATCTTCCCGCTCGACTCGACCTGGACCGCGGTGAGCATCAACGGCAAGCCCTTCGCGGGCGGCGACCGGCCGAGCTTCATCATCGACAAGCAGTACCGCGCCCGCGGCTACGGCGGCTGCAACACCTTCGCGGCTACCGCCTTCCCGCTGCGCGACCAGCACCTCGCGGTCGGCCCGCTCGCGCTGACCAAGAAGCCCTGCGACAAGGGGCTGGCCGCCACCGAGCAGGCCTTCTTCGTAGCGCTGCGCACCGCGGCCCAGTGGGATCTGGTCGGCTCGCAGCTCGTCCTGAAGAGCCCGAACGGCGAGCTGCGCTTCGACCGGGCGCTTTAACCCTTCGCTGACCATGCGGCCGGCTCGCCCGGCCCGATTCAGCCCCCGTTGACCGGTGGGGGCGCCTTCTCCCGCCCGTTGTCCACGGGTGGAGCGGCGTAGATGGCTGGCAGGATCTCGGCTGGCAGGATCGGCCTCGGGGGCCAAGCTCCCCTGCGGGCGGGCGCGCCGCGCGATCCCCGCTTCGTCGCGCCCCGCAGCTCGCATCCCGGCGCCCTCTGGCTCGCCGCCGCCGCCCCGTTCGCGGCGACGCTTATCCTGCTCGCGGCGCGCTTGGCCGCCTGAGGCGATTGCCCCCTCCCGGGGCCGATCGGCCCTTCGCAGCGCAGAGGGACCTCCCCTCCTCGCCCGGTGTCCCAACGGCCTCCGGATCCTGTCGGCCGCACATCGACGGCGACCGCGTGCGAACCGGGACCACCCGGGCACAAGAGAACGAACTTCCAAGTCCAACCGCGCGCGCAGCGATACTCTTCCCCTGACCGCGAGATCTCGCCGCGGCAGGGAAAAGATTTGTCGAATCCTCAAGTTAGTCCGATTGCCCGAGGCGAGGTGACGCGATATCGCCTGCCCTCACGGCGGGCAGCCCGGGGACGAGATCCGGCGCGCCCGCGTCCGAGACGGTTCGACGAAAGGGAGATCGCAATGGCCGGCAGCGCAGAGACGACCACCGGGACACGACAAGTCGGGCACGGGCGGGTCTACGGCTCGATCACCGAGACGATCGGCAACACCCCCCTGGTGCGCCTGAACCGGCTGCCGAAGGAGCGCGGCGTCGAGGCCGAGATCCTGCTCAAGCTCGAGTTCTTCAACCCGATCGCCAGCGTGAAGGACCGCATCGGCGTCAACATGATCGACGCGCTGGAGGCCTCCGGCCAGCTCAAGCCCGGCGGCACGCTGGTCGAGCCGACCTCGGGCAACACCGGCATCGCGCTGGCCTTCGTGGCCGCCGCCCGCGGCTACCGCCTGATCCTGGTGATGCCCGAGACGATGTCGCTGGAGCGCCGCAAGATGCTGGCCTTCCTGGGCGCCCAGCTGGAGCTGACCCCCGGCCCGCAGGGCATGAAGGGCGCGATCGCCAAGGCCGAAGAGCTCTTGAACACGATCCCCGGCGCCGTAATGCCGCAGCAATTCTCCAACCCGGCCAACCCCGAGATCCACCGCAAGACCACCGCCGAGGAGATCTGGGCCGACACCAACGGCCAGCTCGACGCCTTCGTGGCGGGCGTGGGCACCGGCGGCACCGTGACGGGCGTCGGCGAGGTGCTGAAGCCCCGCATCCCGGGCCTGAAGGTCTTCGCGGTCGAGCCGGAGGATTCCCCGGTCATCTCCGGCGGTCAGCCGGGCCCGCACAAGATCCAGGGCATCGGCGCCGGCTTCATCCCCGGCAACCTGCACACCGACATCCTCGACGGCGTGCTGAAGGTCTCGAACCAGACCGCCTTCGACACGGCGCGCGACCTCGCCAAGTTCGAGGGCATCCCGGGCGGCATCTCGACGGGCGGCAACGTCGCGGCGGCGCTCGAGCTGGCGAGCCGGCCCGAGTTCAAGGGCAAGCGCATCGTCACCGTCGCCTGCTCGTTCGCCGAGCGCTACATCTCCTCGGCGCTGTTCGAGGGCATCGGCTAGAGCCGACACGCGTCCGCGGCGGCCTGCCGCCGCGGACGCAACCTCGCTGCGCGGCATCTGTTGTCAGGCGACAGAGAGGAGCCGCCATGACAGCAGGCAACAGCGAGCGCCCGACGCTCAAGGATTTCGATGCCTACGCCGACCGCAACGGCCAGGATCTCGGGCAGGATTCGCCCCGCGACCTCGGCGTGCCGCAGCGGACGCAAGGCGATCTGAAGCGCGACCCGCAAGGGCAGGCCGAGACCGCCCGCATCGCCTCCGGCACGCCGGGTGAGGACGCCACCGATGCGACCGAGGCCGAGACGCCTCCCGAGAACCTCGCCCGCCTGCGCGGCGAGGGATCGACGGGGGCCGCCGAGGAGGCGATCGAGCGGGCGACCGCCGCGGTCGGCCAGGACGACGGGAAGCGCTGATGAGTCCGCGCGAACCCGAGACCGTCACCCGCAAGCCCGACGACGATGTCGGCACGCCCGGCTCGAGCCCGGCGGGCGGAGGTCGCCAGACCGGGGATCAGGCCGCGATGACCGACATGGATGCGGGCGGGCGCAGCGACGCCGAGCGCAACGCCGGCTGGGAGGCGGGCGCGGCCGGCCAATCCCCGCCGGCGCTCGGCGGCTCGTCCGGCGGCCATTCCGACCAGAAGCCCGCACGGGGCCCCGACGCCGACCGCAAGGTCGCCGGCGGCCTGAGCAAGCCCGAGCGCGAGGAGGGCGCATGAGCGACGAGAAGAAGTCCGACGACAAGCCCGCCAACATCGCCCCGGACGCGGTGAAGGACCCGAACGAGAAGACGGACGGGCACCCGGGCGCCGGCCCGAAGGGCGGCGCCACGCAGCGCGACGAGACGGACCCGGGCGGAAGCTGAGGGCGTTTCCGGGGGATCTCCGATCCGGGCCAGCCTGCGCGCCGCTCTTCCTCCCCCCTCTGCGGGGTGGGTGGCACCCGAAGGGTGAAGGGTGAGGAGACCCCAGCTTCAGGATTGAGCTTTGCCCTGCATGAAGGCCCCACCTTTTCCGTTCGCCGTGTTCCCCTCTCCCGACCCCTGCTGACGCAGGGGCCACCCTCCCCCGCAGAGGGGGGAGGGAGGGCGCGTGGATCAGCCCGACAGCTCGCCCGCGCGGCGCTTGGCTGCCGCGACGGCCTCGCCCATCAGGCGAGCGAGGCCGTCCTCGCGCATCAGCACATCGAGAGCGGCGGCCGTGGTGCCGCCGGGAGAGGTGACGTTCCGGCGCAGCTGCGCCGCATCCTCGGGGCTCGCTTCGAGCAGGGCGCCGGAGCCGGTGACGGTCGCGCGGGCGAGCCGGGCCGCGACCTCGGGGGCGAGCCCTGCCGCCACGCCGGCCTCGGCCAGCGCCTCGACCAGCAGGAAGACGTAGGCCGGCCCCGAGCCCGAGACGGCCGTGACCGCATCGATCTGCGCCTCCGCGTCGAGCCACTCGGTGAGCCCCGCGGCCGAGAGCAGCGCCTCCGCGACGGCGCGCTGCTCGGCGGTAACCTCGGCGCTCGCCACCGCCCCGGTCGCGCCCCGCCCGACGCTCGCCGGCAGGTTCGGCATCGCCCGCACGACGGCCCGCGCCCCGGGCAGGCGCGCCTTCAGGTCCGCGATGGTCTTGCCAGCCAGGATGGACAGGACGAGCGTGCCGGGGCCGACGAGCGGCGACAGCGCGACTGCCGCGGCCTCCAGGCCCTGCGGCTTGATGCCGAGCACCATCACCGCGGCCAGCGCGGGATCGGCCGGGTTGAGCGCGATGCCGCGCTCCGCGCAGAGCGCGGCGATTGCACCGGAGGGGGCCGGATCGAGGATCGTGACGGCGCGCGGGTCGAGCCCGGCCTCGAGCCAGCCGGCGAGCATCGCCCCGCCCATCTTGCCGGCGCCGACGAGGGTGAGAGAGGCGGGCAGGCGTCCGATGGCGGTCATCGTGATCGAAAAATCCTCAGGCCTCGCCCTCGGTCTCGAACAGCACGGCGTCGAGGGCCTCGCGGGCCGTCTTGCCCGCCCAGAGCACGAACTGGAAGGCCTGATAGTAGCGCTCGCAGGCATCGACCGCCGACTTCATCAGCGTCGCGCATTGCGGATGGGTGGGGATGACGCCGCCCGTGAGCAGCAGCGCGTGGCGGAACATCACCACGTTGTCGCTCGACCAGAGGTCGAAATGGCCGATCCAGAGCTGCTCGTTGACCAGCGCGATCAGCCGCAACACCTCGACGCGCTGGCGCTCGGGCACCTTGAGATCGAACGCGCAGGCGACGTGCAGCGCCTCCATGTCCTCGATCCAGGTGAAGGCGAGATGGTAGTCCGTCCAGCGCCCGGGGCTGGTGACGGACATCTCGTCCGTCTCCGCCCGGTCGAAGATCCAGTCGCGCAGGGAGGCCAGGCGCTCGACCACGTCGAGCGGGTGCTCGATCCGGTCCTGGTCTTCGATGTCGACGTGAAGCTGGGGCATGATGATCCGGACTGGCGGCCGGGGTCTGGCCGCAGTGGCATGGTGTTGGTGAAGCAACCGAGCGTCCAAACGCGCCCCAACGCAGTAAAGCTCGACCATTCGGGGTCTTGAGCGATGATGCGAAGGATCACGTGTCGGCGGTCATCGGTGCGCTCGGGCGAATCAGAACCTGACCGACTATAGACCGGGCGGGAGTCGCGACACAAAGCGGGCCGCCCGCCCGGTGAACAGGAAACGGAACCGGCAGCTCCGCTTCCCTGTGCAAAAGCCGAAGCGCCCGGCCGCTCGGCTCAGACGCCCTCGCTCGCGCCCGCGGAGGCCGTTCCGGGCTTGTCGCCGAGCTTCGCCTCGAGGGCCGTGACGCGGGCGGCCAGCGCATCGTTCTGGGTGCGCAGCGTGCTCACGAGGTCGCGCAGCACATCAACCTCCTCGCGCGAGGCGATGTCCATGTCGCGGATCAGGCGCTCGAACTGGGCGCGGACCACAGTCTCGGCCTCCCGGCGCACGCCCTGCGCGGCCCCGGCCGCATCGGTCATCATCCGGGCGAAGTCGTCGAACAGGCGGTTGGAGGGGGGCATGGTCGTCTCCCGGAAAGCCAGAGATGCGGCGTGCATGTCACGCGGGCGGCCGTGAAGGGAATCCCGCGCGGCCGCGGCAATCTGCCTGCATCCACAGGCGCCGCTCCGCCAGCCCCCGAATGGAAACGGGGCCCCGAAGGGCCCCGATCCGACGCGCGAGCGCGCTGCTTACATGTTGCGCATCATGTGCCGCCGCATCATCCGGCGCTCCATGTGTCGACGCATGGCGCGGCGCTCCATCCGACGCTCGATGTGACGGCGTACCGCCCGACGCTCCATGCGCCGCTCCATCGGCGTCATCTGGACATGGGTGACGGCGTCGGGCGCGCTCACGCCCGCGGGCATCCCGGGAGCCGCGGAGGCCGGGCCGGCAAGGGCAGCGGCACCCATCGCGGCGGCGACGGCGAAGGCGAAGGTCAGTTTCCTCACGGGAGATTCCTGGTCTCGAATGTCCGGGCGCGGCACCCGGTTCATCCTCCCGTTCGGGAGGTTCGGAGCAGTTTCTCGCGCCCGAGCGGGCACGGCGGACCTCCGCAGGGGTCCGCCGTGCCCAACCCTTCAATCAGAGATTGGTTTCCTCGAAAGCCTTCACCCACTCCGCGCAGATGCCGGAGCGGACGATGTCGTCGCGGGTGAACTCAACCACCGGGATCGGCATCATCCGGCTCTTCACGAGGTGGATCACGGTGCGCAGGCCGGAGGTCTCGCGCAGGTCGGTCTGCGAGACGTCGCCGTTGATGATCACCTGGCAATCGTCGCCGATGCGGGTGAGGAACATCTTGATCTCGGCCGTGGTGGTGTTCTGCGCCTCGTCGAGGATCACGAGGCAGTTCTTGAAGGTGCGCCCGCGCATCACCTCGAAGGGCACGATCTCGATGTCGCCGGCCTTCAGCGCGATCTCGAAGGCGGCCTGGCCCATCCGCTCCTTCATGGCCTCCGTGAGCGGCGCCACCCAGGGAGCGATCTTCTCCTCGAGCGTGCCGGGGAAGAAGCCGAGCGAGCGGCCCGAGGGCACGTTCGGCCGCGTGATCACGACCTTGGCGATGCGGCGCTGGCGGAGCTGGTCGGCGGCTCGGGTTCCGGCGATGAAGGTCTTGCCCGTCCCGGCGGGCCCCAGAACGATGACTTGCGCGTGCTTGGCGAGGGCGTCGAGATATTCGCCCTGCCGGTCGGTCAGTGGTTGGATCGGACTTAAACAACGTTCCTCGTCGAACCGGGTCCGGTGCACCCGGGCACCGCGATCTTCCACCAGCTCGAGTCGTGCGCGCCGTCTTTTCATCGATCAACACTCCACCTGGACTTGCCAATCTGGAACTGTCACTGCGCTGTCGTCGTATACCTTTTATTCAGACCTGTTTTGCCTCTTGCACCTCAATGATGGACCATGTTCGTGGGTTCCATCTTGGCCCCAGATGCCTGTGCAAACCGGCACGAATCCGGCAAGCAACGACCGCACCAAGCCGGCGCAGACGCGCGAGCTTCAGCGCCGGCGTTGCATTTCGGAGACGATACTGAGGGAGGCGTCGGATCAGGCGCTCTGGCGCCGCGGGGTGGACACAGGATGACACCGCATCCGTCACGCCCTCGATCCTGACTCGCCGCGAGGCGATTCCGACCGGCCTTGCCGCCCTGAAAAGTCCGGGCCTGAACCGGCGGGACAGCTCACCCCGGCTGGAGGAAGCTGTCGAGCACCATCTTCCGGCCGGCCTTGTCGAAGTCAACCGTGAGCTTGTTGCCGTCGACGCCCGCGACGGTTCCGGGGCCGAACTTGGTGTGGAAGACGCGCTGACCGCCCTGGAAGGCGGAGGAACCGCCGGTGGATTTCGCCACCAGCTCGCCCTCGATCTGGCGGGGACCGCCGGAGCGCCCGCCGGGTGAAGCACCGAAGCCGCGCCCGCCGGTGGCGGCCTGCGCCCGCTGCCAGCCGGGCGTGCCGTAGGAGGACCCGAAGGGTGCCGGGTTGCGGTCGAAGCGCGAGGCGCCCGCCGAGAAATGCGCCGGGGCCTCCACCACGTCGACCGCGCTCTCGGGCAATTCGTCGATGAAGCGCGAGGGGATGGTCGAGGACCACAGCCCGTGGATGCGGCGGTTGACCGCGAAGGACAGCTTGGCGCGCTTGCGGGCGCGCGTCAGCCCGACATGGGCGAGGCGGCGCTCCTCCTCGAGCCCCGCGCGCCCGCTCTCGTCGAGCGCCCGCTGGTTCGGGAACAGGCCGTCCTCCCAGCCGGGCAGGAACACGGTGTCGAACTCGAGCCCCTTGGCGGCGTGGAGCGTCATCAGCGAGACGCGCTCGGCGCCTTCCGCCTCGGACGCCTCCATCACCAGCGAGACGTGCTCCAGGAAGCCCGCCAGATCCGGGAACTCCTCCATGGAGCGGACGAACTCCTTCAGGTTCTCCAGGCGCCCGGCCGCGTCCGCCGAGCGGTCCTTCTGCCACATCTCGGTGTAGCCGGACTCCTCCAGGATGGTTTGGGCGACCTCGGAATGGGGCTGGCTCTCGACGGAGCGGGCCCAGCGCGAGAAGCTCTCGGTCAGTGCCCGCAGCGTCGAGCGGACGCGCGGCTTCAATTCGTCGGTCTCGCAGAGGCGGCGGGCCGCGAGGAGCAGCGGCACCCGCTCGGCGCGGGCGTAGGCGTGGAGCTGCTGGAGCGTGGCATCGCCCAAACCCCGCTTCGGGGTGTTCACGATGCGCTCGAACGCGAGGTCGTCGGCCGGGTTGGCGGTGACGCGCAGGTAGGCCAGCGCGTCGCGGATCTCGGCCCGCTCGTAGAAGCGCGGGCCGCCGATCACCCGGTAGGGCAGGCCGAGCTGGACGAAGCGGTCCTCGATCTCGCGCATCTGGGCGGAAATGCGCACCAGCACGGCGATCTCGGAGAGCGGGTGCTTCCTGCCCTGCAGCCGCTCGATCGCCTCGGCGATCTGGCGCGCCTCCTCCTCCGAATCCCAGGCGCCTGTCACGGTGACGCGCTCGCCCGGCTCGTCGTCGGTGCGGAGCGTCTTGCCGAGCCGCCCCTCGTTCTTCGCGATGAGCCCCGAGGCGGCCGCGAGGATGTGCCCGGTCGAGCGGTAGTTGCGTTCCAGCCGCACCACCACGGCGCCCGGGAAGTCGTGCTCGAAGCGCAGGATGTTGTCGACCTCGGCGCCGCGCCAGCCGTAGATCGACTGGTCGTCGTCGCCCACGCAGGCGACGTTGCGGTGGCCCTGCGCCAGCAGCCGCAGCCAGAGGTACTGGGCGACGTTGGTGTCCTGGTACTCGTCCACCAGGATGTAGCGGAACCGGCTCTGGTAGGTCTGCAGGATGTCCGGGTTCTCGCGCCAGAGCTTGAGGCAGAGCAGCAGCAGGTCGCCGAAATCGACGGCGTTGAGCGTGGCGAGCCGGGCCTGGTAGGCGGTGTAGAGCGCGATCCCCTTGCCGAAGGCGAAGGCCTGCCCCTCGCCCGCCGGCACCTGCTCGGGGGAGAGGCCCCGGTTCTTCCAGCCGTCGATGGCGTGGCCGAGCGCGCGCGCGGGCCAGCGCTTCTCGTCCACGTTCTGGTCGAGAATGACCTGCTTCATCAGGCGGAGCTGGTCGTCGGTGCCGAGGATCGTGAAGTCGGATTTCAGCCCGACGAGCTCGGCGTGGCGGCGCAAGATCTTGGTGCCGATGGCGTGGAAGGTGCCGAGCCAGGGCATGCCCTCGCCCGCCGGCCCGATCAGCGTGCCGATGCGGTGCTTCATCTCCCGTGCCGCCTTGTTGGTGAAGGTCACCGACAGGATATCGTAGGGGCGCGCCCGGCCGGTCGCGATGAGGTGGGCGATGCGGGTGGTGAGCACCCGGGTCTTGCCGGTGCCCGCGCCCGCCAGCACGAGAACCGGCCCCTCCGTGGTCTCGACGGCGCGGCGCTGCTCGGGGTTCAGCCCGTCGAGATAGGCGGCCGCGTCGGGGCGCAAGGCCCCCATGGCGCGAGCCGAGATCGAGGTGGCGGCACCCTGGGACCCGACGGACCCGACGGCTCTGGAAGCGGCGTGCGGAGGGTTCTGCATAGGTCCTCCCTGGACCAAAACGCGAACGGCGTCGAGGGCCGCGCCTGGGTCGTCGCGGGTTGGCCGGCCCATCCCACGGGATTTCGCGGGGGTCCCGCGGGTAGGCCGACGGCGAACGCGCCGGAACCGGGCCGGCGCTCGCACGTCGTCACCGCATACGATCACGGCAACAGGAGGATCGCCATGCGCCTCGCACACGTCACGCTCGCCGCCGCCCTCGCGCTCGCCGCCGGCCCGGCCGGCGCCCAGGTCCTGTCGAACCCGAACGCGACGAACCAGGCGCTCACCAGCGAGAGCACCGCGCGCGGCAATCAGATCGGTACCACGAGCCAGAACAACGCCGCCCGCATGGAGATGCAGCGCAGCCAGACCTCGCAGCCGCCCGCCCCGCCCACGGGCGCCGTGGGCGCGCCGCGGCGCTAGGACCGCAAATCCACCTCTCCCCGAACGGAGGCGGCGGTTGGCTCCGGTCATCACCGCCGCCTTCCCGGACGCCCGGTGCGTCAGCGGAGGGGAGCCGGCACCCCGCGCGAGAAGGCGCGCAGCGTCCGCCTCCTGCACCGTCGCTCAGGATCGAGCCGCTTCGCGGCACTTCCGTCTCTCGTTTCCGGATCACCCTCGACTGTGTTCCGGGCATCCGGGAAAAGGGCGCGCGCCATCGCTCGGGCGTGGTGCCCCGACGGCAACTGGCGCCGGGTGCCCCGCACCGTGCTATGTCCGCGCCGGGGCAAACGAAGCGCCCGCCTCCGGCGGTCCGCGAGCGGCTGTCCCGGAACCCGCCGCCGCGGGCGGGCCAGAAGCGGGACCAGACCGGTGCGTGACCTCCTGACCGCGCTCGCGGGCGCCGTCATCCTTGTCCTCGTCGCGGCGCTCGCCGTGCCGCCCCTCCTCGACTGGACGGCGCACCGCGCCCTGGTCGATCGGGCGATCGGCCGCTCGCTGGGCCTGCCCGCCCGCAGCGAGGGGCGGCTCGACGTGCGCCTGCTCCCCTCCCCGCGCCTGCGTCTCGACCGTCTGCGGATCGGCGGTGATGGCGAGACGCCGGGCCTCGACGCCCGCTTCGTGAAGGCCGAGATCGCGCTGACGCCGCTGCTCGGCGGCGAGATCCGCTTCACCGAGACCCGCATCGGCCGAGCCGAGGTGCGGCTGCCGGTCACCGGGGGCGAGGCGCTGCTGCTGCCCGCGGGCCTCGGCGAAACGTTGCCGGCGCGCGACCTCGCGATCGAGGACCTGCAGATCCAGCAGTTCCTGCTCACCACCACCGTGCCGGCGACGGGCCGCACCGACCAGCTCTACGCCGAGGACCTGCGGATCCAGGCCCCCGCGCTCGCCGGGCCCTGGCGGGTCGAGGGGACGAGCGCCGGGGTGCCGTTCCGGCTGGCGAGCGGCGAGGTCGGCGCCGACGGAAACCTGCCCGTCAAGCTCTCGGGCGGCGGCGACAGCCGCCCGCGCTTCGAGGCCGACGCGCGCCTCGGCCTCGTGCCCGCGCCCGGCCGCGGCACCGGTGGCCGGCAGGCGCTGTCGGTGCAGGCGGAGGGCACGGCCCGCCTCGTGGTCGGCCCGCCGACGCAGGCCGCGGGCGACTACCTGCCCTTCACGCTCGGCGGGCGCTTCAAGGCGCAGGGGTCGCAGGTCCGCTTCGAGGGGGTGAGCGCCGAGGTCGACCCGGCCGGGCGCGCGCTGCGCCTCTCCGGCAGCGGCCGGCTCGACCTGCGCCAGTGGCGCGCCGGCCTGCGCCTGGAGGCGCGCCGGCTCGACCTCGACGCCTTCCTGCTCTCGGGCGCGGGGCAGGCGCTGATCGCCCGCGGCCTGCCCAGGAAGGCCCCCGGCCTGCCGGTGCTGCTCGACCTCGACCTCGCGGTCGAGAGCCTCGCGCTCGGGCTGGAGGAATGGTCGGACCTCGCGCTCGCCGGCACCCTCGACCGCACCGGCGGTTTGGTCCTGCGCAGCTTCCGCGCGACCGCGCCGGGTGCGGCCGCGCTCACGGCGAGCGGGACGCTGGAGGTGGCGCCCGCGCCGCACTTCAACGGCCCGGTCACCCTCTCGGCGCCGCGCTCGGAGGAGTTCGGGCGCTATCTCGGCAAGCTCGAGCTGGATGGCCCGGCCGTCGCGGTGCTCGACGGGCGCCCGATATCAGTGAGCGCCACCGTCTCGGCCGCCGCCCAGACCCTGTCGCTGAGCAACCTCGACCTCACCCTCGGCAGCGCCCGGCTCACGGGGCTCGCCCGCTACACCGCCCCGGAGGGCACGGCGCGCGGGCGCTTTGAGGCGCAGATCGCGGCGCGCGGGCTCGACATCGCCGCGCTGCCGCCGCTCGGCGGCACCGTCGCGGCGCTCAGAGGCCACGATCTCGGCCTGACCCTGGAGGCAAGGGAGGTCCGCTACGGCCAGACCGGTTCGGGCGCGGGCACGATCGCGGCGCGCATCGCCTCGGACGGGCCGAGCCTCGTGGTGGACAGCCTGGAGATCCGCGATCTCGCGGGCGCCAGCGGCACGCTCGCCGGCCGGATCGGACCGGACGGGGCCGGAAAGGTCTCGGGTCGGCTCGCCGCCCCGGTTGCGGCCCCGCTCCTCACGCTGCTCGACCGGGTCTGGACCGGCGAGAGCCGGCTGATCCCGGCCTTCCTGCGGGCGGGCGCCCTCGACCTCGCGGTCGCCCTGGAGCGGGAGGCCGGCAGCAGCGACGCCCTGCGGGCGAGCGCCCGCGGCAGCGTGGCCGGAAGCAACCTCGACCTCGCGCTGACGAGCCGCGCCGGCCGGATCGACCGGGCCGAGATCGGCCTCGTCACGCCCCGGGCCGGCACTTGGTTCGCGCGGCCCGACATCGCCGGCCTGCAGCAGCCCGCGAGCCTGCGCATCCTCGCCACGCGCCAGCACGATTCGGGCTACGCCCGCGCGAGCGGGGAGGACGCGCTCCTCGCCTTGACCCTCGACGGCACCGTGGCGGGCCTGAGGCTCGCGACCACCAGCCCGCTCCGGCTCGACCCGGAGGGGCGGCCGGACGCGGGCGAGATCCGGGCGAGCGGCCCCGACCTCGCTCCCTTCCTGAGGCTCGCGGGCGCCACCGCCCTGCCGCCCGGTCCCTGGCCCGCCGACCTGACGCTGACGCTGGCGCACGACGAGGAGGCCCTGCGGGCGCGGCTCAGGGGCCAAGTCGCGGGGGCGGACCTGAAGGCGGACCTCCGGCGCGCGGGCGACGGGCCGGTGACGGGCAGCGTCGCGCTCGCGCGGCTCTCGCTGCCGCAACTCGCCGCCGCCCTGCCGGAGCCGGACCGGTCCGTGCCGGCGCCCCCCTTCGACCTCGACCTCCGGGCCGAGACGCTCGATCTCGGCCGCGGCCTCTCGCTCTCCGGTGCGGGCCTTAAGCTCGGCTTCGCCGACGCCGCGCTCGACCTGCGCGACCTCACCGGGCGCCTCGCCGACGGGCGGCTCACCGGAACGGCCACGCTGGCGCGGCGGACGGGCGGCCTCGCCGTCTCGGGCGAGGGCGCGCTGGAGGATGCGAGCCTGCCCGCTCTCTCCGGCGGCCCGCTCAGCGGCCGGCTCTCGGCCAAGCTCCGCTTCGGTACTTCCGGCGCGGATGCGAGCGCGCTCGCGGGCAACCTCGCGGGATCGGGCACGCTCACGCTGGCGGATCTCAGCGTGCCGGGGGCCGACCCGGGCGCGCTCGGGCGGGCGCTCGCCCGCGCGCTCGAGGCGGACGATCCCCTGCGCGAGGGCCGCCTCGCCCAGATCGTCGGCGAGGAGTTGAACCGGGCCGCCGCCCAGGCGCGCGAGCCCGTCTCGGCGCCCGCGACGATCATCGGCGGCGTGCTGCGGGCAGGCCCGCTCGACCTCGATCTCGGCCCGGCGCGCTGGAACGGCAGCCTCGCGTACGACCTGCGGAATGGCCGGCTCGACGCGCGCGGCACGCTCGCGGGCGGCGCGGTTCCCCGCGGCTGGAGCGCGGGCACGCCCGCCGCCGGGTTCGGGCTGACCGGACCGCTCGGCGCACCGGAGCGCGCGCTCGATACCGGCCCGCTCGCCACCGGCCTCGCCGCCGCAGTGCTGCAGCGCGAGTTGGAGCGGATCGAGCTTCTGGAGGCCGATCAGGTCGAGCGCCAGCGCCGCCGCGCCCGCATCGAGCTGGATCAGGCCCGCGCCGCCGCCCTCAAGGCCGCCGCCGAGGCCGAGGAGGCCGCGCGCCAAGCCCGGGTGAAGGCGCAGCAGGCCGCTGCGGAGGAGGCGGCCCGGCAGGCCCGGGCGCGCGAGGCCGAGGAGGCGACCCGGCGCAGCCAGTCGAGCCCGCCGGCCGAGGCCGCGCCCGTGGGCCCGCCGCAGGTTCAGCCGTGACGGCTCACGCCCTCCCCACCGCCATCAGCGCGAAGGCGTAGATCAGGCCAACCTCCTCCAGCCGGTCGAAGCGCCCGGCCGCACCCCCGTGGCCGGCCTCCATGTTGATGCGCAGGATCACGGGCCCGCCCCCCGTCATGGTCGCACGCAGGCGCGCCACCCACTTGGCCGGCTCCCAGTAGGTCACCCGCGGGTCGGTGAGCCCGCCGAGCGCCAGGATCGCCGGATAGGCCTTGGAAGCCACGTTCTCGTAGGGCGAGTAGGAAAGGATCGTCCGGAAGGCCTCCTCGCTCTCGGCCGGGTTGCCCCATTCGGGCCATTCGGGGGGCGTGAGCGGCAGGTCGCCGTCGAGCATCGTGTTGAGGACGTCCACGAAGGGCACGTCGGCCACGATTCCCGCGAAGAGTTCGGGGGCGAGGTTGGCGACCGCGCCCATCAGCATGCCGCCCGCGCTGCCGCCATGGGCCACGATGTTCTTCTCGGAGGTGTAGTTCGCCGTGACCAGCGCGCGCGCGCAGGCGACGAAATCCGAGAAGGTGTTGGGCTTCTTCTCGCGCTTTCCGTCCAAGTACCAGCGCCAGCCCTTCTCGGTGCCGCCGCGGATATGCGCGATCGCGTAGACGAAGCCGCGATCGACGAGCGAGAGCAGGTTCGTACGGAAGGCCGCCGGCATCAGCGTGCCGTAGGAGCCGTAGCCGTAGAGCAGCAGCGGCGCGCTGCCGTCGAGGGGCAGGTCGCGCCGGTGCAGCAGCGAGATCGGCACCTGCTCGCCGTCCGGCGCCGTCGCGAAGAGGCGGCGGGTGACGTAGGCCGCCGGGTCGTGGCCGCTCGGCACGGTCTGACGCTTGCGCAGCGTCCGCTCGCGGGTGGCGCAGTCGTAGTCCCAAGTCTCGGCCGGCGTCGTCATCGAGGAGTAGACGAAGCGGATCACCGGCGTGGCGAAGGCGTGGCCGGACTGAAGCCCCAGCGAGTACGCCTCCTCGGCGAACGCCACGGCGTGCTCCTCGCCGGTCCGCAGGTCGCGCACGATGATGCGCGGCCGGGCGTTCTCGATCTCCAGGCGGACGAGGTGGTTCTCCAAGAGGTGGAGGTGGCGGATCATCAGGCCGGCCCGGTAGGGGACGAGGTCGCGCCAGCGCGCGCGGCCGGGATCCGACAGCGGCGCGGTGACGATCTTGAAGTCCTCCGCCCCGTCCGCGTTGGTGAGGATGTAGAGCGCGTCGCCCCGGTGCTCGACCGAGTAGATGAGGAGCGGCTCGCGCCTCTGCACCACCCGCAGCGGCGCGTGGGCGGCGTGCCGGTCGAGCAGGTGGACCTCCGCGGTCTCGTGGTCGCTCGCCGTCACCGTGAGGAAGGCGCCGGACTGCGTCTGCCCGATATGGACGAAGTAGCCGGAATCGGCCTCCGCGTAGACGGTCTCGTCCGCGCTCTGCGCGGTGCCGAGCCGGTGGCGCATCACCTTGGCGGGGCGGTGGTTGGCATCGACCGCGACGTACCAGAAGCTCTGGCCGTCGCCGGCCCACACGGCCTCGCCCGAGGTCGCCTCGACCCGGTCGTCGAGATCCCGGCCCGAGGCGAGGTCGCGCACCCGGATCGTGTAGAGTTCGGAGCCCTTCGTGTCCGCGCTCCAGGCGAGCCGCCCGTGGTCGTCCGCGTGGACGGCGGCGGCAATCTCGAAGAAGGCGAGCCCCTCGCCCTCGCGGTCGCCGTCGATCAGCACGACCTCGTCGGCCTCGGCGCCGAGGTCGTCCGGCCGGGCCGGATCGCGCGGGCGCCGGCAGACCAGCGGGTGCTGCCCGCCCTCGCGGTGGCGGGTGTAGTAGCTCCACGGCCCGTCCGGGTCCGGCACCCCGCTGTCGTCCTCGCGGATACGCCCGCGCATCTCGGCCACCAGCGTCTTCCGCAAGGCGGCGGCGTCGGCCAGCATCGCCTCCGCGTAGGCGTTCTCGGCGTCGAGGTAGGCGGCGATGTCGGCCGGCAGCGCGCCCGGGTCCTTCAGCACCGCCTGCCAGTTCCCGGCCTTGAGCCAGGCGTAGTCGTCGGTGATCTGGCGGCCGTGCACCGCGTAGGCGTGCGGCCGGCGCTCGGCGACCGGCGCGCCGGAGATCTGCGGGAAGGCTGGGGTCGTCGGGGCCATGCTGGGCTGTCGCTCACCGGATCCGGATGCGGGAAGAGAGAGGTGAACCCGTCCGCGCTCGAGGACAAGGTGCGGGCGGGCCCACTCACCCGGGACCGTGTCGTACGTCCCGCACCGATTCACGCACGCTCCGACCCGCCGTACGTATCGCTCAAGTTGCCATCGATCGGCGGACGGAACGGTCGGCAGGCGCCCAAACGACCCGCATCGACACGGCCCGGGCTCACAACTCCAGATACCGATCCTGCAGCGCGCCTGTGCATAACCGAAATGCGTCAAGTCTTGACTTGGGACGACCTTCCGGCAACCTACGGTCGCTCACGTGGCGCGTTCTGCTTTGGAACAAAACATGAACAAAAATTTCCCCGGATCCGGCTCTCCGACCGCGCAGCGTACCGGCCGGACGGCCGAGCGCGCGCTCACGCCGGCGGCTGGGCGGCTGCTCGCGGCCCTCGCGCGGCCCGGCGCTTACGCCTTTCAGGACCCGATCGACGGGTCGATGCTGCTCGTGCGGACGGGCGGGGCGGGCGTGTCGCTCGGCGGCGGGCGCTTCCCGCGCGATGCCGGCGAGCAGCTCCTGGCGCTGGACCTCGTCCGGACCGAAACTTCGGGACGCCGCCGGATCGTCCTCGGCCCGGCCGGTCGGGCACGCCTGCGGCGGCAGGGGGCGCCCGAGGCGAGCGCTTTCCTGGCCCAGCACCTCGACCTCGTGGCGGAAGAGGCGGGCGATGGGGGGCGGGAGGAAGCGCGGGACGGGACGGCCGAGGCATCGCACCTGCGCGACGCGTCCGAGAGCCCGGTCGCCTGGATGGCCCGGCGCCGCGGCAGCGACGGGCGGCCGCTGATCGAGCCGGCCGCCTTCGAGGCGGGCGAGCGCCTGCGCCGGGACATCACGCTCGCCCGGATGACGCCGCGGCTCGGCGTAAACTGGGGCGCGGAGCGGGTCGACGGCTCCGGTCCGCGCGACCCCGCCTCGGCCTCCGACGCGGTGGTGGCAGCCCGCCAGCGGGTGCGCGGCGCCCTCGACGCGGTGGGCGGCGACCTCGCCAACCTCTTGATCGACCTCTGCGGCGAGCTGAAGGGCCTGGAGCGCATCGAGGCCGAGCGGCGCTGGCCGGCCCGCTCCGCCAAGGTCGTGGCGCGCATCGCCCTCGGGCGGCTCGCCGAGCATTACGGCCTGGAGCGCGCCGCCACCGGCCCGGACCGCGCACGGATGCGCCTGTGGCGGGAGAGCGCCTGAGGTTGCGGCCCGTCCCGGGTATCGGCAGGGTCCGGGGCGGGGCCCCGGGCGGCGAAGCCGGAACGCGACGCTCAGGCTGCGAGACGCGCCGCGTCGCGGTTGATGCGCTCGACCATCGCGCGCACGCCATTCGAGCGCTTCGAGGTGACGTGGGCACCGAAATGCAGCTGCCGGAACAGGTCGAACCCGTCCGTCTCGGCGGCCTCGCGCGGGCTCTTGCCAGTGTAGAGCGCGACCATCAACGCCACGAAGCCCTTGACCACGAAGGAGTCGCTGAAGCCGTGCAGGGCGAGGCGGGGCCCCTCCGGCGTCTGCGCGACCGCGGTGTCGATCCAGACCTGGCTCTCGCAGCCGTGGACGCGGTTCTCCTCCCGGCGCAGCGACTCCGGCATCTCCGGCAGGGCGCGACCGAGCTCGATCAGGTATTCGAGGCGCATGTAGTCGTCCTCGATGAACTCGAAATTCTCGATGATGGTCGCGATCGGGGGCAGCATCCGGGCCTGCGTCGTGGTGCGGGGGTCAGGCCCTATATAGGCGCGGCGCGGCGGCTGCGAGCGGGCTCAGTTGCGCACTCGCGCCTCGGGCAGGTGCAGCAGGAGCGGATCCGCCGCCGTCGCCGTCCCGGTCACGGCGATCTCGGCCTGGGCCGCGTAGGCCGCGATCAGGCGCGGCCCGAGCTTCGGCACGTTGGGCCGGCCGGGCTCGTCCCCCTCCCCCGCCCCCGAGACGATCGAGAGCCGCACCGGGCCGCCCGCCTCGGCGTGGATCTCGATGGCGATCGCGCAGGCGACCGATTCCGCCGTGGCGTCCAGGCACTCCGCCACGATCTCGGCCACGATCATGCCCAGCGCGTTGGCGGTGCGCGGCTCCACGAGCCCCGTTCCGCCGCCGCCGACCTGCACGCCGATCCGCCCCGCGCGCCGGAGCTGGCCGAGGCCCGAGGCTAGGCGGTGGAGGTAGTCCTTGAGGTCGATGCTGGCGATGTGGGGGGCCTCGTGCAGGTGCTGCTGCACCAGCGCGATCGCCCGGACGCGCTGGCCCAGCGCCTCGAAGGAGCCGCGGCAGGGATCGGGCGCGGCCCGGCCGTAGAGGCCGATCAGGCTGACCATCACCTGGAGGTTGTTGCGCACCCGGTGGTAGACCTCGGCCAGCAGCGCCTCCTTCTCGGCCAGCGCGTGCTCGATGTGCTCCTCGGCGTGCTTGCGGTCGGTGATGTCGAAGCAGGAGCCGAGATAGCCCCGGAAGCCGCCCTCCTCCACGAGGGGGCGCGCCGTGTCGAGGAGCCAGCGATAGGCCCCGTCGTGCCGGCGCAGGCGGAACTCCACCGTGAAGGGCTTGCGCGCCGCGAAGGCGTCGGCGACCACGCGGGCGTGGCGCTCGAAATCGTCCGGATGCAGGCCCTCGCGCCAGTCCCGGGCCAGCTCCTCGTCGAGGCTGCGGCCGGTGAATTCCAGCCAGCACTCGTTGTGGTGGATCGCCCGACCGGCAGGATCGGAGCGCCACATCATCAGCGGCACCGCGTCGGCGAAGCGCCGGAAACTGTCGCTCAGTGCGGCGGCCTCGCCCGGCCCCGCGCCTCCTGGTGTCTCGACCGCCATGCTGTTCCCGACCCGGACGCCCGCGCCCAGACCGGCATGCGCGGGGTGGGCGCCGGTCAACGTGCCGGGATGAGCGCCGTTCCCCCCGCCGACGGCACCGCCCGGGACGAGCCGGGATCCATGCGGAAAGTCTCCGGCCGGCCGGGGGCACGCGCCCCGCAGCCCAGATTTTTAGCCTAGGATCGGTTTTTTATCATTGACAGCGCGACGCTCCCGGGTTAGGGTTCAGGCATTCTCCAGAAGTGTGACGAGAGGCGGGGATGGCCTGGCCAAGCCCTTACACGCCGGAGCAGCGCGCCGAGGCGGCCCGCCTCCTGCGCGAGACCGACCGGCCGATCTGCGCCATCGCGGCGGAACTCGGGATCCCGGCCGGCACGGTGAGCGGCTGGAACCTGCGCGAGGGCTGGCGCCGGGCGCGGCCGCGGGTCTCGCAGCTCAGCCCGGCGACCTGGCCGCAGGCGCGCCGCGAGGCGGTGGCGCGCATCTACTACGAGCCGCGGGTGGCGCCCCAGGATCTCGCCGAGGCGATCGGCGTGGGGCGAACCTCGGCGACGGCCTTCTACCGGGCGCTGGGCATCACCCTGCGGCGCCGCGGCGCCGGCCCGGCCACGCCGCCGCCGCTCCCGCTCGACGCCGCCTCCGCGGCGGACGGGCCGGCCCTGCGGGCGGCCCTGCGCGGGCACGTCGCCCGCCAGATCGCGGCCTTCGACGCCGCGCTCTCGGGCGCGGGGGCCGCGGTGGTCGATTCGGCCCGGGTCCTGCGCGACCTCGGCGGGCTGAAGCGGCTCCTCGACGAACTGGCGCAGGCGCGGGAGGGGGGCGATGGCGAGCCGGGGCGCGACGACCTCGCCCGCGAGGACGCCGAGGACGGCGCCGGGAACCTCGCCGACGACCTGCCGGCCCTGCGCGCGGCACTCGCGCGCCGCCTGGCCGGCGCAGCTCGGCGAGGCGGCGCTCGCCCGCGCGCTCGGCGGCCTGCCGGCCCCGGCGCTGCGGGCGCTGGCGCGTGACTGGCTGTTCCAGGCCCGGCCCGACCAGCTGCCGCCCTGCCTGCCGCCCTGCCCGGAGGCGGAGCCCTGGACGCTCTGGGCCGTGGTCGGCGGGCGCGGCTGCGGCAAGACCCGCACGGGGGCGGAATGGGTCGATGCGCTGGCCCGGGGCGATCCGGCCTTCACGGCCGAGCCCGTCGGGCGCATCGCCCTGGTGGCCGAGACCTTCGCGGACCTGCGCGAGGTGATGGTCGAGGGCCCCTCGGGGCTGCTGGGCATCCCGGCGCGGGGCCCGAGGCCCCGCTGGTCGCCGAGCCGGCGCCGGCTAACCTGGCCGAACGGCGCGGTGGCGCAGGGCTTCTCCGCGGAGGACCCGGATTCGCTCCGCGGCCCCCAGTTCGGCGCCGCGTGGTGCGACGAGCTGGCCAAGTGGCCCCGGCCCGAGGCGGCCTTCGACATGCTGCAGTTCGGCCTGCGGCTCGGGCGCCACCCGCGCGCCCTCGTCACCACCACGCCGCGGCCGATCCCGCTGCTCCGGCGGCTGCTGGCGGACCCCCGCACGGAGGTGAGCCGCGCCCGCACCCACGACAACGCCGCGCACCTCGCCCCCGCCTTCCTGGAGACCGTGACGGCGCGCTACGGCGGCACCCGTCTCGGCCGGCAGGAACTCGACGGCGAGTTGATCGAGGACCGCCCCGACGCGCTCTGGAGCCGAGCCGGGATCGAGGCCGCCCGCGTCGCGGCCGCGCCCGCGCTCGCCCGGATCGTGGTCGCGGTCGATCCGCCGGCGACCTCCGGCGCCCGCTCGGACGCCTGCGGCCTCGTCGCCGCGGGGGTGGCGGGCGAGCACGCCTACGTGCTGGCCGACGCCAGCCTGCCGCGCGCCACGCCCGAGGCCTGGGCCGCGGCGGCGCTCGCGCTCTACCACCGCCTCGCGGCGGACGCGCTGGTGGTCGAGGTGAACCAGGGCGGCGAGATGGCCAGCGCCGTGCTGCGCCAGTGCGACCCCGCCGTGCCGGTCACGCCCGTGCGGGCCACGCGCGGCAAGTTCCTGCGGGCCGAGCCGGTCTCGCTGCTCTACGCGCAGGCGCGGGTGCACCATGTCGGGGCGTTCCCGGCGCTGGAGGACGAGCTCTGCGATTTCGGGCCTGATGGGCTGAGTGGGGGCGGTTCGCCGGACCGGCTCGACGCGCTGGTCTGGGCGGTGACGGCGCTGCTGCTGGACGGGAGCGGGGCGCCGCGGATCCGGGGGTTGTGAGCGGGCGGCTCAGGAGCTTGAGGTCGAGCTTCGAGGACCAATCGCTTCGGAATTTTGCGGCAACCTCACCCCAAAGCGTTGAGCTTGGCAGCCATAGTGCGATCAAGGGCAAGACGTTGCAGCAGCTGCGATCTTCGGCAAGAGTCAACGTCGGTGAGTGCGACATTCCGTCCAGAAATCAGAACATACAGGGAACGGTATGGCGTTTTTACGCGGTAACTGTGTATATAGGGGATTGGCTGAGTCGGCCTCCGACCGGCCTAGCTGACATGAGATGGGAGTGTCGCGCGGCTTCGTGCTGGCGACGATGAGGCGCATGGCAACCGTTTTTGACGTAGCCGACCACATCCTTGCGACTCGTGGCCCTATGACGGCCATGAAGTTGCAGAAGCTCGTCTATTACAGCCAAGTTTGGTCTGTAGTTTGGGAGGATGATGTCCTATTCGCCGAGCCCATTGAGGCTTGGAAGAATGGCCCTGTCGTGCGCGTGCTTTGGGTCGCCACGAAGGGCCAATTCAGGATTGAGCGCATCCCGACAGAGCATCCTCGACACGGACTAGGCGACAGGGAGCGCGGCAACATCGACCGTGTGCTCGCCGTGTATGGCGACAAGGATGCTCAGTGGTTGAGCGACCTGACCCATATGGAAGCTCCTTGGAAAGAGGCTTATGGCCAGGGTCAAAATACCGAGATTAGCCTTGAGACTATCTCCGAGTATTACTCGACCATAGGCTCGCATGAGTCGGCGTGAAGCGCGGATTGCCAGGAAAGAAGCCCAAGCGCTCAAGGATGCTGAAAAGTCGGTGAGGCTCAAGGAGAGCGTCGCCGCCTTGCCCGTACCCCGCTTAGGCGCAGATCCTTCCTCAATCTTCCAAATGAAGATGACGTGGAGCAAGGACGAAGCAGACTGTGAGGACTGCTGGTCTTCCGGCACTGCGCGTCAATGGTCCGAGGCCGATTGGAACAACCTGATTGAGCCTGCGCTTCAAGAGTGGTCCAAACTCTTGTGGCGGGAGATAGATGCTTTTGCGAGTGGTTCTGGCCACAAGATGCATCACAATATGGATACAGATTCAATTCTTGAAGAGGCACAGCTGAGGCTTATCGACATCGAAAAGCACTCAGACACTATATTTCGGTTCCGCCTTGGCAACAAAAAGAGACTCTGGGGTCAGCGGAACTTGGCAAAATTTGAGATAATTTGGTACGATCCGCACCACGAAATATACCCAGTCGATCCGGATTAACTGGAAAGCGCCCACACCCGCACGTTCTTTTGCCACTCAGCATCCGCGATGCGCCCTTTGGCCAAAGCGCCAGTAAGCGATTGTATGAGCCGGTAAGCTAAGGCCTTCCGCAGCATCATATCCGCCTCATCCCCACCCTTCGCACGGATCACTGCCAGCGCTATCTTGCGCATCTTAAGCGGCTTGCCCGCCTCCTCAAGCGCCGCCTTACACACCGGGAACATCTCTCCGTAGGCGAACAGGCGGTTGAGGTGGGCATAAGCTGGAAACTGGGTCAGAGAGGTTGGGCTGACTTCATTGAGCGCCAGCAAGGCCGTAACACTCGACAGGTCGCGCTCTGCCGCCGCGAGTTGCCGCCGTAGCTCGGCGATTTGCGCCTCGATCTCATCTCGCTTAGCGGTAAGGGTGGTGACGGTCTGAGGGAGGGCCATCAGGCGGCCCCCTTCGGCAGGTGTGCTGCTGCCAATAGCCCTCCCACATCTGAGACAGCGGATGGTCGAGCGAGGCGCCCGCAATCATGGCATACTGCTCGCCGTTGCTGACGCGGCGGTAGTTCTCGCGCCACGCCACCTCACGGGCATAGGCGATGAGGTAGGGGCCGACGATGCGGTGATAGATGCCCTTCTCGGCGCGGCGGAGACGCGAAAAGAAGCTCGTTATTATGCGGCACGCTCACGCAAAGCGCCGGGACCACCATCGATCCATGTCCCGGGGATGAGTGGGAAGTGAAAATGCCGCTCTAACCCAGCCGCTCTGCCGCAGCTCGCGTCGCCGCCAACCGCTGCTCCTGCCGCCCCCTCGCCCGCGCCTCGGCCTCGGCCACGAGCGCCGGCCCGGCGCCCTCCGGCGAGCCGGCCGAGAAGGGCGGGGCCGGGTCGTATTCCAGGCCGAGCTGGACGAGCTTGGCGGCCTCGGGGCCGCAGAGCTCGGCCACGACCGCGAGGCCGAAATCGATGCCCGCCGTGACGCCGCCGCCGGTGATCCGGTCGCGGTCGCGCACCACGCGCTCGGCCACCGGGATCGCGCCGAGCAGCGCGAGCTGGTCGCGCGACATCCAGTGGCAGGCCGCCCGGTAGCCGCGCAGCAGCCCGGCCGCGCCGAGCACCAGCGAGCCGGTGCAGACCGAGGTGGTGAAGCGCGCGCCCGCCGATTGCAGGCGCAGGAAGCCGAGCGTCTCGTCGTCGTCCATCAGCGCGACCTGGCCGCGCCCGCCCGGCACGCAGATCACGTCCAGCGGCGGGCAGTCGGCGAAGGTCGTGGTCGGCACCATGCGCCAGCCCGCGCTGTTCGTGACGGGCGCGGGCGTCTTCCAGATCAGGTGCAGCTCCGCGCCCGGCACCGCGCCGAACACCTCGGCCGGCCCCGCGAGGTCGAGCTGCATCAGGTCCGGAAACATCAGAATGCCGAAGCGCATCGCCGCTCGCCTCACCCCTGTCTGGCCGCGGGCATTATCCGCCCTCGCCGGCCGGAGGACCAGGGGTTCGGCGCGGGATCAGGCGAGGGGCGCGGCGAGGGCCGCGCCCGCCGGGCTCAGCGACCGCCGCCGCCGCCCTGGGGCGCGACGCGCGAGGGCTGGCCGGCATTGCCGGCCGCCGCCGAGTCGTTCGAGATCACGTCCGCCGCCCGACCGGTCGGCGAGTAGCTGATCGCGCCCTCGTCGCCGGTCGATCCGGTCTGGGGCGTCAGCACGCCCGGCGCGCCGGGCGGCACCACGACCGCGGTGCTGGTCGGGGTCTCGATCACCGCCTGCGCCGAGGCCGGCAGGGCGAGGGCGGCCACCGCGGCGGCGGCCAGGAGGATCGTCTTCATCGGATGGCATTCCCGTCTGCGGCGACAGAGGAATTCTGTCCCCGTACCCGGACACACAAACACCGCGCCCGCGCAAAGGATCCGTCGATCCCGCACCGCACCCGTCACGGCTGCGAGATCGGCCCCCGCCTCCCCCCAACCGACGAGATCGAGACCCGCCATGCCCACCCTGCTCACCCGGCTGGCGCGGGCCGCCGGCTACGTCCCGGCGCGGCCGGACCCCGCCGCCGGCCTCGACCGGAAGGGCGCGGCCCTCGCCGGCCCGCAGGTCGCCCTCTACGGCGGCGGCCGCGCCTCCTGGACCGCGCGCGACGCCACCGCGCTCGCCCGCGCCGGCTACGGCCGCAACGCGGTGGTGCACCGCGCGGTGCGGCTCGTGGCCGACAGCGCCGCGAGCGTGCCGCTGGTGCCGTCGGGTGCGGGCGGGGACGCGCTGGCCGCGCTGCTGGCCCGGCCGAACCCCCGCGAGGACGGCACCCGGCTGCTGGAGACCCTCTACGCGCGGCTGCTGCTGGGCGGGAACGCCTACCTGGAGCAGGTCAGCCTGGACGGCACCCCGCGCGCGCTGTTCGGCCTGCGCCCCGAGCGGGTGCGCCCGGTGCCGGGGCCGGACGGCTGGCCGGTCGCCTACCTGTACGGCGACGGCGCGCGGGCGCGCCGCTACGAGCAGGCCGGCCCGGTGCCGCCGATCCTGCACCTCGCCCTGTTCAACCCGGAGGACGACCTCGCCGGGCTCGCCCCGATCGAGGCGGCCGCGACCGCGCTCGACATCCACAACGCCGCCGGCGCCTGGAACAAGGCGCTCCTCGACAACGCCGCCCGGCCCTCGGGCGCCTTGGTCTTCGGGGGCCAGGCCCACCTCTCCGAGGCGCAGTTCGACCGGCTCAAGGGCGAGCTCGAGGCGAACTACCAGGGTGCCGCCAACGCCGGCCGCCCGCTGCTGCTCGAGGGCGGGCTCGACTGGAAGCCGCTGGCGCTCTCGCCGCGCGAGATGGACTTCGTCGAGGCCAAGCACGCCGCCGCCCGCGAGATCGCCCTGGCCTTCGGCGTGCCGCCCCTGCTGCTGGGCCTGCCCGGCGACAACACCCACGCGAACTACGCCGAGGCCAACCGCGCCTTCTACCGCCAGACCCTGATCCCGCTGGTGCGGCGCACGGCCGAGAGCCTCGCGCACTGGCTCGGCCCCGCCTTCGGCGAGGCCGCCCTGGAGCCCGACCTCGACCGGATCGAGGCGCTGGCCGCCGAGCGGGAATCGCTCTGGCGGCGGGTCGGCGCGGCCGACTTCCTCTCGGCCGCCGAGAAGCGCGAGGCCGTGGGCTACGGCCCGGGCGCCTGAGGGGAGGAGCCGACATGGTGCCGCACACGGACGGTCTCGTCACCGGCTACGCCAGCCTGTTCGGGCAACCCGATCTCGGCCGCGACGTCGTCGCGCCGGGTGCCTTCGCGCAGAGCCTGCGGGCCCGCGGGGCGGCCGGCGTGCGCATGCTGTTCCAGCACGACCCGGCCGAGCCCGTCGGCGTCTGGCTCGAGATCCGGGAGGACGCCCGCGGCCTGCGCGTCGCCGGCCGGCTCAACCCGGCGGTCCGGCGCGCCCGCGAACTCGACGCGCTGATCCGCCAGGGGGCGCTCGACGGGCTCTCGATCGGCTTCCGCCCGGTGAGCGCCGCGCCCGACCGGGCCGGCTACCGCCACCTGCGGGCGGTCGATCTCTGGGAGATCTCGCTCGTCACCTTCCCGCTTCTGCCGGGGGCGCGGCTCGACCGCCCCCTCGGCCTCAAGATGCGCGACCTCGCCCGGCGGATCGCGCCCGCCAGCCTCACCGGAGAGAGAGCATGACGCACGCCGAACCCACCTACGAGACCAAGGCCGGCACCGGCGCCGAGGCCCAGGGCGCGCTCGAGGACCTCGCCCGCGCCTTCGACGCCTTCAAGGCCGAGAACGATGCCCGCCTCGGCCGGATCGAGCGCCGCTCCGGCGCCGACCCGCTGACCGAGGAGAAGCTCGCCCGCATCGACGCGGCCCTCGAGCAGGCCCGCACCCGGCTCGACCGGCTCAGCCTCGACCGGGCGCGCCCGCCGCTGCTGGCCGGCCCCGCCCCCCGCGACGGCCTGGCCGAGGAGCACAAGGCGGCCTTCGACCTCTACGTCCGGGCCGGCGAGAGCGGCGGCCTCAAAGGCCTGGAGGCCAAGGCGCTGTCGGCAGGCTCCGGCCCCGACGGCGGCTACCTCGTGCCCGAGACCGTGGAGCGCGCGGTGCTGCGCCGCCTCGCCGAGCGCTCGCCGATCCGCGCGATCGCGGGCCAGCGCACCATCTCGGGCGGGCTCTACAAGCGCGCGGTCGCGACCGCGGCGCCGGGCGCGGGCTGGGTCGCCGAGACGGCCCCGCGCCCCGAGACCGCCGGGCCGGGGCTCTCCGAGATCGCCTTTCCGGCGATGGAGCTCTACGCCATGCCGGCGGCGACCCAGACGCTCCTCGACGACGCGGTGGTCGATCTCGACGCGTGGCTCGCCGACGAGGTCGAGACGGCCTTCGCCGAGCAGGAGAGCGTGGCCTTCGTCACCGGCAACGGGGTGAGCCGGCCCAGGGGATTCCTGGCCTACGACACGGTCGCCAACGCCGCCTGGGTGCCGGGCAAGCTCGGCTGCGTCGGCACGGGCGCGGCCGGCGCCTTCCCGAACGCGGCCCCGGCCGACGTGCTGATCGACCTCGTCTACGCGCTCCCGGGCGGCTACCGCCAGAACGCCGGCTTCGTGATGAACCGGCGCACGCAAGCCGTGATCCGCAAGCTGAAGGACGGCGACGGCAACTACCTCTGGCAGCCGCCCGCCGCCGCCGGCACGCCCGCCACCCTGATGGGCTTTCCGGTCACCGAGGCCGAGGCGATGCCCGACATCGCCGCGGGCAGCCTCGCGGTGGCCTTCGGCGATTTCCGGCGCGGCTACCTCGTGGTCGACCGGGCGGGCCTCAGGGTGCTGCGCGACCCCTACTCCGCCAAGCCCTACGTGCTGTTCTACACCACGAAGCGCGTCGGCGGCGGGGTGCAGGACTTCGCGGCGATCAAGCTGCTGAAGTTCGCCTGACGGAGGCGCCGCCGCCTCAGTGCGAGCGGCGGCGCACCAGGAGGCGGCCGATCTCGAGGAGCAGCGCGTCGATGAGGAGGCGCAGGAACGGCTTGCCGCTCCGGTCGATCGCCTCGCGGGCCGCGATGCAGTGGTCGGCCGCGACCTCCAGCCAGTCGCGCCGCTCGGCGTCCGGCCCCTCGGCCGGGTCCCGGTGGCGGTGCGTCGTGTCGATGTAGGTCCCGTAGCCCAGGCCGCCCGCGCCCTCCTCGGGCAGGCGGCCCTGGTTGAGCACCCAGCGCACGCCGTCCGGCCCGTGCACGCGGAACTCCGCCGCGAACGGGCCGCCCGCGCGCCGGGCCCGGCGGATCTGCGCGAACACCCAGTCGCGGTCGTCCGGGTGGATGCGCCCGAGCGCCACGTCGAGGGTGAGCGGCTTGCCGGCGAGCCCCGCGTCGCCCGCCATCAGCGCCGCGGCCCCGTCATCGAGGATCGAGCGGCCGGCCGCGACGTCGGTCTGCCATGTGCCGATGATGCCCGCCGCCTCCAGAGCGGGGGGAAAGGATCGGTCGGTCATCAGGGCACGTCGTCCGGGACTACTCACGCCGCCCGGAAGAGCCGGGGCACACGCGTGAAAGTGCCATGGGACGCGACGGGCGACTAGCCCAAAATCTCAGGCTAGCGCCGCAGCCTCGCGCATCGATCATGGACTTTAGATCATGCTTTTCAGATCAGGGCTGCCGTTTCGCCACAGCTTCGACCGTCTGGCTGCATGCGCACGTATCTGGAGAGACACTTTCTTTGTCCGGCAGGATACATCCGCGGGCGGCGGTGGCCGCCGGGCGCGCGGGCCCGGTCTCAGCGCCGGCGGGGCGGCCGGGCGGCCCAGTCGGCGCGGCCGCCGCGTGCCGGCTCGGCGGCGCCGACCTGCATCTGCGCGAGTTCGGCCGCGCGCGCCGCGATCCAGCCCGTGTGCTCGGCCACCGGCGTCACGGCGGTGAAGCCGCCGCAGGCGGTGCGGCGGCGGCCGTTCTGCTGCAGCGCGCCGCTCGACCAGCTCACCACGCCGACGATGCGGTAGCCGCCGGGGCCGCCGCTGAGGATCGGCCCGCCGGAATCGCCCAGGCAGGCGCCCGCGCCCGCGGTCTCGGCAAAGCGGCGCCGGTCGGTCACCACCGTGACCCGGTTGGCGACCTGCAGCGAGCCGATCGAGACGAGATGCGCCTGGCGCAGCGTGCGGGCGGTGTTGCGCCGGTTCTCGGCCACGACGCCGAAGCCCGCGATGTCGACGGCGTCCCCGGTGCCGATCGCGCCGCCGCCGCGCGGGTCCAGCGGCGCGTAGTCGGGCCCGAGCGGCTGGGCGAGCTTCACCAGGGCGAGATCGACGCCCGGCTGCTCCTCCGGCGTGGTGCCGGGCACGAACTCGGGATGCATCGTGGCGGCGGCCACGGCCACGCGGCGCTGGCGGAAGGCGCGATCGACCGCGACCACGCTGTAGCCCGCCCGGTGCATCACGCAGTGGGCGGCGGTGAGCACGAGGTCGGGCGCGATCAGGGTGCCCGAGCAGATCTCGCCCTGCGTGCTCTCGATGCGCACCACGAAGGCGCGGGTGCCGTTGGGATCGCGCGAGACCTCGCCCTGGATCACCGCCTGGGCCGAGCCCGGGAGCAGACCGAGCAGGGCGCCGAGCGCGGCCGTGCGAAGGGTGGTGGCGAGCATCAGGCGTTCCCCGGGGATCGGCTGTCGAGCCTAGCCGAAGCCAATTCGTCGGCCAAGCTGCGGTTCCGTGCGGGGCCCCCTCCGGATCGCCGCGGGCGCCCTCACTCCTGCCAGCGCGCGGCGAGGCCCCAGCCCTGGAGCGTGCGGTCGATCCAGGCGCGCTGGGGGCCGAGCAGCACGCCCTGGGTGAGGCCGCCGCAGGCACCGCCGATCCAGGCGCTCACCGCCACGACCGCGCCGTCGGGCCCCGCGATCGGCCCGCCGGAATCGCCCGCGCAGGCCCCGGCCCGCGCGCCCGCCGCCCGGAGCCAGACCAGGATGCGGCTCGGGCCGTGGGGCTCGACCACCGGCAGCGCCACGCTGCGGAAGGTGCCGGTGGTGCGCGGGTCGCCGGCCTTGGCGGCGCCGTAGCCGGCGAGATCCAGGCTCGCGCCGGCCCGCGGCATCGCGGCGCTCAAGGCGGCGGGCGCGAAGCGGTCCGGCAGCGGCGCGGCGGTGCGCACCAGCGCGAGGTCGATCGAGCGGCGCCGGCCCGCGATCGCGCCCGCGTCGTAGCCGGGATGGACCGCGCGGGCCCTGAGTTCGGCCAGCACCGGCTGCCCGGCCGCGTCCCGGTAATGCACCCGCTGCTCCAGCCCCGGCGCCGCGCAATGGCCCGCGGTCAGCACCGCGTCGGGCGCCACGACCACGCCGGTGCAGAGGCTGCCGTTCGAGGACAGCACCATCACGGCGCTGCCCGGCGGCACCTCGGCGCCCCCGACCACCGCCGCGGCGGGCCAGGAGGCCAGCGCGGCGATCACCAGTCCTGCCGCGATTCCTGGGCTGAGCGGCCGCGCGAGGCGGCGCGTGGTCCGGGCCATTCGACAAACCCTGTGCAAGCTGAACCGAGGGAGCGGCCCGATGGTCCCGATACGCGTGGAGGCCGGCGGCGTCGAGGCGGCCGAACCGGCGACGCTCGCCGAGATGCGGCTCTACCTGCGGCTCGACCCCGAGGACGCGAGCGAGGACGCCCTCGTGGCCGGCCTCGTCGCCGCCGCCCGCGCCAGCCTGGAGGCCGAGACGCGGCGCCTCCTCAAGCCCGCCCGCTTCCGGGTGGTGCTCGCCGCCTGGCCGCGCGACCGGCGGATCCCGCTGCCGCTGAGCCCCCTCGTCGGCGTCCTCCGCCTCGGCCTCGCGGGGGCGGACGGCGCGGTCGAGACGCTGGATTCCGGCCTGCTGCGCCTTGGGCCCGACCCGGTCGAGGCGCCCTGCCTGCTGGTCGATCCGGCCGCCCCCGAGCCCGGCGGGCGCGGCATCCTGATCGAGGTCGCGGCGGGCTACGGCGGCGACGGCCCGGCGCTGCCCGCGCCGCTGCACCTCGCTGTCCTGCGGCTCGCCGCCGCCCGCTACGAGCACCGCGGCGACGAGGCCGACCCGCCCGATCCCGCCGCCCTCGCCGCACCCTTCCGGCGCCTGCGCCTCTGACACCCTGGAGCGACCCATGGCCCATACCGAGGCACGCCCGCCCCTCGGGGCGCGGCGGCGGCGCTTCGTGCTCGAAGTGCCGGTGGAGACGCCCGACGGCTTCGGCGGCGTGCTGCGCCGCTACGTCGCCGGGCCGGTGCTCTGGGGCGCGATCAGCCCCGTGGGCGCCGTCGAGCGCCTGCAGGGCGGCCGCGCCGACCGGCTGCCGACCCACCGCATCACCCTGCGGGCGCGCCCCGGCGTCACGCCGGCCGCACGGCTCGTGGCCGGCCCGCGCCGCTTCGCCGTGCGGCACGTGGAGACCGGCGCGCGCGACCTCGTCTGCCACGTCGAGGAGCTGGCCAGATCGGAAGAGGCGCCATGAGCGGCCCGCTCCTGGCCCTGCGCGCCGCCCTGCTCGGGCTGTTCGCGGCCGACGCGGAGCTCGCCCGCCTGATGGGCGGCCGGGTCCGCATCCACGACGAGCCGCCCGCCGGGGCGCCGCCGGTCTACGCCCTGTTCGGCGAGGCGGAGGTGCGCGACGATTCCGTGGACGGCGCCCCGCGCCACCGGCACAGCCACGCGCTGGTCGTCGTCGCCCGGCCGGGCTCCGCCCGCACGGCGCTGGACGCCGCCGACCGCATGGCGGCCCTCGCCGCGGAGCGCCCGCCGACGCTCGCTGGCCACACGCTGGTCCTGCTGCGGCCGGCCGGCATCGCGGTCCGTCGCGACGAGCGCTCGGGCGACGCCCGCGCGACGCTGACGCTCGAAGCCGTGACGGAGACGCCCTGAGGCTGGCGCCCGTCCCGGTTTCGAAAGGCCCGAGGCCTTTCGCGGGTGCAGGGCAGAGCCCTGCATTTGGAACCGCCGGCCCGGCGAAGCCGGGTCGGAGGTTCCAACCCCGGGGCCCCGCCCCGAACCCTGCCCAAGGGCCTGAGGCCCTTGGGGATCCCCCTGACTTGGAGACATCGATGAGTGCGCAGAGGGGCAAGGACCTGCTGATCCGGGCCGGGGACGGCGCGGGCGGGTTCGCGGCGGTGGCTGTAAACTGACCCCAAGTTGGCCCGCATCGTGTGGCGGGAGACAGCCCCTACGCGTTTCGAAGTTGGCCCGCGTCGAGAGAATGTAGGCCTTTCTGACCCCTTTAGGCGCCTAACGGAACGGGCACAGACTGCTTGAGCTGGCGTTGCTCAGATCGGTCGCTCGCTTCTGCGCAATAACTTCTGACCCAGGATCGCCACGCACCGGTCACGTCCGAAGGGCGGCAGACGCCCGATCGAGTACCGATCCGATCAAGCCACGCTGCTCAGGCCCAACGATAGGAATGCCGGCTGTGCGAGTTCCTGCCACGCATTACCCAGCGAGGCATCGAAAGCAGCGAGGAACGAGGCCGCTACCGCTAGGTGGCGAAAGGTGCACGTAACGGTGAAGTTGCCCACAGCCGGGAGCAGCACGGAGGCTTCGGCCGCAGCGGCTTCGGTCGTGCAAGCCTTTTCCCAAATCGGTTTTTCGAACGCCTAGCCAACGGACCGAAGGCGCCAGAGCGGCCAACTCTACCGAAAAATGGGCCTTGGGCCACGGTGCCGGAACGTCACAATGATAAGACCTTGAGGGACGGCTTCACGCAGACTCAGCTGACCCTTGACTCCAGCCTAGCCAAACGGGGCGTTTCTCATGTGAGCAGACTGGGCCGTCGATATCCTGGCTCGCTGGCTGCGACTATTGAACCGCCTCCCCTAAGGAACGGCTTATAGCTATGGTTGGGAGGGTTCGTCCGTCGCGTCTACCCTGATAGCAAGGGCACCAAACACAAGCTGCACGCTCCGTTTCGCCCCTCACATGGGAACCGTCGCACAGACCAGGGCGCGTTAGTTGTGCGGATCCGTCACCAAAGCGCACCAGCATCGGCCTGACGGGCCGATCTTCGCGGCGAGATGCATTTTTGCACCATCAAGCTGAATGCTGGGCCTTTCCCCGATGGATAGCGAGGGCGCGGAGCTGCCGGGAAAACCAGATGCCCGTGGTCGCCCTCTCTCCACTGAAGAAGCGATGAGCCGGCAAGCACCGATCTGAGCCCGCATCACGCCCACCATTGGAGGACGCCAAGCGACGCCCGCAATAGTCCGCCGGACACTGCTCCGCCCTATCCTGATTCAATTGGACACGTGTGGCAATGCGCCTCGGCCGCGCGTGGCACCGCTCGGAAACCTGTGAACACCTAAAGGCTTTGCCCCGAGGAACCAATACCTGTTCCAAAACGATATTGCATTGGTGCGGGTAAAGATTATTGTCACATGGATTCGGAGGGGGTCTTAGCAGCCCGGAGGCTCCCCCGAGGAGGAAGGTTAAATAAAAGATTACTCACTTTATTTCACTTGCCCAAAGTCGTCGCCCGAGCTGCCACAAAATAGAATTTATATCTAGGCCAGAAAGATGCGCGGATTCAGTTGGAAGTTGTCGCCGGAGGATTTTGTGATCGCCTTGCAACGTCGCAGAGCCGAATGGGCACGCTACGGCGGTCAAGCCGACCGGAGGGCTGTGCGGCAGCTCACCTCATCCCGTGTGAGGTGGTTCAAGCAGCGCACCGGGGTCACGAGGTTACCCCAATTAGCGTCACAATCGGCGACTCCGTTAGTGTGGCGCACGGTGGACGCAGGGAGTGTGGCAATCGTGTTTTTCCCTGAGCCGAACGTGGGAGCGCTCTCGGGCACCACTGGCCGTGCCATCGAGCCGTCGCGAAAAAGAGCTAAGCGTGCACTCCGGTCAATCGCCCAGATCGACGGGGAGAACGTGTTCGAGCTTCTCGCCAGCCGCCGCACGGACAATGACCGCCTTCCGGTCATTGGCCAAGCTTACATAGACAAGCATAACGTTCGGCGATCGATTTTCCTTGAAGCGATTGGTGCGGCCATCGTGCCCAACTTGTCGGCCGAGCAAGCCGACGCGCTTGAGGATCAAGGTGCGATCGTCCTGAGCAACGAACTTACCGCAATCGTTGATCCAACCCTGTCGCCGGTCACGGCGGAGGGGAACGCTGAGGTGCGCAGCAAAGCATGGCACCTCACTACTATCAATGTTGCGTCAGCTCGCTCAAAGAAGCTTGACGGCAAGGGCGTTTCCATCGGCGTGCTCGACACGGGTATCGACGCCAAACATCCGGAATTTGCCGGCCAAACAGTTGTTTACAGATCATTCTCTCCTGCTGGTGTCATGCAGACATCGAAGGTGCCGAAGGATTACGGCGAGCATGGTACCCATGTCTCAGCTCTGTGTGTTGGAGCGAATGTTGGGATTGCCCCCGGAGCAACCCTGGCCGTCGCCGCTGTCCTTACGCAGAAAAACAGCAAAGGCCTCATGGCAGGCTACACCGCGCAGATATTAGCAGGGATGAACTGGCTGGCTCAGGGTGGGGATGGCCTTTCACAGGGCGTCGATATTCTGAACGCCTCGTTGGGCGATGCTCTCGGGGCATCGGCCTACTACGGTCCTGTTTCTGGGCACAGTTTGGCAGGAGCTCTGGTCGTTGCGGCAATCGGCAACGAAGGCTCCAAAGGGTTCGGAAAACATAGCGCCCCAGCGATGTTCGACTGCGTCTTGGCTGTTGGAGCAACGACCGCAAACGACGATGTCGCTGACTTTAGTGCCTGGGGACAGGGCTACTCGCCTTCAAATCCGACGCCGGCTTGCAAGCCAGATATCATGGCTCCCGGCGAGGGCATCGTTAGCGCTATCCCAAACGGTCGCTACGCTGCGATGGATGGAACCTCCATGGCCTGCCCAATCATCTCGGGTGCGGCAGCGCTGCTCATGCAGCAAAATGCTGCGTTTAAAGGAAATCCACAAGATGTCATTCAACACCTCTACCGACTGACACGCAAATTGCAAGGCACCCTCGCGAATGCCGATGCACGCCGGCATGGCCAAGGATGTCTCGATTTGACCGCAATCTAGATACGCAGGGTTTGCAACTGGACGGCCCACACATGTTAACTCTTCAGGCCAAGCAGGCAGCACAGAGGGCGAGGGGTGCTCGGAAGGTCACTTTTGTCGTCTGTGTGCATACTGGGAGCGAGATCGAGAAAGTTAAATACATACAAGATCGCGCGGCCAGGACGCAGGAAATGAAGTCAATATACCAAAATGCCAAGCGGAGCATTTTAGAGATCGTTTCACGCCATAAGACAGAGGGCTTAAAGGTTGTTAATTACCTCGAAGGTACTCCAAATTTGATTGTTTCAGGTCCAGCATCATCTTGGCAGAAACTATTTGCTGACGATGCATCTGGATTGCAAAGCCCAGACTTTGATCTCATACCTAATACTTTAGACTGGTCAACAGGATGAGAGCGCGATCAACCACCTCAATAAAAATGCTGCCATGTTCTCTAAATTGAAAGCTATGCACAAATGTTATGGCGACCAACATAATATGACGCTGGAATATTACGCTCTCAACATTGGAGCAATGTGCGTTGTGTCTGGTTGTGGACGAGACCGAGCGGACGCTGCCGTCGCGTGGCACGCGAACGTAGGATCTCGCCCGGCCGCTTCCGAGGGCCATCGCAAGGACCGAGGTCAACGGATCGCCGCGTGAGCCGGCCTCTCGACAGCATCGCTGCGGTGCTCGAAGGCACCGGCGAGTACCGCGTTCTGCGTCGCCTCGCGCCGATCACCGGTTGGGGCGATGTGCCCGATGAGTCGACCTTCATCGGCTTGGCACTCGCTACCGAGACTACCAGCCTCGACCATGTGATCGACGAGGTGATCGAACTCGGCATCATCAAATTCGAGTACGGCGCGAGCGGCCGCATCTACCGGGTGCTCGACACCTTCAACGAGTTGCAGCAGCCAAGCCGCCGATCCCGCCGGAGGTCACCCGTCTGACCGGGATCACGGACGCGGATGTCGCCGGTCGGATGATCGACGACAGGGCAGCCGATGCCGCCGTCGTCATTGCGCACAACGCCGGGTTCAACAGGCAGATGTGTGAGCGGCGTTGGCCGATCTTCGCGGAGCGGAACTGGGCTTGTTCCTGCCACCAAGCCCATGGCGGGCCGAGGGACACGAGGGGCAGAAGCTCGGCTACCTCCTGAACGACTTCGGCTTCTTCCACACCGGGCATCGCGCGATCGACGATTGCCATGCCCTCATGGCCCTGTTGAGCCAGCCGCTGCGAAGCTCGGGCCGCCTTACGCTCGCCTCCCTGTTGGAGACGGCTCGCAAGGCGACCGTGCGCCTGTGGGCGAAGGGGTCGCCCATCGAGACGAAGGATCTTCTGAAGGCGCGCAGCTATCGCTGGAGCGGTCGTCGGCGCTGCTGGTACATCAACCTCAACGAGGACCAGTTGGATGTCGAGCGGACGTTCCTCGACCAGCAGATCTGCGGGCACCCTGTTGGCGACCTGCCCGCCGACCGCTTCACGGCTCGCGACCGCTTCTCGATGCGGACCAACCCCGAGATTGTTGCGGTCTGAACCCGAGATCGAAATCGTCCCCGATCAGGCTGCCGTACATGGCTCTCGGTAGCCCGCTCCGAATTTTGGGGACTAGACTTGGATTGAATAGGGCTGTGAACTTGCATTGAATCAGTCAAGCACTGGCATGTTGTGCATCTGTCCGGATTGATTTTATGGGGGCGTCGCTACGGCCTTAACCGAGCGCCGAAAATCTCAGGCTGAAGCAATCCATAGTGCGATCGCCAGGCTATCTGGAAAATGTTAGTCGTCGCCCAGTATGCGGCCTCGTATCGATACCCTATGTCTGCTCTGCCACTTTTCAAAAAAGTCGGCCAGGAGGGGCTCATCATGGCACGTCGCAGGGGATCAGCATCGGGAGGAGCCTTGCTTCTGGTGCCGATCACCTTGATCGGTCTCATCTTCGGAAACAGTAGCAAGCCTCCTGCGCCTCTCTTCAAACGTCGAGCGCGCCACCAGTAACGTATGCCTCGTTACCGGCCGAGCAAGCCACGCCCTCATGGTCGGGAAACACGGCGACGCTTGGGGAGACAACACCGCCTCAACCCGCTGTCGAACCCCAACGCACTGCCGAGCCGGAGAAGCGAACAGGACCCACAGCCTACATCTCCGGCCACAAGGTTCCTCTGCGGGCTCAGCCGAAGGCCGGGGGGCAGATTGTCGATCGGCTCGGGCCGAAGCAGGCGGTGACCATCCTGGAGCGTCGCGCCGACTGGGCCGAGATTCGGCACAACCTGACCCAGCGCGAGGAGTGGGTTCAAGCCAAGCGCCTGCGCGATACCGAACCCGAGGAGAACGTCGCCAAGCCGTCCTCGGTCTCCTCCAAGGCGCGAGGGTCAATGGCGGCCATGGGACCCGCTTCACTCCACGGAGCATGCTGCTCGGGCAGCGTAGCCGGACCGTGGCGACCGCGCCATCGCCAAACAGTGGTCCCAATTTGTAGCGGAAGCTGCGGACGATCCCAGTTTGTTCCTACGATCTGATCTACGTTTCACCAACCTCTCAAGCTGCGCCGACGCGCAACCTCCCCGGCTTGAAAGCCGCGGTTTCAAGGGCCTCCGATGAAAACGGAGGCTCAGAAAGTCGCTCATCCGAATGGATGAAATTCCAGACAAGGTTATCAGGAACCCGCATCATTCTTGGCCTTCACTGCCAGTCTGTCTCGCAATCTACGGTCCTTACGATCTGCTCCGGACCGCCGCCCGGCTCCGCTATCCGGCGCCAGCAGCAGCCGAGCCAGCACCGCGGTACAGAACAGGCCCAGCACCGTCCCGGCCAGAACCACGGCGGGTTCCAGGATCGGGAAGAACGTCTTGGTGTAGCCTGGCTTCAAGTCCAGGTCGCCTATATGGTAGGCGTTATCGAAGTAGGCGAGCGGGCGCGGCTTTCCCTCGGCGGTCTGCTTGGCCGGGACGAGGGAGAACAGGCCCGCATCCGGATGGGTGCAGAGCCGCACCGTGTCCCTGCCGCATCGCTGTCCCGCCGCAAGCAATTCCTCCTCCGAGTAGCCGAAGCTGTCTCCGGTATAGATGTAAATCTTGCCGCGCGTACGGACCGTATCGAGGAAATGGCCTTGTAGGTAGAGCGGTACCGCGACGAAGAAGAACAGGGTCAGGGCGGCCGCCGTCCGGCTGCCTGCCGGGCGCGGTGGGTCGGACAGGTGGCCATATTGCGGCAAGCGCATCCACCAGGGATGGTGCCGGTAGGCCCGGGCGAAGCGCACAAGCATGTAGAGGCTCGCCGGCAACAGAACCGCCCCGAGTATGGCGCCGAAGATCGCTGCGACGACCGAGTTGCCGAAGCCGAGCGACCAGTTTCGTGGATACTGGCCGATGCGGTTCGCCAGCATGTGGGTCATGAGGACGACAAAAGAGGCCGTCGCGAACAAGGTCCAGTTCCTGCAGAATCGCGGGCCGATGGCGCGCCGCTCGACCGGCACTTCGCCGAGCACGTGGGCGATGGTGCGCGCCGGGATCATGAAGGCCCGCCGCAGGTCGTCGTTCACGTGCTTGGCGGCGAGCATGCCGATCGCCGTGCCGTGCCGATAGCACCAGACCCGCCCGCCGCTGAAGCCGCCGGTGGCAAAGGTGCCCCGGCCGTCGGCGTCATCGACTTGGATCCAGGCTTGGTTGGTCTTGCCGGCGAACCGAGCCCCGAAGTGGATCGGCAGCGTGGTGCCGGCCGGCGCCCCGAACAAGCCGAGTTCCTCGTGCTCCAGGGGCTGCCCCGTCAGGTCAGCGAGGATCGTGACGCCTACCTCGGGTGGTGCGGGCTCATCGAGTTCGAGGAGCGCAATGTCGGCGTTCGGCAGATCGACAGGCGGGACGAAGCGGACAACACGACCCGACCGCGTGGCGACCTCGAATCGGGGCGGGTCACCGCAGGCGACGGACTGCGCCAGCGGGAAGGTCACCGTGACGCGGGCATGCTCGGGGATCGCGCGGTTGTCGTACCTGTCCCGCCCGAGCGCCGCGTTGACGACGTGTGCGCAGGTCACGAGGAGGCTGCGCGTGAGGAGGAACCCCATGCCTCGAGGCATTCTCTGCGCGTCAAGGATCCGCGCGAGGCCGGCATCCGGCGTGCCGACCTCTCCTGCCTCGGACACCGCGATCGTCGGCGGCGTCGGTTGGATGGCGAAAGGCGGCGCCTCAGTCCTGGGGGGCATAGGCCTGTCCCCACAGCACGTGCTCCTCGCGAACATGCGGCATCAGGGAAACCGCGGATCTGCGCAATTGCTCGATGACGTTGCGGCTGTCGGAGATTCTCCCTTGCTTGCGCAGCTTTTCCAGCCATAGGCAGGCGATGCCGGCTACGTAGGGCGTCGCCATGCTGGTTCCGTCGAGGTTTTTCAGGCCGCCGCCGCGCCGCGCCGAGACGATGCCGACCCCCGGAGCGGCGAGCTTCGCCCGCACGTTGGAGAACGGCGCCAGCCGCGGCTTCCCTTCGATAGGACGCGCGAGCGCGGCGACCGAGACGAACTCGGCCGCGTTGCCCGGGGGCGAGGACGAGATCGTGTAGCGCGGGCTGTCGCTCTCGTTGCCGGCCGCGCAGACGACGACGCTACCCGACGTCAGGCCGGGCGCGCCGAGGGCGCCGCGCGAGAGCTCGTCGAACAGCATCATGTTGGCGCGATAAGCATCAAGGGCGAGCGACGTGGCTGCCCGGCCGTCCAACTTGTACTTGGCGATGAGCTGGTCCCGGAATCCCGGGAAGTCCATGCCGATCGACATCGAGATCACGTCCGCGCGGTTCATCATCGCCCAATTCAGGGCCCGCGCCACGACGTCGGTATCTGCTGGCGAGTTCAGGCCGATGATCTTGCCGATCAGTGCCTTTGTCACGCCGCGGGCGACGCCGATGCGACGCTCACCCACGTTACGGCCGAAGATCGTGCCGGCGCAGTGGGTGCCGTGGCCGTCCGTGTCTTCGGCCGCGTCCGTCGTGAAGTTCTGCTGCGTGATGTCGATGCCCTCGAACGCCTCGTGCGTCGCGTCGATCCCGGTGTCGAGGACCGCGACCGTGACGCCCTCGCCCGACCAGGGCGAGGTATCGGCGCCGATCTGGCGCAGAGCCCAGTCGTCCCCCGGCGGCCCCGCCTCGGCGGGGCCGAGGCCCTGGATCAGCATCAGCGGCATCTTCATGACCGCCCCGACGACGTTCGCCGCCCGGGCTTCCTCGGCGGCGGCCGCCGCACTCATGCGCAGCGCCTCGACTTGGTGCGCAATGGGACCACCGCCGCCGCTGATCAACTCGGTGTCCGGCACGCCCTGATTGGTCGCTGACGCTCCCGGGGAGCGGGGCATCTCCTGTGGTCGCCCCGCAGAGGCCGCGCTGGCAGCCGGAGGTGCTGGTACCCGTTTGACAACAACCCAATCGAACTCAAGCGAATCCGTCATCGGAAATCCTTGAAACCTTGGCCTCAGGCCAGGGGGAGCGCGCGGCCGTGCGCCGCGAACGGACGTACCCAGCCACAACAGTAAGGAAGCACTGCGCACGAGGCGACGCTGGACGAGGGCGTCCGAAGAACGCCCTGGTGGTAGCGGACTGTGATCGCCGCGCTGCTCCGGGCGCATCAGCCGGTGGGAAGTCCCCCCTCTGGCATCGCCGCGAGGCCTGCCTCGAACAGGAGCGCCTCGTTCTCGCGCCGCCGCAGCATCTCCGCCTCGATGGCTGTGCCGCGCCAGACGCGCTTCATCAGGCGGATCAGGGCCGGGATGTCGGCAAACCGGCCCTCGGCCATCGCGGCTCGGATACCACGCATCTCGCGGTAGCGGTCGAGGGGATCGCTGGGATCCCGCGCTTTTCTGTAGCTGGCGCCGCGGTTGAAGCTGAGGGAGACCAAGGCCCCGAGCGCGTCGGGCGAAAGCTGCGCCGTGTTGGTGAGCGCCGCAATCGTGTTGCGAGTGAATTTTGGGAGGGTCGCGTTGCGGAATACCGCCTCGCCTGCTTCCCAAGCGATCCGGATGTCCTGCACCGTTGCGAGCAGGGCACGCATCGCCGCAACGTCGTCCCGACCGCCGTGTCGGCCGATGGTCCGGGCGAGCCGCACCCGCTCGTCCTGCCCCAGCGCTGCCCAATCGCGGTCGAACTCCGCCACCGAGACGTAGCCGAGGTCGTATCCGAAGCCGATGGAGACACCGGACTTGCCGGCCGGCCAGACGGGCCGGCCACGATAGACTGTGTCGTAGTAGCGCCGGCCGCCGGTCTCGTGCTGGATGATGAGGCTCGCGGCGCGTTCCGAGATCTTTACCGAGATCGTCGCCGCCTCGGCGAGGGGCTCGGCGGGCGGGGCAGCGGCCGGCCGCGGGCCGGTGCCGCTGTCCTCAGCATCCCCCCCGGCAATCCGCTCTGCGGCAAGCGCTGCGAGGAGCGGACCCGGCCCCTGCATCCCGCTCCTCTCACCAGTGCGAGACTCGGTCGTTGCGGTCCCTTCCAGCGACTTGGCAGTCGCGGCTTCGAGCACTGCCGCGAACAGGCGTCCGACCGCGGCGAAGCCAGCGTCGGTCGGATGCAGCTCGTCGGCCCAGCGCGCTGCCACGGTACCCCTCACATCGACGTGCCAGGCATTGGCGTGGCGACCGCCGCGATTGCCGCCGCACAGTCCGATTTGCATCGCGTTGAGCCGGTCGATCAGCACCCGCACGATTGCTTGGCGCAGTTCGGGATCGCGGATCCCGAGCCCGTCCGACATCGGCGCCGTCAGCCACTGGTCCTGTCGCGCCCACAGCGGGTGGCGCGGGTCGCCCGGTCGAGACGGGATGGCGTGGTCGTAGCCGTGGCAGATCACCGGCAGTCCGGGAAATTCTGCGGCGACCTCGGCGAAGAGGCTCTCGAAGCAGGACCGCAACGCTTCCAGGCGCCGCGCGAATTCTGCGGTGTCCAGGTACCATTCTGGCCGCGCGCCCGGCTCGAACGGTTTCAGGATCTTGATCAGCACCGAGACGCCGTCCGGATCCTCGCCCACAATGTCATTGCCGCTTCCAGAAACGAGCAGCGCCCGTACCTGCCCCTTCCAGCGCCGCAACCCGGCCAAGTGGCGCTTCTGCCGCCGGACCATGTTGTCGAGCGTGTCCCCGGCGGTATCGAGGCTCCAGATCGAATAGGCGCCGTCGAGCTGATCGATGATATCCGCGAGGAAGACCGGGAACTGGAACCAGCTGTCGCCGACCGATACGAGAACAGGACGCGGGTCGTCGGTCGCCCTGCGCAGGAGGAATGCGTTCTGGCGGCGCCACTCGGCGAGTTCGTTGGCCCAGCTCATGAGCTGGAGCCCTTCGAGGTGAGCCTCGGGACCGGCCGGCGGCGTCCCGACCGCTACCACGGCCGGGTTGAATCGGACCGCGGGCGCAAAGGGACGCGAGGCGGCGGGATCGGGCACGAGGAGGCGGCCCACCACCGCCTCGGGCACCCCGGGATCCAAGATCATCCGGCGCGCATCCGTGAGCGAGAGTCGGCCCGCCACCGGATCCCAGGCGGAGGCGACGGCGAGGCTCTCGGGCTGCGGCGGCGGCACCGGTACCGCGCCCACCGCCGCCGTGGCGACCGATTCGGCCCGCATCGCCGGGGTGGGCGGCGGCAGCCCCGGGACGCTGTCCAGAGCGAAGCCAGCCTGTCGGAGCTCCTCGGCGAACGTGCCGATCACGCGACGGCGGTCGCGGGGCACGAAGTCGGGGCTGAGCTGGATCGCGCGCGTTAGGGCTCGGAACTCGGCGATGACCGCCTCCGGCGCTTCGCCCCGCTGCGCCGCGTCCCAGACACGCTTCCAGCCTGTCCTTACCTCTGGCACGCTGCGGAAGTCCGGGCGCTCCCTCAGGCGCTCGACGCCCACCACCATGTAGGGGAAATCTGAGACTGGACGGCCGTCGCCATCGAGCAGGCGGAAGTCGTCGCGGTCGACCGTGAGCCCAGCGAGGTCTCGCCCGCCCTTCTCGGTCCGTGCAATCACGATCGTGCCGGCAGCGAGGTGGGTGTCGGTCCGCGCCAGGCCGATCTCCAGCTCTGCCCGGCCGGGATCGCGCAGCAGCACCTCGGCGCCGCGCTTCAGCGGGGCGATCAGCGGCTCGACTGCCGCCAAGTAGGAGCCTGCGGCCGAGGCAGTCAGCTCCGACAGGAGGTCGAGATACGGCTTGGCGAGATCGTCGGCAGCGACCGAGAACAGGGCGATCTCGCTGGCCAGCTCTCCCCGGTAGGGGATTGGGCCGAGCAGCGACTGATTCACCACGATGAACCGGTCGAGGTAACGCGAGTCGAGCTCCTGGAACGTCTTGCTCGGCGAACTGACTGACATCACCTCGCGGATGCCGGTCATTGGGTCTGCATGGACGAAGCGGGCATGGACGGTCGGGTAGAATTTTTGTGTCCAGCGCCGGACGTCGGTGATGCGGGCACTGCGCAGCCAGACGCGGACGTAGTCCTCGTCCGGTACGACCGGGTCGGTCTGCACCCCGACGTAGCCGTGGACGTAGTCCTGGGCGGCCTCACCGGAGAGCCGCGTGATCATGTCCGCCAAGAACCCCATCGGCACCCCCATCGACGATCCCATCGGAAACCCGGCGGCCTGATCCAGCCGCGGGAGCGGAGGATCGGACACTGTGCCGTCCGGTCCCGGATGCCGGCCCCCTCCGGCCCCCGTGACCGCAGGCAGGCCGCCTAGTGCGCCGCCTCAGGCGAGCGTCCAGCGCGACGTCGCGTCGAACAGAGACGGATCCGCCTTGACCGAGATGTGGCAGTGCTTCGTGTGGGGATTGTCGCCGCCGTAGGAGCGCCACGCCCAGTTCGCCTTCGCGCTGGCAATGCGGCGGTTCGAGATCACGTACTTTACGCGCGGATCGCGGCTGCGGCGGATCGCGTCCGCAATCGCGGCGGCATCGCAGCCATTGTTCGGGTCATGCGTGATGTCCAGGGCCGTGACCACCGCGACGGCGCCGTCCAGCATCCGTGCACAATGGTCCGAAAGAGCACCGGCATGCCCGCAATGGCGGTCGTCGCCGATTGTGCCGTCGGAGGCTTTGCGCCGGTTGGGTGCCAGAGCGTCCACCTGGGCCCGCAACGCCAGAAGCGCCTTGGCGACACGCCAGCGAGCGGGGCGCTCCAGGGGCGATGCCTGCGGTGTCTCGACCGGCGGCGGCTCGTCCGGATCTACATGCGGGTCGGAAGCCCCTTCCTCGCCCCCGTCCGCCCGGAACGCCCTCTCTTCCTCAGGACGGTCGTTCCAGGCGCGCACGACCGCAGCCACCGCGATAGCGCTCCCGGTCGCCTCGACGTCGCCAGGTTCCTGTTGGGCCGACGTGGCCTTGGCCGGCCCGAGCCGGATGTCGGCCAGGGACTCGAGCGGGAGGAAGACCGGCTCTCGGGAGGTGAGCGCCTCCTGGACGTCGTCGAGCCGGCGCAGGGGATCGGCCTGCACGTAGGCCGAGAAGTCATAGCCGGTCGCCTCCGACAGGTCGGACACGGCTAGCTGGAACGTGCGGTAGGCGCCGAGGGTGAAGCCCTCCAGGCCCTCGCGGCGACCACGCGTCTCAAGGAGTCTGCGGATCAGCTCGCCCTGGCTGAGCAGGTAGGCGGTGGCGTGTAAGTCTTGGTCGCCCGCGTCGAGCGTCACCACCAACTTCCAGAACTCGCGCGGCACGACCGCGCCGTCGATCATGACCTCCTCCTCCTCGTCGTCCCTGCGCAGCACCGGACCGGTGAACACGCAGGCCCGCAACCCGTGAGTGCGGGCACTGTCGAGGATGTAGTTCTCCAGCCCTTGCCAAAGGGTCTTGCCCTGGTTGAGGCTCGCATGTTGGGGTGCGGCGTTGACGTAGTGGAAGGTGTCGTCGTTGGCGCGCTGAGCCTCGGCCGGCTCGCCCCAGTTGGGGTCCTCGCGCCGGACCATGTGCCCGCGGTCGATCTGCGGATCGGCGAAATTGGCTTGGCCGAGCTGGATCTCCCGGGGGATGCGTCCGTCAGTGAACCACTGGTCGTCGCCGCGCTTGATACGGACGGTGCGGCCACCGTCGATGTTGACGGCAGTCATCACCGGGAGCTTACGGCGCGCGCAGTACTTCACGCCAAAATGGGTGTAGCGCAGCTCGTGCGGCTCGGGCGGGTTGTCGCTCGGGCGGGCGAGCGTCTCCAAGATCTCCCCGGGCAGGCCAGGCCAGGGCGCGGCCGGCGCCGCGTCGCCGAGGAAGCCTGGGACGAAGCCGCTCCGGCCCGTGAAGTCGTCCGCCCTATGGTGCCCGTCGGCCCGCTCGGCAAAAGCCTCGGGCAGCCGCACGGCTACCGGGCGCTCGCCCCGAAGCAGGGCCGCGACCGTCGCGGCGCCGACGGCAGCATTGTTCTTCCCGTAGAGGCCCTGAAAATGCAGGCCGATCGCTCGGCCGTCCTCCAGGCGGATCAGCGGAGATCCCGAATTGCCGCCTAGCGTGGTGCAGTCGTGCGAGAACAGCGCGGTCCCGGAGGGCTCCTGCATCACGAGGCCCGGCGCGAAGCGCTTCACCTCGTAGAGGTCGCGGAAGTAGCGGGCCTGGTCATCGACGTTGTTGCGCGGATCGTAGGCCGGATAACCAATGACGGCGACGAGATCGCGCGCGCGGACCCGGCCCTCGTGCAGTTCCAGCGGGGGCGGTATGACGAATCCGGTCGCTTCGATCCGCAACAGGGCGACGTCTGCGGCGGCCTCGTCGGCGAGGTACTCCACCCCGCTCAGGCGCACCGTGCGGCTTGTATCCTCTAGGCGCATCTCCTCAGCGAGAAAGTCGATCGCGGCGCCGTAGATTGGACCGTAGGGACTACGCAGGAAGATGGCGCGGCCGTCCGCCCGACGCCCGGCCACGACGGAGGCGACGTGCCGATTCGTGATCACCAGGGACCGCCCGCCACCCTCGCGCACGATCCAGCCGGTGCCGCCCCAGGCCATCGCGTTGTTCAGGAACTCGATCCGGCCAACGGACGGGATCCAGCGCTCGACCCCCCGGATCAGCGCGTCGGTGCCCTCGGGGAAATCGTCTAGGTCCTCTAGAACGACGCGGTCATCGTGTATCAGCAGCGGCGGACGGCCGAACCGTTGCACGATAGCCTCAAGGCCGGCGAGCGGTACGGCGCCAAACTCGGCGCCCAGGTGCCCGCGTCCCCGTGCCTCGGCCGATGGCGCCAGCCCCTCCGGCCGGGGCTCGCCGCGCCCGCCGAGGCCGTCGCGGGCTGGCTGGGCGAGTACAGCGCGCAGCGGCGCCGGCACGCGGTTCAGCGCGATGGCCCGCTCAACCGCCTGCCGGACAGCGGGGGTCAGTCGGCGCTCGACGCTTGCGACCCGCTCCTCATAGGATGGCATGGATCCCTCCTGTTGCTGGCGCTGCAACTTGACGTATCGTCGATCCTCAGTGCGAATCGGAAGGAGCTATAATACTCCCGAATACTTCTTTCAATTCTAAAAGTATTCTATCACGCATGATTGACAACACTGCTTATAATCGAAAATCTGAACGTCTTAAAACAAAAATTGACCGCGACTCGCAATCGAACGAAGTCGCAAAAAACACGAAATTTGCATCAAATCCCTAACGTTCCAATCGGTGATCAACACCGACTGAAATTACTACAGCCCAAACCGCACATGATGTTCACCTACAGTATGGTACGATTTGCTTCTGAGAATCAACGCGAAGCTTGTCACGTGCACCCGACAATGCCAATCCGGCTTTGACGATGTTCCTGCCACCTTCAATGTCGGCATCGACGTGGCAGGCGTTGAGATCAGCCTTCGCCGTGGCAGTCAAAACATCCTCGATGCTCGCAGGGATGACGCCGCCCGACGCACATTGCAAGCGCACCTTGAGAGATGCGTTCACCAAAAAACCGGACTCACACAGTCTGAACTCGATCAATTCGAATTTTTTTGTCTTGTCGATCCCCATGCCACCCCATTTCAGTCCGGCGCATGCCTCGCTCTTGTATCTCTCGATGGCTTTGTCGACTTCCCTGCGGGCGATTCGGCCGAGCGGCGTGTCGCAGTTCTGCTGCGACATCGCCGGGTATGCTGTGGCGAAGAGCGTGGGGATCATCAAAATGGACGCGAGTCTAGCCGACACTGCCATCCCCCCTAGGGCACGGCCCATACTTGCTGAAGTTCTCAGTTGATGCAACCGAAATGACTTGGAGCGCCGATCCCGCCCCCCCGCGACCGGCCACCCCGCAGGCATCGCGGCGGCCGGCGACAGTGGGCCGCCGCCAAGGCAAATTCCTGGGGCGTCAGCCAGCCCAGGGCTGGGAGATGTCAGTTCCATGGCTTACAGCCGAACAATCGGCATGCGAAATCGTGACCACATACAGAACTTCAGGACTGCTAAATCAGAGTTCCGCTTTTTCTAAAGAAGCTGTGCTATAAGAGGCGACCAAGACATCTGGTGGTTGTGCTACATTAACTCACGAGCTGGCAGGGGAGCAGGCAAGCCTGTAGAACGTCTGCCATTCGCCATCCGTCGAGTTGGGATCCGGCAAATTGCCCGCCCCTAGGACGGCCCTCGCCGTTTGTCCGAAGCCCAGATCTGGTCTGGACATCCGGCCCTAGGCGGCGTGACCCTGCCTGGGTTAGGTCGGCCTCACTAGGCCCAACGTGAGGGAGGACCGATGGCGGCGCAATCCGGGGTGTTCGTACTTAAGGCCGACGAGGCTCTCGTTCCGATGCTGCCGGCCCAATTCGCGGCCGAGCTTGATTTCCAAAAGCTTCTCTCGAAGTTCCCTTCCCTATTAGTTGGGGACCAAATCAACCCCGACCATCCGAGGCGCTTCGTCCTAGTTCGGCAAGAGCTGTCCATCGGCCATGAGGAAGAGGTGGCACGCTGGTCGCTGGACCACCTCTTCCTCGACCAAGATGGCGTTCCGACGCTTGTGGAGGTCAAGCGGCAATCCGATAGCCGCCTGCGCCGCGAAGTGGTTGGGCAGATGCTCGACTACGCCGCAAACTTCCAATCCTTCTGGAACGCTGAACGGATCGCCGCCGGTTTCGAGGCAACATGTCTCCAGGCTGGAACGGACGCCGACGCCACGCTCACCGAGTTTCTTGAACCGCCGGCCACAGCCGAATGGTTCTGGAGCGCGGTCGACACGAACATACAGGCTGGAAAGTTGCGGCTTTTGTTCGTGGCAGACCACATCCCAACCGAGCTCCGCCGTATCGTTGAGTTCCTCAACATCCAAATGAACCCAGCTGAAGTGCTCGCGCTGGAACTTCGGCAATTCGCCGGCGAAGGCCTCCGCACCATCGTACCCGTGGTCTTCGGACAGACACGGGAGGCTGCCGGTAGGAAGGAAGCCGTGAAGGGCACTCGCTGGACCGAGGATCGCCTGATCGCAGCCTTCGAGGACAAATACCCGGCGGGGGAAGTTGCCGTCGCAAAGGCTTTGCTCGCTTGGATGAAGGGTACGGGCCTGCCACTCGTCTTCGGCACGGGTCGGGAGAACGGCTCGGTCTACCCGCTCCTGAAACCCCAAGGCGTAGCCATCAACCCGGCTTACCTCTCGACAGAGGGCAAGGTGTGGCTGCAGTTCAAGTCGCTGGAGGGCAAACCGGTGTTCGGCGACATGGACCGGCGCCGAGAGTTAATGCGTCGGTTCGCTGAGGTGGACGGGGTGACCCTAGACGAGTCGTCGCTGAACCGCTGGGCCGCGGTGCCATTAGCGCAAGCGGCCGCAGATCCTGCCGGAGCCACAAAACTGATCTCCGCGTTCGAATGGATCATTCAGCAGGTGAAAGGGGTCTGAGGATCGGCTTGGGGTCTTCGCTGTCTTTCCTCCTAAACGAGGCTGCTCAGGCCCGGATCATCCAGCCGCGTCGTGTATCCCGGTCAATCGCGACGCCCGAGGCGAACGGCGATCCTGAGGACGCCCACGTGCCCCATGTCTCGCAATATCCGGACACCGGCTTGTCTCGGCCGAAGCCGACAGTGCCGGAGCCCGACTTCGTCACACTGGCCGGCTTCCTGTTCAAGGAGGCTGCCACCCCACTGATGGCTGCTGTGTGCTCGCGGACGGCCACAGTCGGAACGGCTACCCCCTGGCTCCTGCGCCTCGGGTGATCTGATCCACTCTGCCGATCGTCCGTGTCCCACCAACTCATCGACGCACTGAAAGAGATAAGGTCACAGAGGGAAAGCGATCGGAACGACCGGCAGAACGACATGCGTCCAAGCACCCGCCGACGCGAACGTACTTCGCACGGACACATACGCCGTTTCCGGTTCGCCGGGTTACGGCTCCCGTTTCGGCACTACGCGTTAGGCCAAACCCCAACACCAGACTGCGGACACTGTATACATCCGCAGGCCCGCCGCGAAGCTCCTCACGATCAAGCCGCCAAAAAGCGGGCGCCTGTAGAACCTCACCCTCCTGCGCTCACCGAGCCCTACGCCTACCTCACCGCAACGATCCTCGCCCAGCTCGCCACCGCTGATCCCGAGAACTGAAGCCCGCCCTGGCACGGGTCCGACCCCCTACCGGTAAACGCGCTCGCCGGCCGACGCTACCGCGGCCTCTAGAGGAGGTCCATCGGTGCGTCGATGGCACACGCCGAGGTAACGAAATTTTGAGCTTCCAATTGGCTTGGGCATCAAAATAATTAACATTAAATTAGATCATTTATATCTAATTGAAGGATATCTTGCGCTTTATGAGCAGAGGTTGTGATGTTGCTGGCTCGTTCGGATGCTCAAATCAAGCTGAACGCATTAAACAGCTCGCATGCACTGATCGAGTTCGATCTCGAGGGCAAAGTCGTCACGGCCAACCCAAATTTCCTTGCGCTCCTCGGCTATGAGCTTCAAGAAATTTGCGGAAAGCATCACTCGCTCTTCGTCGAACAGGCTGAACGCGAGAGTTCAGCATATAAAGAGTTCTGGGCGGCGTTGCGCCGGGGCGAGCATCAGGTCGCCGAATACAAGCGCATTGGCAAGGGGGGCCGAGAGGTCTGGATCCAGGGGAGTTACAGCCCGCTCATCGGTCGCAACGGCAAGCCCTACGGGGTGTTCAAATGTGCCACCGACGTGACTGAGCAGACACTGCGCAACGCCGATTTCGCGGGCAAGCTCAGCGCCCTCGATCGCTCGCAGGGCATTATCGAGTTCAACCTCGACGGCACGGTCATCACAGCCAATGCCAATTTCCTCGCGATACTCGGCTTTTCCTTGGAAGAGGTGAAGGGCAAGCATCATTCCCTATTCGTCGATCCGGCCGAGCGCGAGAAGGCGGCCTACCGAACCTTCTGGGAGACCCTGCGCAAGGGCGAGTTCCAGCAGGCGGAGTACAAGCGCATCGGCAAGGCTGGACGCGAGGTCTGGATCCAGGCGACGTACAACCCAGTCCGCGACGCCGCCGGTCGCCTCGTGAAGGTGGTGAAGTTCGCCACCGACATCACGGCGGCCGTGGTCGAGCGACACAGGCGAACGGAACTTCACCGCGGTGTCGACCACGACCTTGACGGCATTGCGGAAGCCATCTCGCGGGCGTCCCTACAGGCCGTAGGCGCGGCGAGTGCGGCGGAGCAGGCGTCCGGCAACACCCAGAGTGTCGCTGCGGGCTCCGAGGAACTGGCCGCGTCGGTGGGCGAGATCAGCGAGCAGGTGAACCGCGCGCTGCGGGTCACCGGCCGGGCGGTCGAACAGGCGGTGACCACCTCGGAAGTGGTTGCCGGTCTCGCCTCGGCGGCCCAGCGCATCGGGGAGGTGGTCGACATGATCAATTCGATCGCAGGGCAGACTAACCTTCTCGCCCTCAACGCCACCATCGAGGCCGCGCGGGCAGGCGAGGCGGGCAAGGGCTTCGCGGTGGTCGCCGCTGAGGTGAAGGCCCTGGCGGCCCAGACCGCCAAGGCGACCGAGAGTATAGGCAGTCAAATTGTGCAGACGCAAGCCGCCGCGAGAGAGGCCGCTACGGCCATCTCCAGCATCGGCGAGACAATCGGCGAGGTCAACGAGATTTCCTCGGCGATCTCGACCGCCGTCGAGCAGCAGGCCACCGTCGCTCAAGAGATGTCGCTCAACATGCAGGCGATGACCCATGCCGTTGAGGAGATCAGCCAAAGCATTAGCCTGATCGCCACCTCGACACAGGAGGTCGATGCTTCGACGCGGCAGGTGCGTGACGCGTCGCGGGCCATGGCAGCTTGATGTTGTGGGTCATCCACTGGTATCTACTTTGAACATTAGAATGATCCATTGCAGAACGACCTAACAGCCCAAGGCTGACCCTGCGAGGTCTGTTTTGGATCGGTAGCGAGCTTGAGCGAGCTAAGTGATCGCGTTCGGCTTTCGCCGGCGCATGCTAGCTGATCAGGACGTCGAAGGTTTCGCCACGGAGATGCCGTGCTACGGCTTCAAGAAAGGTGAGTTCGACCCTGACTCAGCCTACCGCCAATGCCCACTGGAGCACCGGCGCATGGATCTGACCGCGCCGGTAACTTTTATGGCTAGCCGCCTGTTCGAGCGGCTTGTCGCAGCGTAGGCAACAAGCCGCGCGTCATAAGTGACCGCGCCACCCAACTCGCCCGCGGACTGATGGATGCGGGCATCCGCTTTCCGTGGGTTGGAACGGCAAGTTCACGCCGGGCTTCATCTGGACGCTCCTCATCGCCCGCCTCACCGGCATCAGTCAAGCCGCAGTTACCCACGGGGTGCTGACCGCGATCGACTCGCCAAGCTGGAGGGGGCTGCGATGATGACATCAGTGAATGCTCCCACGCAGTGGCAACACGCGGACGGTGCCGCCCATATCGATGCGCAGTTCCTGAAGTTCGTTCAACACAGCGGCGGCGGCAGGCTCTGTCGCAAGATTCGGAAGGATCGTGGCCAGGCGGGAAATGTACGAAAGAATTTGCTCGTAGGGCATGGCGTGCAAGCCCAGATCAGCCGATTGCTCGGCCGCGGTAGCCAACTGCGAAATCGCCTGCTTGAACTCAGCGATGCTACGGGCAGGCACCTCCAGAGGCGCTCCATCGGGATCAATCTTAACGTCGTTCGATGATTTTATAACGCGATTCATCTACACAAAAATACAGCATATTATGCAATGCGTCTAATAATCAAGGATAGAAAAATGCGACAAAATACAACCTGAACGAGTTAAGCATTCGAGGCCAAGCGGGATCCAAGTCGGGCGCTATCGTACAACGGCAGTCGCCGATCCCTACCGCCGCCAGACGGGAAAGTCCGTCCACCCTGGGCGCGTTACGATAGAAGTACGGGCTAGCCCGAAAGGCCGCAGCTCAACCGACAAGCGCCGCCTCGTGAGGCGTATCCTGTCGATGTTCGTTGAGCCAAGTGCCGAACGTGCTGATCGTAAGACCGGCAGATCGGTCCCGTTCGACATCACCGAGCCGATGAACAGGAAGATCCACTCGATAATCTAGAGATCGATCAGATAAATATTGACAATAGCCAGGCCATTCGCACTTCCGTACTTGCCTGTAAGCCGCTGGAACAAGCTGTAAAACGTCTAGCTTATCTTCATTTTCGCGACTATGGTCGTCCAGCGAACTCGGCAGCAACCACGACCGCCGGCGGTCCCGCCCTTCGACGAGCCGACCCATGCTGACCTCCGCAAATGAGGACGCAAGTCTATCTCAGAGCGGAGTTTTGACACAGCCTCGACCCAACATGGTCGTTCAGTCCGATCGCAGCAGATCTCCGAAAGCAGGCCCTGCGAAAATCGCCTGGGTGACACGATGGCCTCAAGGGAGCTGGTCGGCACCCCGCAACTGGGCGATAAGCCAACGACCGGCAGGTCCCGGCGGACGCTCAATTGGGTAGACTGCCCACATAGTTAGGAACAGGCCGCCCTTAGGCAAGGCGGCTATGTCCAGCTGCACGAGCTGCCCGGAGGCGAGATCCTCGGCCACGACGTCGAGGGGCATGCCACCCCAGCCCAGTCCAGCGCGCAGGAAGGCATGCTTGGCCCCGAGGTCGGCCAGACGCCATGTCCGCGGCGAGAACACCCCGAACTCCCGCCCTTTCGTCAGATCGCTGCGGTCCGTCAACACCAGTTGGACCTGCTCGGTTAATTGTGACGTGGGGATCGGCCCCTTCTGACAAGCGAGCGGATGTATGGGAGCCGCGACCATGACCAGCTCGATCTGCCGGAGGGGCTCTCGAGCGAGCTCCGGTGGCAGCAGGGGCGTGGCACCTGCGACCGCGAAGGCGCAGCGGCCGTCGAGGACCGGGGCGATCACCGCCCCGAGGGTCTCGACCTGGATGCGTAGCTGGGTCTCTGGGAAGGTCGGCTGGAACGCCGCGACCGCTTCCGTTACCACCTGGATTGGAAACAGGACGTCGAGGACGACGCTGACCTCTGGCTCCAGCCCCCCGGCCAGGTCCCTAGCTCGTGCCTTGAAGCTCTCGGCGGCCGCAACCGTCGCGCGAGCATGGGCTAGCAGCACGCGGCCAGGCTCGGTCAGCACCGGGTAACGGTTGGAGCGGTCGAACAGCCTGACGCCCCACTGCGCCTCCATGTTCGCCAAGGATTGGCTGATGAGGGACTGCGCCCGCCCCAGCTTGCGCCCAGCCGCCGAGAAGCTGCCGGTGTCGGCGGCGGCGACGAAGCTACGTAGTTGGTCGAGGGTGAGGTGATCAATCATCCATCTGCTCAAGTGATGGGACACATCACGAAATATAGGCTTCACCGAAGGGAAAGAACGGCCTACCTAGAGTTTCTCGTTGCCACCGCTTCGTGCGCGGCCCGCTCAAAAAGGAGCCTGTTCATGTCATTCACTCTCTTGGCCGCGCCTGCAGCTTCGCGTCGTCTCAACATCGTCGCCTGGTCACTCCAGGTTCTTCTGGCCCTCGTGTTCCTCGCGGCCGGAGGCGCCAAGCTGGCCGGGGTGCCGATGATGATACAAGTCTATGACCTCATCGGCGTCGGCCAATGGTTCCGCATCGTCACCGGACTCGTGGAAGTCGCCAGCGCCATCGCCCTCCTGATCCCTGGCTATGCCGGCCTTGCCGCGATCTGGCTCGCCTGCACCATGGCAGGTGCCGTTCTGGCCCATCTCACCGTACTCCCCACTCCCGCCGCCCCAGCCGCAGTCCTGCTTGTCCTCACCGGGGTGGTGGCTTGGCTACGTCGGGATCAGATCCTCGCCCTTCTTGGTCGCCGCTGACGACCACTCGGCCGCTGAATGGTTGTGCGGCGAGGGCCAAAGAAGCAATGATGGCAATTATTGTGGGTATACATAATTTCACCGTCTCATATCTTTGATTGTTCATATACATAAAAGCGATATATCGTATAGAAAAATCATGACGCGTTATTTTTGAAAAGTGCCGCGCGTCGGTATTCCCTAGGAGTCGCACCATACTCGGATCGGAATCGACGCGAGAAATGAGCTTGATCTGCGAATCCGCATCTATGCGCTAACTCGCCAACCTGTACATGGAACCATGTTGGATCTGCGAGGCGTCGCGCCGCAGTTCTTAGGCGCCGATGCCAAATCCAAGCCGAAACGCTGTGTCCATGGTCGCGAAACACTGCTTGTAGGTGGCGAATGGACACCCCCACCGCCGCTGCGACCTGGGCCGGGTCGAGATCTAAATTGCCCAGGTTCGTTTCGACATAGGCCTTGGCCCTTTGGATCATCATCGTTTTATGTAGCGCCTTAGGCTGTTCCATCGCCATATGGTCAGCAACGCTGGCTGCAATCAGATCAATAGCCACCGTCATCATGCGATCAGCAGCCTGCGGCGTGAGTTGCTCTTCGAGACTCAAAAGATTATATATAAATGATCGAGCAAGAGTAGCGGTCGGATGACCGCCATTTATGTTCACGGCAGCGAAGCGCCGGGCAGGCCCTAACATATTTTCCAACCGGACCCTGGGAAGCTCGATGGCTATAACCTCACTATAGCCCTTATGTTCGATCGTCCAAGGCACACTTGTATCTCTTATAGAGAAGTCGCCTTCATAATCTATGATTGACCTATTGCTTTGCTCCGAATGTACGGAGCCGGATACGACAAGACTCATAAAAAGGCTATCAGACTTATTATCTATTTGCTTAATTGTCTGACGGTTCGTTGAAGCTTTTAAATCTTTCAACGCAAAGGTTGAAACCCCCAACCCACCGAGGGTTGTCCCTTTTATCGACGCATGGAAGTCATCATCACCTAAATATGCTTGCGACATGGGGACAAGGCGGTCTTCACAGACATCCCTCCACATCCGAAATCGGTCCTTCGAAGCCAGAGCCTTCGTAGAAAAAATATTTAACACCGCCCCCTCCCCTCTTGGTAAACTGGCTCCGTCACATGCACCTATCTTCCCTAGCTATGAAGCAGCGATCTACGGTTATAATAATTTATTGCAACTTGATATTTGATTTCTAACAGTTGTCAGTTGATAAAATTTGTGCAAATTAAAACTTTACTTTACTGCATTAGGCTATGATCGTTCAACCACCGGACATTTGGGTCAATCCTTTTGTCATGTATGGGAGTCTCGGCTGACTCTGCGTTCTCCACATGAACGCGAACAAATTTGAAGAATTTATGTCCCGGTGCGTATGACTGGTGGGTTCCCTGACATTCTTGCTTGGCAGTACTCAGCGCCCAATAGTGCTTCTACGTGCGTGTACATAGTCTGTTTTCGCCGTTGCATCCGAAGCCTTTGATGGCAATCCGAATGCTTGCTTGTTTGTTATCCTAATATCGAAAAATCATTCCACGGAAATTTTAGTCTCGCCTTTGAACCTCATATATTTTGGCGCTTGAAAGTTGCTATATTTAGTTGATATGACTTCCACAATAAATATGTCTGGTGTAAAAACTGATTATTCGATCTTCAACAAAGAAATTGCATTCCGATGTGATGTATTTTCTCGCTAATGCGCGCTTGGTCAAGAGTATGTGCATTCTGAGACAAAAATTGAGCGGTGCCTGACGTACTTATCTGATGTACTACTAACCCTAGATGGCGGGCGCGATTCGAGTCTTGGATCTAAGCGTCTGAACGGCTAATTCATGAGTGATTTTCAGCGCTCGAACATCGCTCTTGAGCAAACTTTAGGTGATTGTTTGGTTATCGTAGAGAAGGATGCTTCAGGCATCGGTCGCATTGCTACTATCCATGATACGGGAGTTCAAGTTGAATCGATAGGTCAGCTAATACGCGGAGAGCACCTTCGCGCAAGTCGCGGACTACTTGATTGGTCGACAGCAGATCTTTCTGCGGCATGTAGGCTTTCATTTTCTACTATAAGAAGACTCGAGTCCAACAGCACCAAGAATTCATACCGTTCAATGAGCATAGTTGCAGCAAGTCTTATGTTGCATGGTATTTTTTTTGCTGTGACAAATGACGGCATATTGGCCGTGGGCAGGCGTCAACGGCAGTCAGGATCTCGTTTAGGCGGTGACCCGGATCAGGAATGTCGTCAGTCTGATCTCGAACATCGCGGGCCTGACCACCCTGCTGGCGCCCATTGCCACGATCAAGCCTGCGCGCACGGGTGAGGCCGGACGTGGCTCCGCGATCGTTGCGGCCGAGATGAAGGAGTTGGCGAGCCAAACCACTCGTGCGATCGACGAGATGAGTCAGAAGGTCGGTACTGCGCGGACCGATCCACCACAGGTTCGCCCCCGATGATCGGCCGGCCCGCAGAGGTCGCGAGGGTCCAAGACCTCATAGTAGGAAGCGGGCAGACAGCTTCGCCCCCCCGGTGCCGTCGCCCACGGTCCGCCGCGGATTACGAGCGGGTTAGAGCCCGATGGACCGGGCCTTTCCGTCGCCACCGGCCGGCTCGGACACGCGCCCTGCCGCATGTCCCGTCCAATCAAGCGCCGGTCGCGAAGCGGCCCTAGAGCCAATCGAACGCGCGGCAGAGACCGGCCGCCTGCGGGACGTGTGCAGCAGAAGGGCCGAGCCGGCTCGGCGCACCCGCGGCACCCGGCCGCCAGGAAGGAACCTTTGCCATGTAAGCCCGTCTCATCACGTCCGTCGGTTTCGGCGCCCTGATCGCGACCAGCGATGCGGCCGACGCGCGCGGCTTCGGCGGAGGCGGCTTCCAGGGAGCCCGTATCGGCGGTGTCCGGAGCGGCTCCGGCGGCTATCGCGAAGCCGTCGCGGGCGGCTACCGTGGCGGCTACGGCCGCTATGGCTACGGCTACGGGTGCTACGGCTACCGCCTAGGATATGGGGTCGAGGCCGCCGGAGTGGGTGCTGCGGCTGCCTAGGGTGGCTACAGCCGCCTGCGGGAGTGATTCTTCGGCGGCGTCACGCGCGACCTGCTGGCGAGAACGTCGGTGCGTATGCTTGCCGGGCTCTTTGCCTCTGCCGCAGCAATGATGCCATCCTCTGGTCCGGCCACGCCAGAAGGGGTTACGGCGTCGGAGACAGTGCGAGGGGTGGCTCTTCATCGGAACATAACGCGCTGGGGCCGTTGAACAGGCCTGATGGTGCCCGCCCGTTTCACTTTGCAGACCTATCCAGCGTGCGGTGGGGTGGATGCGAGGAGCTGCGAAAGCCAAACGCATTTCGCTTCCATCGGCGGTGGTCACGCCGCCATCACTGGCTAGGGAACTCATACAACCACCTGCCACAGCTCGCGTTTTCTTCCTGAGTCAGCAGTTTCCCGCGTAGGAAGATCGCGATGGCACGGTTGTTCTGGTTCTCAGACGAGGCCGGGGCGCGGATCGAGCCGCACCTGCCGCATGGCCGACCGGGCAAACCTCGGGTCGACGACAGGCGGGTGATCACCGGCATTCTGCACGTCCTGAAGGTCGGCTGTAGACCGTGGTGGACGGACCGTAGGCGGCCGGGCATTCGCGCCAGCGGCAGCCCGAGGTGAGGACATGTACGCTGCCGGAGTTGATCTGCCGGTCGTCCTTGCGCTCGGGGCCGGGCTGGTTCTTCGGCATGAACGGCTCGATCACCGCGCACTGATCGTCCGAGATCCAGAACAGGTCCGCCATCGCTTCCTCCGGGCTGCCGATGGCGATCTCGAATCATAAAACCTCAGACCGAGCAACGCCTTAATCCGGTTTTGACCCTGAGGCTATCAGCGTCGAACGGCGGTGAAACACCCTTTCCTAGTCCAAGATTGCTTGCGTCGGCAGCCCGTCGAAGCGTCGACTGGGATAAGTGCCCGCGATCGCCGAACACCCTCGCTCTCAAGGGCGGACGATGTTGAAGTGAGCCCTAAACCGCGGGGGCCTGTCGGACCCGTCCTTCGGGTGCATCCTGTGGCGCCTTGCAGGAGCGCGCGATCAAAATCGCGGTGCGGATGGCGTCCCGCACGACCGGCGAGGCGTTGAGGGCTGCCCCACCGTCGAGGGTCTCCCCATCCGCGAACGTGATGTGGCCTGCTCGCTTACCTAGCGCGTCCAGAAACTCTTCAATCCGGGCCTCGCCGTAATCTTCAGGATCTGGCTCTTCGTCCAGGCGCCTTCTGCGGATAAGCGTACCGTTGATTTCGCTTGCCAGATCCATGTAGTGCTGCCCGATATCCTCCAACACCGTAGCGAGTTCGAGCGGGGTTTCCGAGGCAGCACACATCTCTTCGACTAGGCTGATATGCAGCGGCATCACCGTATGCAGATAGGTGCGGAAGTAGAGCTCCGCCCGCAGAAGGGCTTTGGCTTCAAGCATTGGCACAATCTTCTCATGCCGTGCCTGGAGGTTCCCGGCGCTCGGTTGATCGATCGATGCGCGGGTGACCGGACGTTCTTTGGGTCGCACAAGAGTACCCTCTGCGTGTCGCCTGCCTTCGGGCCGGATGATCGTGAATGGATCGCTGCCGATCGCCACTGCATCCGGGGGCGCCCTGCCTCCAAAAGCACGTTAATTGTGAAGCACCCCGTATATTGATGTCGCGCTCACCTGACCGCCCTAAATGTTTCAACGGCTCAATGCTGGGATACCCCAGTCCCGACGGCAATCACCCTTCCATTGTGCAGATCGACAGACAGGGCTGAGTACATCGACGCTTCTGATTGCCCACCAACCCATCCGCCGTCTGTCGATTGCGCGCGCAAGGATACCTCTATGACGCATAATGCTAGGAGCTTAAGAGTATATTTTGCGGATCTTCGTGAGAAATGCAATCAATGCGGCCCGTCGGAATGAACGCATATATTAAATTTATCAATCAAATCAGAATACGTGGATCGAAAATCCCGTTAGCAGGGTTTTCTCTTCTGCACCCGCCCCGGCGAACCCCGTACTGAATCTCGACGGTGTAACGGCTCGATTGTAATAAGCCATGTCGTTTCCGAATTTGTTGCGCCAGTACTGAAACCCGACAAAAGCATCAATGCGTCCTGGCTGCCCCCAAATGAGCTTGCCAACATCCAGAACCAAGTTCGTGCGCGAGAGGAACTCCACAGTCGTAGGCACGGAGGTCGGGGTACTCGTGCGTCCCTTTGGCATGACAATGTTATTGAATCCCGCGATCCGGAGTGGCAGCCCAGCCAGCAGTCCGTCCAGCGGAAAACTATAGACGATCTCGAGCTCCGGCGTCGGATCGAAGCTCACCTCCCTGTAGGGAGCGACCGCGAAGCCGTTGCGATTCCACTCCTTCGAGCCGTGTATTGCGACATTCAGGAAGCCGACCGGCACGTCGAGCGACAGGACGAGACCGCCGACTACGAAGCGCTTGCGGGGCCCGAAGGGTGTGTTCTTAGAACTGGCGTCGAACCCGTAGGATAGCGACACGTCCTTGATCAGGCCTGGGACTACGAAAGCCTGCGTACCGGTCAACTTGTTGCCCGAGAGCGTGCCGCGATAGAGGCCGTAGGCGTCGGTGGCGCCGTAGCCGAACAGCGTGGTCTGGCCCGGCACCGCATTGCGGGTCCCGGCCGGATCTTGCGATGCTGACACTGTTACGTCGAGCGAAAGAAAGTTCGTGCCATAGGCCCAGGCGTTGGCATGCGATATGTTGATCACGTCCTTCGGGATGTCGCGTCCGTCACCTGGGTCTGCGGTCTTTAGTTTTGGAATTCCTGGCTCCGCGGCAGTGAATACGTGTCGATAGCCGACCTGCGTATCGGAGAAGACGAAGAATGGCGCTTCCTTTGTCTGCGCCGCCGCGTTCGGCTGCGTTGATGGCACCGTTTCAGGGCTGCCGGGCAAAGCTGTCTTAAGAGGAGGCTTGCGAAAGGCCTTGCCACTACGGACGGCGCGCCTGACGTTGGCAGGGCCGGCACGCCCCTCTGTACCGCCTGGCTCGGTCGCAGCGGACGAACCCGCCGGCGCGGCGATGGACCGGGCCTCGGCTACCGGCGCAGCCGCCGCCATTGCGAGGATGGGGGCAAAATACAGGGTGCAGCGCGTCATGTTACCGCTCCGTCTTCGTGTGATCGTCCCGCTCAGTCGACACCAGTCGATCCGCGGCTCTTCCCGCATGGAGGGCTGCGCCCTCAGCGCTCCGCGCCAGAGAGCGACCAGGGCACGAGGCGCACCTGCAGCCAGCTCACGAGGCGGAAGAGGGTCAGGCTGATCGCCACGAGCACGAGGAGCCCGGCGAAGGCGGTCGGGATGCGGAAATTTGAGGTCGCGTAGGCGATGAAGAAGCCGAGCCCCTTCTCGGCGGCGACGAACTCGGCGACGACCGCCCCGATGATCGCCAGCGTCGTCGAGATCTTCAGGGCCGAGAACAGGTGCGGCACCGCGAAGGGAAGGCGGACGTGCAGGATTTCGCGACCGCGTCCCGCCCGGAGCGAGCGCGACAGCTCGACGAGCTCCTCGGGCGTGTTCTGGAGCCCCGTCACGGTCGAGACCAGGATCGGGAAGAAGGTGATCAGGAAGGTGATGACGATGCGCGGCAGGTCGGTCGCGCCGAGTGTCACCACGATGATCGGCGCTACCGCCACGATCGGCGTGGACTGTACTACGACCAGGATCGGGTAGAGGGTGCGGCGTAAGAACCGGGAAGTCGCAATGCCTACAGCGAGCGGCACCGAGACCAGGACGGCGAGCAGATAGCCGAGCAGCGCGACCCGCAGGGTCGCCGCCGCGTGATCAATCCACACGGCTGCCGGCGTTGCCGTCAGCGCCATCGTGATCGCGCTGGGCGCCGGCAGCAGGAAGGAAGGAATTGCAAATCCGCGACAGACGGCTTCCCAGAGGCCAAGCAGGGCCGCGAAGGCGAGGGGCGGCGCGAGCTGGTCCAGGAATATCCCGGAGCGCGCCACCGCACGGCCGGCTAGGCGTCGGAGCACACGCACGGCTGCGGCCGGCGCCGCGTCAGGCGACGAGGGGACGGCTGAAGAGCTGTCCACGGATGTGGTTCGCGAGTTCATTGAAGGCAGGGTCCGACAGCGTCGACAAGGATCGGGGCCGCGGCAGCGGCACTGGCAGGATTTCGCGGACGCGACCGGGGCGGCCGGTCATCACCACGATGCGGTCGGCAAGGAGCAGCGCCTCGGGGATTGCGTGGGTAATGAACAGCACGGTTTTCGGCCGCTCGGCCCAGATCCGCAGAAGCTCGAAACTCATCTCGTCGCGGGTCAGGGCGTCGAGGGCCGAGAAGGGCTCGTCCATCAGCAGGATGTCGGGATCGAGCAGCAGGGCGCGGGCGATGGCGACGCGCTGCTGCATTCCGCCCGACAGCTCGGCGGGCCGGCGCCCGGCGAAGTCGGCTAGGCCGACGAGGTCGAGAAGCTCGCGGGCGCGGCGGCGCTCCACCTCGGTGACACGCCCGTACTTGTGCCGCAGCGGGAAGGCCACATTGCCGAGTACGTCGTACCAGGGCAGCAGGGTCGGCTTCTGGAAGACGATGCCGATGTCATCGCGCGGCTCAGCGACGGGCGTGTCGAAGATCGCGACCTGCCCGGCGCTCGGCTGAATCAGGCCGGAGATGAGGCGCAGCAGGGTGGACTTGCCGCAGCCCGAGGGGCCGAGGACGGCGACGAACTCGTGCCGGCCGACATCGAAGGAGAGGCCGCTCAGGGCCGTGACAGGGCGGCCGTCTGCGCCGGGGAAGCGCTGGACGACGTCGCGGAAGCGGATCGCCGGCCGCGCGCGGGAGGGGATCGCGGGGGACGTCATGGCGCCGCGCTCCGCCCCGTCGTGCCGGGCAGGAAGGCGCCGGTGACGGTCCGGGCCGGATCGAGGGCGTCGAGCGGCAGACCCTGCGCCTCCGCGACCCAGCGCCAGGTCGTGGCGAGGAGCCCCGGCTCGAACGCGCCGAAGCCGTCCTTGCGGGCGATGTCGTTGACGATGAGCGGGCGCGAGGCCGTCCATTCCGCGGCGGCGCGCTCGAGCTCGACCTGGGGCACGGCGGCCCTCAGGGCTTTTGCGGCAGCCGTCGGGTCGGCGTTTGCCATTTCCACGGAGCGCGCGAAGACGGTCAAGAACCTGCGCACCGCCTCCGGGCGCTTAGCCAAAATCGCGTCGGAGGCGAGGACCGACTGTCCGTAGCCGGCGTAGCCGAGATCTGACCACGGCAGGGCCGCGAGTTCCCGGCCGGTCTCCTTCAGCGGCCCCTGGAAGGCCGGGACGGTGGTCAGCCAACTGATCGTGGCGGCGACTTTGCCGGTCGCCAGCATCGGGGCGAGTGCGCCGGGCTCCACCTTGAGGAGCTTGATCCCGTCGGGGGGAATGCCCCGGCTCTTCAGCAGCAGCGGGAAGACGACGTTCGAGGACGAGAAGGTCGCTGTGGCGACGGTCTTCCCAACGAGGTCGCGGAGATCTGTCACGCCGGACCCGGCGGTGGTAAATAGAGCGTCCGGCTGCTTGGTGTAGACTGACATCACGGCGGTGACCGGGACCGCGCTCTGGGCCCTGGCCTGCAGGAGGGCGGGTAGCGCCGCGATGCCGAGGTCAGCAGCCCCGGTACCGAGCTTCGTCACCACGTCGCTCGATCCGCGGCCGGACTGGACCGTGACCTCCAGCCCCTGCTCCTTGAACAGGCCCTTCTCCAGGCCGAGATAGACCGCGGCCTTGTCGCCGGTCGGCATCCAGTCGATCAGGAAGGTCAGCGGCTCGGCCGACGCGACGCCCCCGAGGGCGAGGGTCGCGCCGAGAGCCGCGGCTAGGCGGATCACGGGCTTCTTCACGGATCGGCTCCTTGAGTAAGTGTGGGACGGCCTCCCGGTTTGCTCGGCGGCCGGGATCGGGTTTTCCGCTCGCCTCAGCCTGCGGCGGCGCCCAGGAATGGCAGCAGCGCCTCGGCGAGCGCCCGCGGCGCGGAGAGCTGGGCCGCGTGGTCGGTCGGCAGGGCGACGCGGCGGGCGCCTGGGACCAGCGCGCACAACCTGCGCTGGAGCGCCGGGACCACGGACCTGTCCTGCAGGGCCTCGACGTAGAGGCGGGGCACGCGACCGAAGCGCTCGGTTGTCAGCCGCGCGCGTAGCGCCCGCCCCCCTGCGCCTGCGGCCTCAGGCGGGCCGCTGCGGCCGCCGCGAGCGGAGCGGGGCAGTCGTGGAAGAAGATCTCTGCCGCCGCCCGGTCCGGCACGCGGCTGGTCGTGCCATCCTCCGACCAGACGAGGTGGGGGCCGATGCCAGCGGCCTCGGGATGCGCGCCCACGCTATCCCGGACGAGGTCGGCGAACCCGACGCCGTCCGGCAGCATCATGCCGGCGACATAGACGATGCGCGCCACCCGGTCCGGTACCGCCTCCGCCACCGCCGAGGCCACGATCCCGCAGCCCGAATGGGCAACCAAGCTCACGCGGCGGTCGAGCCGGGCGAGTGCCGCGCCGACGCGGGCGACGCAGCTCTCCAGCGAGACCTCCGCGGCCGGGGTCCGGTCTGCGCCCCCACCCGGCAGGTCGAGAGCGACGGTCTCGAGCGCTCGCTCGCGCAGCAGGGGCGTCGGGTGCTCCCAGACCCACGCGCCGGCCCAGGCGCCGTGGATCAGCACGACCGGATCGGGGCGCATAGTCAGGCCGCCGCGTAGGTGCGCTTGTACATCTCCTGGAGATGTCCCTCGACCGTCGTGGCGGGGTAGCGCGGGCTCTGCCCGGGCGCCAGGCAGCTCGGCAAGCAGGACACCACGTGGTCCGGGTTGCCGCTGTAGAAGAACGGCACCGAGTAGCGCTCGCGGCCCGAGGCGTTGACGACGCGGTGCATGGTCGAGCGGTAGCGGCCGTTGGTCCAACGGGCGATCATGTCGCCGAGATTGACCACGAAGGCGCCTGGGACGGGGTTCGCGTGGATCCAGCCGCCATCGGCCGACTGGACCTGGAGGCCGCCGACCTCGTCCTGCAGAAGCAGCGTCAGGCCGCCGAAATCGGTGTGCGCTCCCGCCCCCTTCTCGCCCGGCGCGGCGTCCTCCGGCTGCGGCGGGTAGTGCAGTAGGCGCAGGATCGCGATCGGGTCTCGGCAAAAGGCGGCAAAATGGTCCTCCGGCAGGTCGAGCGAGAGCGCGATACCGCGCATCAGCCGCTCGCCGAGGTCGAGCATCGCCCCGAAATAGGCTTGCATCGCAGGCCGAAAGCCGGGCAGGTCCGCTGGCCAGAGGTTGGGGCCCCGGTTGAAGCGCCCGGCCTTTACGCGGGGATCGTCCTCCGGCAATTCCAAGCCGATGTAGAAGCCCTCCTTGAGGTCGGGCGGGGCGCCCGCTTCCAACGTCTGGCCACGCAGCGCCTCATAGCCGCGGTTGCAGGAGGACCTCGCTTTGTCGACACGCGCCTTCGCCTCCGATGCCTGTGCGAAGAAGCGCTCGGCCTCCTGAAATACAGCCGCGATCAGCCCGGCGGGAATGCCGTGATCGGCACAGTAGAAGAAACCGGAGTCCAGGCACGCGTCGCGCAGCGCTGCGCCCACGGCGCGCCGTTCCTCTGCGCTAGACGCCGACAGGCCGGCGACGGGGATGATCGGGAGGGACGCCTGCGAGACATGCAAGGCCTGTAGTTTTGTTGACACGATGCTCTCCATGACGCGGCCGATGGAGAGACGCTAGTCGAGTGGATGTGTGCGCAATAGAACAGAGTTTCGCCTAACCTGATGCCGTTTCGGCATCAGGTCTCGTTCTCCTCCGCCTCGTACCGGCGGATCTCCTCGATGATCAGTCTGAGCACAACATCCACGGCTGCCGGCAGCGCCCTTTCGGCCCGGATATACACCCCGAGATCACTCCAGATCGGGCCGCTGGCCTCGATAGGCACGTGAACGAGTTGCTGGGCGCCGGGGGGGCGATCGACGCCAATGCGGGTCTGAAAGGCGAGCCCGACGCCGCGTACCGCGAGCTCGCGCATGGTCTCGACGGATGAGGAGCGCACGACAGGCTGCACGGCGCGCGAGACTTGCGCCAACGCGGGTGCGAGAGCTTGGCCGATGGAGAGGTCGCCGGAAGGCAGGATCAGCGGATAGGCTAAACAGGTGGCGAGACTGACGCTCTCGCGGCCAGCAAGCGGGTGGCTTGGAGGCATGATCGCCCCGAGGCGGAAGCGGGCGAGTGCGACTTGCCGTAGTTCCGGCCGGCGAGGCAGAGAGAAAGCGATACCGATGTCAACATTGCCTTCAGCCACTGCGCGGGGGATCGCCAGGGAGCCGAGCGACTCGACGCTCAAGGTCACACGGGGAGCGCGCTTCCGGAAGGTCTCGATTACCTTAGGCATTAGCGTGATGCAGACCCCTTCGACGGCAGCAATGGCGATATGGCCAGCTTGGGCACCCCTGAGACCCTCAATATCCGACCGGGCCCGCTCGAAATCCTGCATCACCACGAGGACGTGGCGCGCCAGCGCTTCGCCAGCGGAGCTCAGCCGCGTTCCGTTCGGAAGCCGCTCAAAGAGCGGCGTTCCGATCTCGGCTTCGAGCTTCAGGATCTGCCGATTGACCGCCGACGAGGCCACATTGAGACGCCGGGCCGCCTCGCGGATCGAGCCCGCACGGCGGACGGCATCGAAGTAAAGAATAGCAGAAGCATGGATGCGCACCGAGTTTCCTTTTGATTATTCGCCATGGAAGGCATCGAATGCATAAGTTCTTAGTTTCTATGAATATTGAAAATTACGCACTATAAGTTCGTGAAATGCCATGCAGGGGAATTTTAGTTACACTAGTGCACTAGATCGCAAGATAAATACATTCATAAAAAATATATTTTGCAGTTATATTCTAAGTAGGGCAGAACTATCGAGATAGTTCTTTTTTGGTCTGTCGCGCAAGGCTGACATCACCCCAGAGCCGCCATCGGCAGTCACGATGAAATCGATACCAGCGTTTTCCAGTGCGTGTCGGATACAATTCGACGGGCCAACCCCTCCTCAATCGTGCGGTTGTTCCTGCAATCGGAATGCGAAGGCGAGGCAGCGGGTTTTTGGATTGCGCCTTCTAACATACTAGGATACAAGAAGGGCAAGATAGCTCATCGGGTGGAACAATGCTGGCGATCGCCGTCGAGAAGCCAACCGCCCTGTCGGTCGGGGTCGGCGAGGACGTTCATGCTCCGCTCGATCCCGGCGAGGTCTTGGTCCGTGTCGCCGTCGGGGGGATCTGCGGATCGGACCTTCACATCCTGCATGGCTCGAATCCCTTCGCCCGCTATCCCCGCATCATCGGCCACGAATTTGCGGGCACAATCGAGGCTGTGGGGTGCGAGGTCGACGGGCTCTCGGTTGGCGACCAAGTGGTGGCCGATCCGGTTGTGGCGTGCGGCCACTGCCATCCTTGCCGGGTCGGTCGGCCGAACGTGTGCGCCAATCTCGAGGTCATTGGCGTCCACCGCGACGGCGGCTTCCGATCCCGCGCAGTCCTTCCAGCCGCCAACGCCATAAAAGTCTCTCCCACACTCCCCCTGGCGTTGGCGGCACTCGCCGAGCCACTCGCTGTCGCTGCCAACGTCCTCGACCGGACCGGCTGCGAGGCGAGCGACACCGTGCTGATCTACGGCGCCGGGACCGTCGGCATCACCGTCCTGCAGGTCGCCAAGATGAAGGGTGCACGCTGCATTGTCAGCGACATCGACGAGGCGCGCCTTGAGCGCGCACGCGCTTTTGGAGCGGACGTGACGATCGATTCCCGGGCGCGCCCGGTGCCAGTGGCGGTGAAGGGTGAGGTCGACGGCCTCGGCCCCACAGTGGTGATCGACGGGGCCGGCATTCCGGCCTTGCTGGACGAAGCGATTCGCGTGGCCGCCCCCGCCGGCCGCATCGGCCTGCTCGGGTTCTCGGGGGCGCCTTGCAACATCTCTCAGCAGGAGATCGTGCGCAAGGAGCTGAGCCTTGTCGGCTCGCGGCTCAACCGGCGTTTCATCCCCGAGGTGGTGGGCTGGCTGGAGAGCGGGCGCCTGCGTCCGGAGGGCATGATCACGCAGACCTTCGCGGCGGCCGACGCCCGCGCGGCCTTCGACCTCGTAGAGCGCCATCCCGAGCAGACGCTCAAGGTCCACCTCACCTTTGCGGACGGCTGACCGGCCAGACGATCTCGACCGCCGCGACCGGGACAAACCGGCCGGCCCACTATCCCAGGGAGGAGAAACTCATGACATCGTTCTCGAAGCGTGGCCTCGTGCGCGCGCTCGCCGCGCTTGCGTTCGCCGGCGGCCTCGCCGCGCCCGCCCACGCCCAGTCGTCCGGCGGCACGCTCCAGAGCGTGCTATCTCGCGGCACCCTCCGGATCGCGGTGCTGGGTAGCCTGCCGCCCTATAGCCGCGTCCTGCCCACCGGCGAACCGGAAGGCTACGACATCGACATCGCCCGCAAGCTCGCCGAGGCGCTGAAGGTGAAGCCGGAATTCGTGATCACCGACATCCCGAGCCGCGTCGCCTCGCTGCAGTCCCGCAAGGTCGACGTCACGATCGCCGACTTCACCCGCAACGTCGAGCGCTCGACCACCATCGCCTTTTCGAACCCCTACGTCGTCACCACGATGCGGCTCCTCGTGCGCGAGGACAGCCCGTACAAGACCCTCGCGGAGGCGAACGAGGGCGGCCTCAAGGTCGCCATCTCGCGTGGCGGAACCGCGGAACGGGCGGTGCCCGCCAGTATGCCGAAGGCCACGGTGGTGCGCTTCAACAACCAGGCCGACGAGATGTCCGCGCTGCTCTCGGGCCAGGTCGACGCGATGGCCGAGGACGACTTCTACAACAAGCAGGCCATCAAGGACCGGCCGGGCAAGCTGCGCCAGCTCGACGGCGGCCTCGCCCGCGCCGAGATCGCCATCGGGACGCCCGCGAGTGACCCCGACTGGCTGCGGGTCGTGAACCTCTTCGTCGATCAGTTCAACGCCTCGGGCGAGAACAAGAAAGTCTTCGAGAAGTGGTTCGGCTTCGAGCAGCCGCCGATCCAGGCCGCCTACTGACCGGTCCGCCCGGGTCGGTGCGGCCATGCACCGCCCGGCCCGGACCTTGGCATTCGGCACCCAGGATCAAGGCCGATGGATTACGTCTTCACACTTCGCACGATCTACCCTTACCTCAACGAGCTGCGGCACGGCGCAGGCATCACGCTGGCGCTCTCCGTCCTGGCGATCGCCATCAGCGTCATCGTCGGGATCGGCGTGGCCCTGCTGCGCCGTAGCCCCTACCGCGCTCTGCGACTCTTCGGCGGCCTCTACGTCGAGGTGATGCGCAACACGCCGCTGCTCGTGATCCTCTACCTGATCTACTTCGCCCTGCCGGCGACGGGCTTGCGCCTGTCCTCCTTCACAGCAGCCCTGATCGGGCTCTCGCTAAACAGTGCCGGCTACATGGCGGAGATCTTCCGCGCTGGCCTCGCGGCGGTGGCGCACGGACAGTTCGAAGCCGCAGCCTCCCAGGGAATGAGTGCGGCACAGACCTACCGCCACGTAATCCTGCCCCAGGTCTTCCGCACGATCTACGCGCCGCTCGGCAACCAAGTCATCGCGGTGATCCTGGCCTCGTCCCTGGCCTCGGCCGTGGGTGTGGAGGACGTCGCCTCCTGGATGCAGACGACCGGTGCGACCTCGTTCCGCTTCTTCGAGACGTTCGTGGTCTCGGCGGTGGTCTACCTCGTTCTCTGCCAGATCGTGAACCTCGGACGCATCGGGGTCGGGCGCTGGCTCTTCGCGGATGCCGGGGGGCATCGATGACCGTCGATTGGTGGGCCTACGCGCCCCTGTTCCTGAAGGCCGCCGGGACCACGATCTGGCTCTCCTGGCTCGCGCTGGCAATTGGCGCGGTGGGCGGGCTCGCGGTGGCGCTCGCGCGCACCTCGCAGATCGCGGTGCTGCGCTTGCTGGCGCTCCTCTTCACCGAGACCTTCCGGTCGATTCCGATCCTGATCGTACTGTTCTTCGCCTTCTTCGGCGTGCCGGTAGTGCTCGGGCTCGATCTCTCGCCGTTCCTCGCCGCCACGCTGGCGCTGGCGCTGCACGCGAGTTCGACCATGTCCGAGGTGATCCGCGCGGGGCTGGAGAGCGTCGGTCGCGGCCAGTGGGAGGCGGCGCAGGCCTCGGGCATGACCTATGCCCAGGTGATGCGCCACGTGGTGGGCCCACAGGCGCTCCGCGTGATCCTGCCCCCCTCCGTAGGCGTCTACATCGCGACGCTGAAGGAGTCCTCCCTCGCCTCGATCATCGGCTACGTCGAGCTGACCAAGACGGGGCTCCTGATCCGCGAATCCCTGGACGGCGGCTTTGGCGCGCTCCTGATCCTCGCGGGTCTCTACTTCTTGATCAACTACGCAATTTCCCTCGTCGGCATGGCGCTCGAGCGCCGCTTTCGGGCCGGCACGGGACTGATGACGGCAGGAGCGGGACAATGAGCGCACCGGTGCTGCAATTCGAGGGCGTGGTGAAGCGCTACGGCGCCCGCGCCGTGATCGACGGTCTCTCCACCGACGTGATGCCCGGCGAGATTGTCTGCTTCATAGGGCCCTCCGGCACGGGCAAGTCGACGCTGCTGCGCTGCGTCAACGGCCTGGAGGACATCCAGGGCGGCGAGATCCGCTTCGAAGGCACGCCCGTGCGAGCGAAGCACAAGAGCATCACCGACGTACGACGCCGCGTCGGGATGATCTTCCAACACTTCAACCTCTACCCGCACCTGACCGCACTGGAGAATGTGCTGCTGGCCCCGACGGTGGTCCACAGGCAGGACCGCCCAGTGGTGGAGGCGCGCGCGCGCGCGCTTTTCGAAAAGGTGCGCTTGACGCACCGGATGAACGCCTATCCCGGGCAAATGTCGGGCGGCGAGCAGCAGCGTGTGGCGATCGCACGCGCCCTCGCCGCCGAGCCGCACATCCTGCTGTTCGACGAGCCAACCTCGGCGCTTGATCCCGAAACGGTGGGCGAGGTGCTCGCGGTAATGCGCGATCTCGCCCGCGAAGGCCGCACCATGCTCGTCGTGACGCACGAGATCCGCTTCGCGGCGGATGTCGGCACTCGCATGGTCTTCATGGACGGAGGCAAGATCGTCGAGGAGGGGGACCCGAAGGCGATGCTGGCCGCCCCGAAGAGCGAGCGCGCCCAGCGGTTCCTCAGCTCCATTCTTCGCGAGGCACACTGAGCGCCGACCGCTGGGCAGTCATGCTGCAGGACACGACCGGACGCCCAGGTGTACAGAGACGTGAAGCGGTGGACGACAGAAGTATTTCGATAACAAAAACGACTCTGACGTCAGGAAATTTACTGAGTTGACATGGAAAATAAACAAGCCATAATATCAAAGCGCTCCAAAGCGCTTCTTCCCGAGACCAACTGCCGCCCTCGGGCGGCATTCTTTTTTTCCCTACTACTGGAATAATTGAATTTCATCCGATCCCCAGCTCCCCTTCCGACACGCGGTCCTTGACGCCCTTTTGCAATGCCCGACATCGCGTTCGCCCCGTTGCCATACGATGCTGTCACACTGGCCGAGGATGTTGGGCTGACGGGCAGCTGGCACTGGAACTTCGGCAGCGATGCGTTGCGCTGGTCTCCGGGCTTCTATCGTCTCCTCGGGCTTGATCCTGCCGTCACCCGGGCGAGCTACGATCTCTTCATCGATCTCGTCCATCCGGCGGATCAATCCTCGCTGGGAACGGCAGCCCAAGTGAGACGAGGCGAAGCTCGAAACTGGAAGGCCTTCCGTATCATACGCCCGGACGGCATGATCCGAACCCTGAGTGCCCGCACGGACCTCGCCTGCACCCCAGATGGCCTGCCAACCGGGGCCACGGTCAGCTTCGTCAACGTGGCGAATCAAGAGCAACTGCGCCACGTCTTCGAGACTGAGCGCAGGCAGCGAAGCGCCCTTTATGCGCAGCGCCAAGCCTATTTCTTCTCAGTCCGGCCAGATCTCACCTTCGACTACCAGCCCGAGATCGGATGTACGGTTGGCCTGACAGTCGAGGAATTTAACGCTGATCCCTTTGTCAGGCTCCTGCCGGGAGAAAGGGAACGGCTTCTCGAGAAGGCGGAGGAGCGCCGCATCGACGGCTTAATCTTCCAGGATCGCGCCTTGTACCGCCGCCTCGACGGGGCACTGGCAAGCGTACGGATCATGGTCGTTCCGATCCATGACGCCTCAGGTGCCCTGATTGAGGGGCGCGGCCTGCAGTACGCGGACGCGACCCAGGTTCACCACGCGCCCGCCAGCCTCCGCGTAGGCCTTGAGCAGGCCGTGCGCGGCAACCACCTGCGGGGCGCGCGAGGCTTGCTCGATTGGTCCATGTCGGACCTAGCCGCTCGCAGCGACCTGTCGCTATCGACGATTCGAAGGCTTGAGGAAGACGCGCCGATCCAGGCCAACCACTCCCGTCACCGGGCGATCGCAGCCTTGCGCAGGGCCGGCGTCCGCTTCTTCGTACTGGACGGCGGCATCTCTATCCTCAGATGCTGAAGTCGCCGCACTGCACTAACCAGCTAATCGGTCCTGGATCGACGCGATGTTGGGCCTGCGAGCAGACCAAGATCGAGCATCGCCTGACCCAGCCGCGCTGCCCCTGGACCAACGGTCAAGTCGAGCGCATGAACCGCACCATTTAGGTCGCGACGGTCAAGCGCTACCATTACGCCAGCCACGACGAGCGCCGGCTGCACCTGCAGCTGTTCGTCGACGCCTACAACTACGGACGCCGGCTCAAGACCCTGCGCGGCCTCACGCCCTACGAGTTCATCTGCCAGACTTGGACGAAAGAGCTCGAACGCTTCAGGCTCGATCCGTCACACCACATCGCGGGACCGAACATCTAGTCGCCTGTGTCGCGTTCGAAGTGGTCGGGCATGCGGGCCACCAAATCCGGCAAAGAGGAGAGCACCTCCAAGAGGTGCTCCGCCATGGCGGCATCAGCCGCGGCGGCGTCGCGGACTGCGACGGCCGACACGATGGCTCGGTGCTGGTCGAGAACCCGCGCGCCCGGCGTGACCAAGGGCGTACTCAGGTAGCGGACCCGATCCATCTGGAGCTTGGCTGCCGTCAGACCCGGCCAGACGCTGTCGATGCCCATCGAGCGCGCGAAGGCCTCGTGCAGATCGTCGTCCAGGCGCAGGAGCTTGCCGTAATCCTCCTCCGCCAGCGCATCCTCTTGGCGCTCGATGAGGCGCCACATCGCGCGAATATCCGACTCACTCGCGCGCTTGGCCGCCTCGACGATCACCGCGCGCTCCGCCGCCTGCCGGATGAAGCGCCCGCTTAACACGCCCGCGAGCGAGATCCGCGTTACCAGGGTGCCGCGTTGGGGCAAGATACGCAGCAGGCCCATCTCCGAGAGCCGGATCAGCGCCTCGCGCACGGGCTGCCTGCTGACGCCCATGAGCTCGGCAAGCTCGACTTCGGGCAGCGCCTGCCCTGGCACCAGAGCGTTGCGTACGATGGCGTTACGGAGGAACGCGGTGATGGCGTGGCCGATCGGCCCGTGCACTGCCGACTTGTTGAACCCTTCTAGGACCTGCATCGAAAGCATCGGCTCGGCACAACCATCGGTTTCAAATACGGCGGCTCTATACCACTAGGTGAGAGCACGACGGACGGCAATCGTGCTTCGCTCGGTGGACCATGCCGCTGCGAGCCTCGCAAGGCGGCTTGACCCCTACCATCTCCGAATCTACTGGTATGGTAGACTAACAAGAAGCGGCCGTTCCCCGCCGATCATGACCGAGCGTCTCTCACCCCATCGCCTCGCACACCTGTCCGGGTTGCAGCCCGTGGCTCTGCCACGCTACGAGCGCGCGCAATTGAGGCCAGCGATCCTGCATCTCGGCCTCGGGGCGTTCTTCCGGGCGCACGGCGCGCTCTTCACCGAGGACGTGCTCAACGCGCAGGGCGGCGCGTGGGGCATCCGTGGTGTCTCGCTGCAGCGCCCGGACCAGCGCGACCGGCTGATGCCGCAGGAGGGCTTGTACACGACGCTGGAGGCGGCGCCCGACGGCGAACGGGCGCGGATCGTCGGCAACCTCCTCGACGTGCGCGTCGCGCCCGAGGACCCAGCTACCGTGGTCGAGGCGCTCGCCGATCCGGACACGCGCATCGTCAGCCTGACGGTGACTGAGAAGGGCTACTGTCACGACCCTGCGACCGGCCAACTGCGGGTCGATCACCCGGACATCCGACACGACAGCGCCAATCCTGACGCGCCGCGGAGTGCGGTCGGATTCCTCGCTGCAGGCCTGCGCTTGCGGCGAACACGCGGGCTCGCGCCCTTCACGGTGCTATGCTGCGACAACCTACCAGGCAACGGCGCGCTCCTGGCCGGACTGGTACGGGACTTCGCGGCTCTCCGGGACGACGGGTTCGCGGGCTGGATCGAGGCAACGGTGCCGTTCCCGTCCACCATGGTCGATCGCATCGTGCCAGCCCTCACGGAGGCCGATCTCGCGGCGGCCCGCCGGCTGACGGGCCTCGACGACCGCGCCGCCGTCCGGCACGAGCCGTTCCGACAATGGGTTGTCGAAGATCGCTTCGTCGATGCGGATCGGCCCGACTGGGCGAGCGTCGGGGCGCAGTTCGTCACGGATGTCGCGCCTTTCGAGCACATGAAGCTGCGCCTCCTCAACGGAGCGCACTCGGCCCTGTCCTATCTCGGTTATCTCGCGGGCCACGAGACGGTCGCCGACGCGGTCTCCGATCCTGCCCTGTCGGGCTACCTAGCTCGGCTTTGGGACGAGGTCCGGCCCGTCGTTCCGCGGCCGCCCGGCCAGGATCTCTCGGCCTACACGCGGACACTGACCGAGCGCTTCGCCAACCCAGCGATCCGGCACCGAACTTGGCAGATCGCCATGGACGGCTCGCAGAAACTGCCCCAGCGCCTTCTTTCCAGCATCCGCGACCGGCTCGCGCACGGACTGCCCATTCCCGCGCTGGCACTCGCCGTCGCCGCCTGGGCCCGCTACGTCGGCGGCACCGACGAGCGCGGCGCGCCGATCGACGTGCGCGATCCCCTCGCGGCGGCGTTGCATACGTGCCTGGAGGCAGCCGGGCCGGAGCCCGACGAGCGCATCCGCGCCCTGCTGCGGACCGAGGCGGTGTTCGGCTGTGACCTTCCCGCCACGCCCGCCTTCGTTGAGGCGGTGACGGGCGCCTATCGCCGCTTGTGCACCGGAGGCGCGCGCGCCGCCGCGCTGGGCTGAGCGCACCAGCCAACAGAGAACAGGGAGGATCCGATGGAAGAGACCTGGCGCTGGTTCGGTCCGGGCGACGCCGTGCCGCTCGCGCATATCCGGCAGGCTGGTGCGCGCGGCATCGTTACCGCCCTGCACGAGATCCCCTACGGCGAGGTCTGGAGCATCGCGGCGATCCAGGAGCGTCAGGCGCTCCTGGCGTCCGACCCGTCGCTTGGCCTGTCGTGGCGCGTCGTCGAGAGCCTACCGGTGCACGAGAAGATCCGACGCGGCGACGGGGATTGCGAGACGCTGTTCGCCAACTATCGCGCCTCGCTGCGCAACTTGGCGGCCCGCGGGATCGACACGATCTGCTACAACTTCATGCCGGTGCTGGACTGGACGCGCACGGAGTTGCGCCACCCGCTGCCGGGCGGCGGCACCGCCCTTCGCTTCAACGCTCACCAATATGTCGGCTTCGATGCCTACATCCTCGAGCGCCCTGGGGCTGAGGAGGGCGTGCCGCCCGCTTTGCTGGCCCGCGCTAAGGCTTGGGTCGACGGGGCTAGCCAGGACGAGAAGGATCGGCTGCTCGCGACTATCATGGCTGGGCTGCCGGGCGCTTTCGACCGCTACGACGTGCCTGGCCTGCGCGCCGTGCTCGCCGCGTACGGGCAGATGACGGCCGCCGACCTCCGCGCCAACCTCAAGCGCTTCCTGGACGCGGTGATCCCGACGGCCGAGGAGGTCGGGATCCGAATGGCGATGCACCCGGACGACCCGCCGCGGCCCCTATTCGGCCTGCCGCGCATCGTCTCAACGGAGCAGGACATCGCCGACCTGTACGCGCTCCACGACAGCCCCGCCAACGGGCTGACCCTGTGCACCGGTTCGCTTGGTGCGCATCCGGACAACGACCTGCCACGCATCGCCGAGCGCTTCGCCGAGCGGATCCATTTCGCCCACCTGCGAAACGTCGCCAAGGAGCCGGACGGCTCGTTCATGGAAGCCGAGCACCTCGGCGGTGACACCGACATGGTCGCGGTCGTGCACGCGCTGCTGAACGAGCAGGAGCGCCGACGGGCAGCCGGCCGCGCGGACTGGCGGATCCCGTTCCGGCCCGATCACGGCCACGAACTCGCCGACGACATCGGCAAGCCGACCTTTCCCGGCTACCCGCTGATCGGTCGGCTGCGCGGCCTCGCAGAGCTGCGCGGCGTGATGACGGCGCTTGCCGCGGTGAAGACCCTACCGCTCTGAGAGAACCGTCCAGGCAGTGTCCGAATGGGACGCTCCCCGCTTCCATCCGGACCCAGCCCATGACCACCGATCCCCTCGCAAACTCCGCCATTACCTGCATTGCCGAGCGCACCGCTCGGGCGGATGCCGTGTTGAGACGCGCTCCGGTGATCCCGGTGATCGTGATCGACGAGATCGAAGCGGCGGTTCCGCTCGCTCGGGCGCTCGTCGCGGGCGGCCTGTCCGTACTGGAGATCACCCTGCGGACGCCGCGGGCACTCGCCTGCCTAGCCGCCATGGCCACCGTGCCAGGGGCCGTGGTCGGAGCCGGCACAGTGCTCGACGACACGCAGATGCGGGCGGCCGAGGCGGCGGGCGCGCGCTTCCTAATCGCCCCGGGACACACACCGGAACTCTTCGACGCGGCGGACAGGGCTGGCATCCCGTTCATCCCAGGGGTTGCCAGCGCCGGCGAGGCGATGGCGGCGGCGGCACGCGGCTACCGGCGCCTGAAGTTCTTCCCGGCCGAGAATGTCGGCGGCGCTGCCCATCTGCGCGCGCTCGCCGGGCCGCTCGCCGACCTCGCCTTCTGCCCAACCGGCGGCATTACGGCCGAGAAGGCGCCGGGCTACCTCGCGCTGCCGAATGTGGTCTGCGTGGGCGGATCCTGGGTGACGCCGTCCGACGCGATCGCGGCGGGGGACTGGGAGCACATCGAGCGCCTCGCCAGCGCGGCGGCGGCGCTGCGGCTCGGTTAGGCAGATGCGCCGTCGGCGGCCCAGAGGAGGAGACGACATGACGACGCTGCCCCCGTTCAAGGTCGCCCTGATCGGCGAGTGTATGGTGGAGCTGCGGGAGAGCGCGGACGGCATCCTCACGCGCGGCTTCGGCGGCGATACCTTCAACACGGCGGCCTACATGGCCCGGCTCGGGCGCGCGCTCGGACCGTTCGTGGACTACGTCAGCGCGGTCGGCGACGACCCCTTCAGCGCCGAGATGCTGGCCTTCTTTCGCCAGAACGGGGTAGAGACCCGGCACGTGCAGGTCCGGCCAGGGCTCCGGCCAGGCCTCTACTTCATCTCAGTCGACAAACAGGGCGAGCGCCGCTTCACCTACTGGCGCGGTGAGGCAGCCGCCCGCGAAACCTTCGAGGGCGTGGACTCTGACGCCCTACTGGCGGCGCTTGGCGGCTATGACCTCGTCTACGTCAGCGGGATCAGCCTCGCCGTACTCCGGCCCGACTCGCGCGAACGCCTTCTCCAGCGCCTGGAGGCGATCGGCGACCAAGGCGTTCGGATTGCCTTCGACTGTAACCATCGCCCAGTGCTGTGGCCTTCGGTGGAGACTGCGCGCGCGGCGTGGCAGCGGATGTTCCAGATCGCCAATTACGTCCTGGCGACCACGGAGGAACTCGAGATTCTTGGCCTGGGGGGACCTCAGGCCGCGATCCAGCATCTCGCGGCCCGGCCAGGATTGGAACTCGTCGTGAAGGACGGCGAGGCGCCCTGCACAATCGCCTCGAAAGGACGCATTCACCGCGTCCCGGCCGACAAGGTCTGCAACGTCGTCGATACGACGGCTGCGGGCGACAGCTTTTCGGCAGCGTACCTTCTGGGCCGCCTTCTCGGGCTCGACGAACAGCAAAGCGCGCGCCGTGCCCACGCCCTGGCGGCGGCGGTGATTTCCCATCGGGGTGCGATCATTCCCCTGGACGGGACGCCGATGGTTTTCCAGGACCAGATCGAGGTGCGCAGAACGTCCCAGGTGAACTTCAGCCCATTGATGTAGCCGTTTAAGCGATCACCTAGGAACGGGGATGCGCTACCGGCCAGCCCCTTGACGTCGACGTCCGATCGCCACAAGCGGCACTCTGCACAGTCCAAGCCGCGCAATCATGTGATTAGCCAAAATATAGTCTCTCTAGGCAGGCGATCGACGTCACCAGCTCGGGCGCTCACACAGCAGATTGCTCTATCTAGCATCTGCGCAGTTTAGAGCAATTGACACGACCCATCGTGCACATGGCCTCAATGACATACAATCAGATCCACCTTTTGGCGGCCAACGCTCTGCTTACTTTACCTGAGCAATCGCCTCGGGAATGGCCTACGCAAACCATGCCGTCGAGATAAATAAATGAAACGTCATACCGAGCGAACATAAATGACATTTATCCCGCATACATGAGGTACATAGTTTCCAATTCCAGACTATTCTAGATTGTTTGCTAGTCAATACGGCAGGTTGCGAGATTCACGCAAGCGACATCGCAAAACTATCGAGAATTGGAGAGCAACAATGGATAGCATGAAGGCGGCCGGCAAGCAGAGCAGTGAGATTTAGCGCGATCCAAATTCAACGACGCTTGCAATTTATGAGCAAATATCAATCGGTATGGAGACAGAACCAAGATGAGCATTATCCGCCGTCACCTACTGATCGGCTGCGGAGTCGGCCTCATCGCTTCAACGCCCAGATTTGTGATAGCAACAGCCATGCAGCACAATAGCAAGTTCATTAGCACCGTTCTCTTTGGCGCTTCGCCGGCCGAAACCTTGCGCGCAATTAGTCAAGCCAATTTCGATGCGGTAGAATTTTGGGATTCCGATGTACCCCTAATCATGGGTTCATTCGAAGGGGCCCGCAAACTCTTGGCGGAGCTATCGCTTGCCGTCACAGATTATCAGCTTCTCGCCGATTTTGATGGCGCGCCAGGTACGAAGCGCGACGCCAAGCGCGCCGAGGCGATCTCGCTCATGGATCGAGCGGTCGCCCTTGGCGCTCCAGCCCTGGCTGTGACGGCATCAACGGATGCCGATTGCGACCATACCAGAGTAGCCGAGGACCTTGCCTGGCTTGTCGAGGAAGCACGGAAGCGATCCCTAAGGCTCGGATACGAACCCATGAGCTGGAGCGTCTCGCATGGAACACTTCCCGAAGCTTGGTCGACGCTGCAAACACTCGACACCGCAATCATCCGGCTAGTGGTCGACAGCTACCACATCTTCTCACGCGGGCGAAGCGCTCAGGATTTAGACGGCATTCCTGCGGATTGCGTCGCTGCTGTTCAGCTTGGAGATGCAAAGGGACCAATACTCCCAGAACAGTACAGAGAAGCGGCTCGGACCCGTCGCCTTCTACCAGGCCAAGGTGACTTCCCTATTGCCAGTCTAGTTAGAAAGTTGGATCAAATGAGCTATCGAGGGCCGATTGGCGTTGAGGTATTTAACGACAAACTTACTGAAATGAGACCTGCGACATTGGCACAAGAGGCCATGCGGTCGCTTAATGCGGCGCTTTCATGCGCTTAAATATGTGTTTTAAGCGGCGATCGATGCGGCGGGAGAGAGCGAAGACTGAAATTCCTAAGAAGGTCCGCTTTCAGGCTGTCGATGTGGCCGAGGTCGGTGATAGAGTTTGGCGCGGCCCCAGCTCAAGCGCACCATCGCATGGACTGCGATCATGGTGCGCCGGCTAGAGAAGGCGTGGCCGGGCCAGCAGGTACTATTTTTCTAGGATTACGCTCGTACAACTGAGAATTGTCATTTCTCTCTCTGAACAGTTATGACTACAACTCACAGTTACCTACTATGGTTTAAGTATGTATTCAATCTAAATTAACCATTCGAGAGTAGATTTTTATCGGTCACTGATCCACCTGACCGGCCCGTGCGCGGCGGGCCGTTTGGCTTCTTACGCGCCGGTTACTCACATGCGGCTTTCTCTTAAAACCACACTCATTGCGCTGTTTGGCAGCGTTGCTCTGATCACCGTCGGACAGGGTGCTATCGCTCTCTATGAGCTATCAGCGATGAGAAGAGGTGTAACGGAAGTCGCCAAGAATTGGCTCCCTTCTATCGCAGTGGTCAACGAGATGAGCACCGCTGGGAGCCAGATGCGGCTGCGTCAATACAGGATCGTGACCACTTCGACCGACAAGACCAGCCTAGCCGCCAATCGGAAGTTTTATGACAAGGCAGCAAGCGACATGGCGGCGGCACGCAAGCACTACGAGCCGTTGATTTCGTCAGCTGAAGAACGGGCGCTGTACGACCGGTTCTCGCAGTTGTGGGCAAGCTATGAAGCTGGAAGCCAGCACCTGCTCGGTCTCATGGAGGCTGGTCGTCGTGATGAAGCCATGGCCGAGCTCGTTGGCCCTGACCTCCTGAAGCTCTACAGCGAGGCCAGCGGCGTTCTCGCCGAAAGCGTTCTGCTCAATCGCAATGGTGCGCAGTCGGATGCCAATGCAACGGTGATGAGTGGAAATGAGGCCGCGCTCGCATCCTTGATCGCAATGATCCTCGCTCTGCTCGCTGCGAGTGGTGCGGCCGTGTTCGGGTTCCTACGGATCTCGAAGCCCATCGTCGGAATCACCGAAACAATGGGCGCGCTGGCAGCAGGTGATGCGAGCGTCACCGTTCCCTATCGTCAGAGGCAGGATGAGATCGGTGCGATGGCCTCGGCCGTCCAGGTGTTCAAGGACAACCTGATCCGGACGCGTCAGCTGGAGGCCGAGACCGCCGAGGCGCGGCTGGCCGCTGAGGAGCAGCGCAAGGCCGGCATGCGGCAGATGGCCGACAGCTTCGAGGCTGCGGTCGGCGGCATCATCGGGCAGGTGTCGTCTTCATCGACCGAGCTGCAGGCTACCGCTCAGACCATGACGGCGACCGCCACCGAGACGGCGAGCCAGTCCATCACCGTGGCCGCGGCCGCTGAGGAGGCCGCCGCGAACGTCAGCACGGTTGCGGCGGCCGCCGAGGAGCTCGGCTCCTCCGTGCAGGAGATCGGCCGACAGGTGAACGGCTCGGCTCAACTCGCCCAAGCCGCCGTGGCCGAGGCCGGGCAGACGGCCGGCCTCGTGCAGGAGCTGAGCAGCGCCGTAGCCAAGATCGGGGACGTAGTCACCATGATCTCGACGATCGCCGGGCAGACAAACCTGCTGGCCTTGAATGCCACGATCGAGGCGGCACGGGCTGGAGAGGCGGGGCGCGGCTTCGCCGTCGTGGCCACCGAAGTGAAGGAGCTGGCAAGCCAGACGGCGCGGGCGACCGAGGAAATCTCGGGTCAGATTGCCCGGATCCAGGGCTCGACCGGACAGGCCGTCCAGGCGATCGGGTCGATCACGGCACGCATCCAGGAGATCAGCGGGGTCGCTACTGTGATTGCTGCCGCCGTCGAGGAGCAGGGCGCAGCGACCCAGGAGATCGTGCGCAACGTGGCTCAGGCTGCGGTGGGCACAGGCGAGGTCACGAGCAACATCGCCGGGGTTGCGGGCGCAGCCGAAGAGACGGGAGCAGCAGCCTCACAAGTGCTTGGTGCTGCCTCGGAACTGTCGCGGCAATCCGAGCACCTCTCAGCCGAGGTCGGCCGGTTCCTTGCTACCGTTCGCGCCGCCTAAGCAGCTTGTCAGCTGGCCGCGCCCTCAACAGCGTTGACTTAGAACCCCGCCCTCATCAGGCGGGGTTTGTCTACGCGCGGTTAAGTGGTCGACGTCCGTTGAGGCTCCAGAACGTTCATTTCCACGAAGGCCTGCTTCGAGACGAACCAGTCCATCGCGCCTGTTTTAGCTGAATGCCAGCTTCCCACTCCATCCAGGCCTTCGACGGTCGCGCTCCGAATGTCTCCAAGGGGTGGAAGGCGGCTGCTCGGTGTGGGGGCACCAGGCGTCAGCAGTGCGCCAGAACAGATCATTGGCGTCCAGCCGCGAAGCGGACGTTCGTCGCCTCTAGCTGATGACTTGTTCGAAGTTCGGCGTACTCAATCTGACCCGGATCGCGGATTGCTCGTGAAGCCGCCGAGCCGTTCGTTGGTAGAGGGGGAGAGGAATGGCCACGCTGCAGGAGATCGTCGCTGAGGTCGACCGGCAGGCCGATGGCAGGCCTATTGGCGAAATGCAGGCTTTTCGCAAGTCGGCGAAGGGAATGAAGCGCCAGAACCGGCGGGTGTTTGGCGGTCTTAAGCATAGGGACTGGACCTTCCACCGCGGCGGGCGCGAGGAACTTCAGTTCAATATTGGCTTCGAGGAAGGGAACGAGAAGGGGAGGCTGCGCTATGGGGTAGCGTTTTCCCTCGAACCGAGCCGGACCCTTCCATCTATTGATCCGCTGTTGCCAAAGGTAGCGCGCTTCAACGACTATCTCCGCCAGAACCCCCTGGATTTTGCCGATCTGTGGATGTGGGAATACGCGCCGGACCTGAGGATGCCCCACCGGCCCGGCCCGATTCAGAAAGAATTCGCGCGTCCGAAAGTGTTTGTTTTTCTTGGCAGCGCCGGCGACCCGGAAATGCCAGACTATCACGCCATCTTGAACACGCTCGATCGGTTGATGCCACTATATAGGCACGTCGAGGCGGGGACGGCCGAGTTGATCATGCCCCCAAAAGAGACGTCTCCGCTCCGGCGCCCTGGTTGCCCCGAGCGCGCGTTCCATGCGACCGCCACACTCGCCGAGAGGCTCCTCGATATAAACTTGCGGCACAACGCCCTACAGACTCAGTTGCACCGAGAACTCGTCGCGGAATACGGCTACGACCACGTCTTTGTCGAGCAGCCCGCCCCCGGAAGCGGCGGCCGCGTCGACGTGCTCGTTGAGCTTGGCTCGCGGCGGATTATCTACGAGATCAAAACCGCCATGAGCGCGCGCGGTTGCATCCGGGAGGCCATGGGACAGCTGCTCGACTATGGCTGCTGGCCGGGTACCCAAACCACGGAGCGTCTGGTGGTGGTCGGCGAGCCCAAATTGGAAGCGGCGGAAGTCAAATACTTGGCGGACCTTAACCAGAGCTTCCCACGGCCCATCGAGTACCGGTCGGTCGTCCTCACCCAAGTCTGACGTCGCTACACCTTTGAAGCGAGGCGGGGACCACGCTAGGTTCAGCTGGAAATGCGACCGACGCGCCATAAGGTGACATGCAGTTCTTGCCAGGGGGCCGACGTTCCCTACGGCTTCCGAACCTCAGTCCGCCGATAAAATTGCGGTACCAAGCGCGAACATCGGCTAGGCCGGAGCTATGAACGTGGGCGCGAGTAAGCGAGTAAGAAGGTGTCGAAATCCCGCTTGAGAGCTGGCGGCCGCGCGACCGAAGCCGGCATGGATTTTCAAGCCGAGGTCGGAACTTGGCTCGCCGCTCATATCCTGGCGCGGCTCCCCGTCGGCGGCCGTTTCGGGATGGCCAACACCTTCCTCCCTGTTTCGATACGGCTCGAAACCGGCGAGGGCCTGGACGATACCCTCCTCACACAGGAGGACGGTGCCCGCATCGATCTTCAGAGCAAGACACAGGCGAGCCTATCGGAGAGCGCGTCGAGCCCGCTGGGCAAAACGATCGCTCAGCTCGCGCGGTCGGTGGTGGCCGCGAAGGAGGCCGGTGCACCGCTTGATCCTTTTAAGGCGCGGGCCGTTCTGGCAGTGAGCGCGTCGGCACCCCGCACGCTGGAAAATCTGGAGAAGGGCTGCCGCGCCTACGATACGGGTGGCAATTGGACCGCAACGAAAGCTCAGCGCAACGAGAATGAGCGCGACGCGCTCGACTTGTTCGAGAAGCACGCGCGTACCGGGTGGGCCAAGTCGTCAACGACGCCCCCGGATGATGATGACCTGGTCGCGATGGCGCGACTTTTCCGGATCGTGCGCTTCTCTATGGATGAGGGCGACGATAATTGGCGGGAGGCGTCGCGGGCGCTCGGGGGTCGGCTCTACGGATCGGAGGGCGCGGGCGATGCTCCGCTGCGCGACCTCAAGGCCATTGTCCGCGGCCTGATCGGCAGCGGCGCCCCGGCCGATCGCTCCGGCCTCGTGCGGGCGCTGCGCAGCTTGGGACACGAGGATGTCGGCGCCCCGAATTACGAGGCCGATCTGACCCGGTTGAAGGAGGCGACCGGTTCGGACCTCGTCCGGCTCGGTATTCATACACGCCTGCCGATCGCAGGCGGCGTCCCGATCACGCGCGAGAGCGACGGGCCACTAACGGCAGCAATCGGCAGCGGCTCGCTGATCGTGATCGGCGAGCCTGGTGCGGGGAAGACCGGAGCGCTCGTCGCGCTTGCCGCCGCCCGTCGTGCTGCAGGTGACACCGTGGTGTTCCTGTCCGTCGATCGCTTTCCGGGTGTGGCAATCGCGGCCGATCTCCAATTCGAGCTTCGGCTCGTTCACCCGCTGATCGATGTGCTCGCCGCCGCCCCGGGCTCGGGACGCAAGCTCCTCTGCGTCGATGCGCTGGACGCGGCGCGGGGCGGGCCCGCCGAGGGTGTATTCGCGCAGCTAATCGAGGAGGTCGGCGCGACGCTCGGCGGAGATTGGACCATCGTAGCGTCCATCCGTACCTTCGATCTCAAGAACGGCCGCCGTTACCGTGAGGCGATCCCCGGCTCTCCACCTGATCCGGCATTCGCGGACGCTGCGCTCCACAAGGTGCGTCATTTCCAGGTGCCGCGGCTGACCGGTGTCGACCTGGCGAGCGCCGGCGCCGCCTCGCCTGAGCTGGAGACGCTTCTGACGGCGGCCCCGGAGAAGCTCCGCGACCTGTTGCGCAACGTGTTCAATCTCTCGCTTGCGGCCCAGCTGCTCACGGATGGCGCAACCCCCGACAGCATCCGTACCGTTGCGACCCAGTCGGACCTGATCGACGCCTACGAGGATCGCCGGCTCGTCGGAACGCCGCTCCAGAAAGCGGCGGCTGCGACCGTGAACGCGATGGTCCAGCGGCGTCGGTTAGCTGTTCGCAAAGTCGTCATCGCGCATGACCGTATCGACGAGATCATCCAGTCGGGGGTACTCGCGGATGTTGGCGACCTTGTCAGCTTCTCGCATCACGTTCTGTTTGACCACGTCGCCGGCCGCTTTTTCCTCGAGTGGGACGAACCGTCCAGCCTCATCGGGCAGCTCGGGGGTGACAGCTCCATCGCGTTAATGCTCGCGCCGGGCCTTCGCTTTGCAGTCGAGCGATTTTGGCGCACAGACAACCCCGGCATGCCTTCGGCGTGGCGCCTTATCGCCGACGTCTACGCTGACGCGAATGTCGATCCTGTCCTGGCGAACGTCGCGCTCCGAACGGCTATTGAGCGCGTCAGCACTAATGAAGACGTGGGCGGCTTAGCCCGGCTCGTGGCCGATCGCGCAAACGAGGATTCGATCGCCACCATGCTTTCTCGGCTGGCGCGGTTCGTCGGGCTTGCCGTCGACACTGCGGGTTCAATCACGGCTGGTGAAGCGATTGCGTGGGCGACGATTGCTGAAGCCGCCGCGATCACGGGGGTGCGTTCGCTTGCCGACGCGGTCCGCTTCCTGCTCCATACGATCTTCGACAAGGGCGATTTGGCGGACCCAGCGCTGCTCGCGGTTTTCGGCCGCGCCGCCCGGGCGCTTCTCGCGCTGGCTTGGGCGGCTGATCCGCCTATGCAGCAAACCGCGACCAACGCGATCCGCTTCGTTGGGAAAAGCTTCGCGTCTGATCCTGAAGCGTCTCGGAACCTGCTCGACCGAGCGCTACGCGACCCGCATTTCTCTGCGCACGCCGACAAGGAAGCGGCTTGGCTTGCCGAGCAGATTATGCCGATCGCCTGGGCCGACGCGGATTTTGCGGTCGAGATTTTTCGCGTCTTCTACTCACGCGACATCACGGACGACAGCACATCCTTCTTCGGCGGGCAGCCTAGCCGCATCATGCCGCTCTCCTCGAGCCGGCGTCAGGACTATCATAGTTGCCGATACAATCTTGGCCGCAAGGCCGGCCGTCTGCTTGAGTTTTCGGCAAAGGCGGGCACCCGCGCAGTGATTGAAGCGGCGCTCGGCGACGTCGATCGCGCGCCCCCGAACGACGACGAAGCTGAGCGGGTGTGTATCGAAGGATGGCCGCCGTTTGACCTGCTTGGTCATGAACGCGGGTTCAACGCCTGGGATGAGCCGGACGAGGACCGAGGTGTCCAAGACGACGATGTTCTCGGCCATTACGTCACGTTCTTGCGGACCTGCTCGGTGAAAGTGTTTACGGAGAGCATAGAGGCTGCGGCGGCGGGGTATTCGAGCGCGGCGGTCTGGGCGCGGCTGCTCGGGGTTGGCGCGGAACGTGTCGCCGACGTCGCCGACCTCCTCTGGCCCTTTGCGAGCGCGACTACGCTTTTGGCCCATGAGGACACGATGCGAGACGCCGTTAAATTCTTGGCGGCGGCCTATCCTACGCGCTCGATTGAGCAACGGCGTACGTTTGAGGCGGAAGCGCTTAGGACCGACCTGTTCACCGACGAACATGAGCAACGTTGGTGGCAACGAATACTCAGCCGGTTGTTCTCATTGGTTGAGCAGGCCACGCTCGTGACCGATGCGATGCGTACGTTACGGTCTGATTTGATCGTCGCGAACGAGGTGAATGGGAATCCGCCGCTCCGCTCGATGACGACAAGCCGGAGGTCGGTGCGCGGAATAACACGCGGACTTCTCGCGCGCGACGGCGTCAATGTCGACGAGGGCGTCGATGCGCGCATGCTGGCGCAATCCGAGACGCTGTACGAGCTTGTCCAAGAGACGCCGGCTGATAGCGATGCGGCGAAGCTTGCGGTGCTGTGGGCCGCTACCGAGGCGACGGTCGTGTTGTTCGACACCCACGCCGGCGAGCTTGACGAGTGCGTCGAGCAGCCAGTCTGGGGCCACGTCAGCAATGCCGTCGAGCGAATTGCCGGAAGCAAGGCTTACGTGCCGGGCTCGGGGGGCCTGCCCGACATCTCTGTCCTGCTCGCATTGCTGCGTCGCTTATGGGCGAGCCGCTTCCCGGAACCGAAAAAGGGCGAGGACAGTGGCCTGAGCTGGAGCAACTGGGCGGTGCGGGTCTACGCCGCCGACGCTTACGTCTCATTGGCGGCCTGCTTCGGCGCTGAGCATCCCGAGATCGTGGCGATGTTCGATGCCATCCTGGCCGACCCGGTCCCGCAGGTCCGCCTCCAGGCGGCGCAGAACCTCCAGGTTCTCTCCCGCATTGCGCCTAAGCGCATGTGGGCCCTTGCCGACCTTATCGCCGGCGATGAGTCGCACGAGGGCGTCCTCGGCTCGTTCCTGAACCACGTCGTTCCCAGGTTCACCTGGCATGATGTCGAGCTTTGTGAAGCTCTCATCGAAGCCGTTACGGCTCGCCGGCTCGCCGACGAGCGCGAGGCAAAAGCTGGACGAGATCACATCGCAATGGCGCTGGGTGGGCTCACGGCTCAACTGTGGGTCTGGCAGGACCGCGCGAAGGCGCTGGCGTGGCTGAGCGCTTGGGCGGGCGATCCCGTCGGGCATCGCGAGCTCCTGACGTCGTTTCTCTCGACACTGCGAGCAGCATTCTTCGCCCGCTACGCTTCCGGAGAGGCTCGGGATCCTGCGCTGGGGGATCGCGCTCAACGCGCAGCTATGGTGATTTTGGAGGCCTGCTCGGTAGCGGCGGTCGAGAGCTATGCCGTGGCCACTGCGGACGGGGCTGAGGGCGAGACCCGCGACGCTGCGGTCGCGCGTTATCGCGCGGCTGAGCAAGTCGTCGGTCATCTCATGAACCAGTTCTATTTCGGATCGGGCGCTTACGCCGGCAATAAAGAAGCGGAGATCGGCCTGAAGAGCGTTGACGCGATGCGTCAGTTCCTGGCCGATTACCAACCGGCACTTGAACTGCTCGCCGGCTCGCACGAACCGGCCACGCATCACCATTTGGTCGAGCTCTACGAATACCTCATTCCTGGAGACCCTTCCCAGGTGTTCGACGCGGTCCATGGGCTGCTGCTCGGCGCTGGCGCACGGGAGGGCTATCATTATGAGAGCCTCGCCAGCACGGTCATCGTGCGTATGATCACGCGCTACATTGCGGACCACCGTTCCATCTTTGAGGACGACGTCCGGCGGGCGCATCTTGTCGAGATGCTCAGGCTATTCTCCGACGTTGGCTGGTCGGATGCGCTTAAGCTGCTGTACGACCTACCCGAACTGCTTCGTTAGGAGCGGTATCCCGAGCGCCAGTTTGGAAACGTGTCTGCTCTCGCGCGTGCTTTAGTATCAGAGCGCGGCAATGTGCTTCCGCCAGTTCAGTAGCGGAAGAGCAGGTAGGCACTTTGGCACGCCCGGCCTGGTGCACGCGTCCAGTACCGCTTCAACATACAAGCTGAGCGTAAGCCTAAAAGCGGACGTCCTGAAGGTCGGCTTCGGGTCAACAGCGTAGATTGGGTGAGCACAGCTGGAATGTCCGAGTGGGGTCGAAAGCGGCGGACTCCGGGTGTAAGGAAAATGGTGGTTTTCCCAGATGCGCATGCCCGGGGCAGCCTGGTGGTGCCCTGAACTCAGAAGGCCGGCCACTGAGAGATAGTGGTGGGCCTCACCTGCGATGATGGCAGCGAGGCCGCGCCTCATAGCCCTGTCTTGGGAGCCATGGCGCTGCTCTGCCGACGTTCAGGTCCGGAGGTCCGATCGCACAAGGAGCCTAAACCCAGAGTGATCGACGAAGCGTTGCGCATGGACAGATCATTCGTCCTCCTCGATCAAAGGCTGCGTGCGGCAGAACCATTCCCGGGGATCTGGACCCTGTTCACATTTCCACTCGCCCGCACGCTCGCAAGTACCGAGGATCAGGGCTGAGCGTTCCACGTCCAGGTGATAGAGGCAGCGGTGGCTTCCATACGCATCCTGCATCATGAGGTGCTGTCAGTCCACGCGCCAACGCTCGCAAAAATCGCCGCCGTGGCCGTGGCCGAAATACCATCCGGTGATTGCCCGCCCTGCATGGAAGCTGCGCCCTGATCTGCCGAACTCAGGCCAGACGGTTTTGTCCCTAAGTCTAAGCCGCGCGCACGGTTGCCAGGAAGCCTCGAACCTCGGCCGAGAGCCGCTCGGACTGATGAGACAACTCGGAGGCCGCGCTCAGAACCTGGGCCGCCGCGGTACCCGTCTCGGCGGCGGAACCTGCGACGCCAGCCATGTTCGTCGTGACTTCGCCTGCGCTGGCCGCAGCCTGCACCACGCTTCTCACGATCTCCTGGGTTGCCACGCCCTGCTCTTCGACGGCCGCCGCGATGGAGGTCGAAACCGCATCGATCCCACGGATGTGTTCCGTGATCCCGACGATCGCCGCCACGGCGTGGTCTGTCGCCCCCTCTATGCGCTGGATCTGAGCGGCGATTTCCTCAGTGGCGCGCGAGGTCTGGCCGGCCAAATCCTTCACCTCCGCGGCGACCACTGCGAAGCCGCGGCCTGCGTCTCCGGCTCGGGCCGCCTCGATCGTGGCGTTGAGCGCCAGCAGGTTCGTTTGGCTTGCAATCGACGAGATCATGCCGACTACTTCGCCGATCCGGCCGACCAAATGCGCGAGATCCTGCACCTGGCGTCCGGTATGGTCCGCCGCCGCAACGGCGGCCTGGGCCAAGGAGGCGGATCCGGCGACTTGCCGGCCTATCTCCAAAACCGAGGCGCCGAGTTCCTCGGCCGCCGCAGCAACCGAGCTCACATTAGCCGCGGCCGCCCTGGCACCCGAGGTGACGCTCGCAGATTGCGACGCCGTGACCCCCGCAGTCGCGCTCATCATCTGAGCGGTCCCCTGCAGTTGCGCCGCCGAGGCCGATACGGTGCCGACGATACCTCCCATTGCCTGCTCGAACGCGCCGGCCAAATCGTGCACCGTCACCCGGCGCTGATCCTCCGCGGCACGGCGCGCCTGCGCGGACTCGTCCTCCAGGCGGCGTAAGCGGATCAGGTTGTCCCGAAAGACCAGGACCGCACTCGCGATAGCCCCGATCTCGTCCTGACGGTGCGTATCCGGAACGGAGATGGCGAGATCGCCCGCGCCAATGCCAGAGATCGCCCGGGTCAGGCGCGTCAATGGCTGCGAGACCCACTTCAAAACGATCGCGAGCGCTGCGCCGCTGATCGCAAGCGCGGCGGCGAGCGCAGCGAGAGCCGCGATCAATCCGGACGACGCCTCACGTTGCGCCTGCCGCACCGTGGATGCCGCGGTCTCGAACGCTGCGTCGCGCAACCTCATCGGCGAAACCCACATCGGCGTGGCCCGGGTTCGGAAATTGTCTATCGAGAGTGGGAAAACACCCGTGTCGAGATGCGAGATGTAGTCGCGCTTGATTTCCTCGAAAGCTGCGACGTAACCAGCCTGCACCTCCGCAAGGGCCGCCTTCACGGCAGGGGGGGTATCCGCCTCGTTGTCCAGATCTCTCAGGCGGCCCCAAACCTGATTCACCCTCCCCTGCAGGGTCCAAAATTCGGTCTGCTTTGCGGCGGAGACCGGCTTCCGGTCGAGGATGAAGGTCTGCAGAAGGCCTGCCTGTCGTCCGGCCTGATCCCGCAGGTCCATCACGGTCCCGGCCACCGCTCCCCAGCGATAGGCCGCGCCATTGAGAGCGGCCAACTCGCGAAGCTGCTCGCCCATCACCTTCACCGCGGTCGCGTTGACGAGGCCCGCGGACTTGGTCACTTGCTCGACGGCGTCTCCGCGCTGATCGACGGGCTGTTCGAGCCGCATCCGGATCATCTCTCGCATCGCGCGGTAGGTCTGCTCCATACCAGAGAGGACGGTGGCGAGCGCCGCCGCGTCTTCGAGCTGGCCGGCCGTCGCCGCGATCTGGGCGCGCAAGGCTGCGAGCGCCTGTTCGGTTGCCTGCTGCTGCGGTGTCGAGCCGCTCTGCCGTGCGTTGTCGGTCGGGGACAGCGTCTGCAGCGCCGCAGTCGCATATCCGCGCTCGACGTTGAGCGTGCGCGGGATGTCTGCGAGCGCGCGCATCGTGTCGAGGCGCAGATGTGCTCGATGCGTTAGGGCACGTTGCTGGTACTGCTGCCAAGCGGTGCCGGACGCCAGAGCGCAGGCGATGGCACCAACACCCAAGACGGTGCCGGACAAAAGTCGGTTGATTTGCATGTCTCCGTCGGGCCCCCTTACTAACGCTGACGGCTTTCCGGATGTCGTCCCGGCCGTACACAGCTTGAGATCGAGATAGATTGCGGGCTATATCTTAAAAGATGCAATTGATTTACGGCCCGAACGTCGAGCCTATTGCAAGATCCGAACGCTTTTTACACGCCGATCCCCTGCAATCGATATGCACCTCTCCGCCCGCAAAAAGTCTTGGCATATCGACCGGGCGATGTGGCCCGCCGGCCGCGCAGTATCAACTCGCGCGGCCGGCGGGTCGAGATTAGAAGTCGCGTTGGACGCGGGCACGGACCTGGAAGATGTCGGCGGCAGTCACGGTGCGGAGCGCACCAAGATTGGCTGGGTTGTTCACGTAGGCGGCGCTGGTCTGGAGCGGATTTTTGTTGAGGTCGAGCACGCGCCCGCTCCGCATACCGTAATTGTAGTAGGTCCCCTCAAGGCCGATATCGAGGTCCTTCACCGGCGACCAGATCAGGCTCGCTCCAACGTTGTACGTGTAGCTGTCGCGGAGCTGCTGGTTGAGGGTGTAGTACAGGCTGCCGAACGGGCCCGTCCCGGTCGTGGTGTAGCCGGCATAGGCTGCCTGGGCGGCGCGGGCGCCGGACGCGAAGCTGAGCTCGCCGTAGGAGCCGAACAGGGCCGAGCGCAGTTCCGGCGACCAGTAGTGCAGGAACGACGCCACCGCGGCGAAGCTGTCCGAGAGCTCGAGTCGGTTGGTGAAGGGGTTGAGGACCGCGTCGCTGAAGAACAGCGTGAAGGGGGCGCCCTGAATCGAGCCGGCCGTCTGGGCGTAGGCCCCGGCCCAGAGCGAGTAGCCGTTATAGGCTTGCGCGCCGTGGGCGTAGGAGCCCTGAAGGTAGAGCGTGTCGCCCGCCGCGAGGAAGGGCAGGTTGATCTTCAGGCCACCCTGCACCGCCCAGCCGTACTCGGAGGGCGTGCGGCCGACATTGGCTAGGTTGGTGTTGCTGAGCGCGCTGCCCTGGTTGTTGCCCACGAAGGTGCCGAGCGCCCCGTTGCCGGTGTTGATCTCGTGCACGGCGGCTGAAATCTGGGCCGAGCCCCAGGGCTGGTCGTAGCGCAGCACACCGACGAAGTCGGGCATGCGGTTGCGCTCGACCACGTCCACGAAGCCGACGCCGGAGGGAAGGCCGTTCGTGTACCCGGCGAAAATCGGCGTCAGCGCGTTGCTCTGCGCGAACACCACGGCCGCCGAATTGCCGAGCACTGCCGTGGCCTGTGCGACGGTCTGCGCTGAGAAGGTTGGGGTGCGGCGGAAGCTCGGGTCTTCCATCGAGATGGTGGCCGAGAAGCCGTTGCCGAGCGTGGCGGTGTAGGCCGCGAGGTTGGTCGAGGCGAGGTCCGAGCCAAGGGTGACAGCCAGGATCTCGAAGTCGTGGGCGTAGAAGTCGAAGAACGAGGAGGCGCGACCGGCGGTGAAGCCGGCGAACTGCACGAAGGCCTTGTCGGTGTTGAAGTACTGCTGCACGCGACCGAAGCCGTCGGCGCCGAGGCCAGGGAAGGCGTTGGCGATGCGCAGCTGCGCGCCCGAGTACATGTACGGACCAGTGCGGCTTGCCGCCTCAAGTCGCAGGAAGGCGCGCAGGGTGCCGTAGCCGGTCTGGGTGCGGGCATCGAGGTTGATGCGGGCCAGACCGCGATAGGAGCTGTAGTCGCCGACACTGGTGCTGCGCGAGAGCGGGGCCTGGTAGCCGTACTCGAAGCGGGCGCGGCCCGAGAGGCGCAGGCAGGTGTCGGTGCCGGGGATGTAGAAGAAGCCGGCGCCGTAGGTCGAGCAGACGCGCACGTACTCGATCGGGGCGGCCTTCTTGACCGGAAGGTCGGCGGCCTGAACACTGGCAGCTGTGACCAAGGCCGAGGTCGAGCCGAACAAAATCCTTTTGAATGACGTCATAAAAGCCTCCGAAGCGTTCCTGCTCACCGGCAATCCGCGCATGTGATTGTCCCACCACCCGTCGCGTCTGCACTGTTTTCTGATGAGAAAATCGATCTCTTCAGAACAACTTCGGCAATATAGCGGTGTTTATTACATTAATCCTAATCGAGTTGATTTGGCAGATGATTTATCGCGTGGTTTTGTAATTATACAACACATGTATTTGCTATGACTGACATATATGCATGCATAGCCAATCATTCGAGCAATCTGCTCGCCTGAAAAAACTCAGCATGCCCGCGGTCGTTCAGCGCCGATCTTGGGCAATGCTCCTTTTCGGGGACGGCCCCGCAGCAGCTTGATTACGGGGAGCGGCCTTCCGCGAGTACTGCGTGCCTTTTGGCCGTGATCCAACCCAGCAGATCAGGCATGACGCGCGATCAAAGCCCGCGGCGCGGGCCGGACGAAGGCCAAGATAGCGATCACGCCCAGGACTCCGATCGCCCCGGCCAGCGCGAAGGCACTGGTGAAGGAGCCCGTCGCCTGGACCAGATAGCCTGTCACAGTCGGGCCGATAATGCCCGCAGTGTTCGCGAGACCGTGGACAAAGCCGCTCACGCCGCCGACATGGGCCGCCGGCACCGTGTCTTGGATGATTGCCCAGTAGATACTGCCGGTCAGGTAGAGAGCGCAGACCGCGACGGTCACGAGCGCGACTGCACTCGTGGCCGTCGTCGTGAAGCCAGCCGCAATGATCGCCAGCGCGGCGATCCCGAGGCAGTTCGTCAAGATGATCTTGCGCGAGAACAGAGCGTCCCCTGTACGCCGGTAGAGCGCGTCGGAGAGAAAGCCGCCGCCGATGAGCCCAATGCAGCCGAGCAGCCAAGGGATCGCCGTGACGAAACTCATCTCGCGTAGCGACAAGCCTCGCGCCATGGTGAGGTAGCTCGGAAACCAGGTTAGAAAGAAGAACAGGATGTAGTTGTACCCGAAGAAGGCGAAAGCCGTTGCCAGCACGATCGGGTTGCGCAGATAGCTGCCGAGACCGACGGACGCGGCTCCAGCAGCTATCGCAGGCGGTTGATCGCTTGCGATCTCTTCGCGCTCCTGCGGGCTGACGCGCGAATCTGTCTCCGGCGCGTTGCTCGCTAGGGCGATCCATACGGTGAGCCATGCCAGCCCAATCGCTGCCACGACGAAGAAGGCAACCCGCCAGCCGAACTGCGCGACGCAGACGCCCACGAGCGGCCCCGCGATGGCACCGCCGATGGGCGTTCCGCCATTGGCGATGCCGATGGCACCACCGACCTCCCGGCGTGGGAACCAGTTACTGACCATCTTGTTCGCGGTAGCCGAGAACGGCCCCTCGCCCACGCCAAAGCCGATCCGGACGAGCAGCATCGACACCAGCCCATTCGCAAGACCAGTGAGAGCGCAGAAGGCTGACCACACGATCATCGACAAATTGAAGATGCGGAACGGTCCGGCACGGTCGGCGAGATAGCCACCGATAAAATTGAAGAGCGCATAGCCGAGGAAGAAGCTGCTGAAGACCAAGCCCATTTGGGCTGAATCAAGATGTAAGTCGGCGCTTACCGCCGGCGCAGCGATCGAGAGTGCGGCGCGGTCCATGTAGTTGATGGCGCCTGCGGAAAACAGGAGCGCAACGATGAGATAACGGCGTCGCTTGATCATGCCCCCCTCTTCCTTTTTTGCTTGCGGCGTTGATCCCGTCCGCCCGGGACCCGCCGTTTTGCCCCATCACGACGAATCGGACCGCTCTTATGATTGATCTTGCCTTCTACCATTCTAGAATGTCAAGAGGCGGTCATCAAAGGTACGGACGCCGACGCGCCCACTCGTGACCAGCGATGGCTAAGCGGCGCCCATGGCGCAAAGCCTGCCACGCTGTGCTCGCGCGGACTTCTCGTGAAGCAATCGCGTCAGAGTAACACGCATCGATTTCTGCATCCGTCCCATGGATCGAGAGCGACCACTGAGTCAAAGTCTTCTGGTCAAGGAGCTCTTAACACCAACCAGCCTAGACTTCCCCGGCGTGCGCCCGATCAGTCGTACAGCCCTTCGGCTCGCAGACGAGTGAGCAGCCGAACAGCCTGCTCCTGGGCTGCAGCGTCGCGCTTCTGCTCCTCGAAGCCATGCTCGAACATCGGCAGTAGGGTGTGCATTGCTCGATCCATGGCCGAGCCCTGCCAGAGGATCAGCACCTCCCGGTCGACCAGATCCTTCAGGAAGTACCAGAGCGTCAGGACCAGGCTGAGCGAGGACTGGTCCGCCCACCCAGCCATGACGCCTTTGGCAATACGGTCGAGCCGGCGCAGGACGGCCTGCCGCTTGCGCGGTGCCAGATCCGCGAACGGCTCCAGGCAGGCGATCCCAAGGTTTTCACGCAACACGGCGATGTCGGCCTCGGCGCTCTCGGCCAGAGCTGGATCCGTCGGGGCGAAGACGCCGGGCACCTTGCTGAGCGCGAACAGCAGGTAGGCGGGCAGCGCGAGTTCCAGGCGTTGACGATCGGTCAGGACGGACATGGTGCAGCCCCTGACGGATCTTGTCGCCAGAGGCAATATCGATCGGGTGCTCTGATGAGGCGGCCCTCGGCTGTGAAGAGGTCGAGCCGCCTAGTGAGGGAATGGGCGCTCCTTCGGCTTGGCTGGCAAGGCAGAGGGCAGCAGCGAGAGTGAGTCAGAGCTCATTTTTCCACGCCGATACCCACAACTCGAGCGTCACCTGCTCCGCGCGCGTCTTCTGACCTTGCCGCATGTCCTCATCCTTCAGTCCTGGCTGGAGCCCTCAATCAGCCCCGCCCAAAGCCAGCCGGTCAGGTCATTCTGCGTCCGGCTGTGGCAGCCATCGTCCAGAGTTTACAAGCACGTCCCTACGTGATCCGTGCGAAGGACGCGAACGGTTACCTCTGAAGGTCATTGTCGGCCATTCGGAAGAGAAGCTGAGCAGAAGTGGGCGATGTCATGTTGCCGGACCTATTCCGAACATCCTCATCACGTCGGTCTGCCTACACGGAATGACCTAAGTAGATCTTTTCGGTCGGCTGTACGCGCCGAGACGAGGTCCAGCGGGCCGTCCGTCCGTGACGACGGGATCTTGAACCACCGACCTGTGCTTCCAATCGAGCCTCGACCAACGTTCGGCTCGCAGATCATGCGGGGGATGCGGCTCCGCCCCCCCCGGGCAGTCGCTGAGCGCCGCGCTGTAGATCGGCAGCTATCTGCGGAATCTCGGCAACACACGCAGCATGACGGCGGCTCCAGAACCGCCGCAGGATGGCCTCGGGCACGTAGGTATCTAGCTTCGCCGATTGCAGGCCATGAACCTGCGCGTTGAGGCGGTCCAGGTCCGCCGGTCGAAACCGTGCGATCCGCTCCAAGCCTGCATGGACCGCCTCGGAGTTCGCCTTCAGCAACGTCACGCCGAGATCGTTCGACTCTGCCTCGAAGCCAGCCATAGTCAGCGCCGCCGAGAAGACACCACAGGCAACGTCTCCGCGCCAAAGCATCAGATGTACATCCCGACCTGTATCGAGGATCGCCTTCCGATCCAGCTCGAGGCGCTTGTAGGCAGCGCGCCCTTCGGCAAGGAACGCCGAGGCTTGTACGTCGAGGTAAGGCGGAGGCGTCGCTTCCACCGCCAGGACTCGACGCATCTCGGCGACGAGGCGGTCATGGGCTGCCTCGACACCCGGCGCCTCGAATTTGGGAGGCGCACCGCCCTGGTGCGGGGACACCTGTAGGACTTGGGCGCGCTCGTCGACCGCCTCGACCAGCCATCTGCGTCCCGCGAATACCACGAGACCTCCAACGGTGATGACGTTGCTGAGCGGGATCGTCCCGAGCGGTCGCGCTCCGTGCAGCAAGCGCCATTCCGCATCGCTTTCGAACAGGGCGTAGAACTCGCGCGACTGGACCAGCTGCTCGCCACGTTCACCCAGTAGCAGCGTTCCATCGGGAGCTTGCTCGACGAGGCCAACCTGTTCGTGAGCCGCGCCCCGGAGTAGCTCGATGAAATCGGTTGGCGTTACCGAGGCATACGGTCCGCAGTCATTGAGCAGCTTGAAAATCGTGTCGGCGCGCGCGCCGCCACGTTCGGCGATGATGGACAGCGTCTGATGGAGGAGCGCCGTCGCCAAGGCGGGGTCGCTCGCCGGTGATGGTTCGACGAAGCGCTCGCCGAGAAGGCGCATCGCCGCGACCGCGCGGACGGTGTCGAGACGTAGCTCCTCCCGGAGCGGCGAGGAAGCATTGACGACCGCCTGCCGCACATAGACGCGCAGGACCGCCGGTACACCTTTCCGCCTGCCGCTGCGCCCCAACCTTTGGCGCAAGGATGCCAGTGAGCGCGGCGCCCCGATCAGCGCGACCGATTGGACGGAGCCGATGTCGACCCCAAGTTCCAGGGTCGACGTACAGACCGCCGTCGTCGGCAGGCTTCCATCCTTCAAGCGCGTCTCAAGTTCCTCGCGCAGCTCCTTCGACAGGTTGCCGTGGTGTGGGAAGAACTCGTTGGGTACCCCCGCCTGCTCGGACTTCAGCCGCAGTCCGTCCGCCACAGCCTCGACCGTTTGCCGGGATCCGCCGAACACGAGGTTGTTCGCTCCGCGCAGGGTCTCGAACAGGTGGTCCGAGATCGCACCGAGCGCGGACGCAGCCTCCGCCCGGCTCGTGCTTACCGCTTGTCGCGACGTGGCGGCACGCGAGGGCTCCAGATAGCCTCGGATCTGAAGCCGCAGCTCCATTCCCGCCGCGTCAGAGGATAATCGGAGGACGCGAGCCGGTTCGTTCGGGCACAGCCAAGCCGCAGCGATCTCAGGGTCACCGATCGTGGCCGAGAGGCCGATCCGACGCGCGCGACGCCCGGACACGGCATCGATACGCTTCAGGAGCGAGGCCAGATGCAGGCCTCGCGCGCCGGAGAGAAACGCATGCAACTCGTCGATCACGATGGCGTCGAGTGCGCCGAACAAGCGCCGGGCGTCGGTAGGCCTCCGGATAAACAGCGCTTCGATCGATTCCGGCGTGATCAGCGCGACCCCGCGGGGCTGGGTCAGCATCCGTGCCTTGGCGGACGCCGGCGCGTCTCCGTGCCAGCGCACCAGGGGGATCTCCATGCGCTCGCAGAGGTGACCCAAGCGCCGGTGCTGATCGTTGATCAGCGCCTTGAGCGGGCTGACGTAGAGAACCGAGAGGCCAGGCCCGACACGGTCCGCCACCTTCGTGAGGGCCGGAAGAAAGGCGGCCTCGGTCTTGCCGGCGGCCGTCGCGGCGGAGATCAGGACATCGCGGTCCTCGTCCAGAATGGCGACGGTGGCCCATACCTGAATGTCCCGGAGGCGGTCCCAGCCTTGCTCCCGGATCCAAAAGCGGATGGCCGGGGCCAGACGATCGAACGCAGCGTGAGCCTGGGTATCAGAGACGGAAACTGACGAGTTCATCGTCGTCGCCCGTCACCGAACCGATGCCGCCATCAGGTCCATCCGCCTCGCCAAGTCCATCCTGTCCGACCTCCACCCCACCCAGCAGGATCTTCCAATCGGCTTCCGGATTCTGCTCGAGCACGGCGAGCAGCTGCACGAAGGCACGGATGGTATTGCGCGGCGTGCGAAAATAAGCCTCGCCGATGCGGCGGTTGCAGTGGTCCATGAAGCTGGCCAGCGCCTCGTCGGGAACGAGATGCTTCGCTGGATCCCCCGAGGCGAACACGCTCCGGATGTTCGTCAACAGGATCAGCATGTCCTCCGGCGTGAGGTTCTGAAGCCGGATCACCGGGCCCGAGAGGTCGACCAAGCCGCCCCGGGCGAAGCTGTTCTCGGCGAGGCGGCTCTGGAGCGCCTGATAGCTGTAGAGGCCACGCCGCGTGTCGAGCAGGAACTCCGGGGTGCCTCCCAGCGCGAAGCCGAGGCCGCGGACGTTGCCCTGGAGCACATCGTTCAGGATGCGCAGGATCTGCTCGAAATTCTGGTTGCGCGCCTGCGCGCTCTGGAGCTTGTACAGGTTGACGAGCTCGTCGAAGACGACGAACAGGCCACCGTACCCGGCCAAGCGGACGAATGCCGCGAGCAGCTTGAGCGCGTCGTAGACGGTGTCGTCGTCGATGATCGTGCGAACGCCGAGTGCCTGACGTGCCTCGGTGCGGGTCGAGTACTCGCCGCGAAGCCAGCGCAGGGCTGCGGCCTTCAGAACCTCGTTGCCGTCCTCGCTTCCACGCCAATAGGCCTTCAGCACGACAGCGTAGTCGTAGCCGCCAACCTCCTCCTGCAAAGGCGCGAGGCGGCGATCGATGGCCTGCTCGACGGCCTGGCCCGCCTGCTGGGCCTCCTTCACGGTGTCGGTCACGAAGCGCTCGACGACGCTACCGAGCGCACCGCCCTCTGGCTTGGTTCGCGTCGCCATGTTGCGCACGGCCTCGGCGTAGAGGCCACGAGCTTGGCCGCTCGTCGCGTGCAGGCGTCGATCGGGAGCGAGATCCGCGTGAACCGTGACGAGCTTACGCTCGAGGGCGATGAGCCGAACCAGGTTGAGGAAGAAGGTTTTCCCGGCGCCATACTCGCCGATCACGAACCGGATCGCCGCGCCAGCGTCGCCGATGCGGTCGATATCGCGGACCAAGGCCCCGATCTCGGCCGCCCGTCCGACCTGAACGTGGCGCAGACCCGCGCGTGGGACGACGCCGGCGGACAGAGCCTGAAGGATGGTGTCGCGGTCGCGAGGGCGGATCACGGTTGTCGGCGGCATGGATCAGGCGGCGGCTTCGAGGGCGGGAAGTTGGTCGCGGAGGTGGGCTGCAACACTCAGGTCGTCCTCGCCCTCGAGAAGAGCATCACCGAAGTGGTCGAAAGCCCATTCGTTGATCGTCTCCATCGCGCCGTCCGGCAAGAGTCGGCGCTGGCGCGCCTCCTTCTCGAAGACAGCACGCGGGATGGGCTCCGCCAAGGTCAGGAGGGTGGCAAGCAGCTCCGCATGGGTGGGGTCGAGCCCTCGGAATGTCTCAAGAACCGCGGTGTCGTCTGCCGGATCGGTGGTGTCGCGGGGTAACTCGGCCGTGGGCGCAGAGGTGGGTACGACAGGCGAGGCTTCGTCAATGAAGATGTCAGATAGGAGGTTCGAGACGGCCTGCGTTTCGCGCCGGATGCGCTCGAGACGCGCGGTATCGATCGCGACGGCACCGGAGGGCACCTGCGACGCGTTGATGGAGGGCTGGGACGCTGCAAGATCTCCGTCCGCCGGCTCGGCAGTGGGCTGAGCGCCACGATGGATGCCCGTGTAGATCGCGTCCGCGGGCAGCCCGAGTGCCTTGTGCAGCCGCTCCAAGAACCTCACTTCCGACGGTGTGGCTTGTCCGTCCGCTATGACTGCGACCAAGGCAGCGTCCGCAAAGGCTTGGCGCTCGGCCTGGGAACGAGCCGCCGCCCGCTTCAGAACGGTTTGTTGCTTCGGCGGGTCCTGGGCGATCGACAGCGCGTACGCCGTCAAGCGGCTCTTCTCGACCGGCAGCAGGGTCGTCGAGGCGCGTAAGGTCGCGAGCACGGTTTCGATCTCCGCCGGCTCGATGGTGCCGTCCGAGGCTGCGGCGAGACAGGCGATGTCGATCAGGTCCCGATACGTCCGGTACTCGGTCCGTTCGATGTCGACGGGTGCGCCCCTCGCCCCTCGGAAGAGGCAGACGTTCGATCCCGCGTCAGGCAACGACCCGCCATAGCGGCGATCCGGCTCGAACGCGATATCGACGCGGTCGAGCACCCGACCGAGTTGTTGCATCGGTGCCTGCGGGACGCGCCCGACCGATAGGAGCGACAGTCCGGCAATCGCGAAGAGATCGGACAGCTGGACGGGAGCGGTATCCCGACCTGCCAAGGCGGTTTCGGCGCGTGCTCTCACCGCCTCCCAAGCCGTACCGTCCACGGCGAGGCCGTCCGGCAGGAGGAGTGCAGCCTCGGTGCTGGATCGCGCCTCGGGCCTTCTGCCAACGAAGCGACTGTAACTGTCGAGCTCGCCCGAGCAGGCCTCGACGAGGTCGCGGAGCTTCCGAACCGGGCCCGTGAGGGACCCGATATCGGGCAGATCCTGATGGGCACCTCGCAACGGCACATCGAAGGTGCCGCTCGCTGCGCGATACGTTGCCTTGAGGCGGCTCTTGGGCGGAGTGACCTTGAGGCCCCCCGGATACCTCTCAGCGAACCGGAGACGCCAGAGGGCTCGGAACACCTCCGGGCAGCGGGCGACGGGTGTCCGAAAGCTGCGATCGGGGAGCGAAGCCAACCACAGGAGGGCGTCTTCGGAATCCAGCGCCTCTCCGGCAGCAAGCTTGCGGCCGAGCCAGACCCGTACGTCGAGCGGCAGCTCGAAGTTGCGGACGGGTTGGTCGAGGACCGTGTCCGGGCGCGTCCCGGACGTGCTCGGAAGGACGAGGTGAGCCGCTTCCAGAAAACGGGTGGCATAGCCCTGGAAGGACGAACTCTCCCCGTATCGCTCGCGCAGGCGCTCGACCTCGGCGACGATCGCCGGACCGTCGGACAGGACCGCCTCTTTGAACAGACGATATTCCAGGCCGTAGAAGAAGAGGAAGACCAATCCGATCTGGACATCGGCCGCGGTGCGGCCCGCCGCGAGCCAATCGAGATAGGCGCGCCGGATCGCGGGCGTCACAGCGCCGTAGCGCGCCCAATACGGCATGCCGTCTGTCGAACCCCTTCCAGCGGGTGCGACCGGCAGGCTCGGATCGATCAGGCAATTCTCCGACTGCCACCGATCGTCGCCGAGCTTGGCACCGACGTAGATCAGTCCGGAGGAGATCGTCAGACCGTGGATCGTCACGGGTTCGCCCGCCGGGATCCAGCGAGCCGCTCCCCGGGTGCCGGACTTCCCCCTTTCCGTGCGAGGCAGAGCCCGTGGTGGCGGTTCGACAATCGCCGTAATGTGGAACTCCGGCCCGATCCCGGCCGACGCCGTCGTCGTCGGACCCTTGGGTGAGTTCGGCATAGGGCCCCTCAGCAGGCCGAAATCAGGCTCACGCTTACCGAATGCCCGTCTGGAGGGCTCGGGGACAGAGCCTATGGAGTAGCGCATCGCCTCAAGATTGATCGGCGCCGACACGACCTGTGGGGGATGGACGGTTGCCGCCGAAGCGGCCTCGGCCTTCTTGCGAGCGAGCCCCCAGACGCAGCCGAGGCCACCGAGCCCCATCAGCAGGAACGGCCAAGTATCGTGTGACGCTTGCACGCCGAGGCCGAGCACCGGGATCGACAGCCCCGCGAGGATGATCCGAGTGCCTGTACCGACCTTCGCACGCCGCCGCGCCATGGGGCACCCTGAAGCCTGTCGATTGCGATCGAGGTGCGGGTGGGAGCAGGTCCCCACGCCGCAACCAGACGTTAACAGCCGGCACACCGCAACCGTCAAGCTGAAGCGCGTGCCGCTCGCTTGGCCGCCGACGTCCCGTCACGCGTCGTGCTCGCTGTGCACAAGTCCTGCCCCCCGTAAGGTCTCCTTAACCATAGATTGCTTCTGCTCCGTGACTTCGCCTGGGGTGACCTATTTGAGGTCGCCCCCTTCCGAGTGGAGCGCGCATGCATCTCGTCTTCGCGACGACCGCTGACGGTCGTGCCTATCCCGAGCATCCCGGTGGATCGGCAGGTTGCGTCGACGGGGCCGTGGTCGGCCCAGCTGGGCTTCTGGACATCCTCGCGACGCGCCTCGGCCTCGGCGGCCCCCAGGTACCGCCGGTCGTTCGCATCGCGACGTGGCAGCGCAAGCTGGAGGCCGCAGCCAGGGACACGCCTCGGTTCTGGACCGCGTCGCTAGCCTCGGACGGGTGGGCGACCGCCCGACAGCTCCTGTCCTGGCGCGATGCCCTCGTCGAGGCGGGCTGGTCTCCGACCCGCCTCGTCGAAGCGCCCGCGCGTCTCGCCGACCTGGCCTCCGCCGAGCAGGCCGGTCCCGAACTTCCCGGCGGACGAGCCGACCTGCTGTGCGAGGTGATCTCGGCGATCGCGGCCGGCGACACCGTCGACGTCGATCTCCTCGAACATGCAGAGGATATCGAGATGCTCGCCCCTGGCTGGCGGAAGCTCGTTCGAACCCTCGAGGCTACCGGGACGATCGTACGGCCCGTCACGCCGTGCACACCGGTGGAAGAAGCGTCCGATATCGGCCGCCTGCACGACTACCTGCACACGGGCCGCCTCGCTCCGCTGACGGGCGACGGAACCCTCTGCGACGTCTCGGCGGCTTCCGCAACGGCGGCTGCCGAATGCGTGGCGGAATGGCTGGCCCACGAGATCGAGGCGGGTGCCGCCGGCGAAACGGTCGTGATCGTACCCGACGGCGACAGCGCGCTCCTTGATCAGGCGCTCGCCCGGCGCGGCCTGCCTGTGCTGGGCCTCTCGTCGGCGTCGTCCTTCAGGGGAGCTCTTCAGGTTTTGCCGCTGAGCTTCGCGGCCGCGTGGACGCCTGCTGATCCGGGAAAGCTCCTCGAGCTCCTGCTCCTGCCGCGACCGCCCATACCGCGGTGGGCGGCCAGCACACTGGCGCGCGCCCTTGCCAAGGAACCGGGCATCGGCGGTCCCGCCTGGCAACAGGCATGGGCGCGGATCGAGGAGCGGCTGCGCGACGCGGTCCCACCCACGGTCGGCGAAACGGATCCGCAGAAGACGACGCGGATCGGCCGCACGCTCGACCGCTGGCGCGCCTGGACGACACCCGGCCGATACGACCGGCGGGCGGGCATGCCCGCACCGGACGCGATCGCGCTTTGTCGACGCGTCCTCGACTGGGCGGTCGAACTCGACGCGGGCGGACGCGATCCCCTGCTGTTGTGCGTGGTCGGTGCGGCCCGCGCCCTCACGGCCGCGCTGGACGCCCTCGGCCATTCCCCGGTGACCGCCCTCCAGATCGACCGAATGATCGATCAGGCCATCGCGGACGGCCTGCCCGATCCGAGTTGCCACGCGCAGGAGGGGCAGATCCGGGCCGTCGCCGACCCGGGCGCCCTCTGGGGGCCTGCGAACCGCGTGGTCTGGTGGGGTTTCACACGATCCGGATCGGCCGTGCCACGCTTCCCCTGGGGCGAACGCGAGCGTACCGCCCTCGAGGCGGCCGGGTGCTGTCCGGAGCGCGCCCACGCGGCGAGCCGACGCGAGGCCGCTCACTGGCAGGCCGCAGCGTCGAACGCGCGATCGCTCGTTCTGGTCAGGCCTGGCCTCGACCGCGGGACCGAGGCTGCCTCGCATCCCTTCAGCCAACAGTTGCACCCCTTGTTCGGCCAGGCCTCGAACGCGCCGTCAGTCCGTTTCGTGGCGGAGCGCCTCTTCATCGAAGAGCGTGTCCCTTTGGCCGCACGGGACGTGGTGCGCGCATCCAGCGTAGCCGTGGAACTGCCCCAGGCGCGATCCGTCTGGGACCTGCCGTCCGGTCTTGCGACGCGTGCTGCGGATGGCGAGCGGCGCGAGAGTGCGACGAGCTTCGAGGATCTCCTGACCTGCCAGCTGCGCTGGATCCTGCGGCATGTCACCGGGCTACGGACGGCGGGAACGCGCGAGATCCCGAAGCCCGAGCGCCTTTTCGGCAATCTCGCGCACGCCGTCGCACAGGCGGCCTTCCGGCCTGGCGAGGTTCCGGACGCCGCAGCGGTGAGGTCCCGGGCCGTGGAGGCGCTCGACAGCCTCCTTCCGCAAATCGCGGCGCCCCTGCTTCTGCCGGGATTCGCTCGCGAGCTGGCTTTCGCCCGTCAACGCGTTCCCGATGCGTTGGCGAGCCTCTCAAGCATCTTGTCGCGCGGGCGCTTCACGGTCGAGGGGCTGGAAGTCGAGTACGAGCACGACTTCGGCGTCGTCAAAGTCGCCAGCCGCATTGATCTCGTCGTGCGTGGTCCCAACGGCGAGCGGGCCATTATCGACCTGAAATGGACCGAGAACGGGGCGAGCGCGCACCATGCCAAGCTCGTGGAGGGGCGGGCGATTCAGCTCGCCACTTACAGCCGGCTCGTCGAACCCGGTGGTACCGGTGCGCCCGCCGGATACTTCCTGCTGCGCCAACGACGCCTGCTCGCCGAAGAGGGGTCGCCGCTGGCAAACGAGGACGTCGCCGTCTCCCGCAGCTTGGCCGAGACCTGGGACGCGATCGCGCGCGACAGCGCTCGCCTCCTGGCGTTGGCTGGCTCCGGGCGGGGGGTCGCGGCTGGCATCCACGGCGCGGACGAGCACCTGCCCGGCGATCTCGCCTTCGCGGCAGGCTCCAAGGCCTGCACCTACTGCGACATGACCCGCCTCTGCCGCTCCGTGACCGTAGGATAGGATTTCGATGCGCACTTCCCCTCTCAACCGCGTCGACACCACCTTAGCCTCGGCCGGCACCGGCAAGACCACGACCCTCGTCGGCCAGCTGACGCGGTTCCTCGATGCCGGCATCGCGCCGGACCGCATTCTCGCGACGACCTTCACCAAGAAGGCGGCCGAGGAACTCGTCGAGCGCACGCGCGCCCACCTGATCGCGCAGGGGCGGAGCGAGGACGCGATCGCGCTCCTCGGTGCGCGCATGGGAACGGTCAACGCGGTCTGCGGACGACTGGTCGAGGACTTCGCGTTCGAGCTGGGACGTCCACCCGGCGGCGAGGTCATTCCCGACGACAGCGCCGCGCTGCTCTTCGCGACTGCCGCCGACGAGACGCTGACACGCTTCGCGCCGGCGTTGAACGCGTTGAGCGAGCGGCTGGGCTTGTCCGACCAGGACCTGGACTGGCGCAGCCTCGTTCGGCGCATCATCGAACTGGCCCGTGCCAACGGGATCGACGCCGCCAGCCTCTCCCATTCGGCGGAACGGTCGCGCGACAGCCTGCTCGCCCTCCTGCCGGAGTTAGATCCCACGCTGACGCCGGATGCTCTCGACGCGAACCTCCGCACCGCGGTTCGGGATGCACAGGACGCCTTGGACGGCCGGTCGCTGAAGGGCGAGGGGGCGAAGGCCGCGAGCGCGGTGAAGGCCGCAGCCGGTATGCTCGATCGGGACGAGCTCTTGCCCTGGTCGCTCTGGGCCAAGCTGAGCAAGCCGAACGCCTCCAAGGCGGATGCGCCCTTCTTCACCGATGTCGCGCGCGCCGCGGCGATGCATCCCCGGCACCCGCGGCTGCGAGAAGATCTCGACGCCTTCATCCGTCTCGTCTTCGACTGCGCCGCGCAAGCCACTGCAGCGTTCCAAGCCTACAAGGCCGAGCGCGGCCTGCTCGACTTCACCGATCAGGAGGCGCTCGCGCTCGAGATCCTGCGCCGCGCCGACACGCAGGAGCGGCTCCGGGAGAGCATCGCCGTCGTGTTGATCGACGAGGTGCAGGACGCGAGCCCGCTGCAGGTCGCGATCTTCTCGGAACTCGCACGCGTTGCCACGCACAGCGTGTGGGTCGGCGATCCGAAGCAAGCGATCTACGGATTCCGCAGCACCGACGCGAACCTCACGCTCGTGGCCGCGCAGGGGATCGCGACCGGCACCGGTGGCTCGTCCGAGATCCTCTCGAAATCGTGGCGGAGCCGGCCGGGGCTCTGCGCCTTCGTCAACGACGCCTTCCTGCCGGCGTTCGAGCGGATGGGCTTGCCCGGCGAGGCATCGCGATTCACGGATTGCGCGTGCGATGACGCGGGGCTCTCGCGGCCGCCGCTCACGATCTGGCATGCGAACGGGAGGACCAAGGCGGACCGCAGCGCGAGCCTCGCCGGTGGGATCGCGGCCGCCCTGGCCGAACCGGCCCGCTGGCCGGTGAGATCCGGAATGGATCAGGCCGCGCGGGACCTACGCCCGTCCGACATCGCCGTGCTCTGCCGCGGCAACGCCGACGTGGAAGACGTCGCCTCCGCGCTCAGCCGTCTCGGTGTCCGGGTCGCGGTCGAACGTGGCGATCTTTTCGCGACCCCGGAGGTCGAGCTCGCGATGGCGGCGCTGCGTTGGACGGCGGACCGAGGCGATCGGCTCTCCCTCGCGGAGCTCGTCCGCCTCGTCGGAGGAGAGAATGAGCCGCGGGGATGGCTCGATGCGCTGGCTGCCGACGATCCGGACGCGGCGTTGCAGGCCCTGCTGCCCTTCGCATCGACGCTGGAGGACCTTCGCGACCGCCAGCTGGGGATGACGCCCTGCGAGATCGTCGATGCCGTGATCCTGGCGACCGGCGTGGTCGACCTCGCCTGTCGGTGGGGACAGGCGGCGGCCCGACTGCATGCCCTGGAGGCGTTTCGTGGCATTGCCTGCTCCTACGAGGGGGAGTGCTCGCGGCTTCGCCTGCCCGCCACACTCGGCGGCTTGGTGGTATGGCTTCGAGACCAGAAGGTCCCGTGCCCGCGGAGCAACGAGAATGCCGTCCAGGTGATGACCTACCACAAGGCGAAAGGCCTCGAGTGGCCGGTCGTCATCCTCGCGCAACTCGAGAACGGGCCGCGTTCTCGCCTGTTCACCCCGGTGGTCGAAGTGGACGGAGCGCTCGACTGGCAAGCTCCGCTGGCCGGCCGCTGGATCCGATTTTGGCCCTGGCCCTACGGAGCGCAAGCGACGGGCGTCCACCTCGATGTGACGGCAGCGTCGAGCACGATCGGAAAGAGAGCGAGCCGCGAGGCCCGCGACGAAGCCGTCCGCTTGCTCTATGTCGGCGCGACCCGAGCTCGCGACCACTTGGTCTTCGTAAGAAACCTCCGGCCGGCCGCTTGGCTCGGGGTCTTGGACGTGGCGGAAGACCCTCAGGTGGTCCTGCCCATGCACGACGGGCGCCCAGTTCTGGCTGGTCGCGTCGAGCATCCCGCCCGCTTCGAGCTTCTCGCCATCCCGCTCGAGCCGATTGGGGCAAAGCCTCCCGAAACCGTCTTTCTCGGGGTCACGCGCTCTCGACGAGAGCACAGGCCGCTGCGCCTACGGCCGAGCGGGGCCACCGACACGACCACCTACGCAGCGCTTGCGAGTACCTCTCTCGGCAGCCGCCTGCCCGTTATGGGGACCCCGGAGATGGACGTGCTGGGGCAGGCCATCCACGCCTTCCTCGCCGTCGATCGAATGGAGGGAGCGCCGGACCTCCGCCGCGTTCAGGCCGCAGCCGTGCTGGAACGCTGGAACGCGCTCGGCCATCTCGATCCGGGAGATCTGGTCGAGGCCGCCGATCGGCTGTGGTCCTTCCTGGCGCGCCGCTTCCCCAACGCCCGCCTTCGACGAGAAGTGCCGGTCTTCGCTCCGGCGGCATCGCAGGTCATCGTCGGACGTATCGACCTGCTCGTGGACTGGGGCGACGCGTTCGCGATCTTCGACCACAAGAGCTTCCCGGGACGCGCAGACCTCTGGGAGCACCGGGCCATCGGAGCGACGGCCCAGCTCGCAAGTTACGCGCGAGCCGTCGAGACCGTGACCGGAACTGTCTGTGCCGGTCTCTTCGTGCACATGCCTCTCGTCGGCACGTTGATCGAGGTCGGCATGGCGGCTCCCCCTTCGACCCTGTCCGCTGTGTTGCCGGTCCGCGACGATGTCCTGTCACGCCCCGGCTTACTGGAAGCGGAGATCCCATAGGGCACCCTGGCGCGCCTCACGAGACGCAAGCGTGATTGTCTGCACCCGACACGAACGGCTGCACCAGCACGCGCCGGCCGCTGAGGTCGTGCACGCTGACGTGCCAGTCCGACCAGTTCTCCCGATCATCGAGGCTGCGCATCACCTCCTGCGCCACCTCATCGGCCCGGCGCACCAGCCGCTCCGGCACCCGAATGTCCTTGCCGCGCGCGTCGAACACGCATTCCAAACCGTTCGTCGCGTGGAAGCGATAGCGGGCCATGAGACGCCGATCCTCCGAGCAGACTGACAGAAGGTGCGAGTTCGCCTTTCGTTCCGATCTGTGGACAGACGGTGGAAAACCGCAAGGGGGCAGGCAGCAGCGCCAGAGTGTTACACCCAGGTTTGAGCAAGCGACCTGCCTGGGGACCGTGCCGCGATGTGCAACCTCTACAGCCTGACCGCGACGCCCGAGGAGATTCGCCGCTGGTTTGGCGTCACGCGCGACGAGACCGGCAACCTGCCCGCGCTGCCCGCCATCTTCCCCGACCAGCGCGCCCCGGTCGTCCGGCAAGGCGCAGAGGGCCGCGACCTGACGCTGATGCGCTGGGGCATCCCGGGTCCGAAGGCGTTCGGCGGGCACCCGGTCACCAACGTGCGCAACGTGAAGAGCCCGCACTGGCGGCCCTGGCTCAAGCCCGAGTACCGCTGCCTCGTGCCCGTGACCGCCTTCAGCGAGTACGCCGACACCAAGCCGCGCAAGACGCCCGTGTGGTTCGCCCTCGATGAGGCGCGGCCGCTGTTCGCCTTCGCGGGCATCTGGCGGCCCTGGACCGGCGTGCGGGGCACGAAGGCCGAGAACCCCGACCGGGTCGCGGAAGATCACCGCCTGTTCTCGTTCCTGACCACCGAGGCGAACGGCGTCGTCGGGCCGGTGCATCCGAAGGCGATGCCGGTGCTGCTCACGACGCCAGAGGAATGCGTCACGTGGCTTAAGGCGCCAACGGAGGAGGCGCTACAGCTGCAACGCCCGCTGTCCGACGACCTGATGCGAGAGGTTGCGCGGGGTGAGCGCAAGGACGAGGCCGCTCGCTGATGGCGCCGGATTGCTCAGCCGACCGTCCGGCAGTGCGACGTGTGCTATCGCGGGCGATGCCTTGCCTGCCCGAAGGCATCCGGGTCCTTCGTATGCGGTCAGCCTCCGACTACGACGTCGGGCCGACGGAGCCGATCGAACCAGGCTTGCAAATGGCGGTGCCGTCCACAGCCGGCCGTTAACGTTTCGTGTTCCCCGCCTCGCACCGCAGACTCCCCGTCCGGCGGATCATCGCCGCACGCTCCGCCTCGCAAGACGGTTCTCGAATAGTACGTCCTCGCTCAAGAGGACCCCTACCGCACCAGACTCGGTTGCGATGAAAGTTATCCCGGCCTCCTCCATGACAATCCGACATTTTTCAATCGTCTCCTCCTTGAATAGGTGAAGACCTTTCTCGAAATTAATGAGGGCCTGTCGCTTCACCGCGATACGGCTAGCGAGTTCTTCTTGTGACCAACCCAACATGGCACGCGCAGCCCTGACCTGCTCGGGTTCGATTTCTCTAACGAACATGCCGATAATTAGGAGATGATTAACCAAGCAACCGTACAAAATGTACGGCTCCGCTCTTTTTGCTCTACATCATTGTTGTCGCAACCAACGATGGTGCCGACCATGACGAACAATCCTCACCTCAACGAACTCGCGTGCCTGCTTGAGCAGTCAGGCGAATACCGCGTACTGCGCCGACTGACGCCGCGCGGCCCACACGACGAAGCTTCCGACCCCGTCGCCGGCCATGGCGTCTTTCTCGGGTTGGAAACTACGGGACGCGATCCCGAAATGCACGAACTGATCGAGATCGCCCTGACCCCGTTCACCTACTCAGCCAGGGGACGTATCCTCGCCGTCGGGGAGCCCTACCACAGCTTCCAGCAGCCTTTCGCACCGGTGTCCCCGGAAGTGACCAAGCTCACCGGGATCACGAACCAAATGGTCGCTGGTTGCATGATCGACGTTACCGAGGTTGAGCGCCTGCTAGCTAATGTAGACTGGATCTGCAGCCAGGACGGGCAGTTCGATAGACCGTTTGCCGAACAAGTCACGCTAGCCTTTTCAGCAAAGCGGTGGGCCTGTTCGCTTACACAGATTCCCTGGCGTGAATCAGGTTACGGAGGAGCGAAGCTCGGCCACCTGCTAGCGGAACTTGGTTACTTCACCTCGGTGAACCGCGCACACGAAGATTGTGCGGCGGCAATCGAACTCCTCGCCCAGTGCTTGCCGAACTCCGAGACGACCGCATTCGCGAGACTCGTCGTCGCGGCTGAGGCGCCGACCTATCAGGTATGGGCGGTGCGTTGCCCCCTCCAGCGTATTCGTTCGCTCAGGGCACGTGGGTACCGATGGAACGAGGTCGAGAAGCCCGGTCGCCCGAAGGCTTGGTATCGTGAGCTTTCCGAAGACCTCGTCGCCTTGGAGCTCCAGTATCTCCGACGCGAGATCTACGATTCTGACATCGACGTGCCAATCACCGAGATCACCGCCCTCGATCGCTTCTCGACCCGGATCTGATGCTTATGGAAGAACCGATCATGGAAAAGCGCACCGCGCTGCGATCCTTGGTGCAGTCCGGCCTCCCCCTGAAACAAGCGGACGCCGTCGCTCAGCTCATCTACGACCTCAACGCGGAGACCGTCGGCGCAGTCCGGGACGAGTTGCGCGTGTGGAACGCCCGAATGAGCCTGTGGCTGCTCATGCTTGGTGTCGCGCTCGTCACCGGCCTGATCGCCGCGGTACCACTCGCCTACCTCTAGGCACGCGACGGTCCGAGGCGGCCGCAGGGCCTCAATCCCCGAAGATGCCGTTCGCGGCTTCGCCGCGACGTCCCTCCCCTTCCACTATCGACCCACACCGTCCGCGGGCCGGACGAACGCCGCCCCATGGGCGACGAACGCCTACGCTCGGCTGCACGAACAGATTGATTGCAGATCCAGAGGAGTAACTCGTCATGTTGTATGCCAACGCGGTCCTGAAGGATATCCCCTCAGCCGAAGACACCTTGTCCGTTCCGGATAGGTTGGACCCGTACGCCGCCGACGACCGCGATCCGTCGCAGGCTTGGCGAGGTGCCGCGCTCCGCCAAGAGTGGCCGGCCGAGGTCGATCGCTCCGATCAAGACGAGGGCGCCGTCATTGACCTGCGGGTCTTCCGCCCGGAGGTCTTCGACGCGGTATGGCCCCGGATCGTGGGCGTGCGAGCGGATCTCGCCCGTAAGCCACTTGGGCCGGCGGCGTGGCGCCGACTTTGGCTGAATGGGTACGCGCACCTGCGCGCGTGCGATCCCGGACGGTACGCGGCGACGGCGTACGGGCTGGACCAAGCGATCGCCGTGCTCGCACCGGTCGTTCGGCGGATCGAAGCCGACTTCCGTCAAGCCGGCGGCGAGAGCGCCCTAAGCCGCAGCCCAATCTCGGTCCGGCACGCACCATCATCCGCGACGCTCGCGCGCTGGCTGCGGGAGGAGGCCGGCACGCAGTTGCCCACGCGCCTGCCAAAACGCGTGTCCGAGATGCCGATCGGATCGCTGCGCACGTTTCCCGGCCCGATCCGCCCGTGAAGGCGGCCTACGCGGCCACGGCCGAGAGTGGCTGCGACAACGTGCGCATGGTCTTGTTAGAGGCTCGAACGGGCGCGATCCGGCCCCTTCCCTGCAACTCGAACCTTGACCGGTCCGATCTCGGGCTTGCTATAAAATTGAAAAATGCGCCAAGCAAATCCAAGAAAGTAATATTAGGCCTCATCTTGGGCCAAAACCGCTTCCGAAGCGCCCGCGGCGCGCTTTTGCTCTATCCATCACGCCCTCGAAGCGATTGACTCGGAGAAATGCTTCCCCGAGGTTTGCGACGAACTCAGGAGAGCTGAGGCAGAGGAGTTCCCATGTAAGAGACCGCTTTCCAGTCCAGCGCCCTTGCCAAGGAGGCGCGGCCCAAAGGCCGCGCTCCGAGGCTATCGCAGTCGCACGTTCCACCCGTCTCCCCAGACTGAATTGGAACATGCGCTCTTACCGAACCCGGCGACCGCTGGCAGTCGAACCGTCTTCGTCACCGAAACCCGACGTGGCTGCCCGCTGCCATTGCTATGGCTCGTGGGTGCCGTGAACGATCCCGGTTGACGAAGATTCTCACACACCCGTCGGGGCAGCAATCCTGACCGGGCCAGCCGGCCTGCGTCACGACGACTCCCCCCGAGAGGCTCGCAACGGGCGAGCTCGACCGCGCCTTCCCCGGGGTTCGATCCTCTCCGACGTGCTCGGCCACGAGCGGATCCTGGTCGGCAACGCCCAACCATCATCGAAGCAGCCGCCCCCGAGCGCGGAGTGCGAACGGCTGTCCACCCTCAAGCTTGAGTAAGGTCCCATGGTCTCGTTTCCCGCAGAACATCTCTGGCATCCGCCAGAGCCGAGCCGCGGCAGCCGCTTGGTCAAGAAGCCGTCCCGCGGAAGTTCGCGCGTCCAGCTCGTCGCCGGAACGCCACCACGGTTCTTCTATCTCGAGAGCTATCTGGAGGCCAAAGCTGCCTTCGTCCTGTTGGCTAGGCGCGAGACCGCCGACCTTCAAGAGCAACCGCCGGCCATCGTCTATGAGGACGACGAAGGCCGCAAGCGACGGCACACATTCGATTTCCTCCACACGTTGCAGGACGGGACCCGCGCTCTGGTCGCCGTCAAGCCGTGGCGGCGCGCGATCGAGAAAGATCTGCCCGGCACGCTCCGTCGTATCGCCGGGTACCTCGGCCAGTACGATCCCGGCATCGCCGACCGAGTGACGCTGCTGACAGATCAACGTCTCACTCGCGATGTCGTGCATAACGCTCGCCTGATCCTCAGCGCTCGCGCCGATGCGGATCCGCAGGCGGATACGGCCGTTGCCGAGATCGTCGCGTCGCTTCGGGGCGAGACGACCTTGCGCGCCATCGCGCAAGCGTCGGGTTTCGAGGGTCGCGGCTTCCGAGCCGGCATCCGCCTGATCGACGACGGACGCCTCGTCGCACCCAAAGGCACACGCCTCGCACCGGAAACATCCGTCCGGACCGTCGCGTCTCTCAGTCGAGCTGCCGCATGAGCAACGCCTGGGCCATCCGCTACGAATTCGATTCGCTCGATCAGCACACCATCGGTGGCGTCGCGCTGCGCTACGTGAGCTCGGATCGGAATGGGATCGTCTTCGCACGCGTCGATGATCCTGCAATTCACCGGGGTTTCACGTACGCGGAGTTCGAAGCTTGCCGTCGCTTGCCCGATTACCACCGCGACGTCCGCTGGTTCGATCCCGTACGGATCCGGATGCGCTTGCGCACAGGCAGCACGTTCATCGCGCATGTCGATCCGGCGGAGCAACGCATCATCGTCTTCCGAGCCGCCGTCTGCACGCTCTTCATGAAGATGGAGGAGGCTGGCGAGGCGAGCCGATCGGATGAGTCCATAGAGCGGGCCATGGCGACGATCGCGCCGCAAATCGCTCATTTGCCCAACGTCCATAACTTGAAGAAGGACGGGACGCCGAAGCGCTCTCGATACGGTGCGACGAATCTCCGGGGCCTTCCGGGTCCGAAATGCCTGCGCGACTGGCTGACGCGCTTGAAGGCGGCCAGCTATAATCCGCAGGCTCTGCAAACTCATTACGACAACTGCGGGCCGCGCACATCCGTCATCGGCCCGGATGTGCGAACGGTCGCGCTCGTATTCATCACGCGTTTCGCAAGCCGCACGAAACCGAGCAAATCGCAGCTCTACACAGATTTCGAGGCTGAGCTCGCAAGGGTGAACGCGACCCGGGAAGCCTCGGGTCAACTTCCCCTCAAACTTCCCTCACGCAAATGGTTCAACGCCGAGATCGAAGATCTCGATGCTTATGAAGTCTATGCCAAACGCCACGGCCCCGACGCGGCACGGGCCAAATTCTCGCTGTTTAGCCACGGCGTCGATGCTGTGCGTCCGCTCCAGCGGATCGAGATGGACGAATGGGAAGTCTCGCTGATGGTACTAGTGATTGATGCTGGCCTATGGCCAACACTGGACGACAAACAGAAAGCAGCCGTCCAGCGGGCCAAATGCTACATCTGCGTCGCCATATGCGTGGCAACCCGATGCATCGTCGGCATGAACCTCTCGCGCACGCCCTCGTCGCGGAGCGCGCTGGCCACGTTGCGCATGGTTGTGACAGACAAGGGCCGTTACGCCGATGCATGCGGCGCCCTAACCCCCTGGGACATGCACGGTGGCTTGGATCTCGATAGCGAGATCGTCACCGACGGCGGCTCCAGCTTCACGAAATCCGAATTTTCAGCGGGGGTCCTCAACCTGGGCGGGACCGTCCACATCACGGCCTCCGGCGTTCCGTTCCTGAGAGCGCGTGTAGAACGCGTGTTTCGGACCATCCACACCTATCTCATAGCGAGGTTCGCCGGGCGGACGTTCGAGAACACCGTCCGCCGCGGTGACTACCCGTCGCAGAAGCAGGCCAATCTCTTTGTCGAGCAACTGCAGTGGGTACTTTGCCGCTACGTCGTCGATATCTATCACAATCTGCCTCATGCAGGTCTCGGCGGAGAAACGCCCCGGAACGCCTGGTTTCGACTGACGCGAGACTATGAGGTTAAGCAACCGCCCGATCGGCGCGCCTTGCGAGCCGCCTTCGGCAGACGCCTGACGTGCAAGCTCAGCGGCCGTGGCGTCCGGGTCTTCGGCCTCTACTATCAATCCCTACATCTGCACGAGTACTTCAAGAAGGTCGGTGAAAAGTCCGTCGAGGTCCATGTCGACGATTGCGATCTCGGCGCCGTTTCCGTCCGCGTGGGCGAACCGTTCCTAACGGTCCCCTGCATCCTGACCGATTTCACAAACGTCTCGCTCCGCGAGTGGATGCAGACCGCGACGGACCTGCGCCTCCGGTACGCCGATGCGGCCAAGGTATCCGAGCCGATCGTCCAAGAGACGCTCCGTGCGTTCCGGTCATTGCGCGAGAACGCCGAGGTCTTCACCGGCATCACCCCGGATACGATCGGCGAGGCGGAACTGGCGCAACTCGATCGCAGCCTGACCTACGGGTTCATCCCGATGGAACCCGAAGCGCCCACCGCCCTCGAGGGCGACCGCGATTTCGATGACGTCATCCCGATCGTCTCGCAGCCGGCGCATCCTGCGGCTGCGGAGCAGACGCAGGCTATCCCCCGTGATGATGCCACCGACAATACACCTCCCGATTTCGAGATCCTCTGATGTCCGAGATACAACAGAATCGCGCCCTCGAGCAGCTACGCGCCAGCCTTGATTCCAAAGAGGCGAGGCGTCTCGCTATCATGACACAGGTCAAGGCGAAATTTCTCAAGACGGCGCGATACGACAACCTCAGGGATGCCGTCGATACATTGCGCAATCATCTTTTGACGCCGCGCAATGACAAAAAGCCGCTTGCCCCCGGAAACCGCCGGGAAGCGAAAGCACTCACACTTATCGGCGAGGCCGGTACCGGCAAATCCTGGATCTTGGATCGGGTCTTCCTAGATCATCCGGCCTTTCCGGACTTCGGAAATCCCGAAGTCATCGGAAATTTGGTGTCGCTCCGCGTCCCAGCCCCTACGTCCTTCGGGCATCTCGGCTGCGAGGTCCTAAAAGCGCTCGGGTATCCCATTGAGTTCAACAGCAGAACGCGATCGGATGTGTGGAGTTTGATCCACGATCGCGTACGGATGCTTGGCGTGACGATGATTCATTTCGACGAGATGCACAATGTTGTCTTGAAGGCTAACACGGTTGACCGGACCGATACCCAGAACGCCATCAAAAACCTCATGACGTCCAAAGACTGGCCCGTGAGCCCGATCATCAGTGGCCTCCCGGTCCTGAAACATTTTCTCGAGCAATCGCAGGAGGATCAGCGCCGCTCCCTCGTGCAGGAGATGGATCCGCTGGTCGCGCCGAGGGACCTCGCCATGATGGCAAGCTTATGCCGATCGATGCTGGAGATTGCCGAACTCGGCTGCCACGGAGCCATCCTCCAGCCGCTGATGCCACGCCTGTTCCATGCAGGCCTCTACCGGCTGGGTATTTGTATCGAGCTCATGCACGAAGCCATCGATATCGCTCTGAAACAGTCCAGCCAGGATCTGGAACGCGAGCATTTCGTGGAAGTGTACTGGCGCCGCACGGGTTGTGCTCCCGTTGCCAATCCCTTTCTAATCAGCGACTGGGCAGTCCTCGACTGCACCCGCGTGTTGCCGAAGGAGAAGATCTCAGATCCCGACGACGACACTCCCGCCGAGAAAATCAAGAGACATCGCAATCAGAGGCATCGCCGGTCGTGAGTGGAATCCTCCATCCGATCCTTCCGATGGGCGACGGCGAGACGACGGCGAGCTATGTCTCACGCCTCGCGCGGCTTCATCGCCGGCCCTCGGCTTGGCAGTTCTGCAGCGAGCTTGGCTTGCAGTTGCGCGGCCTCGCCTACGGTTCGCCGGTCGACCTCGCGCGGTTGTCTCGCCTCACCGGGATCGCGACGAGCGCGTTCGAGGCGAACGCGATCCGCACGGTGGGGAACCGCCTCACGTTCCGTGGCGAAGAACTGCGGCCCTACTCCTTCACCCGAGGGTACACCCAGGTGTGCCCCTTGTGTCTGGAGGCGGACCGGCGAGCTGCACCCGAACTCGGTGATCTCGCACCTTTTGGCCGGGTCGCATGGCGTGTCGCCTGCGCGCGTACCTGCCACGAACACGATGTACGGCTGGTCCCAGTCGCGTTCGATAAGACGCATGCCAAGGTTCGCAATCTCAGGCACGATTTTCAGTCGCTGATCGATCCGACCGCAGATCGTATCAGTGCATTGCTTCCCCAGACGCATCCGCAGACCCCCTCCCCTCTCGAACGGTACGTCCACGACCGCCTTATGGACGGCAGCAAGGTCGGGTCCTGGCTCGATATGGTCCCGGTCTACGCCGTTCTCAGAGCCTGCATCAGCATCGGCACCGTCGCGATGTTGGGTCGCAAGGCGAGTTACCGCTCGCTCGACGACCACACACTCGCCTCGGCCGAACAGGCGGGCTTCGACATCCTTGTCGGTGGCCGGAAAAAGTTCGCCGCATTTCTGTCTGGTTTGACTGATGCGTACTACAAGGAGAACAAAACCCTCAATAGCCGACATAAGGCATACGGCCGCGTCTACACTTGGATGTCCACCATCAAGTCCGACCCAGGGTTCGGCGCCTTCATCGAAGCATTCCGCGATCACCTCTCCGAAACCGCCCTCTCGACGCGTGTCTACACCGCCCCTGGCCCCTGGACGAACGACCCGGCAACGGTCCTCCGGCAGGGCGAGCCGAAGCTGACCGCTATCCGGTCGGCCTGCATCGAGTACGGGCTTCATAGGAAGCGCCTCAGGAAGCTCCTGCTGCTTCACGGCTTCATCGATGCCGATCACGCGAACCTGCCGGACTCGCGCGTCACGTTCGATGCCGCGGCGGCCGCACCGTTGCTGCGCGAACTCGCGGACAGTGTGCCGTTCTCACAGGTCGCGACGCAGATCGGCGCCCGTGGCACCGATGTGCAGAGGCTCGTCGAAGCCGGCTGGTTGAAGCCGATCGTCGGCGGTGGACGCGGGGGTCCGCTCGCAAAGTACGCGTTTCGACCGGACGACGTCGCCGCCTTCCAGGCACGCCTGTTCAGGTCGGACGAACCGGACCGGCCGTGTCCCGGCGAGCCCGTCTCCTTGGAGGCCGCCGCGCGATCGACACGCTGCCCGATGACGGAGATCGTCGCCCTCGCCCTCGCACGCAAGCTCAAGTGGGTGGGACGCAGTTCCGCGGGCCTGACCCTCGACGATCTCCTCGTCGATCTGCACGAGGTTCGCCGCCATGCGCATCGCCCGGACAGCGACTATCTCCGGGCCACGACCGTCGCGACCGGCTTCGGCATCAGGGTGCCGCACGTAAGGAGTCTCGTCGACGCGGGCCTGCTGTCCGGACAGACGCGGCGCAACCCGATGACCCGCGTCACGTCGCACATGATCTCCGCGACATCGGTGCGGCGGTTTCGCGAGACGTTCATCCACGCGAATCAAATCTCGGATCTCGCGCGGGTCGATGCCTATTCCGTGCGGGCTTTCCTAGAGAACAGCCGCCTCGTCCCTGACTTGTCCGCGGATGCATATGGCCGTTCCTTCTATCGCCGTGACGCGATCACCCCTGCCATCTTGGCCGCTTTGCGTGCCGGGAAGGGCCGGCGGTCACGGTTGCCAGTTCGCACACGTCACCAGAAGCCCAGGGCCGCGCTCGCAGTGGCTTCTGCGGCATACGCCCTGCCCAAGGCCCGCGTCAGGGCGATCCTGATCGCCCATGGCTTCCTCGCAGCGGACAACGCCCAACAGCCGCATGTCGGGGCGACGTTCGACGCCGAGGCCGCCGCTCCGGTGCTGGATGCGTATCGGGGCAGCTTGACGCTCAGCCAGGCCGCCGCGGCGATCGGAGCGCGTTCCGCCACCGTACAAGCGCTCATCAAGGCGGGCCTTCTTACCCCCCGGCTGGGCGGTGGGCCCGGTGGAACGGCGCCCTCGTACGTCTTCCGGAAGGACGACGTCGAGGCCTTCCGAACGAGCCTATTCCAGTCGGCCGTCCAGTATGTTTCCTGCCCAGGCAGGGCTGTCCCGGTAGAGGCCGCAGCGCGAGCCACGCACTATCAGATCACAGACATCATCGCGCTGATCCTGACGCGACGCCTGGCCTGGATCGGTCGAACCGCCTCGGCCCAGGCGATCGGCGACCTCCTGATCAATCTCGATGAATTGAAGGCGTACGCGCAGGCTTGGGGTGGGGACCACATCCTCGCGGCGGAGGTCGCGCGACGCCTGGGCATCAGGGTGCCGCACGTGATGAAGCTCGGCGAACTCGGCCTATTGGACGTCAGGAAACAGGTAAATCCCGCAACGCGGATCGCTTCTCGGATGGTGCTGGCCACATCGTTCGAGGAATTCCTCAAGAAATTCGCACATGAAAAGCACGTCGCCGAACTCGCTGGTGTGCACACGCGTCACGTTCGCGCGCTTATTAGACAGGAACATCTTTTACCTGCCTTGGCCGCCGCTGAGTATGGACGCAATTTCTACAATCGCTCGGTCATAACGGGCGCTGTCATCCACGATCTCCGTGGCCGAGTTCGAGACAGGTCCCGCAGACCGCGCCAACCCCCATAAGACAGTCCACGACAAAAAATGGCGAGTGGTCAACGCCAAAATAGCAATCTTTACGTATCTTAGAATGCCGCAAAACCCGAAAGGACGAGGCGATGCCTGACATCGAGACGAAGGCCCCATTCCGGGATGACATTTCGTTTGAGGACGTGACGGCTGACAACCACGCATTCGCGGCGGCCGAGCGCGAGCGTCTCCGAGCGTATCTCCAGGCGTCACAACCGGAACTCGTCGAGGCGTACGCTCGGGAAGAAGCCGCTTTCGCTCGTCTATCGGACACGGTGCTGGCGCCGACGCTGGGACGGATCGCCGAGGGCGCTCAAGCGCGAGGCTGGCACACACGCGTCGTTCGCGACAGCGCGACGGACGGTATCACCGGCGTGGCGACGCCCGGCATCCGCTTGCTCGCGTCGCGCAGCCCGCTTCTAGACTCCGCCGCCGACGCACCGTCCGGCTCGGTCTCCTTCATCGGCTTCCACGGTCGCTGCCCGGCACATCAGGTAGAGATGACGACCGTGGTGCATCCTGCCGACCGCATGGCAAGCGAGGAGAGTGACAGCCGGGTTCTCGGCTACGATGCTCTCACGGCAGAGAGCGTCGAGGGCCTCGTCGTCGGTTTCCTGAAGAAGCTCGGCTGAGCAGCGAACCAACTTCGGAAGGGTTGGCGGCGACGTTCGATCATCGCGCGATCGCAGCTAATCCTCCGAGGCGGCACGCGCCGGCACGTGACCACAGCCGATCTGCCGCCCGCGGCGACACACGCCAAATGGCGATCATCGAACGATCTCGAAGATTCGTATCCGCCGATCGGGTGTCCGCGAATCGCCGAGAGTTCGCCACAGCGAGGCAGGGCGTTCCCGGTATTTCGACGTCGCGCGGCCGACGACGGAGTACGTGTGATCGGCTACGAGTTGGATCGACCGCAAGCTGCCGCCACCGCAGCATCGAAATGGCGAACGTGGCGCAATCCGCAAGCTTTCGGCGGCTTGTGTGAATCGCTGCACTGACTCCAGAATCCCGGGGCGCTTCCGGGCGAGATCACCTCGCGGCTCCCTCCAAACAGTTCGTCTCGCGGGCCGAGACCTGAGGATCATTCATGAAGATCGTCTTTGCCGGTCAGTTGGATCGCGTGTTCGCGAACGAGTTCGCGCTCGCCGTAGGCTTGGAGCCCGATGAGGAGGTGGACTCGGAATCCGTCGAACAACAACGCGCCGCCGATGCGCGATACTTCGAGATGGCGGGCACCCTCGCTGCTCTATCCGATGAGATCCTACCGCTGCCCTACGTCCGCTATGCCCCCGATCCAGACTATGATGAGGGCACGCTCCATTTTACGCGGTTCGTGAACGACCCAGACACCGTCCTGCAGAGCTTAAAGGCCATTTGCAGCTGCGATCAATGGGCTGAGGATGCCCTGGACCTGGCGAAGGTCTGTGCGTTCGTAGGCCGACTAGCAGCGGCGTCCGACGACGTCTTGGACGACGTCGACACGGAGGAAGCATGGATCGGCCACTACCATGCACTGCTACATCTGCACGGCGATCACGGCGTCCCGCACGCCTACCTTGCCGGCTTGCTGATGCAAGCTCTTTGGGCGTGGGAGATGGATGCCGTGCTCGTCCTCGCGGAATGCGATCGCTTCATTCTTGCCGATCTCGGCGCCATCCTCGTCAAGAAGCGCTGGCCGCGGCCGTTCGCGATCCCGGACCTGCGTTACATGGGACCGCCGCATAACAAGAAGAGCTGCGGCCCCCTCGTCAATCTACGGCCGGCCGATCTCCTAGCGGCCGAAGCACTCCGAGAGGAGCCGAGCGTTCGCGCATACGCGGCCTCCGTTTTCGATGCCGTTCGAAGCGCCAAGGCCGGAAACGTCGGATGTGCCCTCGAGAAGGCGCAACGGTCCGTTCGGGAGGTCATTTCTGACCTGCAGAGCGGCGAGGCCGACATCACCTTGGTTGCCGCCGACATCAAGATGTTCAGCAACGTCGGAACGATTACCCCAGGCGGCAAGCCGGATCCGGACGACTGGTCCAAACGGCGCTTCGCCCCCCGAACGCTACGAACCATCGTGCTTGCCTAACATCAGCCAAGCCGCTCACCGGGGCGTCCGACCCGGCACCATTCCAGGCGCGGCGCACAGCGGTGCTGCCACGTCGCCCTAGAGCGAGACACGTTGAGGAGGTTGCCCTGAGGACCGATGCTTCCCATCCGGGCACCCCAGCCGGGACTCCCCGTCTCGTCGTGTCGAATGCAGGGCCGACAGACGCGCCAGGAACTGCGGGTACGACCGATCCGCTCCACCCCGAAGCTGGCGCCGCCGCGTCATCGAACGTGGTACCGCTCCTTCATCCATCCATTTCGTCCGAACATCGCGAAGCGGTACGGGAACGCCTGAATACGGCGGTCCGACCGGTTCTCAAGAATGTCGCAGGCCGCCGCGGCCTGCCGATCGCCCACCTGCTCGCGCACATCGACGGAGCCAGGCCGTTGACCGCCCCGCCCGTCGTCAACGAGCTCGGGATCGCATTCGTCTCGCACGAGCTCCGCGTCGCGATCGCGGCTTACGCGGATCGGGCCTTGATTCCGTTCGAGATCCGAACCGGGGTTGCGACGATGGTCGCACATAGCCTCGGCGGACCACCCCCCGCCGCGATCCGGTCAGCCTTCCCCGATTGGAGCAAGCCGCTCGTACCGTATGGGCATGTCTCGGAGGCTTGGCAGCCCGCGGACGCGGCACGGTGGCTGGAGGGCTTCCCGCCGCGAGGCACCCTCCCCCATCCACTCGGGACGTGGGATGACCGGACAGCGGCGATCTGGCTCGACGACCAGCCCGCGATCGCCATCGATCTGGCGAGCGATCACGACAGCCTCAACGTCGTGACGCTTCAGCCTGGCCCTGCCTGGAAGCCAGCAGCGAGCGTCCTGGCCTGCCTGGATGACCTCGACCTCGAGACCTTGTCGGACCGCGTATTCCGCGAGCGCTTCCGGAGGGAGGTCATGCTCCCGCTCCTGAGCAACCGACGCGCCCAAATCCGGAGCGCGATCGACGCGATGTCCTACGGGTATCTTACGCTGGAGGACGCCCGCCGTGCCGTCCGTGCCTGGGATGTCGGTGTTTGCGAGCGCTTCGATCGACTGTTCGGATCGCATGCGGAATGGATTTTCGACCTCGTCCGAACGATCGTAGACGGTCATCCATGGCCGCCGAATTTCACAACCGGCGAATTAGCTGAACGCTTCGAATCACATCAGGATGGGATTTGATATTTCGTTCAACCAATAGTGATTATCTTGTTCATATTCATCGCTGGACGCGAGCAGCCGTCCGCCCACATGCAATCATGCCGCCGACGTGAACCAACACTCATCCCGATTCGAGAGCCTGTCGCGATGGCCCGCAACGCCCCGTACGTGAACTACTACGCGAAGGTCCACCTTAAGGTCGGAAACCGTCTCAAGGTCACGACCACCGCCGACCTGCTGCGCCAAGACATATTGTTGGGGCGGCTCAAGCACGGGGAACCACTTCTGCAAAAACCTCTGGCCGAGAAGTACCGCGTCAGCACCGTCATCGTACGAGAAGCGTTCAAGCAACTCATACCGGAAGGCTTCCTCGAGGTCGGTTGGGGCGGAGGTCCGAGCGTCGTTTCGCTGACCTACACCGAGGCCTGGGACTTGGCGCTAGAGCGTAGCAAGGTCGAACCCTGGATCTTCAACATATCGGCGCAGCGGATGTCGCAGGCGAACGTCGATAATATGAAACGTGCCATCCTGTCATTTAACACCAGCAAGCCTGTTGGACGGAACACTGATGTAGACGATGCCTTATTGCGATACCTCTATGTCAACATACCACCGAGAACAACCCAACCAGTCTATCAGCATCGCGCAGCCTATCGCAAGTACAGGAGCTTCCTCTGGCGCTTTGCCAACGAACTCGAGAAGCACAAGGCCGACTACCTCACGATTGCCGCCTATTGCGCGGATGGCGACGCCAAGCGTGCCAGCGATGCGATGTGGAACCACATCATCGATACCGGTCGTTCCCTGACCGCACGGCTAAGGGACCTCAGCGACATCCAATATCCTTTTGCTGGACTGGGGCCTGAACTCGGGCGGCTGGATCTGGCTTAGAGGGCCCACGAGATCCCCTTGCAACGCCATTGAACGGGTTGCTTGGCCCCGGCCCGTTTCGCCGCGTCCACCAGGGGAAACGGTACCGTTCCCAAGGCCTCACAGTCGCGCCGCGCGGGGTCGTTCCGGGAGGCTACAATCGGATCCCGGACGCCAGCTCATGTCCAGTGGCCGACTAGGATGGCGGAATCGAGAACGAAGGTGCCCCGTCACTCGAGTGTCGTGCCATCCAAACTACGCAGAGCGCTCGACCTACACGATGGCATGGGAGGACCAAGTCACGGCCGGGCTTGGCGTAAGGATATCCACCGGGCGCCGTCAGGGGAGTCGATGAATGTGGATAGGACGCCCCGGCGGCACGGTCCGGCGCCGGCTCCGTCCCGGCCGTCGACTCCGCGCTCAACAGGCGCACCGGCAAACGACCCGGACTTCGGGTGCGTGGGAGAATCCGGGACGCGGACACGCCGCTCGGGCGATCGTCACGTCCAAGGCCTTCTGGGGCCGAGCCTATCCCGGACATTAGAGCGAACCTGTTAAAGCCCTCTTAACGCCGTGGCTGCGGGGACGGCCTGTGGATACGGTCGCGGTCCCGCGATCCAGCCTCCAATAGAAAAAACAGAGTCCTAGATTCTCTCTTCTCTTAGATAGGGCCGGTGTGAGGACGGAGACGTCGCGATCCACCCACCTTTGGCCTTCCCCGTCTTGGGCTAGACGCCCGGCGCCGGCCGTGCCCGAGGCAGCGCGCACTTACGGGCCAGCACTCGGTTGACGCGGGCGTGACGTAAGGTAGAAATCTCGCCGCCGATCCAGAGATCGTCCTCAGTTGCGTCCAGTCTTTCTGATCTCAGGGCAGGCTTTCCGCGGACGCTTCATCTGAGCAGGGGCCTGGAAATCCTTCGCGCCCCTCTACCCGTGCACTGCATAGCCCCCAATCCGAGGGCGTTCCAGGACATGACTATTTCCGAGGCCGTTCCAGAGGCGAAGACCCAGTGCGTGCCTTCGCGTCCCCGTGCCCTCGCCGGCCTCGTCGCCGCCACCTTGCTGCTGCCGCTCGCCCTTCTGCTGCTCGGCCTCTGGGAGCGGCAGCGCGGCGCCGACGACTGGGCCGCGTTCCGGGCGAGCGGGAACGCCTCGCGCGGGTCGTCGCGGACCTGGAGGCCCGGACGCCCCCGGACGGGCGCCCCGATTACCCCCTCCAGTTCCGCCACCGGGGTCAGAGCTACGGCGGTCCCTACGCCGTGGTGAAGGTGCGCGAGGCTCGGGACGAGGCCGGCACGATCACCGCCGTGATGGACTGGCCCCGCCTGCTGCCGCCGGTCGCGGGCGGCGGGACGGCGGCTGCGCTCTCCCTGCTGGTGCTCCTCGCAGCTTGGTCGCCTGGGGCGCGGCTCGCGCGACGCGCTGGTGCGGGGCCCCCGCCGGTGCGCCGGCTGCTGCCCGCCGCGCTCGCGCTTTAGATCCTGGCGGCTACCGCGGCCCTCGTGGCCGTCGTGGCGTTCGAGGCGGGGATGCTGGTCCAGGGCGGCTTCACCGGCGATGGGATGTAGCTTCTGCGCATCGCCGCCGTGGCGATTGGCGGCACGATCCTGACGGCGGGCGGCGCGCTGGTGGGCCTACGCCAGGCGCTCGCCGTCATTGAGCCCGACCCGCTCCCGATCCCTGGCCGTCGGATCTTGCCCGTTGAGGCGCCGTGCCTGTGGCGGCTTACCGAGGGCCTGGCCGGGCGGATGGGCGCGTTGAGGCCCGAGGCCGTGTTCGTCGACCTCACCGAGGGCTTCTTTGCCACTGCCGGCCCGGCCTTGCTGGCGCCCGGTGTGCAGCCGCAATCGCTCTTCGTGCGTACGCTCTGGCTCGGTCTGCAGGTTCGGACGATAAACCGGAGCGATCCCGCCGGCCACGCCATCGTCGGTTTCGACGTACGATGCCCACCTAGTGTTGCGCACTCGCAATTGCGTGATCACGATCGGAGCCTGAAACTCCAGGCCGCCATCAGGCGCACCCGTCGCCCTCATGGGGTGGCATGTCGTTACGCCACACGGGGATCGGTGAGTGTCGGTTGTCTGGGACGGGATCACAGCACGGCAGGTTCTCCATGAGGATCATGCCGCTCGCCGGCACGCGCTCGCCGATGCCGCGAAGGGCTATGATTGGACGAGGGTCCTCTCTCTTCTTGAGGCGGATCCGTCCCTTGCCAACACCACACGACCCGATGGAGAATCGTTGTACGCGCCCCTCCATCAGGCTGCACACGGGAATGCGCCGCAGGAGGTGTGCGAAGCTCTGATCCGCCTGGGAGCCTGGCGTACGCTCGAGAATGCCCGTGGAGAGCGCGCGGTCGACGTCGCCGAACGCCTTTGTCACGACCGGCTCGCGGCGATCTTGCAGCCCGTGCGACTGTCGCGCGTACCGTTTGGCGTGTTGCGCAAGATCCAGGAGCACTTCCATACGGTGATCCGCGGCCGGGCCGATGACCTCGTTCGCGATGCACGGCTGCGACTGCCAGAGATCGCTCACCTCCTCGAGACCCGCATCGACGCAGAATCGGCCTGGTTCGCCATTCCGGGCATGTACGGAGGCTTCGCCTACCGACTGGTCGCGGAAGGCGCGAATGCGCGCCTCGTCGCCGAGAGCTGGTGCAGGGTCGTCGAAGGCTCCGGCCAGCGGCACGAGATCACGTCCGCCGGCGCACGCCTCGTCGACGAAGGCTTCGTGTGAGGCGCGTTCGAGCGATGCGCCTCACAGCCGCCTGCCAGGCCTCTCCGTGAGGAAATTATTCAATAATCACAAATACTTGTCTGCGGATCATCTGGCAGATGGTTTGCAGCTGAGCCGAACAGCGGCTGTCCTCACATGACCGGCGTGGTATCGACGGAGCCGTCCAGAACCATGGTTCATAGCCCAGGCCGCATGCTCAGGGCGCATCGAACCGCGCGATGCTGATCCAGACCGAAACGTCCGGATCAGCCTCGTCCGGCCAGCCGTAGTCCAGGGACTGAACGGTCCAGTGGACCGGACGCAGTCGATCGGGAAGCCGGGGCATTGGGCTGGGCCGACCTCCTACGGGACGGCCGTGTACGGCGCGTGCGCGAGCACAGCGGTCTGCACCGACGCCGGATCGACGCCGGAGCTCTTGTGCCAAGCCTCCAGATTCTGAGGCCGGTAGTTCGGATCCGCGCGCCAGCGCTCGAACACCGAGGCGTCGATCGTCTCGTTGACGGTCTCGTCGTGACCACCCTCCGAGACCTGTGGCGGCGCACCGATCACGCGCTGGAACGGTCGGCTGGCGAACCGGTACACGCCCCCCATGAACTCGCGGTAGCTGTTCGAGATCGCCGCCTGCCACGTGAGGGGGTCCGGCACGACATCGGTCCGGAAGCTCAAGCCGTGAGCGGAGGCCTTCTCCATCAGCCAGCGCAGCGGGATCTGAGCCAGCAGATCGCTGCGGCAGCCGCCGCCCACATTGGCGTGCGCGCCGACGAACCAGCGCTGCTCGACGCTCGTGACCGGCCGGGGAGCTGCCATCGCGGTGGCCGGCACCCCAGCCCGGATCTTCTTCGTCCACAGCGTCGGCGCGAACGCCTTGCGGTGCTCGTCGATCGCGAGCGCATGGTAGGCGTTCTCGATCGGCAAGCGCAGGCCCGTGTGCAGGAACTTGTAGTTCGACCGGCTCAGGCCGCGGATCCTGCCGAACGGAACACCGAGCGCGCCCACGGTGTCCCAGACGCCGACCATCATGATGTGAACCGGCATCGCGTAGGCCAGCATCCAGCGCTCCTCGAGCGAGGCATCCTTGAGCGTGCCGGCCTTCTGCCACGCATGGAGCTTCCAGATCGTGCGATCCTCATCGCCCCCGCGGTACCGCTCGAACAGCTGGCCGATGCCGAGGGGCGCGCCGGGCTTCAGCAAGCCGCAGAGGGCGATGAAGCCGGCGAGGCTGCGAGCCGTATAGGCCCCGCGGCTGAAGCCGAAGATGAAGATCTCGTCCCCCGGCTCGTACGTCTCCACGAGCCACTCGTAGGCCGCCGCGACGTTGCGATCGATGCCCACGCCGAAGAGGCCGCCGCGCACCTTCTCGCCGAAGGTCGTGCCGACGCCGCGACTGTAATAGGCGACCTGCCGCAGACCGTCGGTGCTGCGATCGGCGCACAGCGCCTTCAACCGCCAGACATTTGTGTTGTCTCCGACCGTGTTCCACGTCCCGTCGAGGAACAACGCCAAGCGCTTCCGCTCCGGCGGCTCTGCCGTCTCAATCTCGTTCGACATCTTCTATTTTCGCGCGACCCTGGTCCGGACTGTACAACGCAGTACAGGTCAGGGCGTTGCAATGTCTCTCGGCGGCTTCAGGTCTGCACTGTCCCAGCCTTTGAGGCCTGTGACGAGACGGCGGCGGCGATGGATCTCAAGTGCGACCGCGGTCCAAAACCGGGTGTCGGCTCTGTCGCCCGCCCGCCGCGAGGCACGCGCCCGCTCGCGAGCCTGATAGTAGCCGGCATCGCCCGATTCGGTGATCAGGGTCGTCGCAGCGACGTGGACGCGCTCCTTCGCCGCGTGGCGTACGCGCAGAGCGCGCCTGATCCGATCCAACAGGCTCCGCATCCGCGCCACCGTGGGTTCGCCCTGCTTCGTGAGTGCAGAGTAAGTGCGATGCGGCGGTTGGGGCAACGCGGGACACTGACATGCCGATTTGGATCGCCATGGCCGCGCACAAAAAGGGCGGCGCGGCTGGACGCCACGCCGCCCACCGGCGGATCGCTGGATTGCCGGTTGGCTAGCTCAAGAGGACCTGGGCAGAGCCAAGCACGGTCAGGCCGAGACCAACCACGAACGCGCCGATCATGCCGTAGGAGAACGCCTTCATCGTCGTCTGCATCCGGCACTTCCCTTAGCAGCGGTTTCCGCCCGCGGTCTGGCCGTACTGCTGGACCGGGAAGTTCTGCTGGTTGGCGTTGCCCTCAGCCGCCGAACTCATCGGGCAGATGCGCGGGTCGCGCAGCACGCCGATCCGGCCGATCGATCCGGTCACATCCACTTCGTAGGGGTTCAGCGCGCCGTAATGATCGCGTGGCGCGCCGTAGGAGAGGGCCATCGCAGACGAGGCCGGGGCAGCAACGCCGAGCATGAGAGCGGCGACAGCGGCGGCGACACGGGTCTTCATGGTGGTCTTCATCTCCTGATCACGCTGGCGGCCGGCCGATCCGGACCGCATCGTCTTGCGTGATCCTGAGATGGGGAGCTCCTTGCCTACGCGACGTGTCAGGACGCACGTCCCATCGCGGAACACGCTCGCGTCCGGTCGTGGGTTGGGCGCGATCATCGCAGGTAGGGTCGTGTCGTACCCATGCAGCCTCAGGATCGCAGCTTCATCTGCCGCTGGCAGGTTCGAACCGGCTTGCCGCTCATGATCGAGCGGAAGCTGATCGTCTGCGTCGCGGGATCGAACCGGACCTCTGTCCTGTCGGACTGATTGGCCGTCGCATCCTCCGGGAGCGGCGCGACCGAGCAGACCCGGCCGCGGGTGGTGCTCACCACCTTGCCGTCGCGCAACAGGTCGACGCGTGCCGGACAGATCGCCGGCTCCGCCACCGCGTTGCGCCCGTTCGCCCCCATCTCGCAGAGGCCGCCCGCGAAGGCCACGCTCACGAGGTAGGTCGCACCGTCCGCCTCGATGCGGGTCGCATGGATCTGGTGAAACGGCGTACCGGCGAGTTCACGCTGCCACAGGGGTGCGACGAGCGGCGTGAAGACGGAGGGGTGGCGTGGATCCGAGTAGGTCAGCTTCTGCCACGCGGTCTCCGCATGCGCCGGGCTGAGAATGGCGCAGGCGGCGAGCGCCGCCGACATCACGAGGCGGTTCATGGTCATCATCGTCTCACGGGGGGTGGATAGGGCGTGCTGGTCGGACGGCATGGCCTGACCTGCACGAGGTCAGCCGAAGACCGGCATGAGCTGGCGTTCGAGCAGGGTCTCGATGGTGCGTCCGGCCCGGCGGCAGCGTGCGCGGCGTTCCAGGGCGATCAGGCCGCAGAGCCCGAGCCAGACCGCGATGCCGCCGAGCAGGTACGGCAGGGCCTGCATCACGGTCAGGATCAGGGCGTAGCCGACGAAGCCGTAGACGAGCAGCCCGACGAGCCCGAACAGCATGGCCGGGAAGAGGGCGAACCGAACCATGTCGAGCACCACCGAGCCGGCTGCCGCGACCGTCATCAGCGCGAAGCCGCCGAGGCCGCCGACCAGGCCGAGCAGCCAGCCGCCGCCCGCGTAGGTGCCGACGAAGGCGGTCCAACGATCCGGGTCGACGACGTCGAGGCAGCGCCGGTTCGCGTCGTAGTACAGCGTCTCGTCCCAATAGGCGCGCCTCGCATCGACGAGGCCGATGGGCATGCGCCCGGTCCGCGTGTCGAGCATGCCCAGAACCACGCCGACGGTCACGCTGTCGGCCGCCAGGCGATACTGCTGCCCGGTCAGCGCCAGGACGTCGTCGTAGTGCTGCAATCCGCTGCTGTGGCGGTGCGAGGTCTGTGGCAGCATGGTGTGCGACCTATCGTAGGGTAGGAACGAGACCGAGGCGGTGTTCACGGAGCCCCCGAGCCCGGGAGCGCGAAGTAGCTGCGCCGCGCGTCCTCGCACTGGCCCATGCTCGTCGTGAGGGTGCCGGCGGCCAAGAACAGCTCGACGCCGGTCCGCGGCAGGTCGAGCAGGAAAATGCTCGCCATCCCGGCCAAGCCGAGGCCGGCCAGGGCCTGCGCAGCCTCCGGTCCTAGGGTCAGGCAGGCCAGCGTCTCGAAGGGCCCGTCGAGACCCGGCAGGGTCTGAAGGTCGGTGACGCGCCAGACCTGCCCGCCGCTCGGATGCGTGTCGGCCGCGAGGTCGCCGGTGAGGACCGGGGTATCCCGGCCGAACGGCGTGACCCGCAGGCTCTCCTTCGTCCAGAAGAACCAGGACGTGGTGCGTCGGACGCTGACCTGCAGGCCGTTGCCGGCGGCCGCGATCACCAGCGCGCGCGGATCGGCGTAGGTCAGGCGGCCGTCGGGCGCGCTCAGGACGAGACGCCCCTTGCCCAGGACTCGCTCGATCCCCGCAGCGGCGACGGCGGCCTCGGCACGGCGCCGAGCGTCTTGGTTCGGAAGCTCTCGGCGAGATCGGCGATCACCTGGGGCTGGGCCGCGGTCAGACGATCCTCCAGCGCCCGCGCGTAGGCTCCGGGGACATCGGCGCGTCCGACGAACCCGGGACTGCCGACGAGGTGACCCGGATAGCCGACTTCGAGGCGGCGCAGGGTCGCAAGGCGCACATCGAGCTTGTGGGCGCGCTCGGTGACGAGGCGCAGGTAGAGCGCCGGCACCGCCTTCTCCCGGCAGTAGGCCTCCAGATCGATCCGGAGCTTGGTCGGGAACTCGCCCGGCGGGCGCTCCAGGATCCAGTGGCAGTGCTTGTGGAAGGGACCGGCCTCGTCCAGCGACGGCGTCAGGGCGAGGATCGTATCGACCTGCCTCTTGAGCTCATCGAGCACGGCGCTGCCGTGCCGCTTCAGCCGCTCCTACGCGGGCCTGATCTCGTCGTCGTACACCCGCGGATGCTCGGAGCGCAGCGCGGCACCGATCTGATACCAACGGTACTTGCGTGCGTGCTCTAGCGTCACCGGAGCCGCGAGGGCCTCCCGCGTGTAGGCCTCGGCCCAGTCCGGCATGGCCGCACAGACGGGACCGGCGAGCGTGGTCGACAGGAGCATAGGCGCGAGCGCGCGCACGACACGGCGAGGCATCGGGAGAGCTTCCAGACATTGGGCGAGGCATGAGGCGCAGGGATGCCGGCCGGGGCGGCCGCACGACCCTTGCGCCTGAATTTCTCAAGACTTCGGCGAATCGCTGTTCATCATATCGAATCGCTTATGCTTCGGCGATTCGTGGAACGGTATTTCCAATTCTGTTCGTGTGCCTGATAATGCGGTCTTTATAGGCTTGCCGCAAGAGGTGGAATGATCCGGAACCCGGCCGCCGAGTCCGAGCCGGCAGAACCAGCGGTAGGCGAGGTTGAGGTGGACCTCGTCGCAGAGCCGGCGCTCGGAGCGGATGCCGAGGCAGTATCCGATGATCAGCATGCGGATCATCAACTCGGGATCGACCGAAGGGCGGCCCGTCGAGGCGTAGAACGGGGCCAACTCTTGGCGCAGGCCGGCGAGATCGACGAAGCGGTCGATGGAGCGCAGGAGATGGTCGGCGGGAACGTGGGTGTCGAGCGAGAACTCGTAGAACAGAGCGCCTTGCTCGACTTGCCGAGGTCCCATCATCTGCGTCGGTCTCCGCCTCGCAAAGGCACTGAATCACCTTGCACATGCCGCTGCAACAGCTGAGTTTTTTAAACAAAATCGGTCAGCAGCTCACTTCTCTCGCTCCTGCCTCCAATGAGCTTCGAAGCCGTTGCTGGAGTGAGGGAGCATGTTCGACCGCGTTCAGCGAGCAGGGCACATATTTCCGAGTTCTTAGAATGGTGCTGGTTACCTTCAGGGCCCTGCACAGAACGCTTCAGCCTCCCGCTTGTGCGTGACGCCATCGTATCCTGGACAGCCGGTGAGCGCGCCGTCGCGGATCTCGCGCACAGCAAACAGCAGCAGCAGGGCAGCCAGCAGCAGCAACACGGCCCAGGCAGCGAGGTCCGATAGACGATCGCTTGGCAGGAGCAGGTCGGCAGCGCGACGCAGCCGCTGCCGGAACTGGCGAGGGCGCGAAGAGGAGCGGCGGCTCTCGGACATGAGCTGGGATCTGCAGGTTGAGGGGTACGACAGGGATCAGCCGAGCCAGCCACCGATCATCAGGATGAACAGGTAGGTGACCAAGACGAGGGCAACGCACACGGCGAAGCTTTCAGGGGTCGGCTCTCGCGTCATCGCGGCGCCGGTCGCACCAACTGAGGCTCGTCGGGACCGACCGTAGTTGGGGCTGCGGAGCAGCTATCCCACGACAGCGTCCTGCGGCGTTGGTCGCCCACGTTGGACATCACCATCCATCTCGCGGTGATATCCAACGCGGGGAAGCAGCTTTGCATGAGAGGCAACTGCACCAGCAGGTGCGTTGGATATCTTTTCACGGCAAGTAGAGAGTGTCTGCCAGAGTCTTAGCGCTGCATTGGATATCATGAACGACTCGGCGAGCGTAGCTGGTCCAGCGATCAGAGAAATCATCTGAAATTATCGAATCGCGTGCGATGGCACACATTGACCTTTACGAAGCCTCGCACCGGCGCTACACAAGCATCATGACGCAGAACATAATTGCCAATTCTGTCGTCATTTGATTTTTAACACGTTTTTTGCTTGCGTGGGCCCGACGGGCTGCGGTACAAGCGCGGCCGTTGCATCCCGCCACAGAGCGCGCCAGGCGCCTCCGAGGGCGGCGCCGAACAAAATTGGCAATTCTGACCACACAGGCACCGGCTCCGCCGCGTGCGAGGACGTGCCACCATGACCCGCAGCCCAGCCCCTGCCGGCTCGTGCCGGTGCCCGGCCGAGCGCTCGCCCGCGCTCTCCGGTATGTCGCTCCACACCGCGCAGGGCCGACGCAAGTACCTCACCCCCGACGAGCGCACCCGCTTCCTCTCGGTGGCCAGCCGTCAGCCGCCCGAGACACTGACGCTCTGCTTGATCCTGGCCTGGACCGGCTGCCGCATCTCCGAGGCGCTGGCCCTCACTCATGCCGATCTCGACCTGCCAGGCGGCATCGTCAGCGTGCACTGCTTGAAGAAGCGCCGAAGCGGCATCGTGCGCGACGTGCCGGTGCCGGACGGCATCATCGCCATCGTCGACTTCGTGCACGACCTCCAGCCGTCCGATCGGCGGCTCTGGTCGTTCGGGCGCAGTACCGCCTGGCAGCGGGTCAAGGCGGTGATGCGCGAGGCCGGTGTGAGCGCATCCGCGGCTTCGCCCAAAGGCCTGCGCCACGGCTTCGGTGTGCATGCCTTGCGCTCGGGCGTGCCACTGACCCTTCTGCAGCGCTGGCTAGGCCATGCCAGCCTGTCGACCACCGCCATTTACGCCGACGTGCTCGGCGCCGAGGAACGCGAGATCGCTGCCCGCATGTGGTAACCGGCCCGGGTGGGCGTGTCCCCTCTTGCGTCGCGTCAGCCCCGTTGGAGGCGACGCGGCGGTGATCATCGAGCACCGTTTCGCCCACATCCCGCAGGACGCACGCCGCGGCCGCGCCTGGATCTCCAGCCTCGCGCCACTCTTCACGGCAAGCTTGGCTCCGGACGAGGCCGTGCCTCTCGATGCCTTCCTGCGCTATCAGCATCTCGGTTCGTGCGTGCTCGCAGCCGACAAGAGCCCGGCCCAGGTGCTGGAGCGGACCTCGGAGCAGGCCAGGACGCAAGCGCTCGACCATCTCGTGCTCTGGACCCCGCTCCACGGCCGCGCCCGCCTCGTCGACAGAGATCAGGTCGGCAGCGTCGGGCCGGGCGAGATCCTTGTCCTCGACCTGTCGCATCCCGTGCGGATCGAGATGGAGGCCCTCGCCGCGCGGGCCCTCCTCGTGCCGCACCGGCTCGTCGACGACGGACGCGAGCCGCCCGACCGTTACGGTCGCATCGTCTCGCGCCGTGATTGTCACCTGGACGCGTTGGTCGCCGACCATATCTGCAGGCTCGGCGACTGCCTGCCGGATCTCACCGCCACCCAGGTCCAATCCATCGCTTCGGCCACGCTGACGCTCTGCCGCCTTCTGCTGCAGGGGCAGACGTCCGGAAGCTCCTCGGGTTTGCCCGAGAGGCGATATGCTCTTGGTCTTGCGGTGCGCCGCTACATCGAGAGCAACCTTGCCACGGTCGATGCGCCGACGCTGATGAGCCGCTTCGGCCTCTCGCGCACGCCGCTCTATCACCTGTTCTCCGAATGCGGCGGCCTCTACGCCTACATCCGCGAGCGCCGGCTCGCCGAGGCGATGCGGCAGTTGCGGGAGGTGCCCGCGGGCGGGCGACCGGAACTGGCTCGGCTTGCTCATGCCTGCGGCTTCCACAATCAGACGGTGTTCGCCCGCGCCTTTCGGCGCCGCTACGGTCTCAACCCCAGCGAGGTCGCGATCGGTGAGCTCGTGCCCGCTGGCGTGAACGCTGCCGATCCGACCCTGCTCGCCTGGCTCCGTGAGCTGTGACACGCCCGGGACGGAACGTCAGCAGATCGGGACGGAGCATCAGCACCGCACTGGCGAAGGGCCGAAATCCTCACCGCTCGGCTGAGAGGCGCCGCCGGAGACTGGCCCGGTCCGCGCAGATCCCCCGCGCGGCTCACCGGGACACCTCGCCCATGCCGTCCGCCGTCACCCTCTCCGCCGCAACCCGCCAGAACCTGCTCTCGCTGCAGGACACCGCCGGCCTTGCCTCAACCAACCAGAACCGGCTCTCGACCGGCAAGAAGGTCAACTCTGCGCTGGACAACCCCGTGAACTACTTCACCGCCTCGAGCCTCAGCGATCGGGCCGCCGCTCTATCGGGCCTGCTTGGCGGCATCTCGAACGGCATCCAGACCATCCAGGCCGCCGCCAAGGGCGTCGACACGCTCACCGCGCTGGTCAAGCAGATGCAGTCGGTGGTGAGCCAGGCCCAATCGAACGCCACCACCAACCTGCCCAAGCTGCAGGGCACTCAGGCGCTCGCCACCGACGCCCAGGCGACCGCCGCCGGCAAGAGCGTACGCGACACCGCCCTTGCCAAGACCGTGCTCGGCACGGCCGGAGCGGACAATGTCGGCGTCGATGCGACGAAGGCGGATCAGATCAAGCTGAAGGCCGGCAACACCGACTACACCTTCACGATCAAGGCCACCGACACGGTGAACGACCTCGTCAACGGCATCAACAAGTCCGGCATCGCCACGGCCGCGATCGACACCCGTGGCCAGCTCGTCGTCACCGGCACCGGCTCCGACACGATCACACTACAGGCGGGTAAGACCGCCACGGGAACCTTCACCGCGGATGCGACCGAGACGGCCAAGCTCACGGGCGGCGCAGCCTTCTCTGTGTCGGGCGGCACCTCGGCGCAACGCTCGGCACTCGTCGATCAGTTCAACAACCTGCGCACCCAGATTAACCAGGCGGCCCAGGATGCCGGCTTCAACGGCACGAACCTCCTGAACGGCGACGGACTGACCATCGCCTTCAATGAGAAGACCGGTGCAGCTCAGTCGAAGCTCGCCATCCAGGGCAGCGCGATCACCGCGGATGCGCTTGGGATCGGGCGCTTCGTGGATTCCGGCACGGGTCAGGCTGGGGGCGACTTCGGCGTGCAGAACAACACCGACCTTGGCAAGGCGGCCGACGCGCTGACGAACGCGCTCACGAACCTGAAGTCGCTCTCCTCGACGCTGGGTTCGAACCTCTCGGTGGTGCAGACACGTCAGGACTTCGCCAAGCAGATCGTCAACGTGCTCGACACCGGCTCGGCCGACCTCGTGAACGCCGACATGAATGAGGAGGCGGCGGTCTCTCAGGCGCTGTCGACGCGCCAGTCGCTGGCGATCTCAGCCCTGTCGCTGGCCAACCAGGCTAACCAGGGCATCCTGCAGCTCCTGCGCTGATCAGGGATACGGCCCGGCACGCCGGACAGCATTAAAGTACGGCCGTCTATGTTACTGCCGTAGCACGATAAATTTCTTGGCTCGGCTTCGACGAGCTTGTAGGTCTCTCTTGGTCGAGCGGGTCAACAAGTTGGATGAGTCGGCTGGTAGCCGTAGAGGTAGATCTTGAGCAGCGTTGCCGGATGGTAGGCGGGTCGCCCCATCGCCTCCGGCATCGCACCTGCAGAATCAAACGCACCCAGATCGAACTCATCGACGAACACTTCGACGAGGCGAACCGTGTTGTCGGCAGTGATGTAGTCGTCCAGGCACTCGGGAAGGAGCATGATCTGCTGACGACCCTCGCCTGTGATAAAGCGCCTCATCCCGACCCCCTCAAATCGAAAATTAGTCTATTAGATCAGCACGTTTTCACACATTCGGCACCCATTGCAGACATTCGGCCGACTGATGCGGGCCTACGAAGACATCAAGTTACGTATGTCATCAAAGATTGTTTCCCACTCAGCCGCTGCTATCGGCATCAGGCCGAAGAAGCGCGGGAAGAATGCCCCTTCAGTAGCCAGGAACGCTACCGTGGTATGCCGTGCGGCTGCGTCGTCGGCATGTAGCCCAGCTGCCTGTTCCTGATATCACTGGCGCACGTCGGCCAGATGCTCTGGCGTTTGAAGGAGAAGAGCGAGCAGGCTGGCCGCCCGACGCTGAGTGTCTTCGTCATCGCGCCGGGTGATCTCCACATGCGCTGCGACGCGCGCTGTGAGCGAAGGATGATCGCCAGCAAGCGCACACCGTGAGACTGGCGTACCCAAAATTCTTCGCAATGTTTCAGTCGTAAGGTCGCGAGTGATGCGCACCACGCTCACTTGGAAGCCTTCAACTCCCGTTGCGCCTGCCTTAACCGATCGACGTCGATCTTCAAGGAGCACATCAGCGTCTTTCTCTCGGTGATGTGTATTACCGTGATTCGCGAGAAGTGCACCTCCTTCATGCTGAGCGCGAATTCGAGCCTCTCCCGCTGCGCCTTCACGCTGAGGGCATCAAGGAGGTATTCCGGGAGAGAAAACCGCAGCACGCACGGGGGGCGGGCGCGATGATCCTGTGGATTTTTCAAAGACGCTGTCCAATTTAGGGGATCGTCAGTCGGCCATGTGAGATCGACGCTCGGATCGGAATCAGATGACATGATACGCAGCATCTCCTCGGGATCGTCGGCCTTCAGCAGCAGCACAAGGCCCGTCGACGTGACGCCGAAGAACAGGTCTTGAATGCGGAGAACTGATCTAATAACATCTTGCAATCTGTGCCTGAGCAATTCTTCGGCTAAAGTTTCACTACTATCATAATACTCGTACCAGAGATCCTTCCTGAGAGATCGCCTCAGAACGTCGATGAATTTCTCTTGTGACAAATCTGTGCTGGATGCATCACGGACGATGTATCCCGCGGCTCGGTCGATAGAACTCAGCAATGCCTCATAATCGAAGTGAGACAGGTCGATCAAACTTATTTGGTGAGCAAGTGCGTAAGCCTGCGCTGGCTTGGTGAATCCCACAGTCGAAAACAATGCATATCTGTAGGTATAGCTGAAAATCCTATCGCCCTGTATGTAATCATACCGGCCAGGACGCATGGGCGGCGCACCGTCTGGCCTTCTTGCGACCGTCGCTAGCATTTGGTTAACGTCTTGAACAATCCCGACTGCATGTCGGGTCTCCTGTAGGCCGACGCGCTTACTGTTCGTCCGCTGCGCAGGTATGCCGCGCCATTTGGCTTCAAGGAAGAGCCGTATGGGATTGCCGAAGGCGGGCGCCCAGACAAGTTCTCCCAGCACGTCGGCCTGATGGTACCCGCCCCGCCCCCTGACCACGAGGCCATTCGCGAACAAGTCGAGATCATGGGGGTCGTCAACTCGACGTGTGAGCAGGCGATAACCTGCGCCACGGATCAGCCGGGCCATGACCTCCTCTAGAATATATCCCTTGAGCGCATCTTCTTTGATCATCGTTCCAGGGGCCGATCTGTTCGATATCCAAGGGCTCCAGATCCGGATCGACGACCTTGTGCAAAGGCGTGGGGCTGGAGATTTCCGCCGACAGATTCAGAGCGGGCCAAGCCTGAACGTCGACGTGCCTGAGGTAAGAGCATGGAGTGGATGGGTGGCCCTCTTCAAATCTGAAGTTGGCTGCGAACGATGAAGGACTGGTGTATCAATGACCTTGCCCCTCGGATTGCCCTCGTTCTGAAGCTACTTTCAAGCCGCGTTCACATCCGGACACGCCTGCTCAGCCGCATAGGCGGCCCTTTTCCGCGGGCGATCCGGTGCCGGCTGACGCAGCGACAGAGGCCGCTCCTGCCGCTGTCAGCGCGCCCTGCAGGGTCGAGGCATCACGACCAGCCACAAGGCCGCCCGAGGCTAATCAATGACCCCGAAATCAGCGCTCCGCGCTGATGTTCAGGCGCCGACGCTACGGCGCGACGCGCAAGGCGACACGTGCCAGCGTTGATGTCGGAACCACTCCGGGACCTCCGCTCCTCGTCGCACCGACTCTCGCATCACGCCGACACCAGGGATTAGTGTTTTTCCGACGAAGCAGAAAGTCCTCCGGCACAAGGAATTGTTGTGCCTGGATCAGGCCAACGACGTAGCCGAATACATAATCCAAAGCTCGGGTTGCAAATGGATCATTCCGTATGAGATCCCAAAATTCCTCGTTCGGACAACGTATTGCCTCTATCGGTAGGTGCCGAACCTCCGTGAGCCCATTGAGATTCGCTTTCGGATCGTTGCTCGTTATGTCCTGTCTGATAGCATTCTTCATAGAAAATCCCACGGAGAACGAGTCGAGAAACTTGTGAACCGCTCTATCGGGATGCGGTATGTCCTCCCGGACCTGCCAAATTCCGACTTTTTTTCAGTCATTGCACAATGCCAACGGCGCGGATCGTTCGATGGCATGGCCGCCTGTCGTCTCCGGCTGCCCAAAGATCCAACCGTTGTTGAAGCGATCCAGTGGCACCTCAGCGCGCGATGTTTCTCCGAACTTGAACAGGTAGAGCTCAGAAAATTCCATCAGAGAAATAATGTTTAGCCTCATGCTGAAGGCGCAATAAACGTACATTATTGCCTAGCTGCCCATCTTGCATTTTTGTACTCCGCCTCCCTAGGTCAAAATCACCAACATACAGTGAAGAGGCGAACGGAGCCGTTGGTCGATGCTGAAATAAATTCGCACTATGCCGTGTACGTATTAAGCGCGCCAACTCAAGCAGTTGCTCGGACGATTGCAGATTATTGGCAGACTCGGATCCGGCCTAAACAGAGAAACATATTACATCGATAGAGTGGCGAGTTTCTCGTCGCCGACTCAGCGCCTCGACAGGCATATCGCGCCGCCCCTGCTCAGCCGACGCCCGGTACGAGCTTCATCGCCTCAGGACAGCACCCACATGGCTTGCTTTCGAACCGACGATCCGGAAGCCTATCCCCGATGGTTCCTCGCCCATGTAGCGATTGCTACGTTCCTTCGCTCCATACCCAACACATACGATCGCCTTATCGACGGTGAAGTCGGCTACGTCTCTTGGTCGACGGAGCGTCAGGAGACATTCGATAGCTTCGTTCGGCTGGCACAGGGCGAGGGACTGCTGATAGAGCAGACATCTCGTGATAAATTTGCCGCGTCGTCGCCAGAAGAGACTGAGGGGGACGAACGAGCCCAATATAGCATGCACTATGTATTCGGAATGACGAGGAATGACCCTGAGGATAGGACTGTGTTTTTCGTCCAATATGCTAAACACTTTAACGACTAGATTGCACTGACCATGTTCCGCCCTCCGTGCTTCTGGTCAGTCGCCTCGACGACGGAGGATGCCGCTCCTTCAATATCGAGTAAGCGTGTCCCCGGATTCTGTACGCTCCACGATATAACTATCGGCCGCTTCGACGCCTAGAGCAGGCACCGACCGGCCTGAATCGTCTGGGGTTTTGTTTTGGACGGAGCTGTGATCCGATGCGTGGTGTGAACTTCTCGCTGCTACGGCGGGCCTATCGTCACGACCGTCCCTCGACTCCCTGGGCGAGGCTATCCCGCACGTGCGATTTCCGGCTGCGCGCCAGATCTCGCTTACGTGTGAAGTACAGAGGCTCGTCGACCGGCATCGCGACGTGCTCGCCTGGACCGGGCGATGCAACGAAGCCGAGGCAGAGCTGCAAACCATCCGGTCAAGCTCGATGACGTCCGAGGCTCGGCAGCCCCTCCAGGAAGCGTTCGCCCTGGCCGAGCAAGAGCGGAAGGCCGCTGTCGCCCAGCTCGGCCAGGACGCGGAACCGCTGCAGCGGCAGCGATCCGCGGGCGAGGCGTCTCTGATCCAGGAACACAAGGGCACTGCGTGCTCGGTCTGCGGTCACGACTGGATCGACGGGCAGCGAAGGCGCGGCGATCCGAACGGGCTGACCTGACCGGCGGCTTTGGGCCGGGCTGATGGAGACAGGGGGTCGTTTCAGACGATAGATATCCGGGGTCTATGCGGCTGACTGCGTAGAGCTTCAAAGCGAGCGAGAAACTCGGCTTTTGCCGCCTCGGGCGCAAGGCCCCGCACGACGACCGATGCGGGTCGTATGCCGGCGGCCGACGCCCACCGATTCGTGTCCGGCGGCATGATCTGCTCCTGCTCGGCCGCTAGTACGGCAAGGTCAGCATCCTTCACGGCAGAAGGCATCGGTCGAGGAACGTGGAACCGAATGGAAATCGCCTCTTCGACCTGGCGTTCAATCTGTTTGAATGCGGGCAGCATTTGCTTAAGCGGCCGCGTGATGTCACCGACGAATGCTTCGGCGGCATCATGCATAAGCGCAGCGTAGGCATGTCCAGGCACAGCCTGACTGACAAGCAGGCAGTGTTCAGCCACCGAATAAAATCTGCGGCACTGCCCGGCATACCGACAGATCATCGACAGCCCGTGCGCGATGTCTTCGATTGTGAAGGGGCTCGCCGACGGGTTCGTAAAATCAAATTCGACACCGCTGTAGAGCATGATCTTTGGCTCTTGTGCAGCAGTCACGGCCGTCCACGCCATCGTATCAATCCAAGATCCACGATCCAAAGAGTCTACCAGTCTTCTACATGGCGACAAAGCGCCCCGACATAGACCTACGATGCGTGGATTGCGAGCAATTAAGTATTATATCCTATTTCCCTCCTGCGACTTCCTCCGCCGTGATGCAGCATTCTGCATGCCGCATCGCGATGAGGTAGAAAACGCCCCTTGCTTTAGCGCTTGAGTCAAATTACCTCAGGTAATATGCGCTACCTTCTCGTGCTCAGTGGGCAGATCGCTTCTGGCAAGTCCGATCTGTGTTCTCAGCTTGCGTCCCGCTTTGGCGCAAAGATCTTGAGAACGCGGAGTATCCTGGAAGCCAGAATCAGGAGAGACAATCCGCAATCTGATTGGACTCGATCAGACCTGCAGGAGGCTGGAAATAAACTAGATAAGGAAACCCAGGGCGCTTGGGTGGCTGATGTCTTGGGTGAGCACCAGAAAAACTCCTCGGACGATGCGATCTTGGTGCTGGACAGCGCCCGCACAGGTGATCAGGTCGCAGCACTTAAGGCTGCGTTCCCTGACAAGGTCCGGCATGTGCACCTTGAAGCCGCGCGCTTCGTGCGCGAGCGGCGCTACGAGGCGCGCCGCGAGGCGACTTTCGAGGAGACGTCGTTCGAGGAGGCTGCCCGGCACCCGGTTGAGGAGGCCGTCCCTGAACTCGCACGGAATGCCGACGTGGTGATCAGCACGAACACGATCGACGCTCCGAGCGTGCTTGCCCGGGCGGTCGCAGGTTTGGGATTGCACCCGGCGTCGCCGGCGCCTCTGGTCGACGTGATCGTCGGAGCGCAGTACGGCAGCGAGGGAAAGGGGAACATCTGCGCCCAACTCGCGGGCGACTATCAGGTCCTGATGCGGGTTGGCGGGCCGAACGCAGGCCATATGGTCGCAAAGCCACCCTACAAGTACGTGCAGCTGCCTTCCGGGACGCAGAGCAACACGAAAGCCAAGATCCTGATCGGTGCCGGCGCCACCCTATGGCTGCCGCAGCTGATCAAGGAGATCGCGGATTGTGGCCTGAAGCTCGACCCGAAGCGCCTCTCGATCGATCCGCAGGCGATGATCATCGAACCTCTGGATCGGGATATGGAGGAGCAGAGCCTCGAGGTGATCGGCTCCACCAAGCAGGGCGTCGGGGTGGCGACGGCGCGCAAGATCCTCGGGCGGGGCAGCGGGGCTCAGTTCGGTGCGCCGACTCGTTTGGCGCGGGAGGTCAGCGAGCTCAAGGAGTTCGTCCGTTGCACCAAGCGGGAGTTGGAGAAGGCCTACGCCGCAGGCCACCGGATCATGCTCGAGGGCACGCAAGGAACGGACCTTAGCCTCCACCATGGTCCCTACCCGCATGTGACCTCCCGCGACACGACGGCTTCCGGGTGTCTCGCGGATGCCGGCATTGCCCCGAACCGAGTGCGCAAAATCATCATGGTGACCCGAACCTACCCTATCCGAGTGGGTGGGACCTCAGGACCGATGATGAAGGAGATCGATGCGCAGACGGTCGCGAAGCGCTCGAAATTGCCGCTCGGGCAGATCCAGAAGACCGAAATCGGGACGGTCTCGGGCAAGGCGAGGCGCATCGGCGAGTTCGACTGGGAGCAGCTGCGGCGTGCCGCGGTGCTCAACGGCGCGACCGATATCGCGCTGACCTTCGTGGACTACCTAGATGCCGAGAACGCCGGGGCGAAGGCATTCGAGGATCTGACCACCGCTACACAGACCTTCGTCGGGCAGGTGGAAGCGGTCGCGAACGCGCGCGTCACGATCCTCTCCGTCGGTTTTGGTGTGGATTTGATCAAGCGAGACGAGCAGCGGTGACTCCCGACGAACTGATCCGGAAACATCCGCGCCTTTGGCACATGGCACAGGATGGGAGCTGGCCATCGATCGAAGAGCACGGGCTGCTGTGCACCTCCGCTCTTCTCGATCTCTATGCCATCACTGGAGACCGGCGGGAGGCCCTAGAACGCCGGCACCGCCCGCAATCGGTGGCGATTGCTAGGGCCGGCTTGCCAGGAGCGGTAGTCCGCGACCAGAAGCCGATGCGAGAGGCGTCGCTTCGGGATTGCCTTGATGATGGACTGACGCCAGCGGACTGGTATCTGCTGCTGAATCAGCGCGTCTTTTTCTGGCCGAGCCGTGAACGGTTGAGGGGCTTGCTGAGCGCCCGCGCCTATCGAGCCGATGTGCAGACGGTACTTACCCTCGACACGCGCAGCATCGTCGAAGCCTATGCCGACGTGATCCAGCTCAGCCCGATCAACAGCGGCGCCACGATCATGAGCGTGGCTCGACGGGGCCGCCAGACCTTCGCGCCCATCGCGGACTTCCCGCTCGAACCGCACCGGCGGCGGCCTGGCTACCGCCAAGCCGTCGCTGAGGTCGTGGTTCCTGACCGGGTCGTACCCATCCGCGATCACGTGCTCACCGTTCACCGTGTGCAGGGTGAGAAGGCTCTCGAAGAACTCTGGCGGAGCCCACAAGCACAGTCAGATGACGGTCCGTAAGCCGGCAGCAGGACAGAGAGGCACCGTCAACTCCGTAGCGCCGTGACGATCTGCGTCGGCACACCGGATTTGCGTAGGAGGTCGGCGATGTGGCTCGTTGCGTTGACGACGCCAATGAGCCGTAACCCGGTGTTTGCGGGGATCTCAGCGAGGATACGGCGCAGCTCGGCCAAGGGGGTCTGGGCATCCAACTCGACCCAATACTCCGCTACGCCAGGGACGATCGCATCCGGCAACGTGATAGTCGCGCCAACGTGGAGTTGCACAATCCAGACGCGCGTACCGTCGAACACCCACTCGAACCGGACCGGACCGAGCGCGCGAGCCGCCGTCTCGTAGGCTGTGGTGACGGCATCTCGAACGGCTTGCGGTAGAATTTCGGGAAGCTGTTCGCCGATCATGAGACGATCGCCTTCACCGGCGAGGCCTTCGATGACGAGGGCGCCGTCGCCTCCGACTATCGCGGCGCCGGAATACCGAGCTGGGACGGCATCCTGGCGGAGAACCGACATGATGCGGTCGCCACCGGGATCCTCGTCGGCAAGGAGGCGGAACGGGTCGCGCCACCCCTTGAAGGTCGAGTAGCGCCCGGGCTCCGGCTCGACCGGACAGGTCCGGATCCACACCTCAGTCTCACCAGTCCGGCTGCCGAAGGAGAATGGGGCGACGCGACGGCCAATCACGGTCGTCCACGGCACGGCGAGCCCCGCCTGATGGGCGACGAGCAACCCGAAAGCCTTGTCGCCGATCAGTCGACTGAAGCGGTTCGGCCAGTGCAGCGTTGGCTTCGCTGCGGTTACGCCGCCGCTCTCGTACTCCCAGACCAGGGTATGGTCCTGCCGCCACCCACGACGCTCGGGATGGATGCTGAACTCCAACCGTCCCGATCCGGCGTCGAGCGCCGGCGTGAAGCCATAGACGGTCTGCAGAAGGGATTGTCCCCAGGCGAGAGGAAGCGAGGCGACACCGGGCTTCTCGACGCACCGTGGGGTGTCATCTGGTGCGAACTCGATCATGTCCCCGAGGACAACGCCCGAAACACCACCGTCGTGAATGTCGACCGTCTCGTTGGCGATCACGTAGAGGCCCTCGCGCGCAAGACCCTCAGCCGCATCGAGTGCGGCGTCAGAGTCCGTCAGGCCGTAGAGAAAGGTCCGGCTTCGCGGACTGTCAGGGGTGTAGCTCCGCAGGTTGATGCTGCGTTCTTGGCTGCGTTCGAGAAGGGACCGCAGAGCGGTCGCAACGTCGGGGAATGGGTAGTCGGCCGTAAAGCCCGCGATGCGCGAATAGGCGACCTCCAACGTGCCCGCTGTGGTTGGCACGAAGCTCACGAACTGCGCGACGTTGCCACCCTGATCCGCCAGCGCGACGAGGGCCTCGTCCTTGCGCAGGCCCTCAACCACTGAAGAAGCCTCGGAGGTCTCCATCGGGACAATCTCCTTCTTCGCCTCGGCACAGGCTGAGTCCGCAGAGCTCCAGTCACGGGTGAGGGTCTCGCGGGAATGCTGAAGCAAGGTATCCATGAATCGAGCCCGGGATGTGACGGCAGGCGGCGGGGAAATCGACGTGACGTTGCGGGTCGAAGCTTAACATTTCCGACCTCGCCGACGGAGGCCCATCGGGGGATCGCTGGCACAGGCAAGGGTCCCAGCCTGAAGGAGCGAACCAGCACGTACCAATCGTAGGTAAGCGATTGCCGCCGAGAGCCCGGACGAGCGACCAGTTGAAAGCAATGCGGGCCAACTATCCTTCTATTTGCGGGCCAACTTGAAGCGCACAAGCGCCAAAATCGGCCCGATCAGCGGGCCAACCTCGTTTTCGATCATAGTGGCGGGCCTGCGCGCCCGGCAGATCGCCTTCAACGCCGAGACGGTCGACGTGACCAACGCCGACTCGGCCGGGCGCTGGCGCGAGCTGCTGGCCGGGGCGGGCGTGCGCCGCGCCGCGGTCTCGGGCGCGGGCGTGTTTCGCGATCAGGCCTCGGACCTGCGCCTGCGCCAGCTCTTCTTCGATGGCGCGGTCGAGACCTTCCAGGTGGTGGTGCCGGGCTTCGGCACCATCGAGGGCCCGTTCCAGATCACCGCGCTGGAATACCGCGGCGACCACGCGGGCGAGGTCACCTTCGACATGAGCCTGGATTCGGCGGGCCTCCTCGCCTTCACGGCGGCCTGAGCCATGGCCAACCGCCGCCGCGGCGAGGTGCCGCTCGATCTCGGGGGTGAGCGCTTCACCCTCTGCCTCACCCTCGGGGCGCTCGCCGAGTTGGAGGACGCCCTGCAGGCGGGCGACCTCGCCGGCCTCGCCGAGCGCTTCTCGGGCGGGCGTCTCGCCGCCCGCGACCTGATCGCGCTGCTGGGCGCCGCGCTCCGGGGCGGCGGCCACGACCTCGACGACCGCGCGGTCGCCCGCCTGCCGCTCGCCGGGCGGCTGGAGGCCGTCACGGGGGCGCTCGGCGCGGCGCTGGTCGCGGCCTTCGGGGAGCCCGCGGAGGATTCCGCGCGCCCCTGAACCCCACGGGCGGGAGCGCGCCGGGCCCCGGGTCCGCCCCTGGGCCCGCCTTCCCGTGGGACGCGGCGCTGGCGCTGGGGCTCGGGCGCCTCGGCTGGCGCCCGCGCGACTTCTGGGCGGCCACCCCCCGCGAGCTGGCCGCCGCGCTGCCGCGGCCCCCGGCGTCCCTCGACCGGGGCGATCTCGACCGGCTGATCGCCGCCCATCCGGACAGCCGGGACGACTGAGCAGGATCGCCGGACTTCCCACCCCACCACCGCTTTCCCGGACGCTTGGAGCGCCAGCGGAAGGTGATCCGGGACCCAGCACAAGAAGACGCGCAGCGTCCGCTCACTGCACCGTTGCCGAAGATCGAGCCGCTTGGCGGCGCTTCATCCTCTGGATCCCGGATCACCTTCCGCTGGCGCTCCAGGCGTCCGGGAAAAGGGCGGTGCTTGATTCGCAATCGTCGGCGGGCGCCGCAGCAGCGGGCGAGCCGGACGTCATAGGAGGAAGCCGACCCATGGCCGAGGACGACACCGACCGCGCGACCACGACCCGCATCCGGCAGCTCGAGAAGCTCGACGGTCTGGCCAAGACCTTCGGGCGCAGCCTCTCGACGGCGCTCTCCGGCAGCCTCGGCTCGGGGCGCCAGCTCGACAGCCTGCTGGGTTCCCTCGGCGGCAAGCTCGCCGGGGCCGCCGTGAAGGCGGCGCTCAAGCCCGTGGAGGGCGGGGTGACGAGCCTCGTCAACCAGTTGCTGAGTTCGTCCGCTACCGCCTTCACCCGGGGCGGGGTGGTCGAGGGGGCCCGGGTCCGCCCCTTCGCGGAGGGCGGGATCGTGGCCGCGCCCACCTACTTCCCGATGCGCGGCGGCACCGGCCTGATGGGCGAGGCAGGCCCTGAGGCGATCCTGCCGCTCCGCCGGGGTCCCGACGGGCGCCTCGGCGTCGCGGGCGGCGCCTCCGCCCGGCCGGTCTCGGTCAACGTCACCATCGCGACGCCGGACCCGGGGGCCTTCCGCCGCTCCGAGGCGCAGGTCGCCGCCCAGCTCGCCCGCGCGGTCGCCCGTGGCCAGCGCGCGCTCTGAGGGGATCCGCCATGCCCGTCGATTTCCACGAGGTGCTGTTCCCCCTCGACGTCGCCTTGCGCGGCAGCGGCGGCCCGGTGCGGCTCACCGAGATCGTCACGCTGGCTTCGGGCCGCGAGCACCGCAACAGCCGCTGGGCCGACTCGCGCCGCCGCTACGACGCCGGCTTCGGCGTGCGCAGCCTCGACGCGCTGCACGCGGTGCTGGCCTTCTTCGAGGAGCGCCGCGGCCGGCTCCACGGCTTCCGCTACCGCGACCGGGTCGATTGGCGATCCGGCCCGCCGAGCCGGGCGCCCACGCCCACCGACCAGCCGCTCGGCCTCGGCGACGGGGCCCGCACGGCGTTCCCCCTCGCCAAGACATACGGCGGCGGCGCGTCGGCCTACCGCCGGGCCATCGCCAAGCCGGTCGCCGGCAGCGTGCGGGTGGCGGTGGCGGGCCGCGAGATCGCGGCCTTCGCCTGCGACCCCGCCACCGGCCTCCTCACCCTGGCGACCGCGCCCGCGCCCGGCGCCGCGGTGACGGCCGGCTTCGCCTTCGACGTGCCCGTCCGCTTCGACACCGACGACCTCACGGTGAACCTCGAGGCCTTCACGGCGGGCGAGATCCCGCGGATCCCGCTCGTCGAGATCGTGCCCTGAAGGAGGCTCCGTTGCGCGACCTACCCCCCGCCTTCGCGGCCCACCTCGCGGAGGGCGCGACCACGCTCTGCCGCTGCTGGACGCTCGCCCGCCGCGACGGCGCGCGCCTCGGCTTCACCGACCACGACCGCGACCTCGTCCTCGACGGCCTGACCCATCTGGCCCGCACCGGCCTGGAGGCGGCCGAGGCCAGCGCCGAGCTGGGCTTTGCCGTCTCGGGCGGGGACGTGGCGGGCGCGCTCACCGCCCTGGGGCTGACCGAGGCCGACATCGCGGGCGGCCTCTACGACGGCGCCGCCGTCGAGACCTGGCTGGTGGACTGGCGCGCCCCGGAGACGCGCCTCCTCCTCGACGTGGGCACCCTGGGCGAGATCCGCCGCGCGGGCGAGGCCTTCGTGGCCGAGCTGCGGGGCCTCGCCGACCGGCTCGAGGCCGAGCGCGGCCGCAGCTTCCGCGCCACCTGCGGGGCGGATCTCGGCGACGCGCGCTGCCGGGTGGATCTCGCCGGGTTCCGCACCACCGGCACGGTGGCGGGCTCCCCTGAGCCCGGCACCCTCGCGGTGGCGCTCGCGGCCACGTTCCCGGACGGCCTGTTCGCGGGCGGGCGCCTCGCCTGGACGGGGGGCGCCAACGCGGGCGCCGTGGCGGACGTGCGGCGCCAGGAGGGCGCGCGCCTCGAACTCTGGGAGGCGCCGGCCCGCGCGATCGCGGCGGGCGACGCCTTCCGGCTCACCGCCGGCTGCGACAAGCACCTCGCCACCTGCCGCGACCGCTTCGCCAACGCGCTCAACTTCCAGGGCTTCCCCCACATGCCGGGCAACGACTTCGTGGTGGCGGGCATGGCCCAGTCGGGCCTCGACGGCGGGAGCCTGTTCCGATGAGCGCCACGGTCACGGTCACGGTCACGGGCGCCGCCGCCGCCGCCGAGGCCCGGCTCTGGCTCGGCACGCCCTACCGGCACCAGGCCGCCCTGCGGGGCGTGGGCTGCGACTGCCTCGGGCTGGTGCGGGGCGTCTGGCAGGGGCTCTACGGCTCCGAGCCGGAGGCGCCCCCGCCCTATTCGGGCACCTGGGCCGAGTCGGCGCCCTCAGGCAGCGAGCCGCTCATGGAGGCGGCCGCGCGCCACCTCGTCCCCGTGCCGGGACCGCTCGCCGACTACCGGGCCGCGCCCGGCGACGTGCTGCTCTTCCGCTTTCGCGCCCACCTGCCGGCCCGGCACTGCGCCGTCGCGACGGGGCCGGACCGGATGATCCACGCCCACGACCGCGCCCGCGTCGCCGAGGTCGCGCTCACCCCCTGGTGGCGGCGCCACTGCGCGGGCGCGTTCCGCTTCCCCCCGATCCGTGGCCTCACGCAGCCCTGACGGTGGCGAGGAAGCGCTCGACCTCCGCCGAGAGATGCTCGGACTGGCGCGACAGCTCGGAGGCGGCGGCGAGCACCTGAGAGGCGGCAGCGCCCGTCTCCTCGGCCGCCCCCGCCACCCCCGCGATGTTCGCCGTCACCGCGCCGGTCCCCGTCGAGGCCTGCGAGACGTTGCGCACGATCTCCTGGGTCGCCGCGCCCTGCTCCTCCACCGCCGCCGCGATCGAGGTCGCCACGCCCGAGATCTCGCGGATCCGGCCCGTGATGGCGCCGATCGCGCCCACCGCCTCCCCGGTCGCCCCCTGGATCCGGCCGATCTGCTGGGTGATCTCCTCGGTGGCGCGCGCGGTCTGGTTGGCGAGTTCCTTCACTTCCGCCGCCACCACCGCGAAGCCGCGCCCCGCCT